>ENA-OUQL01000004-OUQL01000004.1-human-gut-metagenome-genome-assembly--contig:-NODE-4-length-477218-cov-21.3213_pt1 | contig 477218 bp, 437 predicted proteins | sample MGYA00237945_ERZ548829 | MGnify/ENA primary metagenome ERZ548829 (study PRJEB26490, sample SAMN05194708) | human gut metagenome | biome: terrestrial biome; feature: human-associated habitat; material... | reverse complement strand
CGGAAGAAACGATTAAGGAGCCATCCTTTTCTTCAATAGAAACAGACATTTTCCCAATTTAAGTGATGGAGAAGTTCAGCGGGGAGAACAATTCTGCCTAATCCGTCAATCGCGCGAAAATACTGCACAGTCATTACCTCCAGAAGATTAGATTTTCAATTCCCGCCTGGATTGTTCCAGCGGTTCCTAGATAGATTGTAAGCCCGGGTTCACCGGGCCGGTTTAACAGCCTAAAGGTACATGGGAGAAGTGCGCCCTTTTTTAGAAGCGCCCCGGCAAAGCAGCCGGGGCGCTTTTTCCATTTTCCCCCTCTCGCCTCCCCCTCTCTCACACTCTCTCCCCTACACACTCTCCCCCAGGATTTACCGGCTGGGAAAGAACAAAGCCCTTACAGCAGGAAGTTTTTTCTAGTTTTCCACCGAAAAAATAAATTTTCAACAGAGCAAGCGAAAGGATGAGGAAAACAGGAACATTGGAGTCGATCATGGGTACTACGCAGTCAAAACCCGGCATTTTTCCTTCCCAGCCGGTATCACAGCTTACCGGTACGAACCATATACCCTGCAAAACACGCTGGAATACCAGGGAAAGTATTCTGTGTGCGGAACCGGCAGGCAGCCGATCCTGAGAAACAAAATGGAAAACGACAATTATTACCTTTTGACCTTGACAGCTATCGCAAAAGAAATCCAGCAGCGCGGAGAAAAAAGAGAATGTGCCGTGAACCTTGGCGCGGGCTTGCCCTTGGCCGGATTCGGACGAGAAAAGAAAGCGTTCCGGGAATACCTGTTCCGTTCTTCCCAGCCGGTAAGCTTCAAGTTTGAAGGAATCGCCTATCAGGTGACCATTCAGGATGTCAGACTTTTTCCACAGGGCTGCTCCGCCATTGCCGTTCACCCAGAATTCATACGGGGAGAACCCTCTGTGCTCCTTATGGACGTCGGAGGCTGGACCGTGGACCTCATGCGGCTGGACAATGGAATCCCCAACGCCTCCGCCTGCCGAAGCCTGGAACTGGGCATGATCCGATGCATCGATGAAGCGAAGGAACAGGTCCGCCGGGAGACAGGCTTGTCCGTTACCGACGCCCAGGTGGAACGTGTTCTGGCAGGACAAAGCTGCAGCATGGACGAGAATGCCCGGACTGTCATTCAAAAACAGGGGCGAATTTACACAGAAGCCCTGCTGTCCGCAGCCATGGAAGCAGGCTTCGATTTAAAAGCAGTCCCGGCAGTGATGCTGGGCGGCGGAGCCTCCGTGATCCAGCGGGGAATCCGACCCCAGGACGGCCTGCGGCGGGTTTTTACCCTTTTAGACGATAAAGTAAACGCCGAAGGTTTCGAGCGGATTTTGGGCCAGTTTTCGGGCGGTGTGAACAAGAAATGAGCAGGCCCCGTTTTTCCTTCCGTCCCAACCTGCAAAACGAAGAACACAGAAAAGCATGGGATCTCCTGCAGTCAGTACCGGAAGGACAGCGCAATACCTTTATCGCACGGGCGATTCTGGAAAACGCCCGGCAGGACACTCTGGAAAATACCCTGCGCCGTGTTTTGCGGGAAGAACTTCGAGCCTCCCCTGTCCAGCCGGAAGCCCGGACTGGCGGAAGAAACAGAGGGGATTGACAATAAATTGTCCCTGAAAGTTACCCGCCTAACCCATGAAATCGACCAGACGTTAAATCAAAGACAGGTGGAGCCGCAAAAGACCCTATCCCTCATTCTGGAATGCGCCGCTGAAAAATACCAGGTATGCCAGATGGGAAGATTGGACCACAGAACCGGGAACATTCAAGATCAGTTAAAAGGGAATTCGGAAGATAGAGAAATGGACCGGCAGCTTTTTAATCAAATCATTGAAAAAGTAATTCTAGAGCCGAAAGGTTCTGTAAAGCTTCAATTAATAAATGAAAAGATCATTTAAGGAAAGGAGAGAGCACCAATGCCGGATAGGGAAATCATAAAAATACCGGCAAATCGCACACTAGCCGACCTACAAAGAAAAAAACGAAAGCTTCGGGTTGCTGCCTACTGCCGGGTCAGCACAGAGGAAGAAGAACAGCAAAGCAGCTTCGAAATCCAGGTAGCCTATTATACAAATCTGATAACCAACCATGAGGGCTGGGAATTAGCGGGTATTTTTGCGGACGAAGGAATCTCCGGGGTGCGGACCAATAAGCGGGAACAATTCAAGAAAATGATCACTCTCTGCAGAAAGAAAAAGATCGACCTGATTTTAACTAAATCGGTTTCCCGGTTCGCCCGTAACACACTGGATTGTATCCATCATGTGAGGCTTTTGAAAAGCTGGGGAATTCCCGTGATTTTTGAAAAAGAGGGAATAGACACCTCTGATATGAACAGCGAGATGATTCTGACCTGCCTGAGTGCCTTTGCCCAGGCGGAAAGCGAATCTATCAGCGGCAATGTTACCAAAGGTATTCGAATGGGTTACGAAAACGGGCGGTTTAGTTTCCGATACACAAACTGCTTGGGGTACCGAAAAGGAGCGGATGGAAAGCCTGAAATTCACCCAGAAGAAGCCAACACCATCCGAATGATTTTTGAGAACTTTCTCAATGGGAGCAGTATGGATGATATCAAACAATGCTTAGAAAGCAGAGGAATCCTTAATCCAACCGGACGAAAAGAATGGAACAAGCAAGGCATTATACGAATCCTGAAAAACGAGAAATACATGGGAGACGTACTGCTGCAGAAAACCTATACCACAAACCTGTTCGAAGGAAAACATAAGAAAAACAATGGAGAAGTTACCCAATACTATATCAAGAATCACCATCCGGCTATTGTATCAAGGGAAATGTTCCAGCCAGCACAGGAAGAACTGGCCAGGCGAAACAGCAAGAAACCGGTCACACAGAAAAAGGCAAAGACGAACCGCGGACGGTTCACCAGCAAATACCCCTTATCAGAAAGACTGGTTTGCGGAAACTGCGGCTGCTATTACCGGAGAATCACCTGGGATATTCATGGAAGGAAACAGGTGGTCTGGCGGTGCATTAACCGGGTAGAATTTGGAAAACGATACTGCGGAGATTCCCCGAGTATCCCGGAAGAAGCTCTGCACCATGCGATATTGGAAGCGATCCGATCCTTGGTCCAGAACCATCAGAAAGATATAGAAGCCAATCTGGAAAACGCTCTGCTGGATAGTTTCTCCGATAATTTGGATGAACTTCCCCCCGGAAGCAATCAAAAACAAACTGAAAAAATTGGAACAGGAATTTGACCAATTACTGATTATGGCCGGAGAAGGAAATGAAATTGCAGACCGATTATTATTGATATTAGAAAATGTAAAAATAATCTAAAAAATGTAAAAATCTTTAAATTTACAGTTTTAAAATAACTTGATAAAATAAAATAGACAAAAGAAAGCGACAAAAATAAAAAAATTTAGAATGAGTGTCGATCAGCTGTAAGGCACAATATTTTAGAAGCTTTCTTAAAAATGTTTAAAACGTTAAGGAGGATATCATGAAAAAAGTACTTTCTACAGTTTTAGCATCGTGTATTCTTTTATCTGTTGCTGCCTGTGGACAACCTGGAAGCTCTGAGTCAAGCACCGAGCCACAAAGTTCTACGATATCGGAGGAAACCAGCCAAACCTCCCAACCTGCTTCAGGTGAAACTGTTGAGTTCTGGGATATGATTTGGGGATCCGATGCTGATGCTTATGAAAAAGCGGTGCGCGGAATCTGTGATGTAGTAGAACAAGAAATTGGCGCGGAAGTGAAAACGCAATTTCTTCCTTGGGACAATTTCGTACAAGTCTATATTACAGCGGTTTCATCAGGCACTGCGCCTGATGTGGGTACCACCGGCACGACTATACCTAGCCAGGTTTATCTTATGGGTGGTACTATGAGCTTGAATTCGGTTTTAGATGATTGGAAGGCAGAAAACAATCCGATTTTAGAGGCGATTCCAGAAGCTGCGTTTAATACCCATACCTTTGATGGAGAATTAGTCGCTATGCCTTGGGATATTCAAGCGGAATGCATTTCGTATAATCAGGCGATTTTTGAGGAATGCGGTATTACAGAGGAACCGACGACCTTTGACGAGTTTTTAGATGTTTGCAGGACGATCAAGGAGAAGCGTCCGGATATTATCCCTCTTGTGGCGGCCGCCGGCGACCATGAAGTCCATACACTTTTCACTTACTTCTGTATGCTTAACGGTACTAATGTAGTGACTGAAGATATGCAGCCAAACGTTTCTTCTCCTGAAGTTTTAAATGTGTGCAAATTCTTAAAAACATTGTATGATGAGGAACTAATTTCTAAGAGTACCGCTTCGATGACATCCGGAGAACGTGACAGTACTTATGTCAGCGGTGGTGCCGCGATGATTTTCCGTCACAATCTGGATTCTACCGTAGGAGATATCAATGCCGACGTATGGGCCAATACGCGTGTGATGAATACCCTCAAGGGGCCGGATACCGATAGCCCGGTCAGCATGACTTATTTTATTCCGTTGCTTGCGTTTGAAAATGAACATCCAGATTTGACCAAAGCATTTGTAAAAGCCTATATGGAAAATTATATGCCTATTTATACTGATGGCGCCCGCGGAACCTTCCCTACAAGAAGTGACTGGTATGATGAAGAAACCTTTAACACGCCGGTGATTCAAGATCTGTTTGAAAAAGTAGTTCCTTATATGGAACATCCGACTTGGCCGACTGGAGGTTATTATGATGCATACAACCAAGTAGAAGGCGAATTGCTATTGCAAAGCATTACTCAGGAAATTTTAATGGGAAATACTGACATTGAAGGTCTGGCTCAGCAAACAGATGAAAAAATCCAAAAGGCATTAGACGCCGCTGAATAGTGAAGTTAGAAATGGGATGGATGACTGCGTTCATCTATCCCATTTATTTCGCAGGAATTGTTCGATGAGTTTACAAGAAATCAAAAGGAGGTAGGATGAGTCTATGAAGGGTAACCGAATTTTCAGCAAAAAATTTGGATTAATTTTACTCTTACCTTCCGCACTCATATTTTTATTAGTCAGTGTCTATCCTTTGTGCACAGGTTTAATTTTATCATTTCAGAATAATAGCCTGTTTTCCAGTGACCAAGCTAATTTTATAGGGATACAAAATTTTATTTCGATCTTATCGACAGATACAGAATTTAGAGACGACTTTTTATTTACTATTGTTTATACTATAAGTGTAGTTGCCATTGCCTATTTATTAGGTTTAGGATTTTCCTTACTGTTAAATTTAGATGTTCCTTGCAGAACATTATTCCGTGTTTTAATACTTATTCCCTGGGTCATTTCTCCTGCGGTATCGAGTATGAGTTGGAGTTGGCTTCTCAGCGATCGCTATGGGATTTTTAATATTTTTTTAAAAAATATAGGTATCATCGATGAGTCTATCTTATTTCTAGCAGATAAGTTTTTGGCCAAAATAACAGTTATTATAGTCGGTGCATGGAGAAATTTTCCTTTTATGACGGTGGTGCTGTTAGCGGGATTACAAGGAATTTCAAAGGACTACTATGAAGCGGCCAGTATCGATGGTGCAAATGCATGGCAAAGATTCTGTTATGTAACTTTGCCTCAGTTAAAAAATGTTTCTGTGGTTACGCTTACACTTGTTACAATTTGGACATTTAATAACTTTGATAATATTTACATGTTAACCAAAGGCGGACCGGCTCAATCTACAGAAGTCTTGCCAATTCTTACATATAATAATGCCTTTTTCCGCGGAAATATCAGTTATGCGTCTGCCATGGCTACTATTATGTTGATTATCATGTTACTTGTAAGTTGGGTGTACTTTAAGGCCAGTAAATATAACAAAGAATAGGAGGGGAATTTATGAGAAAAAATTCAAAACTAAAAAAAGGGTTACTCTTCCTGTTGCTTGCTTTTTTGGCCTTCCTAGTAAATATTCCGAATATTAGCATGATTGGAACGGCTTTAAAGCCTTTTGGCGGATATATGAGTGATACCTCTCTTTTTCCACTAAAGCCCGATTTATCTATGATAAACAAAGTATTGTTTTCCACTTCATTCGGTCAATATTTATGGAACAGCGTGATTATTGCACTGGCGGTTGTGGCGTTTTGCGTTGTATTTGCCTCTTGTGCCGGATATGCGCTTTCACGTTGTCGAGGAAAGGTGTTTTCCGGCTATATCGTATTTCTCTTGATACTTCAAATGTTTCCCTTAGTGCTGGTTTTAATACCACTATTTTGGATTTTTAAAACATTAGGCTTAGTGGATAACCAATTATCCGTAGCGATTAGCTATATTGCGATCAACCTTCCTTTCGCAACTTGGATGTTAAAGGGATTTTTTGACTCTATCAGCATTGAAATAGAAGAAGCGGCGTTTATCGATGGTATGGGGCCGGCTCAATCTTTTCTAAAAATCATGCTTCCCTTATCACTGCCGGGAATTGCCACAGTGGCTATTTTTACATTTAATAATTGTTGGAACGAATATATGCTAGCAAGCGTTTTTTTACGTTCTAATGAATTACAAACCATGACCATTGGGCTCCAGATGTTTCAGGTACAGAATAACGCTGACTGGTCTACTATGATGGCGGCTTCCACTATAGCGTTAATTCCTTCTATTATTTTTCTTGTGTTCATGCAGAAATATATCGTTCAAGGGCTTACTGCCGGCGCTGTGAAAGGATAAATGGCTTTTTCTATTCTCTAATCCAGTGAATATTTAAGTAAAACCTCTGAGATGCTATAATGGGTAAAAGATGGGAGGTAATATGGAATGAAAAGATTATTGTCAGTGATAATACTAGTTTGCTTTTTAGCTGGCTGTATGGAAAGCTCTTTGAATTCTGTAGAAACACCAAAATCATTTCTCTTTATAGCAGATGGGATCACCGATCAGATTTTAGAAGAGCTATCACCGTATGAAGACACTGTAACAGTTTCCGTAGCGACGATTAAAAGTGGCACGGAGGCCTATTTATCAGGAGATTCTTTAGAAAATAATGCGTGGACCAGAGCCTATCTAAATTATTTGAATATTGATTTGGACTATTTATGGGTTGAAGATGAAGACGATTATAGCGCTAAACTTTCCTTATCCATTATGACGGATACTTTACCGGATATGTTTTTAGTAGATCAAAATAATTTTGATCTACTAAAAAAAAAGGATCTGCTGGCCGATCTCAGCAATGTGTATTCGCAAGAACTTTCCATGTTAGCAAAGTCTTGTTTTGAAGGTTACGACCTTCCTTTTCAATTTGCAGAGGAAAACGGAATCTTATATGGGATCCCTCAGCTTCAAGGTAATGAGAGTACGGATTGTCCTATAATTTTTATTCGAAACGATTGGCTTCAAAAGCTTGGGGTTGGCGCTCCGCAAACCCAACAGGAATTAATTGATGTCTTAATAACATTTGCAGGCAGAGGTTTGGATGGTGGGATAGATACCTATGGAATAGGAATAAAAAAGCAGCTATGGGGAGGACAGTTTTCTTTAGAAGGCTTTTTTAACGCTTATGGAGCATATCCCAATATTTGGATAAAAGATTCTGAAGGAAATTTAGTGTATGGCTCCATTCAACCGCAAATGAAAGAAGCGCTAAGAGACCTACAAAATTTATATGAAGCGGGAGCTATTGATCCGGAATTTATGATTAAGGACGCAGATATGGTTGCTGAAAACGTTGCTAATCAACAAATAGGAATGGCTTATGGGGACGACCATTTCGTGACTTCTGTAACCGCACCTGCTTTTCGAAACGCAAAAGAGAAAATTCCCGATCAATGGATTTGCCTGCCGGCAGTTTCAAATACTAAAGGATACCCAACTCTACAATCTTCTGCTCTGACTCCAAAGTACTTTTTAGTAGTGAAAAAAGATTATGAACATCCAGAGGCACTAATAAAAATGATCAATCTGTGGTGTCAATTGATGTTTTCTGACGGAATTACGAAAAACACATATTACCGATATCATTCAACGACAAGTACTTTACCGTATGAATACTCTTTTACCAATGGCCTTTGGCCACTACACGATGAGAGTTTAAAGAACATGTACCTTTTAGCCAAGGGTGAAATATGCAAAAAAGATTTCACCGGCTTTTCGATTTATGAGTTGGGTAACATCATAAAATTTAAAGAAGGAGATTATTCTCACATTCGATATTATGAGCAATATTGGCGAAAAAGTGCAGATGATATAAGGACGGCAGGAAGTGTTCAGCTATTATATGAGAAGGAGTATCCAATCTGTCATACTCAGTTTTATGGAACAGGGACACAAACAATGTCGCAAATGATGCCTACGCTTAAGCAGTATCAAGATGATACCATCATTAAGATTATAACAGGAGAAAAACCGGTAGAATATTTTGACGAATTTGTAGCAGAGTGGCAACGACTTGGAGGCGAAAAAATTACTCGGGAAGTTAACGAATTGCAAGATTCCTTACCAGCCGGTTCTTAAAGAAAGCAGGTTGTTGGCGATGAAAAAACGGGATTTTATATTTAGCATCCATTTTAAGCTGTTCCTAATGTTTTTAGGAATTATGATACCGTTGTTTCTTCTTACTTTTATCAATTATTTTTATGCCGCTTCCTCTGTTTCCGAACAGGCTTTTGATTTATGTGAGGCTCGTTATGATACTCTTTACAGTAAAATAGATCAAGAATTATGGGGAATCTATACCAGCCAGTTGGAAATGTACCAAAACCAGGATTTGATGGTGGTGTCTATGCGTCCGGAGACTTTGAGTCATTACCAAAGGGGCAAGCAACTTGATCAGGTTGTAAATCGATTATCAGAATTAACAAGCCAATATCATTATGCAGATGAGTCTGTCCTATATGTTCCGAAATTAGAGCAAGGATATAGTTCAGAACATAAGATACAAACTATTTCTGAAATGGATGTAGACTTGGAGTCACTGAAATCAGACTACTACTCTTTCGGTCAGGTAATTTCACGCAATTATCAAATTGTCACGATTTATCCAATGGGAACGACTTCAGAACTGTCTTTTGCGATTCTTACCCGTCTGTCCGAAGAAAACCTCCGACAAGATTTAAAAGGCTTAACACCTGGAAATGGTGAAATAGCGATTTTAGGGGATCGTAATACGGAGTGGTATCTCTCAAATGTTGATAATCCTTTACAAGTGCGTAAAATTATAGAACGATTGGGTAATCAGGAAATAGAAGAGACTGATTTTCAATGGGAAAGTTTAACAATTGACGGAGTCCCAATGAAATATATTTCTAACGACCTGTTTGGCAATAATCTTTTTTTAATCACTTTAATTCCTGATTATGGAATCCAAGGAACGATGAGCCTGAACTATTTTTTTGTCGCCATTACATTACTGTTTTTGATCTTTGTGGTGTTTTTTTATTTTATAGTAAAAAAAATGGTTCATCAACCGATGCATAGATTAGTTAAGGCATTTACTTCAGTTAAAGCGGGAAATTTAAATGTTCGCATTGACAGCAATCGAAGAGATGAATTTTATTATCTATATGATGGATTTGACAGTATGATAGATCAACTGGAGATGCTTATTACAGAAAATTATGAGCAGAAGCTGTTAATGCAAAGAGCCGAACTAAAACTGCTTCAGGCGCAAATCGACCCTCATTTTCTTTATAATAGCTTTATGAATATCTATTCGTTGGCTCAGCTTGAAGATTATTGCGGTATTCAGGATTTTACACAGCGCTTGTCCGCTTATTACCGGTATATTACCCGAAATCAATCCGATAAAGTCCGTATGATACAAGAATATCAATTCACTCAAAATTATATTGATATTCAGTTAGTACGCTTTGGAGACAGGATACGGGTTCAGATGGAGGCTTTGCCTGCGAAATATGAACAACGAATGGCTCCCAAGCTTTTTTTGCAGCCTTTGGTGGAGAATGCGTTTAAGCACGGTTTTTCAAAAACTGTAAAAGGAGGGATTCTTCAGGTAACTTTTCATGAATCGGGCAATAAGCTTCTTATTCGTGTGGAAAACAGCGGTGAACCAATTACGAACGACATGCTGAGGGAATATAATCAAAGGTTAGATCAAAACATTTTTCAGCCAGTGGGAGAAATTACTGGAATAGTAAATGTGCATAAACGACTCCGACTTTTTTATGGGTTCCAAAGTGGAATCCAGATTAAGGAATCAAAGTTAGGCGGAATCTTGGTTGAGATTACAATTTGTTTTAAGGAGGAGTAAGATGTATCGAATTCTTCTGGTAGATGACGAGGCCAATATCGTCGATGCGCTTTATGATTATATTACCTCAAAGAGGCCGGATTCATTTGATATTTTAAAGGCTTATTCCGGCGAAGACGCAATGCGTTTTATGGAGTCCATGCGTATTGACATTGTAATAACCGATATTATGATGCCCGCCATTAATGGAGTAGATCTCTTGAAAAGCATTGAAGCGCGATGGCCTAGGTGTAAGGTAGTATTTTTTACCTGTCATGATGATTTTGACTATGCCTATCAAGCTACAAATTTGAAATGCTTCAAATACCTTTTAAAATATGAAGGGTATGAAAATGTATTAAATACAATTGATGAAGCCGTTGCTGTTTTAAAAGATGAAGTTTATGGAAGAACTTCTACAGCTGACCGGAATTCTAATGCTTATTTGTCTGGGAATATGCCACAATTGCTGTTTGAATATTTATTACAGGGTGAAGTCTATTCATCACAACAGTTGCAAGGGCAGTTTCGCCGACTGAATCTTCCTTTTGACAGCCGTCACCCAGTTTTTAATATGATGATGAAGCTGTTTGATCAAACAGGACGTATGTCCTATGGAGAAAAGAGAGCTTGCCTATGCAACTTAGCGTCTAAGCTTGATTTAGAGCTAAGCACGCAAGTGAATGTCTACCCTTATATTGCTGGAAGTGATTCTGTGTTCTGGTTCGTACAAGATAATGAAAGTCAAGAACAGGATGTTTCTGTTACTGTAAAAGGTTTGTTAGAACTTCTTCTCTCTGAAAGGAAAAAATCTGAGCAATATAAGGTGGAGTTTGTTCTTTGCGTAAATCTGACGCCTTGGAGTTTTGTTGCCGATAATTATTTTGTTTTGAATAATCTTTTTACTGAGTCTTTTCTTAAGGAAGAAGAAATCCTTTATTTTAATAATCGCAATTATATCAGAATAGCCATAGAGCGCATTATTTCAACTGTTTTTCAAGCTCCAGGAATATCAACAGAACAAGAGCGATTACAAGCATATGGAAGGCTGGAAGAATTGTTGCAGCAAACGGAAAACTTGGAGGAAGATCGCAAATTAATTATCAATAAGCTTCTTTGTTATTTGAAATGTCAAGAAGCCTATGAGAATTCTGTGATTTGGCGGGATACCTATAATGCGGTGACTCTTTTACGAAAAAAAGAGGACTTTACTCTATATCAGCTGTGGGATTCCATGGAAAATTGTTTCCATTTCATAGAAAAAAACAATGTCCACGCGATTGTGTTAAAAGAGCAGGCGTTTATCCAACAGGCGAAAGAATATATCGCAAAAAATTATGAGAAAAACATTTCCTTAACAGACATCTCAGAACACGTTTATCTGAATCCTTCTTATTTTTCCAGAATATTCAAGCAACAATGCGGTATAAATGTTGTGGATTATGTAAATAAGGTTCGTGTTGATGTAGCAAAAGAACTTCTAAGAAATACTAATATGAAAATTGTGGATGTAGCTGAAAAAGTAGGTTTTAATTCCTCGGGATACTTCAGCAATGTATTTAGAAGATATACGGGGGGAAACCCAAAGGATTATAGGAATTAAAGGAGGAGATTATTTGCTGACAGCATTTGTAGGAACTAACTCTTTAAGGGGATCAAAAGGTATTTATACTGTTGCTATTGATGAGAAGACGGCTGATATGGAGATAGTGAATAGCTTTGCAGCAGAGAATTCAGCCTATCTTTGCTTTGATGAGAATCATAAGCATTTATACGCGACCATAGAAAGCGATAGCTATCATGGGATTAATGGCGGTGGAGTAGCAGCATATCAGGTAGATGAAGACGGAAAACTGTCTTTTTTAAATGAGCAGCCGACTTATGGAAAGCTTCCTTGCTATGTCGATGTTGAAAATGGGTATTTATATGTAGCTAACTATGGTGAGGGCACCTTAGTGTGTTATCCAGTGAATACGGATGGAAGTCTCATGCCATATGATCGAAAGATATCACATTTACCTAGCGCATCAAATATACCTCATGTTCATTGCAGTGAGATTACACCAGATGGAGAATATATTTGTGTGCTGGACTGCGGAATTGACGCAGTCGCTTTCTATCATGCGAAAGGGGAACGCAGGTATGAATTGGCCCATGCATTTGGCACCAAAGAAGGATCTGGACCAAGACATGTCCGATTTAGCGATGATGGAAATTTAGCCTACATAATTTGTGAAACCAATTCGTTTATTAATGTCTACAAATACCGCAAAACAGCACCAGGGAAAATGATACAGGTTCAGGAGATTAAGACCTTGCCCGATGATTATACGGGTTGGAGTGTAACGTCTGCGTTGCGCTTTAGCAGAGATCGGTCTATGTTGTTTGCTTCTAATCGTGGCCATAACTCTATATCATGTTTTCGAGTGGATTCCCACAACGGAACCTTGCTGAGAACTTCTGTAGTTTCTCTTCCGGGAAGTTTTCCCAGAGATTTTAATCTGACCCCGGATGGGAGATTTCTTTTAGTGGGATTACAGCATGACGACCGCCTCCTGGCATATGAAATTGACTATCAAAACGGGACTTTGTATCCAACTGGAAAAGAATGCAATGTACCGTCGCCATGCTGTATTATTTTCTGGCGAGATTATGAAAAGGTGAATCATGATGAACCAAAATGAACTGTTTTACTATGAAACCTCTACTGTGCTTTCTGCTTATCCAAATTACCAGTATGCAAGGGAACCGGTATTACGGAGGATGCCGAATGGTTCTTTAATAGTTACGGCGCTCTCAGGTGGCCCCAAAGAGCCACATGAGGATAATTTTGTACTTATAACACGTAGCGATGATGACGGCGCAACCTGGAGCGAACCTGAAATTTTATTTCAACATGGTGAAAGAGCCGTTTGGGTGACAGAAATCTTCACAAAAGCACCCTTTCCCCTTATGTTTGTCCATACGTACCACACCCCCTCATTTTATCGGGAAATCCACAGCTATCTGTCTATTGGAACCTCGGATGGAAAGCATTGGACAACGCCTAAAAACCTGCCGAATGGACTTGGTGGTTTCAGCGTAAGGCAAGGAATCATAGCCCAAAATGGCTTCTGGATTTTTCCTGTTTATTGGCAGGTTGCAGAAGAAGGATGGGATTGGACAAAATCACCGGCGGTACCACCTGATTATGTAACTTCACGTTGGCCTACCCGATGTGGAGTAATTATTTCAGAGAATCAAGGAAAAAGCTTTTCTATTTATGGGGATTTGCGTTCAAAATTTCCATTATGGGAAAATAACATATGTGAACTAGAGAATGGAACACTGCTGATGCTCATGAGGGCTGAATTTGCCGGAGTATTATTTCGTAGCATTAGTACAGACTATGGAAAAACATGGTCTGAGCCCTTACCTACGAATATACCCAATCCTAATTCAAAAATATCCCTATGTAAAATCAGAGATAGGATTGTTCTGGCCCTAAATCCGACTTCTCCGGCGGAAAAAACCGTTTTCTCCACCCGGACTAATTTGTCGCTATGGTCTAGTAAAGACGGGATGTTTTGGGATAAGAAAATACCTTTGGCTAAGCCAGATCAGCCGTTATTTTACCCTCACTTGTTGCCCCAGGATGATAAAGGACAGCTATATCTAGTATGTGAAAATGGTGTAACGCACTATTTAATGAAAATACCCTACGACGATTTTCTTAAGGAAAAAGACTTTTGTTAGGAGGCATTATTATGGCGGAAATAAAGGAAGCAAAAGTAGCGTTAATTACCGGAGCAAATAGAGGAGTGGGCAAAGGAATTGCCATGGCGTTTGCAGAAAAAGGATATAATCTTTTTCTAGCTCATTATCAAGAACAAGAAAAGGCAAGAGAAGTTGCGGAAGAAATTCGCAGCCGCTTTAACTGCAAAGTATATACCTATGACTGTAATTTGGCAGAAGTGCAAGAGATAGAAGCGTTAGCACGGGCCGCTATTGACACCTATGGGGAAATTGATGTATTGATGAGCAATGCTGGCATTGGTCTGGAAAAATATTTAAGCTATACTTCTGTTCGGGAAATGGATAATATTTATAAGACCAATTACCGTGCGGGAATCTATCTAGCCACGTTGATCGCCAAGCATATGAAAGAAAAGAACACACACGGAAGTATACTTTTTACCACATCTACGAGAGGCTTTTTTGAGGTACATCCGGCAGATGCACTTTACGGTGGCTTGAAAGCAGCTTTATACCGGTCCGCCCAATCCCTTGCAAGAGAATTTGCACCCTATGGGATTCGTGTAAACACCATTTCTCCCGGCTGCATAGCGGTTAATCCCACTGGTTATGATGAGGTCGACTACAGCGATCAAATCCGTGAAATTCCCCTTGGAAGAACTGGCACAGGTGAAGATGTGGGCTATGCGGCGGTGTTTTTGGCTTCTGAAGAAGCCACTTTTATCACAGGGATTAACCTTTTTGTGGATGGTGGAATTAGTTGCGGAAGAAATATCGGCAGCGATACTCCCGATAATCCTGAGGGAATTTGTGGCGTGGGTGCGGGAGTACTTGATGCATGAGCTATTATAGGATTTTTGTAGGGACCCTTGGCCAGCAGGGGCGCTTGATTGAATGGAATTATAAACCCAAACAAGGGCGGTTAACACAAAACAAACAAATTTGTTCTGCGCCTGGTTTTTCTTATATAGTTACCAGTCCATTAAATAACTTTTTGTACTGGGCAGGAAAAATATCTGATGAAAGATCTGCTATCTATAGCGTTCGTGTATCCCCGACTGATACCTATGAAACCTTGTCACGAGTAGAATTGGGCTCCTCCAATATTAGTCATTTGCAAACTGATTATGCGGGAACCTACCTGTTTGTATCGTGTTATGATAAAGGCCTGGTTTGTGTCTATGAGCTTCTGCCAGACGGTCGTATTGGTAGATGTTTAGATACCAAAAGTTTTCAGGGGTGCGGGCCCATCAAAGAGCGCCAAGAGACCTCCCATCCCCACTCTTTATTTCTGTCTTCCAACAGTAAAACAGCAGCGGTTTGTGATCTTGGCGCTGATCTCGTATCTATATTTCGTTTTGACCAAAAAGCAGGAAAGTTGCATCTTATATATCAATGGAATGCCAAACCGGGAATGGGACCTCGCCATGCTGCTTTTTCTCCTGATGGCAATTGGCTTTGCGTCTTAACGGAGCTTTCATCTGAATTAATACTGTTTCGACTTCATCAGGGAAAAATGGAAGAATGTCAATGCCTTTCGGCTATTCCTAGGGGGGTATTGGGCATGAACCTTTCCGCAGATATTAAATTTTCACAAGATGGGAAATTTGTTTGTGTTTCAAATCGGGGTACAAATAATCTATGCATATTTCAATTAGATCCTTTCCCCAAAAAGCTTTTATACCATAGCTTTATGAAAACGAAAGGCTGGCCAAGGGGAATATATTTGTCCCCAAACGGGAACAACTTAGTGGCGCTGAATGAAAGTTATGAAAAACATTGGGCCGGACTTGAAATTTTCGATCTCAGTCACAATAAAAAAATAACACAGAATATTCCTATGGCAGGAAATATGGCAGTAATGGAGGAGGAAAAAGATGATTGATTTAGAAGCAACAGAAGAAAGAATGCGTAGAAAAGATCAGACACTAATACCAGTACAGGTGAAAACAGATTTAGGTGAAAAGTATCAGGCGAGACATCGTAAATGGCAAGGAATTCCCTCAATTGCAATTTCATCTAGGGGCAGATTGTGGTCAGCGTTTTATACCGGAGGATCTGATGAGGGCAAGGATAATTTTGTGATTTTAAAAAAAAGTGATGATTATGGTCAAACGTGGTCTGAGCCAATCGCGGCTGTGGACCCTCCAGGAGAAGTTCGGGCATTTGACCAGTGCCTATGGTTTGATCCTGAGGGCCGACTGTGGCTGTTTTGGGCTCAAAGTTTAGGAGGTTTTGACGGTAGGGCCGGTGTTTGGGCGTCTTATTGCAAAGACCATGAGGAAAAAGCTGAGATATGGTCTAGCCCAATTAGAATTGGTGATGGAGTTATGCTGAATAAACCCATTATCAGTACCAATGGAGACTGGCTTTTTCCAGTGGCTCTTTGGGCTAGGTTTCCGTCTTTATTTAATCCAAACCAACCCAAAGCTCTTTCCAACGTTTATGCGTCTTCTGATTTTGGCCAATCTTTTGTTTATCGCGGTGGAGTTTCCATTCCCGGAAGATACTATGATGAAACGGTTCTCGTAGAAAAAGAAGACGGTAGATTATGGATGCTGGTACGTTGTGAAAAAGGGATAGGACAAGCATATTCTAATGATGGGGGTAGATCCTGGGATTTATCAGATTCCCTAATTCCTGGCCCGAATTCCAGATTTCAGGTGGTTCGTCTTCAATCGGGAAATCTGCTGATGGTTAACCATGAACCGGTTGGCGGCGGCTACCAGCCAAATCCAAAGGAAGAATTTTTCTGCATCCGCAGTCATCTTACGGCTTATCTATCTTGTGATGATGGAAAGACTTGGTCTTCTGGATTATTGCTTGATGAGCGAGAAGGGGTATCATATCCAGATGTAGCTCAAGACCAGAAAGGTAAAATTTATATTGTTTACGATCGTAACCGATATACTGACCGAGAAATCTTGATGGCGGTTATTAGGGAAAGTCAGGAGAACGGTTTTATTAAACTGATAATGGAACAATCGGCTATGATGGTAGATAAGCCGTAAGGCAGGTGAATGGGATTGATAAAGTTACTCTGGGAGGACACGGTAAAAGAACAGCTTTTAAGGAAATTGGGACGAATAGAGCAGCTTGCAGGAGCAAGGCCGATCCAATTGCGTGCAGGAAAATCAGAAGGGGTCAAGGCATGGGAGGTCTATACAGGTTCTGGATTAGAATTTTGTGTAATGGAAGATAAATGCTTAGATCTACTTTTTATGAAATACAAAGGAGTGAATCTAAGCTTTCTTGCTAAGCCAGGGCCGGTGGCCCCTAGCTATTTTAACGTGCATGGTATGGAATTTGGACGTTATTTCCATGGTGGGATGCTATATACATGCGGGCTAGGAAATATTGGAGAAAGCTGCGTGGAGGGAGAAACGGAGTATAATTGGCATGGTAGAATCTCTCAGACACCCGCAGAAAATTTTAAGGTTCAAAAAGAATGGAGAGGTGAAAGATATATAATTTCTCTTTCGGGAGAAATGCATGAAGCCGCCCATTCTCACGAACACCTTGTGTTAAAACGAAAAATTTCTACACATCTGGGCGCTAAAAAGCTGTGGATTCACGATACAGTTGAAAATCTCGGGTTTACCCGGGAAGCAATAATGTTGCTGTATCACATGAATTTTGGTTATCCATTATTGAATAAGAACTCTAGAATATTGACGCCTTTATCCGAAGTTGAGTTCTATGCCAATGCTACTGGTACCACAGCCGATTCCTTTTGGCATTCTGGAAATCCTGTCGATGGTGGACTGTGCGATACTTTTTTTCATCGATTAGCCGTTGATAAGGACAAGTTTACAAGCGTAGCACTGATTAACGATTCTCTCTCTCTTGGTGTTTACTTACGATATAGTATAGTGGAATTTCCAATGCTGGTTGAATGGAGAAACTTGGTTAGTGGTGATTATTCTGTAGCGCTCGAGCCCTGCACTCAGTATCCGTTAAACCGTTTATCAGAAAAAGCGAAAAAAGACATGGTGTTCTTAAATCCTTTAAAATCGCGGAAATATAGAATAGAAATGGGAATATTAGAGGGAAAAAAGGAAATTGAACAGTTTGAGGAGCAAATATCTGAGTACCAGCTACCATAAAAAGGGCGGAAAGCCCTGAAAAGCTCGCCGCCCCTTTCTTTTATATGCTGTCAATCAATGTTTTTCTTAAGATAGCGTTCAATTTCCGCTGCAGTCACAGTAAGATGCTTTTTCATGAGCACCGAAGCTAGCTCTCCGTCTCTATCGCAAATGTATTTTAAAATTAATGCGTGATATTCTAAGCCAATCTGAGAACCGATAGCATTATTAAGCTGTTGTTGATGATTTAGAAGGATATCTCTCAAGATATTATTGATTTTAATAATAAATGGATTTTTGGTTCCCTCTGCAATAATACGATGGAATTCGAAATCATAAAAGGCAAATCGGCCGGGATTATCCTTATATTGTTTCATATTGGCATACGAATTTTTAAGAGCTTGAAAATCTTCCTCTGTTGCGTTTTCGATAAAAAAAAGTACGTTTCCTGAATCAAAGCTAGAGCGGAACCGAATGATATGGAGCAAGTCTTCGCTGGACAAGGCGCACATAGGGATAGCAATCAGTTGAATAGGATCGTAATGCTCTACATAGGTGCCGGAGCCCTGCACCCTTTTTAATACTGAAATTTCCACTAGTCTATCCACTGCCTGCCTTACAGCAACACGGCTAACATTCAACGCCTGTGATAGTTCTTGCTCTGTCCATATCTTATCATTAGGCATCCACTCGCGGCTTTTAATTTTATCACATATTAAGTCATATACCATTTGGGTAGCGTTATTTTGATAGGCCATCTTTTACCTTCCCATAATCAATTATAGTTCAGATCCTATTGAACAGTGCACATTATCAAAATATTCTTTAGCAATATTTTCTATTAGTTTAAAGTTTTTCTTTGCTATCAGCTGGGGATTGGCCAGATTTGCGCCGATTCCTACACAACAAGCGCCATTATTAAGATATTCATATACGTTGTCAGGTGTTATGCCGCCCACAGCGGCAAGGGGAATGTGTGCCAATGGCACAGATACCGATTTAAAATAGTCTGGCCCTAATTGATAAGCTGGAAAAACTTTGACTAGGTCGGCGCCCCAATTATGGGCTGACACGATTTCAGTAGGAGTAAACGCACCTGGCATGGACATTAAATGCAGACTTTTTGTTTGTTCTATGACTTTACGATCACAGTTTGGAGAGATTATATAGCGAGCGCCTGCATCAGCCGCGTTGCGTACATCGCGAGACGTTAGGACGCTTCCAGCACCGAGAAAAATCTTTTCTGCAAATTTTTCCCGTACTAAGGAAAGGCTGTGAAGAGTATCCAGGTATTCCTTTAGGCTGCTATGAGAAAAAGGAATTTCAATACAACGTATGCCGCCTTTTAAAATGGCTTCTACGGTTGAAACTATTACGGAAGAAGGAATTCCACGGATGATAGCGATGATTTTATATTTTAACACATCGTTTAGTATTTCAGCAACCATGAAAAGCATCTCCTTTTTAAATTCTGCCAAATTTTTTAAGCAGCTCATCCACTGTCGCGCCATTCAAAATTTCTTTTCTTGTATCAATTTCTTTATTGGCTTGTTCACGGGCGATGGGATAAATCTTTGCTAACATATCATAAGGAACCACGGCAACACCGATTTCATCCGCTACAATTAGATCTCCGGGATGAACAATAACACCTCCACAGGTGATGGGCACATTAATCTCAATAGGCTCTTTGCGCCCAGAAGTTGCGGTGTGGGCTGCACGAGGATTAGAAACCTTGGCGGTGATTGGAAAACCCAGCAATTTAGCTTCGTCAGTATCGCGGCAGCTGCCGTCAATGACAGCTCCGACAATTCCGGCGTTACGTGCTAAGCCAGACATTAAACCACCCCAAATAGAAGTAGATGTTTCGCCAAATGCATCGATCACAATAACATCTCCCGGCTGTGCTATCTCGAACACATCCAAACAATCCACAATGTCTCCTGCTGTAAGCTTTACTGTAATGGCCGGGCCAATAATGACTTTTGGCGCTGCCTTTGGTTTCATATCATAGCGCATGGTTTGATCGCGCTCCAAGGCATCGCTGATTACGCAGGAAAGCGAAAGAACATCTGACATTTCCCGAAAAGGGTGAATTAACGTTTCGTCAATAAACGGACGGGGCAAAATATTTTTTTTCATGATAGTTCATAGCTCCTTTACAATTTAGTAACTTGATTAATGGGGGAATTTCCTGTCAACACTGCTTTAACATTTTTTGCAGCGGCTACGCGACACTCTTTTATTGATTCTTGAGAAATATAGCCTACATGCGGAGTGAAAAAGCAATTGTCCAATTGAAATAATGGATTTTGATCGGGTGTCCAATTAGGGAACTTCATAGGTTCTTCCTCAGGATCATCAAGAGCTGCCCCCGCTATCCAGCCTAAGCGTAGCGCTTCATAAAGTGCAGTGTTATCAACACACTTTCCTCTGGAAACACAAACTAAATAAGAATCTGGAGACATGGAACGAAGTTGCTTTAAGCCCACGATATGGTGGGTTTCTGTGGTATAGGGACATAATACGTTTACAATACGGCTCTTTGAAAAAAGTTGATCCAAATCTACTTTTTTTACTCCAAAAGTGCGCATGAAAGTTTCCGACACATAAGGATCATAACTGATGAGTTGAAATCCAAAAGCAGATAGCTTATGCGAAAGATTTTGGGCTATTTTTCCAAACCCCAACAAACCGTATATCGTTCCGCGATAGCGTGAAATAGGAGCTCTCCAATCCTGCCAGCGATAGCTTCCTTCATGAACTCGCAAATTATAAAATGGGAGATTTCGCATTAGCATAAAGGAGAGGGAAGTGGCATGATCTGCAACTTCCTCAATACAGTAATCTGGAACATTAGTGATAATGATGCCGTGTTCACGTGCGGCTGAAATATCTACAATGTCCACGCCGATTCCATAACGTGCGATAATTTTACATTTTTTTAATGTTCCGATAAGGGTACGATCAATGGTTGCATATTGCTGAAGGATCGCATCGGCATCTTGTATTATGGGATAAAGCCCTTCTCCAGATGGACAATGAAGTCCTATAACCTCTGCCCCTATAGGCTCTAAAATTGATTCTTCAATTGACAAATCTGGAAAATCATAATCGCTGACATAAACTTTATATCGTGCCATGAATTCACCTCCTCTTACAAAATTATATTATCTTTTTGATAAAAAATCAATATAAAAAATAAATTTTGAGTTATATATTGAAAATTAAATGCATTTTTGCTAAAATTCATATTATGATTTATTTGTGATAGGAGATTACTTATGTATTATCTTTCAATTGACACTGGAACAACTAATACACGGGCTACCGTTTGGGACGAAGAAATAGAAGTGTATACGGCGTTCAGACCGGTAGGAGTAAGAATGACTTCGATAGAGGGGAATAATCATACTTTAGTTGCGGCAATCCGAGAATGCGTCGAAGAATCGTTGAAATCAAGCAACATAAGTTTTCAAGAGCTGGGATTTATTGTGGCATCGGGTATGATTACTTCTAATTTAGGAGTGTGTGAAGTGCCCCATATAAAAGTTCCAGCATCTGTCCAACAGTTAGCAGAGGGCACGATTAGCAAAGTTATTCCAGAGATTACTTTAGAAAAAGAGATTTATTTTGTTCCGGGCATTAAAAATTTTTCTAGTGAAGTAACTTTTGAGAATTGTGAAGCTAAGGACATAATGCGAGGAGAAGAGACAGAAACGGTTGGGGTGATGCAGCGGTGCCGTTTAAAAGGTCCCGCTATTTTGATTCTGCCAGGCTCCCATACAAAGTTTGTGTTTGTTGATAATGAAAATCGAATCACAGATTGTAGTACTACGATGGCCGGCGAATTTTTAATGAATCTAACTCAGTCTTCAGTTTTGTCAGAATCATTATCAAAAGAATTTGCCGAAGAATTAGATGAAAAATGGCTATTAAAAGGTGCTCAGATCTGCAAACAATTCGGCTTAGGGCAAACGGCGTTTAAAGTAAGAATTTTAGATTTATTTTCAAATGCTTCAATCAATCAGAAGGCCAATTTTCTTCTAGGAGCGGTACTAGAACAAGATATTATAGCATTAAAGAAGAAGGAAGATTTTATAAAAAATCCTGAGTGTAAGGAAGTTATAGTGGGAAATTCCTTATTGGCGTCCGCTTTTGAAAAGCTGTTGAAAGCCGATGACTCTTTTTTAGGAAAGAAGATAAGAGTATTGGGTAAGAAAGCGGACAATTTGGCAGGATTTGGTAGCGGTTGTATTGTAAAGTGGCTTATTGCGCAAAAGAGAATTGAAAAATATGAAAGGCAAGGGGAAAATAATGAACAGTATTCTAGAGCAAATTAAAAATGCTGGTATTATACCAGTAATTGAAATTGAATATCTAAAAAATACTGTACCTTTAGCTGGCGCTCTTTGGGAAGGAGGTCTCCGATGTGTGGAGATAACATTTCGAACACCAATAGCAGCAGAGGCAATCCGCTTGATCAAAAAAGCATATCCGGAAATGTTAATTGGTGCAGGAACTATTCTTACGAAAAAGCAAGTGGATGAAGCAATAGTTTCAGGAGCAGAATTTATCGTGAGTCCAGGGTTTGACCCAGAAATTGTAGATTTTTGTGTTGAGCGAAAAAGGGTAGTTCTCCCAGGATGTGTTACAGCAAGCGAAATTGTCAAGGCAGTTAAAAGAGGACTTGAAGCAGTAAAATTTTTTCCTGCAGAGCCGGCTGGGGGATTAAAAATGCTTAAGGCGTTGGCAGGCCCATATCCATCGCTAAGATTTATGCCGACTGGTGGAATCAATGTAAATAATGTTGAGTCTTATCTAAACAATAAACATGTTTTAGCCTGTGGTGGAAGTTGGATAGCGAAAAAAGAATTAGTTTCAAATGGAGATTTTGAAACAATTCGCAAATTATCAAAAGATACCGCAGAAATTGTAAAAAAAGTTAGGAAGTGAGTTTTTGAAAAAATTAGATTTACTTACATTTGGTGAAGTGCTGTTAAGACTATCTCCAGAGGGAAATGAGCGATTAACCCAGGGCGACCATTTTATGAAGCGAGTGGGGGGAGCCGAGCTAAATGTTGCAGCAGGGGCTTCGATGTTAGGTCTGAGCACTGGGATAATATCCAGAATTCCGGCTCATGCAATCGGAAATTATGCTAAATCTCAAATCCAGGGTATGGGAGTATCTACTGAATATTTGCTTCCGGATAACGGTGAGGCGAGGCTTGGAATTTATTATTATGAAACAGGTATTCAACCAAGAAAGCCACAAATTGTATATGACAGAAAGTATTCATCTATCAATAGCGTCAGTGAAAAAGATTTTTCGGATTCAATGTATCTTTCTGCTAGATGCTTTCACACGAGTGGGATTTCTCTCGGTTTAGGGGGAAATGTTCGTAAAACGGCGATGGTAATGATACGTCGGTTTAAAGAGGCTGGGGCTTTGATTTCATTTGATGTTAATTATCGCAGAAATTTGTGGAGCGGCGAGGAAGCAAGAAACTGTATTGCTGAAATTCTCCCCTATGTAGACATTTTTTTCTGTTCAGAATCGACAGCAAAACTAACTTTTTTGAAAACAGGAACACTAGATGAAATTTTGAAAGGCTTTGCAGAAGAATATTCGATTCCCTGGGTAGTAGCCACTAAAAGAATTGTACATACACCACAATGCCACTCGTTTAATTCGGTTGCATATGAAAAGCAGACTAAAAAAGTTTATAAGCAAACTGGTTACGATAATATTAGTGTGGTTGATCGCATTGGTAGTGGGGATGCTTATGTTGCTGGCTTTTTATATGGCTTGTTGAGTAAAAATGGGAATTGTGAAAATGCAGTTTCCTACGGTAATGCTTCAGGCGCTTTGAAAAATACAGTAATAGGAGATATGATGTTGACGGATATCAATGAAATAACGAAAATGGTTGAGCTTAATAGAGGTCTAATATCAGATTTTGAAATGGCCAGATAATACAAGAATTAATCAACGCCCTTTAGAAATAAAAGAGCGGATGCCAATATAACCTATTCGATCCACCACGCAAATTAAATAATGGTTTTTGCCCGATGGTCCAATCTTTATCGATTCTTTTCTATGCTCAGTAATTTACTTAGTTTAAATCTACATTTTAACGATCATTATGTGACTTTTTCAAGTTGCCCTTCATGCTATACTTTTGGCATGAAGGGATTTTTTATGATACCAAAAATTGTAGAAGGTAGGGAGTTGCACAGCGATATTGGCGTATGATAAAATCAAAGATGAAATGACGAAATTTAGTGCTTGCTCAGATGAAACTTAGAAAAAGCTTTGACAATAAATTTTGATAATGGAAGTGTATGATTCATGGATAGAAATAAAAGGTATCACAGTATTGCAGCTAAACTAACAATTCTTTTGGTCTTAACTCTATTAGCGGTTGTGGTGGCTACCAGTATTTTCAATTATAAAAAGTCGTTCAACGATCTAATTAATGAATATATTCAAACGGATTTGGCACTCATTGATCAAAACTCTCAAAGCATTGGAAATTATCTTAATCAGTATGCGACCTTATCAAATTCATTGTTTTTAGATTATAGTTTTACTAGCAATATTCTATTTAACCGCACTGACAGTGCCTCAATTCTAGAAAATGATAACCGATTAAAACAGATTCTTTTTTCCAACGAAAATATTTTAAATTTAACGCTTTATACTTCTGAGAATCACAGTTTATATTCTCTTTCCCGTTATTTCAGCAGCAGAATATCTGATAACAGTCAGATTCAGGATTCAGAATGGTACCAGAAAATGGAAAATGAAAATCTGACCTATGTAATTGATCCGATTTCTAAACGTGTGGATTATACCTATACTCCTCCTCTTGAGAAGGAAGAAGATGTTTTCACCTACCATCGGTGCTTTCGCAGAAATCCCAAGGGGGAAATATTGGCGGTTCTCAGTTTGTCTATCGATCCGACCGCCCTTATTAATCTCTGTAAGGCCTCAAAACGCGAGGGTGAGGAGATTGTTTTGATTGGCGGTGATAGCATTCCTTTTTATTCTTCCTTTTCCGAAAACTTTTCTTTATCGCCGCACAATGAGAAAAAGGGCTACTATTACCAAAATTTTGAGGGAAAAACATACTTAGTCTTGTACAGTCAGATAGACAACAACTTCACTTTAAATAAGATTGTACCTTTTGATAAATTAAACCGACAGGCTATGGAAACTGCACTTCCTAGCAGTTTAACCGGAGGGCTATTTATTGCCGCAGTTATTATCGTTCTTTTGCCGGTAATCACTTTTACTGTAACAAAACCACTTAAGCAGATTACAAAAATCATTGAGACCATGGGTGACGCAGACAAATTTCCTAAAGTGAAAGTTAAGGGAAATAACGAGTTAGCACTACTGGGAAATAAATTCAATGAAATGTCTGATAAAATAGAGCATCTGATCACTTCTGAGGTAAAGGCTAAGCTGGCGCAAAAAAACGCTCAGATTGTGGCGTTGCAGGCGCAAATAAATCCCCATTTTATGAGCAATACACTGCAATCAATCGGAAATGATGCCATCCTTTGTGGACACGACGACATTTATGAGAAAATCAGTTCTCTTACCGACTTGATCCAATATGGATACCGAGCAGATTTACAAATGGTTCCATTGTATGAGGAGCTAGAATATATACAAAAATATATGTATTTACAAAAAAATCGGTTTGGTCGTCGATTAGATTTTTATATGGTGATTGAAGAAGGTATTTCTAGCTGTTTGATTCCCAAACTTGTCTTACAGCCGATTTTGGAAAACTCAATTGAGCATGGGTATTATGATGGATTAGCTTCACTAAAAGTTACTGTGGAAGCGAAAAGAAAAGACAATAGGTTAGTTTTGACTCTGTGGGACAATGGTAAGGGCATTTCCCCAGAGCAGTTATCAGAGATTAATCAATGGCTGTCCTTGTACGAGGTTTCTGTCAATATGAGCGAACATATTGGAATCAGAAACGTTTTCATGCGGCTTTTGCTAATTTTTGGGCGTAATGTCAGCATACGCTGTGAGAGTGACTTATACGAAGGCACAAAAACCATTCTGGATATCCCGGTAATTAAGGAGGAGTAAAAATGTATTCAGCATTAATTGTTGACGACGAGGCGCCAGCGAGACAACTGTTGAAAGCACTTGGAAGATGGAACGATATCCATGTAACGAATATTTACGAGGCTGATTCCGCGCAGGAAGGTTTGACGATCGCTCAAATAATGAAACCAGATATTATTCTTTGCGATATGCAGATGCCAGTACAAGATGGGGTTTACTTTTTAAAAGAATTGGAGAAAAATTTAAAATTACCTAAGGTGTTGGTGATTAGTGGATATACAAGTTTTGAATATACCCACCAAGCGATAGTTTCCAAGGTGTTTAATTATTTAGTCAAGCCTATTAACCGGGTTGAATTAAACAAAAATCTATTTGAAATGATTAACGCTTTAGAAGAGGAGCGGGCGAATAAAACACCGGAACTTCCCCCCGATGCCGGTGATTTTGACGTGATTACTTCTATTAAGCAATATGTTGAAAAAAATTATAGCCAGTCGTTGAGCCTGGAACAGCTTTCCTCGCATTTTTATATTAGTAAAGAGCATATCTCACGGTGTTTTAAAAAGAAATATGGGATTGGTTTATTTGACTTTGTCAATGAATGTCGAATGTCAGAGGTCAAAAAACTTTTAAAAGCCACTTCCTACAGTGTTGATGAAATTGCGGAGAAAACAGGGTATAGCTGTGGGAACTATTTGAGCAAAGCCTTTAAAAAGCAATTTGGGATCACCCCAGGTGAATATCGCTTCCATGACTAAAATTTGATAGGATGGTCAATAAATTACCAATGCAAAATCAATGAAAAGCATATTCGATATGGCCTCATTCGGCTATTATATATACATGGCATTTTCGCTTTGGTGAAAACTATTGTTGAAAATGTACGTAGAAAATATTGGAGGATGTGCGTTGTGAAAAGATTATTGTCAGTTTTATTGACCCTATCGCTTGCAGTCTCTCTGTTGGCTGGCTGTAATTCCGGCTCGGGAAATTCTTCCGCAGCTTCCAGCGAGACTCAAAGCGCTGATTCCAGCGAACCCGTATCTGTGCGGTGGATTCAGCACCAGATTGAGTATGCAGACCCACTAAATAAGCTGGTGGACAAGTACATGGACGAGCACCCTAATGTTACCATTAATCTAGAGGTCAATGGTACCAACTACTGGGAAACCTTAAAATCCATGCTGGCTGCTAATGATGTGCCGGATATTTTTATGACCGACGGCTATAATGTAATGCGGTCTTATACCGATTATCTAGAAGACCTTTCTGATGAGGGTTTTGTAGACGTGATCAAAGAGGAAGCTAGGCAGTGTGTGGATTTGGATGGACAGGTAGTCGGTCTGCCCACTGGTTTCCAGGGAAACGGTATGATTTATAACAAGAGAATTTTTGAAGAAAACAATATTGAAATCCCTACCACTTTCAGCGAGTTTAAAAGCGTGTGCGAAGAGTTGCAGAGTAAAGGGATTACCCCGATGATTAACGGCTACAAAGAGGGATACCATCTAGGCTTCTTCCTAGGTAGCATTGGTTATGCGCATATTCCAGATATGGAGGAATACAACAACCAGCGCTATGACGGCTCAGTGACGTTTGCGGGTCAGCCAGAATTGATGCGGTGCATTGATTTCCTGGACTATGTGTTGGAGCAGGGCAAAAACGATCCCTTAAATGTGGCTATGAGCGATGCCTGTACCCTCTTCGCTCAGGAACAGGCTGCGATGATGTTCCAGGGTGAGTGGACATGGGGAACTATTAAAAGCATCAATCCCGATATCCAGGCGGGTATGTTCCCAGTACCGGTTTCTGAGGTTGCTGAAGAAAACAAATTAACGGTTGATACTAACTGTTGCTGGCATGTTGGCAAGGGTGGAAATGCCACTGAGGAAGCCAAGAAAATTTTGAATTGGATTGCTCTGAGTGATTCCTCGAAAGAAATTATGGAAAATGATTTCCAAATCACTCCCGCAGTAGAGGGCTGGGATTATATCGGCGATAATCCGTTCTCCATGGCTGCGTTTGAGGCTCTGCAGGAGAGCGATACTTACTGCTGGCCTTGGGCTCGTTGGCCAGACGGCTTCCGTGACGCCGCTGGACAAGAGTTTCAGGAATATATTCTTGGCAATGTGAGCAAAGAAGATCTGTTGCCTGAACTTGATAATATTTGGGATAAGCTTACCTGATCAAAGAGTCAGCTGCAAATAAGAATGAAAACAGTTGAGGGACTTTGCAAAGTTCCTCAACTGTTTTAAAAAACACAGAAAAATTACCAGTAAGCTTCATAAGGAGATATGCTCTCGTGAAAGAAAAGAAAAGATATTTTTGGGGCTTCACACTACCTGTTCTAATTCCTTACACTGCTTTTGTATTAATCCCAATTTTGATGAGTTTTTACTATTCTGCCTTGGATTGGAATGGTATCAGTAAATCCACTGATTTTATTGGAATTCAAAACTATATTGAATTGTTTCAGGATAAAAACTATTTGAATTCATTGTTTTTTACTTTGAAATTTGCAATTTGCAATGTGATCCTTTCCAATGCTTTGGCAATTCTTTTTGCTGTTTGGGTTAGTGGAAAGGCTAGAATCAATAATGCGATGAGAATCTGCTTTTTCCTACCTAATGTTCTTTGCAGCCTGATCGTAGGGTTCGTTTGGATGTTTATTTTCAACCAGATGACCGCCTCTTTATACCAGCAAACAGGTTGGGGGATTTTTACTGCTAATTGGCTTTCTGATCCGAACCTAGCGTTTTTTGCCCTGCTGATTGTGTGCGTTTGGCAGGGAGTAGGCTACTATATGGTGATTTATATTGCTGGACTGAATAATATTGACTACTCTTATCGAGAAGCCGCCGCAATTGATGGTGCGAATAGGTTTCAGCAGTTTAGACATATCACACTGCCGCTTCTGATGCCATCTATTACGGTAAATCTGTTTATGTCCATTGCCAATTCATTCCGCTTATTTGACTTGAATTTGTCTTTAACAGATGGTGGTCCGGGGCGGGCTACCACTAGCTTGGCGCTGGATATTTACACCGAGGCTTTTGACAATAGTCGCATGGGCTATGGGTCGGCAAAGGCGGTAATATTCTTCTTGATCGTGATGGCGATCACATTTATTCAGGTAGGTTATACCAGAAAGAAAGAGGTGGAACTGTGATGGAAGCCGTAAAACGGAAAACCGCCTCTGTCATATCTAAAATAGTCGGGCTTCTTTTGGCTGCTGTTTTTATCTCACCTGTCATCATTCTTTTACTGAATGTTTGCAAGCCATTGGGAGAAATTTTATCCAATCCATTTTCCTTGCCGACAAGTTTTTACTTAGACAACATTGTTTATGTAATCGAAAATATGAACTATCCCAGAATGCTCGGAAATACTATTTTCTGCGCTGTGCTGGTGGTGGTTATTTCAGTGATTATCAGCGCTATGTGTGGTTATAAACTGTCACGCACTAATGATAAAAAGAGTAAAATTCTTTTATCGGTTTTAATGGCGGCCATGATGTTGCCTTTTCAAAGTATTATGTTGCCAATTTCAAGAGTCGCAAATACTCTGCACCTAAATGACAGCTTGTTAGGTTATATAGTGATTGTAATTCCGTATTATGTTCCATTTGCTGTTTTTCTTTATCATGGCTTTGTAAAGGGAATCCCTCAAAGCCTGGAGGAATCAGCGGTAGTGGATGGCTGCCCCCCGCTAAAAATGTTTTTTAAAATTATCTTTCCTTTGATGACCAATGTAACCGCCAGCATTGTGGTTCTGTTTACCCTATGGGTATGGAATGATTTCCTGCTCCCATCCATATTGCTTAGAAGCAGCGATAAAAAGCTTTTAACTACCTCGATTTTTTCATTTTTCTCCGCGTTCTATATGCGCTGGGATTACAGTTTAGCGGCTTTATTCTTGTCAATAACGCCTATCACAATATTCTATTTGTTTATGCAAAAGTATTTCGTGTCAGGCATTGTAGCAGGTGCAGTCAAGGGCTGAGAGTGTTATGTGAGGTGTTACTTATGTATCAAACAATTTCGGAAGCGATCAACAGCGCCAAAAATCCATATTTTTATGTAGATGTAAAAAACGGAATTTATAATTGTGGAAATAAAGAGAGTCACTTTAGCGAGCGTTTCCCGGATGACAATTTTACATTTGATGTTGGAAATAACAAAGCTCTGTGCAATATGAGTGAGTTTGGGGAAATCAAAAATTTGACATTTTACCGAAATAGCTATTTGTGTGACGATATTCCTGGTGTATGGGTAAGAAAGGATTTTTCTACCTCTGGTCCGTTGTCTTTCAGCATTTGTATGGATGGAGAGAGGTTGGATTTCAAAAAGTGGAATGGGAAAAGCGAATCGGATCTTTTAGATAATTTGTTCCCGCGTACCAAATTCACCAACGAATCAATCAAAGCCACTATTTTAGCATTTGCCCCTGTAAGAGCAAACGGCGACCGGCTGAGAGCAATAGTCTATGGAATTTATCTTGAAAACATAAGCGAAAGAACGGTTGATTTAGCCGTAGAAATGCCTCAATTTGGTTCTGAGAAGGATTGCTTTGCAACCCATGGAGTCAGCTGGCTTCCTGTTGAGGAAAGATTCGCGGAGGATCAGCCCTGTAAATTTCAGTTATCCGCCAGACAGTCAAAATGGATTTCTGTTGTGCTGTACGCACCGGGAGAATATCAAGACGCAGAGGCAGTTGTTAAAAAAGGGATGCTGTTTTGGCTGAACGAAACTCATGACTATTTGCGTAAAATTCTGGGTCGGCTGACAATGCCAGGAGATCCGATGACAGCGTTTCTGTATGAGCGTGCTGTTTGCCAATGCTTAGGAGCAATAGCAATGAATCAGGAAGGCCAAATCAGCGGCGCCAATTGGGGTTCTTATCCGGCTACCAGCCAGATTTGGATGAAAGATATGTATTATGCTTTTCTGCCGTTTTCCATTTTGGAGCCTGACCTATTCAAAAAAGGAATTTTGTGGTTTTTAAAATATGGAATCCGGCCGAAGGGCGGAAGATTTGACGGCGGAGTATATCACTCGCTTACCAACTCATTATCCTCTGTTATTATGGCGGGGCTTTATTATGAATATACAGGAGATAACCATCTGTTCTTATCTAATCCCTGGATTTATGAGAAGATGGAGGAAATCATGGCTCAGGTAATGGAACTAAAAGCGCCCGATGCGTGGCTGTTTCCCTCATTATGGATTTCCGATGCTTTGTCTCTTGGAAAATATCATACTGGAAGCAATGTGTTGGTTTGGAAAGCGTTTCAGGGTTTGTCTTTGATAGCAAGAAACGTGCTAGACGATGAGATGAAGGCAAAGGAATATCAAGATATTGCACAGAACGTTTTCTTTGATATTGAAAAATATATGACGCTTGATGGAAAATTCGGTCAGCAGTATTTAGAGGGAATCGGTGGATTAACGCCGGAAGAGCAACGCTTTTACCCAGTTTCACACTATGAAAAAAAATATATTGGTCAAGTGATCCATCAGTTTCTTGAAGATGTTATCAGCGATGGGAAAATTAATCTGCTAATGCACGATGGCGAAGAATCGGATACCACCTTGATGCCCTTTTATGGTTATCAGCGATATGATGCGCCTTCAGTGAGAAATTATGCCAAGTTTACTACCAGTTTTGAAAACCCTACCTATGGAGAACAGTGCAGGGGAATCACATGGGGAAATGAATCTGGGGCCACATTCCCAGGGTATACGACCGCATTTTTAGGTGTGGTTGATCAGGAAACTATGAATGGAGATAGAGGTTATTTAAGGGAATTAAAACGATTAGCCGATGCTGACGGTTCTTGGTGGTGGTGGCCTTATCCGTTAGGATCAAAAACTGGAGAGGTCGCCAGGTTGTATCATAACTGCGGTAAATGCGGCTGGGCGTCTGGAGTTTTCGCAGTTACTTTTCTGACTCAGATTCTCGGACTTCAATATTGTGGTGCCACGCAGAAGCTGATTTTTCGTCCTTTTTCACCCTGCAGTGATTTTACGTTTGAAGGCATTAGGTTGGGAAACGCTGTATTTGATGTGGACTATAAGCATTTAAAAAATCAGGCATCGATCCAAATTACTAATAGAAATGATTTTTCTATTGCGCTGGAGCTTGAAGTTATTTCAGATGGAGAAGCCTTCTGTGCGACAGAAACAATTAGCAGTAAAAAACGAAAGTTTATGGAGAGAGGTACAGTTGCAACAAGTTTAAAGCTGCAAAAAAATGAAACAGTTCAGGTGAACTTTTCCTGAGTTTAAAAATTTATACTCAAAAGAGATCGGATTTCGAAATCTAGTTTATTCGAAATCCGATCTCACTTTTTATTTATGTAAAACAATTCTCTGAGATTATAATATGACAGCGTATGCTTATTTACGGTGGTAAAAGTTTTCTAGATACTGGTAGTGATCCAGTGCAAATTTGATTATTTTAGAGCGGCCCTTCAAGGATAGTTTTGTGTAAATATTGCTTACATAGTTTTTTACGGTCTGATGTCCAAGAAAGAGTGCTTCCGCAATTTCAGCGTTACTAAAGCCCTTTGCTAATAGAAAAAGTATCTGCTTTTCATGAGAACTGAGAGATTCCAATTGAGGCGGCTCAATTTGGTTTGAAGAAGTAAGATTGGCGTGTAGAAACGTGTGAAAAACAGCCGGATCGAAAAGGACACGGCCTGAGATTACAGCACGAATAGAAACAATCAGTTCTTGAGGCTCTATATCTTTGAGCAAATAGCCGGCAGAACCATGTAAAATTGCTTGGTTAACAAATTCATCGTCGCCGTAAGTAGTAAGCATTATAATTTTAATTTCCGGCAGCCGTTGGTGAATTATTCTAACTGCTTCTACTCCATCCATGATGGGCATTCGGACATCCATTAGAATAAGGTCAGGTTTTAATTGGCCGGCTAAATCGACTGCTTCCTTGCCATTACCAGCAATCCCGATTACAGAAAGCTCTTTATCATCGTTTTCTAAAACAGACTTTAGGCTTGTTGCAAACAGCTTTTGATCGTCTGCGATAATAATCGTTATCATTGCGGACACTCCTTTATATAGGCGGTAAGGGCAACCGAGCAATAATAGTAAATCCGCCTAAGTCATGCTTGGTTTGCAAATTACCGCCTAGCTTTTCCAACCGCTCTCGAATTCCAGATAAACCAATACCCTCATGAACTACCGAGGTGCCTTGACCATTATCTTGTACGGAAATAGAAAGCAAGGAGTCTAAAACATAATAATGAATATCCACCTGGCTTGCGTGAGCATGCTTAAATGCGTTTAAAAGGGTTTCTTGAACGAATTTATAAATAAACCGGTCAATTTCTTCCGTATAGGATGAGGAAATATTGGTATAGGTCTGGGTGACCGTCATTCCCGTGATCTCTTCAAAAATACGAACCATCCGATTAATCGCCATTAGTCCCCGAATAGGGAGTTCTTCCTTGCGCAAACGATAGAGCACGTTTCTGGTCTCCCGAAGGCCCTCCTGCGCCTGATCTCTGGCAAGCACCAAAAGGTGGGTTAGTTCTTCGTTTTCAGCGCCGTTCTTTCGGATCGCGGATTCCATCAGCATTAGGATGTTAGTGAAAGTGTATCCTGTCAAGTCGTGCAGCTCTCGGGTGATACGCTTGCGCTCCTCGTCAATAGAGCGTTTTTCAATGTTGCTGGTCTGGTGCTGAATATTTAAATTAGCACTGGTCAATCTTTGCAGGCTGATAGTGAGAGTATTGATGTCCATCTGCAATCGGTTTCGAAAAATAGCCTGCATTTTTAAAAAATCCAACAGAACAGCCAGCAAAACAAGAACGGCTAATACGCAGATTCCCTCAAGCCAACCGCTTTGTGGAAGCTGATGATCCCAACGTGGATGCGGGATGATTAGTAATCCGGTCATTGCGGCCAAAGCCAACGATAAATAGCGGTTAGTGGGCAGGCGGGAAAACAAAAAAATATCGATTAGCAGTGAAGCGCCGAAAATCAGAGGAATCAAAACGTCATATGCGATGGGGTAGCATATTAGAAAGATAATAACAATTCTAGTAATAAAAATGGAGAAAGTTTTGCGGCAAGGAAGTAAAGGGCTGAACAAGGCGCAAAAATAATAGACGGTAAAGCATACAAAAAAGTAGATGTTGGCTGAAAATGAAAATTTGTTCGCGGCTAGTTGCTGCAAGATCAGAGAACAGGACAAAAGAGCCGCGCCAATATTAAAAGAATATGACCACAACAGCTTTTTTACCCGCGTCATGTCCAAAATTTACACCTCCGTTGCTCTTTTGAATAAAGATTTCATAAATCCTATTACTATTATAGCATAACATACTGAAAAAGTAATAACCAGATTCTTGGATGGTACTTTTTGATTACCGTAGTCATCTTGTCTGCAATTGGGACTAACCGTATAATAAAATCAACAAATTCGACACTACAATTTGTGAGGAGGATATCCAAATGGACTGGACCAAAGAAAAAGTAGATTATTATGCCGAGGAGTTTAAGAAGCTGAATACACCGCTGGTGTGGGATGCGCTGTACGTGGAATATGGCTATCGCAACCAAATCCTGCGACATCAGGTTAAGCCGATTCTTCGGAATATGCAGGTGGCAGGTCCTGCCGTAACAGTAAAAGGAACCGCTCGGGTCACCCCTATGGAGGATGAATTCCGCAAGCCGGGCCCCGGTCCTCTGGGTGGTATGTGGACCCGCGTGGCGGATATGATTACGCCCGGCTGTGTTGTTCTGGTAGACGCAGGTTACACAGAGGTTGCCGTTTTAGGGGATATCTTCGCGACTAGTTGGAAGTATGCTGGGATGCAAGGTTTGGTGTGCGACGGTCCAGTAAGGGATTCTTTCGGGTTTTTAGAGGAGGATATCCCGCTGTTCTGTACTCATACCATGCCGATCTGTGCGGAAGGGCATTGGCAGATGACAGAAGGAAATGTGCCGCTTTGGCTGCATGGCCAGCTTGGCGAGGTTAAAGTGGAGCCGGGTGATTACATATTCGGCGACGCTGACGGCGTTCTGGTGATTCCTCAGGATATGATCGACAAGGTTCTGGCGAACGCTAAACAGCGTGCGGAGAACGAGAAGAAAAACAAAGCGGACATCCGGGCGGGAAAGACAGCCCGGCAGATCTGGGAGGCAGACGGTCACAGCGGTATTTTAGAAGACTAATGCCGTTTGAATAGACAGAAAAGAGAGGAGTTAAGAAGACCATGAAAAGACAACTGGCACTAATCCTTGCGGGCGTACTGGCCTTATCCTTGGTAGGCTGTTCCGACCAAGGCGGCGGTTCTACGGTTTCCCAGGAGGGAGAAAGCTCTCAGGCTTCCGTTGCATCTTCTGAAGGAAGCGGAGAGACCCAGGAAATTGTGTTCTGGAACCATGAAACTGACACTCCCCGAATGACAGCTATGCAGAGCGTGTTGGATGCATTTAACGAATCCCATCCGGGGATCAGCGTCCGGCAGGAGGCAGTAACCTGGGATGACGAACAAGCAAAAACACTGCTTGCCATCTCTACCAACAGCACACCTGATTTCAGCCAGACGGTGGAAGCCAATTGGACACCTGCCTATTTAGCAGGAGGCCTCACTCCTGTGGATGAAATAATTGAAATGGTAGATGAAGAGCAGCAGTATCTAGAAGGCTGCAAGGACATCTATTTACAGGAGGGACATTATTGGGCGGTACCATATGCCTCTACCTGCGGAAAGCTGATGTATCGTCCCAGTTTGCTGAAGGAAGCCGGATACGATGCGCCGCCTCAAACTTGGGACGAGTTGTTAGATATGGCGAAGACATTAAATAAGGATACTGACGGCGATGGGACTATCGACATTTATGGAGTAGGCATTACTGCCTCCCGCAGTAGCATTACTCAGGAGACTTTCTTTAACCTGCTTCATTCTGCCGGAGGAAACTTGTACGACGAGGATGGAAACGTGGACTTTGATAATGAAATCACGCTGAAAACTCTGGAATTCTATAAAGAATTATGTCAGTATACGGTGCCTTCTTACGCTGCCTGGGGCTGGGGGGAGTATGAGATGAACTGGGCCGCCGGCGAGTTTGCTATTAACCCCTGGCTGAGCCCCAACCTGGCGGACTTCTATGCAAATGAAAACTATGACATCGCCTCCGCGCCTCTTCCTGCGCCGGAGGGAATAGAGCCCGGTGGAAACTTTGCAGCTCACCATGGTTTTATGGTGTTCAAATCCGCTGCGGAAGACGAGGAGCACTGGGCGGCTGTTAAGGAATTCTTCTCCTTTCTGATGCAGCCAGAAAACAACTGGAACTGCACAGTCGCCTGTGCCCCCGGACATATCGGCCCGGTAACCCAGTCCTTAACTGATTTAATCGCCGAAGGCTATTACAATAAGGAATATTTCCCGCTGGAAAACTTTGACTATTCCGATGGCAGCGAACAGAGAGAAACCTTTGAGACCTTTATGGAGGTATTCCCCACTGCGGTGGCAAAAGGTTATTCTCCTGGCTATAAATATGGCTTGAACAATACCAGCCTTGGCGATATCTACAATTCTTACGTGGTTGCGGATATGATCCAAAAAGTGGTTTTGGAAAACGCTGATCCCCAGGAGACCTTGACTTGGGCTCAGAAACAGATGGAGGATATCTCTGCAAGTACCAATCAATAAATGTGTTTTGTGGGCGGAGGGCTTTTCAGCTTTCCGCCCATTGCGGAAAGAATGGTGAACAATGAAGCAGAATCAAAAAATAGGGTATCTTTACCTGCTTCCGCTGGCAATCCTGGTAGCGGTATTTATGATTTACCCCTTCTTCAATGGGATGTTTCTATCCCTGTTTTCTACCAAATATGGTTTCGGCGATTTAACTTTTGCGGGATTTGATAACTTTATCAAAATTTTTCAAGACGAATATTTTTGGACAGCGGCTAAGAATTCTCTTATATGGGTATTCTTCGGATTAATTCTAAGCAGTACCATCCCCATGGCGATCGCGTTGTTTTTAAATAGGCAATTCCATGGGAAACAGGCGGTTTTAAGTTCAATGATGGTTCCTTGGATTACTCCTGTGGTGGGCTTAGCCTTGATAGTACGTTGGTTTTTAGAGCCTAACTTGGGTTTAATAAATAACGCACTAAGAAGCTTGGGAATCCTGCACGATCAAATTAATTTTTTTGGATCCACTGATCTGGCTATGCCTACTCTAGTGTTTCTAAATTTCTGGCAGTTTTGCCCTTTTGGAGTCCTTTTAATGCTGTCTGTTTTTAGTACGATAGATAATGAACAGAAAGAAGCCATGAGGGTAGACGGCGCTGGCCCTTGGAAAATACTCACTAAGCTAATTATGCCTCAGTCCGGCTCTATGTTGACCTTTATGCTTTTCTTTGGCATTGTGCTCACCTTTAACAATTATTCCATTGTTTACTTGACCACCAAAGGCGGCCCATCCATGAGTACATACACAATCCCAATGCTGATCTATGAAAAGGCCTTCAAAGAATTTAATTCCGGCGAAGCCATGGCGGTTGCCGCCGTTATGGGAATCACTTTGATCGCTGTGGGCTTTTTGTATTTTAAATTCTGTTATAAACCACAGGAAACTTGAGGAGGCTTTTTATGAAACAGAATGATGCGGCCGCTGCCAAGCGGTTAAAAAGGCAGAAAGACATATTAAAAAAGGTCGCCGTAGCGCTTGCTTCTATTTTACTGCTAGTGGTATTTTTAGGACCTTTTATCTGCGTGATTTCCGCTTCCGTCCAGGAGGAGCAGACCATTAAACTTGGGGCATTTACCCTGATCCCCCACGACTTTACCTTACAGCATTATCAGGATATTCTCGCGGGAGGAAACGGCGTAGTGGGATTTTTGCAGTATATTTGGAACAGTGTTAAAGTTGCTGTTTGTGTGGGGCTTTTGAGTAGCGTGATCTCTATCATTGCAGCTTATGGACTGTCCCGTTACCAGTTTAAGGGGAAAGAAGCTATTGCTAAAAGCCTTTTATTCTCCTATGCGTTCCCAACCATCCTTTCCTTGCTGCCGGTCTACACATTAATGGCGAAAACCGGTTTGGCCGATACGCATTTGGGGTTGATTTTAGTACATACAGCGTTGGTGGCTCCCTTCTGCACCTGGCTGCTGCGATCTTTCTTCGATTCCATTCCTAAAGAGGTGGAAGAGGCAGCAATGATCGACGGCGCTGGACGGCTGAAAACCATCTTTTTTGTGTTGGTCCCCTTGGTGGCGGCTGGTTTATTGGCTGCGGGAATGTACGCTATCATCTATTCCTGGGGCGAGTATATGTTTTCATCTATTACCATTACTACTGGTGCCCTGAAGCCTATTCCATTAGGGCTTTCTACCTTTGTGGGTCTGACGGATATGCGCTGGGGACGTGTGCTGGCGGCTTGTACGTTGAATTTTATCCCGATTTTGATCTTGTTTTTACCGTTGAGCAAGACCTTCCTAAAAGGATTTATGGCTGGTGCGGTCAAGGCATAAGGAGGAGACGATATGGAAAAGAAAACCCTTCGAGTAGGCGTGGTAGGCTTGGGACAGATCGCTCAAATGGAATGGCTGCCCTACCTTCACGAACTGGGTGAATATACTCTCTGCGCGCTATGCGATGTTTCCTCATCGCTGGTGAAGCAAATGGCCAAGCTCTGGAATGTGCCCGGCATGTATACCGATTGGCGGGAGATGCTGAAAAAAGAGAGACTTGACGCCCTCGTAGTGCTGACGATTAACCATACGGAAATATGTGTGGCAGCGGCCGAGGCGGGGTTGCATTTATTAATAGAAAAACCTCTTTGCGATAATTTAGAGCAGGCTGAATTGATTCGACAGGCGGTAGTAGAAAACCATGTGACCCTAATGATTGGAGAAATGAAGCGGTATGACCCGGGTTATCTTTTAGGGAGAAACCTGATCCGGAATATGAAAGGCTTAAAATTGATACGATTCCGGGATTATTGCGACGGCCTTCGGAGGTCCCAAGACGAAATTATGCCGGTTCACATAGCCAGCGATGTTCCAGAACTGTTACGCGAGAGAAACGCTAGGGAACATCGGGAAGCCATGATCCAGCTTACTGGAGGAAAGGACCCCGATTTGGTGGAAACTCTATTGATGGGAGGCGTTCACGATGTGGACCTGTTGCGCGATATCTGTGGCGAGCCGGAAAAGGTAGACTACTGCGATATTTGGAACAATGGTGCCGATCTATTGGCGCATATGACTGTAAAAAACGGCGCCAGGGCGGTGCTTGAAGTTGGAAAAGCCCAACACAAATGGTTTGACGAGGAAATTACCGCTTATGGCGAGGAAGCAACGGTTTCTATCCGGTTTCCTAATCCTTATTTGAAAAACGCGCCTACCCGAGTTGTCATAAAAGAGCATTGCGGAACCGGATATCAGGAAAGGGAACTTGCCGTTTCCTATGACGAAGCTTTCCGCAGAGAACTTTTCCATTTTTATGATTGCGTGGTAAGCAAGAGGCTTCCCGATACTTGCATTGAGGAAGGAACGGCAGATATCCGTTTGATTCAGAAAATTTTTTCAGCTTATCGCCAAGGCGGAAAGGAAGAAATAAAATGAAGGTTATAGACTGCCATGCGCATCCGCCTAGGAAGGGATATCCTGCTATTGATCCCAGACCCTACATTTTTCCTCAGTCTGATGAGGATAGAGATGTTTTGTTGGAACGGGAGGCCCGAGAGCTCCTGGCTAATATGGATAACTATCAGGTAGATCAAAAAATTATGCTGGCGTTTCCCCCCGATATGGAACATGAATTTCATTATGGGGAATTCAATGTAAAAACCGGCGTCACCAGCTATACTTCCCATCAGTGGATTTCCCGTCTTGTCAAACGGTATCCAGGCCGATTTGCCGGCTTCGCCTGTTTAAACCCGTTGGAACCTGGTGCGCCGGCGCAATTGGAACGCTTAGTGAAGGAAGACGGATTTTGTGGAGTGAAAATCCATCAAGCCCACTATGATTTTCCGGTAAACGATCAAAGGGCATTTCCATTTTATCGAAAATGCGCCGAACTGGGGATTCCGGCGGCCTTTCACACCGGGTTTTCCTTGGGAAGAACCATTGACCGGCTGATTCCCACTATGCCCCTATTGCTGGATGAACTGGCTTACGAAATCCCAGAGTTGACCATTATTATGTGCCATGCCGGCGGTACTTGGTATCAGGAAGGCGTTTTGGTGGCGTTAAGAAATGAAAATATTGTCATCGATCTGTCCTCGGTACCTTGGATGTGCCGGTATATGGTCTATCCTGAGATTGACCCGGCCGGGGTGCTGAAAAGATTGGTGGAGATGGTTGGACCGGATAGGCTGATGTTTGGTACCGACAATGCGGATGAAGACATGAATTTGGAATATATGAAGGCTCTTGGCCTGGATAAAGCTACTTTGGAAAAAATTATGGGCGGCACGGCGGCAAGGCTTTTAAAAATATAGCGAAAGGGGAATTTAGTGTGAATTATAGCAATGATCATGAATTATTTGTTTTTATGAGAGAGCAGCTCTCGTCCTCACTCCTTTCAGATGCTCTGGATGAAATAGGATTACGGGCTCAGACCATGCGGGAAAACATCCGTCCTTGCTGGCGGGGTGCGGTAGTAGCGGGGAGAGCCCATACCGCCGCGTACGCTGGCGTATACGACGTGACGACCAAACGGGATCCAGCCAATGCATTGACCTTAATGGATTCCCTGCAGCCTGATGAGGTGGCTGTGCTGACAGCGAACGGCTCTTCTAACGGTACCCTTTGGGCTGAGATGATGAGTATTGCGGCTCAAAAGTTAGAAGTTGCCGGTGTGGTTGTGGACGGTTTGCTGCGGGACGTAAAAGAAATAGAGGAATTACAGTTCCCGGTGTTTGGACGAGGCGCCCGTCCCTTGACAGTAAAAGGAAGAATGCGTTTGGTAGCCCATAATGTTCCCGTGGATTGCGGAGGAGTGCTGGTAAGGCCTGGAGATGTGGTTTTCGGCGATTTGGATGGAATAGTGGTGGTACCGAAAGAAAATCTGGACGACGTGGTTTCCTTGGCGGTCAGTTTGCGGGACAAGGAGAATGACACCCGGGAAAAGCTGTTATCCGGTATTTCTATGGGAAAACTGTAAAATGTAACGAAGAAGAAAGGACATTCCGATGGTGGATTTAAAGAAATTCTCCGGCGAGCACCTGACGATCGCGCTACACCGGGGAGAAATTGACGACCCGCCCATTCGTGATTGGGCGGAACGGTTTTACGAGGATACTGGAATTACTATTGACGTGATTGACGTGAAGCCCCAAGAATATCTGTGCCAGCTGATGGCCGGAGGGCGGAATAGAAAATCGCCCTACAATTTGATCGCTTCTGCTCCAATTTGGCTAAATCAGCTTGTGGTTCCCGGCTACTATGAGGATTTGGCTTATCTGTATGCCAACCGGGAGCTGACAATGGAAGAAACGGTTTACGGGATGGAAAATGATTTCTTTAAAAATTACATGGAGTATGCAGCTTGGTATGATCCGGAAAGCCAGATGCCGAAAAGCGGGAAAGACAGTATGCTGATGGCCGTTCCCGGAACTCATACCGGTTGCCAGATATTGATATGCAGGACAGACATATTAGATCAATACGGCTTCCAAATCCCGGAAACATGGGAAGAATTTAATGAAGTGGTGAAAAGGATCTCACAGCCGAAAAAAGGTTTCTACGGTACCAGTTTGTGTGGGGACCGACAGGGGGCTTTGCCAATTATAGACTGGTACCCCCGCCTGACCTCCCAGGGCGGCAGGCAATTCCGGGGAACAGTTGGAGAAAGAAATCTTCATTCCTGTGCTTTGAGCGAGGAGGGAATCCGCGCTTATGAATGGATTTTAGATATTCTGCCTTACACGCCTGATGATTATATCCATTATACGTTAAAAGATGGAGAACGGGATATGCTGCAAGGAAAAATCGGCATGCAGATCAATACCACCGCGTTTGTGTTTCCAGACGTTTACTGGGATTCTCAACGTTCTCAGGTAGCGGATCGTATCGAGGCTGTTCCGGTACCCGGAGTAGGAAAATACCGCGGCGTGGCTTACGGGGGAGGCTGGGCGTGGTCCATTATGGCGGCTGAGGAGAAAAAAGAGGCTGCCTGGCTGGCTGCCCAATATTTCAGTTCCCCGGAATTTGATCAATATCGGTGCATACGCTATGGCATCACGCCGATCCGCCGGAGCACTATTCGAAATGACACGGTCAGAAAGGCGCAACCATGGGTTGGTTGTCTGGAAGATATTATTGACCGTGCTGTAGAGCCGGAGTATTTTTATTTGCCCGAAATTTACCGGATTGCAGATATTATTAACCGGCACCTCACCCAAGGTATCGCGGCTCAGAGGCCGGCTGAGAAGGTGCTCGCGGAACTGGATCAAGAGGTTAATGAGCTTTTGCGGCTGGGTGGATGGCAATTATAGTGTAAATAAAGAGTAGAAATGAACCTTATAAACTCTTTTATTAGGAGGTGCCCTATGGAAGATGATATACTCCATAAACTTTTAGAATCTCGTCTTATTGCTATCGCACGCGGAATTCCTAATAGCCATATAGAAGCCGCAGTAGAGGCTCTTTTGCAGGGAGGAATCCGATGCGTGGAAGTACCGTTTTCCCGGCAAGGGGAAATAGACACATTAGAAGCCATTAAACTGTTAAAAAAACGGTTTGGCGATCAGCTGCTTCTTGGTGCAGGGACTGTTACAAATCCCAACCAGGTAGAGGCTGCCGCAGCCGCTGGCGCGAGCTATATGATTTCTCCGGACTGCCAAAAAGAAGTAATTGAACGTACAAAGGAATTAGGCCTTGTTTCTATGCCGGGGGCGTTTTCCCCCACAGAGATCAGCGCCGCTTACCGTTGGGGCGCTGATATTGTAAAAGTATTTCCCGCAGATTCTGTTGGCCCTGCTTATTTTAAAGCAATAAAAGGGCCCTTGCCGTATATACCCCTTGCCGCTGTTGGAGGCGTTACGCCAGAAAACGCGGCGGATTTTATTAAGGCCGGGGCTGTGTCCATAGGAATTGGGAACCACCTTTTAAATAGGGAACGTGTGCTAGCCGGCGCATATGACGAAATTAGAGACACGGCTGTTGCTTTTTGTGCATGCGTGCAACGTTAACAGCGGAGGGAATAAAATGAATGTGATTACCGTTGATTCGGGCACCACAAACACGAGGGCTACCTTGTGGAAAGATGATTGCCCAATGTATACAGCTTCAAGACCAGTTGGTGTGCGGATGACAGCAATAGAGGGAAATAATAATGCATTAAAGCAAGCGGTAAGCCAGGTGATTCAAGAAGCGCTCAGTTATGGAAATAAAAAAGCCCCGGCAATATTACTTGCATCGGGAATGATTACTTCTGGGCTTGGACTTGTAGAAATCCCACACCTTTGTGCACCGATAACCTTTGACGGATTAGCTAAAGGAATCATTAAGAAAAAAATTGAAGGTTTGAATTACGACCAGCCTATTTATTTTATTCCTGGGATTAAAAATACCGATCAAAAAATTAGTCTAGGTTCTTGTAGCGCGATGGATATTATGAGGGGCGAAGAAACTGAAACCGTAGCAATGGCAGTATTGTCCAATAGCCTAAAATCATCAGTCTTTGTATTGCCAGGCTCTCATACTAAATTCGTGCTTTTGGGTGAGAACGAAGAAATTCAAGGTTGCTTTACCACGTTGGCGGGAGAATTGTTATCAGTTTTGACCAGTGATACGATATTAGCCAGTTCTTTAGATAAAAAGTTTGCAGATGAACTAAACCGGGAGGCTCTATTACAAGGCGCATCGGATGCACAAAAATGGGGTCTAACAAAAACAGTCTTTGGTGTACGTGTCTTAGACCTTTTTTCTGATGTGGATCGACAGGCCAGGGCCAATTATTTGCTGGGTGCGGTGATTGCTGAGGATTTGAAAGCATTGCGAGTCAGAGAGCTTGGTTGTGAAGGCTCTGTAATCATTGGTGGAACATCCCTATTGACCAATGCCTTTGAGATTGTTTTTTTGAATGATTCGAATTTGGGCGGGCGTGTAAAGCGTATCGAAGGAGAAGCCGCAAAACATTTGTCAGGAAAGGGTGCCATGATTTTAGCGAAACGAGCTGGCATATTTTGAAACAGGGACCGAAATTTGGAACTCAAAAATGAGACAATCCAGATTCCGGCCTCTTTTTCTATGCTAAAGGCCGGCGTTTAAGCTATTTTTCGAGATTTATCCCTTTTTATAGAAAAGAGACATCAAAAAGCAAAAACAGAAAAACGTGTTGTAAAAACAATAAAATGTATCTATCCTGAACCGGGGATTCTCATTTTGTCGGGAGTTCCTTTTGATTTTTATTTAATAAATTTATTCCAAACGGTATTAGACCAGAGGACAACAATTTCGTCACTCCCTCCCAAGAAGGGGTGACGAAATAGATGTCACCCCTATTTTTTCAGTATTCATGCGGGTTTCCGGGCTTTTTAGGGGCGATTTTTCAAAATCGCCCCACCGTGGATGTCCAACCCCCAAAAGAGCAAAAAAGGCAAAAAACCGCTTCCTTATTTTTATTAGGGAAGCGGTTTTTTCATTTTTTAGACACCGGCAGAGAAATGATTTTCGATTGTCCGTTCGGGCTGTCCTGGGGTTTGACAGGGGAAGGAGGCGCTGGGGTTTGACCGGCAGCCGGGACGGAAGAAACGATTAAGGAGCCATCCTTTTCTTCAATAGAAACAGACATTTTCCCTTTTTCCCAATTTAAGTGATGGAGAAGTTCAGCGGGGGGAACAATTCTGCCTAATCCGTCAATCGCGCGAAAATACTGCACAGCCATTACCTCCAGAAGATTAAATTTTCAATTCCCGCCTGGATTGTTCCAGCGGTTCCTAGATAGATTATAAAGCCCGGCTTCACCGGGCCAGTTTAACAGCCTAAAGGTACCTGGGAGAAGTGCGCCCTTTTTTAGAAGCGCCCCGACAAAACTGCCGGGGCGCTTTTTCCATTTTCCCCCTCTCGCCTCCCCCTCTCTCACACTCTCTCCCCTACACACTCTCCCCCAGGATTTACCGGCTGGGAAAGAACAAAGCCCTTACAGCAGGAAGTTTTTTCTAGTTTTCCACCGAAAAAATAAATTTTCAACAGAGCAAGCGAAAGGATGAGGAAAACAGGAACATTGGAGTCGATCATGGGTACTACGCAGTCAAAACCCGGCATTTTTCCTTCCCAGCCGGTATCACAGCTTACCGGTACGAACCATATACCCTGCAAAACACGCTGGAATACCAGGGAAAGTATTCTGTGTGCGGAACCGGCAGGCAGCCGATCCTGAGAAACAAAATGGAAAACGACAATTATTACCTTTTGACCTTGACAGCTATCGCAAAAGAAATCCAGCAGCGCGGAGAAAAAAGAGAATGTGCCGTGAACCTTGGCGCGGGTCTGCCCTTGGCCGGATTCGGACGAGAAAAGAAAGCGTTCCGGGAATATCTGCTCCGTTCTTCCTAGCCGGTAAACTTCAAGTTTGAAGGAATCTCCTATCAGGTGACCATTCAGGACGTCAGACTTTTTCCACAGGGCTACTCCGCCATTGCCGTTCACCCAGAATTAATACGGGGAGAACCCTCTGTGCTCCTTATGGACATCGGAGGCTGGACCATGGACCTCATGCGGCTGGACAATGGAATCCTCGACGCCTCCGCCTGCCGAAGCCTGGAGCTAGGCATGATCCGATGCATCGATGAAGCGAAGGAACAGGTCCGCCGGGAGACAGGCTTGTCCGTTACCGACGCCCAGGTGGAACGTGTTCTGGCAGGACAAAGCTGCAGCATGGACGAGAATGCCCGGACTGTCATTCAAAAACAGGGGCGAATTTACACAGAAGCCCTGCTGTCCGCAGCCATGGAAGCAGGCTTCGATTTAAAAGCAGTCCCGGCAGTGATGCTGGGCGGCGGAGCCTCCGTGATCCAGCGGGGAATCCGACCCCAGGACGGCCTGCGGCGGGTTTTTACCCTTTTAGACGATAAAGTAAACGCCGAAGGTTTCGAGCGGATTTTGGGCCAGTTTTCGGGCGGTGTGAGCAAGAAATGAGCAGGCCCCGTTTTTCATTCCGTCCCAACCTGCAGAACGAAGAACACAGAAAAAGGAAGGTTTCTTGCCGAAGGGCAAAGTCAGGGCGAGGAAAATATACCAGCACATACTCGTTATCGGAGAACACCGCTTGCGGGGGATGTGGTGCTATGTACCGTAGAACCATGTGGATTAAACGGGACAGAACAAGGGAAGATGTATGACGATAACCGCCTTGAATTTGGTACCAAGTATTGCTGTGATGTTTTCAATAACAACCGGAATGAAAAGCAAATAACAAAGAGCTTTCGTCTGAAAATTCGGGTTGGAAGTCCCACCTTTTTGCGGATAGAGTGTTTTTTCGATATATGGAATTCAATACTGATTCCATGAATTTCTTGTGGGTTTTGTAAATGATTTATGATATGATTTATTTTGGATTATCAAAATTAATACAAAATTATGAAAATAGTAAGTTGATTTTTGTTAAAATACATAAGAAAATGAAATTGTATCATTAAAAAATATAAATCATGGAGGGGTACGATGAAAATATCAGCAATCAAACCTTTTGCAGTAAAAGGAGGATTTCGGTACTGGGTATTTGTGAAGGTGGAAACAGATACTGGACTTATTGGATGGGGCGATGCCAGCGATTGGGATGCGCCGTTTTCAATTACTGAGGCAGTGCGTTATCTGGAGCCTTTCCTGATTGGGAAAGACCCCTTTGATGTGGAAAAAATTTGGTGGAATAACACACAGATTTTCAAACGAATGTGGGGCGGGATTGCGTGGAAGGCCATGAGCGGAATTGATACGGCGCTATGGGATATTAAAGGCAAGGCGTTGGGGGTTCCCGTATGGCAGCTTTTAGGTGGAAAAATCAGGGATCGCCTTCGGCTGTACTGGACCCACTGTGGATCTGCCCAGTTTGCCCATCACCAATACTTAAATAGCCCGCGGCTTCGTTCTATCGAGGACTTAAAGAAATTCTGTGAACGGGTTGCCCAGAGCGGACTGACTGCTTTAAAGACAAATATTATGGCGATGAATGGAACGCCGCTTTACGGGGTTCCACGCGAAGAAATTTTCACGGGAAAAATTTCTAATGAAGAGGTAGAAACAGCGTGTATGGAAATAGAAGTTTTCCGGAAAGAGCTTGGAAATAAATTTGGAATTGCGTTGGATACGGCGTTTGATTACAGGTTGGATGGCGCCTTAAAATTAGCTAGGGCGTTGGAACCCTATGATATGATGTGGCTGGAAACAGAAACCTTTGACGTTAATGCCCAGGAAAGATTGACTCATTTGACAACTACCCCAATAGTCCATGGAGAAAGCCTTTACGATTTACATGGTTATCTACCCTATCTGCAACGACATGCCCAAAAAACCATTATGGTCGATTTGGCCTGGAACGGACTGACAATGGGGAAAAAGATCGCGGACTTGGCTTTGACATTTGATACGGCGGTCTCTCCCCATAACTGCCATAGCCCGTTAACGACCTTTGTGGCTGCGCAATTCTGTGCTTCCGTCAAAAATTTCGATATTCTGGAAATAGATTACGATGATGTGCCGTGGCTGGATGAATTGATCACAGAGAAAATACAAATTGAAAACGGATATTTACTGGTACCTGAGCGACCGGGACTTGGCACGGATCTGATCGAAGAGAAGCTTTTGGAATATGCAGTAGAAAGATAAAAGGAAGGAAAGATGGTAAATGGAAAGATATGTAGCGGAAAAAGTGGAGATTGGCCTCAAAATGAGGTTAGGGGAAGGGCCAGTATGGCAGGCGGATACCAACACGCTAAGCTGGGTAGATATCCTCTCGGGAACACTCCATATATTGCAGGGCGACCGGGTGCTTAGTATTGAAACCGGTCAATATATCGGGGCTGCCGTTCCTGTCGCTTCGGATGGGCAGTATCTGGCAGCGCTTACCACTGGCTTCTATCTAATGGATAAAACCGGTTTGATTGATAAAATCGGCAGCCCATTGGATATGCCGCTGCGATGCCGGTTTAATGATGCCAAATGCGATCGGAAGGGCCGGCTTTTTGCTGGAATCATCGGGCTTTATGGTGACGAGGGAAAAAAGGGCAGGCTTTACTGTTTGGAGAATGGTGCCATCAGCACGGTTTTAGAGGGTATGGTGCTACCTAATGGGATGGATTGGGATGACGACAGAGGACTTTTTTATATGATTGATACGCCCACTGGAACAGTGGAAGCCTACGAGTATGACGGGGAGTCAGCCCATGTTTCCCATTCCCACACTGCCGCCGTGATAGAAGAGGGCGTTCCCGATGGTATGACGCTGGACGCGGAAGGCAACCTATGGGTTGCGCAATGGGGTGGCGGAAAGGTGTGCTGCTATGCGGCTGAATCCGGCAGAAAGATTGCCGAGATAGTCCTTCCCGCGTCTAACGTTTCATCTTGCTGCTTTGGAGGGAGAGACTTAGACTGCCTTTATATTACAACGGCCACATCCCCCGGGGAGGAGGGCTCCGGTTATCTCTATCAAACGAAAACAGGGTATCGTGGGAGGAAATCATATTGTTATCAAAATAAATAGGCGGTAAAGCACATTGCTGCGGGAAAAGTCATGCCGCGACGGGACCGGTGGGAGGGAAGAGGTAATGAAAGAATTAAGGTTGGTTATTGTTGATGATGAGGAATTAGCAATCCAGAATTTGGAGGAACAAATCGAAGCAATCAATGGCCCCTATCGAATTGTTGGAACCGCCCGAAATGGCGTGCAGGCTTGGGAATTGCTACAAAAAGTCAAGCCAGATGTGGCGTTTATCGACATTAAAATGCCAGTTCTGACCGGGTTGGAACTGGCAAAGAAAATCAAAGATGAACATATGAAGACAGAAGTAGTGCTGGTTTCGGCCTATCAGGAGTTCGAATACGCCAAACAAGGGATCGAACTGGGTATCTGCCAGTATATCCTCAAGCATGAGGTGGGGAGCGCTTCCCTAAGTAAGCTGCTGGAGCAGCTGTGGAATAAATGGAATACCGAGCAAATCACCACCACCTTTTCCGTGCAAAGTATTTTGGGTGCGATCGTCAACGGCGCTTATGTCCAGTCGCAGATCAAAGAACATTTCATAAAAGCCAAGGAGGAGCTAAAGACCTTTTCTATCCTGATGGTACAGAGAAATGCTCCGATTCACTTTGCCAACAGCGGCTCTTTTTTGGAGCAGCCGTCACCTGTGAATGTTGAGGAAATCCTGATTCGAAAAAAGGAGGAACTCCATCTCATAGCGGTTCTTCCCTATCATGGAGCCCATGTTCTCCTCTTCCATAAGCCCTTTGAAAGCTATCTGCTTCGGATGGGTTTTTTGCAGCAATATGCCGATGAGATCATAGCGTTTCTCAAGCCGTCTGTCCAAGGCAGCCTTAGTGTGGTTGCGGTGATGCGTGAAATCACCCTGGATGAACTCTCTCCAATTGTCCAGGCAGCGTACAGGGAACTTGACAAGCTGTCAGTCTTAAAAAGGGATTCCTTTCAGATTTTAAATTTAAAAGAAGATAACCCGCAAAAGCAGGCCGGTTCGCGTATGCCGGTCAAGGAAATTCTGATTCATTGCCTGGAAGAAAGAAAGCTAGAGCAGGTAAGCAGCCGCTTAAACCGAATACAGGAATCGTTAACGGCAGGAAAATACAGCAGAAGCGGACTGGAAAGGGTTTTAAAAGAATTATATGAGGCTTTGCAGGGATTCCGTAAGCGTCAAAACTTGCCCCCGGTGGAATATACTGTTTTAAAAAAGCCAGACGCATATTGTATCAGCGAAGCGGTTGATTGGTTCCGGGAAGCGGTGGAGTTTACCATCTCTGAAACAGAAGGGCTGATTCATGTTACTTCCAAAAAACTGAAGGAGGCGCTGGCCTATATCCAGGACCATTTTACCGAAAGCATCACCCAGCAGCAGGTAGCGGAAGCGCTTGGATTCAGCAGCGTTTATCTGGGGTTGCTTTTCCGTAAGGAGATGCAGTTGTCATTTCTGGAATATGTGACAAAATGTAGGATTGATAAAGCCAAGTACTACCTGGTCCATACCAATAAAAAAATCTATGAGATTTCAGACCATGTTGGTTATATGACCAGTCAATATTTTAGTAAAATTTTTAAACAGCAGACAGGGATGACGCCGGCGGAATACCGTGAACGCGGAGGAAAATCGGATGAATATTAAGTGGCAGATTTTAACCAGAGTAGGAGCGATCCTTGTTAGCTGTTTGCTGATCGTCTCTATGGTGGTAACGATAATCTTCATCAAGCAGGGGGAGGAGAATGTTTTAGAAGAGCAAAACACTCAGGTGCTGCAGGCGGCCCAGCAGATTGACAGTATGATTAATGAAATACAGGTTTTCGCCAATAACATGATAATTGACCCTAGTGTGCAGCGGGCGCTGTTTGGTTCTTCTGGAAAGCAGATGTCCCAGGGAGAAGCTTTTTATCTGGCGGTCGAACAGCTGAAGAATTTTAAGGCGCTGAGAGACGATATCCACAGTATCGCGTTGGTCACCAAGGATAACCAGATTGTGTGGGAAACCAAATTGAGTGACGGCGATTATTTCAAAGAACTGATGAGACAGGAGTGGTATCAGGAAATCGGGAAAACCTCCCACGCGCAGTTCAGTACGATTCACGAGGTTGCAGACGCAAACGGGCATCGTTCCAAAACCCTCAGCTATATCGTACCCGTGTATAATATGCAACAATATCAAAAGGCAAAGGGCTATATTATCATTAACCTGTTTCCGGATAAATTTGAAAATCTACTTCAGGTATTGGAGCCGTCTTACCACCAGATCACATGGAGCCAGGGCGGTAGGACGATCTTAACAAAACGCTTTACGAAAAACGCCGAAAACAACAGTAATTTCATCGAGCAGAAATATAAGGAGACAGATCTCTGCGCATACGCCAAAAATTCTTCCATCTCGATTATTAACCCTTCCCTTATGGCGGAATTTTTGGTTATCCTGGCTTTGCTGGTTGCCGGGCTTTTAATTATGGTACCCACCATCAAATACATTGTTGAGCCGTTAAAAACCTTATCGGATTTTATGGACGATACCAAGGCGAATTATAATCCGCTGAGCCAAATTGTAGTTCCCCCTGTTTCTAAAAAACATACGGCGAAAGAAATTATCGTACTCAACCAAACCTTTTCCAATCTGCTTCAGGAGTTGCATGAACAGACGGAACGCCGGGTAGAGTATGAAAAAAAGATGCAGCAACTCCGTACAGAGATGATTTTATCTCAGGTAAAGCCTCATTTCCTTTATAATACGCTAAATTCCATTTCAATTATGGCTAGGCAGAAAAACGCGAAAAATATTGAAGATATCACACAAAGCCTGATCACGTTGCTGCAGAAATCCATTGTTTATGAAGACCAGGAAATGGTCTGCACACTGGGCGAGGAAATAGAAATGCTGAAGGAATATACCACCATTCAGCAGTACCGCTATCAAGATAAATTTTCCGTCGATATTGATATCTCGGATGATTTACTTTCCTATCCGGTTCCCCGGTTTATATTGCAGCCCATTGTAGAAAATTCTATCTTCCATGGAATAACTCCCAAAGCCGGGCAAGGCACAATCTGGATTTCGGCGGCGATTACAGAAGAGCATTTTGTTCTGCTGGTGGACGACGACGGCATTGGGATGGAAGAGGAAAATATCGTATCCGCCCTGGATAACCCTTCTGATGAAAAACTCCAGCTCACGGTGAAAGGCTCTATTGGATTAAAAAATCTGAAAGAACGCCTGGAGATCATTTACGGTGAAAAGGCCCAGATCGTTATCCATACCCAGCCAGGCGTTGGATTCAGTGTAGAGATACAGATTCCATATACAGAAAATTAAAAAATATATACAAAATTATAGATATATTATGTTAAATTACTGTTTGTTATATAGGTATAATGGTAATGGGAAAACTGATCGAAATAAACAGCAAAGGGGTGAAAAAAGAAGGCTGGAAAAGGTGTTTGTTTGAAACATTATTTTCGTTATCATGAAAAGGAAGGGATCTATATGAAAAAGTTTTTAAGCATGAGCTTGGCGGCATTATTGGTTGTTTCCATAGCCGGCTGTTCTTCCACGGAGGAACCCGCCAGCAGTTTACCCAGCGCCTCAAGCGCTTCCAACGAGGCTGCGTTTGGGTATAATACCGAGATCGAGGCCAACCTGACTACCTGGACCTGGGATACCGGCGGCGTTGACCTGGAAATGAGCGTGATCCAGAAAAAATATCCTGGTATTAATATGGAGTATACCGTGGTCGCCGGCGAGGATTATTTGAAAAAGATCCAGACCACCGTCGCCTCTGGCAGTGAATTGCCGGATATTGTAAACGCGGATGGGTTCTGGCGCGGGAAGCTTTACAATATGGGCATTCTGGAACGCCTGGATGCGGAGCCGTATAATTTTGACCGTTCCACGGTATTTGACTATGCCGTGCCGTATATGGTAACTGAACAGGACGAAGTGGTCGGAATTGTAAAACCTGGTTCCCCGGCGGGAATGGCGTACAGCGCGGACCTGACGGAAAAGTATCTCGGGACCAGCGATCCGGACGAACTGGAAAAAATGCTTCCAGATTGGGATTCCTTTATTGAAGTGGGAAAAGAAGTTCTGGACAAATCAAACGGCGAAGTGAAAATGCTGTCCGGATATGATGAGCTTTATCAAATTATCGGCTATCAAAACGACGCGCCTTACATTGTGGACAATAAATTAAACCTGGAAGAAAGCATCGGGCCGGCGCTGAAACGAATGATTGAAATGCGCGACGCTGGGATCCTTGCGAATCTTTCCAGCGAAAGTTCCTCCCATAATGCTTCCTATAACAACGGCACGGTTCTGTTTTATCCCTGCGCTACCTGGTCTATTCGTTGGCGGCTCCAGGAAAATGATCCTGACGGCGCCAGAAACTGGAGGCTGATGACCCCGCCGGAGGGCGGCTTTAACTGGGGCGGCGGCGCCGGCTGCATCACCAAGGACAGCAAAAACAAAGAGGCCGCGTGGATTGTTTTAAGAGAAGCCGGATTGTCTACCGATTGCGCGATTGCATATATGAATGAGCTGACATGGTTCTCCATCTATAAAGAAGCATACGATACGCCGGAACTGAAGAGCTTTAACCTGGATTACTTAGGCGGCCAGGATATTGTGGACTTTTTCGTAAAAACCATCCCCCCAACCATTAAAAACCGCGCCTGCACCTCCAATGACGCGGCCGTTGAGTCGGCTGTTGCGCTGGTGCGCACCGATATGCTGACCAATACCTCCGTTACCTACGAGTCTGCCATGAAACAGATTAAAAATGATCTGGAAATGACCATCCCGGGCCTGACAGAATAAATAAACCCACTGGGAAATAAACGAAACGAGGAAGAAAGTGATGTCTTGTTATCTAGAAAAATAAAAAAGAAAAGTGTGGTGCCGCGGTGGCAGCCCTATGTATTTATCGCTCCGTTTTTCATCATTTATATCGCCTTTAGTTTATTCCCGGTGCTTTATTCGTTTGTCATCAGCTTGTACCAGTGGGACGGAATTGGGGAAAAGGCTTACATTGGCTTTCAAAATTACATGACTCTTTTTACCAAGGATAACCTGTTCTTTAAATCGGTTGGGAATACCTTCCTGATTATGTCCGTCCCACTGCCGGTGCTGGTAATCGGCGGAACCATGCTGGCGTCCCTAATCAACAGCAAATTTGTCAGAGGCAAACGGCTTTTTCAGACGATCAATTTCCTGCCGTACCTGACGGCTCCCGTCGCGGTGGGAATCCTGTTCGGGCTGATGTTTGACCAGCAGAACGGCGTGGTCAACGAAGCGCTGAAGTCTATGGGCCTGTTAAATGAGGGCCTGTACTGGCTGAAGGATGGATATCTCGCGCGGATTGTCGTGATGATTATGTGCACCTGGAAATATATGGGGTACTATATGGTGCTGCTTCTGGCGGGAATTACCAGTATTTCCTCGGATATCTATGAAGCCGCCAGAATTGACGGCGCGGGAATGGTGACCACTTTTTTCCGGATCACCCTGCCGCTGATGAAAAACACCCTGACCTTTGTCATCATCCAGGGCATGATCGGAAGCCTGCAGCTGGTAGAGGACCCGATGACCCTGTTAACAGGCTGGATCAGCGGAGGGCAGTCGGCGGTAGCGGGCGGCCCGGACAGAAGCAGCCTGACCATGATGTGGTATATGTATGATACGGGCTTTGGAACGAACATGAATTATGGGTACGCGGCTTCTATTGCCTATGCCACCTTTATCATCATCGCCATTTTCGCGTTTATCATCAATATGCTTTTGGATAGGAGGGGAAAAGATGGCGAGTAAGCGAAAAAAGCTGGGTTTCTTTCACCTGAGGAAAATTTTGTTTACCGGTATCATGCTGTGCGTATCAGTCATCTTTTTCTTTCCGTTTTACATGATGGTTATGATGGCTACCCACGCAACCAATGAGTTGTATACGGGCATTCATCTGCTGCCAGGCACCCGGGGGCTGTATAACGCCCAGATCGTGCTGGAGGCGGGCTTTCTCCAGTATTATTTTAACAGCTTATATGTAGCGGTTTTGGTAACGGCCTTTTCCGTTTTGGTGAGTATGGCCTGCGGCTATGCCCTTGCAAAATACAGCTTCAAAGGCAGGGAGGCCTTCTTTGTCTTCATCATGATTACCATGATGATCCCGCCTCAGATCGGGCTTGTGGGATTTGTGACGGAGATGAAACAAATTGGATGGCTGGGCAGCCATCTTCCTCTGATCGTTCCCCCGGCGGCCAATGCGTTCGGCGTTTATTGGATGCGCCAGTACGCCCGTTCCTTTATTCCCACCGCCATTATGGAAAGCGCGCGGATTGACGGATGCGGGGAATTTCAGACGTTTTTCAGAATTATTATCCCAATGTGTAAGCCTGCGGTGATTACCTTGGCGATTTTAAGCTTTGTTGCCTCATGGAACAGCTATTTGATTCCGTTGGTTGTCATCAATAAGCAGGAATTATACACCATGCCCATTGCGATCAGCTCCATTGGTTCCATGTTCTACGCCGAATATGCCGGACGGATTATGGCCTTGGCGATCGGGACCATTCCAATCCTGATTATTTTTGCATTGGGTTCCAAATATTTTATCAGCGGACTGTCAGAAGGTTCTGTCAAGGAATAAAGGGCCGCTATATACAGGGAGGTTACCGTATTGAATAGAACAATCATGGATTTATCGGGGGAATGGCGGTTCGCCATGGACCCAAATGAAAAGGGGACGAATCAGTGCGGCGGGTGGTTTTCAGAGACGCTGCCGGACCGGGTCCGTCTTCCGGGGACCACCTCGCAGAATTTTGTCGGGATTGAAAGCAAGGTGGCGGATAAGCTGGGGGTCATTGAAAAATTCACCTACCGCGGCGTCGCCTGGTATCAGCGGGATATTGACATCCCGGAGGCCTGGGCAGGCCGGCATATCGAACTGAAGCTGGAACGGGCCAATAATACGACGGTATGGCTGGACAATATCCTGGTGGGGAAATCAGACCTGCTGCAGGTGGACCAGATATTTGACTTGACCAATATCGCGTCTCCCGGAAAGCATGTTCTGACCGTGCGGAACGATAATTCCCGCATCCGGCCCACTCATGGCTACCGTTTCGATTTTCTCAATGGGATTTGCGGTGAAATTTCCCTTACCGCAACCTCGAAAGTCTATATGAAGCAATGCCGGATAATGCCCAACATAAAAGCCAAGACGCTGACCGTTTACTTTACCCTTGGCAACCAGACGGGGTGCGAATCCCGCGGCAATATTTTCTTTCACGTCCATACCCTGGACAATTCCCATGCTCTCAAGCCGTACCGCTTTGATTATATGCTGGATTTCCACCGTACGGAAAAAGAGTACGAGATGGAGCTCTATTTGGGCGACGGCTTGAAGCTGTGGGATGAATTTGCGCCGAATCTTTATTGCCTAGAAGCAGAACTGGCCGGAAAGGCTGGTGGCGTTCCAGTGTCTGATTTTTATTCCACCCGGTTTGGTATCCGGGAATTCACCCATGAGGGAACCCAATTTTCCGTGAATGGGAAAAAGGTGATACTTCGGGGCGACGCCCTGCTGCATGAGAAATATATGTACCGCATGGGGCTTTCCCTATACAGCCGCGAGGACTGGGTCAAGGTATTGAAGATTTATAAAGAATACGGGATCAATTATCTGCGCTTTCATACTCATTGCCCGCCAAATGCGGTTTTTGAAGCCGCGGATGAAGTGGGGATTTACATGCAGCCGGAATTGACCATTGGCGGAACCAATGGGATGAACGTACCCGGGCCGGAATCCCCCCTGTTTGACCCGCTGCTGGAGCCAACCATGCAGCGCTGGGGAAAGGAATTGCTGGACTGGTTGCATAACCACCCGTCGTTTGTGATGCTTACCTTAGGAAATGAGATTAACGGCGACCGCTCCCTTTTGGAGAGGCTGGTGGAATATCTCAGGGCGCTGGATCCAACCAGGATGTATGCCCAGGGTTCCAATGACTTTATCCGACAGCAGTGCCTTTCAGTGAACGATGATTTCTGGTCTACGATGAAGACGGATACCCCGTGGGAATACAAAATGGCGAGAGGGTCTTACGCGCATTCCGACCTGCCGCTGGGCCCGGTGCAGGACAGCAAGCCGAGAAACAGCCTGAGAGACCACAGTGAATCCATCAAGCATAGCCCGGTTCCGGTGATCGCATTTGAACTGGGCCAGTATGAAACTACCTGCAACTTTGATGAAATTGAGCGTTTTCCGAAAATGGAACTGCCGGGGAGTATGCTCCGCTATCAAAAGATGATGGAGGAACAGGGACTGCTTCATAAGGAAAAGGATTTCTACCGCGACAGCGGGAAAGCGTGCCTGCTGTGCTACCGGGAAGATATCGAAATGATTATGCGTACCCCGGGGATGGGTGGTTTCCAAATATTGTCCCTGGCTGATATTCATACGGATGGAACCGCCATCGATGGTATTCTAAACGCGTTTATGGAAAACAAAGGAATGGTTTCCGCGGAAGAGTGGCGGCGATACTGCAGTGACCGCGTCGTACTGCTGCGGATTGGCAAATTTACCTTTGACAGCGGGGAGCAAGCTGGCTTCAAGATGCAGTTTGCCAATTACGGCCCGGAAACCATTGACCAGGCAAAGCCGTATTTTGAACTGTACCATCAGGATAACTGTTTGGAACGGCGGGAATTTGACTTGATTTCCTTGCCCCAGGGGGATTTAACCGATCTTGCTTCTCCCACTGTCACGTTCCAGTGCGATGAGCCAGCGCAGCTGGTGCTGCGGGTTGGCGTAGAGGACCTGGCGGATCAGAAAACCTATTATAACGACTACAATATTTGGGTTTATCCGGTTCCGGAGATCCAACACACAATGCTGACCACGAAGTCGGCGGAAGAAGCGGCGGCGGCATTGGAAAATGGAGAAAGCGTTCTGTTTTATTCAGGGCTTCTGGACAGCGAAAAGTCGGTGGAGGGTTTCTTTGCCACTAATTTTTGGTCTTACGACATGTTTGCGACAGCTTCGGAAAATATTTCTGAAACCCGCCCGGGCAAACCGATGATCGGTGCCATGCTTGCGCCGGGCACCATGGGGATTTCCTATGACCCGAATCATCCGGTTTTCCGCTATTTCCCTGGCGAGGGCCACAGTGATTATCAATGGTTCAACGTCATTATGAATGGGAATCCGGTGATTCTGGATCATTTTGCGGAGCCGGTGGAACCCATTGTGTGGACCATCGATACGCCTCACCGCTGCCATAGGCTGGGCCTGCTGTTTGAACTAAAAGTCGGAAAAGGAAAAGTAATGGTGTGTACCACCGACCTGTCCCAGTTTGCAGGAGAAGCAGCCGAGGAATCTCTCTTAAAAGGAATTTTCGAGTATATGGCGTCGGATGAGTTCCAGCCTCAGGCTGAGTGCGGCTTAGAGGAATTTAAGAGTTTTTTTGCGAGGTAATGACAGTGGAAAGAAAAACAGCGTTCATTACCGGCGCGGGAAAGGGCATTGGCTATGGGATTGCCAAGACGTTGGCGGAAGAGGGCTACGACCTCATTTTGCACAGCCGCACTTCGGTGCAGGGAACAGAAAAATTAGCGAATTTGGCTCGGACAAAAGGCCTGAAGGCCCACCTGGTGCAGGGCGATTTATCCAACGTTCAGGAAGTGGAACAGATATTCCGCCGGATATCCGATTTGACGCAGGGGCTGAACCTGGTTGTCAGCAATTCCGGGCTAACGATTTGCAAGCCGTTTTTTCAGATTACACCTCAGGATTTAGACCAGGTAACCGGGCTGGACTGGCGGGGCAGCTTTTTTGTTACCCAATATGCCGCCAAATTGATGGTTGAACAGAAGACGGAGGGGCATATTCTTTTAATTACTTCCAACCAGGCCCACATGGTTTATCCGGATGGATCCATGTATGGCAGCGTCAAGGCGGCGTTATCCCATTTCACAAAATGCGCCGCCGTCGAACTGGCGAAGCATAGAATCCGTGTCAACGCAATATCGCCGGGCTACACTGACACAGGAGATCCCAGAATGGGAGAGAAAGAATCCACTTACAGCGCTATACCGATACAGCGGTGGTGTACCCCTAAGGAAATCGGGAAGGCCGTAGTTTTTCTTGATTCTGTCTGGAGCAAATCCATTACCGGAACGGAGCTTATGATCGACGGTGGAGGAAGCTTGACCTGTAAAGACGACAGGGAACATACCGGATAAAATATTTTCCGCCATGGAGGTAGCCGTAAATTTAAGGACGAAAGGCTCGCAATCTCATAAGCTATGAGATTGCGAGCCTTTTGAAGAAGGAAGGATATTTGATGGCGAGGGTAATCACGATAGGGGAGACGATGGCCGCTTTGACTCCGGGATCTTCGGGAGCGCTGCGGTATGTTACAGATTACCGGATAAGAATTGCCGGTGCGGAAAGCAATGTGGCTGTCGGGCTGTCTAAGCTGGGAATTGAGACGGCGTGGATCTCAAGAGTAGGCGAGGATGAGTTGGGATATTTTGTAAGGAATCAAATCAGGAGCGAGGGGGTTGACTGCCGGGAGGTAATATTCGACCCGGAGCACCGGACTGGACTGATGCTGAAGGAAACCGGAGCATTGGAAACAAAGGTGTTTTACTACCGGGAAAACAGCGCGGCCTCCCACCTGAGCCCAAAGGATTTAAAAGAGGAAATGCTCCAACAAGCGGAACTGCTGTATTTAACCGGGATTACGCCGGTGTTGAGCGAAAGCTGTGAGCGGACGGTTCGGGAAGCGATCCGCTTAGGAAAAAAACACGGTTTGCTGATAAGCTTTGACCCTAATGTGAGAAAAAAACTGTGGAAAGAGAGAGATTACGGGCCTCTGCTGGCGAGGCTGGCCCTGGAAAGTGATATTGTGCTGCTGGGCTTATCGGAAGCGGAAATACTGTTTGGGGAAACGGAGCCTGACGCAATTTTCGATTTGTTGTTCCGGGAGGGCGGGGTGCGTTACGCGGCTATAAAAAATGGGGCTGAGGGCGCCTGGGCGGCAGACCGAAGCCGGCGAATCGCTGTGAAACCGTATCCCTGCCGGAGTGTGGACCCAATTGGCGCGGGAGACGGATTTAACGCGGGATTTTTAGCTGGGATACTGCTCGGAAGAGAACTGGATACCGCGGGGAAAATGGGAGCAATATGCGGAGCCTTAGCCACCCAGACCACTGGAGATGTGGAAGGATATCCGGACAGAAAGCAAATGGAGAATGCGCTGTCGCAAACAGAAGAGATTTACCGCTAAAGGAATAGGAGAAAAGCGGAATGGATATGTATGAGATTGTAATGAAGAATCCGGTGCTGGCAATCCTGCGGAATGTGCCGTTGGAACAAACGCTTGATTACGCTGAGGCGATTGTGGCGGGAGGAATCCGTTTTTTTGAGGTGGCGCTAAATAGCAAAGACGGGCTGAAACAGATTTCTGTGCTGAGAAAGCGGTATGGAGACCGCTGTTTGATCGGCGCGGGAACCGCAATTACAGTGGAATTGGCGGAAAAGGCGCTGAATGCGGGCGCCCAGTTTCTGTTAACGCCCGGGACGCCGACAGATGTTCTGGAATACTGCGCGAAAAACAATGTGAAATTACTGCCCGGCGTTTTAACGCCGAGTGAAATTGCAGCAAGCCTGGAATACGGCTATAAAACCATGAAGCTGTTTCCGGCGGGCGCGATGCCTTTGAATTATGTGAAAAGCCTAAAAGGCCCTTTTGACCAGGGAAATTATGTGGCCATCGGCGGGGTTTGTCCCAGTAATTATAAAAGCTTTTTCGCTTCTGGATATCTGGGCGTAGGCATGGCGAGTAATCTGATGCCCGCGGAGGCGGCGGCAAACGGAGACTGGGAGGCGTGCGCCGCGGCTGTCCGAAAAATCGTCGATGATCTGAAGAAAGCTTAATGGATTGTCATTGCACAGATGACAAAAAGCTGAAAGATAACAAGACAGAAGGAGTGCTCCGCATGAAAATTGTACGCGTAAACACCTACACCGTTAGGCCCCGCTGGGGCTTTGTGGAGATCATAACGGATGACGGCTTGACCGGCTGGGGAGAGCCAGTGCTGGAAGGCCACTGCGAGGCGGTTCTGGCGTGCGTGGAGGAGATGAAGCCCTATTTGATCGGCGCGAATCCGGGCAGAATTGAGGATATTTGGACGCTTCTTTACCGGTCTGGGTTTTATCGGGGCGGCGGAGTTTTAATGAGCGCGATTTCAGGGATTGACCAGGCATTGTGGGATATTAAAGGAAAAACCTTTGGGGTTCCGGTATATGAATTAATGGGAGGAGCCTGCCGGGAACGCATGAAGGTTTACAGCTGGATCGGCGGCGACCGCCCAAGCGATGTGGGAAAAGCTGCGCTGGAGCGAAAAGAGGCCGGTTTCCAAGCGGTTAAGATGAACGCCACAGAGGAGCTGCAGATGATCGACTCGTATGATAAAATCGACGCCGTTCTGGAGCGGGCTTCAGCCATCCGCGAGCAATGCGGGAAGTATTTTGGAATCGCGATCGATTTTCACGGACGGGTGCACAAGCCAATGGCGAAAATTCTCGCGAAGAAGCTGGAAGAATTTGACCCGATGTTTATCGAGGAGCCGGTTTTATGCGAAAATATGGAATACTTTCCTGAAATCGCCGCGGCGTGTAATATTCCAATCGCTACCGGCGAGCGGCTGTTCAGCAAATACGATTTTAAACGGCTGCTGAAAACAGGCGGTGTGGATATCATCCAGCCCGACCTGAGCCATGCGGGAGGCCTGACGGAGGTTAGGAAAATTGCTTCCATGGCGGAGGCTTTTGACGTGGCCTTAGCCCCTCACTGCCCGCTGGGGCCGATTGCTCTGGCCAGCTGTCTGAATGTGGACGCTGTCAGCTACAACGCGGTGATTCAGGAGCAAAGCATTGGAATTCATTACAATGTAGGAAAAAGCGTACTGGACTATGTAAAAAATCAAGAGGACTTTCAATTCCAAAACGGCTTTGTTGACTTGCCGGTAAAGCCCGGCTTGGGAGTAGAGGTCAACAAGGACTTGGTGCTCCAGGAAAATCAAAATCCTCATCATTGGAAAAATCCTGTTTGGCGCCATGCCGACGGTTCCATTGCCGAATGGTAAGTCCAGGAGGGGAATGAAACGAGCAATCTGCCAAAAGGAAGATTTTAAGTTTTAGCTTTTTGTAGTGCGTCCGGCATTTCAGCGTCTTACAGAAGCTTTCTGCTTATTATGCGGAGGGCTATTGGGAAGCCCCTTTTTTCTTAGATAAAACTATGAAAAACGTTCTGGAATACTTTTGTTTTATAATAAACAGAATTTTATTCTGAACTGAGGCTTCTCATTTTGTTGAAGGTTCCCTTTTGATTTTTATTTTATAAACTTATTCCAAACGGTATTAGGCCAGCGGACAACAATTTCGTTACTCCCTCCCACCAGGCTGAGCCTGGACGCAATCCGCGTTCCTGGTTCAGCCTTTTATTTTGTCAGTTCACTCGCATTTATGGTAGGGTATCTTTTTGTCAACGCTTCGCAAGGCGTGGGTGACGAAATAGATGTCACCCCGATTTTTTCAGCATTCATGCGGGTTCCCGGGCTTTTTAGGGCCGATTTTTCAAAATCGCCCCACCGTGGATGTCCAACCCCCAAAAGGGCAAAAACAGCAAAAAAACCGCTTCCTTATTTTTATTAGAGAAGCGGTTTTCTCATTTTTTAGACACCGGCAGAGAAATGATTTTCGACGGCCCGTCCGAGATGTCCTGGGGTTTGACAGGGGAAGGAGGTGTTTTAGAGAAACAGGAAAACATTACCGCTTCACAAGCAAGAACACACGTTCTATAATTAAAATGTAAAAGGAACATGTGTTTGTGTTGCTTTGTGAGGCTTGTTTATGGAAAGAATCATTTTACACAGCGACTGCAACAGTTTCTACGCTTCGGTGGAATGTCTGCATCATCCGGAAATCAGAGAGAAACCAGTGGCGGTAGGCGGAGATATCGAGCAACGGCATGGTATCATTTTGGCGAAGAATCAGCTTGCCAAACAGTTTCATGTTTCTACCGGAGAAGCCATTTGGCAGGCAAAACAGAAATGTCCGGAGCTGATCGTTCTGCCGCCGGATTTTCCGTTGTATCTGCGGTTTTCCCGGCTAGCAAGAGACATTTATCTGGATTACAGTAGCCGGGTGGAACCGTTTGGCTTGGACGAGGCATGGCTGGATATCACCAGCAGAGAAAATCAAAAGGATAAGGGAGAAAAGACAGCCCAGGAGATCCGGAAAAGAATCCGGGAAGAATTGGGAATTACCGTGAGTATCGGTGTAAGCTATAATAAAATTTTTGCGAAGCTTGGCAGCGACTACCGCAAGCCGGACGCCGTAACGCTGATTACCAAAGAAAATTACCGCCAGATTGCTTGGCCGCTGCCGGTGTCCGATCTGCTGTATGTAGGGCCGGCCACCAAACGAAAATTGAATGGGTTCGGCGTTCATACCATAGGAGAGCTTGCTCAAACGCCAGTTGAAATCCTCCGTTCCAAGTTTGGAAAAATTGGTGACATACTGTGGTGCTTCTCCAACGGGCTGGACAACTCTCCGGTAGCGGATTTCCAGAATGACCCCGTTGTTAAAAGTATCGGGAACAGCACCACAACGCCCAGGGATTTGGAGAGGGATGAGGACGTGAAAATTATCCTCTATGTTTTGGCGGACAGCGTAGCCCGTCGGCTGAGGGAGCAGGGGCTCAAAGGGCGGACGATTCACTTTTCTGTACGGGACAACAGTCTTTTCAGCTTTACCCGGCAGAAAACGCTTGGGTTTTATACCAATCTTACTGAGGAAATAGCCGGGGAGGCACTCTCCTTATTTCGTGAGCATTACCAGTGGAAGCGGCCGGTTCGCAGCATAGGAATCAGCGTGTCGGACTTGGAGGCGGGTACAATTTGCAGTCAAACCAGTCTGTTTTGCGATGAGGTAAAACGGGAAAAGATGGAACGCCTGGACAATGCGGTTGACCGCTTAAAGGCACGGTTTGGAACTTTCGCGGTACAGCCGGCGGTTTTGCTGAAAGACCGAAAGCTTTCCGGCTTCGATCCAAAGAACGATCACATAATCCATCCGGTGGGGTATTTTTAAAAAATACGACTTTTTTATCAAAATGCTTTTAGAAGGGGGAATGATTGAAAATGTCCTGTAAAAAATATGTGGAAGTGACAGCAAAGTTTGATGTGGACGGCACTGTCTTTCCTCTTGAAATCCAATGGGAGGACGGCGCCAAATTTGAGATTGACCGGATTCTAGACGTCCGCCGGGCGGCAAGCCTCAAGGCGGGCGGAACGGGAATCCGGTATACCTGCCGGATTCGAGGCAGGGAAAAATATTTGTGGCTGGAAGAAACCCGGTGGTTTATAGAAGCCAAGGAGTCAGATTAAAAATAGAACAGCAAGTAATGAAGTTTCAAATCGATTGAAATAGGAGGAATTTACGATGTGCGGACGATATACCTTGTTTACTGATAAAGAATATCAGGATATCCGCAAGATAATTCGAGCTGTGCAGGAAAAGGGCCATGAGGTGAAAACCGGGGAGATTTATCCGACAAATCCGGCGCCTATCTTGGTGTGGGAGGGGAAAGAGACCGTTCCCCAGGCGGTAAAGTGGGGATGGCCGAAATTCCAAGGAAGCGGCGTTTTGATCAACGCCCGTGCGGAAACAGCGGAGGAAAAGAACCTCTTTCGCAAATCAGTGTATACCCGCCGGTGCGTGGTGCCAACCACCGGCTTTTATGAATGGGATCAGGAAAAAGTCAAATACCGGTTTATTCTTCCTCATGCCAGTACCTTATATTTAGCTGGACTTTACAATGAATTCCAGGGAGAAAGACGTTTTTTGATTTTAACCACGGAGGCCAATACATCGGTTTCCTTTATCCACAGCCGTATGCCGGTGATTATCTTTCGAGAAATGATCGATACTTGGCTGGAGGACACAGAAAAAGCGGTGCACATGCTTCACTGGCAGCAGCCAGAACTTCATATTGCTACACAATAAAGGCATTGAATAGAAAGTGTAAATTAGAAGTGATAAAATTTTATCAGCGCTCATAAAGTTTTCAAACATTTTGAGGCGGATTCAATGCTTTCCTAAATTATAAATTCCTAACAGTTATTCTAAATTTTAATTATGTATTCCAGAAAAATTGCATGTTTGAAATTTATTTGACACTGTTGCGGATTATTAGTTCCCCTGGGACTTGAGTTTTGCTAAGATGGCTTCTATTTTCACAGATACGAAGCAGCTGTTGGACAGAAAGACATCCAATTTCTTGCCTAGAAACTCGGATCGTCGTGAGAGGCGGAGAAGTAATAGCGGAGTACGGAATATCGTCAAACCCAATTACAGAAATGTCATCTGGAACCCTGTATCCTACTTCTTTCAGGGCTTTTATTGCGCCAATCGCAATAGAATCATTGTCGGCAAAAGCACAAGAGGGCAACTGGGGCTTAAATTTTTGAAGTGTTTTCTTTAAATCTTTGTATGAACCCAGTAAGGTAGGCGTCAACGAAAATTCGTGCAATGAAGAGCATGACAGGCCCAGAATACGGGAAGATTCATAAAATGAACTCCGGCGTTCTTTAAAGTTCTGAATTTCGAGATTGCTTCTAAAATAAGCAATTTCAGTGTGGCCTAGTGAAATACAGAATTCTAGAGCGCGGTATACATTTCCCCAGTTATCAATGGAAACCGTACTGCAAGGGATACTGGGTACGTTATTATCGACTACTACAAAAGGAATAGGAATATCGAGCAAGGTTTTATAAAGATTCCAATCCAGTTCTGTAGCTAGAACGATCATGCCAATATATGATGAAAAATCAATAGAATGGATTGTTTCCACAAATTGATTATCAGAAATAATAATGTTTAAATCAAATTGGAGCTTTCTGCATTCTGCCTCTATAGAATCCATTATTGCAGAGATAAAACCTTGATTTTCTTCCACGAGCATACCATGCTTTCTGTGCTTTAGAAATAAAATTTTGTTGGTTTCAGCTGAGGATTTTTTGTTTTTAGAACCTCTTTTTTGAGGATGATAATTATATTGTTCCATAATTCTTTTCACATGTTCTCTTGTTGAAGCACTGACACCTTTTCGATTGTTTATCACGATAGAAACCGCTGCGGGAGATACTCCGGCTAATTTAGAAATTTCACGAATATTCATATTCACATTCCTTTTAAAATATTTGTTTATATAAATGTTTAGTTAAAATTGAATACAATAAAAGTATACAAGCGTTGAAAGGCATAAGATATTCGATATTATACACAAATTAAAAAGGAGAATATCGTATAAAATATTCACTTGACACATAGTGTGTTGTTTGCTATAGTTATTACAACAAATACATACCAAAACAAGAAGTTTTTAGTTTAGTAAACGATGGATAATATTATCTAAACTGAAATCTATTATATAAGATAGAAAAAATTATTTCAAGGGAATATAGAATTTATTATATGAATAATTCTGTCTGATTGTTCACAAAAGTATACAATTAGGCACTTCTAAAAATTGTGCTTTTTATTGCTATTGTTGCAATAAAAGAGCACTTTTTTTGTTTTTTTTGCTCTGTTCTAGTCGTTCTATTAACTATACTACAAAGTACGGAGGTATGAAAAATGAAGTTGAAGAAAATGAACTTGCTTTTTATTCTCGTTCCCCTATTACTAATCGCTTTATTTAAACTATATCCGGTACTGATTGCTATTGTAGAAAGCTTTTTTACCGGGAGAATTGGTGAAGACCGAATTTTTAGTGGCTTCTCTAACTATGCCAATATGTTTTCAGATCCGGTGTTTTGGAAATCTTTAAACTCTACTCTGATTTTTAATATCTTTATCAATCCTATTCAGATTATAGCAGCGATTATTTTAGCCCTCATGCTAAATACAAAATTTAAGGGTGTGCGTTTAATCCGTACGATTATGTATTTTCCGGTAACTATCTCTGTTACCACTTCTGCTGTTATTTGGGATCTTCTATTAGATCCTAATAGAGGACTGGTAAACGCTATATTGAAAGCAATGGGTTTACCTGCACAACCGTTTTTTACCAGCGATTCTCAGGCAATGCTGTCTATCATTATTTTGGCCTCGTGGAAAGGCATTGCTTATTGGATGATGTTTTTAATGGCTGGTTTGCAAGGGGTGCCGGCCAATGTGTATGAAGCTGCGTTAGTTGACGGCAGCAACACATTTATCACAACATTCAAAATTGTTATCCCGATGATTAAGCGTTCCATTTTGTTTGTGGTGGTTTCTGATACAATTTCTAACTTACTCATGTTTTCTCCGATGTATCTTATCACCAAAGGTGGTCCGAATAAATCAACTAATGTATTAATGTATGAAGCTTATAAATCAACTTTTGCTTACGCTGATTATGGAAGAGCTTACGCTTATGTAGTTGTATTGCTGATATTAATTTTTATTATTGTAGGGGTACAACTGAAAGCAATGAGATCTGAAGATTAGGAATACTTCGATAGGAGGGGAAATTCATGAACTCAAAAAAAGAGAGAGTCATAAAAATTGGATCTAGAGTTTTATTTTGGATTGTTTTAGGCGCTTTTCTGGCGTTTATATTGCTACCTATGTTTTGGGTGATTGGCGCATCGCTCAGACCGAATGCGGAGATTTCGGCTTCCACAATATCTTTATCTATTAATTCCTTTATCCCCGAAATTTTTACTCTGGAGGCATACATTAATATTTTCACCATCCGTACTTTTGGAAAGTCACTGATAAATACTCTGATTATCTGTGCGGCTACAATCGCTTTAGGATTAATTGTTAATGCGCCTGCCGGCCTGATTTTCGCTAAGTATAGGTTCAAAGGAAAAGAAGGATTGTTTTTTATCATCATGATTTCTTTTATGGTTCCTTTTGAGGCTGTGGCGATTCCTACTTATCAGTTAGTATCACAATTAAATCTGGTAGATACTTATACGGCGATTATTTTACCTACTGTTGCAAACGGATTGATTATATTTCTTTTTCGTCAATTTTTTGCGGATATACCAGATAGTATGCTAGAGGCCGCGACTATTGACGGAGCAGGTTTTTCAAGAATCCTTGTACAAATTGTTGTTCCATTATCAAAACCGGTAATGATTTCTGCAGGACTGATGATTTTTGTATGGCAATGGGAAAGCTTTCTTTGGCCTCTAGTAGTAGCCAGAAAGGACAGCCTTCGAATGATTCAGATTGCGTTAGGTGACTTTAGAACAGAGCACGCGATGCTGTGGAATGAACTGATGGCCGCTTGTGTCATTTCTCTACTCTTGCCATTGGTTTTTTTGATGCCATTTCAGAAATATTATGTGCAAGGCATTGCGAATGCTGGTATAAAAGATTGATTTTAGAAAGGAGTAAATATATGAGGCTTCACTATCATTTTGATGTCCCTGAAGACAAAAAGGTTAGAGTTGTCGTTGATACAGATGCAAAAAACGAGGCGGATGATCAGTTTGCGATTGTACAAGCAATTCTTACACCAAAATTCCGCCTGGAAGGAATTGTAGCAGCTCACTACAAAGCAGGCTTCGCTGCACAGTATGGAGGCGCTCCTGTAAAAGATTCCATGATGCAAAGCTATGCTGAAGTTGAGAAAATTTTGGATCTTATGAATGTAAAGAATGAAATCCCGCATTTTAAGGGGTGTAAAGTACCGGTCGGTGAAGGATGGGAGGAAGCCGAAGGTGTTGATTTTATCATAGATAGAGCTATGGCGGAAGATTCTATTTTACATCTGATTGTTTTGGGTCCCCTTACCAATGTAGCGGCGGCCCTCAAAAAAGAGCCCAGGATTGAAGAGAAAATTCATGTTGTATGGATTGGCGGAGGCCCTTATCCTTATGGAGAGAATGAATTTAACCTCTGCAACGACATTGAAGCTGCAAATTTTTTATTTGCCTCTCAGGTTCCAATTTGGCAAATTACAACACAAGCGTATAAAAATGTCAGGATTGGATTGGCTGAGCTTGAAGATAAAATTCGCCCTTGCGGGAAAGTTGGAGAGTATCTCTGCGATCAGATGATCGACCTGAACAATCGTACCGGATGGTTGTCGGATTGGCCCAAAGGAGAGAGTTGGCCTATTTGCGATATTGCTGCCGTGGGGCTGATGATCGATGAGCATGAATATTTATATGAGAACCATCCTGCTCCGTTTATTACTCAGGATATGCACTATATCCCCCAGCCCAATAGAAGGACTATCCGAGTCTATGAGAGTGTTGACACCAGATATATTTTCGAAGACTTAGTTGCAAAACTTCGTATTTGGTACCGTGCGGAAAAGAACAGTAATCCATGAAAAGGAAAGTCTTTTCAAAAAATATAACACTGGAGGGAATTTTATGAAAAAAGTACTTGCGTTGGTTTTAGCTTCGTTACTCACCATAAGCTTAGCTGGTTGTAACGATTCAAAAACTAATACCCCGGCAGACGGTTCCTCGGGAAGTACAAATGAAACCGAGACGGTAACCATTTCTTATTATGGAGAAGGCGATGCTCCAAAGATTGAGGCCCGCGCTAAAGCAATTCCACTGTTTGAAGAAGCTACCGGTATCAAAGTTGATGTCCAGGCTTACAATATCACTGAATTGTTTGAGATTATTGAAGTTCAAATTGCAGCAGGTGAAGCTAACGTCGATGTGATCGATGTAGATTCTCCTCTAGTGCACGCTTACCATTCCCGCGGCTATCTAATCCCATTAGAGGAGTATTTCACAGAGGAAGAAAAGAAGCAATTCACGGAAAAAGCTTTGGAAGCCGCCAGCGTAGACGGCACATTGGTTGCTCCGCCTATAGACAACTCCTCTCAGATTCTCTACTATAATAAAGATTTATTGGATCTTGCAGGATTGGAATACCCATCTGCGGATCCTGCGGACAGAATTACTTGGGAAGAAGTAGTTGATATGGCGCAGAAGGTTATGGATGCGGCTGAAGCTGATGGGCAGGAAGGCGTTTGGGGCCTAACCTTTGAACAGATCAGCCGCCCCTATCAGATGCTCTGCCTGCCTTTGTCTCTCGGCGGAGATGATATTGGGGAGGATACTTCTACAGTAGACGGCATATGGAATACCGAACCTTGGTATCAGGCTGCTCAGTGGTACTATGATATCCACAATACATGGAATATTGCGCCTAGAGGCGATGATCAGTTTACCATACGGGATCTTTTTGCGTCCGGTAAGCTGGCGTTTATGTTGGCCGGAAATTGGATGCCTGGAAATTTAGCGCTGGCAGACGTAACATGCAACTGGGGCTATGCGGCCCATCCATATTTTGAAGGCGGAAAGGCTGTAACTGCCACTGGATGTTGGAATATAGGTGTCGCTTCTACTTCCAAGAACCCTGAGGCGGCCGCTGAATTTGTTAAGTTTATGACGATCGGTGAAGGTAATGATTTCTGGCATGAGGATGTTAAGTCCTTATCTGCCCGCACAGCGGTTTTAGAGGAAGAAGCGGAATCTCCGGAATTTCAGGAATTCCCGGATTCAATTCAACTGCTCGCGGCGGATGAGTCTGTCAATACTTCCGTGATTCGGCCTCTGATGGTCGGCTATTCTGAATATCAGGATGTATTCACGGCCTGCTGGGAAGATATTCGCAATGGCGGTGATCCGGTTGAAACTATTGATACTTATACCGCAGAATTAAATTCGCTTCTTGCAAAATACGCTGAATAGAAGTTTAACAAAGATAACTACGGATTGCTTTTGAGCCGTAGTTATCCCGATTAGAGGGGGAAACTAGGTATGCAAAGATTGCTGAATAACGCTGAGAATTACGTTGACGAAATGTTAGAAGGAATATATTTCGCATATCCTAATCAGGTTACATCGGTTGGAAATGATCTGCGCTGCTATGTAAGCAAAAATGTGAAACCAGGAAAAGTTGGAATCGTTACCGGCGGCGGATCCGGCCATCTGCCTCTATTTCTAGGGTATGTAGGCGAGGGAATGCTAGACGGCTGCTGTATCGGCGGAGTATTTCAGTCCCCTAGTGCAGATCAAATACTGCAGACTACTGCGTATGTAAACCAAGGCGCAGGTGTGCTGTATTTGTTTGGTAATTACAGCGGGGATGTTATGAATTTTGATATGGCTGCTGAAATGGCGCAAATGGAGGATATTAACGTTATGCAGATTGCGGCCGGGGATGACGTTGCTTCCGCGGCCAAAGAAAACTCCGAAAAGCGCCGCGGAGTTGCAGGTATCGTATTTCTTTATAAAATTGCTGGTGCTGCCGCAGAAGCGATGCTGCCCTTGGAGGAAGTTTATCGCTTAACACAAAAAGCGGCTGAAAATACTCGCAGCATGGGTGTCGCATTATCGTCTTGCATCATCCCCGAAATTGGAAAGCCAACTTTCCATATGGAAGATGGCTCGATGGAAATTGGAATGGGAATCCACGGTGAAACTGGTGTGAGGCGAGGAAAGCTAAAAGCGGCTGACGAGGTAACAGAAGAGTTAATGGATAGTATTCTTAGAGATTTGCCATATCAGGATTGCGATGAAGTGGCGGTTTTAGTGAATGGATTAGGTTCCACGCCAAGAGAGGAGTTGTTTATCATATATCGAAAAATCGTGGAGATTCTGAAAACCCGGCATATCAAGATAGTCCATAATTATATTGGTGAATTTGCCACATCCATGGAAATGGCGGGCGTGTCTATTTCACTGCTCAGGTTAGATGAAGAACTGAAAAAATATTTGCTGATGCCTTGCTCAACTCCCTTTTTTGTACAAAAATAGCAGGAGGTTCTATCTATGACAATTCAAGATGCGAAGAAATGGATCGCTGTCATAAATGATAATGTTTTGGAGAACAAGGCTTATTTAGGGGAACTAGATTCTCTCATGGGAGATGGGGATTTAGGCCTGACAATGACAAAGGGATTTGCGGCGGCCAAAGAATACGCTGACCAATCAGAAGAAACAGATATCGGAAAATTTTTTATACGGGTTGGAATGGCCTTTTTAAAAGCTGTCCCGTCTACAATGGGCACCTTAATCGCGTCAGCGTTTATAGCGGCAGGGAAGGCGGTGGTATCATCAACGGAATTGACCGAAAAAAACTTTTGCACGTTTACCAAAGGCTTTTGCGACGGCGTGATGGACAGAGGCCATTGTAAACCTGGGGATAGAACGATAGTAGATGTTCTATATGCCGCCAGCGAAGCTGCGGAAAAAGCAGCCATTGAGGCGAAAAGTATTCAGGAAATCATTTCCGCTGTTAATCAAGCGTCACAAGAAGCATTGGAAAAGACAAAAACGATGTTTCCCACGACAGGAAAAGCTCTGTATCATTCTGATAAAGCAATTGGAAAACCAGATCAAGGTGCGGTAGTTGGTATGATTATTTATAAAAGTTTGAGCCAGGTCTGATACGGGTTGCAGAACAAAAAAGTGTACAGCGGCCGGAATTTGGAACTCAAAAGTGAGACAATCCAGGTTCCGGCCTTTTTCTGTGTTATAAGCCCAGCGTTTAAGCCGTTTTTCGAGGTTTACCTCTTTTTATAGAAATGAGACACTAGAAAGCAAAAAACAGAAAAATAGGTTGTAAAAACAATCAAATGTATCTATTCTGAACTGGGGCTTCTCATTTTGTTGAAGGTTTCTTCTGATCTTGGGTTAATAAATTTATTCCAAACGGTATTAGGCCAGTGGACAACAATTTCGTCACTCCCTCCCAAAGAAAAACCGCATGGTTAAGCCGTTGCGGTTTGTTCTTTGTTAAATGAGCAAAAAATAGCAATAAATAATGTGTTTTAAATTGATTATGCAAGTCAAAACTAAAAATCCCTCCCTACTTTTCTGGTAGGGAGGGAAAATTTATATTTTTTTGCGCCTAACTTTAACATGGCGCTTGTTCACAGATCTGTCCATCTTTTTGAGGATTTCCTGTATGATGAAATAGGTCATTTCCTGGTTAAGAATCAGGGTGTTAAGGTTTTCGTTGATACATTCTAAGTACATTAACGATTTCTTTGTTTTCATAACTCTGTCTCCTTTCATCAATACCTTACTATTGGCACATGCCTTTGTACTCAGGCAAGAGGACACTAAGTGATAAAAAGAGACTTGCGGTTCACGAGAGTTTTATTGCATACCTTTTTAAACATGTTTATTTGTCATAAAGGAATACTATATATTGTAATAACTTTTAGTTTGTACACTAAATATTATACACAAAAATCTGTTTATTAAAGTATACCATTTTGTTGAAAAAGAATCAATAGTAAAAAGCTCTCCATACCGAAAACGGGAAGGAGGGCGGAGTGAACAGAGGTCAAAATTTGGAACTCAAAAATGAGGCATCCAGATTCCGGCCTCTTTTTCTATGCTATAGCCTCCGCGTTCAAGCCATTTCTCGAGGTTTATCCTTTTTATAGAAATGGGAATCAAAAAGCCAAAAAACAGAAAAACGGGTTGTAAAAACAATCAAATGCATCTATTCTGAACCAGGGATTCTCATTTTGTTTAGTGTTCCTTTTGATTTTGGGTTCATAAATTCCTTCCAAACGGCATTAGACAAGCGGACAACAATTTCGACACAGCTACACAAGAAGGGGTGACGAAATAGATGTCACCCCGATTTTTTTCAGTATTCATGCGGGTTTTCGGGCTTTTTAGGGCCGATTTTTCAAAATCGCCCCACCGTGGATGTCCAACCCCCCAAAGAGCAAAAAACCGCTTTCCTAATAAAAATAGGGAAGCGGTTTTTTCATTTTTTAGACACCGGCAGAGAAATGATTTTCGATTGTCCGTTCGGGCTGTCCTGGGGTTTGACAGGGGAAGGAGGCGCTGGGGTTTGACCGGCAGCCGGGACGGAAGAAACGATTAAGGAGCCATCCTTTTCTTCAATGGAAACAGATATTTTCCCTTTTTCCCAATTCAAGCGGTGGAGAAGTTCAGCGGGGAGAACAATTCTTCCCGGCCCGTCAATCGCGCGACAATACTACACAGCCATTACCTCCAGAAGATTAAATTTTCAATTCCCGTCTGGTTTGTTTCAGCGGTTCCTAGATAGATTGTAAAGCCCGGCTTCACCGGGCCAGTTTAACAGCCTAAAGGTACATGGGAGATGTGCGCCCTTTTTTAGAAGCGCCCCGGCAAAGAAGCCGGGGCGCTTTTTCCGTTCTTGATTCTTGGAATTAGTGATAGTTTAGCCAACATTATTGAGGTCTCATTTTAAAGCTATATTGTGAATGCTTTTTCTGTGTTAAAAGTCAGCGTTTAAGCCATTTTTCGAAGTTTATCTCTTTTTATAGAAATGAGACACCAGAAAGAAAAAACAGAAAAATAGATTGTAAAAACAATCAAATGTATCTATTCTGGACCCGGAATTCTCATTTTGTTGAGTGTTCCTTTTGATTTTGGATTAATAAATTTCTTCCAAACGATATTAGACAAGCGGACAACAATTTTGTCACAGTTTTTAGTATTCATGCGGACTTTTTGGGCTTTTAGAGCCATTTTTTAAGTGGTTATCCTATATATACAAAGGGAACAAAGAAAAGGGCCTCCTATTTTTAACAGGAGACCTTTTTTGATTTTTTATTTAAGAAACAATAGACTTGATGTTCAGCGAGCATTCGGAGGTTTTCCTCAATTGATGATAAAATTCGGCCTTGTTTGAATCAATTAACGCCCCAAAAGAGCATGGAGAAGTGCCTTCTTAATCCGGGACAATTCCTCAACACAAATTAAAACATATGGAGCTGCCGCCGGTATCGCAATTCAAAGATTACTGCGGAAAACAGCCCGGGGATTTATCAGGACCTGTGAGGTGTCTATACTACGATCAATGATATAGCGGTAACACTGCATAATCGCCTTGCGTCCCTGTTCACCTGGATGCTGATAGATAATAGCGTTGATGGTTCTGTTTTGGATATAAGGAATCATGGTATCGTACAAGTCTGTGGCGATTACCTTGATTTTGTGATCTACTTTTTCTTCTTTGAGAACATCACAAATTGTCAGAGAGTTACCTGTGGCAATATAAATTCCTTGTATATTAGGAATTTCTCTCAGGGCTTTTTTAGTTAATAAAGCAGCTACCTCCGGTTCATCGTGCGTCTCGTAGGTTTGCAGAAGATAATGGTCTTTTAGCAATTCGTTTTTAAAGCCGTCTACCTTTTCGCGGTGCTCCAAAATACTGAGATCTCCAATAAAGATCACTAAATTAGATTCTGCTGGTGTGATATAACATAAGATCTCAGAGGCCAGGCGGCCGGCCATTTGAGCGTTGACACGCACACAGCCGACGCGGTCTTCAGGATCGAAATCGTTGCCAACAAGAAATACAGGAATATTATGTGCTTTCAGCTTTTGCAGACAAGGCTTGCAGGCAGTTACAGAGGCCGGACATAGTATGACGGCCTCTACTTCCTTTTGAATAAGTTTATCAGAAATTTGGAATAACTCGTCAGTAGAATAAAGACTGGTGAATTGAATAAATTCGCCGGAAACATTATAATCTCGCAAAGATTCTAATGCATCGTTCATTCCCCGGATAATGTCCCCATAGTACTGTTCCCAGGCTAAGGGATAGACGATGGCGATACGAATAGGCTTACGGGCAAGGCTTTGTGCCAATCGGTTTACATTGTAACCCATGGCTTCTGATGTACGAAAGATTTTATCTCTCATATCGGCGCTGATGCCTGGTTTGCCGGAGAGCGCTTTGCTGACGGTTCCGACAGAAATATTTAATTGATTTGCGATATCTTTTACTGTAACGCGCTTTGTGGCCATGTTGCCCCCCTCTTATCGTTCAAGAATACGTTTTCCTAAAGGTGCATTTTTTAATGTTAATATTATCATATATCTAGTGTTATTTGTCAATAGGTTAAATTTTACGAAAAATAATAGAAATTTCGTCAATATTAAAATGACTCCGCAAATAGAAAACGTTTTATTTAATATATTGTAATATTTAGTTATATTTATTGAATTATATTTCTAATAAATATGAAATTAAAACTAAAAAGTTGAGGAATGAGTATTGACAATCTGTAAATACTAAGGTATACTATGGAAAACGTATTCCAAGGTATGTTGACTGATTACGGTAAGCCGCGAAAAGTTTTCCTGGAGTTTTCAAGACTTTTTTGACAGATACGGTAGCTCAGGGGAAAAATAAATCCCTGTGATATAAACAAAAGGAGGAATCATCAAGTGAAAAATGTAAGAAAAATTTTATGCGCGATGCTGGCGGCATTGGTGGCGGTGTCTGCGACGGCGTGCAGCGGTGACGGCGGAAACGGCGGTACGGCCTCGACCGATTCAGCGGCTTCTGGAGAAACCAGCAGCGCTGCGGCGGAGAGTGAGCCGGTATCTATCGAACTCTGGTTCCAGGGAGCCAAAGAAGATGGTTTTCTTTACGAAACTGCGGTAAAGGCCTTAGAAGAATATCAAAAAGTTAATCCAAATTTTGAAGTGAGTATCATGCCTGGAGGGGAAGCTGATGTTTATTTACAGAAGGTTTTGATGGCTGCGGCTTCCGACGATCTACCGGAGGTGTTCAGTGCCACCGCTTTTAATATGACAGGAATTCCGGAAACCGGTGTTCTGACAGACCTCACTGAAGCGATTGACTCTGACTCTGAGTGGAGTGCCCGCTTTACCGATGAAGCCTGGGAAAAGCACTTCCAGTTTACTGACGGCAAAAAGTACGGCGTTCCGACCCAGAGTGAAATTCAGGGCTGGTTCCTGAATAAGAGATTGTTTGATGAGCAGAATCTGGAAATCCCTGTGACCTATGAAGAGTGGCTGACCTGTATTGATAAGTTTAACGAGGCTGGTATTCAGCCCATCGCTTATGGCGCGGTGGATGCTTACAGCCGTTGGGGCTTTGACATCTGGTTCTGGCGTTACGGCTTTGGCGACAATATGGACAAGATTTTGAGCAAGGAAATGAAGTTTGCTGATTTTGCCTTGCCTGTCTATCAGAAAATCGATGAAATGGCGAAACATAATGCTTTCCCCGAAAATGTGAGCACTGCTACCTGCAGCGAGGCCATCGAACTGTTTAGCGCTGGCCAGGCCGCGATGGTCACTACGGGAAGCTGGGAACTGGAAAACCTACTGAAGTCTCCTGAGGTAGACAACTTTGTATTCAGCTGGGGTCCGGAATTCTCCGACAGTGAATACGATCAGAAAGTCGGCACCAAGGCGACCGCATGGGCCTATTGGGCTGGTAAAAAGGCGTCTGAAAGCGATGCGAAGCTGGCGGCTGTAACCGAGTATCTGAAGATGATGTCTGACCCGGTGGTGGTAACTTATTTAACAGAGGAGAAAAATATTATTACTGCCTGTCAGTATGATGGCGACACCTCCGAATTGCCCGGCCTGATGCAGTCTTTGCTGGAAAAGAAAGATGACGAATATGCTTCCGGCGGTGAAATCTCCGGATTTATTGATCCTTCCTTTGAAAGCGCTTATTGGAACAGCGTGTCTGCTGTGATTACGCAGACGGCGACTCCCGAGGAGGCCGTGCAGCAGTTGGATGACGCTATGGCGATGCTGTCCTGACGATTTAGAACAAACGAGTGACGAGGGTGGATATCTGAAGCCTGGCGGCATTTCAGATATCCACCCTGTTTGGAGGGAGTTTTATGCATCTGGTTTACAATAGAAAGAAATTTTTCGGCTTTACCACGCCGATGCTTTTCTTTTATATTGTTTTCATGTTTCTTCCCATTGGCGTGGCGGTTTACTACAGCCTGACTAATTACCGGGGCGCCGGCGGATATGACTTTGTGGGGATGGCGAACTATTCCCGGCTGGTGGGCGATAAATTATTTTGGCTATCATTGGGAAACACATTGAAAATTACCATAACCACATTAGTAATTCTGATTCCCCTGTCCTTCCTCCTGGCTTGGGTCTTAAAGGAAGAAAAGCGGGGAAACAATATTTTTAAGACCATTTTCTTTACCTCCTACTGTGTAGGCGGCATTATCGTCGGTTTAGTTTGGACATTTATTTTAGATCCCTCCAAGGGATTGGTTAACAATTTTTTGCGTTCTGTTGGAATGGAGGCACTAGCGCTAGACTGGATTGGCGGCCGGACCTTAACGCCCTATATGGTTGGAATTATTACCACCTGGAGCGGCCTGGGATTTTGCATCCTGCTTTGGACTAACGGTATTAAGCAGATTCCTGGCGAGGTGCTGGAAGCCAGCATTGTGGACGGTGCAAATAAATGGCAGCAAGTTCGAATGGTGACCCTGCCTCTTCTTAAAGAAACCTTCAAAATGATTTTTGTGATGCAGTTTACCGGTGCCCTAAAGGTATTTGAATCGGTATATTCCCTCACCGGAGGCGGACCCAATCACCTTTCAGAAACCATGGTTTCCTATATGTACAACACCACTTTTGGCTCAAGACTGTTCAGCTACGGTATGGCGATTTCGGTGGCGGAGTTTGTTTTGGCAATTACTGTAAGCCTGCTGTTTATGTATTTTACTAGAAAAGAGGTGACAGATTGATGGAATTGAATCAAAAAGCGGCACGTCGCAAGCTAGTGGGAAGGATAGCGCGAATGATTGTTCTGGTAGTCTGTGCCGCCCTGTTTTTAGTTCCGATTATCTTCAGCTTTTTTATTTCCTTAAAAACAAAGACGGAAATCTTTACCGACCCATTCTCGTGGCCGTCTCCCGTACAGTGGGTAAACTATGCCAACGTCTGGGAGATAATGGAGTTTCCAAAGCTGTTTCTCAATACCATCATTGTTTCCGCCCTTTCCATCAGCGTTGGCCTGTTTATGGTTTTACTCTCATCCTTTGCCATCGCCAGAATGAAATTCGGTTATGGAAAATTGCAAAACGGCGTTTATGCCTTCTTTATCGCGGGAATTATCCTGCCATCCTTCGTCTTGCTCCTTCCGATTTATATGATGAATTCAGAGCTTGGCACCTTGAATACTTACTGGGGTGTGGTGCTGCCCTATTGGGGGTGGACCGCTCCGATGCATACGCTGATTATGGTAGCGGCCTTCCGGTCGATCCCGTCCACTCTGGACGAGGCGGCGACCATTGACGGCTGCGGCGCAATGGGGATTCTTTTCCGAATTAACGTTCCTGTTATCAAGCCCGCCCTGGTCACCAGCTTTATCATTTGCTTTTTGGGAATTTGGAATGAGTTCCCTCTTTCCTCAGTGGTGCTTACCTCCTCGGATGTACAGACAGTGGCGTTGGGCGCGTCGAAATTTAAGGGCTTGTTCACAGTGGACTACGCTCTAATGGCTGCCGGCGTTATGATCCTTACCATTCCGCAGATTATCTTCTTCTCTTTCTTCCAGCGATACATTGTAGCAGGCATGGCGGTAGGTTCGGTCAAGGGTTAACTTTCGCGGTTTTATTTTAATAGAGAATCAGACGGAGGAAGTTTATGGAGGACAGAATATTTTTGCAGTCCCGCACTGGAGATATGGCTCAGTTCTGCGGTGCCAGGCGTTCTGTTTTAGCGGAAGGCAGGGCCGCCGGGGTGGAGACAGTTGACGTTTGGAATTACGCCGGGCTTGCCTTCAGCGTATATCCGGGAAGAGGTATGGATATTGGACGGCTTACCTATCGGGGGGTTCCGGTATCTTATTTGGCGAAGCCGGGGGTGGCGTCTCCAGGGTATTACGAAAGCGGCGGCATGAATTGGCTTAGAAATTTTTTCGCGGGTATGCTGACCACCTGCGGCCTCTCCAATGTGGGAGGGCCCGAGCCCTGTGAGCATCCCGTAATCGGCAGCACGCCCTTGGGGCTTCACGGCCGGATCGCCAATACCGGCGCGGAGGATGTGTGTGTCCGCCAGGGCTGGGAGAACGGCGGATATGTGATATCGGTCAGTGGAAAAACACGGGAAGCCTGCCTCCACGCGGAAAATTATACCCTGGAAAGGAAGCTGGAAACCTCCCTGCGCTCTAAGGAAATTAAGATCACCGATATCATTGTCAATAACAGTCAATATGAACAGCCGTTGATGCTTTTGTATCATATCAACGTGGGATATCCGATTTTAGATGAAGGCGCCCGGTTTTTTTCCAGTAAAACTCGGGTTTTACCAAATTCTCCAAAAGCGCAGGAGGATCCTGAAGGCTATCGTGCGGCAGGGCTTCCTGTTCTGGGAATAGAGGAGAAATGCTATTTTCACACGCTGGAGGAGACGGACGGCTGCCGTACGGCGGGCATTGTCAACGACAAATTACAGTTGGCCTTTTATGTGCGTTTTAAAAATTTAAATTCTTTCACCCAATGGAAAATGGAAAATGTCTGTGAATATGTTTGGGGGCTGGAGCCTGGAAACTGCAACCCGGTGGGGCGGAAAGCCCAGGAAGAAAAAGGAGCGCTGGAGACCCTGCCGCCTTGGGGAGAAAAAAAGGTGGAATTGGTGTTAGGCGTGGCCGAGGGACGGGAAGAAATTGAGGCGCTGACGAGGATAGGGGGCTGAAAAATGGCTTACTGCAAAATGGTTCAAACAGATAAGGGCATACGGTATATGTCCGGAATGCTGGTTTACGACGAGCGGGTGGTTGCCGGCAGGCCGGTAATGGGATATTTAAACGCCGCTGGCCAGATTTGGAATGAACAGCATTTGACAGACGATAAATACCTACCCACAGGCGGCGGCTTTAAGCCGGAACGGTCGTTGCAAAACTTCCGGCTGACGGTAAACGGCCGAAAGCTGGAAAAGGGCTGGTCTATAGGACAGCGAAAAACAGAGGAAACGACGGCGTCGATGGAATTGCTTCACGAGGATGCCCCGGTCAAGGTGGAACTTCTGACAGAGGCGAAAGGCGGCGATTGGCTTGCCCGCAGCCTGAGTGTTACCAATATCAGCGACCAATGGATTACGCTGGATGAGGTTTGCCCGCTGGCAGGAGCCCCATGGCTTCATACCTTAGATAACGGCTTGCACACATATTCGTTTCAGGAATTAGAGGATGACCCCGGCAAACCTTTCTTTGAAGCTGGTTTGAATATTGCCAGCGAATGGGGGCAGGAGGGCGATCTTCGTTTTCTGCCAATCAGTAAAGAGAAAATTGTATACGACGCGGCGAGAAACGGCCGCAGCGGCTGGTCCAGACCGGCGGTGCTTCTTCGGGATAACCTAAACGGCGCTGTTTTATGCGCAGAACTGGCTTACAGCGGAAATTGGATCACGAAAATGGAAGCGAACCTGCATCCGGGAAAAACCTATGTGGATTTTGAACTGGGGCTGTGCTGTCCCGAAGGCCAGGCCCTTCGAGTGCTGGCACCGGGAGAGTCCATTGAAACTCCTCAGGTTCACTTTACTCTGTGCGCTTCCGGGCTTGATGCGCTGACTCAGTCACGCCATCGGTATGTGCGGGAATGTATTATGCCCCCCAATGACCCGATCGGAGGCTGCCTGGTAGAGGCGAACCATAGAGGCTATCTTTCAGACCGAGAAAATGAAGAAGAAATTTTGCTCGATGTGGAAATCGCGGCGGAAGCCGGGGTGGAGCTTTATGTCATAGACGCGGGATGGTATGGGCGGGAGCCAAACGTTTGGTTCGACAATGTAGGCGATTGGTACGCCGCGCCCTGGCTGCCCAACGATTTATACCCAATTATCGACCGGGCGCACGCTAAGGGGATGAAATTCGGATTGTGGATGGAACTGGAAGCTGTCGGCCGTAATGCGAAGCTGCGGGAGGAGCATCCGGATTTCATTATGCGCAACGGCTCAGACGAGATTGCCGGCGGCCGGGTACTGGACTTATCCAAGCCGGAAGTGGCCGACTGGGTAGAGGAAGAGGTGGAATCCCTGATTTCCCGTTATCAGCTGGATATGTTCCGTATCGATCACAATCATCGAATCGGCGACGGCGCCTGCAGACAAGTAGGGCCCTATCTGGAAAATGTTTTGTGGCGGTATTTTGAAAACTTTTATGCCATGCTGGAGCGGCTGCGAAATAAATTCCCGAAGGTATCCTTTCAAAACTGCGCTGGCGGAGGAGGGCGGATGGATTTTGGAATCCTGCGGTATTTTCATCACAGCGAGCTGAGCGACTGGATGCACGCTCCAAGAGTGCACCGTATTTTTCAGGGAACCATGGCGCAGCTGCCGCCGGAAACCCTGCTGCAGTGTATGGGCACGGAGGTATGCGAGCAGGTAATGAAGGGCGACCTTCTGTTTCAGATCCATTCAGTATTAGGCTCCCGGTTCATATTAAGAGGCATCGCCCCTTCCATGGGACAGAGAAATCCGGAGCTTCACCGGCAGATCTGTGAGGCGATAGAGCTTTATCAAACGAAGCTGCGGCCGGTTTTGACGGAGAATTGCCTGGTTTACCAGCATACGCGGCCGGATCAGGGAATTTTCTATCCAGAGCCCTGGCTGGCCTATGAACTTTCACGGCCGGACCGAAAGGCTGGCTACGCCCTGATTTTCCGTTTGGCAGACGAGGGAAACCAGGAATATATCATCTGTCCGAAAGGAATCAGCCGGAATAAGAACTATCTGGTAACCCTTGATCGGGCGGGAGACAGCTTTTGTATGGACGGTTTCCACTTAAGTGAAAAGGGAATTACCATCCGCGCGGAAAAACACTTTTTCTCAGAGCTGATCTATTGGGAGGAGTGCGAGAATGCTTGAATCCATCCGAAGATGGGCGGCGCGGAATTTAGATGATCGTCAAGTGGCGCTGCTCAGCGAATTGACTTCCTATGCCCGACGGGATATTTTGCGAATGACCACTGAGGCTGGCTCAGGCCATCCGGGAGGCTCCCTGTCCTCGGTGGGGATTTATTTACTGATTTTAGCCGCCTTGGATGCGGAGAACGGCGATCAGCTTGTTGTCAGCCACGGCCACACAGCGGCAGGTATATATGCCGCCTTAGGCCGGATGGGCTTTGTAGAGCCTGAGAAGGTCGTAGCGGGGTTTCGGCGAAAGGGATCTCCCTATGAAGGCCATCCGTCGCTTCAGGTACCGGGGATTTCCTGGTGCAGCGGCGCGTTGGGCCAGGGGCTTTCCGTCGGCTGCGGTTTCGCAGCGGCGGCCCGTCAGCAGGGAAAGGACAGCAGAATCTACGTAGTGATGGGCGATGGGGAGCAATCTAAGGGACAGCTGTCGGAGGCCAGGGAATTCGCTGTTTCACATGGCCTGAACCGCTTAACGGCGGTAATCGATTATAACAGACAGCAGGCCAGCGGATCGTTGGAGAACATACTTCCGCAGCAAATCGCCGCGAAATACCGGGCGGCGGGCTGGACTGTGGAACAGGTGAACGGGCACGACTTTTCAGCGCTTTATCAAGCGCTGAAAAGGGCCGAGGGCAACAGTTGTCCCAGCGTAGTTATCGCGGAAACCGTGATGGGCTGCGGCGTTCCCGGCAGGGAAAACGACTACACCTTTCATGGGGCGCCTCTCAGCCGGGAGAAGCTGGAAAGCTGCACCCTCGGTCTAAAAGGAACAGGCCCCCGGATGCCTAAAAAAGAGACAGCGGCGTTGTCGGGATTTCGGGGCTTAGATGGCGGAAAGCGCAAGGTTTATCCAGCGGATGCAAAAACCGATCTCCGCAGCGCCTTTGGAACAGCGCTTCTCGATGTTGCGAGAAGCAGTCAAGGAAAAGGGCTCGCGGTATTCGACTGCGATCTTATGGAATCCGTCAAGGTTTCAGACATTTCAAAGGAGTTTCCCGCATCCTTTTACGAAAGCGGAATCGCGGAGGAAAACGCGGTTACTACAGCCGCGGCCATGGCGAAAGCCGGAATGGTGACCTTTGCCGCGGGATTTTCAGCCTTCATGATAGATGAGGTCTACTCCCAGCTGAGAATGGGCGATATTAACCACGCGCCCCTGAAAATAGCCGCTACCCATTGCGGCCTGGATGTTGGGGAAGATGGAAAGACCCACCAATGCCTAGACTATTTGTCTCTGCTTTCCAATCTGCGGCATATGCAGGTACTGACGCCTGCGGATCCTAACCAAACGGACGCTATGGTCCGGTATATGGTGCAGAGCGGTGAAGCCCAGTGCTTATGTATGGGCCGCTCCAAAACCGCCGTACTTACCAACGAGGATGGGACACCCTTTTTTGGGAAGGACTACCAGTTCCGTTACGGTGAAGGCCATTGGCTGAGGCGGGGAAAGGATGCGGCGATCATTACCTTTGGTATGATGGCGCCAAAGGCTCTGGAAGCCTGGGAAGAACTACGGCGGCGAGGAATTGAGGTTTCCGTTTATCTGATCTCGTGTCCGGGAATTTATTCGCCGGAGGATATAAAAGCAACCGCCAATACCGGCTTGGTGGTTACTTATGAAGACCATTTCGTGGAAAGTGGAATCGGAAAGGATATTGGAGCGTTTCTAGCGCAAAATGGATTGTTCTGTAAGCTGGCCTGTCTAGGTGTAAAGGAATATGGATGCAGCGCAAAACCGGAGGAACTATATCAAATGCAGGGCCTAAGTCCTGCTGATCTTGCTAACGTAATTATAAGGGGGATATCATCATGAAAAAACAATTAAAAATCGGCTTTGTTCCATCCAGCTGGGAATCCTGGGATGGAAATCAGTATACTGGACGCGGCCATTTGGCTGAGGAAATGCGTGACCGCTGTTTAGCGGCTATGGAAAAGGTGGGAGTAGCCGAGATTATTGTTCCAGGCAAGGAGCTGACTCAGGGCGGCCTGGTGGCTTCTGTTGAGGACGGGGCGAAAGCGGCGGAGCTATTCTTGAAAGAAAACATCGATGCCCTGGTGATTGGCAACATGAACTTCGGTATGGAGGTCGCGGTAGGAGAAGTGCTTTCTTATATGCGTAAGGATTTGCCGATCCTCCATTTTTGCACCAAATCAGGACCTATTTCGGACCAGGGCAACCGGTCTACTGATAACTGGTGCGGCCAATTTATGACTGTGTCAGCCATTAAGCGCAGAGGCTTTACCTATACGCATATTCTTACCTGTAATCCGGAGGAGGAGCGCTTTACCGAGGAATACGCCAATTTTGTCAGGGCGATGTATACTCTGAAATGCTTTAAGCAGGCGAAAATCGGACAGTTGGGCGTGCGTCCCCTTCTGTTTGAGTCTCAGTATTTCAGCGAGGAAAACTTCCAGCGCCGTTTTGGCCAGATGCTCCGCACCATGGATTTGGCTACGGTATTCGACAGGCTGGATCATATTCCTGAGGATGATCCTGAGGTGCAGGAGACCTTAAAGGACTTGACCTCCGGCGTGGTATGCGAGATGAATCAGGAAAAGTTTCCCCTGCTTGCCAGATACGAGGTAGCGTTGAAACATATTTATAAGGAGCTTGGCGCCGACTGCATGGCGGTGTGCTGCTGGGAAATGCTTCAAACCCGTTACGGAATCGCTGGCTGCTCTACTTTCGCGCGGCTGAACGACCAGGGCTATTTGACGGCCTGTGAGGTAGACGTGCTGGGCGCTCTCAGTATGCTTGCGGCGTCCGCCGCGGGACTGGAACAAACGCCGCCCATTTTTATCGACTGGACGGATCTCCATCCCACGGAGGAAAACTGCTGGCTGGCCTGGCACTGCGGAAACGCCGCCCCCAGCCAATGCGCCTGCGGCTGTCAGCAAAAGCTGCGGCTGAATGAGCGTCTTTCTGTTTGGAGCGATAACTGTGACGGCAGTATTGAATTCAATCTTGCCGAGGGCCCGGTGACCTGTCTGCGGCTGGTAGAGTACGACGGAGAATATACCATGTTTATCGGCACTGGAGAGATTGTGGATATCGATCCCTATATCAGGGGGACTTATGGCTGGGTGAAAGTTAAAGATATCGAGGCTTGGGAACAGAAGATGATCGACGCCGGCGTAGTGCATCACGGCGTTTTGATTCGCGATCCCAAGGCGGCGGACGCTTTGGAGCTGTTCTGCAAATACGCGGGGATTCGTGTGGTGCGGGCGGAATAAGAACCGCGAGAAAAAGCGGTATTGAAAGCTTCATCGGCCCGCGGCGCGCCTGTTGGCCCTGGGCGATGTCCGCTGCCTTCCGGGACGAAGAAGAGAAAATGGAAAAAAGGAAGCGTTTGCGGAAAGCTCTGGTTTTCGCTGCTTCCCTCCGCCAAAGGCTTAAAGAAACGATCTCAGCTGAATTTCAGAGCCGGCCATTATCAAAGCGATTAGCCGGCTTCCATAGAGTTTTAGAAAAAACGGAAGCGATTCCGGTGATCGCTTTCAATATAGATTTATAACATATGTGGATGGTAGCCGGGTCTCGGTAGCAATCGGGGCTGGGAGCCGGCTGCGAGCAATAGGAGGAATCATGATGGCAAAAATGCTGAAAGCCACCTTGGTGGCGCCGGAGCGTATCGAATTGGGAGAAGCGGAAATTCCCACGCCGGGAAAAGATGAAGTTTTAATTCGGGTTTTACGGGTTGGCGTATGTGGTTCTGATCCGACGATTTATTTTGGAAGGCATCCCTATGTCACTTATCCTGTGGTCATGGGACACGAGTTTTCCGGAACTGTGGCGGCCTTGGGTGAGGGTGCGGAGGGTCCCGCCGTTGGAACGAGAGTAGCGGTGATCCCCCATTTGGTCTGCGGAAAATGCGATATGTGCCAAAAGGAAATTTACAATTTCTGCGAATCCCTGCGGTGCACAGGCGCGGAGGCCGACGGCGCTCACTGTGAATTCATCTCCATGCCGAAGCAAATGGTAATTCCGATTCCGGAAGCTATGACACTGGAGGATGCCGCGATGGTGGAGCCGGCTTGTGTGGCTTATCATGGCGCCAAGCGGGGAGAAATTCAGCAGGATGATATCGCCTTGGTAGTCGGGGCGGGACCCATCGGCAATTTCTGTATGCAGTCCTGTAAAGCATTAGGGGCGAAACGGGTATTTATCGCTGATATGGATGCCTCCCGCTTGGCTCTGGCGGAAAGCTTGGGAGCCGATGGTGTCATCGACGTTTCCAAGGAAAGCTTGGAAACTGGGCTGGAAAGGCTGTGCGGCGGCGCGAAAAAGGTCAATGTTTTTTATGACTGCGTGGGGGAAAAGGGAATGGTTTTCAATAATATCCTGGGCATGGCGCGCAGAGGCAGCCGGATTGTGATTATCGGCGTTCTGCAAAACGGCTACGATGTGCCGCGGCTGCCGGACTTTGTGCAGCATGAGCTTCGCTTGTCAGGTACCACGATGTATACTCCCGCTGATTACCGTGAAATGCTCAAGCTTATGGGAGAGGGCAGAATCAGGACCAAGGGAATGATTTCTCATACATTCCCGCTGACACAGGTAAAAGAAGTATTTCAGATGATCGCACAGCGCCGCGAGCCTTTCTTTAAAATCATGTTGACGGTAGGAGAGCAGCGGGAGTAATAGAGTGACCGGCGCTTCGCCAATCGCTGTCAATAGGACGGCGTGCCTTCGGGGACGCCGTCTGTTTCTGCTGTTTATTAGATTTGCGGCCAGGCCTGTCCGGCGGAAAGAATACGACCTTGGGGACGGGGAATGGATGAAGGCATAGCGGCAAACCTGATAGAATGAATTTGGAGTAGTGATAGTATGCTGTTAGGAATTGATTTTGGCTCCAGCGGATGCAAGGGCGTGCTGTTCAGCCCTGAAGGGACGATTTTGGCAAAGGCGTCCCAGGAATATAGTGTGGAAACCATCGGTGCGGATGGCTGTGAAATGGATCCCCAGGTGTTTTTCGATGCTTTCTGCACTGTGGTAAAAGAAATTGCGGAACAGGGGGAAATTAGAGCGATAGGGATATCCTCTCACGGCGAAACGGTCATCCCTATTGGCAGGGACCGGCAGGCGGCGGGGCCGGCGCTGATGAACTCGGATAATCGGGGACTGTGCTGTGCTCAGCGCCTGGAAAATACCCTGACCAGAAAAAGAATCTACGAGATTTGCGGCCTGCCGGCGCATCCGATGTATTCTCTGCCGAAAATCTGCTGGTTTCGGGAGAATCGGCCGGAACAGTTTTCTAAAACAGACCGGTTCTGCACGGTTCCAGGATATCTTTTATCAAGACTGGGCCTGGAGCCCTTGACGGATGATACCCTAGCCAGCCGATTTATGGCCTTTGATATTCAGAAAAGGACCTGGTCGCAGGAAATTTTAAGCGCGGCGGAGATTAAACAAAGTTATTTTTGTCCCACGGTGCCGGCGGGAACCTCCGCTGGCGTAATACCGGCGGAAATCGCAAAAGGCCTGGGACTTTCGGAAGGTGTCTCCGTGGTGATGGCGGGCCACGACCAGCCCTGCGGCGCATTTGGTGCGGGTTTGGTCCGGCAGGGAAGCGCGCTGTCCGCAGGTAGCTATGAATGTCTGTGCTCGGTAGGAGACAAACCGGCTGCTGGGGAGAAGGCCCTGTCCTACAGCCTTAATACCTATTGCCATGTCTGTGACGGTTCCTATCTTACCTTGGCCTTCTTTCCGGGGGCTTTGTGCGTCAACTGGTTTTTAAAGCTTCTGTATCCGGAGGCGGAGCGCGGCGGCTTAGACGAGGTGTTTTCCAATATTTTTAACTCTATGAAGGAAAACGGCCCAAGCGGTCTGCTGGTGACGCCCCATCTGATCGGAGCCTGCAATCCGGGGTGGAATCCCCTGGCCCGGGGAGGAATTTACGGCCTTCATCCGGGAATAGCGGCCCCGGATATGATGAAAGGCGTTTTCGAGGGAATCGCCTGCGAGCTAAGGCTAAACCTGGATGCGCTTCGAGATGTCGGCACTGAAATACCGCGTATCCTAATCCATGGGGGCAATGCCAGGCAAAACGCCAGTGTTCAGCTGCGGGCGGATATTACCGGATGTGAATTTCAGCGCCTGGAAGATCGGGAAACCGGATGTCGGGGCGCCGCGATGCTGGCGGGACTGGGAATCGGACTGTTTGCGGATTATCAAAACGCGGCGGAAAATATGCAAACCAAAAGAGAGAAGTTTTTGCCCCAAACAGACTCAATGGAAAAATATGAAAAACAATTTCAGCGTTACCGGGATTTTTACTATAGAACAGAAAATTTATGAGCTGGGAAAGAGAGAGAAAAGAAATGGGTAAAAACGTTAGATTCGGCATTATAGGCTGCGGACTGATGGGCCGGGAGTTTGCTAGTGCCGCCGCACGGTGGCAGCATTTTACAGAGGAGATCCCCCAGCCTCAGCTGATCGCAGTGTGCGATGTAAACCCTTCCGGCCGGAAGTGGTTTACCAACCATGTTCCAACGGTTCAATATGAATATGACGATTATCGGGAGCTTTTGAAAAATCCGGAAGTCGAGGCGGTGTACTGCGCTGTGCCACACCACCTTCATGAAGAGATTTATGTGGCGGTGATCGAGTCCGGAAAGCATCTTATGGGGGAAAAGCCCTTTGGCATCGACCAGGCCGCCAATGACCATATTTTGGAGGCGTTGCAGGAACACCCGGAGGTGTTCGCCAGATGCGCCAGCGAGTTCCCTTATTTTCCGGCGATGCAGGTCATGCTTTCCTGGATTCGAGAGGAGAAATTCGGAAGAATACTGGAAATCAAAGCGGGATTTAATCATTCCAGCGATATGGATACAAAAAAGCCTATTAACTGGAAACGCCAGGCGTGCTATAACGGCGCTTACGGCTGTATCGGGGACTTAGGAATCCACACCCAGCATGTCCCGTTCCGCATGGGTTTTCTCCCCCGAAATGTTTATGCCAGCCTGCGGAAGTACATTAATCAGCGGCCAGACGGTAAAGGAGGGACAGCGGCCTGTGATACCTGGGATAACGCGGTGCTGTTTTGTGAGGCCGTGGACAAGCGCGGTGAAACAGTTCCTATGACCCTGGAAACCAAGAGGATGTCCCCCGGAGACACCAATAACTGGTACTTTGAAATTTATGGGATGGAGGCTTCCGCCAAATTCACCAGTTCTAAGCCCGACATCTTTACCTTTACGCAATCTTGGGGGAAAGAGCAGGCCTGGGCGGATATTCACATCGGCTATAAACCTATGCTGCCTACGATTACCGGGCCTATTTTTGAATTCGGCTTTACCGACGCGATTCTTCAAATGTGGGGAGCCTATATGAAAGAACTGGATGGCCGACAGGTATCTTTTGGCTGTTTTACGCCGGAGGAGACCGCGCTGTCCCATCGTTTATCCACCGCGGCCCTGCGGTCGTACGAGGAAAGAAAGGCGATGGATTTATAAAAATCTAATAAGGATGCAAGCATGAGTATAGAGCTGAATACGAAAGGCATGGGGCTGGAATTTGATGAAGAGACGGGCGCAGTATATGACGGCGGTAACGGGATTTAATGACAGAAACTGGTATACGCCGACAACAGGAATCTGGCAAAGCGTATGGCTGACCTTTACATCGCGGTCGTATCTGACGGCGGTAAAAATCACTCCGAACTTAGATGCCCTAACGGCGGAAGTAGAAGTTGAGGCGAAAAACGCTCGGAGTATGGAAGTAAGGCTGGAAGCCCATTATGAGGTGGACGGAGAAAAGAAAGAAGCGAGAGCCGCGGCCCAGATTTCCGTCAATGAAAAAGGCCGCGGAATATTGGTGTTCCCGGACTATGACCACCGTGCGGCGAACGATTTCTATTGGAGCCCGGAGCACCCGAACCTGATAGGGGTAACAGCGGAACTGTGGGCTGGAGATGACTGTCTGGATCGGGTAGAGACATATTTCGGGATGCGGAAGATCAGCGTTCACAATGGGCAGCTGTTATTGAATAACCGGCCGTACTTTCAGAGGCTGGTGTTGGACCAGGGCTATTGGCGGGATACACTGCTGACGCCGCCCAGTGAGGAGGCCATCAAAAAGGATATTGAATTGACCAAGGCGATGGGGTTCAATGGCGCGAGAAAGCATCAAAAGATAGAAGATCCTAGATATTACTATTGGGCGGATAAATTGGGACTGCTGGTATGGGGAGAAATGCCCAGCGCCTATGAGTTCAACGATAGGGCGATGAGGGGAACCTATCGGGAACTGATGGAATTCGTGAAAAGGGACTATAATCATCCGTGTATTGTTTGCTGGGTGCAGCTGAATGAAAGCTGGGGAGTCAGCAACATTATGAACGACCTGAGGCAGCAGGATTACACCAGGTCCTTGTATTACATGCTGAAGGCGCTGGATCCAGGCAGGATAGTCAGCACTAATGACGGCTGGGAGCACGTGGATGAAAACGATATCTGTTCCTTGCACGATTACGCCTTATTTGAGGATAATCTGGATAAATATGACGATCCGGGCTACTACACAGAGAAGAATGTGGAGCATCGGCTGTCCAACGCGTCGGGCAACCGCTATCATGGCGAGCCGGTGATGGTGACGGAATATGGAGGCGTGGCTTTTTCCGGTGATGAGCAGGGAGCCTGGGGCTATTATGAGGCGGCAAGGAGCCAGGAAGAATTTTTAAGCCGTATTAAGAAAACGACAGAAAAGTTTATAAGCAGCAGAGGACGGTTCTCAGGGTTCTGCTATACCCAGCTGACAGATGTGATGCAGGAAGTAAACGGCCTATTGGACATGGATCGTAATCCTAAGGCGCCGCTTGAGAGGCTGAAAGAAATCTTCGGACGGGAATTTTATTAATTCCAGAGACGCAGAAAATTGGAAGTCCCCAAATGAGACAATCCAGGTTCCGGCCTTTTTCTGTGTTATAAGCCCAGCGTTTAAGCCATTTTTCGAGATTTATCTTTTTTATAGGAATGGGACATCAAAAAGCAAAAAATAGAAAAATGGGTTGTAAAAACAATTAAATGCATCTATTCTGAACTGGGGCTTCTCATTTTGCTGAAGGTTCCCTTTTGATTTTTATTTAATAAATTTATTCCAAACGGTATTAGGCCAGCGGACAACAATTTCGTCACTCCCTCCCACCAGGCTGAGCCTGGACGCAATCCGCGTTCCTGGTTCAGCCTTTTATTTTGTCAGTTCACTCGCGTTTATGGTAGGGTATCTTTTTGTCAACGCTTCGCAAGGCGTGGGTGACGAAATTGTTGTCACCCAAATTGTTTTAGTATTCATATGGGTTTCCGGGCTTTTTAGGGCCAATTTTTCAAAACCGCCCCACCGTGGATGTCCAACCCCCAAAAGAGCCAAAAAACGGAGCTTTTGCATGTACAGCGCTCTTGTCGTGGCAGCTCATTCCTTGTTTAGAAATATAGGTTTAAAATCCTATTGGAGCTTATGTTGAGTCCTATGTAGAATAGCGCGCGTGCTTTGCTGCCTAATGTGTCGGCCAGTGTGGCTTATTGACACCGGCTGCTTTCTAAGTTTTGACTTGAACCGCATAGGGAGTTCTCTGCCTTCAGAAAAAGTGGCAGTCTGATACCTATATGCCCGCTCCCGATAACCTTATCCTTTTTAGCCGGGATGAGGAGAAGCAAATCGATTATGTGGGAATGGAAATCATGAAAAGGGCGAAATAGGATAAAATTTATATCATCGAAGGAAATTTTAGCGGTATCTGTGAGCAGAACAGCCATCCTTTGGAGCTCAACTATTAAGCTGTAGATTAAAGATATTTGTGATTTTCAGCTTTCGTCTAGCTGCTAAGCAAATTGGAAACTTAAGAATAGAGATATTGATTGGTTGTTGTATTCGAGGAACAAAGTTTATAACGAATAACAATTATTCGGTTTGGAACAATTTTTCGCGGCAAAGAACATATAAATTTCAATATTTATCTAAAAAGCGCTTGACTTTTAGAGCGCTCCAAAATATAATATAAACAGAGTTTAAGGGAAAGGGAGCTTCATAATGGTAACGCTCTTAGACGTAGCAGCAAGTGCGGGCGTGTCCAGAAGCACTGTGTCGCTGGTGATTAATAAAAGTCCGTTGGTAAAGGATGAGACGCGGCAAAGGGTAGAACGGGCTATTCAGGAATTAGGGTACGTGCCAAATCCTAATGCGCGTGGATTAGTGAAAAAAGAGAATAAAAGTTTAGGTGTTATTATTGCCATCGAGGATCAACCATATAATACCTATGAATTCAATTATGAAACTGGATTGTATTCCTATAACATTACAAATGGAATTCCGGTGGGATTGGCGAATACAGATTATGGACTTTTAACAGAGCGGTTTTGTGTTAGTATACAGGGGAAAGAATTGCCAGCTTTAGTAAAAAATAATCGAGTTGACGGTATTTTTTTGGTGGGAGGATTATTTACCCCAGAATTGATCGAAAGGCTAAAAGAAAAAAAGATTCCAATTATTGCGATTGGTCGTTATTATGATCAGATTGATTCGGTTTCTACTGATGTTACTCAGGGAGTATATCTTGGGGTTCGGTATTTGCTGGATCAAGGATACCGGAAAATCTGCTATATTAATTGCCCGCAAATTTACCGTTCTAACGCGGAACGTGTGGCGGGAGTTCAGAAAGCCATGAGAGAGTTTCATCTGGAGATGAAACCGGATTGGCTGGTTTATTGTAAGCACAATACTGGGGAAGGCGGTTATGAGGCAATCAAGCGGCTTTGGCAGTCAGGCGCAAGACCCCAAGCCATCGCTGCGGCAAACGAGCCGATCGCTCTGGGCATCATGAGGTTTTTATACGAACAAGACATTCGGATTCCGGAGGATATAGCTATCGTTAGTTATGAAGACTCTGTTTTAGGGGGATACGCTGTCCCGGCCTTGACTTCTGTGAATATCCAAAAGGAATATATGGGAGAACTGGCTGCCCGGATTATGCTGAAGCGTATCAGAAAAGGGCAGGAAGGCGAACTAGAGCATATTATTGTTGAGCCGAATTTAGTTGTGCGCAGCAGTGTTGGAAAATGTTAAGTCGTGAGAAAGTAAATAGGGAACGTGGCCTAATTTTTAGAGCGCTCCAATTAATGAGATAGAGACTGCATTTTCATTGTGCTTTCGGGGAATAATTCATTAATAACAATTAAGGAGGTAACGATATATAAAATTTGGAGCGTTCTAAAAATAATTATCTGTCGGAAAAGAGTTGATTGTAATGCTGTATGAAAAAAACATTCAGAGAATCTATCAGTATGATGTAGTTGTTGCGGGAGGTGGTCCGGCTGGAGTGTGCGCTGCGGTTTCTGCCGCGCGGCAAGGAGCAAAAACCTTGCTGATAGAGCGCTTTGGAATTTTAGGTGGGATGATGACATCTGGGCATGTTGATCCAATTTTAGGGAATGTAGCTCCGGGAACAATGTATGATGAAATTATTTCACGGATGACTCAGTTGCATCCTGGAGTAGAGCCTCAGATCACAAGGAATGGCGTAGAACAGCATGTCGACCCGGAAGAGGCGAAAATACTTCTCTTGAATCTGGTGAAAGAAAGTGGCGCGGAATACTTTTTGCAGTCTTCTGTAGTAGATGTTATACAGGATGAAGATGAGATAAAGGGAGTTGTCATTAGCACGCCTACGGGTTTGGCGGCCGTTTATGGAAAATGTGTCATTGACTGCACAGGAGACGGATTTCTTGCTGCCGCTGCCGGCGCGGAATATAAAATAGGACGGGAAAGCGATGGCTTATGCCAGCCTAATACGATTGAATTTGTAGTGAATCATGTGGATGAAGCGAGCGCTATTACCTGCTTTGGAGGAAGCGATCCAGTAAGGCTGAAAAATGGCGGCAGTTATGTAGAGCTTTGTAAACAGGCTAACCTTAGGGGAGAACTTCCGCCTAATGTGACTATAGTACGCTTACATAAAACCTTCTATTCCGGGGAGCGCAGTGTAAATGCCACACAAGTGAATCAGTTTAATTCCTTGAGCCTTGCAGAAATAGCAGAAGCGGATCTTCTTTTACGAAATCAAATTACTTGTATTCTCGGATTTTTGAGAAAAAATGTTCCTGGGTATGAAAAATGTCGGATAAAATCCTCAGCAAGCACACTGGGCGTAAGAGAAACCCGGAGAATTATTGGAGAATACGTTCTGCGGGACAGCGATATTGAGCAAGGAAGAAAATTTGAAGATGTGGTGGTTCATAATGCGTGGTTCCTAATTGATATCCATAATCCCAATGGCGGAGGACAGGCCGAAAAATTTTCCCATCCGGCAAAGCCCTATGATATCCCAATGCGCTCGCTGATTCCATTAAAATTAGAAAATTTTTTGGTGGCGGGCAGATGCATTTCCGGTACCCACCGTGCTCACGCTTCCTACCGGGTTATGGCGATTTGTATGGCCATAGGCGAAGCTGCCGGTGTAATGGCGGCTTTGTGCGCTGACAAAGAAATTTCACCTAGGCGGCTGAATTCAAAGGAGGTGCAGCAAATTCTTATCAGCCGTGGGATTCATTTATTTCAGTAATCATTGCCCTTATATTAAAAAATTGGAGGTTTAGAAATGAAAAAAGTAATCGCGTCCTTACTTGCGGCCGCAATGCTGACTGCTGTGGCTGCCGGCTGCTCATCTAATGGAGGAACGTCAAGCTCTGCGTCTCCCGAAGTATCATCTGCTGCTGAAAGCGCGCAAAACGAATCGAACTCTCAAGAATCTGGGGAGCCAAAGCTGATTGAAGACGATACTTCTCTATCCGGCACTGTACGGTTCTGGATTCCGTTCGCCGGAGATCAGGGTATGGATGACTTAATTGCGGAATTTAACGAAACGTATCCTAATATTGAGGTAAAACTGACTACTTACAGTAATAACACAGATGGAAATACTGCGGTCAACACTTCAATGATGTCTGGAGAAATCGATGTGCTCTGGAGCTTTGAACTGCACAACACTTACAAACGTTGGGAAAACAACATGTATATGGATTTGTCTGACAAAATTGCTTCCGATAATATTGATTTGGTAGAAAACTGGGGAACCGACGATTATACCTATGATGGTAAGATATATACGCTGCCCGCTGGAGGAAGATCGTTCTATGTAGCCATCAATATGGATCGGTGGGAGCAAGCCGGCTTAGGAGAGATCCCTACCGAATGGACCTGGGATGAATATCTGGAAGCGTGTGAAAAAATGACGGTAAAGGATGCCGGCGGCAATGTCAGCGTCTATGGAGGCTCACAGTATCAGGCAATCAATTCCGTGATGAACACCATGTACCAGGTGTATGGAAAAAATGCCATGTATCATGAGGATGGGACCTCCAGCTTTGACGATCCGGTTATTCTTAAAGCTCTGAATCGTGAGGTAAAAGCGGAAAACGTGGATCAGATCTGGTTCCCGCTGACTACCTATCGTTCCGACAATATTCAGGCGCAGACCACTTATCTGACAGAACAAATTGCGACATCGGTCAATACCAATCTAGTTCGATTTATTCGGGATACCGAGACGTATCCGGTAGATTTCGTAACAGCGTTCGCCCCGTTCCCGACCGAGGAGGAAGGGCAGGATAACCACATGGAAGGAATTTCCACATTCTCACATATCGGTATCGCTTCTAACTGCGACAACGAGAATTTTGACGCTATTTATGCGTTTCTGAAATATGCTGCCACCTATGGCTCCAAATATTTGGCGATGGCGGGACATATGCCCACCTGGAGCGGTACAGACGCCGATGCCCTGGTAGATATGATGTTTGGCTCAGAGGAGGATGCGGCAAAACTCATTGATGTGGAAAGCTTTAAAAATGTAGTATGCAATTATGATGGATTAACCTATGTAGATACAGAAACTACCGCCTACAGTGAAGTGAACAGCTTGATGCAGGAGTATGTAATTTATGCTCATAATGGAGAAATGAGCGTAGAGGATGCCTTGGCTGAACTGAAAACAGAAGCGGATCAGGTAATTGCCGAAGCGGAATAAGGTTATTTCAGACATCATTACGGCCGGAGCGGCGCCCCACGCCGCTCCGGCAGAAAGGAAAACGCGATGAAGAGAAAGCATAAAGATAATTTAACAGCGTTTCTTTTTCTTACTCCCACTTTGGTGGTGTTTATCGTTCTTGTGGCGGCTCCAGTTCTGTTTTCTATCTTTTTATCTTTTACAGATTGGAACTTCCTGTCTGGATTCGAAGGCATTAAATGGGTGGGCCTGTCCAACTTTTCTGACCTTCTGGAGGACCGCACCTTTATACAGGCTGTTGGAAACACCTTTATTTACACCATTGCCACAGTACCCGTTTCGATTTTGATTGCGCTGATTCTGGCTTATCTTTTAAACGAGAAGGTATATTTAAAAACACCCTTGCGCCTTTGTTTTTTCATCCCTTATATTTCCAGCGCGGTTGCGCTGGCGGCTGTATTTAAAGTATTGTTTCGGGAAAATGGACCGATTAATATGTTCTGCCAGCATGTGCTGCAGATGGAAACTCCTCCGGCCTGGTTTGCAGATTCCAGCTTAAATAAGATCCCCATTATCATCTTTTTAATTTGGACCGCCATTGGTTATGAACTGGTCATTTATATGGCCGCTATGCAGAATATTTCTCCCAGCCTTTATGAGGCGGCGGAAATCGACGGAGCTTCTGGATTTGTAAAATTCACTAGGATTACGTTCCCTTTAATTTCCCCGACTACTTTTTATTTAGTAATTGTACGGCTGATCGCTACATTTAAATTGTTTACGGCTGTCAATATCATGACCTTTGGGACGCCGGCCAGGGCAAATACTACGATTGTGACACGAGTCTACGAAGAAGCGTTTAACAATTACAAATTTGGTTACGCTAGCGCCGAGGCTTGGGTGCTAGTGGCCATTATTCTTATTATAACCCTGATTAATTTCTGGGGCCAGAAAAAATGGGTTCATTACTAAGGAGTGTGCAATATGGAAGCGAAAAAAATCTTGCCTAAGGCAATACGCACTCTAATCATCGGGGTTATTGCGGTTTTATTTTTGTTACCCCTTTTGTGGATGATATCGGCTTCATTCAAAGCGCCTCTGGAGGTCTTTGAGTACCCGATCAAATGGATTCCTGAGATCTTTCATTTCGAAAACTATGTTCAGGTTTGGACCGACGAAGTAATACCGTTTTGGCGTTTATATGGCAATTCCTTATTTATTGTGTTTTTCAGCTTGTTGGGACAGCTGCTGTTTGCTTCGCTTGCGGCCTATGCTTTTGCGAAACTGGATTTTAAAGGGAAAAACGTGATTTTTATTGGTTTTCTGGCCGCAATGATGATCCCTACTCAAGCAACTATTATTCCCAGATATATGCTGTTCAGGACCATTGGCCTATATGACAATCTCTGGGCAATTATTTTTCCAACCTGGTTTGATGCTACGGCAATTTTTATGCTGAGGCAGTTCTATTTGGGCCTGCCTGACGACCTCGTGGAAGCGGCGAGAATCGATGGAGCCTCCCACGCCAGAATTTGGGGCCAGGTTATGTTCCCTTTGACAAAGCCGGCAGTGGTATCCTTGGCGATTTTAGGATTTATCGCTTCCTGGAACGAATATTTATCCCCGTTGATCTTTTTAACGGATAAACGCTTATACACGGTAGCGTTAGGAATTCGGTTTTATTTTGCGGATGAGGCACAGGAATACAATATTACTATGGCAGCGGCGGCCAGCGCGGTTATTCCAATTTTAATCTTGTTTCTGGTTTGTCAGAAATATTTTATCGAGGGGATCGCCACCAGCGGAATGAAAGAATAGGTTGAGGATAGTATTATGAAATTTTCAGTCAGTTCTTTAAGCTTTAGCGGCGGAAAAATAAAATTCATGAGTGATCTGCCGAAAAATCTGGGAGTAGAAATTTTTTATGAGTGGGGAAGCGAAAATTATTGGAATGGGATCTTACCGGAAATTATCGAGGGACGCTCTGGGGGATTCAGTATTCACGGTCCTATGATGTTCGACGATTTTTCCCAGCCTTGCGACGAGGATATTTTATTTAGCCATATGCGGGCACCCTTTGAACTGTATCACCGATATCATGGAAAATTTTATGTAGTACATACCAACGGAAGCCTTTCTTACCCCTTCAACCCGATACGCGAGGAGGAAGGCAGAAAGCTTGCCATAGAAAGGCTGGAAAAGTTTCATAGGCTGTGTAAGCAGGAGGGCGTAAACCTGGTGGTAGAGAATGTGGGCTGGAACCGACAGAAGCGCTATTTATTCCACCAAAAGGATTATTTCAATTTGTTTCGGCAGATACCGGATTTAAAATGCCTGATTGACGTAGGGCATGCGATGCTGTCGGATCTTTCAGTTTGGGAAATGCAAAAGAAACTAGGCAAACGGATTACCGCATACCATATTCATGATAATGACGGCAGCCGGGATCTTCACTTACCGATTGGAGAGGGAATTTTTGATTGGAAAGCGTTTGTGCTGGGAATTCAGGCTTTCACGCCGGACGCTGAGCTTGTTATGGAATATGAAGGCATACCTCAGTTAGAACGATATGTTGCGGATAGTGAGGGCTTAGAGAAAATCAATAAACCTTAAAACAGATTAGTTAGGAGAAAGGGAGCCTGTTATCATGGAGAGAAGATCCTGGTTGAACCTGGACGGAAAAACGGTTATCGTTACTGGAGGAGCTTCCGGCATTGGACGCGCGGTTGCCCAGGAGCTGTTATGGGATGGGGCTAACGTAGCAGTGTGTGATTGTAGCACACAAGAGCCGGCATTTGAAACAGGGGCGGGACGCTGCCTATATGTCTCAGCGGATGTAACCGATCCTGAAAGTATTTCTGACATGGTCGAAAAAGTGAAATCTATGCTGGGAACAATTTATGGATTGGTCAATAATGCCGGAATTAATATTCCGCGTCTGCTGGTAGACCCGGACCATCAATATGAGTTAGACGAAGCTGTCTGGAATCGGGTGATGGATGTCAATGTCAAAGGGGTGTTTCTCTGCGCACAGGCTGTAGCAAGAGAATTGGAGAAAAATGGCGGTGGAGTGATTGTTAATGTATCCTCTGAATGTGGCTTAGAAGGCTCAGAGGGACAAAGTGTATATGCTGCTTCCAAAAACGCGGTCAATTCCTTGACTCGTTCCTGGGCCAAGGAACTGGGGAAACGGGGAATACGGGTTGTCGGTATTGCGCCAGGAATTCTGGAGGCTACAGGCTTAAGAACGGCGGCTTATGAGGAGGCGTTGGCTTACACTAGGGGGATCACGGTGGACGAATTGCATAAAAGCTATGCCAAAACCGCGACGATCCCTCTTGGGCGCAGTGGAAAGCTATGTGAGGTAGCCAATGTAGCGGCGTTTTTATTGAGTGAACGTTCCAGCTATATTCATGGCGTGACTATTAATGTAGCTGGAGGGAAAACACGAGGATAAAAGGAGGAAAGTATGAAGCTGAAAAAGGTTTGCGCTTTGTTAATGACGGCTTTACTCTGTACGGTTTCCGTTTTAGGAAACACGCAGGCGGAAAGCAGATCGAATGACTTGGTGGTGTTTGTTTCTGGTTCATCGGGAAATAATAGCAATCCTGGTACGTTAGAAAGCCCAAAACAGACCTTTGGCGGGGCGGTCGCTTTATTCAGCGCTAAAGGATGCGGCGGAACCATAGTGGTGGTAGATGATATTAATGTAGGCCCCTGGGTAGCGACAAAATTGCCGGGAAAGGTTACAGTAACCAGCCGATATAATGGTGTCGATTACAGGGCTAAAATGAATTTTGGAGCAACCGGAAAAAAAGCGGTTCTGGTGCTTCAGTCAGAAATGGAATTTAATCATATCACTTTCAATCATGTGTTCAGTGCCTGTTCCGAGCTTTGGACCAGCTCTCATTTGGAAATCGGTGAGGAAGTGCGCGTATTAAAAAATGGAGAGGATACGATTGGACGCAATGATTTTGCCATCCGGATTGGGTCTAGCCTTAATGCTTGCGATTCTGCCTCTGTTTCGGTAAAAAGCGGAACCTTCAGCTATATTTCCGGCGGAAATAATGCCAATTCTGTAAGCAGCAGTTTGATCCACGTGGAAGGAAACGCTGAGATTGTGGCCTATATTCAGGGTGGCGGAACGAATCGGAGCGTATCCAGTTCGGTAATTGATCTGCAGGGCGGAAAAATTCCGGTACTCTATGTAAATGGATATGGTTCAGCGGCTATGGAAACTTCTCAGATTACCATTGGCAATAACGCTGAAGTTTCTGCCATCTTTGAAGCCAGAACAGAGGACTCGTCAGGTAAGGTTACAAATAGCCTCCAACTGACTGTCAATGGCAAGCGTGCTTTGGAAAGCATCCGCAATTTGGATGTTCAAAGCGTATCGGGAATTTTAGGCGCGTCTAGCTTAACCATCAATGATGCGCAAGAGGCTGTAGCAAAATTTAATTTGTCTTCTTTCGATCAGGTGGCTTTATCCAACGCAACGGTGTATCTGAAAAACTCTTATCAAGCACCGGCCGAAAGCCTGACAATCGGCGAGGGGAGTGTGCTGTACCTAACCTCAGATACCGATTTGCCTCAGTGGAGCGGGAAGGGTAGCGTAGTGTTAGAGCCGGTAGAATGGCCTGTGCATGATTATTCAGGAAAATCCTATGATGATAGCGTATATCTTTCCTTTGAGAAATCTGAAAGCTCTCAGCAAGGAATGGCAGTTTATGGCAATTACGCCTTCCTATTTTACCATGGAGGCTTTTGTGACGTCATCGATCTGGCCACGCGGGAAAAAGCGGGAAGCTTTTATTTGGGTTCTAGTACGGGAAACAGAACAGATGCCTATTCCAACCATGTAAATCAAGCGGTTTTTAGCCAGACGTTTTATGAGGAAGAAGATGCTTTTCCCTTATTATATGTAACCTCAGGGAATGCGGGCGGAGCGGATGAGGATGGTTACTACGGACGATGCGCGGTGGAACGGATTACAATGAAAGAACAAGAAGACGGCACTCTTTCCTTTTCTTCTGAGCTGATGCAGACGATCATTTTTAACGATAATGATTATGAAACTGGAAATAACTTCAAATATACAAAACCAGAAGTATCCCAATATGAATCACCATGCTGGGGATGGCCCGCCTCCTTTGCGGATACCGATAATAACCGCTTTTATCTGTTTTCAGCCCGCTACCGTACCAGCGGCGCATATGCGGAATATTATGATCAGAACGCTTATATTGTTACCAGTTTTCTGTTGCCGCCGATTTGTACTGTAGGTGAAACTGTCATTTTATATCCGGAAGATATCGTTGATCAATTCACAACAGAATTTGATGTGTTTGTTACCCAGGGTGGGACTCTGTATGATGGAAAAATCTATTATACCTATGGATTTGGAGGATTGGAATATCCCAATGCGATTCGAGTGTTTGATTTAGCAGAAAAGAAGATTGTAGCAAAAATTGATTTATCAGATTCAATTTTCTCCAATGAAGAGATAGAATCCTGTGGGGTATATGAGGGAACTTTGCTTTGTAATACCAACAGTGGAAAAATATATCAGCTAGACTATATAGAAAGCCTTTGGAAAGAAGAACCGGCCACAGGACAGCATTACACAGAATGCTGTATATGTGGAGAAAGGCTTCAAACAGCATAGAATCATTAAGTTCGGTGGGCAGAACGGTCTTCTCGGCCTGTCAATCAAGCGGAAATAACAAATTATTGCTCTTCTAAAGGCTATCTGCCCGAAAGCTTATTCACGCCCGAGCTATGAAGCAATCGTTCCTACCACTGAATTAGTGTCAGAAGCTGAAAACGCTTTATACCTTTTTGGAGACTATATGGAATACAGGTGAATTTTGAAGTGTCAGAGAAATCACAGCAATCAGTGGGGATAAAAAGCAAGCTGACCAGTGCGGATACAGCTGCTCTTTTTGATGGCGGCTCTCCTGACGCTGTATGTACCGGCTGAAAATCACACGGTCTTTCGAACAATTTGGACGCTGTCGTGATACATGGTAATCTCAAATTTTGAACGGGAGCTTGGCATGATAGATGTGGTATATTCGATCAGCCGCTCCTTCGCATCCCAAGTGGACCGGCGCAGCAGAAAGGCTGGCTCTCCCGGTTTGCTTTGCAGCGTTTGGCTTTCCTCCTTGGTCATAAGAACCGCTTCATAGGTTTCCACTGCGCGGTATGGCTGAAGATGGTAACGCTCGGTAAGAATAGCATACAAAGCATTGTTTTCCAAGCGTTCCCAGGATAAATCCGGGCACAGATCCACCGAAAGATAAGTCTTTTCGAGGAGCATGGGGCGGTCATTGGCCAAGCGCAGCCGAACAACCTCGATCAGCCGTTCCGACTGAAATTCTCTAAGAGCGCAAGAACCGCACTCACGGCTGATAAGGCGGTAACTTAAAATTTGAGAGGAAGGCGTTAACCCCAGCTTTTTCATATCTTCGGTGAAGCTGTAAAGGCTGCCGAGACGCCGGGATACCTTGGGTTCCGAAATAAAAGTGCCCAAGCCTCTGCGCCGGATAATCAACCCTTGTTGCTCGAGTTCGCGAAAGGTCAGGCGGACTGTGGTTCTGCTAATGTGATAATGCTGGCAAAATTCTTTTTCAGAGGGCAACATATCTCCTGGCTTCAAGCTCTTGTCTTGGATTTGTCCTTGAATCATATCCAAAAGCTGGAGATAAATAGCACGTGATGCTTTCGGATCTACCTTATTGGTGAAATCGAATGCCATGAATTACACTCCTTTGATCTGCGTCTATATTCGGCCATTTCAGCCCGGCTTCCGCTTTGCCTGAGGCAGAAACCAGATTTTCGGCTTTCGTACAATTAAATACATTAATTTCAGCTAAATAATCTAGAACTTTTTACATTTTAAATAAAACAAATGTCCTTTAAATGTCTGTTTGAGAGCATCTGCCAATGTATGAATTATAGAATTTTTACCCCAAAAAGTCCAGGCGAAGATGCTTGAGAATGTGTGAGCTTTTATGGCCTATATCGCTCTGAATAGATCTATGCAGGGCTAAAGATCATGTGTGGACAAAAATAGAACACTACAGGTTCGGTGCGTAAAGACGGCAAAGGAGAAGCTGACATTTTAATAGGAAGGCGCTTGAAGCAGCGCCTTCCTATCAATTTTTTTTATTTCTTTAATCCCAGGACTACTGGAGTGGAACGATAACCGATACCCATACGGTCGATGCCCATATCGATTAGCTTTAAGAAGTGCTCTCGTGTACGGATACAACCTGAGCCTTTTACCTGAGCCTTGCCGCCAGCAGCTTCCATCATCAGGGAAACCACCTCTTCTGTGGCACCTACGCAAGGGCCGCCGGTATAAAAGCCAGTGGAGCTTTTTACAAAATCCGCTCCTGCCGCAGTAAGCACTTTAGTGGCATGGATAATTTCCTCCTTGGTCAGTGCGTCGGTTTCCATTATGACCTTGACCGCAGTGCCGTACTTATGACAGGTATCGCATACGGCGCGGATTTCTGCTTCTACCGCCTCCCACATTCCGCTGCGGATCCAGCCGTAGTTGGCTACGATATCCAGTTCAAAAATATCCCCGCGCTTGCAGTATTCCTCAGCCTGCATGCATTTGCAGGTAGTTGTGGATAAGCCGAACGGGAAATCACATACGACACAAATCTTAGTCTTAGTCCCCTTGCAAAGTTCGGCGGCAATGTCCAATGACGATGGGTTAATACAAACTGTGCGGCATCCGAAATCAATTCCCTCCTGTATGTATTTACGAATTTCCGCCTGGGTGAATTCTGGTTTTAACACGGATTGGTCAATGTAGGCTGCTAACTCTTCAACGGTCATTTCACTTGCTTTTTTTGTTGGTTTCATTGGCAGATACCGATACCCTTACTACGGGTATCCACTCCTTTTTTTAAATTTTGCATCACACTAGATAGCTGTGATTTCGGCTTGGTCAGCCAAATAAATTCATCGATTCAAAAGTATTGTAATGTATTATAATTGTCTTGTCAATATGATTAAAACTATTTGAATTTAAAAATAATTAAAATTTATGCGTCTCCATTTCAGGCTTAAAAGTAGTTCTTTATGATGAAAATAATATTTTTTGATCAAAAAAATCAATTATTACAAAATAAATATATTAATATAGTTCATTTGAATTGCTGTTTTTTATGTACACCGCAAAAAATACATTTATAATAGAATTGCATGATACATTTAAGACTGTGCGTTAAATGCCGTGTAAAAGGAAAGCGGAAAAAAGCGCTGCTTCCCTGATGATACAGCCCTAAATAAACAAGCAAGGAGGAAATGAGAAAAATCTTATCGGTACTGCTGACGGACCTGACGGCGGCTTTACCACCGGTACTCCATGGATCATGCTGAACCCGGATTATCCGCAGATCAACGTGGAGAAGGCTCGGAAGGAGCCGGATTCCGTCTTACATTTTTACCGCAGGCTTGTGGCCATGAGAAAAGGGAATCCCATTATGTGTTATGGAAGCTATCGGCTGCTGTGGCCTGATGACCTGGAGATTTTTGCCTATATAAAAGAACTGGATAGGGAAAAATGGCTGATCGCCGCTAATTTTAGTAAAACCTTCTGTAGACGAACGCTGCCGCCAGAGGCTGGAACGTATCAAGAGCTGCTGGCAAACACAGACAAACCGTCCGATTTTTCTGAGAATGAAATTAAATTATAACCATATGAAGCGGTAATGATTCGCTGTAAATAGTTTGGAGCAAGAAGCATTTACTATAGAAACACTGGCAGATGAAAAGCTGCCAGTGTTTCTATTCGGCTCCTTTGCAAAATAGCAGCCATTTAAAGTGTGCCGTATTTGGTGAAATTAAAATTTGAGCTTTTTCGTTTTAGCCTTCTTTGATTTTTCAGTTAGGCAATTTTAAGATTTGACCTGGATAGATTACTTCATTTTCTAAATTGTTAAGTTCCATAATTTCAGGATATCGGCTGCCGGAGCCAAGCTTGGATTTTGCTATTTTCCATAAGGAATCCCCCCGCTTGACCGTATATTCGACAAAAGACATTTCCGGCTTGGAAGTGCTTTCCGCACCGGGAATCTTAAGCCTCATGCCGGGAGTAATATCGTCAGAGGATAAATTATTTAACTGAACGATCTCAGGATAACGCTTCCCTTCCCCTAAGAACTGTTCCGCTATTTTCCAAAGAGTATCCCCGGCTTTCACTTCATAAATAAAATATTCCTGAGAGGGAGGAGCGGCCTCTGGAATTGGCGCTTGAAAGGATAAATAGTCCGAAGAAAGATATCCTATTTCTCCATTGGATAATTGAATTTGGTGGATGCCTTTCGCGTGCTCCCGTACGGAAACAGCGGTGCCCCCGGCAAGCGTGGTAATGACTTTACCCTTTAGATTTGGATTTTTATAGACAGAGGCTTGTTCGGTATCTGATTTGACCCATGCTTGTGCAAATTCACCTTCAGTTGGCGCTGAATCCGGGTTACCTGTAGTGGGAGGAAGCGTTTGGCCGGGTTCGGAAGAAGCGGGAGGGACTGCGTCCGTGTTAATATTTTCACCGTTTATCCAATCTTCATAATGCTCCCAAATGGAGGGATCTTCCTGCCCCAATGACCATGCTCCCGCTCCTTTTAAATTATATTTTTCAATTAAGCCTAATTTAGCTTGATAGGATTGAGCGTTTTCGAACCAAATAACATATCTTCCAGGCTGGAGAACAAAATCTCCGCCTACGGTAAAATTACCGCTGGATTCTGTAATGGTGACCTCCGCTTTTACAGATTGGCTTTGCTCATCGTAGGTCAGTGTCGATTCACAGCGCTCTATTATTTCTTGAATCGTTTTGGCGCTGACGCCCTTTCCCGTGATACGATTGCTGTCAAGCCCCCAAATTCGGCCGTAAAAGGGGATACCAACAACAATTTTATCCGAAGTGGTTTTCTCTAAAGCATATTGAATGGATCGTTCTACAAAGCTTATACTTGCTACCGGACCCGGGCTGCTTCCTTCATAGTGCTCATCATACGCCATAATCAAAAGATGGTCGGCATATTTAGATAGAGCGGCATAATCGTAAGAACCATGCCAGCCCGTTTGCCAATTATTAGGGTTAGCGGCTACTGCGACTGATATTTCTTTATGCCCTGGAATTTTCTCTCGTAAGAGCTTGACGAATTGAGTATACTGATCCTTCTGCTCGTGGGTTACATTTTCAATATCTACATTAATTCCGTCTAAATCATATTCTTCCACATAGTCGGCAATTTGGGTTGATAATGACTCTATATTCTTCAAGGCGTTGATCCCTGCGGTGCGATTCCAGTGGTTGCTTAAAAATGGAACTACCTTAATGCCTTTGTCATGCATATTTTTAATAAAGAAAGGGCTGAGATAATTTAGCTTTAAGCTTCCATCCTCCCGCAGGTCGAAATAGCTGGGGGATACAACGTCTAACGCGTTGTTCGTCTGATTGATATACTCGATCTGCTGGTGGTCTGTGCCGCTGTACAAATATCCCATGGTATAACGGTCTGATGCGGCAAGAGCGCTTAAAAAAGTGGAGAAAGCAAGCGTTGTAACAATTACACCGGAAACTAAAATTTTTACACTTTTGATCTTCACATTTTTTATATTTGAAAAAATTGATTTTGATATTTTGTGCGCTTCCTTTTTAAGGTCGAATTCTTTCGAGAACTCCACGCCATTTCGTTCATAGTTAAGAATAAGGTCATAAGTTCCGTCTTGATTAAAAATCAGGCTGACAGTTGGATTCAAAAATATTCACCATTCCTTTCTGAGCATAATAGACTTAATCTTATTATTGCTGATTTATAATAATTATATACCTGCGCTGGGACAGCCCGTTGTTAGGTGCTTATCCCGCTGTTTGAAGGGATTCTCTTTATCTTAATGCTGGTATCTTTTCCAATGATTGCCTTCCGCCTTGTTTTCCAACGGCTGTCCTAGAGGAGCTGCGGGAGACGCTGTAAAGATAACATCAAAAAAGAGAAAATCAAGATGCGGGTGAGCCGGTTCAAGCGCGGATTCCTTCGGAAAAAATGATTGGGAAACCGGATAACAAATTAAGCATTATGATATGAAAGGCTGTTTTTTAAGGAGGCTGGCTTCATGGTGAAAAAGACGTCCCCTGTGTGGCGGCGGAGGGAAGAAATCCTGGCATCATTTCTAAATAGAGGAATCGCCCGCCTCCCAGGGGGAGAGGCGGGCGATCCTCAGGCAAGTTATCAATAAATTTGAAAAACTCAAAGTGGCCTCAGAATTTAGAGGTGATTTCATAAGCCTTGCCAGTGCGGGAAGACTCATAAATCCGGTCGATAATCTCGATGACATGGTTCTGCCGGACGATAGAACAGCCATTGTCCGGGAATTTGCGGTTATTCTTAATGGCATCCAGGAACAGCTCCAAAACACTGTCATTATTATCCACTTTACCAACACTGACGCTGTAGCAATAATCCTGGCCCATAAAGCTTACCTTTTCCGCGCCGGGGATCTCACAGTTGGGAGATACCACAATGATCGGGTGATCCGTACGCGCCATATCCAAATGGATTATGCCCTTGGAACCGTTAAAGGTAAATCTCCATAGGCCGTGATCCTTATGGACTCCTGTGCACCAATTGGAACGCATGGTGGCAACCTTGCCATCGTCCCAAACTAAGGTAGCGGCCACATTATCCTCAACGCTGGGGATAAATTCTTCTCCCGCGTCGGAGACACGGCGTTTTTCAAAGCATCTGGTTTCTCCGTAGACCCTGGCAACCGGACCAAACAGATAAGAGAGCGTGCTGATGGAATATACGCCTAGATCCGCCAAAACACCCCACTGGGCTTTTTCGTAATCAAAGAACCAAGGCGCATGCAGAGGACCATGGTGGGCAAATACGCTGTCAATAGCGCAAACCTCTCCGATGATGCCTTGCTCGATCAGTTCCTTTACTTTCTCAATTTGGGGATATGCGTCATTGGGCATGGCCATGAATACCTTATCGGTTTGAGCGGCGGCCTCTTTCAGCTGCTTCGCTTGTTCAATAGAAACAGAAACAGGCTTTTCAGAGATAACATGCTTGCCGGCTTTCAAGGCCTGGATGGCCAGCGGGGTATGGCTGGGATGATAAGTAGTAACGATGACCGCGTCGATGGTAGGATCGTCCAGCATTTCCTCATAAGAATTGAAGGCCTTTACGCCCAATTCTTCCGCTGTTTTCTGCAGAAAGGGCTTATTCATGTCGTAAATTCCAACCAGTTCGATTTCCTCAAAATGAGGGATGCTGTAAAAATAGCGGATGTGGGCGATATCGCCGCAGCCTATTAGTCCGAAACGAATCTTGTTCATAAATCATACTCCTTTTGTTTCATTATAAAAGATTAATTATTTTACTGTTAAAGCGTCTTCCTCAATTAGAATTTTTCTGATATAGTCAATGGATTCTTTAGCGTATTTATATTGATTGTCGAAGCCGGCCAATTCTAAGGACAGGTAACCGTCGAATCCAACCTTTTTTAAGGAACGGACCAACTCGTTCCAATCAATAATTCCCTGGCCTACAGGCAGTTGGTAAACCGCAAGGCCGTCGGCGTCGCGAATGTGCACATGGAAAATCTTCTCTCCGAGCTTGTAAACAGACCAGGGGAGGTATTCCCGCTGCATCAGCTGCCACGCGGTATCGAAGTTTGTTCCAAAAGCGTCGCTTTTGATCCAGTCAAAGGCTCTCAGCATAGCGTCTGTGGTTCCAACGATTACGTTGGCATGGCCCTCCAGCGCGAACCGCATATTGGTTTCCTCGCACATTTTTACGATTTTGCCTAAGGAGTCCAAATACCGATTCCAGTTGCCGGTAGCGTCAAAGTCTTCAGGAATCTCCATGTACTGTTTGGGATTGTTGATGTTTTTTCCGTTAGCTACCGGATGGAAGTAATAGGGCAGGTAATCGATCGGCGCCTTAATTTCCTCCGGCCAATTGGAAACGATATTCATGGTATCGGCTCCCAGCTTTTTCGCCACCTCAATACCGCGGCGGAAAAAGTCAAGAGACTTTTGACGTTCGGTATCGTCCGGATCCAAAAGCCCTACGACCGCATGAGCGTAAAGGACAAATTCTGAAACCTGCATTCCATAGCTGTCAATGAGTTTTTTCAGTTCCTTGCAGCGCTCGTCTGTATAGTAGCCATAAAGATCGTCAGAGTTATAGGCGATCATTTCGATACCATCCACCCCGAGGCTGCCAACTGTTTTGATGGCTTCCTCATAAGGCGGCTGATAATGGGGATGGGTAAAACACCATGATGCCGCTCCAATTTTCATACAAATTCCTCCTTGATGAATAGATTGATGTGTTGATTAATCTTTTACACCGCCGGCAGTCAGCCCGGTTACAATATACTTTTGGAAAATAAGAGCCAAAAGCATTGGGAAGACCGTAGCGATACAACCCGCAGTGGAGATCATTCCGTAATCAATGCCGTATCTGGTGCTGAACTCAGAAATTGCTACCGGCATTGTCTTGCTGGATAGAGAGGTCATAAAGATCAGCGCATACATAAACTCATCCCAGCACATTAAGAAGGAGAGCGCGCCAACCGCGACTAAACCTGGCTTAGCCAGAGGCAGTACAATTCTCCAGTAGGCGGTAAACCAGGTGCAGCCGTCAATCTGGGCCGCCTGTTCCAAATCTGAGGGGATGGTTTTGTAATACCCGTTTAATACCCAAATTACATAGGGCAGCGTGAAGGACATATATAAGACCACCAGAAACATCGGCTGGTCAATCATGCCAATTTTTCTGCCGATTACGTAAAGGGGAATTACCAAGGTAATAGATGGCAACAATTGGAAAAACATGGTGGCCATGAGAAGGGTATTTTTAAACTTAAACCGCAGTCTGGCAAACGCATAAGCGGAAACCCCGCCAAACAAAATGGCCAAAACCACCGTGGAAACAGAAACCAAAATACTGATCTTTAACGAATTTACAAACTGAGCGCCGGCGTCATTGGCAGATCCGGACTGAGAGAAAATTTCAATATAGCGGTTGAAGTTCACATTTTCAGAAAACCATTTTCCATCGATGGTGAGCAAATCCGCGGTGGGTGTAATGCTGGAAATAAACATCCAAAGAATGGGAAGAAGCGTCCAAAGCAAAACTACAATCGCGGCAAGATAAATACCGGCGCGCTTAAAGCCCCGTTTCATCATTCTGGAATTCATAATTCTTCTCCCCTCCTTTAATAGATATCGTCTGTCTTCAGTATTTTTACGTACAGCACCGTAATAATGGTAGAGATCACCGCCACTATTATGGCTAAGGCAGCTCCGTAGCTGAAATGCATAAATCCGAAGCTTTGATTATAAATGTAGTAGCTGATTACCATTGTTCCGTTTGCCGGACCGCCGTGAGTCAGCATATAGATGATGTCAAATACTTTCAGTGCCTGCATGGTGCGGATTACTAAAACTACCAGCAGCATGGGCTTAATCAGAGGCAGAATCACATTGCGGAACCGGGAAAACGCTCCTGCGCCGTCTAAAATCGCCGCTTCAATCTGAGACTGGGGAATCGTCTGCAGGCTGGCCAGCATCATTAACACATACAGAGGAAGCATACGCCAGGTATCCGCAAACACGATGACGCCCATTGCTTTCATGGGGCTATCGAACCAGATAATAGGCTCGCTGATCAAATTAAACTGCATTAAAAGCCGGTTAGCCGCTCCGTACTGAGTATTGAAAATCCAATTCCACAGAGTGGAGTTTACTAAGGTAGGCACCGCCCATGGAACCAATACAATTGAGCGGAGCAGCCATCTTCCTTTAAATTCCTGGTTGAGCAGCAAGGCGACCAGTACGCCTAAAGGCAGCTGGATCACTAAAGACAGAATGGTAAAAAGTAAAGTGACCCAGACGGAATTCCAAAATTCTCCTGAGGTAAATGCCTGTATGTAATTGGCGGCCCCTTTATACTGGGTTTCGCCGGTCATCATATTCAGCTCGGTAAAGCTGATAAATATGGTATATAAAAGCGGATAGATTGCCAAAGCAAATATCAAGATCAAGGACGGAGCCGCCATTACCTTACCAACTCGGGCCTCTGGCCATTGCCGCCGCATTTTTTTCGTGCTTGAATGATTCAATGCCATACCCCCTGTTTATGGCTTTTAACCGCCGGCCCAGCTGTCTGTTGAGAAAGCCGGGCCGGCGGAAAAGCGTTTACTCGTATGATTTTAAGTTACTGATAATCGGCTGATTTTTCAATCATCTCGTTGAGAACATCCTCTACACTTTTGGCGCCGGTTACCGCTTCGTGCAGGCTGACCTGCATACCGTTTGACCACTCGCTGTATTTAGCAAGCGCAGGACGGGCCTGAGCGTATTCGTACTGGGGATAGCAATCCATCATGGTGGGGAACTGCTCGATAAACTCCTCATCTTCATACATGGACTTAATCGGAGGCGCGTTGGAAGCGAGCTCGGCAGACTGGAATAAAGCCTCGCGGCTCACAACGTTCTCGATGAGCTTCCAGGCGTAATCCGGATGCTCAGAGGTGCTGGCGATAGCGAATCCGCCGCCGCCGGTAACAGAGGAGCTGACCACGCCGTCGCTGTTGGAGGGAACTAAGCCGATGCCAACATTACCGGCAATGGTGGATTCTGCGGGGTCGTTAGCCAAAGCATAAGCAAAGGCCCAGTTCAGAACAAAGGGAATATCGCCGGCCATGAAGGGGTTCAGAACCTCGCGGTCGGTATAATTGATAGAACCGGGATCGGCGTTGCCATTCTGGATAGAGTCCACCATGAGCTTCAGACCGGCGACACCGTTTTCATTATTGAATACCCAGTTGCCATTGTCATCCCGCATGGAGCCGCCGGAAGCGGTGAGGCATACAAACCAGTCGCATACCATACCCTCGGCTTGCTTCGCTGCCCATGCGATAGGATATTTGCACAAACCCTTGCTGACCATATTCTGGCCCATTTCAAAAAGCTCGTCCCATGTCTTGGGCGGCTCGCTGTAACCCGCCTGCTCAAGCAGATCGGTGTTGTAGTAAAGCCATTTGGTCTGGGCGCACATCGGCAGAGCCATCAGCTTGCCCTCATAGCTGCATTGATCCACAAAGCCCGGGAACAAATCTTCTTTCAGCTCCGCAGATATGTAATCGTCTACCGGGGTAATCATGCCGGCCTCTGTAAATTCCGCCGTCCAGACACTATCGCAGATAATTACATCAATAGGTGTTCCGCCCATAATGCTGGTCATGATTTTTGTATAGCTTTGATCGTAGCTTTGTACGATAAACTCGGTTTTAATTCCTTCATCCCGCTCCAAAATATCGGCGGCGGGCTGAATGATGCCCACAGTATCGTTATCAACAATGGCTTGTAGCTTTTCAGGCTTATCCCCTGTGTCCTCGCTCTCGGCGGCAGAAGCCGCGGAAGAGCCTTCCCCTGTTGATGAAGATGGGTCAGCGGAGCCGCTCTGCCCGTTATTGCAGCCGCTGAGCGCCACCGTTAGCACCAAAGAAGCGCTTAGAATCCCTGCCAGAATTCTTTTCAAACTCATAATTGTGTCCTCCTTCAATTTGAATTAATACCGCATCAAGAAAGATTTGCCTATTAGCTAATAACAATCGATCTTATGATTCATTATAACTAACACAAAATATAATAAATATAATGTATTTGATCGTTTTTTATACTATTTTGCTATATTCTCATTTTCTTCCTATAATTTGCCGGGGCTTGCCCAGTTTCCTTCTTAAATACTCTATTAAAATAAGCCACCGATCCAACGCCAGTCTCAAAGGCGATATTGGTAATGGTTCGGTCTGTAGTTATCAGCAATTTTTCTGCCCGGCGAATCCGGATAAAATTCTGGTATTCTACAAAGGTTTTGCCAATCACTTTCTTAAACAGCCGGCAAAAATGGTAATAGCTCATACAGGCTATTTTAGCGGCTGCTGCTACGGACAGCTCGGTTTCAATATGCTGCTCCATGTAATCAATTACCGGTTTGATCCGCTCTAAATCCTGGAAATTGACGTTGCGCTCTCCGATTTCAATTACCTTAGTACGTACTAAGCAGGAAAATAATCTTAAAATGTCCCCTTTAATATACATTTCGTAACCTGGCTGCTTTTTTTGATATTCGACTAAAATCTCAGATAAGATGCTTTCTAATAAAGATCCCTTTGGCACGCGGATTCGCCTCTGATACTTCCCGCTGCCCCGGATAAACGGCACAAGGTATTGAGATTCATAAAACGGGCTGAACGCGGTATCCAGCACCGAAAGATCCATTTGGACACCCAGAAGCTTACAGTCCGAATTACGAATTAGAGTGTGGTCTTCCATTGTATGGATAATCACAAAATCGCCAGGCTGGCAATCGTAGCTTTCTCCGTTTACCTTGATCGTGCAATGCCCCTCGCTGCAATAATCCAGCTCCATGTGTTTATGGCAATGCCACGAAAACTTCTCATCCTGTGCGATATACACGGAAAAAGGAAGGTTGCGGTCCTCTTGAAACATTTTCATTTGCTGTTCCATTTTATGGCCTCCTTGCTTAAAAATTCTTCTGTTTCACCAAAAAGTGCATAAAAAAATATCTATTATTAATAATTTTATAGCATTTTTAATATAAATAACTACATAGAATAGTGCTGTTTTTTTGAACAATTTTGGGGGAAGTCCTTTATTTTATGGACAAAAGACTTAATTTTATAGTTCTGTCAATGAAAAAAAACGCTTCCTCGTTTTCCAGGGGAAGTGCTCTTTTTAGATATCTTAGTATGATAAGCTGCAGCCTATTTTCATTATAAGATATTCAGTACTATATTTTTAGCGGATTATTTTCCCAGCTTTTTAATTGGTTTTAAAACCTGATAATATGCTTTCAATTTGGCTGCCTTTCTAACAATTTCTACCGCTGGACAATTTTTGCGGCTTAGAGTAAGCCTGGAACGCCGTTAGCGCTCCAGGCTTTTTTGTATATTCGGTGTTTTTCATATGGGAGATGTTTTGAGGAAATCGGGGGAATGCACGCCATTCGCTGCCGATATTTAGTGTGAAATACCGACGCATGGATCAAGCGTTTTAAATTAAACGGAGCCTGGGAAGGAACTGTAGGATGTTTATCCTTTGCTTTGTGTTGGTAAGAATAGCGGGTAAGATACATTTCGCACAAAATAAAACATAATTTGTTAAAAAAAAGCAAGGGTTTGATGGGGCGATAGCCCCGGTTATGAAGAATTTAGAAATGTAAATCTAAAAATATCAGAAAAAGTTAATTATTTTTATTCAAAAAATTGTAAAACTTGTATAAAATAAAAACTGTAAAAAGCAAGCCCGAACATGATTTTCAACAAGTAAATTTAGGATGAAAGATCACATATCTGAGAAAGCGGTAGACTGAATGCGCCTCGTGCTAGAAAGCGCATAGGCCGCGTTGCGGCAGAAAGCCAACCTAAATTAATTACCGGAAACAGCGTAGCTCAAGAGAGAAAGCCGATACCATCGGGCCTGTCTAGGGAATTCGGAAAGGGCTCAAATGGGCCTGATCTTAAAAATACTATCAAAGCATAAGGAGGAGTTATTTGATGAAAAAGTTTTTGTCGGGTGCCCTGGCGTTGGCGTTGCTGCTTTCCACCGCAGCCTGCGGAAATGATGCCGCTTCCGATCCCGGAAGCAGCGGCGAGCCCTCTCAAGCGTCGTCCCAAGAGACGAGCGAGCCCAAGGAGGTTGTTGAGATTACCTATCCTACCTACCGTGTGGGGACGAACGTGCTGGCGGAGACAGAGGCCTATATGATCGACAGCTTTAATGAGGAGTTCGATGGAAAGTATAAGCTGGTCGTTGAGGAGCTGCCCAGCGACGTAAGCTATCAGGAGAAGATGGCGGTTCTCGCTACTACAAACGACCTGCCGGATCTTGTAGAGGGTAAGGGGCCGGTGATGAACCTGGCGATCAAAAACGGCCAGGCACAGGATTTGACCTCCTACATTGAGGCAGACCCTGACTATAAGGCTGAGGTGGGAGAAGCGGCGTTCGCCTCGAATACCATTGACGGCAAGATTTACGGCGTGCCGGACCTGAACCAGTGCTTCGGCTATTTCTACAATACGGAAATGTTTGAGCAGGCCGGGATTACCCCCGCCGAGACCTGGGATGAATGGATGAGCAACCTGGAAGCGCTGAAAGGGATCGGCGTAACTCCTTTGACCTTCTTCACCGGCGAGAACTCATGGACGACTCAGAACGTTTTGGTTTCTATTGTAGGAACTCAGAACGAGGAGAGCAACGCCCTGATGAATTCTGACGACAAGATCAAGGATTGGAATACACCGGAGATCAAGGAAGCTCTGGAAATGGTCAAAATCATGCTGAGAGACTATTCCTCCTCTGATGCCATCGGCGGCGTATACGCCAACGTAGCGAACTATTTTCTCCAGGAAAAGGCTGCTATTATGCCCAACGGCGCGTGGATGATCCCTGACTTTTCCGATACGGAAAAGGCCGGCGAGGGCTTTGCCGATAAGGTCGGCGTGGCGATGTATCCCGGCTCCGGCATGGTGGCGAACTACGACTACGGCTTTATGATGTGCACCGATGATCCCGCTAAGCAGGAGGGCGTCTGGGAAGCGATCAAATGGTTTACCAACGCAGAGGCCCAGCGGATTAAGCTGGAGATGGGCGGCAATATTCCGGTAGGCCCCAAGGTGGAGCTGACCGAGGTATACCGTGAGGAAAACCCGCTGACCGCTCAGATCGTAGACCTGATGGGCGAAGCGGAATATACCTATAAGACGATGAACAAGCTGGCATACGAGAATTTGACCTACGACGGCTTTTCCAGCTTGTATCCCGCTCTCGTGTACGACCAGATTACTGTGGATGAAATGATTCAGCAGATGAACGATATTTCCGCGAAAAACGAGTAATCAGGCGGCGAAAAACAGCATAATGGAAGAAGTCCGGGCCAGCCTGAGCAAAGCGGAGGGCTGGCCCGCTTGTGTATCGAAGGCTTTCCTCCGGCTGGAAACTGCTTTCTCCGGAAAATAGATCTTACAGAAAGGAGATAAAATCCTTGAAACAAAAAAATCGCCTTAACTATGTGGTATTTATCGCTCCCACCATGGTGCTGTTTCTTCTGGTGTTTGCCGTGCCGGTCGTGGTGCTGGTAGGCTCCTCTTTCTGCAATTGGCGCACCGGGGACCCCATTACCTTCAATGGGATAGGAAACTACATAGAGCTTATCTTTCATGACAATTCTTTTCGCCAGGGCTTTTTAAACAATGTGGTCTGGATCCTCCTTCAGGGAACCATCCACGTGGCTATCGGCGTGCTGTTCGCCCTGATCCTTGCCAGAAGGCCCTTTTACTGGAAATTCGCCCGCACCGCTTATATGATCCCCAGCATCATTTCCAGCGCCGCTATGGGGATGCTGTTCTTGTGTATTTTCAATCCGGAATTCGGTATGATTAACAGCATTGTGCGGATGTTCCTGCCCGACTATGACCATAATTGGTTCATGAGCTACGATACCGCGTTTTTAACGGTTACGCTGACCTGGATGCCGTACGCGGCCATCACTACCTTGCTGGTGCTTACCGAGATTATTTCCATAGACCGGTCCATTATTGAGGCCGCCACAGTGGACGGCGCCAGCAACTTCCAGCTGAATACACGGATTATCCTTCCCCTGCTGAAAAATATCATTGGCACCAGCGTAATTTTAGAAGCCTCTAATATGCTGAAAAAGCTGGATATCATCATGCTGACTACACGGGGAGGACCGGGGGATACCACCATGAACCTGCCTATGTACGTTTACCGGACCGCCATGACGGAGAATAATTTCGGCATGGCCAACGCGGCGGGCGTGACGCTGATCCTGCTTGGCTGCGTTACCGTGATGATTATCAACCGAATCTTTAGCGTAGGGAGGGAGAACCGGTGAGCAGAAAGCCCTCGAAACGAATGGATGAAACAGGGAGCCAGCGCTTTTTCCGAATCCTGCGCGGTATCCTGTCCTATCTGTTCGTGATTATCATATTGATCGTATCCCTTGTGCCCATTGTGTGGGTATTTATGTCCTCCTTTAAAAGCAACACCGAGATTTTAAACAGCGCCCTGTCGCTTCCCACTGTTTGGAGCCTGAAAAATTATGTCACGGCCTTTGAGATGGTGCCGATCGCCACCTTTTACGGCAACAGCGCTGTTGTGGCGGTGGTGGCGACCCTGCTGAACGTCCTTGTGCTGTCCATGTCGTCCTATGTTCTCGCGCGGTTCCGCTTTAAGGGCAGCCGGAAGCTGAAGAGCCTTTTCGGCCTGGCGCTGCTCATTCCCTCGGCGGCGCTGCTTCAGCCTCTTTACTTAACTATGAAAACCCTCGGCTTTTACGACCAGCTTTTAGGGCTGATCATCTGCTACGCCGCCTTCAGCCTGCCGGTTTCCATGTACATCCTTACAAGCTATTACCTGACCATTCCCCTGGAACTGGAGGAAGCCGCCTACATTGACGGCGCCGGCTTCTATTACACCTTCTGGAGGGTCATCTTTCCCTTGGCGAAGCCCGCCATGGCCACCTGCGGGGTGCTGGCGTTTTTAGGCGCGTGGAACGAGTTCCAGATCGCGATGACCCTGACCTCCAGCACGGAAAAAAGAACGCTTCCCATCGCCCTTTTGTATTTTAAAAGCCAGTTCGCCAGCGACTACGGAGCCATGTTCGCGGCTACTATGGTAGTGATTATCCCCAGCATCGTGGTGTTTATCCTGCTGCAAAAGCAGGTGACCGAGGGCTTGGTCAGCGGGGCGGTCAAGGGATGAGCAGGATAGATCCGCTTAACGTTAAACGACAGGAAGGGACTTATTTATGAAGAAAAACGCAAACCGTGTGATAGATTTTCGCTATGCGCCCGATATCAATCAGACCTGCATTGGGTTCGCAGACGATTATTATAAAACCATCGTCCGGGAGGACGGCAGCCTGAACTATCTTTGGGAGGGAGACCGGAACCAGTTTGTGGACGGCACCATCCCCGCCTGTGAAAAACGGGTGCTGAACCTACAGGAGGGAAACCTGGGCTTTAAATACCGCTATCTCCCGCGGTTTTACCACCGGGATACGCTGACGGAAAAGCGCCAGGATTTCGGCGATCCCCGGGCTGCGGTCGTAATCACCAGGGAAGAATATCAGGGCACGTCGTTTCAATGGACGACATTCGCCCACAGAGACAAAAACGGCGCCCGAATGGATATTATCCTGTTCCGCATGGAGGCGAAGCCCGGCTTTGGGCATGCGAAAAGCAGCGTTTACCTCCAGGAGCTCGGCGAGGCGTCCGACCCGCCCGAAACTGTGCGGCCGATATCCTCAGCCTATGCCCTGCCGGTAGGAACGCCCCGGATTCCTGCGCCGATCGCCCTGTACACGCCGATTTACCGCGGTAAAAGCCCCCTGGAAAAGCTGGTGCTTCAGGAGGGAGACGTCTGGGAGGGCGCCTTTGGGCTTGTCTACCACGGCACTGTGGACCCTGAGGCGTTTACCCTGGAGTACGCTGAAAAAGCGCTGGAAGCCGCCTGTGAGTATTGGCGGGAGATCCGCCCGTTCCGGAACGCCTTTCACATTCCTGATCCGCAGATCCAAGGGATGCTGGATGCGTGCGGCCGGAATATTTTGCAGGCCCGGGAAATTGTCGAGGATATTTGTGAGTTCCATGTGGGCCCTACCATTTACCGGGGCTTATGGGTGGTAGACGGCTATTATTTCGGAGAATGCGCCTACATGATGGGCCGAGACGAGGAGGGCTTTCAATGCCTGCAGGCAGTGCTTAAAAGGGTGAAGCCGGACGGCTCCATCCGGATTCTTCCGGATCATCACAAGGAGACAGCGGTGGCTCTTTCCACCATTGTAAGGCAGTGCGAGCTGAGAAACGACGATGACAGGCTCCGTGAAATGTGGCCGGTGATGCTCAGGGGCATGGAGCACCTCCGCCGCATGCGGGATGATTCCTTCAAGCTGGGGAAGGACTATCCGGCCTATGGATTGTTCCAGCCCTCCTTTGGAGACGGCGGCATTTACGGCCCGGAGCCGGAATATACCACGCCGATGAACGTGATTCTGGGCTTAAGCGACGCTTACCGGGCAGGAAAGCGGCTGAAGCTTCCCCGTTATGAGGAATTCGGCGTGTTCGCCCAGGAGCTGATGGCCCGTATGCGGGAGTGCATCGAAAGAGACCGGGGGACGACGCCGGAGGGGATTCCCTATGTGCCGCTGAGTATGGCGGAAAACGAGTCCTATAAGCCCCAGACCGGATGCGCGACCATCGCCAGAGTGGCGTTCCATGGGGAATTTGAACCGGACGACAGGATCGTTACAGACCTGCTGCGGCTGATCGACGCCTGCGACGACCGGGAAGGAATCCCCGAGTGCACCGGATGGCGGTCTGACCAATCTATTTATACCTATTCCAGCGTCCGCTTCGCCCAGCTCCTCTTGCAGGCCGGACAAAGGGAAAAGGCGGCGGATTATCTCTACGCCTTTGCCAACCACGCTTCAGCAAGCCGGGTGTGGCGCGAGGAGCAGCCGGTCAGGGAAACCCACAGCGCGGAAATCTGCGGCGATATGCCCCACAACTGGGCCTCTGTGGAATTTATCCGCCTGGTGCGTAATTTGGTGGTTTTGGAAACCTTTACCGGCGTGGAGCTGCTGCCCGGACTGCCGGAGGAATGGCTGCCAAGGGCTGGAGACAGTCTGGTTTTGGAAAAAACGCCTACCCGGTTCGGCAAGCTTTCCTTGGAGCTTTCTGTGAGAGGGAAAGGCGGCTACCTGCTGTCTGTTGCCAGGGAGGACGGCAACCAGCAGCCTCAATACCTGGGACTGCACTGGGCTGGAAAAGCTGTTCTTGACGGCGGAGAGCTGGAGAAATCCAATGGGAAATACCTGCTTCCCCTGGAGGAAAAGCAGGTCTGCATAGAGTTATTTTAGAGCGGAAAGAGGAGGCATTCAGCAATGATTGTGGAACGAAAACCCCGGATCGGGCTGCTGCTGATCGGCTCTCCCCGGTTCAAACCGCTGGGAGAGGGAACCGCCCACGGAACCTATGAGGCGCGTAAGCTTCGAGAGGAAAAGGAAATCATCGGCGAATTTCAGGAAATCGGTGAAATCGTCACGCCGGGAATTGTTTATGAGCGGGAGGACGTAACAAAAGCCATCGACCTGTTTTTCACCCGAAAGGTAGACTGCGTGGCGGCGGCCTACCTGTCCTGGGCGGAGGATTTCGCCTGGATCCGCTTTTTGCGGGATATGCCGCCGGTGCCCCTGTTTTTTACCAGCATCATCCGGGACCGGGTAGAGATCACCGACACCAACGACGAGGATGAGTTTGTGGAATTCCTGTCTGCGGGCAGCCTGGTGGGCGTGCAGGAGGCCTCCGGGGATTTGCAGCGGTTTCACCGTCCCATGACCCACACCTTCATCGGCACGATGGAGCAGGTAAAAAAGGAATTAGGCGTTTTTGCCCAGGCCGCCCTGTGCCGCTCTCAGCTGAGAAGCAGCACCCTGGGCCTGCTGGCTTCCTATAATGAGGCCATGTGGTCCACTTATGTAGACCCCTACCATGTGTTTATGAAGGCGGGGCCGGAGCTTCGGTTCCTGTCGGTGGCGCAGCTGACGGAAAAAATCGGCTCGGTGCCTAAGGGCGCCGTTGAGGAGGCTGTCCGCGGAATCGAGGAAAGGTTCCGGATCAGCGCCAATGTGGACAGGGAAAAGCTGGCGGCCTCGGTGCGGGCGTCCATCGCCCTGGAGGAGCTGTCCGGCGATTACGGCATAGACCTGACGGTGCTCAACGATATCGATCCGGTGCTGCTGGGGTCGGTAGGCCTGCGCCCGGGCTTTTGCCCCACCAGAGGGGATTCCCGGCTGACGGTGGTGCCGGAAGGGGATATCGGCGGCGGGCTCGCGGTTTATATCCTGAAGCTCCTCAGCGGCCGGCGGGCCAATTTTATCGAGCCGTTTTATATTATTCACCAGCGGAACCGATTCGCGGCAGGCCATGCCGGGCCGAATGATTATACCCAATGTCCCGGAAACGTGGTGGTGGCCAGGGATGAGCGGTTCGCGAAAACCGAATACCGTTATGCGGGGGCGCCCTTTGCATGGTATGTTTTTCCCCAGGGGGAGAAAACCATGCTGCATATGTCGGAAAAAGACGGCGTTCTTAAAATGGTATGCACGGTGGTGGAGGCTGCGCCTACCAAGCATTACCTGGCGAGCTATTCCCATTCCGAGTTCCGCCACCAAACCTTGTCCCCGCAGGAACTGTTTCAGCGGCTTGTCTCGATCGGTGTGACGCAGCATTACGCCATCGTGGATGGCGACTGGACGAAGGAGCTGGAGGAATTGGCTCGGCTGATGGGCTTTGACTTTTATAAAATTTAATGCCCAGAGGGCTGAAACGCCCTGGGAACCCCTAAAAAACCTGGATAGATAAGGAGAAAATGCAATGAGCTTTATGTTTAATCCATACCCCTACGACGACCCGAACGCGTTTAACGTGCTGGACCCCTCGGGCCTGCCGTTGTCAGAGCTTGTAGAGGGCAGCGGGGCGTCTGCGGCGGCGGAAGCGGCAAAAGCCGCCGGGGCCTTGAAAAGAGCCGAAGGCTGGGTGATTGCCGTAGACGGCTACAGCACCGCCCCCTTGGATACCTTCCGCAATCTGCTGGAGCAGCAGCTCGCTCTGCTGGGGATTCCGGTAACGGTTATGGCCGTTGAAGAGCTGTGGCAGGAGGAAGAGACTCTTTCCGAGCGGCTGGCGGCTGAAAATCTTCAGGAGGATTTGGAAAAGGATCCGGTGCTCCTATACGGAAAGCTGTTCTCAGGCAGTTATGAGGATCTGTGGGACCTGAAAAAGCTGGCGGCGGCAAAGGCTGCTTTGGCTTCTTTCCGGGAGGCCGGCAGCGGCGTGCTGATCCTTTGGGGCTATGGGGCGCTGTGCGATACGCTGCGGCCCCTATGCGACCAGAAGATCTATCTGGATACTACCCCCATGAGGGCTATGCTGCGCCTCAAGCGCGGAGAATACCGGAATATCGGTGCTAAAAAAGCGCTGGCGTTTAAAAGAATGGCTCGGCGCTGCTACTATGTGGATTTCGAGGTGGCGGCGAAGCTGCGCTTCACCCTGCTGCACGAAAAACAGCTGGACAGCTATGTAATCGCCAACGACGCCCTTTCCATGTCGCTGCTTCCCGCCTCCCTGCTGGAGGGTATTTTCGCCAGGGCGATGGAATACCCGCTGCGGTGCAAGCCGGTGTACCTGGAGGGAGTATGGGGAGGCTATTATATCCAGCGCCTGCGGGGGCTTCCCAGAGAGATGAAGAACTGCGCCTGGGTGTTTGACATGATTCCGATGGAGGTCAGCGTGGTTTTCGAGCTGAATGGAAGAAAGCTGGAATTTCCCTTCTATACGCTGGTTCAGAGCCAGGGGCCAAAGCTGATGGGAAAGCGGAGCGTCGATGCCTTCGGATACTATTTCCCGGTGCGGTTCAATTACGACGATACTTACCATTCCAACGGCAATATGTCCATACAGTGCCATCCCGGTGAAAAGTATGTAACGGAAAACAACGGGGAACTGGGACGGCAGGACGAAAGCTACTATATTGTGGAAACCGGACAGGGAGCCAGGACATATTTAGGCTTCCAAAAGGATGCGGACGTAGAGGAATTTATTGCGGAGGCGCGCCGTTCGGAAAAAGACGGCCAGCCGGTGGATTATCAGAAATATGTTTACAGCATCGAGTCAAAGCCCGGTACGCAGGTGATGATCCCGGCGGGAACCATCCATGCCTCCGGCCAGAACCAGCTGATTTTGGAGATCGGAAGCTTGACGGTGGGCTCCTATACCTATAAAATGTACGATTACGTCCGCAAGGATTTGGATGGAAACCCACGCCCCATTCATACCTATCATGGAGATCAGGTGCTGGATCGCAGCCGTACGGCGGACTGGGTAGACCAGAACCTGGTTAACGGCGGCAGGCGCACGCTGCGGAAGGGAAAGGACTGGGAAGAATTTGTGGTGGGAGAGCATGAGCTTCTTTATTTCTCCCTTCGCAATGAGCGCTTTGTTACCGCCATTGAGGATGATACGGCGGGAGATTTTCACGTGCTGACCCTGGTGGACGGCGAACAGGTGCTGGTCCGTTCCAAAACGAACCCGGAACGCTGTTTCCTACAAAACTATCTGGATATCGTGATTGTCCCGGCGGATTTCGGCCCCTATGAGATTATCAACCAAAAGGCGGGAACCGTCTGCGTTGAGCATAAGACCATGCTCAAGCCTGCCGGCGCCGGAGCATGAAGAGGAGAACCGTGATGACGGAGCAAGACGGGCTGATTTTAGCCATTGATGCGGGCGGCACCTTTTTTAAATCCGGGCTGGTCAGTGCCGATGGGAAAATTCTGGAGCATACCCGTGTTTCCTGCCCGGTGGACAGCGCAGGCCAGGCGTCCTCGGTGCGTTCAGCCTACCATATCCTCATAGCCAGACAGCTGGAAAACGCCCGCGCAATTGGGCGGGCCATTAAGGCTGTGGGAGTGGATACGCCGGGCCCGTTCGACTATCAGGAGGGAAAAAGCCTCATGCGGCATAAATTCCCAGCTCTGTATGGGATCCCTCTCCGTCCATGGATTCAGGAGGCGGCGGGAGACCTTCCCGTCCGCTTTCTGCATGATTCCACCGCGTTCCTTTTGGGAGAATACTGGAAAGGCGGACTTCAAGGGGAGGGCAACGCCGCGGGGGTGATGCTGGGCACAGGCCTGGGCTTTGCGTATATGCGAAACGGAGAGGTACAGCTGAACCCTCAGGGCGGCCCCGGTTTTTCCCTTTATACCGTCCCCTACCGCAAGGGCGCGGCCGAGGACTATGTATCCCGCCGGGGCATTATCAGCCGGTATCTGGAAAGAACGCCAATGGCGGGCAGCGGCATTGATGTGGCGGATATTTCCCGGCTCGCCCGGGAAGGCAGTGAGCCCGCCCGGGTTACCATGCGGGAAACCGGCAGAATGCTGGGAGAGATCCTGTTCCCGGTTTTAAAGGAAAAGGGGTGCCGCAGGCTTACAATCGGAGGGCAGATATCTAAAGCGTACCCGCTGTTTGGCCGGGACCTGGAGCAAACCCTGGCGGATCTTCAGCTTGATGGTATTTCACCGGCCGCAAACCCTGACGACGCTCATTTGCTTGGCTGCGCTTATGTGCTTGCGGACGGGAGCGGAGAAGCGCGTGAGGCGGCCTCCGGGGCTTGACTGCCCGGCCGGTTCCGCGGAAATCCATCCTCATGAAAAGAACAAAATAAGGCGCGTTTTTTCGGCAGAACGGCCCCCGGCAAAGATTATTCTTGCCGGGGGCCGTTGGCTGTCAAAATTTTTGACACGGATTATTTTCCAAAGAGTATGCCGCTTTTCTGATGTCCGCTTCGGTGCTGCGGCGGAAAGCGCCGACAGCCTTGCAGCGCCCTTTCCCTTCGGGAATTGGGCCGTTTTGAGTCAGAGCCTGGTTTCCTTTAGGATGCGGCCTGTCCAATGCTCTGAGCCGTTAGTCCCTCGGAATGAAAGCAGCCCGGATAAACGCCTGGCTGCCCATCCAAGATGAGAACGAAAGCTGAGAAGAGGCGATGGAAAAGACCCCTTAAAGCGGATGCCCGCCGAGGGATTCCAGTTGCTTGCGGTACGCCGAGGGGCTGACGCCTGTCACTTGGGTAAACAGGTGGGTAAAATAGGTGGGCTCTTCGATCCCCACCGCTCTGGCAACCTCGAAGACCCGGTTGCGCGGATCCTTCAGGAGCCTTTTCGCTACCTCGATCCGGCGGTTGTTGATAGCTGAAATTAAGGAAACACCGGTTTCCTTTCGGTAAAGCCGGCTTAAATGGCCGCAGCTCACCAAAAAGGTATCCGCGATGGTCTGAAGGCTGATGTTCTGATTATAATTTTTATGGATATAGCTGTTTACCTGGCGGATCAGGCTGCTTTGAGTTCCGGAAAAATTTTCCCGCAGCCGCAGATAAAGGGCAAGATATTTCCGCAGGGACTCATAGATGCCGAAAAAGGTTTTAGAGGTTTCGACGGTGGTATAAAAGCTTTCATCCGCCTTTTGCATCTCCCATTCGTCCATCATATCCATCTGCTTGACATCCGCGGTCAGTACGGTATAAACCGACAGCATATTTTTCTTAAAGATATGAAACGGCTCACCGCTTTTGATAAACGAGGCGCAATAGTCCTCCAGCATCCCTAAAATGGTTTCAGGGCTATCCGACCGCAAGGCCTCCGACAGGCTTTCTATCAGCTGCTGAATGGATGGAAGGACAGGCGAATCCGTGCCGTCTGTAATTTTGGGGTCAAAGCAGTTTACCCTGTTGCGGGAGTAAAACACGTTATTAAGCGCTAAAATGGATTGCTGATAGGCGGCTTCTAAATCCTGCAGGCGGAGGTGCTCCCGGCTGACTCCGGCAAACGCGTCGGCCTTTAGATACTCCTCCACAATATGAATCGTGTCATGCAAGGCCTTCACTAAGCCGCCGGCCGTGTGCCTGGATTTATCCAGGAAGATAATTCCGCAGCACTGGCGGCTGGATAAGCCGATCATCACCGTGTCGTAATCCATCAGGGCGGTTCTGATAATATGAGGCTCAGCCATAGAAGCCGGACCGGAGGACGGGACAGCCTGCGGACTATCGGTGACCTCAAAGGTCACGACGCAATAGGGCTCCTCATCCTTAAGATTGTCATAAGCGCGGGGCCCCGTGCCAAGCGCCACGCTCCGCAGCAGGCTCTCCAGATGATAGCGCCGGTTCTGACGGCTCAGCTTTTCGGCGTCCAGCCTCTTTTTCTGCTCCTCCTGCTTTTGGGCGAGAAGAGCCTTGGCTTTCTCCACGGCCCGGGGCAGCCCCTCTGAGATGTCGCTTTTCAGCACAAAATCTGTTACAGAATATTCGATAGCGGTTTTGGCGTAGGAAAAATCCGCATACGCCGTCAGAAAAATCACTTGGACTGGAATCTGGTTCTGCGATACATAGCGGGCGATGTCCAGGCCGTCGGCACCGGCCATTCGGATATCGGATATGATGATATCCACCCCGGAGGGGGACTGCTCCAAAAAGCGGATGACCTCCTGGCCGTTGGCGCACCGCTCGACAATCGAGCAATCCAGCCTTTCCCAATCCACTAAAAATTCGATTCCCTGGCGGATAATCTCCTCATCATCTGCGATCAGAACTCGATAAGCCATGATTTCCTCCTTTATCTACAGGCAGAATAACAACGGCCCGGCAGCCCCGGCCGGGTGCGGAATCTATGGTGACCCCATATGCGCCGCCGTAAATCAAGCGGATGCGTTCCTGAAGATTCTGCAGCGCGATATGGTTGGAATGGCTCGGAGGGGCGGAGCCGTCAGGTGCTTCGGCAGGATCGAAGCCCACGCCGTTATCGGTGACGGTGATCCGCAGAGCGTCCTCTTTGAGCTCCATCGCGATATCAATATGGCCGGTAGCGGATAAGGGCTCGATTCCATGAACCACAGCGTTTTCTACCAGCGGCTGGATACAGAGCCGTGGGATCAGGAGAGTCAGAATTTCCGGCGATCCCGTAGAGACGGCGTATTCCAGCTTGCTTCCATAGCGGACCTTTTGGATGTACAAATAAGCGTTGATGTATTCCAGCTCCTGAGCGACGGTGATTTTAATATCATTTTTTGTATGAAGACTGGCCTGCAGCAGCCTTGTCAGAGCCTGGACCATTTCAAACAGAAGATCGTCTCCGGACATTTTAGCCCGGGTGCTGATGGTAAACAGGGTGTTGAATAAGAAATGAGGATTCATCTGGGACTGCAGAAACTCGATATCCATTTGCTGAATTAAGAGCTGCTTTTTATAGCCGTCCTCCACCAGAAAGTTGATGCGCTCCGTCATCTGGTTAAAGGTGTTGCTGATATGGTTTAAATCCGCGTCACGGTAGGGCGGAAGCTTAACGGTAAGATCGCCCTTTCCAAATTTCTGAAGCCCCTCTGTAAAGTCATGGGTAAAAGCGGTCATACGGAGCGAAAGCAAAACGATCAGCGCCATAATAATCAAAGACACGACTACAGAAAGGAAGAGATAATCCCGCATGGCCTCATAAAGGGAGCGTACAAACAGCTCCTCCGGCATCATAACGGCCAGGAAAAAATCCTTGTCGTTCAGCCATTGGGAAAAATAGAGGTGCTTTGTGCCGTCAAAGTCCAAATGAGTGATTTTCCCCTGGGTATAGTTTCCGTCAATGCCGTCAGGAAGGGGCGCGCCCTCGTTTTCCTGCTGGTTGGAAAGTATCACGGTTCCCTTTTGATCCGCCAAATACACCACTGAGTTTTCATAATCCGTAATCGACTGGCACTTCGCCAGAAGCCCCTCCCGATTGATGGTGATGATCAGATAAACAGAACGGCTGGATTGGTCCAGGGAGGAAATCCGGTAGGCAAAATGCAGGAACGGATCATTGAGAGTAGAAGAAAAAATCTGCGGGTTTGCGCTGGATTTTTGCTGTATGGTGCGGTACACCTGCCGGACAGAGGGAGAGTCCTTGAGATCCAGGCTTCCGTTCCGGGAAAAAAAGGCGATATTGTGTTCATCCAGGTAAAAGTTGACGGATTCGATTAACCCCTCCTCTAAAATGGAGTTAAAGAGCATTTGATTGGAGATTTCCCGTTCGATGCTTTGGCGCAGGAGAACCTTGCCGCTCTCATCCATTTCCGCCAGGTTTGCCCCCTCTCTTAGAAACTGGCGTACATTACTGCCTAAAATAATATTTTTCGCGGTTTTATCGATGGCGGAAAGGGAGGAGGAGATGTTATCCTCTACGGCCAGCTGTAGGGATTCCAAATTGTTATATACGATATCCTCGTTAATTTTTTTTACGGAAAAGAAAAAGGCGAGAGAGGAAACCACGATAGAGAAAAAACTGATACAGCAGATGATAAGCGCAAGCTTTGCGCGCAGAGAGATGCGGCGAACCAGCAAATTCCTCAGTCCTTTCACCAGCCGCCTAACGACAGCGCGGCCTTGAGGACGGCTGAGACGTTCTGGCTGAAAAATTGGAATACAGTAAGGGGCGGAGGCGGCTCTGCCCAAACAGGCCGGAGCTCAGGTCAAACCATACCTATTCAAAGACGCGAGAAAATCCAAGAATATTTAGGGAGGTATTTAAAATGAAATTAAAACAGCTCGCTTTGCGGTCTGGACGGTGGGAAGCGGCCGTCGCGCCTGATTTTGGAGCTAATTTAACCAAGCTTGCTTATGACGGGTTTCCCATTTTGCGGTCGCCCGAACGGGAGGAGGAGCTTCTGTCAAAGAGCCGCTATGTCTATGGAAATCCCCTGCTGCTGCCGCCCAACCGGACAAAAGACGGAAGCTTCTGCTTTGAAGGCCGGAGCTACAGCCTTCCGGTAAACGAGCCGGAACGGAGCAACCATCTGCACGGCCTGTTCACAGACGCGCCGTTTCGTGTCGTGAAGCATACGGCTTCGGAGCTGATATGCTCCTATCGGAATAGGGGAGAGAGATTCCCTTTTTGTTTTACCATTGCTTTCTATTATACCATATCGGAAAGCGGACTGCTGGTAAAAATTGATATCCGCAACGACGGAGCGGAGCCCATGCCGCTGGCGATGGGCTTTCACACAACGTTTACAGAGCCTGACCGCTTTTCCGTGCCGTTAGGAAAGCGCTGGGAGCGGGATAAACGTTACCTGCCGACCGGAAGGCTGATGGAGCTTAACGGCAAAGAAAAGCAGATAACACAGGGCTGCCGGCCGGATGGCGCCCCTCTCACGGGATATTTCACCGCGGCCGGCCACAGGGTGGTAATCGGGGACTATCAAATGGAAACCTCCGGGCAGTTTGACCAGTGGGTTTTGTTCAACGGGGGAGGCGGTCAGGGCTACCTGTGCGTAGAGCCGCAGATCGGCGCTGTAAACGGTTTGAATCTTCCGGATGGGTGCCGCCGCCTTGAGTCGGGGCGGATTGAGCAATGCTGGCTGCGGTTTTCAAAAAATCTCTGAAAAAGCGGAAATTCAGATAGGATTTTTAGCTTTTCTCTATAAAACTTATATACTAAATATATCAAAAATACCGTAGTGATGCAAATAAAATATCTGAATGGGTCAAAACTCACTGGCTGAAAGTGAACCGTTATGCTCTCAAATTAGAATGAAAGCTCCCTTCCAACCCGTGGCTTCATGGATTCCGCTGACAGTTTTTGCTTTTTATCTCCGGCTTTTTGCCGGCAAAGTCCGCTTATCAAAAAAGCTCTGATAAAGCCTTGAAGCGGCAAGAACGGGAACGCCGTTAAAGTCCGCTGTTTTTATCGGCCTGTTCAGAAAACGGGAACATAAAAAGCGGATTCGCTTCATAGAAATGCTTTTTTTGAAGAAATGGCGCAATTGTTATAGTTATCGTCGGTATTTTTATTTTAACGAAGCGCATATAGCAGTATAATACTATTAATTTCAAGCGCACGGAGTGCTGCGGCGCAATCGGGAGCTTTTAAAAATTGGAATGTGGAAGGGAGATTAAAAATGATTTATCATGTATCCGCAAGGGCTGGCAGAGGAGGAGACGGCACCCGGGAAAAGCCGTTTCAGACCATCACCGAGGCGGCGAAAATCGCCTGTGCCGGAGACGAGGTATTGGTGGCTCCGGGGGTATACCGGGAGTATGTGAATCCTGTGAACGGCGGAACAGGAGAGGACGCCCGAATTATTTACCGCTCAGAGGTTCCGCTGGCGGCGGTGATTACTGGGGCCGAGGTGGTGAAGGGCTGGAAAAAATATCAGGAAAACGTATGGCTGGCGAGAATTCCAAACGGCCTTTTCGGCGGTTATAATCCATACACTACTGTGGTTTCCGGAGACTGGTATTACGCGGAGGAGCCGGTGCACACGGGCGAGGTATATTTGAACGGCAAGGCCATGTATGAGGCGGTTTCCCTGGAACGCGTCATAAATCCTGTTGTTTATCAGGAATCCTGGGATCCGGATTTTACCGTTTACCAGTGGTATACACGGCAGGAGGGAGGCTACACAGAGATTTACGCAAACTTTCAGGGCGCGGATCCAAACCAGGAGACAGTGGAAATCAACGTCCGCAGAAATTGCTTCTATCCGGATAAAACCGGTGTGAACTATATTACGCTGTCCGGCTTTACCGTGAAACAGGCCGCGACGACCTGGGCTCCGCCTACCGCCTATCAGGAGGGCATGATCGGCCCTCACTGGTCGAAGGGGTGGATTATCGAGGACTGCGAGGTTTCTGATTCCAGATGCTCAGGAATTTCCCTGGGCAAGTATTTGCAGCCCAACAATGAAAACAAATGGAGCACCAAATTTTTGAAAGACGGCACCCAGACGGAACGGGACGCCATCTGCCAGGCGCAGGTGGAAGGCTGGTCTAAGGAAACCATCGGCTCTCATATTGTGCGCCGCTGCAATATTCATGACTGCGGACAGACCGGTATTGTAGGGCATCTGGGAGGGGTGTTCTCTGTCATAGAGGATAACCACATTCACCACATCAATAACAAGCAGGACCTGGCCGGCGCGGAAATCGGCGGAATTAAGATGCACGCGGCCATTGATGTAATGATCCGGAGAAACCACTTCCATCACTGTACCAGAGGCTTGTGGCTGGATTGGCAGGCCCAGGGTACTCGAGTGACCCAAAACCTGTTTCATGACAACGTTCCTCCCCAAGGGACCAAGATTACCAACAGCCTGGCTTTGGGAGAGGACATCTTTGTGGAGGTATCTCACGGCCCGACGCTGATCGATAACAATTTGCTGCTCTCCAGCTGTGCCGGGAGGCTGAGCACCCAGGGATTAGCGCTGGTTCACAATCTGATTGCCGGTTCCTTTACCTGGGTGGGCGCCGGAACAGATAATAATGGAAAGCGTTTCCCAACCCCACGGTATACGCCTTACCATATCCCGCATCGTACAGAGGTAGCCGGGTTCATGACGATCCTCCACGGAGATGCCCGCTTCTATAATAATATTTTTGTGCAGCAGGAGGTTCGGAAGGATCTGACGGCTTATTCGGAAAGCATTGGAAAATCTACTCTTGACGGGATTCAGTTCCTCTGCGGAACCAAGCCTTATGACGGTTATCCTACCGCTGAAGAATATTTCAGCAGGTTCGGCTATGGAGCGGCGGAGGACAGGGGAAACAGGGATATTTATTACGATCATCTTCCGGTCTATACGGGTGGGAACGTATATTTTAACGGTGCTCAGCCCTGCGACGCGGAGGAAAACTATCAGATGGATTCCCAGCATCCGATTTTCCTTAAGCTTGGGGAAGATGGGGAAGGCTGGTATTTGCAGACAAACCTGTACGAATATCTGCCCAGATTTGAAACCCAAATGGTGAGCACAGAGCTTTTGGGGGAGGCCTTTGAGCCGGAGCAGAAATTTGAATCACCGGACGGTACGCCGATCGTGTTCAACCAGGATTATTTCGGAGCCAGACGGGAGCCGGTTATGCCGCTGGCAGGCCCCTTTGCCAATGGCGGCGGGAGAATCAAGCTGTAAAGTGGTAAGCGAATGCTGAAAGCAGCGGCGGAAAAAGCACCCTGAATCTGATTTTTAGATTCAGGGTGCTTTCTTGCTGCCCTTAAGCTTGACAAACCCCTGGCTGAACCAGGGGCGAGTAAAAAGCCTAGGCAAATAATTTGAAGTCAGCAGAGAGATAAGAAGGCTCTGTTTTTTCAATCAATCACTTTAGTAAAGAAGGAATACAAAAAATTAAGAACCAATGTAAGTTTTAAACGGCTAAGGCTGGCTGGCCTACTGGGTGCAGAGCGGGCGATAACGATAATATTATTTTAGTACCCAAGAAAAGCCAGCAGGCGCAAGCCTGTCTGGAGTGTGGGAGCCCCGCTGGCAGAAACTAGTGGGGTTGATTGGTATGTTAACGCTCCGGGCCCTTTACTAGTTTCGGCAGGCTGGGAATATGGCTTAAGCATTTGAAAAAACAGATTCCTTACAAAACAAAAGATGTCGGGAGCGAAGGGAAAATTTTAGGAAGCCTTCCATTTGCGCTTTGTTTTTTTGCGCTAACAAGAAAAATTATGCATCAAAAATTCCATTTCGATTAGGAGATAGAAGCTAAAAAGGTCTCATATGCGTCGTTAAAGGAATCGTAAGGAGTGGGATTTCCTCCGTTAGTGCTTTTACATTGGTTATCCGAATATTCCTGCCCTACGGCAAACAGTTCTCCGATGGACAAATCAACGCCAGCTTCCCGCGCCTGGCGGCAGAAAGAATCCAGAGGATCTTTCGAAGCTTGGGTTTCCAACAGCCTTTGACGCAGCTTTTCGCTCTTTTTCGCCAGTGCCGAAAGCTGTTCCAGTTTTTCAAATGTATTCATGTCATGCAACCTTCTTTAGTCCAGAATCTTTTTGTAATCTGTGGTTATTCCAAAATCACGCAGCTTCCTTTTTCCGCTGAGAAAGGGAAGCTCCGTTTCTCCTTATCGGCCGATCGCGTCGGGATACACCGCATTGGTGATGGCCTCGCCGGTGGCCGCGTCTTTTACCGTAATATTGCAATGCGGCTCCTGGCCGCTGAATTTTTGATACAGCATTGCGGAAAAACCCAGCGTTACCGGCGTCATGTCCGCTGCGGCCTCATAGGCTTCCCGTTCTACCTCCATAACAATGTGAGTGAAATTTTCATCGCAGGTAATGTTAGTCACATAGGGAGTCGCGCTTCCTCCGGCCAATTCCTCAAAGGCATTTTCTATTTCTTCTCTCAGATCGGTCAAAAGTTCCTGCTGGCGCTCTTTGGTCATAGTGACTGTCACAGACCCGTCTTCATTTACCGCCGCCCCAATAAAACCTTGCTTCTGAGCGTACGCGGATGGGTCAAAATCGGGATCGCTTTCAAAGAAATCGCCGGGTAAATTGATGCTGACGTCTCCGTTCTGCGCGGGGATTTCAGGTTGAGCGGAGGCCTCCGGCTGGGAGGGGTCTCCTATCGAAGCCGACTGAGAGCTAGACGGCGATTCCTCGCCGCCGGAAGAAACCGGCCCGCTGCTTCCGCCGCTGCAGGAAGACAGAGAAACAATCAGTAAAACAGCGGCAGCAATAACAAAAGCTTTTTTCATCATAAAATCTCCTCTATTCTAAAGCCTTCGGACATGCTAAGGTAATGCTTTGTTCTTTTCTCTATTATAGTGGATTAGAAGCTGTCCGGCAAGAGATCGGAATTTATTTTACAATTGGAGGCGCTCTGCGGAATTTGAGCGGTGATTTCCCCCAGAGCCTTAATTTTATGTTTCGGTTGGTTCCCAGCGAAATGAAAAAACGCCTGCGGTAAAAAATTCAGAACAGACAAAAAAGCGGACGGGGTTTTGGCTTCAGGCAGGCAACCGCGGGTATAAAATATTTGTATAATTTATGAATTTCCGCTTTGTTCTCTTGACATATGGCTTTTTAATCTTTATACTAACTATGCTGGAATAAGTGGTGGAGTCTGTCATAGAGCGCGATAGCGTCTCTATTTATTCACAGTAAAACCTATTGATGCCGAAAGAATTTTCTTTCTGTTTTGAGAGTCAGTGGGCAGAACTTCTAGCGATGAGGTTCTGCCCTTTTTTATTGCTTTGCAGCCGCGTAGGGCTGAAACGCAGAGAGGAAAGCTTTGGTAAAAGGCCATTGGAAGTGCCTTGACAGCTGTTGGAAAATAAATAGGCTGGCAAGGAAAAGTTGAATTTGGTTGGAGGTTTTCCTGAATCCGCCGATCGTCCGTCCCATAGGCGGCGCGGCGAGTTTTTTATTTTGCCTTTTGCGCCGAATAGAATACGCCTTTTCAGAACTAGCGTATTCCGCTGGCCCGGGAGGCGCCGCAATCTGCTGCCTCTTGTTCTTGATCCGCATCGGCCTGGAATACGGCGCAGGCAGCCAGGCTTTGATCAAAGCTGGCGGCCGCGGTTTTCCGCCGGACAGCTTCAGCGAATCTAATCTAATGAAGAAACAGAGGAGATCTTAATCCATGGCTACACGCGTTAGGAAGGCTTTTCGAAAAAATCTTTTCGGCATTGTCACAATGGTCATTTCCGCTGCTGTCCTTTTAGGCTTTCTATTTTCTTCCGAAGGACTTCAATCCTTAAATCAAATTTCCGGAAATATCCGGTTCCTATGGCTCCTGGGCGCGTTTCTCGCGGCTGTCTTTGCTTGGGTGCTCGAGGGTTTGGTACTGCATCTGTTTTGTAAGAAAGCCTATCCGGAATGGAAGTTTCACTATTCCTTCTGTATGGGAATGGTCGGTGTTTTATACAGCGCTCTGACCCCCTTTTCCACCGGCGGCCAGCCAATGCAGATCTATTCCATGCGGCGCCTTGGAATGGATACCGGCGCCGCAGGCTCCATCATCGCTATGAAAACCCTGGTTTATCAAATCGTTTTGGTGTTTTATTCTTTGGCTATGGTTGTGTGGAAGCTTCCCTTCTTTCAAAACCACATCAGTAATTTTTCTTTTGTAACGATTATCGGCCTGCTGTGCAACAGTGCGTTTATTATCCTTGTTCTGCTTTTTTGCATCAGCAAGCGGGCTACGGATCAGCTGCTCCGCAAAGGGCTATGGCTTTTTCATAAGCTGCATTTATGCAAGCATCCGGAGGAGCGGTATGAGAAAATTAGCAGAGAGCTTCAAATATTTCATGGCAGCTCCCGCTTGCTGGGAAAATCGGTCAAGCTGTATCTGGGGGCTTGCGTTCTTACAGTCGTTCAGATCGCGTGCTCCTGCCTGATACCTTATTTCATCTATCGGAGCTTCAGCTTTTCCCAGCAGTCGTTCGGCGTTATCATGGCCGCGCAGGCTTATGTTTCGATGGTGAGCGCCTTTGTCCCTCTGCCCGGGGCCTCCGGCGGGGCTGAGGGAAGCTTTCTTCTGTTTTTCAGAGCGTTCTTTGTGGACGGAACTGTCCTGCCGGCTATGGTGATTTGGCGCGCCCTTACCTACTATCTTAATTTTCCTGCGGGCTGCATCTGTGCTTATATTGCCGGCCGGCTCCCGGTTCTCAAATTGGCTCCTGTGAAAGAAAGCTCTGCTGTCCGGCCGTAAGCCTTTGAGCAGAAGCGCTTTTGGCGGCTTTGCCGAGGCTTTCGCAGAGAAATTGCAAAAAGAGCATAGAACAAAACCTAGAGACAAAGACTAGCTGATATGGCGGCGTCAAAAGGACGCCGCCATATCAGAAAATATTTTCATAAGCGAGTGTTAGAGGCGCCCGCCGCATGGGGGCTGAAGAACCTGTGAGGCAGCGGAGGAAAGACAGCGGCGCGCGGCGGGAAAAACGGGCTGAGAGTTAATCCGCTGCTTCCGGGCCGGCTTCTGGGAAGGAGGCGGTGCGGAAAGGAAGCCTCGCTGAAATGATAGAGGTATTTTCCATTAGAAAGGACGAAAGACATTGCTGAAACAATTTTCTTTCACAGCGATAAAAGGACTTGTGATTGGGGGGACTATGCTGGTGCCGGGCGTGAGCGGCGGTTCCATGGCTATGATCCTTGGAATATATCAAAAGCTGATTTCCGCTATCAGCTCTTTTTGGGAGAATAAAAAGAAAAATCTCATCTTTCTCCTCCTTTTTTCCGCCGGCGCGGTCTTGGGAATGGTCCTGTTTGCCAAGCCTCTTTTGCGGCTTATTGATACGTTTCCGCTGCCAACCATGTATTTTTTTATTGGCGCAGTCGCCGGAGGGGTTCCTATGATCTGCCGCCAGGCGGAAATAAAAGCTTTCTCTTTTAAAATTCCCCTTTACATTCTTTTAGGCGCCGCGATTGTCGTAGGAATTTCCGTTATCCCGGCCGGCACCTCAGGCAGCCAGTCGGAGAACTGGTTTTTCAGCGCTGTGCTGCTAATCCTTGCCGGCCTGATTGCAGCGGTTGCCTTGATCCTGCCGGGAATCAGCGTATCTTACCTGCTTTTGCTGCTTGGCCTGTACGATAAGACGATGCAAGCGATCAGTGAATTTTATATGCCTTTTTTAATTCCTTTAGCGATCGGCCTGATTGTTGGTATCATCGCCGCCACCAAGCTGCTGGAAAGAGCCATGGATCGGCATCCTCAGCCTACCTACCTTATGATTCTTGGTTTTATTCTGGGTTCGATCTTTAACATTTTTCCTGGGATACCCTCTTTGCCTCAAGCGCCTGTTTGCCTGCTGACCTTTGCCGCGGGCTTTACCGCTATTTACTTCCTTTCCAAGAAGGAAGCTCAGGGAACCAATTAACTCCCGGCTTGTGTTCCAGGAATGTTCGGAAAGCTCCAGCGCAGACCGACTTTTTGCATACGCTTGCCACAGTGAGGCAAAGGGGAGGCCTCATTTTTCCGGGCAGGAGAGCAGATGGAGGTTCGGCGGCTGCTCCAAATCGAACTGGACTGCTTTCATTCCTTTTTTGAGATGGTTCATATCCACGCACTGAATCTGCTGGTTTTGATAAGTGGTCCAATAAAACCGAAGGGATTCCCCGCACATAATGGAAGTGTAAACCGTATAATCGTAGGGGCTGATATCCTTGTCATATTCCGTGACCGTACCTTGCTCGGTTATGCGGACGATTCCCAGAGGGAAGGCGGCGCTTTGAAAAAGATGGAGCATGTTTGCGACTCCTTGGCTTTCGTCCCTTCCCTTTACGCAGTATTTTTTTAGAAACGCTAAACGGATAAAGCGCGAGGGAGAACTCCAGTCGCCCGGAAGCCCCTGGGCGCCGCTGCCGGAAAAGCACTGATTTAGGCGGTCGCTTTCCAGATCCAGCACGTCGTAATCAAGATCCCGAATCCCCGCGTAATTCAAAAGATTCAGCCGATGCCAGGAATACCCGGGACTGTTGGTCATCACACCGATGGTATTTCGATATACCTTCAGCCCGTCCCGGTCCGGCTCCACTACGATCATTTCTCCAGTTCGGTCGCTGAAGGCCCAGTGCAGGGTCGGCACAGAACCAAACAGGGGGAGATTCATGATCGTTACTTTATTCTTCAACAGGTCTGCGGCCTCCGCGACGGTGGCGCATTGCGCCAGCACGTGGTATACGACATAGGGCGGCTGAATCTTCAGCGTCCCTGGGATAGCCTTATCTGCAAAATGGGCGAATTCCCGGTAATAAAGCTGTCCGCCCATCAAGCCGCGCTCGTTGATCCCTTCGTATAGGACCGGAACCGAGGGGATCATTAAAAATCCTGTGCCCAGGGCGGCGTACGCAGCCCGGCACCGGCTGCTCCGGTCGAGGTTGCGCTCCATGGTGGCTCCGCAGGTGTAATACTCGGTCCCTGATGGAATATAGGAAACCTTAGTCCCCTGCGCCAATCGGTTGAAGTCAAAATTTCTTCCCCATAAATGCTTTCCATCCTGAGTGCTCCAGCTGAGAGCGCTGCAGCCTGCGTTCCATTCCTCCGCCATAAGCTTCCTGTTATCCAGCATAATTAGTTCCTCCCGGATCATTTTCATTAAAAGCCTTTTTCTTCACGAACGGTTAAGGCTTCTCTTTATTATTATAAGCAGAAGCACAGGAATTTATCGCTGCTTAACCGGTTCTGCCAGCAAAGCGGTGCCGGAACGTTTGTGTCTGTGCCCTCCGCGGTATTTCTGGCTCTCGACAGCCATATGGAATATTAGAGATGATCAGTAAGAAGCTCTTTATCTACAGCCTTCCTTGCTTTTTTCATCAAGAATTTAGAAGCCTCCGGTTTTGCATAGCGATGAAATAAGAACTCTTTTGCAAAGGGCGGCATATGCCGCCCTGTTTTCTTACAGCGCCGCTAAAAGCCGGAGGCTTGGCCGTATCAGATTATTTCACGGAGAAGGAAAGCTCCGTGCGGTATTTTTGAGGATTGTTCCTAGAAACAACGCAGGATGGGAAATTCGGCTGGTTCACAGCGTCGGGATAAGAAATTGGTTCTGGACAGAAGCCGCCCCGCTTTTGCGGATAATATCCGCCTTTTGCTTTCAACGTGCCGTTTAAAAAGTTGCCGGCGTACAGCTGGATCCCCGGCGCGTTGGTGCGCAGGGTAAGAACGATGCCTGTTTCCTCAGAATACGCCTGAACGCTGAAGGGGGAAAACGGCCGGAGAATAAAATAATGGTCGTAGCCGCCGGCGATTTTCAACTGGGGATGGTCCTCGTCGCATTGGCAGCCCAGCTTTTTAGGAGAGGTAAAATCGAAGGGGGATTCTGCCACAGGAAGAATCCGGCCGGTAGGAAGCATTTCTTCATCAATCTCCAGTATGTAGTCGCTGTTAACGGTTAGATACTGGCCCTCCGTGCTGCCGGAATCGCATCCGTTCAAATTGAAATAGCTGTGATTGGTCAGACAGCAGATGGTTTCCGTTAGGGTAGAGGCTTCCGATTCCCATACCAGCGTGTTGTCGTCAGTCAGAGTGTAGGTAATGACCACGGTCAAATCCCCCGGGAAGCCGCTGTCGCCATCCGGGCTGAAAAGCTGAAAGCGCAGCCTTTCGCCGCTGGCCTCGATACAGTCCCAGTAACGGTAGGCAAAACCGTTTGAGCCGCCGTGAATATTGTTTTTTCCTTCGTTTAGCTCCAGCTGGACGGTTTTTCCGTTCCATTGATACTGCCCCCGGCGGATCCGGGCGGCAAATTGGCCGGTTACTGCGCCGAAGGCGGAGGGATTTGCCTCATATTCGGGAACGGTATCGTAGCCTAAGGCCACATCTACGCTGTTTCCGTCACGGTCGGGAACCTTTACGGAGACAATGCTGCATCCAATGTTGCAGATTTCCACCGTCATGCCCCGAGCATTGGACAGGGTGTAGAGAGAAACAGCTTTTTGGTCTCTTGAGGTACCGAACGGTGCTTGAGAGAGTTTCATAAACAGCCTTCTTTCGTGAATAGAGTAATCAAATTCATAAAGCAGCCCGGAAACAAAAATTCCGGGCTGCTTGGATTGCGGGAAAATGTTATTGCACTTTGCCGGATTCTACGTACTCCTTCAGCAGAAAGGTGGCTGCTCCGATGGCTACCGCGTCTTCCCCCAGGGAGGAGATCACAATATGGGGCTCCTTTACCGGAAGAACGTGCCGGGAAACTTCATCCAACAGAGGATTTAAAAGAAAGTCGCCCGCCTGGCTGACGCCGCCGCCCAGGATGATAAGCTGAGGGTCCAGCAGATTGATCACATTGCTGATGGCGATGCCTAAATAAACGGTGACCTGATTTACAATCGTGTTGGCCAGGGAATCGCCGGCCTTTGCGGCGTCAAAGACTACTTTGGCATTAATGTCGTTCAGGTTGCCGTGGATAATATCGAACATCATGGAGTTGGCGCCGTTGGAGATGGCGAACCGCGCCTGCTTGGAAATGGCGTTGGCGGATGCGATGGCTTCCAGGCAGCCGTAGCAGCCGCAGTCGCACAGGGGGCCGCTTTTGTCAATCGTCATGTGGCCGAACTCTCCACTGGTGCCGGTGCTGCCGGAATAAATCTGTTTTCCGATGACAATGGAGGAACCGATGCCGTAGCCTAAGCCGATGCAGAAAAAATTTTCTAGGCCTCTGCCGGCGCCGAACCAAAGCTCGCCCATAGCCATGGCGCGCACTACGTTGTCCACCACAACAGGAAGCCGGAATCGTTCCTTCAGCGGCGCCAAAAAGTTGCCTTCATGCCAGCCGATAGCGGGAGAAAGGATGATTTTTCCCGTTTCCACAGAAATCAGCCCGGGAACCCCAACGCCGATGCCTAGAATTTTACCGGCATATTCAGAAGAAGCATCTAAAATCTTTTGGATGCATTGAATCGTCTGCTCCAGCACCTGAGGAAAGGTGTGGCCGTCGTGAGTGGGCGCCCATTCACGCAGAAGGATCTTGGCGGAAAGATCCATCAGAACCGCCCCAACGTGGGTGGTTCCCACATCTACGCCAATGATATATTTAGCGTCAGGTACAAAGCTCAGCAGCTTTGGGGGCTTTCCTACCTCAGAAGTGCGCTTGCCGCTTTCATAGATTAGGCCGGATTCCTTGAATTCATCCGTAATCTTCATTACGGTAGGAATGCTCAGACCAGTCAAGCGGGCGATCTCCGCCCGGAATATCGGGGAGTTATCCCGTATCGTGTTAATCACGGCTTCCTTATTATGGATTCCAACGATAGACTTATCGACCTTAGGCATAATAGAACCTCCGTTTATATGCGGCCGGACAGGCTTACACTGGATAAGATACGGCCTTATTTTATTAGGAACAGATCAATTTAGGCGTATCCATAACAAGGCGGTGGTGAATTACTATTTTAGATTAATTAAAAAATTGGATATTACCTTCTGCTAATTATATTATAAAAAAATAATACATTTTGTCAATTAGTTATTATGGATAAAATGTTACAAAAACAGGTTTTTAAATTATCTTTTGTTTTCTATTTTTCTATTGACAAATAATATCCCCTTGTTTATAATGAGGACGAAAGCATGAAATGGATAAAAAAGCGGCTTAAAACCTGACAAATTTTACACAAAATAATTAAATGCAAATAACTAAATACATATAAGTAATTGCACGAAAAATATATTTATTCTAAACGAATTTTTGAGTTAAAATTGTTTGTTTTGCGCATCTTTTTTCGCCGGGTTGGTGCCTTCTTAAATTTAGGCACCAGCAAGCTGATTATAGATGGAAAAACTGGAAAATGAAATCCGGCTTTCACCTGCCCGTGGGGGAAAGTGAAAACAAACTGGAAAAAGCTTGTGTCCAGGAGATCACTGGCTCCAAATGGCTTAAGGAAGAACCGTTTCCCCTTGCCAAATCAGATTGAGGGGAAAACGGAAGAATAATTTTATTCTGTATCTTTATGCAGGGAAAGAGAGTGTATCGTCATGAACTTCAGTTACGAGCAAACCACAAAAATCGTATTCGGACGGGGAAAAATTGACAGCATTGGTGAGATTGCCTCCCAATATGGGAAAAACGTTTTATTGGTGACGGAATCCGTCAATTCCCCGCTGGCTCTCTTATATGAAAGGGTAAAGGGGCTATTGCAGCAAGCCGGGCTTACTGTACATCACTATGACGGCGTGGTGCCGAATCCAACTACGGAGAGCGTCGATGCTGGAACCCAAATGGCCCGGAGCGAAAAGGTGGATGCCGTTATCGGCATCGGCGGCGGGTCCTCCATGGATACCGCTAAGGCTGTGGCAATGGCCGCAATCAATGAGGGACGGGCCTGGGACTACCTGTTCTTTAAAAAGCAGCCGGAAAAGACGCTGCCCTGCATCGCCGTGACCACTACCTCGGGCACCGGGTCGCAGGTTACCCAGGTTGCGGTGATGACGGAAACCGCCACTCAGACAAAGAGCGCCGTTTTCAATAATTTGATTTATCCCCGAGTTGCCATCGTAGACCCGGACCTGATGGTGACCGTACCCCGGCATACCACCGCTTCTACTGGTTTTGACGCCTTCTGCCACTGCTTTGAAAGCTATATTAATGTAAATGGCTCTGCTTATACTGATATCATTGCCCTGGAAGGAATCCGCATGGTGGCGAAATACCTGCGCCGGGTGGTGAAGGACGGACAGGACCTGGAAGCCAGAGAGGGAATGGCCTGGGCGGATACCTGCGGCGGCTTAGCCATCGCCAACGCCGGCGTTACCCTGCCTCACGGCGTGGGAATGACCATCAGCGGCCACTGCCCCCAGATTATGCACGGTGAGTCTCTGGCGCTGACCTATCCCTCCTTCATGCGGCTGACCTATCCTGCCGCGGTTGAGAAGTTCGCGACTGTGGGCAGAATTTTAAATCCGGAGCTGTCAGGGCTTTCTGACGAAGAAGCTGCCAAGAGGTGCTGCGAGGAAGTGGACCAGCTGCTGAAGGATATCGGCATGTGGCTGAATTTTGAAAGCTTCTCTGTGGACGAGGCTACTATCCGCAGGATTGCCGACCGCAGCCATGACCTCCCGGACTATAAGGCCAATCCGGTGATCGCCGATATCGATGAGATCTATCGGGAGCTTATGGAAGCCCTGGCCCGTAGCTGATAAAATAATGATTGGTTAAAGGAAGAAGCTTTATGGGTGTTTATCAAAACGCTATCGAGTACTTTAAAAGAGTGGCGGATTCCCGCTATGTGGCTGCCGGCCTCACCAGCAATGTGGATCTGCTGGTGCGCTGGGATACCGGCGTTATCCAGAAATGGGTGGACCAGTACGCCACGGGGCCGAGAAACATCAGCAATGTGGAGAATATGACCGACCTGGTGGATATGCTGCTGTTCCGGCTGCCAGAGGGGGGGACGGAGTGCTTCATCTGCGAGGAGGTCGCGAGGACGATCGAAAGCTCCTTAAAGATGGCCTCTTACGGTGTAGGCGGTACAGGCGCCCAGGCGGCCTGTGCTTTGGGCAGCTTTGGTGTGAGAAGTCTGGTGCATTTAACCAGCTTTGGGTCGCAGTTTGCCGATTTGCTCAATTATCCGCCCCTTTCTGTGTATTCCAACGGCAAGGCGCTGCCGGTGCGGCAGTTTTTGCGGGAAAATCCCGAGCGCTATGCTCCTCATTTTATTCTGCAGTTTCATAAAGGCGCCGCTCTTAAGTTCCAGGATCAGAGCTATACCGCTCCGGTGGCCAACAAGATCATTCTATCCTGGGATGTGCTCAACTCTGAACTGCCGCTGGATCACGGTTATTTTGAGTATGCGAAGAAAAATCATGCCACCGCTCTGCTGATTTCCGGCGTCAGCGGGATTCAGCAGGAGGAGAACCTGGACGCCAAGCTGAAGGAAATCGCGCGGCTTCTGGAGGGCTTTTCTCAGGAGACTATGGTTTACTGCGAGTGCGGCCCTTTCTTCCTAAAGGATGGCTACGGCAAATACTTTAAGGAGCTGGGCGGCAAAAGTGATATTATCGCCTGCAGCGACGAGGAGCTGTTTGAAATTAACGGCGTTTCCCATTCTTCCTTTGGCGGCAACCCTTATATGCTGATGGATCTATTGGATAAGTTTTTCCATACCTATCATCCGCGCCGGGGCGTGGTCATCCATTCAAGGGATGTGTCCATGTATTACGGCAATCCTCTGCCGGAGGGCAGAGATGTAAAATCCGCGTTGGCCATGGGGAACATGGTAGCTTCCGCTAAGGCGAGGTATTCCGATTATGGCACCAGGGAAATGGTGTTCTCCATAGCGGACCAGCCTGACAGCACCGTCGGGCTGCAGCGGATTAAAACTCTGGAAAAGGGCGGCGTCATCGCGGTGCCCACAAAGCCGGTAGAGCATCCGGCCTGTACCATCGGCCTGGGAGATTCCTTTACCGCGGGCTTTCTCTCCTGCGTGTGACCAAGGCTGTCATACTGGCGGACAAAACATGTTTTCGGTATTGCTTAGGATGGAAGAACCATTCTAGGGTAATAGATTCCAAACCTATTTGGACTGAAATTTTTAAGGAGGAACTAAAAATGGGTTTATTGAACGAGTATGCCAACACCGCGTTAAGCGAGATGCAGCAGGTGTTTGACAGAATGGACGACAAGGATTTGCAGCCTGCGCTGGACGCGATTATTAACGCGAAGAAAGTAGTCTGCTACGGCGCCGGAAGAGAAGGCCTGGGGTTAAAATTCTTTGTGATGCGCCTGATGCATTTGGGTAAGGACGCTCACTGGGCTTGGGATGATACCGCGCCTTCCGTAGGCGAGGGCGATGTGGTGTTCATTTCCTGCGGGCCCGGTTTTTACAGCCATGTAGTGTTTATCGCCGAGCTGTGCAAAAAGGCCGGCGCTAAGATTGTTCTGGTGACAGCCGTTCCTGACAGCGATATGGGTAAGGTAGCCGATGTGATCGTGCATCTGCCGGCAATGGCATACAGGGCCCACGGAGATTTGGTTCCCACTAAGCAGCCTATGGGCAACCTGTATGAGCAGTCCGCGGTCATCCTGTTTGACTGCATGTCCAGAATGCTGAAGCAGCAGATGAACGTTTCCGATGAGGAAATGGAGAAGCGCCACAGAAATTACGAATAATCCGAATATATTCGGATTTTTTATGTTACTGTGAACGGCCGGAAGCCACTGTTTTCTATGGTATCAACAGGGCTTGCGGCCGACGCCGTAAAAAATTCACTTTTCATCACGGAACCCAAAAAGAGGCCGAGGCTTATCGCCAAGGCGCGCTTCCAGACCGCTCAGCTGGGCGGAGAGGCCTCGCTGCCCAACGAGGAATAACGGCTTTTCCAAGTTAAATAGGCGGGGTGTCAAGCGGAAGATCCAACATTCTCAATGAATTTGGAAAGGTGGAAGCTCAAATGAGCAAAAGATATCATGTAGTGGGGGTTGACTGCGGCGCCAGCGGCGGAAAAATGGTATCCGCGTATTTTGACGGAGAACGGCTGACGGAAAACGAGTATATTCCTTTTCCTAACCGCTCCGTAAGAGTGCTGGATTCCTTATATCACGATTTTTTCTCGCTTTATAACCATTCTTTAGACGGCCTGGCCCGGATCGTTTCCCAATACGGCGCCCCAGATACTATTGGCTTTGATACCCATGGCTCCGCCCATGCTTATATTGATGGTTATGGGCGCATTGTTTTCCCCCCGTATCATCCCAACGACAACAGTACGCTGCATACCCTAGAGGAGCTGTTCGCGAAAATTCCGGAGCAGGAGACGTTTCGCCTGACAGGCTGCTTGTGCAACCGGGGTTATATGCTGCCCCAGGTGTTTTCCCGGGCGGCCGCCCACGACCCTTGCATGGATTATGCGGATAAGCTGATCATGTTCCCCGACCTGTTCGGTTACTTTTATACCGGCGTCAAGGGAACGACGGAAGCAACCATCGCCGGGACGACCGGCTTGTTCGATTACCGCCAGGAGCGCTGGTCCACAGAGCTCTGTGAGGCGCTGGGAATTCCAACCCGGCTTTTTATGCCGCCGAAGGCGCCCGGATGGGTGCTGGGACCGGTGCATCCGGCCGTTGAGGATCAAACCGGCGCCGTAGGGATGAAGGTTGTGTCCGTCGCCGGCCATGACAGTGCTTCCGCGGTGGCGGCGATTCCCGGCTTCGGCAAGAATAAGCTGTATGTTTGCTTGGGCACCAACGCCAATATGGGTGTGGAGACCGACAGGCCCGACATCAGCGACGAGGCCTACCGATACGGCTTTAAGAACTCGCTCCAGGGCGAACCTGGCGCTTTCCTGGTTTATCAGGATTTCCCGGCATTCCTGCTGGTAAACGCGGTGAAAAAGGAATGGGCGCAGCAAGGAAACACCTATTCTTACGATCAGGTGGAGCAAATGGCGGAGGAAGCCCGTTCCGTCCATTCCTATGTCAACCTAAAGGATCCAAGATTCCTGAAAGCCCACGGAAGTATCATCGAGGCTTTGACCGAGCATTTGGCGGAAACCGGCCAAACAGTTCCCGCCACTCACGGCGAGTGGATCCGCTGCTTGTTTGAGAGCATCGCAATGTGGATTAAACAAAAAGCCCTCCATGTAATGGAAAAGCTGAATATCCCTCTGGAGGAAATCGTGGTGGTGAATGGAGGAGCCTGGTATCCCCAGCTGGTGCAGATGATCAGCGACGCTTCTCATCTGCCTACCCGGTCCGGAATGCCTTATGCTACTCTGATCGGCAACCTTTTGTGGCAGCTGCGGGGGCTTAATGTGGTATCCTCAATGGAAGAAATGCGGGATTTGGCCGCGAGAAGCTTCCGGATGAATTCCTTTGAGCCCCGGAAAAGCTACGATTGGGATGGGGATTACTCCAAAGGAATCCAGATGGGCTTATATGCAGAATAATAGTATCCTTCACGCTTGATGGGGCTTGGCTGCGACCCATTTACGATAGCTTTAGGGAGAAGAAATCGAATGGTTTGACGGCTGTTAGGGAAATTTCAGGCAATAAGGCTGGAGAAGGCCGTCTAAGGGTTTGTTCAGACGGCGGCCTTTTGCCTGTGTTTCAAGGCTTTACAGAAACGGCCTGCAAGCCGAAAGCATACAGCTTTTTGATCGTAGAAGGGCGCGGGCTTTTGAACAATTTGGAACCAACCGGGGAGGCCCGGCGTTAATTTTTATTATTTTAAAGGGGGCTATCAACTATGATGAGCGCAAAGGAATTGCAGGAATTCAACAAGAACAGAAAGATTACCCAGGTTTGTTATGTCACCAATGATTACAAGAAAACCATTGAGTATTTAACAAATACCCTGAACTGGGGCCCATGGACGATTCTGAAAAACAATCAGATCAGCGCCCATGACGTAAAAAGCGATGGAAAGCCGGTAGAAGGCGATTTCGAATTTTTGATTGCCGCTACCTTTATCGGCGACATTGAGTTTGAGATCATCCAGCCGATTCACGGTGTGAATCCTTATTCCAAGTTCTTGGAGGAAAGAGGGCCTGGAATCCATCACATCAAGGAATCTATTCTGGACAACGACGCTCTGGATGCCGCGGTTGCCGAATATTCCAGCCGCGGGCCCAAGGTGAACTATCAGGGAAAATACATGGAGGATCATTATTTCTATCTGGATACCTTTGACGCGCTCGGCGCCTATTATGAGATGGGCAACAATGCCAAGGTAAGCGCGAAGCCGGAGTTTGTGGGCTGGTATCCGGAAGAGCCGTAAGCTGGAAAAGGAGCGTTCACAATATGAAATTATTTGCAGATACCGCTGACCTGCGGGAATTAAAAGAGCTGGACGAGATGGGCCTCATCTGCGGTATTACCACCAACCCCACCATCGCGTCCCAGACAGGAAAAAATTTGGTGGATGTTCTAGCCAATATCGCAAAGGAGTTCCCGGAGATTCCGGTGTTCGGCCAGGTGGTGGCCAAGGATACGGAGGGGATGGTTGCCGAGGCTAGAAAAATTGTCACCGCTGGAAAAAATATTGTGGTAAAGCTGCCTGCTACTCGGGAGGCGGTAAAAGCGATCAAGATTCTCCATGCGGAGGGGATTAAAACCTGTGCTACTGCGGTGCTTACCGCGTCTCAGGGCTTTTTGTGCGCTACTGCCGGAGCGGATTATGTAGCTCCTTACACCGGACAAAACGATGTGATCGGTTATGACGGCCTGGTAACGCTGGAGCAGCTATGCGATGTTATCCATGAGGAGGGCCTGCCGACAGAGGTGCTGGCCGCTTCCATCGAAAAGCCTCAGGAAATCGTGGAATACGCTTTGGCCGGCGCGGATATTGTCACCATGCCTTACCATGTGTTCACCGACACTTTTGACAGCCCTCTGCCTCTGACCAAATACTATGTAGACCGGTTCTATAAGGATTGGTCCGGCGCTGGCTGTGTGATCGAAGGAAAGTGAGGCCTGGTTCAGGAGCGGCTTTTATTATTTTTCCGCTCTCAGGTCCAGCGCCATGAGAAATGATCCCTTGAAAATAGGGCGAAGAAAATCTCAAAACGCAAAAAGTAAAAAGAAAGCCCCAGTACAGGAAGTGCGCAGCCAGCAATTGCTGCCGCGGCCGTCCTGCTGCCGGGGTTTTTTCTTAAAGTTATGGGAAACGCCGGTGAAGTCCGGGGGAACGTTCTGTAAAAGGAATTTTAATTTGGCGGCGCAAGGGGAAGGCGGATGCCCAACAGTTTTTATAACAAAAAGGCTTCTTAAAACGGGAACCGCCTAACCATAGGCGCCGGGAGAGACAGGTGCAATTGATTGCAAAGTCCCTTGACCTAGGGTGCTCCTGCCGGCAAGCTCGAATAAAGCTTCAAACCGCTGCTTTTGCTGTGACGGTTTTTCCGTCAGATGGAAGCGGCAAACCTGTTATGAACGGCTTACCGGTCAAAATAGCCCTCCTGCCCGGCCTTTTCCGCCATCAGCTCGACCTCCTTCCGATTGGGAAGGGAGGGGATAGCGCCTAGTCTTGTAACGGCGATAGAGGCGGCGATGTTCGCAAATTGGATGGACTCCTTTAAGGAGTATCCCTCGGAAAGGCGGCAGGTCAGCCCTGCCATGAAGCAGTCGCCCGCAGCCGTGGTATCCACAACCTTTCCAGAGCCGCTATAAGCGGGAAAATGAGAAAAGTCCGTTCCGTCGTAAAGAAGGGCGCCCTGTTTGCCCCATTTCAGAATCACGTTTTCGCAGCCGGATTGATAAAGAGCCGCACATGCTTTCTCAGCAGAATCCCGGTCTGTAATTTTGATGCCGGTCATGCCGGAGGCTTCGGTCTCATTAGGACTCAGCACGTAAGCGCCGCGGAAAGCCTCCAGGGGCAGTTCCTTACGAACGGGGCCGGCGTCGATGACAGCCTTGGGTCCCCCTTCCTTGGATGCCTTTAGAATAGCGCGGATCGCCTCTAAGCTGAATTCAAGATCCATACACAGGTATCCGTAATGGGAAAGCTTCGATAATACGACGTCAATGTCCTTCTGGGTATAATCGCCGTTGGCGCCTAAGTAAGACAGGATAGTGTTGCTGCCGCTGTCCTCCAGCATAATATATGCGGTGCCAGTGCCTTCTGTGTCGCCAAGAAGCACCATCTCCCGGCTGACCCCTTCCTTTTCATAAGCGTCAAGGATGAATTCTCCGGAAGCATCCTTGCCAAGCTTACAGCAAAAATCCAAGTCGGCGCCCAGCCTGGTAAGGGCCACCGCCCGGTTGGAGCCCTTTCCGCCTAAGGCCTGCTCTCTCTTATACACTACCAAGGATTCCCCTTGCAAGGGATATCGGGGAATACGAAGAATTACGTCCGTATTAGAACTGCCAACTACCAATATTTTTTCACGGTTCATGGGAAGCCCCCCTAAAAAATTTTTCCGAAAATAATCATATCACATCCTCGGGGGAAAGGAAAGCGAAAAAAAGATTGATTTTTGCTTTCCCTGTTTCTTTTCTATCTTCTCGCGGAAAGTAATTTGAGTAAGATTTACAGCCCGCAGAGGCAGCCGATTTCCCTTGAAGACGAGGATGAAAGCTGCCGTCACATTGTTCGCTGCTGATTCGGCCGGACCGCTTGGCATTGCGCGTGTGGGTATATCATGCAGAGGGCTCCGGCATACCTCGTTTGCGGATCATCTCCCGGGCATAGCGGCAGTGAATACAGAAAAAAGGGCTTCTGAGGCCGACAGCTGGCCTCGAAAGCCCTTTTTGCCTTTTTCACTGGCTTTACCCATTGAGAGAAGGCTTTTTCTATAGGTAACGAAATGGACAGGAGCATGGACCAACCGGTTTGCAAAGCTTTTTTGTTCCCTCTGTGATATGATCAGGATCCTCTGGTGAAAGGGGGCACCATCCAAGAGAGGCCCCGGAATTTTTGGGGCTTCTTGGGAGGAAAAGAGTTTAAAATTAAGAGCTTTTGACAGAACCCTATTTTTCCGAAAGCTTCCTGTTTTTCAGCCAGGTGTGATATTCTTCCGGCGTAATTTCACCGGAGAGGAATTTTTCTTGCATAACCGCCTCCTTTTGAGCGCGGCTTTTCCGCTTTCGGACACATTCACTCAGCAAAAACTCAATTTGACCGTTGATCGAACGGTAGTCGTCCTCCGCCCAGGCGGCGAGGTCTTTCCAAAGACTTGGGGCAAGCCTTAAAAGAATTTGCTTTTTTTCGTTATCTTTCTTTTCCATTGGCATTCCCCTTCATCCGGATCAGTAGATCGATCCGCTGTTGACAATAGGCTGGGCGTCCCGGTTTCCGCAAAGCACAACCAGCAGGTTGCTGACCATGGCGGCCTTCCGTTCTTCATCAAGCTCCACTACTCCGTTCTCGCTGAGATGATTCAATGCCATCTCCACCATGCCTACGGCGCCCTCCACGATTTTCTGCCGGGCGGCGATTACCGCCTCGGCCTGCTGGCGCTGGAGCATTGCCGCGGCGATTTCCGGCGCATAGGTCAGGTTGGTGATGCGGACGTCCATGATCTCGATCCCGGCAACATCTACTCTGGCCTGGAGATCCTGCTTCATCATATCAGCGACCTCCTGGCTGCTTCCCCGCAAGGATTTTTCACCGGTGCTGTCCTCGCTGTCATATGGATACAGCCGAGCCACATTGCGGGTAGCGGAATCGCATTGTGTGGAAAGAAAAACCTTATAATTGTTTACATTGAATACAGCCTTGGCGGTATTAACGACCCTCCAGATCACAATGGTGCCAATAATCACCGGATTGCCCCGTTCATCGTTGACAGTCTGCTTTTCGTTGTTTAGAGTGATAGCTTTCAAAGATACCTTTTTGCTTTCAGAAACGATTACGGAGTTCGGCCCAGTAGTCCGCCCGGTTGCGGCGGTAGGATTTACCGCGGTGCAGAAGGGATTTACCCAATAAAATCCATCCTTTTTCAGCGTGCCGCAATATTTGCCAAATAGAGTAAGCACCAGCGCTTCCTTAGGATTGATTACCTTTAGGCCTGGCAGCAGGATACAGCCCAGAACAAAGGCTAAAATACCGGCTGTGAGCAAAACGGCTCCCCAGGGAGAGGAATTCTGCTCGTCGGATAACAGTACAGAGCCTAGTATGGCCGCTCCGATTGATGCCAGCAGCAAAATAATAATCAGAATCAGCGTCAGCGCGCCGGAGCCGGCTTTTTTCTCTCTTTCCTCATATACAATTTTTTCTTCCATAAAAGAAACCCTCCTAGATATCTAATTGATATCATAATAATATCAATTATAAATTCCTTTGTCAAGAGGAGAAATCAAAACAGCTTTGCGGTTTATTAGATCTTCGGCGCCTCATGACAAGCGCGGCGGGGATAAAAGCTGCCCTCAGCAGTTTCTGAAAAATCGCTGAGCGCTATAAAACCAGCTTTCGATCTTCTTTTTCCGCCGGCCTTCGAAGGATCTAAGCGCTTTCTGATCTCTTAAGCGCCGGGATTCGCTTGCTTCTCTGGGAAACCGCTGCGTGTTAGAGCTGGAAAAAATCCGGAAGCGCAGAAATGCTTCCGCATCTCCGGAAAACGTGATCCGTTCCATTATAAAGAGACATATTGAATTGGATGGTGGAAGGCTTGTGATATCTTCTTTAAATTGTCAAAGGAAATCCAAATGGTCGCCGTGTTCTCATTGGGATGGACTCCGAGCCGCCGCCGGCCAATGAGATCCCGGTCAAATACCAGTTCTACCATGCCTTGGGCGTCGTTCAGGATGCCAAGCGGGGTGACCGAGCCTCTGAAAAGACCCAAATGCTTTTTCAGCCGTTCCTCAGAGGCGAAGCTCAATTTGCTGCAGCTCAGCTGTTCCTGAAGGGCTTTCAGATCCGCGCGCTTGTCTTTATCCAGCACCACTAAAAAGTGGCGTTTTCCTTTGGCATCCCGCAGAAAAAGGTTTTTTACCACATCCCCCTTATGGGTAATTCCCAGGTTCTTCATTTCGTCAATGGTATAAACAGGGGGATGCTCTGTTATCTCGTAATCAATATCAAGAGAATCCAAGGCGTCGGTTACCGCTTTCTGAATCATATTCATCCGTGTCATTCCTCGTTTTCGTCAGCATTTATGTCTATGATACCATAAAGCGCGTACTGTGAAAAGCCTATTGCGAAAGAGCTCATTCTACAATCAAATTGACAATAGGGAAAGAAAGCTTTATAGTGAAACCAAGGCAAGGAGGGAATTCCATGAGTAATGAGAGTATGCGCCGGGATGCTTGGAAAATTATCCGAAAGACACTGAAGGAAGCGATGCCGGATCAGGCGGTGGAAAAAGCGCTGAGGGCCCGCAGCTTCACAAAGCCAGTGACCTTATTCAGTATAGGAAAGGCGGCCTGGCAGATGGCCAGCGCCGCGGAAAGGTCTTTAGGGAACCAAATTAAGCAAGGAATTGTGCTGACGAAATACGGCCACAGCAAAGGAGAAATTCCCCGCTGCGAAATTTTAGAGGCGGGCCATCCGGTACCGGATGCAAACTCTGTTTTCGGTGCTCAGAAGATGGCAGGCCTTGCCCGGAGCCTAACCCAGAACGACCAAGTCCTGTTTTTGATATCCGGCGGAGGCTCCGCTTTGTTTGAACTGCCCTTGGTGCCCCTGGAGGAATTGCAGGACATTACCAGGCAGCTTTTGGCCTGCGGGGCGGAGATCACGGAAATTAACTTGATCCGCAAGCGTCTCTCCGGCGTGAAGGGAGGAAGGTTTGCCCAGCTTTGCGCTCCGGCTCAGGTGTTTTCCATTGTCCTGTCCGATGTTCTTGGCAATAGCTTGGAAAGCATTGCGTCTGGTCCGGCGGCGCCGGATTCTTCAACCTCGGAGCAGGCCCTGGAAGTGGTGAAAAAATACGGCCTGCGCCTTTCTTCAAGAGCATTGGAGATCCTAAAGGAAGAAACCCCAAAAACACTGGAAAATAGTGAAACCGTGATTACCGGGAGCGTTCAAAGCCTTTGCGAGTCCGCGGCAAGAGCGGCTGGTGAGCTGGGGTACGCTCCGGAAATTTTGACAGCGTGCTTAACCTGTCAGGCAAAAGAGGCGGGAAGCTTTTTGGCCGCTGTCGCCCAATGGAAAAAGGATCACTTAACTGGAAAGCCCGCGGCGGTGATTGTGGGCGGCGAGACGGTAGTGGAGCTGAAGGGAAAAGGCATGGGGGGAAGAAACCAGGAGCTCGCGCTTTCCGCGGCCAGAGGCTTGGAAGGCTTGCCGAATGCGGTTTTGTTTTCCTTGGGGTCAGACGGTACCGACGGCCCTACCGACGCGGCAGGCGGCATAGTAGATGGGGAAACCGCCGGACAACTGCGGCAGCAGGGGATCGGGATTGACCGGGTGCTGGAGGAAAACGACGCTTACCACGCCCTGCAGAAATGCGGAGGCTTGCTGATGACCGGCCCTACCGGTACCAATGTAAACGATGTAGCGGTGCTTCTGCTTCGCTGACAGCAGATCAAACAGCCTGGAATTTATCCCAGGCTGTTTTTTATCATTCAGGTATACAGCATACAATGGCTGTTGGAGAGGGAGGCCTGCCGTGCGGCAGACGGCAATAGGGAAATTTTATCGTCTCAAGCGTAAGGCGCCGCTTCTTCGAGCGCCTCGCAAAAAGCCCGCGGCAATTAAGCTTTTGCCGTACTCCTTTACAGTCAGGGCGCACAGGTGGTTTTTGCTGCTTTCTGACCGCTCCGCTATCCGCCAAAGCCGTTGGCGGGAAAGGGTTGCCTGTTCAAGATTAGCGGAGAGCGGTTTCCAGAGTGTTCACATAGCTTGCGGCCTGGAAGGCGGCGGTAGCCCCGTCGGACGCCGCGGTAAGAATTTGCCGAAGGGCTTTCGCTCGGGTATCTCCTGCGGCGAATACGCCGGCAAGGCTGGTTTTACAGTCATCCCCGGCCAGAATGTAGCCGTTGGAATCCAGGGGAAGCTCTGAGAAAATCCTGTTATCCGGCACCAGACCGATGGCTATAAAAACAGCGGAAACTGGGAGAAGCTCTTCTTGTCCGGAATTTATGTTTCGGATTACGGCGGCGGTGACAGCTTTTTCTCCCAAGATTTCTTTTACGACGGTTTCTCCGTGAAAAATGATGTTTTTTCGCTTTTTTACCGCATCCGCAAGAAGCTTTTCCCCTCGAAAAGCATTGCGGCGGTGAATCAGAAAGACGCTTTCGCAGAGATTGGACAGAAAGAGAGCGTCTTCCAGGGCGGTATTTCCCCCGCCGATGACCGCCGCGACTTTGCCCCGGAAAAAGGCCCCGTCGCAGGTGGCGCAGTAGGAAACCCCCTTTCCCGTCAGTTCCTTTTCTCCGGGACAATCCAGCGTGCGCCGCTTGACGCCATTGGCGATGATTACGGATTTGCCCTTATATTCTCCCCCGTTGGTTTGAAGGGTTTTGACCGGGGAGGCTAGAGAGGCTTTTATTACTTGTTCCATTTGAATGTCAGCGCCTAGCCTTTGGGCTTGCTCGTAAATTTTCATCGCCAGGTCCGGCCCGGATATTTTTACATAGCCCGGATAGTTTTCGATTTCATTGGTAACAGCGATTTGCCCTCCAGCAAAGCCGCCCTCCAATACGGTTGCTGAAAGCCCCGCCCGGATAGCGTAGATCGCGGCGGTCAATCCAGCGCAGCCCCCTCCGATGATCAAAAGATCGGTTGTGTCAGCCATTATCCCGCCTCCATTTTTCTGTTTCGTGTTTTCAATAGTGTTTCAAACGGCGTCTTTTTTATTCGTGGGAGAAGGAACGGCACAGCTTTATGTTAAAAAATTAACAAAAATTTTCGGGGCCCGCGGCGGGATTTCAGCGGAATCCTGGTTGACAGATAAGCGCTGATTTTGTAAGGTTTATAGTATAGCGATAGGTTTCAAATACAGAATTGGAGGGATTTTCATGGCCAATACCATTATTAGTCCAAATCGATATGTGCAAGGCAGGGGCGAATTAAAAAATTTGCCGGAGCACGCTAAAAAGTTGGGAAAGAAGCTGTTTGTCATTATCAGCGCGTCCGGATTAAAAAGGGTGCGCGACCTGCTGGAAAAAAGCTTTGAAAATACCGGCATGGAGCTGGTCTTCGAGGAATTTCAAGGAGAATGCTGCGAAACGGAGATCAAGCGGCTGGGCAGCCGTTTTCAAGAAAATAAATGCGACCTGGTCGTAGGCGTGGGCGGCGGCAAAATTCACGACAGCGCAAAAGCCGCCGCGTATTATCAGGGCGCGCCTGTTGTGATTATTCCTACTATCGCGTCTACCGACGCTCCTTGCTCAGCGTTGTCGGTGATTTACTCTGAAACCGGCGTGTTTGAGCGGTACCTGTTTTTAAATTCTAACCCCGACCTTGTGCTGGTGGATACGGATATTATCGCCGCCGCACCATCGAGGCTTTTGGTTTCCGGCATGGGAGACGCCCTGGCCACCTACTTTGAGGCCAGAGCTGTGGCCGCCAGCGGAGCGCTGAGCTGCGCCGGCGGAAAGCCTACTAAGGGAGCTTTGGCTTTGGCGAAGCTGTGCTATGAGACTTTGCTGGAGGATGGCGTAAAAGCAAAGCTGGCGGTGGAAGCCGGTGCCTGTACCCAGGCAGTGGAAAACATCATTGAGGCAAACACCTATTTAAGCGGCATCGGTTTTGAAAGCGGAGGCCTGGCGGGAGCCCATGCGATTCATAACGGCTTGACGGTGATTAAGGATTGTCACCATCTGTATCACGGCGAGAAGGTGGCTTTTGGTACCTTGACTCAGCTGGTGCTGGAAAACGCTGGCCAGAAATTGCTGGAAGAGGTCATTGGCTTCTGCATGGATGTGGGATTACCCACAACCTTCGCAGAGCTTGGTATGGCGCGGCCGGATAAGGATCTGCTGATGGAGGCAGCTGTCAGAGCCTGCTCCCCTGACGATACGCTGGTGAACATGCCCTTTGAGGTAACTCCGGAAATGGTTTACGCCGCCATGGTGGGCGCCGATGCTTTGGGCAGATATTTTAAGAACTAAGCTGAAGCTGCTGCTTCGGGCTTAATATGGCCTCCGTGAATATAAAAGCGGAAGATAGAGACGAACGGCAAGGAGCCGGAGGATTTCCTCCGGCTCCTTGCCGTTCGCTATACTCCTTCCGTCATACGCTTGGCTGCGGAGGCAAAAGGCTCAGCAAGCGCAGGCTTCCGCTGGCCCTTTGGCTTTCCTTGGTTAAAAGCTGGACTTACGACGGGGGCTGCCAACCTATAAAGACAAAATTTAGGCGCCTGGTTTCTCAGAAAAAACGATAATTGTTCCGGTGGAAAAAGAGGGTTCGTTCCTTTAAAATAAAAAACGAGAAACGTTTTCCAATAAAGAATTGCATTTGGTTTCTGGGTTTTGTATAATTGAGAAGGACGATAGAGGGGTGCGGTTATGACAAACGATATGACCCGGGGAAATCCCACCCGGCTGATTATTTCTTTTACGCTGCCGGTGTTGTTTGGAAACCTATGCCAGCAGCTTTATGGCATGGTAGACTCCATCATCGTGGGCCGTGCGATCAGCATGGAAGCGTTGGCTGCGGTGGGAGCGACCAGCGGAATTTCGTTTTTAGTGATTGGCTGTATCCAGGGCCTTACCGCCGGTTTTTCCGTCATCACCGCCCAGCGTTTCGGAGCCGGAGACTATGAAGGGGTAAAACGTTCCGTCGCGACCTCGGCGCTGCTGAGCCTTGCTGCCACGGTTCTGCTGACGGCGGCGGGAATTTTAACCGCAAGGCCTCTGTTGGAGGTTATGAATACGCCGGCGGATATTATTGAAGATTCCTATGCTTATATTATCGTAATTTATTACGGCGTTGCGGCCACGGCCTTTTATAACCTGCTTTCCTGCATTATCCGCGCGCTGGGAGACAGTAAAACGCCGCTGATTTTTTTAGTATTCGCCTCTTTTTTAAATGTAGCGTTGGATCTGCTGTTTATCATCACTTTTCATATGGGAGTGGGAGGCGCGGCCTGGGCCACGGTGCTGTCTCAAGGGGTTTCCGGACTTTTGTGCCTGGGCTACGCCTGGAGAAGATTTCCTCTCCTGCGCATGGAAAAGCGGCATTGGACCTTTGATTGGAGCTACGCTTGGAAGCACTTACGGCTTGCCCTTCCGATGGCAATGCAGTTTGTCATTACTGGGACCAGCGTTTTAGTAAACCAAGCGGTTTTGAACCTGTTCGGCTCCGCTGCTGTGGCGGCGTTTTCCGCCGCCTCTAAAATTCATATGCTGTCGGAGCAGGTGGCTGTCTCCTTTGGAACGGCGATGGCCACTTATGCGGGACAGAATTACGGAGCCGGTAAAGCCGGCAGAGTCCGAGAAGGCTTGCGGAAATGCGCTTTAGCCTGCGAGGCAATTACACTGGGAATTATGGTGATCATGACCGCGTTTGGCGGGGTGATGTCCTCCTGGTTCATCGACGGGTATCATCCGGAGGTGATTCAGCAGGCGCATCTCTACCTGTTTATTTCCGCCCTGTTTTATCCCGCGCTAACGATGCTGTTCCTTTATCGGAATACCCTTTTGGGACTGGGAAACGGCGTTACCCCGATGCTGGCGGGAGTCTGCGAGCTGCTGTCGAGAATGATAGGCGCGCCTGTTCTGGGACATTTTTTCGGCTTCACCGGGCTTTGCTGGATCAATCCCATCGCTTGGGTCACTGCCTCAGGGCTTTTATTCCTCTCTTACCGTAAGACGATGCGGAACATACGGCCAGTGGATCCGACAGTGGATGCTTCGGATCCGAATAAGATTATGAATTAACAGGGAAAATCCTGTGGAGAACCGGACATCAAAAGGAGGAGTTCTGATGAAAAAAGGAATCGCGGTAGCGGGCAGCTTGGTAGCGGATATCGTATATACGGTAGACCGCTACCCAGAGATTGGAGCTTTAACGAAAATCCAGGATCCAATCATTAACAATACCGGCGGCGCTGTCTGTAATACGGCAATGGTTTTAGCGAAGCTGGACTCTCAGCTTCCCATTACGGCCTTGGGAAAAGTGGGGAAGGATGAAGCTGCGGAGCGTATTTGGGAAGCTTTCCGCCATTATCCCAATATTGATGTTTCCCAAATAGGCGCCGAGGGCAGCACCTCTTTCACACTGGTCATTGTGGACAGCGCCAGCAAGCAGCGGTCCTTTTTTGCTTATTGGGGCGCTAACGAGGTTTTCTGCGAGGATGATATCGACTGGGATAAATTTGACGCGAAGATTTTCCATATCGGCTATATCCTATCCTTAAACGCTTTGGATGAACCTGACAACCAATACGGTACTAAAATGGCCAGGCTCCTGGCCCACGCCAAAGAGCATGGCCTGGAGACCAGCGTGGATGTGGTCAGCGAAATGAGCGACCGCTTTCAAAAAATTGTGCCGCCGTCGCTAAAATACACGGATTATTGTATTATCAATGAAATTGAGGCCCAATGCACCACCGGGATTTCCCTGCGGGAGAATGGAGAGCTCCAGAGACAAAATATGAAAAAAGCGCTGGAGAAAATGAACGAAATGGGCGTGGCCAAATGGGCGGTCATCCATTGTCCGGAGTGCGGCTTTGGATTGGACTGCCGGACCGGAGAATATGTGGAGGTGCCCAGCCTGAAGCTTCCCAAGGGATTTATTAAAAATACCACAGGAGCGGGAGACGCCTACTGTGCTGGAGTGCTTTACGGCGCCCATGAGGACAGAAGCCTGGAGGATTCCATGAAGCTGGCGACTGCCAGCGCGGCGTTTTCTTTGTCTGACAACGGCGCCGCGGATGGCTTGAAGCCGGAGGCCGAGGTTATAAAATTTTATCAGGAAATGTGCTGACAGGAAAAACGTTCCGCCGGGAAGGCGGAACGTTTTTTGCTTCGGGAAAGGCCGCCGGCAGAATGAGAAATAACCTTCTGGGAGGATTTCTGCCAATGGCCGTGAGCCTTACCGGCCGCCGATCCGATACCGGCGGGTTCAAAGCATCCAGACCGTGCGGAACGAGGCCGCATACGGGCGAACAAGCTTTGAAACATCGCTTTCGCGTGTTTTTTGACATACCGGAGCTTTCGAAGAGCCGATTAGAAAAATAAAAGTGAAGGAAATATAAGAATATTGGAAAAGCGCGCAACCTTTTCAGAGGCTTCTTAGTGTTCTATATGAAAGGAGGGATTGCTGTGGGCAACGAATCGCTGCGTACGAACGATTCTGTTGATGAAATTTTGGATACCTATGGAAGAATGGTCTACCGCCTGGCCTATGCCCGGACCAAAAACCGGTATGACGCTGATGATGTCATGCAGGAGGTGTTTTTGCGCTATATCCGTTCCGGCAAAGAGTTTGCCGATGAGGAGCACCGCCGGGCGTGGCTGATCAGGGCCACCATTAACTGCAGTAAAACGCTGCTGTCATCCGCGTGGTTCCGGAAAACTTCCCCGCTGGAGGATACTCTGACTACGGAACTGGAGGAAAAAAGCGAGGTTTATTACGCGGTAATGGATTTGCCGGTAAAATACCGCACAGTGATCCACCTGTATTATTACGAGGATTTGTCCGTGTCTCAGATCAGCGGCTTGCTGAAGACTAAGGAGACCACAGTGAAGTCCCAGCTTCACCGGGCAAGAAGCCTTTTGAAAGAGACTTTGAAAGGAGAGCTTTTCTGATGTTTGAAAAGAAATACAAGGCCGATAACGAAAGAATCGAGCCCACCCGAGAAAGCTTACTCTCCCTGAGCTATAAAATGAAACGGGAACAGGCTAAAAAGAAAGACAAGAAAAAAGCGGTGAGATGGATTCGTCCCGCGGCGGCGGTGGCGGCGGCTTTGGTCGTGCTGCTGGGGTGCTTTCAGATTTTTCGCTCCCTTACGCCCCGCGATGGCCAGATCCCCATGGCTGGCGCGGGCGCGACGGGAGAAGCCGAGGTTTCCCAGCAGCAGGCCCAGAGCCCTGAGGATTACAGCCGGGTTTACGCCCAGATCAAGGAGCTGAAGGAAAAGGAACGGGAAAACGGCGGAGACAGCGATATGGGAATTTATACTCCCGCCCTCGGCATGGATGGAATTCCAGAGGCGGAGGAGGAGAACGCTGTAAATACAGCGGGAGGCGGATCTCCATACGACGATAGTTCAGCGGAAAAGGACTACTCCGACACCAACAACCAGGTAGAGGGAGTACAGGAAGCGGATATCATCAAAACCGACGGGGAGTATATCTACGCCGCAGTGGATGGAGATGTGTATCTGCTGAGGGAAAACGGCGGCAATCCGGAAATCCTTTCCAAGATCGAGAAAATTGACACCGTTTCTGAAGAGGGAGAGAATATCTGCGGAATCAGCGAACACATCAATGAGATCTATATTGCCGGAGACCGCATGGTATTGATAAAATATGTTGCGGATTACGACGCTTACTACGACACGATGGAGGACGCGGCGGAAACGGACGCAGCTCCAGCAAATGGCTGTGTAATATATGGCCCTCCGGCGGGACTGGCAAAATATACCGCGGCCGTTTATGATATCACCGACCGGTCCCATCCGGTTTTGCTCAACGAGCTGGGGCAAAGCGGCACCCTGATATCTTCCCGTATGGTGGGCGATATTCTGTATCTGCTCTATAGCTACTATGTCCCCGGCGAAATCGATGAAGCGGATCCGTCAACCTATGTGCCGGCCCTGTATCTTGGAGACGCCAAGACAGATGTAGCAGCCGGCGACATTATGCTGTTGGGTGAGCCGGGCGCGGCCCAATATCTCACCGTCAGCAGTATCGACGTCGGCAGTCCCGCTGCGTTTTTGGATACCCAGTCGATTCTGGGATGCGGCAGCGATATTTACTGCAATTCCGAAACCTTGGTGGTGGCGCTGGTCACTGGGGAAGAAGCAAACAATGTCTATAAGGACAAAACGGATTTGTATCGGTTTTCCCTAAAGGATGGCGCTGTTACCATGGAAAGCCAGGGCTCGGTGCCCGGATATGTGCTGAATCAGTTCAGCATGGACGAGTACAACGGCTATTTCCGTATCGTAACTACTGAAAATGTAACTCACTATTTTAACGAGGGCGGCATAGCCTCTGCGGAACAGGAAAAAACCAGGAACCATCTGTTTGTGCTGGATGAATCGATGAATATCGTAGGCAGTATAGAGGATCTGGCCCGGGGCGAGTCTATTTACTCCGCCAGATTTATGGGAGATACCGGCTATTTTGTCACCTACCGGCAGGTTGACCCGCTGTTCACCGTCGATTTGTCCACTCCCTCGGAGCCGAAGATTTTAAGCGAGCTGAAGGTGCCTGGCTTTTCCAATTATCTCCACCCATTTGGCGACGGATTGCTGCTGGGCTTTGGACAAAATTCAGATGAGGAAAGCGGGGAGATTCAGGGCCTCAAGCTTTCTATGTTTGATACCTCCGACCCGGCCGCGGTCGCAGAAAAGCATTCCGAGCTGCTGGGAGAGAAATATATGTGGAGCAATGCCATTGGCAACCATAAGGCTATCCTGGTGGATTCGGAAAAAAATCTCATCGGGTTTCCGGCGGAAAATGAGTATATGCTTTATTCCTATTCCCCGGAATCAGGCTTTCAAAAAATTGCTCAGTTAACGCTGGAGGCCGACGGCCCCGGCGATATGGATTACGACCTGCGAGGCTTCTACGTAGATGATGTGTTTTATTTATACAGCCCCAGCGGTTTAGCGGCCTTTTCTATGGAAGATTTCTCCCGGATTTCAACTCTGCTGTGGGAGGAATAAGAGAAGGTTATTCCAGGCAGGCGCGGTCAGCCGGCACCGAAGTGCGGACCGCCGGCTGACGCCTGGGCTGGAGCGGGAAGCCTTACCCTCAACCCCTGAATGGCGGGAAGCGGCAGAAGTGAAAAGAGGAGCCCCGCGCTTTAGACGATGAGGCGCTAAGCGGGCCCCAGGGCTCAAAAAAGCAGTTGTCTGCCGATCCGCCGCAAAAAACGGAAGCCGGTAAATCGCAAGGCTGTTTTTCTACGAGGAGTGAAAACAATGCGTATAAAAGGTAAGCTTATTTTTACATGGATTTGTCTGCTTTTTGCGCTGGCCCCTTCCAGCTGTGCCGCCCCCCGCCCCCTGGGCCTCCCTTTCTCCGTTTCTCAGGTTGAGAAAATAGAGCTTTACCGTTTTGTGATACCGGCGCAGGCTCGGAAAAAAACTATTTCGGAGGCCGGAGGGATTCAATGGATTTACGGTGTCCTGGCGGAAGCGGAGGCGGCGGACAATACCTTGGAGCCGGAATCAGGCGCGCAGGTTACCAGTTTCCGGTTTTGTCTTAGCGGAGGCTCGTCATTTGAGATGGCTTATATCTCTCACGAAGGGAAAACCGGGGAACTAAAGGGAAAAAATATCAATTATCAAACGGCGGAGGACGTAAGCCGTCTATGGGATGGCTTCAGCGACGAAGAGGAAACGCCTGCTTCGGTATCGGAACTGCCAGCCATATAAATTATCCCTGAAGCTCCGCCGCTTCTCCCAGTTCACTTTCCGGGCCCGGATTTATTATGGCAGCTTGCTGTTTTTCCATTTGTGCCGCGTCCGCTCCGACTCGCGATGGGACTCTTGGATGACAGAGTTGAAAAGAAAGCGGCGGCCTGCATTTTGGTTCGCGGCAGTAAGCGCGTTAAATTGAGAGCGGCAGGCGAAACGGCGGCTGCGCCATTTTGAAAGTGTGAAGGTAGTGTGCTGGCGGACATTTGCGCATGAATGTAATCATTCGGAGGGATTGTTATGAAAAGAAGAAAGCTTTTGTCCCTTTTTTCCGTACTGGCCTTTGTTCTCTCAGTCCAATTCAGCGTGCTTGGGGCGTCTGGTCCGGGGGCGGAGGACGCGCCGGCAGATATGAGCGGCACAGCCCTTAACGCCCAGGAAAGGGAGGCTTTCCACAGAAACGTTGCGGACGACGAGGCTTTTATCCATTTGGTGACGACGGCGGCGGAGCATAAGGGAAGGGACGTTTCCCTGAAAGGGGTGCATCCTGATAAGTGCCTTAAGCTTTACGGGCTGAAAAGATCGGAACAGAGCCTGATCGAGTCCCTGTGCGGCGTTTACGGGGAAACAGGAAAGATAGAAAGCTTGTTCAGCGATGATTACGGCGTACTGGTTCTTTATGTCAATGAAAATGATGAGTATGTGGACTCCTTCGTGTTTACCAGAAAGGAGAATCTGCCAGGCACCCAGGATAAAAACGGCTGGGTTCCTCTCGGCTCAGGCAGCCTGACGGCGGACGAGGATTTTCTGGCTCAGTACTCAAAAGATGGCGATCTGAGCAAATATATAACGGGCTTAGGTCTGAAAAATACCAGCCGGCTGATCCTCACCACCGCGATACCGTATCTGCCGACCTGTATCTATTTTGTGCAGGAAAACGAAGAATTCCTGCTGCCTCTGGAAGACGGCCGCGCCGGCATTCAAGGGCTGCAGGTCTATCGGGTGAGCGATATCGTCGAAACCTTTTTAATGCCTATTTTGGAGTTTCAAATAGAGCAGGCAGAAGAATATAGAAAGATGAATCCAGATTCAGAATATTTGCCGGCAGGTGCGCCACAATTTCCTGATAATTTACCCATGCAGGCTGCTGTGGATTTAAACACTTACTTTGCGGCCGGGCAGACGGAGCGCCATACGGCGGAAAAGTCAGGCGGCCCCCGGGCCTTGCCATCGGGTCATGACGATGCCGGTGAAGCGGCGGATCTGGGCGGGACAGCAGAGACTGCCGCAGTGGCCACGCCAAAACTGAAAACGGATGATATTTCGTGGATACCGGTCACAATTGCTTGCGCGGCCGTTCTGCTGACTGTGGGAGGAATTGGATATAGAGTGTGGAGAATCAAGAGGCGCAGAGGTTAAAGCACGGTAAAAAGGAACGGAGCGGCTTAAAGCTCCGGCAGTAAAATCCTGGAAGCTATAATTGTCTGAAAAATCTGGAAGCATACTGCTGGTAAGAATCATAAAAAGCACCTGATTTGATACCTTAGCGCCGCAGACTGCCCTGTGGTTCGTAAACGGGCGGCGCTTTTTCGGTGGAGTTTCCGCCGGCGTCTGGAAGGAAGGCTTTTGCGGGGCGCTGCTTGTAAAGGCAGCGCCCCGGCTGCTCCGCGGGAAGTTGAAAATTTCAGACAGCTTTCCGGGCTTTACTTTTGCGCGCCGGAGAAAATATGGCGATAATTGCTTTTTCAATTCAATAGTGGTACAATTCGGTTAGGAGGAATCACTATGCCGAATCAAAATGACAACCGAACGGTACCCGGATTTACAGTATATCATGACCTCAACAGCCCTACGGGGGAGAGCTATCACTGCCATGAGTACCATGAGGTGATTTTTTTCCTTTCCGGAGAGGGCCGTTATGTGGTGGAAGGCAAGACCTACCGCCTTCAGCCCGGAGACCTTCTGGTCATCAGCGACCGGGAGATCCACCGGGATAGTGAAAAAAGCGGGAAGCGCCGCGACCGGTATATTGCCTATATTGACAGCGCTTTTCTCGAGGAAGCAAAAAAAGCCGATCGCAACGGGGAGGATTTATCACGGTGCTTTGATGTGCTGTCCGGCAGGAGGTACCATCTTCTGCGGCTGGGGGCTCAGGAGAGAAAACGGGCGGCGGCGATTTTTGCGGCCCTTGCTGAAGCAAACCCTCAGGGCTACGGCGCGGACCTGCTGAAGAAATGCTATATGATCGAGCTCCTTGTTATGCTGAATCGGGCTTGCTTTTCTGAGGATGAACCTGAGGAGGCTTTGTGCAATCCAAAAATCCAATGCATCGTTGAGTTTATCAATACACATTTAGACGGGGATCTCAACCTGGAGCTTCTTTCCGCGCGGTTTGGCTTAAGTAAATACCATATGACCCGGGAATTTAAACGCTGTCTCGGACTGAGCCTGCATCAATATGTCTTAAAAAAGAGGCTTTTAGAAGCCCGTGCGGCGCTGCGGCGGGGACAGACAGCGGCCCAGGCGTTTGCCTTGAGCGGCTTTTCCGATTATTCCCATTTCTCCAGGGCCTTCCGGGAGACCTTTGGGATGTCTCCGCGGGAGTACCGTATGAAGGTAAAGGAAGGCTCGTTTTCGATGAAGGTGCTTTTTGAGTAACCGTTTGACGAATTACCTTCCGAAAGGCAAGAACCCCCGTTCCTCTTATGTGAACGGGGGTTCTTATTCAGAATGAGGCCTCAAGCCTTTTAGCTAATATCCCTCTTCGAAGGCCAATGCCGCATTTGCCCTGTCCAGAGCTTTTGCGAGCTGCCAGTTCACTGGCGGTTTTGATTGTGGACGAAAAACGGAGCCCTAAGAGGCTGAAAACCAGCACGGGTTTTGAGGCGGCGCAAAAAAGAAAGCTGGGTCCAGAAAAACGCAAGGCTTTTCGAAAAGAGGGCGGTGCCGCGAAAACGCTCACAGAAGCTCCCGGAAGCTTTTGATGTATTGGTCGGCCAGAGACTGGATCGCCTGGGACTGCTGGGCGGCATATACGTCGTATACGCCTACCGCATACATATTGGCCGCTTTAGCCCCCTGGATGCCGTCCAGAATATCTTCAAATACGGCGCAGTCCTCGGGAGCTACCCCCAGCCTTTTTGCCGAGAGAAGGTAAATATCGGGAAATCCCTTGCCTCTGGCGCATTCCCCCACATGGGAAATTGCGTCGAACAAATGGTAAACGCCGTTGTTTTTTAAGGCTGGGCCGAATAAGGGCGGCCCCGAAGCGGTGGCCAGAGCAAGCTTGACCCCCTTTTCCTTTAAGGAAAGCAGATACTCCATGGCCCCATCCTTCAGCCTCACCTCTCCGCTGTAGGCCGCTACCGCCCGGTCATCCCATTCCTGAATCAAGCTTTCCGGCTTTTCATCGAGATGAAAACGCTGGATGGTGTATTCCGCCATCTCCTGGTAGGACATGGGGCCGACCTTTTCCATATAATCATCGGGAACCTCCAACCCTCTGGCGTTGAGAAAGTCAATGTCAATTTTAGCCCATATTCCCATAGAATCCAGTATGGTTCCATCCATATCAAAAATAGCCGCTTTGATCGGTTTCATGTCGTCTCCTTTTGCAATTTTTTATCAGAAATAGTACATTTTTATTAACATTATACCGAAAGGGGAATGCAGTTGCAATCCCTTTTGAAAAAGTGTATAATATATTCGGTCAATAGTCTTGCGGTTCGCGACGCGAATAATAGGGAACGGGGTGAAAGGCCCCGGCAGCTCACTCTACTGTAAGAAGGACGAAAGGCAGCCGTCACTGGGAGAATCCCGGGAAGACGCTGAGTAGGAGGATTTCAAGCCAGGAGACCTGCCGCTGAGACAAGCAAAGACGTTCGGTGAGGAATGTTGGCAGACGTGCGGACAAAATGTGATCCTTTCGTGTGCTGAAGCCTTCTGTATCCGATACAGAAGGCTTTCTTTTTCGCCGGGAAAAAGGAGGAACTTATGTCATGAAAAAAGGAAAACTGCTTTCCCTGCTGTTGGCGGCGGTGGTAGGCGCCGGGTCGCTGGCAATGACAGCCCAGGCCGCTCCGGCCGAGCTGCCGGCGCAGACAGCGAAAACCGCGGCTTTTGTGAAGGCCAGCGATTGGGTCTTGAAGGACGACTGGGCAATTTTTGCGCTGGGCCGTAATCAAGAGGAGGGCTGCGAAAAACTGTATGAGGATTATTATCAGGGTGTGCTGGCGCTGCTGGCAGATCCGGCGGCCAAGCTGATCCCAAGCGATTATATCAGGCTTTCTCTTTCTCTTACCGCCATTGGCATTGACCCCAGGAATGTTGAGGGAAATGATCTGCTGGAGAAAATTGACCAGGCGGACCGTGAGAAGTATTTTCAGATGCCCACCAGCTCTCTGGCTTACGCTTTAGCCCTGATGGAACGGTATCCGGATTCTTTTAGCGGAACGCTGAAGGAAGATACCATACAGAAAATATTGGGCGCTCAGCAAGCGGACGGCAGCTTTGACTATACAGTGGGAGGCGGATATCCGGACCCGGACAGTACCGCTCAGGCGATGCAGGGCCTAATGCTGCTGGGAGATACCTATGCTTCCGAGATTCAAGCGGCCGTAGATTGGCTGAAGGCGCAGATGAATGAGGATGGCGCTATCCTGAATTGGGGCGCGGCCAACCCATCCTCTACCGCGCAGGTTTTGATCGCCTTTGCCCAGAAAGGCGAGGTGCCGGCCAATGACCAGGAAAAGACGTTGTACGACGGCATTATGACCTTTGCGCTGGATAACGGTTCCTTCCTGGACACCAATTGGCAGACGGGAGAGCTGGAGTATAACGAATATACTACCGGCCAATGCTTCCAGGCGCTGGTAGCCTATTCCCGTATGGTAAACGGACAGTCCGCTCTGTTTGATCTCAGCGACGCTGCGGTTACCCCAAGGCCGAAGCCGGAAGAGGAGAAGCCGGAATCCGGATCTTCCTCGTCTCAGGCCTCTTCCGAACCCTCCGGTGCTCCGGAAGAGGAATCCGAGCCGCCGGCTTCCAGTGAGGCCGCAGACCTGGATTCCCCCAAGACCGGAGACATGGGCCTGGTTTCCATTGCCGCTGTTGGCTTGATCGCTGCGGCAGCCGCTGTTGTTTTGTACAGGAAGAAATAAATCATTTGATTGTAAAAAGAATGGAACAGCATGAAAAGATATCTTAAAAAGTTGGGCTGCCTGGTCTGCTGCCTGTGTCTCGCCGCATCGTTTTGGGGATGCAAGGTGGAAACCGTAGAGCAGCACCAGCAGGCGGCCTCCTCTCAGGCGTCGCAAGCGCAGAATTCTTCCTCCAAGACAGGCGCGGGCAAAGAAGAGAAAGATTCTTCTAAGCCCTCCGGCTCCGGCAAGAGCGAGCCTGCCGGCTCCTCCCAGCAGGAGGGTCAAGGGAATGAAGCGGGAGAAAACGCAGGAGAGAACGCCGGGAAGGCTTCCGTGCCCCCGGCCTCCAACACGCCGGAGGCGCCGGCTGTTTCCCAGCCCGGGAGCCTGCCCTCCAGCGGGGCGCAGCCCCAATCCGGAGGAGCCTCCTCGGCGCCCGCGGAACCGGCTCCCCCGGCGCCGGAACCCGAACCGGAGCCTGACCCGGAAACGATAACGGTTACGGTTTCCGTGCTCTGCACTTTGGCGGTGGGAAATCCGAACCTGAACCCGGGGGTGACGGTGCCGTCTGACGGCGTGATGGTATCCGGGCTTTCTCTGGAACTGACTCCGGGTCAAACCGCCTTTGACGCCTTGAGCCAGACCGGCCTGGCGCTGGATTATTCCGGCAGTCCGTCGAGAAAGAACGTATATCTGAAGGGGATCGGAGGCTTGTATGAAAGAGACTGCGGCCCCAGCAGCGGCTGGGTGTTTTCGGTGAATGGGGCGTATCCCAATACCAGCTGCAGCAAGGTCGCTTTAAGCGACGGAGACGTAGTTTCCTTTCAATTTACAGACGGAACCAAATTAAACTAAGCAAAAAAGGGGCGCTGCCAGATGAGAAATCCGATTTCAGAATTTCATCCTCTGGCGGTGTTTCTTTATTTTATGACTGCTGTTGGAATTACCCTTCTGTGGAATAGGCCCGGGCTTCTGCTGGCGTCCTTTCTCATCGCCTTTGGTTATGCCTGCGCACTGGAAAAAGGAAAAAATATTCTCAGAAGCCTGGTTTGGCTGCTCCCGGTAACGGCTCTGCCGGTCATCATCAATCCCTTAGTCAACCACCGCGGCAACACGCCGGTGCTCTATATCAACGATCAGCCGATTACTCTGGAGGCTGTTCTTTACGGCCTGTTCACCGGGCTGATGATCGCTGCCATGCTGTTTTGGTTTCAGGCTTATTCCAAGAGCCTGGACAGCGACGGCTTTCTTTATTTATTCGGCGGAAAACTGCCCTCCATCGCTCTGATGGTAACGATGATCTTCCGGTTTATCCCCCAGTTTCACCGAAGCCTTCAGGAGATCGAAGCGGTGCAGAAAACTTTGGGAGCCGCCGTCAGCCGGGGGACGATAAGGCAAAGGCTTCAAGCCGGGGGGAGGCTGCTGTCGGCCCTGGTGTCTATCACTCTGGAGGATTCCCTTCAGACGGCGGATTCCATGAATGCGAGAGGCTATGGCCTGCCGGGGAAAACCCGGTCCAGAAAAATCCGGTTTGCCTTGCGGGATGGAGTGCTTTTGGCGGCCTCTTTGGGAGAATTGGTGTGCTTCCTTCTTCTTTTTGGGATGGGGAAGCTTGATTTTTACTATTTTCCGGCGCTGGCCGGCGCGGAATGGACGACGGCAGTGGCGGCGTTTTTTCTGGCAACTTGTTTTTACTTTTTGATTCCTATTTTTATTTTCATCGGGGAGGAAATCCAATGGCTCTTTTTGAAATCCAAAATTTCTCGTTTGCCTATCCCAAAACGCAGGAGCCGGCGCTAAAGGAGATTTCCTTTTCCCTGGAGGAGGGAGAGCTTTTCCTTTTGAGCGGCGCGTCGGGTTCCGGCAAAACCACCCTTTTGCACCAGCTGAAGCCGGCGATCGCTCCCTATGGCAAAAGGCAGGGAGCCGTCTTGTATGAGGGGCGCCCTGTAGAAGAGCTGGAAAAACGGCGGGCCGCGCTGGAAATTGGGTTCGTATTTCAATCGCCCGACGCGCAGATTGTCACGGACCGGGTGTCGTCGGAGCTTGCCTTCGGCCTGGAAAATGCCGGAGTGCCGCCGGAGGAAATCCGCCGGAGGGTAGCCGAGATGGCCGGCTTTTTCGGGATAGAAGGCTGGTACCATAAAGCAATAGAAGCCCTCTCAGGCGGTCAAAGGCAGATGCTGAATTTAGCGTCGGTCATGGTGATGAATCCCAGGGTGCTGATTTTAGACGAGCCGACCTCCCAGCTGGATCCAGTTTCCGCCGGGAATTTTATCGGGATGCTGGAAAAGCTGAACCGGGAGCTGGGGCAGACCATCCTCCTGACCGAGCACCGGCAGGAGGAGCTTTTCCCCTTGGCGGACCGTATCGGGATGATGGAGCTGGGAAGACTGAAACAGGCTTTGCCGCCAAAGGAGATGGCGGCGGCTTTGCTGAAGGAGCAGGCTCCCCTCTCGAAGGCCCTGCCGACTCCGGCGAAAATTGCCTGGGCGCTGGGAAGGCGGGCTGACCTTCCCTTAACGATGAAGGAGGGAAGAGGCTTTTTGGCGGCGCTTCCCCCAAGCAGGCATAAGCTGGAAAAGGCAAACCCGCCTGAACCGGGAGAAAAGATATTAGAGGCGAAAAATCTGTTCTTCCGGTACGATAAGGATGCTCCCGACGTTTTGAGGGATTTTTCCCTGACGCTGGAAAAGGGACGGTGCCTGGCGGTGCTGGGGGGAAACGGCGCGGGAAAAACCACGGCCCTGCAGGTGCTGGCGGGCATCCTTCCGCCTTATCGGGGACGGGTCAAACGGAAGACGGACAAGATCGCTTATCTGTCTCAGAATCCGGGGTTTGTGTTCCTAACGGAAGCTCTGCGGGAGGACTTTACTCTGGCGTGCCGAAGCGAAGAGCGCTGGCGCGGGGAATTGGAGCGTTCTCCCTTCTTTCAAAAGCTGACTCCTCTGCTGGAGAGGAATCCTTTGGATTTATCCGGCGGGGAGCTTCAGAAAGCGGCTCTGTTCAAGGTGATTTTGACAGAGCCGGATGTCATCCTGCTGGATGAGCCCACCAAGGGACTGGATCCCTTTGCCAAGGAGGAGTTAGGAGCCGCTTTCCAGGAATGGACGGCTCAGGGGAAATGCCTGGTGCTGGTCACTCACGATATCGAGTTTTCTGCCCGGTATGCCCACCGCTGCGCGTTTCTGTTTGACGGAGGGATTGTATCCCAGGAAGCGCCGGACCTGTTCTTTACAACCAATCAATTTTATACCACCGCCGCCTGCAAAATGTCCCGGGGTATTTTAGACGGAGCGGTGACTGGGGAAGAGGTGATCCGCTGTGCGTCTGGCGCTGATCGTTAGCTTTTTACTGGCAGGCGGAGCCTGCCTGCTGTTCTTTTTTTCCTTTGAGAGACGGAAGCCCTCGGTAAAGGACATCCTCCCCGTGGTGGTGATGGTGGCGGTTGCCTCGGCGGGACGGGTAGTGTTTAATTTTCTGCCTCAGATTCAGCCTGTTACGGCGATTGTGATCATTATGGGCGTTTACTGCGGGAAGCAGACAGGCTTTCTCACCGGTTCGCTGTGCGCCCTGGTGTCCAATCTTTTTCTGGGCCAGGGCCCATGGACCCCTTTTCAAATGCTGGCCTGGGGACTGGTGGGAGTGCTGGCCGCGGTTTTGGCAAAGGCGCCGTTTTTCCGCCGAGCCTGGGCTGTCTGTGCCTACGGCTTTCTGGCGGGTTTCCTTTACGGAGCCGTCACCGATTTGTGGACGATTATGGCCATGGGAGAAAGCCTGAGCTGGCCTTTAGTTTTCACCGCTTATGCCGCGGCGGTTCCCTTTAACGTGCTCCACGGCATGGGCAATATAGTCTTTTTGATGCTCCTTTACCGGCCGCTGGGCGGCAAGCTGAAAAGGATGCAGGAAAAATTTGGGGTGCTGGCTTCTGGGAAAAATACATAAAGCAAAAGAAACCGGGGACAGCCCCAGAAAGGAGCGGGAAGCCTATGAAGCATTGTGTTCATATTTACTGCGGAGACGGAAAAGGCAAAACCACTGCCGCCGCCGGCTTGGCGGCCCGGATGGCTGGTTATGGGAAAAAGGTGCTGTTCGTTCAGTTTTTTAAGGGCGGCGAAACTGGGGAGATCAATTTGTTCTTAGGCCTGCCCCAATTTCAAATTCTCAGAAGCGAGAAACCGTTTCCCTTTACCTTTCAGATGGACGAAGCGCAGAAGCAGGAGCTGAGAGAGATCCACAACGGCCTTCTGCGCCAGGCCCTGGAACAATGCCGGAGGGAAGCGTTTGGCTTGGCGGTTTTGGATGAGGCGTTCGCGGCGCTTCAGGAAAATTTGCTGGATGAAGCTTTGCTGCAAAAATTCCTTTCTGAGCTGAGAGGCAGGATGGAGATCGTTCTGACCGGCAGGACGCCGCCTAAGGCTTATTTAGACCTGGCGGACTATGTGACGGAAATGACCCTGAGAAAGCACCCCTACGGCCAGGGGCTGGAAGCCCGGCGGGGAGTGGAATATTGAGCGGCTTAAGGATTTTCAAAAGCGCGGAGCGGCCCGCGCTTTTTCTATTTATAGGCTTAAATGCCGGAGCGTTTTCTGATTGGAAATGGGAATCCACCGCCTTTGTCCCCGGACAGATTTCACTTTTCGGCCGGAAAGATTCGCCCTTGAAAAAAGCTTCTTGACTTTAGGAAACAATCTAGTTATTCTAAAAGATAGAAACCATGTTCGGAAAGGATGATCTTTTGACAGACGCGCAGCTTCATGAGCTTTTAAAGGATAATGGATACACGCTAGCGGTTTTAAAAGGGGACCAGGTGGTGTTCCACTCTCAGGAGAGAGGGCTGAAACCCCTTTATCAGTTATACCGGCAGCAGCCTGAGCTTCTGCGGGACAGCGTGATCGCTGATAAAGTAACAGGCAAGGCTGCCGCTGTGCTGGCGGTTTTAGGGGGCGCCAAGGAGGTTTATTCCGATCTGATCAGTGAGCACGCTTTTCAGGTTCTGGAATCTGGCGGCGTTAAAACCAGATACGGCGGGAAAGCGCCGTATATTATCAATCGGACAAAAACCGGGATGTGCCCCATGGAAACCTTGGTGATGGATGCGGCCTCGCCAGAGGAAGGGGCCGCGCGGTTAATTGAATTTTTTGAGGGCTTAAAGGAGAAACAAAATGGAACAGAGAAAAATGAAAGGCACTGAAGAAATGGTATCCCTATTGGGGCTGGGGTGTATGCGCTTTCCCCATGAAACTCCGGGCAGCGACGACATCGACGTGGAAAAGGCGGAAAAGATGATCGATTACGCCATCAAGCACGGCGTCAATTACTTTGATACCGCCTATCCTTATCACGGGCATCAGTCTGAGCCTTTTTTGGGCCAGGCAATGAAAAAATACCCGAGAGAAAGCTTCTACCTTGCCAGCAAGCTTCCCATGTGGTATTTGAAAAAGGAAGCGGATGTGGCACGCTATTTTGAGGAGCAGCTGGAGCGCTGCCAGGTGGAATATTTTGATTTTTACCTGTGCCACGCCATGAATGAGGAACGGTTCCAGATGCTTCAGGAATATCATATTTTCGAGAAGCTGGCGGAATATAAAAAGCAAGGGAAAATCCGGCATATCGGCTTTTCCTTCCACGATTCCCCGGAGGTGCTGGAGAAGATTTGCAGCGCCTATCCCTGGGAGTTTGCGCAAATCCAGCTGAACTATGTGGACTGGGATTTTCAGGACGCTAAAGCCCAGTATGAAATTTTAGAACGGCACGGTCTCCCGGCGATTATTATGGAGCCGGTGCGGGGCGGCGCTCTGGCGGATTTGGGCGAGGGGCCGAACCAAGTGCTGAAGCGGGCTGATCAAAAGGCCAGCATCGCCTCCTGGGCGATCCGCTACGCGGCCTCTCTGCCCAATGTGCTGACCGTGCTCAGCGGTATGTCTACTGACGAGCAGCTTGCGGATAATATCCAGACAATGACGGACTTTCAGCCCTTATCGGCGGATGAGAGAGAAGTCCTGGAGAATGCTCTGGAAATTTACCGCAGAAATGTTCTCATTCCATGCACCGGCTGCCGTTACTGCATCGATTGCCCGGTAGGGATCGATATTCCTTCCATTTTCCGGCTTTACAACCATTTTTCCATGAACCGGCATACCCTCAACAAGCCGGAAAATGAGTTTTTAGCGGATTATCAGAAAATTGAGGAATCCTGCCGGGCTGACCAATGCATCGGCTGTCAGAATTGCGTTTCTCATTGCCCCCAGAGCATCCAGGTTCCTGAAGAGCTTGCAAAGATTGCGGCTTTTGTCTCAGGACTGGAAAAAAACGAATGAATTCTATTTGCTCCCCTGGCACGCCGGAAATTAGGCGTACCAGGGGTTCTTTTATAGAGAAAGCGCTGTAGGCGAGAATAGAAAAGTCCTGTCAAAGGGCGTTCCTCTCACACGGTGCGGGGATCGAAATGCTGGCAGCAGCTTTTTAGGATAGGCTGGCGGGTGAAAGCGTCATCCAAGCATTGGATTTCTATAATATGCGAGAACTGGTGCTGCAAAGCTTCATTCCGGTGTGCGCCTGAGGCTCCTGGCGGGAAGAAAGCTTGATAATCCGCCCATATGCAAAAGGCCCCCGGCTTTCCGGGGGCCTTTTGCATATGGGCGGATTACACGGCAGAGCTCCTCTGATACGCTGCGGCCGGTAGGTCTTTAACAGAGATTTTCAAAATTGCCCCCAAGGGAAATCTTTTCAAAATGTTCATAGACTTTTCATAGCTTTTTTCTAAGAACGGAATATAATACTTAAATACCTTAATAGTTAACGAGGTGAATATTATGCCGGAATCTACTGTGCGTACGGAAAGGCTTTTGGAGTCCTTGACCAATATGCACCATGTTTTCCGCTGCCTGCCGCCAACAGGCGTGATCAACAAAGGAGAATTTTATGTTTTGCAACATGTTTTCCAGCAGATGGACAGAAAGGGTGTGAATTATGTTACGCCGACCGAGCTGAGCGAGGTCATGGAGGTGACGAAGCCGGCGATCAGCAAAATGCTGAATGTTTTAGAGGATAAAGGATATATTGAAAGACAGCAGGATTCTAAGGACCGGCGGGCCGTTTATGTAACCCTGACTGAAAAAGGGCAAGGCGTACGAGAGGAATCAATGAAAATCGTGAGAGAGGCTGTGAACCGGATTATCCGGCAGATGGGAGATCAGGCCGCAGACCGGCTGATTGATGCGCTGCAGGACCTGCTGCTGGCTGTGAGACAGTGTTATCCTCACGATAGGAGCCCGAGGGAGGAGCAAGAATGAGAAAAATAGCAAGCTACTTACGAAGATTTTTCTTACCGGTTTTAGGAATCGTGGCGCTTCTGGTGATCCAGGCGGTGTGCGATTTGTCACTTCCGGATTACACCAGTAAAATCGTCAATGTGGGGATCCAGCAGGGGGGGATTGAAAATCCCGCGCCGGAGCAGATCCGGCAAAGCGAGATGGAAAAGCTTTTACTGCTGGTGCCTGAAGAAAGCCGGGACGCCGTGCTGGAAAAATACACCCTGAATACAGAAAAGGATCCAGCGGTATATGAGCAGAAGCGGCTCAGCGGAAAAGAGCAGGAGGACTTAAACGGCATTCTGGAAAAGCCGATTTTCCTGGTTTATATGCTGGAAAGCGGGCAGGTGGAAGGGATGCCCGGCGAAATTACGCCTGAAATCCTCCAAGGCATGGAGGCCCAGGGAATCTCGCTGGATCAGGTTATGGATGAATTAGACCAGAAGCTGGGCGAGATGGAGGGCAGCATTCTGACCCAGAGCGACATCCTGTATGTACAGCAGGAGTATGAGGCTCTGGGCGTGGACGTGGGCGCGATTCAGATCCAGTATATTGTGATCACCGGCCTGAAAATGCTGGGCCTGGCCCTGGCAGCCATGCTGGCCACCATCATCGTGACGCTTTTGGCTTCACGGACTGCGGCGGGCGTGGCGAAGAACCTGAGAAATGATGTGTTCCAAAAGGTGGTAAGCTTTTCTAACCAAGAATTTGAGAAATTCTCCACCGCCTCTCTCATCACCAGAAGCACCAACGATATCCAGCAGATTCAGATGCTTTTAGTGCTGCTTTTGAGAATCGTTTTTTACGCTCCCATCGTGGCGGTGGGCGGATGCGTCATGGCCTTGCAAAAGAATAGCTCCATGTTCTGGGTCATCGGCGTGGCGGTGGTAGCCGTGCTCAGCCTTGTGGTAGTGCTCTTCAGTATTACGATGCCTCGATTCAAGCTGATGCAGAAGCTGGTGGATAAGCTGAACCTGGTTTCCCGGGAGATCCTGTCGGGCTTGTGGGTAATCCGGGCCTTCGGCACCCAAAAATATGAGGAAAAGCGTTTTGATGGGGTTAATAGGGATTTGACCAAAACCAACCTGTTCGTCAACCGGGTGATGACCTGCATGATGCCGGCTATGATGCTGACCATGAACGCGGTCACTGTGCTGATCGTTTGGGTCGGCGCGGATAAAATTAACGCCGGCGGGATGCAGGTAGGCGATTTGATGGCGTTTATCCAGTACACCATGCAGATTGTCATGTCCTTCCTGATGATCTCTATGATGTCTATTATGCTCCCCAGGGCCACTGTATCTGCCAACCGTATTCAGGAGGTCTTGGAGACAGAGGTGGAAATTGCAGACCCCGCAAGGCCGGAGGGCTTTGTCCCGTCGAAAACTGGAGAAGTAGAATTTCAGGATGTGTCCTTCCGGTATCCGGGCGCGGATGAGGATGTTTTGGAAAACATTACCTTTACAGCCAAGAAAGGGGAAACCACGGCGTTTATCGGTTCTACCGGCAGCGGCAAATCTACCCTGATCAATCTAATCCCCCGGTTTTACGACGTGACCAAGGGAAGGATACTGGTAAACGGCCGGGATGTGCGGGATGTGACCCAGCATGAGCTGCGTGCCAGAATCGGTTACGTCCCTCAAAAGGGCGTGCTGTTTTCCGGAACCATTGAATCCAATCTGAAATACGGCGGAGATTCCATCAGCGACCGGGATATGGAGCAGGCAGCCCAGATCGCTCAAGCGACGGAATTTATCGGCGCTAAGCCCGATGGTTACCAATCGGAGATTTCCCAGGGAGGCGGGAACGTGTCTGGCGGGCAGAAGCAAAGGCTTTCCATCGCCAGAGCCATTGCCAAGCATCCGGAGATTTATATCTTTGACGACAGCTTTTCCGCCCTGGACTATAAGACGGATGTGGCACTGCGAAAGGAATTGAAGGAGAAAACCGCCGGCGCCACGGTGCTGATCGTAGCCCAGCGGATCAGTACGATTCTCCACGCAGAGCAGATTATCGTGCTGGACGAAGGGAAAATCGTAGGAAAGGGCACTCACGAAGAGCTGCTGCAAAGCTGCGAGGTATACCAGCAGATCGCCTTATCTCAGCTGTCAAAGGAGGAATTGGGCAAATGAGCAGGACACCTACAAAACGAAGAGGCCCAATGGGCGGCCACGGCGGCATGGGGATGTCTGTGGAAAAGGCCAAGGACTTCAAAGGTACGATGAAAACCCTTTGGAGTTATCTCTCAAACTATAAATTCGCGATTATTCTGGTGGCGGTTTTCGCCATTGGAAGCACCATCTTCTCTATTGTCGGGCCTAAAATTTTGGGGAACGCCACCACTGAGCTGTTTAACGGCCTGATGGATAAACTCCAGGGAGGCTCCGGTATCAATTTCGGAAAAATCGGGGAAATCCTGCTGTTTCTGATCGGCCTGTATGTGGTCAGCGCTTCGTTCAGCTTTATTCAGGGCTTTATCATGACGAATGTGTCTCAAAAGCTGACCTACCGCTTGCGGAAAAATATTTCTGAGAAGATCGGCAGAATGCCTATGCGGTATTTTGACGGCCAGACCCACGGCGAGGTTCTTTCCAGAATTACCAACGATATCGATACCCTGAGCCAAAGCCTGAACCAGAGCATCACCCAGCTGATTACCAGCGCCACCATGCTGGTAGGAATTCTAGTGATGATGTTCTCCATCAACTGGATTATGACTCTGGTATCCCTGCTGATTCTGCCCATTTCTTTGGGAATCATCACCAAGATCATTAAAAAATCCCAAAAGCACTTTAAGGCCCAGCAGGAATATTTAGGCCATGTCAACGGCCAGGTGGAGGAAATCTATGGCGGGCATAACGTGGTGAAGGCCTTTAACAGCGAAAAAAAGGTTACCGAGGAATTTCAAAAAGCCAACGAGGTGCTCTACGGTTCCGCCTGGAAAAGCCAGTTTTTGTCCGGTATGATGATGCCGATTATGAATTTTGTCAGCAATGTGGGCTATGTGGCCGTGGCGGTCCTCGGCGGCGTGTTCTCAATTCAGGGAATCATTACGGTGGGCAATATCCAGTCCTTTATCCAGTATAATAAGATGTTTACCCAGCCGATTCAGCAGATCGCCCAGGTGAGCAACCTGTTCCAGTCTACAGCCGCGGCTGCGGAGCGGGTGTTCGAGTTTCTGGACGAGGCGGAAGAGGATCAAACGGTCGAAAACCCGGTTTCCATCATCAACCGTCCGGGTGATGTGGAGTTTGAGAATGTCAAATTCGGTTATCTGTCTAATAAAACCATCATCAATGATTTCAGCGCCCATGTGAAGGCCGGACAAAAGGTGGCTATCGTAGGGCCTACCGGCGCGGGAAAAACCACCATGGTGAAGCTGCTGATGCGGTTTTACGATGTCAGCGGCGGCGCGATTTTGGTAGGCGGCGACGATATCCGGCGGTTCAACCGGGAAGAGCTGCGGCAGATGTTCGGTATGGTGCTTCAGGATACCTGGCTGTTTAACGGCACCATTATGGAGAATATCCGCTACGGCCGGCTGGACGCCACCGACGAGGAGGTAATCGAGGCGGCGAAAGCGGCGCATGTGCATCACTTCATCAAGACCTTGCCCGACGGCTATAATATGGTGCTGAATGAGGAGGGAACCAATGTATCCCAAGGCCAGAAGCAGCTTTTGACCATCGCCAGGGCGATTTTGGCAGATCCCAAGATTCTGATTCTGGATGAAGCCACCAGCTCGGTGGATACCCGGACGGAAATCAGAATCCAGAAAGCCATGGATAATCTGATGAAGGGCCGGACCAGCTTTGTCATCGCCCACCGGCTTTCTACAATCCGTGACGCGGACCTGATCCTTGTGATGAAGGACGGAGATATCGTGGAGCAAGGCACTCACGAGGAGCTGCTGCTGAAAAACGGCTTTTACGCTGAGCTGTATAACTCACAGTTTGAAGAAGCGGTGTAGGATGAAAAATTCCCGGGGCGAATGCTTGCCCCGGGAATTTTTCTCAAAAACAGCGAACAATAATGGGAGGACAAAGCCGCGCGGCTTTACAGGTGCGGACTAACGGGGGCAGACGGAATTTGCCTTTGCTCTAATATGTAAGTTTGGCCTGAAAATGGGCCGCCTTTTGCGGAGGCTGCGCCTGCGCTCCCGTGTTTTCAGCAGCGTTTTTTGGCGCCCTTACAAAAAAGCCGGGCTTCCCGATAGGCGCGCCGGCGATCGAAGCCGGGAACCGTAGACAGCCAGCTTTCCCGCGGAAAACAAGGAAATATGGTTTCCCTCTTTTCTTTGCGGCGGTTTTCCTGTATAATATAGTCACTAGTACTAAAAAAAGAGCAGGTAGCTAAGTATGTATGGTGCAATATTGGGCGATATTGCCGGCTCGAAATATGAGTTCAGCCGGCCCGAAAAATTTGATCCCTGGAAAGTGAAAATATTCTCAAATGATTGCTGTTTTACCGATGATACGGTCATGACAATCGCCACCAAGTACGCGGTTTTAAAAGGAGTTCCCTATGCCAAGGCTTACGGCGTATTTGGAAGGAAGTACCCGAATGTGGGTTATGGAACCATGTTCAAAAGATGGATTGACAGCTATTGTGAGCGCGGATATAATAGCTACGGTAATGGCTCTGCTATGCGGGTCAGTTTCATCGGCGAACATTTTGACACCCTGAAAAAAGTGGAGGATGAAGCACAGAAAAGCGCGCTCTGCACGCACAACCATCCGGAGGGGGTCAAGGGCGCCCAGGTGATCGCGGGCTGCGGCTATCTGGCGAAAAACGGCGCTTCCAAAAAGGAAATCAAAAGCTATGTCCAGAAAAAATTCGGATACTCCTTGAACAAGCGGCTCAGCTTTTACAGGGTATTTTCAAGGTTTGATATGTCCTGTCAGAAATCAGTGCCCTTGGCGCTTCAATGCTTTTTAGAGAGCGATTCCTGGGAGGAATGTATCCGCAATGTGTTCAGCGTTCGGTGCGATACCGATACCATCGGCGCTATCGCCGGCGGCATTGCGGACGCTTATTTTCATGGTACTGGCTTCGACGAAGACGCCCTTTTAAGGCAGTTTTTGATTAAGCCTAACAAATTTGGCGCTATGGATCCCTTTTTGTACCAATGGGCCATAGCAAAACAGGAAGAAAGTGGTGAGCCATCATAACAGTTATCACTTACCAGTCAAAACGAGTCTTAAAAATAGTTCAATCCGGTAAGGTTTACCGGGCCCACCGCAACATCGGCATGGACCGGGCCTATTCCGCTTTAGTGGAAATTTTGGGGCTTCATTGCGAGTGCCCCATTTTCGGATGCCTTCGGTTTCGCCGCCAGTGTACAAACGGAAAGGTTTCCTCTTCAGCAAAGCTGGTGCTTAAGGTGCCGGATGAATGCGTTAAGCTGACGGAATATTCTGTTTGGGCTGATTTTATGTATCATATTCAGTATACTAAGCCTGCGGATTACACCATGGTAGCGGTAGACTCAGTGGAACAGCTTTCCCAGGCTCAGCTGGACAAAATGATTCATTCCTTAAAAAAACAGCGCAGACCTCTTGCCTATCATTGCCCCCAAGCGATTTTAGAGGAGATCCGCCCCGAATGGCTGGTGGATTTCAGCCTCCACAACAAGGAAAGCTTTTGGCAGCGGCGCAAAGGATAATATGATTATGAGACCGTTCCAGGGCTTTGAGAGGAAAGCTTTGGGACGGTTTTTATTTTCTCGTAAGTTTTTTATGGAATTTAGCGTTTTTCCCTTGACATTCGACTATAATTTGGATATAATAATCAGGCGTTCTAAAAATACAATATTCTATGGAGAGATGTCCGAGCTGGTCGAAGGAGCACGACTGGAAATCGTGTAAGCCGTTAAAGCGGCTTCTGGGGTTCGAATCCCCATCTCTCCGCCACGTCGGAGCAAAGCTTGTTTTGCTCCGTTTTTCTTTGCAAGAAAAACATCCGCCCGCTTCCTTGCTCCTTCTCTTTCGCAAAAAGTCACGCTCGGCTTACCTGTTCGGTTGTAAACGCCCTCACGACGGTTTGTTGTCGCTGCCAGCTTTTTGCGAGTCACAAGGGTTCCATCCCATCGCCAAAATGCTGAAAAAATCTTTTTTATGCGGCTCTTACAAATGAAATAGTCGGAGTGTCTTGCCTTTTTGCGAAAAAGAAGTGTTCGACTGCAAAATAAGCAGAGCCGTTAAATGGCTCTGCTTATTTTGCTTTGAAGAAAGGAGGTGGACAGCGTGAGCGTTCAGCTAAGAAGTTTTTCTTTTCGTTTTGCAGAGCAGGTTTTTAACAGCCGGCTGCAATTAAAGCAGGAAATAAATGAAATGCTGCTGGAGGCTTGTAAGGATCTATCTGTTTTAGGCCGTCCCGCGTTTAACCGTATTTTGAAGGATTTATTTGTTGAGAAAAATTGGATAAGCCAACCGCGGGTATCTCCTGAGATGAAGGCCTACAGCAAATTTGATTTTATGAAAGAAAGAGTGGCGGTGGAGGTCCAGTTTGGCCACGCTTCTTTTATTGGAATAGATTTGCTGAAATTTCAGATGGCTTCTTACTCGAATTTAGATCTTATCGATTTCGGCGTTTACATAACGACTACGAAGGCGATGCAAAAATACTTAAAGACAAAATATAACAGGAACTGGGAGGGTTCATTAAACTACGAGAAAGTAGTGAAATATCTGCCCTATTTTAAGAGCGCCATTCAAGTGCCAATTTATGTGATAGGAATTGATATCTAGAGGAGCGTGTGAAGCCGTGCCGCTCTTTTCGATGGGCTTTCGCCTGCCGATGAGGAGCGATGACGTCTGCGATGCTTAGAAGAACCGGTAAAGGACCGAAAGCAGCGTATTATGCGGCTTTGTGCCAGAATTCATTCGTATTAGGCGGCGAAGGGAAGTGTGAAATCACATGAAAGAGAACTTAGTTTTAGCTTCAGCTTCTCCGAGAAGAAGAGAAATTTTCACTATGCTGGGGCTTGATTTTACCGTTCAGGCGGCTGATATCGCGGAAGCTGTGGCTCCGGGCCTGCCGCCGGAAGAGACGGTCATGTCTCTGGCCGCTCAAAAGGCCGCGGCGGTTAAGGAATGCATGGGTGATTCTCAAAGGACTATCGTGGGAGCTGATACGGTGGTTTTTTTTCAGAATCGGATTTTTGGCAAACCGAAATCCTTTCAGGAGGCCTTTTCCATGCTGTCGGCTTTGTCGGGCAACACCCATCAGGTGTATACCGGCGTATGTATCCTTTCCGCCAAAGGGCAAGAGTCGCTCTTTTTTGAAAGGACCGATGTAACCTTTTTTCCGCTGACGCAGGAAGAAATTTGGAATTATATACATGAGGAAAAGCCCTTTGATAAAGCGGGCTCCTATGGAATCCAGGGAAAGGCCGCGGTATTTGTGGAAAAGATCCAAGGGGATTTCTTCAACGTAGTAGGCTTTCCGGCAGCTCGGTTTATCCGAAAGCTGAGGACGCTGGAGAAGTGAAAAGGGATCTTCCCGAAGCGCTCCGAAAGGGTAAGAGGCTGTTGTCCTGTGAAAAGGCTCAAAAGGTGCTTTGTATCCGCAGCGCGCACGCGGCTGCTTATGCGCCGGCACTTTGGCGGCGGGGCGGTAGAATCCACTCACCGGCCGTTTTAACCAAAGCTGCTTTGGTTTGATGCTGACGGACACCCCTTTTTTCAACAGCGCACCGGAAGGGTGCTTTCTCTAGAGCTCGCGTTACCTGACTGGAAGAAAAGAAAAAATCCCCCGGCACTTGCCGGGGGATTTTTTTACTATGGCTTAAGCCAAAAGGAAGTTATGGAAGGTACCAGATCTTAAAAGCCGCCCGCAATACGGGCGAGAATAAAGACCGGCAGAAGCGATGTTCTTTCTGGCAAAATGGCGGACGTTCCAGCCGCTGAAAAACAGAAAGGATGTCGCTTTGCGGCAAATAGCCCTCAAGGCCTGGCTGCCGCCTGTTTCTTTATTATTTCAGGAAAACGCGTGCCCAGGGCTAGGGGCTCTCCGGCGCGGAAGCTTCGGCGCAGATCCCATTTCCCCTTGGGGAAATGGCGGAATCTAAAGGAAATCGATAGTTTTTGAGACGCAACAGAACAGAGAAATGAGAACTGAAATTATATTTTATGAAAAATACTTTCACAAAATATAAAAATAAATTTAAAATACATATTGACTTTTCTTAAAATATATAGTATTTTAAGATTAAATCAAGATAAAAACACAATAAAATGAAAAATAAAAGAAATATATAGAAAAAATATTTCAATAAAAAGAAAAATATTTTACAAAATTTGAAATTTTGGTTGTTCTGCAGGCATGAATTTGCTATTCTTTAATTAACTCAAGGATATTATTCGGAAAGAGGAGATTGAGAATGAAAAAACAGTTAAGGTTCCTGCAGAGCGGAATGGGATGTACGGAACGGATTCAAGCCACGTACTCTGCTTTGTCCGGCGCTTCCAAAAAGATTGCGGATTTTGTGATAGATCATCCTGATCAAGCGGTTCATATGACGGTGGTTCAGCTGGCCGAATCCTGTGAGGTCAGCGAGGCCAGTGTGGTTCGATTCTGCCAGTGCCTGCAATACGCCGGGTTTTATGAGTTTAAGCTGAGCCTGGCTGCCGAAATCGTGCCCGCGAGCCAGATGATTCAGGAGGATATTACCGTGGAGGACACGGAGCCAACCATTCTGGAAAAGGTTTTTGCGGGAGAACAGCAGGCGCTCCAGGAAACGCTTCAAATGCTCAACCGGCAGGACTTTATTTCAGCGGTCAATCATATCGCGTTTTCCAATAAGGTGGAATTTTTCTCCTGCGGCAATGCCCGGCCTATCGCCCAGGACGCCCATTACCGGCTTTTGCGGACCGGCATTGATTCCCGGATTGGAATTGACGATTATGACTGCCTGATCCACGCCTCCATGCTGAGAACAGGAGACGTAGCCATTGGGATTTCGCATTCCGGAAGCACCAAAAATACCATCAAGATGCTGGAGGAGGCCAAGAAAAACGGCGCCACAACCATTTGCATCACCGGTATGGAGAAAGCGCCCATTACCCGGGTGTCGGATATCTGTATGGTTTCTCATTCCAAGGAGACGATGTTCCGCAGTATGGCTATGGCTTCCCGCATCGCCCAGATGGCGATTATCGACGCCTTGGTGGTCGCGGTATCCTTCAAACGGTTTGAGCGGTCCAAGCAGTATCTGACTTTGACGGACAAAATTTTAGTAGAGGACAAAATGTAAGCTGGCAATGAGGAGAGGACGAATATGAACGTAGTGGTTTTGGGAGAATTGTGCGAGGACATCCTGATGCACAACCCTAATTCCGTAGAGGTGTTTGAGCAAAAGATTTGGGCAAAGGACGTCACTGTGACCGCTGGCGGCTCGGCGGTTTATGTGAGCCAGGCCCTTTCCAGAATGGGAGTTGACGTGAGGCTGTGCGCTGTGGTTGGAGACGATGAGTCCGGCAAGAGAATGCTGCGGGACTTGCAGGCGTTTCCGGTGGATTGCTCCATGGTGCGGATGCTTCCAAATTCAGATACCACCAGAAGCATCGTGATCTGCGACGGCCCTGAAAAGGATTTCAAGGGATGCTCACCGATGCTTCCCTTATACATACCTGATATTGAGGACCTTGGCGGCGCGGAGCTTTTATATGTGGCCGGCTATGTCCTTTATCCTGAGCTGTGGACTGCCGAAGCCAGGGATTTGCTGAAAAAGGCAAAGGAACGGGGAATTACCGTTGCGCTGGATGTTCAGATGTTTCCAGTGGAGGGAATCGATCAGCTTGAGTTCAGCCATTTAGAAGGCGTTCTGCCTTATGTGGATATTTTCTTTGCCGCTCGAAAGGAGATGCTGGGCCTGCTGAAAACAGAGGATCCGGCCAGCTGCATGAAGCTGCTTCAGGAGATGGGCTTCCGGGGGACAGCAGTGTTCAAGCAGGGAGGCAAGGGATGTGTAGTGGCAACCGGCGGTGAGTTCGTTCGCCGGCCGGGCTGCACCGTGGAAGCCTACGATACGGTAGGCTCGGGAGATATTTTCGGCGCCAGCTATTGCTACGGCGCTATGAGCGGCTGGGACAGCAGGCGCTGTGCCGACTACGCGGCGGTATTTACCGCTTTGAGTATTGGGGAATATCACAATGTGAAGAATTACCCCGCCAAAGAAGCAGTGGAAGCTGTGCTTTCAACTATAGATTAGGAGATGTGCGTTTATGAAAGAGTTGAAGATTTGCGTGATCGGCGCGGGAAGCACCTACAGCCCTGAATTGATCGACGGATTTTTTAACCGTCAGGACAAAATGAAGGTAAAGGAATTTGCCCTGATGGATATCCGTATGGACCGGCTGAAAATTGTAGGCGGCCTGATCGAGAGAATGTGCCAGCATTATGACAATCCGCCGAAAGTGATAATGACCGACGACCTAAAGACCGCGGTAGAAGGCGCGGATTATGTCGTAACTCAGTTCCGCGTGGGCTTGCTGCCCGCCAGAGCCAAGGACGAGAGAATCGGCCTGCGCCACGGCTATATCGGACAGGAAACCACGGGCCCCGGCGGCTTCGCCAAAGCGCTGCGCACCATCCCTGTGATCCTGGAAATCGCTGAAATGATGAAGAAATACGCTCCGGGCGCCAAGCTGATCAACTTTACCAATCCATCTGGAATTATCACGGAGGCGGTGGCCCGGTATACGGATGTTCCCGTGGTGGGCCTGTGCAACTGTCCTATTACGGCCTTCATGCGCACCAAAAAGCACATGGGCTGGGAAAACGACGACGTATTTTTCGATTATTTCGGCCTGAACCATCTTGCCTTTATCAAAGGACTCTATCTCAACGGCAAGGATGTTACCGACGAAGCCTTTGAAAAGATTTTAGACCATCCCAACTGCGATGAGATGCTGGGCTATGCCTTCAATAAGCGCCAGGCCCTCGCCATGCGCGTCCTGCCGGTTAGCTATTTGCAGTATTACTTCCACCAGAAGGAGCTGTATGAGAAGATTTCCTCCCAGGAAAAGACCCGGGGTGAATCCCTGATTGAGGTGGATAAGCAGCTGCTGAAGGATTACAGCGATCCCAACCTGACCACTAAGCCGGCCGGCCTGTCGCTGCGCGGCGGCGCATGGTATTCAGAGGCTGCGGTTTCCCTGATCAATTCCATGGAAACCAACGACGGCGCCATTCACTTTGTCTGCGTGCCCAATCATGGATGCATCCAGGGCCTTGATGATATGGCGGTGGTAGAGGTTCCCGCAGTGGTTAAGGGCGACTGCCTGCGGACGCTCAATGTGGGCAAAATGCCTGCGGCGATTGACGGCCTTGTGAAACACGTGAAGGCTTACGAGTCTCTGACGGTAAAGGCCGGCGCCGAAAGATCCGCAGACGACGCCCTGCTGGCGCTGATCAGCCATCCGTTCATCCGTTCTGTCAACGATGCGGAAGCGATCCTGGACGATATCATCCGTGAGCATGCGGAATATATCCACTTACATTAAATAAACGCCGTCGATTCGCGGCAGGAGGAAGAGGGACATGGCAGTAAAATTTTTAGAGGACGTAGGCGCTAAACTCATCAACGCTACCCGGAAGGAAATGGTAGACGCCATCTTTGCCGCCAGCGGACGAGTGGTGATCGGTGAAACGGTTACCTTTAAGCAGTCAATGATCGACGGCGTCAGCAACATCGAGCTTTTGAAGAGCTGGGGTTGCGATATGGTCACCATTAACCATTATAATGTAAACTTCCCCATGATTCCTGGAATGGAATCCACCCAGGCGGGAATCGAGCAGTTTGGCTCCTGCTTTAACGAGGCCGGCAGCAAGGGCTGCAAGCCCAGTACAAAGGTGATTGAAAATTCTTTCCAAAAGATTTTCTGGCAGTTTGGCTTCGGCGCCACTATTGGCGACGTCAAGCGGCTGGTAGGCGTACCGGTGGGTATGACTCTGGAGCCCGTCACCGAGGAGGACGACTATCCTCAGGGCCGGGTGGCCAATGAGGAAAACGCCCGCAGAGGCGCCGAACAGGGCGCCAGCTATATCACCCTGATCCACACGCCTCAAATGTCCGCCGGTGAGTTCGCGAAAAGCGTGGCGCAGGTGAGAAGCGGCATGGGAGAAATGGGACTGGTAAAGGCTGGTAAAATGCCCTGGGGCGGCTGCTCCTTCCTGGTGAATGCCGACGAATTTGTAACGGAGGCTGAAATTAAGGAACTTGCCGCGGCAGGGGCGGATGCCATTGTACTGCCCACGCCCGGAACGGTGCCCGGCCTCACCATCGAGCTGGTGCGCCAGTGGGTGACAGTGGTGCATAACTGCGGCTTGCTGGCGGAAACCACCATCGGTACCTCCCAGGAGGGCGCGGATCCGGATGTCATCCGCCGTTTCGCCATCGACAGCAAGATGACCGGGGCGGATCTGTTCCAGATCGGAGACAGCGTTTACGGCGGCTGCTGTACTCCGGAAAATGTGATGTCTTTTGCGCGGGCTATCAAAGGCCAGCGTCACACTCTGCGCAGGGCGGCGCTTTCTCCCCTGCGCTGAGCAGTTAAATTCAGATAAAGAAGGAGAGGTAAACTATGAAAAAGCATGCGGCACTTTTACTGGCAGTTGTCCTGGCGGGCTCTATGTTCCTGGCGTCCTGCTCCGGTGATGGTTCCGGAGCTTCAGCTCCGGAAAGCTCCGGCGGCACTGAGTCCCAAAGCGCCAGCGCGGAGGAGTCCTCCGGCGCCGAACCCCCCGAGCTGTCCGGCGAATTGGTCGTTATGACCCTGGCAGGAGAACCTTTTGTACCTGCTTGGCAGGATCAGGCGGCTGTTTTCACAGAGCAGACCGGCGTACAGGTTACGATAGATTCTGTACCATGGGAAAACCTGCGCGAAACCTGCACGTTAGAGCTTGCTTCCGCTACCGGCGCTTACGACGTGATTTACGTCCATCCCTCCTGGTTCCAGGAGTTTGCGAAAAACGGCTATCTGGTTCCCGCGGATGAGTATACCACGGAGGAAGATTTGGAGAAGTATATCACCAACCTGGTGGACGACTACCGCTACGAGGGCACCCTTTACGGCCTGCCGGACTGGATCACCACCCACGTACTGGCCTACCGCACCGATATCTTCGAGCAGGAAAGCCTTGACCCGCCCGAGACCTGGGATGACCTTCTGGCAGTTTGCGAGCAGCTGAGCGGCAGCAGCGAGTATTCTCCCATTTCCTTCCCGGGCAAAAAGGGCGGCGCCCTGGCCAGTATCTTCAGCTCTCTGCTGACCAGCAACGGCGGATGGTACTTTAACGACGCCGGCGAGCCTAACGTCAACTCTGCGGAAGGCGTTGAGGTGGCTGAGTTCTTAGCTGATTTGGCTCCTTATCTGCCCTCGGGATATCAGAACTTCCACTGGGATGAAAACGGGCAGACCGCATCCGGCGGAAAGGCCGCGATGACGCTGGTCGCCACCCAGTCTACCTCCTGGCTGGAGGAAGAAAGCAGCGCTACTGCTGGGAAATGGGGCTATTTGGCTCTGAAGTCCAATAAGGGCACCGTGGGCGGCATCATCGACGACTACTGCTGGTCCGTGTGCGTTGACTCTCAGAACAAGGAGGCTGCCGGCGAATTCGTGAAGTTCTTCACAGATACCGACGCTCAGAAGTACTTCACCCAGAAGTCCAGCACCTGCGGCGCCACTAAGGCGTATTATGAGGATACCGAGCTGCAAGAGTCCATTCCCATGCTTTCTGCTATGTCTGAAATTCTGAATGAGAACACCAATCCGGCTCCCTCCTGGGGTACCTGGGCTGCCGAATGTGAGATTTTGGAGGTAAACCTGCAGAACGTTATGAACGGCAATATGACCGCTCAGGATGCTTTAGATCAGGTTCAGGCCAAAATGACCGAAGGATAAGCATTGAAGCTTTAGCGCGAATTACGGTGCCTCAGCCGGACACCGTAATTCGCGCGTTTCTTAAATGGTGTTTTAAATTGTGAGTGCTGGGAGGCCTTGTTATGAAGCGTCGTTCTAAAAGTCGCCTGCGCACCGGAAATTTGGCTATGGGTTATTGTTTCTCGCTGCCGGTGATGATTTTCCTTTTTATTTTTATTTTTCTTTCCATCGCGTATTGCTTTTATATGAGCTTCTTTGAGTGGAAGCTGTTTGATTTAGGTAAGGATAAAACATTTGTCGGCCTTGATAACTATATTAGAATTTTTCAAGACGGCATCTTCGGGCAGGCGGTTGGAAACACGCTGATAATTGTTTTTGTTTGCCTGACCCTGGAAACTGTATTAGGCTTTTTGATCGCGCTGACCCTTTGGAACCTAAAGCGCACCCTGAGGGTGCTGCAGACGATTCTGCTTCTTCCCATGATTACCGCTCCTGTGGTTGTGGCCCTGATTTGGCGGTATATCTACGATCCCCAGTTTGGAATGCTGAACTATGTGCTGAGAAATACCATCGGGATAGGCGATATCGCTTGGCTGGGAGATGAGAGCACCTCCCTGATGAGCGTGATGGTGGTGGATATCTGGCAGATGACTCCCTTTACCATCCTGATTCTGTTTGCCGCTATGACCGGCATTTCAGAGGACTGGATCGAGGCGGCTCAGGTGGATGGCGCTAAATTCTGGCGCATCGTCCGTAAAATTATTCTGCCGGCCCTGATGCCTATTCTGATGTTTATCCTGTTGATGCGCACCATGGATCTTTTTAAGATTTTTGACACCGTCTATGTGCTCACCAAAGGCGGCCCGGGCTTTTCGACAGAGACCCTGTCGATGTATACCTATAAGGTCGGCTTTTCCCAATACGAAATGGGCTACGCGATGGCGCTGTCTATTGTAACGTTAGTTGGAATTATGCTGATCAGCTGCTTCTATATGCGGCGCAGCAAGAAGCTGGAAGAATAGGAGGTGGACGGCGATGCAGTCGAGACGCAAGAGAAAAACGCTGATCCTATCCATTTTAGTCGTGGGCCTGTTTGTTATATGGACCGTCGTTCCGATTTATATGCTGATTTCTCAATCGGTAAAGCCGGAAAGCATTATGTTTGCCGACCCGCCGAAGCTTTTTTATCAGCCGATTTTTGACCACTTTGTGCGGGTATTTGTCCGCAACGATATTTTAGGCAGCATGATAAACAGCGTGATTGTTTCTGTCAGTACCATGGTGCTCTGCGTGGTGCTGGGAGCTTTATGCGCCTACTCCCTGGCACGGATCAGAATTCCGGGCTCCAAGTTTATTGCGATGTTTATTATTCTAACCCGCACGGTGCCTGCCGGCGCTCTCATGATGCCCATGTACGTGCTGATGCGCGAGCTGGGGCTGGCCACAAGCTATCTGGCGGTAATCTTTGCCCATACGGCTCTGCAGCTTCCTTTTGCGGTGCTGATGATGAAGGGCTTTTTCCAAGATGTGCCCCTGGAGCTGGAGCAAGCCGCCCAGGTGGATGGCTGCTCCAGAATGCGGACTTTTGTGAAGATCTGTATTCCCATGACGGCCCCTGGTGTGGCTACTACCGGAATCATGGTGCTGCTGAACTCCTGGAACGAGTTTATGTTCGCCTTAATTCTCACCGGCAGGGGAACCAGAACGCTTCCCATCGCTATTTCGTCGTTTTTGGGCGCCGTTTCCATTGACTGGGGCGCCAGCTCCGCGGCGGCTACGCTGGCTACCGTACCGATTTTTATCGCGGGCGTGTTCATTCAGAAGTATTTTGTGCGGGGGTTAACCAGCGGCGCGGTAAAGGGATAACCGAATGAAGAATATACATAATTTAGAAGGATGGTTTGATTGAATAACAGTATCATGTTTCAGGAAATCCAAGAGGAGCCTGCTGCGTTAAGAGAATGTATCGAGCAGAACCAGGTCATGGTAAAATTTTTGGCGGAGGAGATCCGGAGCAAAAATCCAAGCTACCTTGTGCTGGCCGCCCGGGGTACAAGCTGCAACGCGGCTAAATTCGCCAAATATGTGTTTGAGACCTATGTGGGGCTGCCTGTAATGATCGCGGCTCCGTCGGTGCTGACCAAATATGGCGGAAAGCTGAAGCTTTCTAACGCGGTGGTGGTTGGAATTTCCCAGTCCGGCGCGGCCCAGGATGTTTGCAGCCTAATCGACAGAGGAAACCGGGACGGTTCGCTGACTGTGGCCATCACCAATACCGAAGGCTCTTTGCTTTCCCAGCGGGCAAAGTTCCACCTTAATTGCTGCGCTGGCCTGGAAAAGAGCCTGGCCGCCACGAAAACCTTTTTGTGCCAGCTTGCCCTGCTGACCCAGCTGGCTGCTCAGCTGTCCGGAGAGCCCCGGCTGCTTGATTTAGTGAAGAGGCTGCCCCGGATTGCCGCGGCGATGCTGGACAGAACACAGGAGCTTTCCCGGATGGCGCACCGGTACCGCTTTATGAACGAGTGCTTTATTTTGGCCCGGGGGCTGAACTATCCTATCGCGCTGGAATTTGGAATCAAGACTCAGGAAACTTCCTTTGTCCGTTCCAGGGCATATTCCGTGGCGAATTTTACCCATGGCCCCATTGCCATGCTGCGGGATTTTATTCCGGTGTTTGTGCTGGCAACCGACGCCGCTACGGATGAAAATACCTGTGAGATGATTAAGCGGCTGAAAAACCAGCGGTGCGACGTGTGCGTGATTACGAATAAACAGGAAATTGCCGATCTGGCGGGAGGGAACGCGGTCCTTCTGCCGCCGGAATGTGAGGGCGTAGCGGGAGGCTTTGCCTGCGCTACGGTGATTCAGCTGTTTGCCTGCGAGCTTTCGGTGCAGCGCGGCAACAACCCCGACGCTCCGGAAGGACTGACAAAGGTGACGGTCACCGTCTGACAGCCGGCGCTCGGTATGACTGACGCGAATATTCCTGCTTTTCGTCCCCTCCGGAGAAGCTTGACCATCCGCGTCGGCGCCGACGTGCCCGAGGGCAAACGGAATAAAGCGCTTGTGGAGCCTGGAGTTCGACGAACAGGCTCCGCAGGCGTTTTGCTTTATTCAAGAGATACCCCGGCTTGTGCAGGGGAGAAAAAGAGCTTCTGCCTCAAACGTTGAGGCGGGAAGGCTGTTGGAAGCCTAGGAAAGCCCTATAAAAAGGCTGGCCTGCTTACGCGTTTAGAGTGCGTGAGAGAAACGCGGGCGATCCATCGGTTCAGAGAGGAAGCTGGCAGCAGTTCCCGAGGTTCTTCCAAAAAGCGGAGCACTTCTGACCGTCTTCTGGAATAAGATAAAGAAGAACTTATCAGGAGGCGATAGCTTGGCAATACGAATATTTATTGATCAGGGCCACAATCCCAGCGGCCACAATGCCGGGGCGGAAGGAAACGGCCTGCGGGAGCAGGATGTCACCTATAACGTGGGAATTTACCTGGCAAGCCTGCTTAATGACGATGTCAGGTTCCAGGCCCGGGTGTCCCGCCCTACGCCGGAAACCGTTCTTGGCATAGATAACGCGACTAGCCTGCAGGAGCGGGTCAATATGGCAAATTCCTGGCCCGCTGATTATTTTATCAGCATTCACTGCAATTCCAACACAAATCCCGAAATCAACGGCACTGAGGTCTATGTTTACCGCGCCAATACCCAGTCCTACTGGCTGGCTCAGCACATTCTCAATGGCATTGTTGAGAGAGTAGGCACCCGGGATAACGGCGTCAGGATCAATCCCTCGCTTTTTGTTCTCCGGCGCACCACTATGCCCGCCGCACTGGTAGAACTGGCGTATCTCAGCAATTGGGCCGACGCCCAAAAGCTGCGGGAGGATCAGTGGGAATTTGCTTGGGGAATCTATCAGGGCCTGCTTAGTTATTTTGGTTTTCAACCTCTTTCGTAAGAAAAGCAGCCGGGTTCAGAACACTGAAAAGTTCGCTCTAAACCCGGCTGCTTTATTGTTTGGAACCCCATCGGCAGAGGTGGAGGAAGCTCCCCCAAAAGCTTTCGCTGCAAGCATCGGGCGAAGCAAGCCTGCAATGACCGCTTTGCGATGCCGGTAAGCTGTCGTTAAAACGGTGACCGCCCGTTTACGGGCAGTGAGGCAAGTGACGCGATGCAAATAAAATTCGCCGCGGCTCAAAACGCTTACCGCCGATAGGCCCTCATAGAGCCTGCCTAGGCCTCTGGTTTTGACGGCGGTTATGGCAGGTTCCAGCTTGCGCGTTCAGAAAAACCGGCGGAAGGCTTCCGCTGGTTTTGTCCTGCTCCTTATCACACTTGGAAACTCCGTTAAAATACCTTTCCCGCAGAGGCTGAGATTACGGCCGCTCGGAACAGCGGTTGGAAAAGGCTAATTGAGAAAGAACCGTAAATTTAGAAAACTGTTTCAGATGTTTTGAAAGGCTTGCGGATAGTAGGGAATGATACTCCTGCTGAGCCTCTGGACGGCTTATCGATATGGCTTGGGATCAACTGAAAAAGCAGAAAATCCGAATGCTTGTCTATGGAAAATAGAAAAAATGATCTACAAAATATTGACTTATCATTTACAGGTGATACAATATATAGTATCAATCTTTTCGAGGAGGACCCGAACTATGGAGCTTTCAAAAAACGCGCTTACCGTATTGGAACGCCGCTACCTCATTAAAAACGGGGAAGGAGTTGTCATCGAGACTGTAGAAGAATTGTTCCGCCGCGTGGCCGGGGCGATTGCCGCGTCAGACCGCCGGTATGATGAAAACGCCGATTGCGAGGCGCTCGCTGACTCCTTTTATAGAATGATGACCAACCTGGAGTTTTTGCCCAACTCCCCAACCTTAATGAACGCGGGGAGGCCGCTGGGTCAGCTGTCCGCTTGTTTTGTGCTTCCGGTGGAGGATACTATGGAGGGCATTTTTGAAACCATTAAGCAGGCGGCGCTGATTCATAAATCCGGCGGCGGGACAGGTTTTTCCTTTTCCAGGCTGCGCCCCTGCGGCAGCGCGGTGAATTCTACCGGCGGCGTGGCGTCGGGTCCCATCAGCTTTATGAAGGTGTTCAATATGGCCACCGAGGCTGTTAAGCAAGGCGGCACCCGGCGGGGGGCCAATATGGGAATCCTACGGGTGGATCATCCGGATATTATGGAATTTATCCACTGCAAAACCAACAATAAGGAAATCACCAATTTTAATATCTCAGTGGGCCTGACAGAGAAATTTATGAACGCTGTGGAGGCGGGAAAGGACTACGAGCTGGTGGATCCTCACGGCGGCAGGGTCACTGGTACGCTGAACGCCCGGGAGGTATTCGAATGCATCGTGGATGCGGCCTGGCACAACGGCGAGCCTGGAATTATTTTTCTGGATCGCCTGAACCGGGACAATGTGGTGCCGAAAGCGGGGGAAATCGAATCCACAAACCCTTGCGGCGAACAGCCCTTATTGCCCTATGAATCCTGCAATTTGGGGTCAATCAACCTGACAAAAATGCTCAGGGAAGAAAACGGCGTTTACTCCTTTGACTGGGACAAGCTGAAGGCTACCGCCAAAAAAGCAGTGCATTTTCTGGATAACGTGATCGACGCCAATAAGTATCCTTTGAAGGAAATCGACTTTATGACCAAACAGACCCGCAAGGTCGGCCTGGGAGTCATGGGGTGGGCGGACGCCCTGCTGCGGCTGAAAATCCCCTACAACTCCGAGCAGGCCGTGCGGCTGGCGGAAACCGTAATGAGAGCGGTGACTGAGGCGGGCCGTGAGGAAAGCCGGGAGCTGGCAAAGGCCCGCGGAACCTTCCCGCTGTTCCAGGAGAGCACTTTGGATCAGGAGCTTCCCCAGCGAAACGCTACGGTTACCACAATCGCCCCGACCGGAACCTTGTCGCTGCTGGCCTCCTGTTCCTCCGGCGTAGAGCCGATTTTTGGCTATGTTTATATCCGAAATATTATGGACGGTACGGAAATGATCGAGGTCAATCCCATTTTGCGGGAGGTCCTGGAGGAAAGAGGCCTGTATTCCGACGAGCTGATGAAAAAGATCGCTAAACAAGGCAGCCTGGAAGGAATTGAGGAAATTCCCGAGGAGATCCGCAGGGTGTTTGTTTCCGCCCATGAGGTCAGTCCGGAATTTCATATCCGTATGCAGGCGGCTTTCCAGCGGCATACGGACAACGCGGTGTCCAAGACCGTGAATTTCTGCAACAGCGCCACACGGGAAGAGGTCGCGGAGGTTTATAAGCTGGCTTTCCGCCTTGGCTGCAAGGGCGTTACGATCTACCGGGACGGCAGCCGCAGCGAGCAGGTGCTGAACATCGGCAAGGTGAAAAAGGATGGCCAGGAGGAATCCCCGGCTGAAGGCGGCCAGGCGGTCATCAAGCCCCGTCCCCGCCCGGATATGACTACCGGCATCACCGAACGGGTGAAGATTGGATGCGGAAACCTCTATATTACGGTGAACTATGACGACAAGGGTATTTGTGAAATTTTCACCAACACCGGCAAGGCAGGTGGCTGTCCGTCCCAGTCGGAGGCTACTGCCCGGCTGGCCTCTATTGCCCTGCGCTCCGGGATTGACGTGAGAAGCATTATCGATCAGCTGAAGGGCATTCGGTGCCCGTCCACCATACGGCAGAGCGGCATGAAGTGTACCTCTTGTCCCGACGCTATCGCTAAGGCGATTGAGCGGGTTTACCAGCAGCAGGTACGGCTGGGACATTGGGCCGAGCCGGAGCTTTCCGCCGCAGAGGGGCCGGCGGCCTCTCAGGCGGAGACCGTAGTGCCGGGCAGAATGCGGTTCTGCCCTGAGTGCGGCGCAAAGCTGGAGCATGAGGGCGGATGCGTCATTTGCCGCAACTGCGGCTACTCCAAGTGCGGTTGATGGCCGAAATTTAATATGCTTTTGAGCAGGCCCAGGCCCGGTTTTCCGGACCTGGGCCTGCTGCGCGCCGCTGACAAGGCAAAAGAAATCCGCTGGTTCCACTTGACGGTTAATAAGTAACATGCGGCGGGGAGAAGAAAAATCAAACGCTTTACAGGGGAGGGCTCTTTTGGGGCCGGCTGATAAAAAGCCGGTTTAACGGCAGAAAAAACCCATGGGAAAATTGACAAACCAGCCGGATTTGCTATAATTGATGTGTCAATTGTTGATAGATCAATTATAAGCGAGGAAGAGCTAAATGGAACGTACTTTTCATATGCTGCTATACAGGGCGTTTCACGCCCAGCGAAGCTATCTCCGGCCATGTTTAGGAGAAATAGGCCTGGTAGTGGGTCAGCCGAAGCTGATCACTTATTTGGCGTGTCACGGCCCTTGCGGACAGCGGGAGCTGGCCGAATATTTTGAGGTGGATTCCGCGGCAGTGTCCCGGATGGTGGACTCCTTGGAAAAGGGCGGTTTTATCACCAGGCGGCCCAACGAGGAGAACCGGCGGTGCAATTCCATCGAGCTGACGGAAAAGGGGCATCGCGCTGATGAAACCTGGCGGGAGCGATGCCGTGAAATGGAGGAGCTTATGCTTGACGGGTTCAGTGCGGAAGAGCGGGAAAGGTTCGCCGGTTATCTTTCCCGGGCGTACCGAAACCTCCGGGGACAAAAGGAGGGCGTTTTATGACGGATCTGAAACGTCTTCTGCGGTACCTGGGACCTTATCGGAGAGATATGGTCATCGGCGCCTTGCTGGTGGTGATTGAAACGGCCTTTGAGCTGTTCATCCCGCTCCTGATGGCGGACTTAATTGATGTAGGGGTAAAAAACCACGATGTCCCGTATATTTTGCAGCAAGGCGTTTATATGGGAATCTGCGCCCTGCTGTCGCTGGTAACCGGTCTGCTGTACGCCCGGTTTGCCGCCCGGGCGGCCTATGGCTGGGGCGCCCGGATCCGGGAGGCCCAGTATCAGAAGGTACAGGGCTTCGCATTTTCCAATCTGGATCATTTCGAGTCCTCATCCCTGGTGACCCGGATGACCACCGACGTAACGGTGCTGCAAAACGCTGTCAACGGCGGCTTTCGGCCTATGGTTCGGGGACCGGTGATGCTGGTGATGGGCGTAGGGCTGTCCTTTTGGATGAACCCAACCCTGGCGCTGGTTTTCCTGGTCTGCGCTCCCCTTCTAGGAGCGGCTCTCTTTTACATCCTTCGAAAGATCGCGCCTCTATACAGCCTGCTGCAAAGGGCGGTGGACCGCTTAAACGGCACAGTGCAGGAGGGGCTCACCGCTATCCGGGCTGTAAAGGCTTTCGTCCGTGGGGAGTATGAGGAGGAGAAATTCCAGGAGGTCAATACCTCTCTCATGGAAACCAGCCAGAAAACCTTTCAGTACGCGGTGCTGAACCTGCCTGCGTTTCAGCTGGTAATGTATGTGTGCGTCATCCTCATTATGTGGTTTGGCGGCAATATGATTCTAAATTCCACACTCCAAGTGGGGGAGCTGACTGGGTTCCTGAGCTACGTTTTCCAGGTTATGAACTCAATGATGATGATCTCCAACGTGTTTTTGCTGCTGACCCGGTCGCTGGCCAGCGCTCACCGCATCGGCCAGGTGCTGGAAGAGCAGCCGGCGTTTTCCTCGCCGGAACAGCCGGTCGGCCAGGTGCGCGACGGCAGCGTGGATTTTGACCGGGTATTTTTTAAATATAAGCCGGAGGCACAGGAGTACGCTCTTTCCGACGTAAGCCTGTCTATCAAGGCTGGGCAGACGGTGGGAGTCCTGGGCGGCACCGGCTCGGCAAAAACCACCCTGGTGCAGCTGATTCCCAGGCTGTACGACGCCTCCCGGGGAACCGTGCGGGTGGGCGGCCGGGATGTCCGTGACTACGACCTGCGGGCTTTGCGGGACGCGGTGGGAATCGTGCTGCAAAAAAACGTGCTGTTTTCCGGCACGATTCGGGAAAATCTGCTATGGGGAAATCCGGAGGCGGATGACGACACGCTGTGGGAGGCTTGCCGCAAGGCCAGGGCCGATGAGTTTATTGAGCGGCTGCCCAAGGGAATGGATACCGATTTGGGGCAAGGCGGTGTAAATGTGTCCGGCGGGCAGAAGCAGCGGCTCTGTATCGCCCGTACCCTGCTGAAAAAGCCGAAGGTGCTGATTTTCGACGATTCCACCAGCGCGGTAGATACTGCTACTGAAGGAGAAATCCGCGAGGCGCTGGCAAAATTGACCGATGTAACTAAAATCATCATCGCCCAGCGGATCACGTCGGTGATGGATACAGACCAAATTATCATCCTGGATGACGGTAGAATCCATGGTACGGGCACTCACCGGGAGCTGCTGGAAAAGGATTCTATTTATCAGGAAATTTATGCTTCCCAGATGAAAGGAGAGGAGGACTGATGGCGAAACGGCAAATCACCGGGAAAAAGCCTAAAAATTTCCGCTATACTGTGGAAACTCTGCTGTCCTATTTGGGCCGCCATAAGCTCCTTTTGCTGTGGGTGGCAGTGCTGGTAACAGTGAGCGCCCTGGCGAACCTGCTGGGAACCTATATGATCCGCCCGGTGGTCAATAGCCTGTCCTCGGGGGATATGGGAACGCTGATCGCCGGCGTCGCGGTCACCGGCGTGATTTACGCAGTCGGCGTAGCCGCGGCCTACGGCTATACCCAAATTATGGTGAAGGCCGCTCAAAGAGTGCTTTTCGATATCCGCAGAGATTTGTTTTCCCATTTGCAGACCCTTCCACTGCGCTTTTTTGACACCAGGCGGCACGGCGATGTGATGAGCTATTTTACCAATGACGTGGACACGATTTCCGACGCCCTGAACAACAGCTTTGCCATGGTGATTCAAAGCTTTATCCAGATGGCGGGGACATTGCTGATCCTTTTCATTCTCAACTGGCAGCTTTCCCTTATCGTTACTGTATGCTATGGGGCGATGTTCCTCTACATCCGTTTCAGCGGCAAGCGGAGCAAGGCCTATTATACCATGCAGCAGAAAAGCCTGGGAGAGCTGGACGGCTATATTGAGGAAATGGTCAACGGCCAGAAGGTGGTAAAGGTCTTTAACCATGAGGAAGAAAATATGCAGGGCTTCCGGGAGAAAAACGAGGCGCTCAGAAAAGCGGGAACCGGCGCCCAGGCCTTTGCCGCCACAATGATCCCCGCGGTGGTGAGCATTTCCTATATCAACTATGCCATTGTGGCCATTTTGGGCGGTATTATGGCCTTACAGGGCATGACGGATGTAGGAAGCCTGGCCAGCTATTTGGTGTTTGTCCGGCAGGCCGCCGCGCCGATCAATCAATTCACCCAGCAGGGAAATTTTCTGCTGGCCGCCCTGGCAGGCGCGGAGCGGGTATTCGAGGCCATGGCCCAGCAGCCGGAAAAGGACGAAGGCAAGGTGGAGCGGGTTCACGTCGAAGCCGATGGGGCAGAAGAGCAATGGGCATGGCGCCGAGAGGACGGAACCCTGGTGCCTTTGCGGGGAGACGTGCGCTTTCGGGAAGTGTACTTTGGCTATGATTCCGGGCATCCCATTTTGAAGGATATCAGCCTCTACGCTAAGCCGGGGCAGAAAATTGCATTTGTAGGCTCCACTGGCGCGGGGAAAACCACCATTACCAATCTGATCAACCGCTTTTACGACGTGCAGGAAGGCAGCGTAATGTACGATGGCTTTGACGTCCGAGAGATTAGAAAGAAGGATCTGCGCCGGTCGCTGGGCATTGTGCTTCAGGACACTCATCTCTTCACCGGAACCATCGCGGACAATATCCGGTTCGGCAAGCTGGACGCCGGCCAGGAGGAAATCGAAAGGGCGGCCAAAATTGCCAACGCGGATTCCTTTATCCGCCGGCTGCCCCAGGGCTACCAGACAGTGGTAACAGCGGACGGCGCCAATCTGTCTCAAGGCCAGCGGCAGCTTCTGGCTATCGCCCGCGCCGCCATAGCAAACCCCTCGGTGCTGATTCTCGACGAGGCCACTTCCTCCATTGATACCCGGACAGAAGCTCTGATAGAAAAGGGGATGGACCGGCTGATGGAAGGGCGCACAGTGTTCGTCATCGCCCACCGCTTGAGCACAGTTCGCAACGCCGATGCTATTATGGTGCTGGAGCACGGGAAAATCGTAGAGCGGGGCAGCCATCAGGAGCTGTTGGCACAAAAGGGGATTTATTACCGCCTTTATCATGGGATGCTGGAACTGAGCTAATAGGCGGGTGCTGAAATCAGCGAAAGAGGGCTTTGCCTCCGTCAAGCGGTCATACCGCGGCGCCGATGATGGGGAGCCAACATAAACTGAGATAGGCTCCCCGGAGCCCTCAAAAGCGCAGAAGGCCGAAGCTAAACTCAATAAGGCCGCATGTCGGCCTCATGATATCACAAAGCATGAGAGATAAAAGCCTGAAAAGGGAAAGCTCAGTCTAATAGGAGAAATACCAATAACGGGAGGAAGCGCCGTGCGTTTAAAAAATGGAATAGTATTGGATCAGGATTTTATTCTGTCGCCAAAGGATATTGAGGTCCAAGGAGAATGGATTACGGCTCTGACGCCTTGGCGGGATGAGGAGCCGGGCGGTTGGATTGATCTTTCCAATAAGCTGGTGATCCCCGGGTTGATTGACCAGCATATTCACGGATGCGGCGGCTTCGATGTGGAGGACGCCTCTCTGGAGGCGCTGGCCGCTATGTCGGAAGAACTGGCCAGGCATGGGGTTACCTCCTTTTGTCCAACCGTGATGGCCAGGCCCATTGAGGGGCTTCCTCCCATTCTGGATATGATCCGCGCGGGTCAAAGACAGGGCCTGCCGGGGGCCTATGTTCACGGCGCCCGGCTGGAGGGCCCTTATTTATCGCCGCTGAAAAAGGGAGCGCAAAAGGAAAGCCGTCTCAGCAAGCCGGACGCCGGGGAATTCTTAGCACTGTGGAATCGGTATCCCGGCCTGATTAAAATTGTGGACTTAGCGCCGGAGCTGGAGGGCGCCGAAGATTTTATCCGGCGGGTTCGCTCCAGGTGCGTGATCTCTATGGCACATACAGCGGCTTCTTACGAGGGAGCGTTAGAAGCATTTCGTCAAGGAGTGGGCCAGGCCACCCATTTGTTCAACGGCATGGCTGCTCTCGGCCATCGGGAGCCAGGTCCGGCAGGCGCGGTGCTGGACAGCGAGCAGGTTCGGGCGGAGCTGATTTGTGACGGGATTCATATCCATCCGGCAATGCTGCGGCTGGCGTTCCGGATACTGGAAAGTAGGGCGGTGGTTGTCAGCGATTCTATGCGGGCCGCTGGTATGCCCGACGGAGAATACACCCTGGGAGGCCAAAAGGTTTGTGTGCGCCGGGGCACAGCTCTATTACGGGATGGCACCTTGGCGGGATCCACTACGAATCTGCACCAGGAGCTGCGAAATCTGCTGAGGTTTGGGATTCCTCTGGCGCAGGCGGTAAAAGCGATGACTTTAAATCCGGCGGTTCAGCTTGGCGCGGATAAAACTACGGGGAGTATTCAGCCCGGGAAATACGCCGATTTGGTCGTGCTGGACCAGGACTATGAAATTTTTATGGTGCTGGTAAAAGGGAAGATCCGCTGGTGCGGAAACCGGGCTCCTGCTGAATGCCCATGACGACGGCGGTGCGGCCTGTTTACAAGGGAAATACGATCTGAATCAAACGGGGGATTTTCTCCCGCTAGGGCTTTGCCCTAGGATTCAGACCTTTCTCCATGCATACATCCCTGGAGCATAGCTGCAAGATGGGCTAAAAGATGATTTCAAATAAAAAAGTGCCTCTGAGATCAGCGCGAGAGCAAAAAGAAAGAAGAAGGAAAAAGGACTGGGCAAAAAGAAATTTGGTGATCGGCGGCTATATGTGGTATAATAACCTCACACTGCCAATGACGGCAAAGCTACCGATGGAATGATAGGGGCCTAGGGTTAAGCCTATAGGAAAGAAACGGCAGGCCTTTTTTACAAGAGCGGGAAGCTTGACCTATGCCGGCCTTATACAGCTTATCATAGATTTAAAAGAGTTTCTTCCTTTTTGAAAACGAATATTTTTTGTAAGATGGATAGCAAAATATTTATTATTTAGAGGCAGTATACCTTAAAAAGAACAACGGCCTGCGGTTGCGCGGAAAGGATTTTTATGGCGATCAATAAGTTTATGCGCCTTGCTCTGAAGGTGCTGTCCTATCCGGATATTGACATTCGAAAGACCTATCCGCTGGAAAGGTCTATCCGCTATTTAAGACTGCCGGCCCTCCTGCCGAAAGACCGATGGCAGGATCATACCATTGTGTCTGAGGGAAGAAAGATTCTCACCAGAATTTATACTCCAGAGGACAATACAGGGAAAAACACACTGCTGTTTTTCCACGGAGGAGGCTGGGTGACTGAAAGCATTGACACCTACAATAAGGTGTGCGACGCTTTGGCGCGGGCGGCCCGAAGCCGTGTGATCTCGGTGGAGTACCGTTTGGCACCGGAGCATCCGTTTCCTCAGGGGCTGGATGATTGTTACGCTGCTGCCCGGGAGCTGTTTGTCAGGCCGAAAAGCTTTGGCTTTGACCTGGGTAGGGTGACGGTGATCGGCGACAGCGCCGGCGGTAATCTGGCCGCAGCGGTTTCCTTACGGGCGCGGGATGAAGGAGAATTTTATATTCCCCGCCAGATTTTGATTTATCCGGCTACCTATTACGACCACAGCGAATCGTCGCCGTTCGCCTCAGTGATGGAAAACGGGAGCGAATATCTTTTGACCTCCAAGAGAATCTGCGAATATATTGATCTTTACAAGCGGGATGACGAGGATTTAAAAAATCCGTATTTTGCGCCGCTTTTGGCAAAGGACTTTTCCGATCAGCCGGATACCCTGATCATTACCGCTGAGTTTGATCCCTTGCGGGATGAGGGGGAGGCTTATGGCAGAAAGCTGCGGGCGGCGGGGAGCCGGGTAACTATTTACCGGATGCGGGACGCCTTGCACGGCTTTATGGGGCTGGGCACCGGTTATATTCATGTGCGCCGGGCCCATGCCCTGATTAACACGTTTTTAAACGGGGGTGAAAGGGATGAATCAGGCAGGTAGCTGGCTTAAGCTGGATAACGCGGGCAAGATTTTCCCTTCCACCAGCGGCAAGCGGAATACCGGAGTGTTCCGCTTTTCCTGCGAGCTGACCGAGCGGATCCAGAAGGCGCCGCTGCAGCAGGCTCTGGATCAGACGCTGGAGTGCTTTCCCCATTTTTTGTATATTCTTAGAAACGGCCTGTTTTGGTACTATCTGGAGGCCGGAGATCTTCGGCCTAAGGTTCATGAGGAAAACACGGGGGTATGCTCCCAGCTGTTTTACCGGAACCAGCGCCACCTGCTGTTCGATGTAAGCTATTACCGCAACCGGATTAATTTGGAGGTTTATCACGCACTGACAGATGGCACCGGCGCGCTGCAATTTTTGCAGTATCTGCTATGCGCCTACCTCTCAGCGGTCCATCCCGGCCAGGTTCCCAGAGAGCTGGCCGACGAGCTTTCCCCGGCTCCAATTTCTTCCAGGGCGGAGGACAGCTTTAAAAAATATTATCAGCATGTGAAAAAAGTGAGGTCCAGCCTGCCGGGCCGGGCGTACCGCCTTACCGGCAGATTCAGCGAGGAGTACCGGGTCACGGAAGGACTGATGTCCTGCCGGAAGGTATTGGATTTGGCAAAAGCTTATGACAGTACCCTTACGGTTTTTCTTTGCGCTCTGCTGATGATCTCTATCCACCGGGAGATGATGCTTTACAAGGAGAAAAAGCCGGTGGTGATTACGGTTCCGGTGAATCTGCGCCAGTATTTTTCTTCGGAAACTACCCGGAACTTTTTTGGAAATATCCGGGTGGCCTATCGGTTTCAGGAAGGAGAAGAAAACCTGGAGGATATCATCGCTTCACTGAAAAGCTCTTTTGGGCGGGAGCTTACGCAGGACCGGCTGAAAAGCCGGATCAGCGGTTATATGGCGGTGGAGCGAAATCCCTTCGCGAAGATCGCTCCTTTATCCTTTAAAAATTTTTGCCTGAGAATCGCCCGCCGCGTTTCCGACTTTGGAGAAACGATGGTGGTTTCCAACGTGGGAAAGGTAAAGCTTCCGGAAGAAATCTCGCCATTTGTGGAAAGCTTTTCGGTATTTGCCAGTACCGCTAAGCTGCAAGTTTGCGTCTGCTCCTGCGGCGACGCGCTGTCCGTTGGCTTTAGCTCACGGTATGAGGATACGGATATCCAGCGGAATTTCTTTCGCCTGCTTTCCGGTATGGGAGTTGATGTCGAGATCAAGAGCAACGCCTCGGTTAGAGAGAAGGATTAGTCTATGCTTTATTGTAAATCCTGCCGCGTGTGGGTGGCGGGCGCACATCAGCGCTGCCCCCTGTGCGGAGGAAATCTGTCCGGGAAAAGGGAGGAGGCTCCCAGCTATCCGGAGCTTCCGGAAAATAGAAGCTTTACCAAGCGCCTGATCCAAATTATTTCAGGCGCAGCCCTGACCGCAGCCATCATATGTGTCGCGGTCAACCTATTGGTGCCTACCGGGATTTGGTGGTCACTGTTCGCTGTGCTGGGCTTGGGCTGCGGATGGCTTTGGGCGGTGGTAGGCATTGTAAAAAAGGCGAAGCTGCTGAACAATATCGTCTGGCAGCTGGTTCTGATCTCCGGGGTTGCCTTCCTGTGGGATTGGCTTACCGGCTGGAGAGGCTGGTCAGTTGATTATGTGTTTCCTTCTGTCTGCATCGGCGCTATGCTGGCGGTGATCATCCTCTCCCGGGTGCTCCGGATGCCGGACCGGGATTATATGATTCATTTAATCCTCTGCGCCGTTCTGGGCGTCGTTCCCTTGGTTTTTCTGTTTACCGGAGTGCTTGGGGTCATCGCTCCCTCGGTGATTTGTACCGCGGCCAGCCTGATTGTGATTTCCCTTCAGCTTATTTTCAACTGGAAAGCCATGTATCGCGAAATTCACAAAAAGCTTCATTTATAAGCTGGAAAAGGGAGAAGGAACAGAGCGCTGGGATATAAGGCGTAAAAATAAGCTTACGGCGGCAGAAGGGCTGAATAAGGGCTTGTATGAAATTTATGAAAGGGGGCTCCGCTTGCATGCGGAGCCCCCTTTTCCAGTGCTTCGTTCTATTGCTTCGTTCTATATGGATTACCTTTATTCCTGTACATTAATAATCACTTTCATGGTGGTTTCCCGGTTGTCGTCGATGTATTGGTAAGCCTTTAGGTAATCCCGGAAGGCGAAATGCTTGGAAACCAGGGGAGCCAGGGTAACCTTGCCTTCATTGACCAGCCGGATGGCATCCAGGTAGTCCTCGTTGCGGTACATCATGGTGGTGTTCAGGTCCAGCTCGTGATCGTTGAGAACCGCGAGATCTACCTTGGCCATGGAGGCGAACACCGCCACCAGGATAATAGTGCTGCCCTTTCTGGCATGTTTAATCGCTTGCCCCATGGTGATGTCGTTGCCGGCGCAGTCGTAAATCACGTCGGCTTTGTCCGGGCCGAAGTATTCCAGCATAGCGTCGCCAAAGTCGGTATTTTTCGTATTAACACAGTAATCTGCGCCGCACTCCTTGGCTTTTGCCAGGCGAACGTCGCTGATGTCGGTGACCATAACGCTCTGGGCTCCCATGCCCTTGGCCGCCTGGGCAACCAAAATTCCAATAGGTCCGGCGCCAAGAACAGCAATTTTCAGGCCGGTAACGTCTCCCGCCTGCCTGATGGCGTGAACGGCGACAGCTAATGGCTCGATCATAGCGCCCTCGTCAAAGCTCATATCCTCCGGCAGAGGGGTGACCTTTTGAGCGTCTACCGCAAAATAATGGGAGGCTACGCCGGTGGTCTGGAAGCCCATGACCTTCAGCTCCTCGCAGAGATTATACTTTCCGTGGCGGCAGGGATAGCATTTTCCGCATACCACCTGAGGCTGAATCGTGACCTTCTGCCCGACGGAAAAACCTTCCACCCCTTGTCCAATCTGGGCGATTTCACCGGAAACCTCATGGCCTTGGGTAACCGGATATTTGGTGAAGGGATGCTTCCCGTGATACACATGGATATCCGAACCACAGATTCCGATCTTTTGTATTTTGACCAGTACCTGGCCGGGCATTACCTCGGGCACCGGCACCTCGTTAAACTCGATCACGCCCGGGGCGGTCATAACCTGCTGCAGCATAAACGACACTCCTTCTTATCGAAAATCTTTTATAAAATAATTTCTAGAAGTATAATTTCAATGTACCACATTTTCTCCATTTGTCAAGAGAAAAGGGAAAAATAAAAGTGGGCTTTCCTGTTCGCAAAAAAGCAAAAAGAAAATTTTTTGAAAAAAGGGTTGACAAACGGGGCATCCAGGCGTAAGATAATAACAAATTTCAAACCAAGAAACCGTGGAGCAAGAAAAGTAAGTAAAGACGGGTGTATCAGAGAGCCGCTGGCTGGTGTGAATGCGGCAGCATAGAATTTACTGAATGGCCTTGCGAGGGCGGCCTGAAACCGAAAGATTCGGGAGTAGGCGTCGACGGGAGCCCTGTCCGTTATCAGCGGGGTGCATATGATAGTATGTAAATTGAGTGGATGGTTATAATCATCAAACCGGGTGGTACCGCAGAAGTTAAGGCTTTTGTCCCAGTAATTGGGACAAAGGTCTTTTTTATTTTTATTTTTCAAGGAGTGATTCAAATGGTAAAGGTTCCCCACAGACTGTATTTGAGCGAAGACGAGATGCCGAAGCAATGGTATAACCTTCGTGCCGATATGAAAGAGCTTCCCGATCCCATGATCAATCCGGGCACAATGAAGCCCGCCGCAGTAGAGGATTTATATCCGGTTTTCTGCGAGGAGCTGGCGAAGCAGGAAATGGACAATACGACCCGCTATATCGATATTCCGGAAGAAATTCAGGAGATGTACAAAATTTACCGTCCGTCTCCGTTGATCCGCGCCTACAATCTGGAAAAGGCGCTGAGCACCCCGGCGAAGATTTATTATAAATTTGAGGGCAACAATACCTCCGGCAGCCATAAGCTGAATTCCGCGATTGCCCAGGCCTATTACGCCAAGAAGCAGGGAATGAAGGGATTGACCACCGAAACCGGAGCCGGCCAGTGGGGCACCGCTCTTTCCGAGGCCTGCTCTTACTTTGGAATCCCGCTGACGGTATATATGGTAAAGGTTTCCTATGAACAGAAGCCATTCCGCAAGGCTGTCATGCAGACCTTTGACGCCGGCGTGATCGCCAGCCCCAGCAATACCACTAATGTGGGCCGCCAGATTCTGGCGGAGGACCCGGACTGCACCGGCAGCCTGGGGTGCGCGATCTCGGAGGCGGTGGAAAAGGCGGTATCCACCGAGGGCTACCGTTATGTGCTGGGCTCGGTGCTGAACCAGGTGCTGCTGCACCAGTCCATTATCGGGCTGGAAAGCAAAATCGCCATGGAAAAGCTGGAGGAATATCCAGATGTGGTTATTGGCTGCGCCGGCGGCGGCTCCAACCTGGGCGGCCTGATCGCTCCCTTTATGCAGGATAAGCTGCTGGGAAAGGCGGATCCGCGCATCATAGCCGTAGAGCCCGCCTCATGCCCCTCCTTCACCAGAGGAAAGTATGCTTATGACTTCTGCGATACCGGAAAGATCACACCGCTTGCCAAGATGTATACCCTGGGCTCCGGCTTTATCCCTTCTTCTAATCATGCCGGCGGCTTAAGATATCATGGTATGTCTCCTATTCTTTCCAAGCTGTATCATGACGGCTACATGGAGGCGGTTTCCGTAGAGCAGACAAGAGTCTTTGAGGCGGCGGTGGAATTCGCCAAGAAGGAAACGATCCTCCCGGCGCCGGAATCTGCCCACGCTATCCGCGCGGCGATGGATGAAGCGCTCAGGTGCAAGGAGACCGGCGAGAAAAAGACCATCCTTTTCGGCCTGACTGGTACCGGTTATTTCGATATGACCGCTTACTCCGCTTATTTGGAGGGACGTATGACGGACTATATTCCTACAGACGAGGATCTGCAAAGAGGCTTCAACGGCCTGCCGAAAATCCCGGGAATCCAGGAATAAGCTTAAAGAAGGACAATTGCTCCTGCGGCTTCCGGTCTCTTGCAGGTTCCGAGACTGCTGGACAAAGCCGCCCCTTGGAAAAGGAAATTCCCTTTCCAAGGGGCGGCTTTCATAAACGCGGTAAGGTTGATTTAAGCATATAAAGGCTTTGTGCTTTTTGGCGTTTTTCGCGGAAAACACAAAGCGAGGAGGGAAAATGAGATGAATTCCGAGACGGTAATGCTTCTCCAGATTCCTTAAAAGGCTGTGAGCCTGTAATTGTAGAATGGTTTAACGTTTGTCGGACTTACGCTTCCTCATAGGTATGATCGCAAAGCTCATGGATTTTTTCCCGAAGCTTTAGAAAGTCGTCAAAAGCGCCGGGCTTTTGGGAGGGATTCCGAAGCAAAGCGGCCGGATGAAGGGTTGCCATCATGACCACGCCGTTTTTCTCAAAGAAGACGCCGTGCTCCTTAGTGATTTTGATGTCTGGCTTGATGATTTTCGCGGCGGCGATTCTGCCAAGGCATACGATAATTTTCGGACGAATTAGAGCCGTCTGGTTCCGCAGCCAGTCGATACAGGCCTCCTGCTCCTCCGGTAAGGGATCCCGGTTTTGCGGAGGACGGCATTTGACGATGTTGGCAATGTAAATGTTTTTCTCCCGGCTTAAGTCCACGGCGGCGAGCATTTTGTCCAGAAGCTGCCCGCCGCGCCCGACAAAGGGTTCCCCTTGCAAATCCTCATTTTCTCCAGGGCCTTCCCCGATGAACATGACCTCGGCGGTTTCTACGCCTATACCGAAAACCACATTGTGACGGCCTTCGCAAAGACCGCATTTATGACATTGGAGGCAGGCTTCTTGTAAGCTGTTCCAAGTTTCATACATAGCTTCTTCTCTCCGTTCTGATGAATTTTTCCCTCGGCCTGCTTAACAGCGGCAGGCGCGTGAGTTTGAGACCACGTTGTCTGGTCAGATAGTACAGGATGTGCTTAATTTGCGCGGCCTGCCAGCCTACGCCGCTGGCCGCCATGAAACTCTATATGCGGATAAACTGATACGGGAGGCTGGGCTTTGCCGTTTCCTATATAGGAAGCATAGGCCATTAGAGTCAGGCTTTTAAAAATACGATTGCATGAAAAGCTGCCGCCGCGCCGTATATGCGCCGCCGCGACTACCTGCCGGGTAGAAACGGCTCTGTATGCCGTTTTCGGTAAAATAGCTGCTGAACCTGCGGCGGGATACGTGTTTTTCGCATTTGACAACTGAGCCGCCTCTCATAATGTAATAATAATTATACCATAAAAACGCTTAAAAGGGAAAAAATTAAAAGGATTTAGTTGAATTTTGCGGCGTGGGGTTGTATGATAATAATATCAAAAATGAATCAATCAGGAGTGTATGAGTTATGAAAGTTATGGTTGAAACCTCCGCGCGTCACGTGCATCTGTCCCAAGAGGACTTGGATACCCTGTTCGGAAAGGGATATCGGTTGACCAATAAAAAGGACCTTTCCCAGCCAGGACAATTCGCCTGTGAGGAAAGAGTTAGCGTAATTGGACCCAAAGGAGAAATGAAGGGTGTTTCCATTTTAGGGCCTGTCCGCCCTGCTTCTCAGGTAGAGCTCTCTCTGACTGACGCCAGAAAGATCGGTATCGCGGCTCCCATCAGGGAATCCGGAGATATCGCCGGCACGCCAGGCTGCAAGCTGGTTGGACCCGCGGGCGAAGTAGAACTGAAGGAAGGCGTGATCGCTGCTAAGCGTCATATCCATCTGGATCCCGCCGCTGCTGAAAAATTTTCTTTGAACGATAAGCAGGTAGTTTGTGTGAAGCTGGAGAGCGATGGCCGCAGCCTGACCTTTGGAGATGTGGTGGTGCGAGTCAGCCCTAAATTTGCCCCTGCTATGCATATTGATACCGACGAATCCAACGCTGCTGGATTAAAAGGCACGGTAGACGGAGAAATTCTTGCCTGATAAATAGAATACATAACATAAAGCCCTGGAAAGATTTAATCTTTCCAGGGCTTTATTGCTATTTCCCCTGTGTAGCCAGTTTTGGCCGCGCAAGGAAAACAAAAATTCCAGTATCCGGCGGAAAGTGTTGATAACAGGGCAATAAAGCAAAAAAAGGTTTATCTGATTTCCTAAAATGGATTTGCAATTAGGAAGAAAGACGCTGATAAAGAGAAGAAATTAGATTTTTAAGGGTTATTATAAGGGTATCAATAGAATAGCCCTAATAAATGGATAGGTCTGTTTGTACAACCGTAAATCCAGACGGAGCAGAATTTAATTTTTCTTCTTTTGAACCTTCTTTTTCGTGCCGTCCGGCTCCAAAATTGACATGTTTTCTAATTGGGAGACCAGGTTTTTCCTAACACTGTCCAAATATTCCTGGCGGAGCCTTTTCTGTTCCTGGGCTTCCTCTGGGGTAAGGCCCTGGGCCTTGGCTTTGCGTGCCAGCTCGTTGATTCGTTGGATAGCTTCTGGTGTCATAGGGTAACACCTCCTTAAGCCTGGATAGCAGAAAACAGCTTTTCAATCAACATCGGGCCTGCTTCAACATAATTACCCGTTTGCTTTGCGGTTTCCTCACAGAAGCAGGAAACACCGCTGCATTGCTCTCGAGCGCTGTCGTAAATTAGGTAGGGAACCGGATCGGAAGCATGGGTTTTGGTCGACAAAGGAGTGGGATGATCCGGCAGAACCATGATTCGGAAAGGACCTGCTTCCCTGAGAGCCGCTGTCAGGGGAGTTAATATTTTTTCGTCGATCAGTTCGATCGCCTTAATCTTGTTTTCCATTTCCCCGCGATGGCCGCATTCGTCAGGCGCTTCTACATGGATATAGACAAAATCCTGTCCCTTGCGGAATTCTTGAAGAGCAGCTTCCATTTTTCCAGTAAAATTAGTATCGATATAGCCGGTAGCGCCGTCTACGTCTACTGAGGACATTTTAGCGCACAAGCCGATTCCCTTGATGAGGTCTACAGCGGAAACAACGGAGCCCTTTTTATGGAATTTTGATTCAAAGCTGTCGAGACGGGGACGTTGGCCTTCGCCCCAAAGCCAGATAGAATTAGCCGGGCGTTTTCCTCGCTTGATCCGGTCTAGGTTGACAGGATGGCTCTTTAAAAGGTTATAGCTTTGCACCATGAGTTTATAAAGCTCTGAGACATAAGGCCCGTTTGGGATATATTGAGTAATTTTGCGGCCGGTAATGTCATGGGGAGGAGTAAGAGTACCAGGATGGGGCCGCCCATTTTTCCACACCAGGCAATGACGGTAGCTGACGCCAGGATAAAAATGAAAGATCTCGCTGCCTAGCTTTTCCTGGATATATTCGATTAAAATTTTTGCTTCCTGAGAGGAGATGTCGTCAGCACAGTAGTCGACCATCATCTTATCCTGATAGCTGTGATCCTCAGAAAGGGTTACAAGATTGCAGCGCAGGGTGACGTCAGTGTCCTGAAGATCAATGCCGATAGAAGCGGCTTCTAAGGGAGAACGCCCGGTGTAATATTGGGCTGGATCGTATCCCATCACGGAAAGATTTGCCACATCACTGCCAGGTTTCATACCATCGGGAACAGTTTTTACCAGACCTACCTGGCCTTTAGAGGATAAGAAATCCATGCAGGGCTTTTTTGCCACAGACATGGGCGTTTGATCTTTTAAAGCGGAAATGGGGTAATCCGCCATGCCATCGCATAATACTACGGCGTATTTCATGTGAATCCTACTTTCCTAAGTGTGATATGTGATCCTTTTGCTTTCCCTATTATAGTACGCAAAGCGATTCGGTTCAAGTGAAAAATAGTTTGTGCATAGGATTGGATGTCCTGGGAAATGCTATTTTAGGTCCTGAAAAAAATAAAATAGAAAAATAGCTTGACTTTTATGGAAAAATTAGTATAATAGTTATTGCTGTTTGATGCGGAATTGTGTAAGGGTAGCACGACAGACTCTGACTCTGTTTGTCTGGGTTCGAATCCTAGTTCCGCAGCCATGAATCAGCCCCGGTATTTTTGATGTTCCGGGGCTTGATTTTACTATCGAGGTGTGGCTCAGTTTGGTAGAGCGCTACGTTCGGGACGTAGAGGCCGTGTGTTCGAATCACATCACCTCGACCAAGAAGGGGTGACGAAATAGATGTCACCCCGATTTTTTTCAGTATTCATGCGGGTTTTCGGGCTTTTTAGGGCCGATTTTTCAAAATCGCCCCACCGTGGATGTCCAACCCCCAAAAGAGCAAAAACAGCAAAAAACCGCCTTCTTGTTACTGCTCAGGAAGGCGGTTTTTTCATTTTTTAGACACCGGCAGAGAAATGATTTTCGATTGTCCGTCCGGGCTGTCCTGGGGATTGATAGGGGAAGGAGACTCTGGGGTTTGACCGGCAGCCGGGACGGAAGAAACGATTAAGCGTTCCGGGAATACCTGTTTCGTTCTTGCCAGTCGATAGGCTTCAGGTTTGAAGGAACCTTCGATCAGGTGGCCATTCAGGACGTCAGGCTTTTTCCACAGAGCTGCTCCGCCATTGCTGTTTACCCGGAATTAATATAGGGAGAACCCTCTGTGCTCCTTATGGACATAGGTGGGCTGGACTGTGGGCCTCATGCGGCTGGTCAATGGAATCCCGAACGCTTCCGCCTGCCGGAGCCTGGAGCTAGGCATGATCCGATGCATCGATGAAGCGAAGGAACAGGTCCGCCGGGAGACAGGCTTGTCCGTTACCGACGCCCAGGTGGAACATGTGCTGGCAGGACAAACCAAATCGGTTTCCCGGTTCGCCCGTAACATACTAGATTGTATCCATCATGTGAGGCTCTTGAAAAGCTGGGAAATTCCCGTGATTTTTGAAAAAGAGGGAATAGACGCCTCTGATATGAACAGCGAGATGATTCTGACCTGCTTGAGTGCCTTTTCCCAGGCGTAAAGCGAATCTATTAGAAGTAACATTACGAAAGGAATCCGAATGGGTTATCGTCAGGGACGTTTTTCCTTTCGATATGTCAATTTTCTTGGATATCGCAAAGGAGCAGATGGTCAGCCCGAAATTCATCCGGAAGAAGCTCTGCATCATGCGATATTGGAAGCGATCCGGTCCTTAATTCAGAACCGTCAGAAAGATATGGCAGCCAATCTTGAAAACGCTCTGCTGGATAGTCTCTCCGATAATTTGGATGAACTTTCCCCGGAAGCAGTTAAAAACAAGCTGAAAAAAATTGAAACAGGAATTTGACCAATTGCTGATTATGGCCGGAGAAGGAAATGAGATTGCGGACCGAAAGTTAGAGCAGATCGGAAAGGAAATGCGGAAGCTGAAAGAAAATTGTAAGGAATTGGAACCTTCAGAAGAAAGGCGAAACGCTGCCGAAGAAAAGTACAGGAAGATTCGGGAACTGCTCTCCTCAGAAAATCTAAGCTGAGAAGAATACTCCGAAGCCTTAGTATATCGAATGATTGAAAGGATTACGGTTCTGTCCAAAGAGCAAATACAAATCCGTTTTGCAGGCGGATATGAAATGACACAGTCACTGCAATAAAGAGCAGGTACAGAGAAATGCCGGCAGATTTTGTTCTGCCATTGTTTCTCTGCGCCTGCTCTTTTGTTGTGCCTTTAATGATTATGCCATAATATAGATGATAAAACAGCGATAGTTAACCTTACAAAAAGGTAGGTTTCTAGGTTTTTCAGGGCCGATTTTTCAAAGTTATCCCACTGTTTGAAAGGAAAACAGAAACTGAACGTCAATGTGTCACGCACTCCAAAGGGGATTTATCATATCTGAGCCCCTTGAATACGGGCTGCCGCAGGGAGCCGGAATCTGTTTTCATCATATACTTCATAACGCATACCAGAGCGGGGGAGAGCCAAACGGCGTTCTCATTTCCGTGGCCTTCAATCACTGGCATGGGAGGGGAAATAAACAATCTCCTTGCCGGCGGTCTTCTGCTCGATCAAAGACTTCAGCCGTTCCTGATATTATAGTGCAGGCTGGAATTCTTGTTCCATGGAATTAATTAGGATTTTAGCCATAGTAAGTTCCGCTTCGTTTACTGCCGGATGAGTGTACTCTTTAGGAAGCTCTTTGATTTCGTCAGCGTAAAACATGGTTTCTATCAGGATACCGTCATCGGTTGGAATGACAGCAAGAAGCATTTCCTTTTGCCCCATTACGGTTTTCGCAACCGCGATTTTGTTTGGCCTGCTGCAGAAGTTCAAAAGCCTTACCACCGCCAGTTTCCGGCACTGTATGGTAGGTTTTATCGTAATAAATGGGGATGGATCGAACTTAAATCATTAAAATGCAGAATTTGAATAGGCCGATCCTTTTCAGCTTTAATCTTTTCAAAATCATCACCGGTAACAATCACATGTTTGTCCTTGTCATATTCAAAGCCCTTAACAATATCTTTGTTTGTAATTTCCTTGCCGCGTCCTGGGTAGCCGTGTATAAGGCGAGGGGAATATGAACCAGGCCGAAAGAAATAGATCCTTTGTGGGACGCAGCCATTTGATACACCTCGCTTGTTTTTAGTTAGGTTTTCCGAGAATGTTTAGATTATGTTTTTCCGGCAGAGGATACACAGGGAGATACCGGCCGTCTTCCGATGTATGGAGAATGCGACAGCGGTCAAGATATTTTCCATTTTTATCATAAAGTTCGAAGATAAACTCCTCCTGATTCTCAAACATAAAAGCACCTGCCTTTAAGAATAGCTTATCCAAAGGCAGGTGTTTTAGAGAAACAGGAAAACATTACCGCTTCACAAGCAAGAACACATGTTCTATAATTAAAATGTAAAAGGAACATGTGTTTGTGTTGCTTTGTGAGGCTTGTTTATGGAAAGAATCATTTTACACAGCGACTGCAACAGTTTCTACGCTTCGGTGGAATGTCTGCATCATCCGGAAATCAGAGAGAAACCAGTGGCGGTAGGCGGAGATATCGAGCAACGGCATGGTATCATTTTGGCGAAGAATCAGCTTGCCAAACAGTTTCATGTTTCTACCGGAGAAGCCATTTGGCAGGCAAAACAGAAATGTCCGGAGCTGATCGTTCTGCCGCCGGATTTTCCGTTGTATCTGCGGTTTTCCCGGCTAGCAAGAGACATTTATCTGGATTACAGTAGCCGGGTGGAACCGTTTGGCTTGGACGAGGCATGGCTGGATATCACCAGCAGAGAAAATCAAAAGGATAAGGGAGAAAAGACAGCCCAGGAGATCCGGAAAAGAATCCGGGAAGAATTGGGAATTACCGTGAGTATCGGTGTAAGCTATAATAAAATTTTTGCGAAGCTTGGCAGCGACTACCGCAAGCCGGACGCCGTAACGCTGATTACCAAAGAAAATTACCGCCAGATTGCTTGGCCGCTGCCGGTGTCCGATCTGCTGTATGTAGGGCCGGCCACCAAACGAAAATTGAATGGGTTCGGCGTTCATACCATAGGAGAGCTTGCTCAAACGCCAGTTGAAATCCTCCGTTCCAAGTTTGGAAAAATCGGGGACATACTGTGGTGCTTCTCCAATGGGCTGGACAGATCTCCGGTAGCGGATTTCCAGAATCAGCCTATTGTTAAGAGCATCGGCAACAGTACCACAGCACCCAGGGATTTGGAGAGCGGTGAGGACGTGAAAATGATCCTCTATGTTTTGGCGGACAGCGTAGCCCGACGGCTGAGGGAGCAGGGGCTCAAAGGGCGGACGATCCATATTTCTGTACGGGACAACAGTCTTTTCAGCTTTACCCGGCAGAAAACGCTTTTGTCCTATACCAATCTTACCGGGGAAATCGCTAGGGAAGCACTTTCCTTATTTCGTGAGCATTACCGGTGGAAGCGGCCGGTCCGCAGCATAGGAATCAGCGTATCGGACTTGGCGGCGGATACGATTTGCAGTCAAACCGGTCTGTTTTGCGATGAGGTAAAACGGGAAAAGATGGAGCGCCTGGACAAGGCGCTTGACCGCTTAAAGGTACGATTTGGAACTTTTGCGGTACAGCCGGCGGTTTTGCTGAAAGACCGAAAGCTTTCCGGCTTCGATCCAAAGAACGATCATATAATCCACCCGGTAGGATATTTTTAAAAAATCGGTTTGTTTAGGGCAAGAGGCTGTCATATGCCTGTTCATTAAAAATGATTTTGGAAAGGGGAATGGCTGAAAATGTCCTGCAAAAAATATGTAGAAGTAACAGCAAGGTTTGATGTGGACGGCACGGTCTTTCCTCTTGAAATCCACTGGGAAGACGGCGCCAAATTTGAGATTGACCGGATTCTCGATATCCGCCGGGCGGCCAGCCTCAAGGCAGGAGGAGCGGGAATCCGGTATACCTGCCGGATTCGAGGCAGGGAAAAATATTTATGGCTGGAAGAAACCCGGTGGTTTGTAGAAGCCAAGGAGTCAGATTAATACAGAATAAAAATGGTTGGTTTTATGCTCAAATCAACTGGAATAGGAGGAACTTACGATGTGCGGACGATACACATTGTTCATTGATGAAGAATATCAGGATATTCGTAAGATAATTCGGGCTGTGCAGGAAAAGGGCCATGAGGTGAAAACCGGGGAGATTTATCCTACAAATCCGGCGCCTATCTTAGTGTGGGAGGAGAGAGGGGTCGTTCCCCAGGCAGTAAAGTGGGGATGGCCGAAATTTGGAACTCAAAAAAGCAACAATCTACGTTCTCTCTATTTTTGTTTTATAAGTCTAGTATTAAGCTGCTTTCTAGGTTTTTATGGAAATGGGAGATCAAAAAGAAAAAATAGAAAAATGGGTCTTGTTTTATGCCTGAAGCCCTGATAAATCGGGCTTTGTCTGAATTGTTGCTTTACTTGTAACCGATAAAAATGTTTTTTTGACAGGCTATTCTCATATACAAGACATTATTTCTTGCCAAACAACTCCTCAAAATGAGCGGGAGTCTTATAGGCCAGTGAGCGATGCGGACGTTTTTTATTATAGAACTCTATGTACTGTTCAACACTTTTGCGATAGTCATGCTCGGATGAATAGGTTCTGCGATAGGCTTCTTCCTTTTTGAAGGTAGCAAAGAATGTTTCTGCAAAGGCATTATCACACGGCCTTCCAGAAGCGGAAAAGGATTGTTGTACCCCCGCTGTTTCGTAACAGTTTAGTGAATGCTATATATCGGCCTCCCCGGTCACTGTGAAAAATGAGGCCGTTAGGGGTTCCACGTTCTTCAAAGGCGTGTTTAAATGCAGATGTTACCAGATGTGTACTCTAATTTTTGGAAACCTTATAACCTATGACTTTTCTGTAAAACAAATCGATGATGATACAAAGATACAATGGGGAATTGTTGACTTTGAAATAGGTGATTTTTGTGGCTGGTGGCCTCTCTGGATTTCAAAACGGCACTGATTTTCTTCGCACCATAGATTTGGCCGTTTTCATCATAAATTTCTCTTTTCTGTATAAAAATAGAAAGACAATTTATAAAAATCGCTAGAAAATGCTGGATGATGATAAGCTAAAAATGAAAGTATAAAAATTATATAAAAGTTTCGGAAAAATTTGGGGGTAATAGTAATACACACAATAAAAATTAATGATTTTATTTGTTAAAACACCTAATTATTTCAATAAATCCAGATTATTTTCTATTTATTTTAATAATTATGCCCTTTATAATATTTGTTGAAAGGAGTTACGGCAAAGGCGCCGTAACCGATTTGCTTCACGGCGAGCGTTAAATAAATTAGGAAAGGTGAGGTCGATTTATGAAAATGAAAAAACGCATAACCAGAGCATTCGGAGTGCTACTTGCGCTCAGTCTTTTTACAGCAATGATAGGTTGTGCAGAAGACACTGGTTCCAGTTCGGAATCCAGTGGCGGAACGCAGAACAGTTCTGCAGCAGAAGAAAACACAGAGAAAGTTACTATTCGTATTTTGGATCAAAACACCAAAAACACCGACGGAATGACGGCGTTTGTAGAGAGCATAGAAGCCTATGCGGAAGAGGTGTCCGACCGGTATATTATTGAGCACGAAGGAATTGCTGGCGACGATATCAAAACGGCCATGAAAACATACGTGGCTGCCGGGAATACCCCGGATATCGTAGAATACTGGAACTCCGCTTCTGATAGCGGCTCTATGATGGACGCAGGCGTATTTCTCCCTATTGATGAATTCTTCGAGGCCTCTGAGGAACTTAGCGAAGAAGATTTCCTGGAATCCCACTATTATTATCACAACGGTGTGTCCTACGGAATTCCTATGGACCACGCACTGGGCGTATGGCTCGTAAACAAAAACATTTTTGAAGAATACAATTTGGAATATCCCAAAACCTATGACGATATTATCGAAATTGGTAAAGTATTGAGTGCAAATGGAGTGATTACCCTTGCGATGGGCAGTAAAGGCGGCAACCCGCTGCATTTCCCGCTGTCTGATCTGTATGGCCGTATGGAGGGCGCGGAAGAAGAAATGAACAGTATTTCCCAGACGGGTATTATTAAGACAGATCTGTTCGTAGAAGCTCTTACCATTATTGATGAAATGCGTCAGGCTGGCTGCTTCCCCTCTGATACCATTACCAACGGTGACTGGGGTCCCACGTTAGCACTGTACAATGAGGGTCGAGCGGCAATGTACTATCTGCTGTCTGGTAACGCCAATGCGGTGACAGAAGAAGCCTATGCATGGTCTGAAATTATTGACCATCCCCAGCTGACCGGCGAACTTGCCCGTGACGATCAGGACGATATGGGAATTATGCTTGGCAATAAAGCCATGTTTATTTGCAAAGAAGAATGGGATAAGAGCGATGCCAAGAAAGAAGCGATCGTCGATTATCTTGAGTTCTACTTCAGCGATGACATGTGCCAGTTCTATTATGATGCCAAAGCCACTCAGCCTGCCAAAATTATGGAATACAAAGACGACAATGCCGTTCCGCTGGCAATTGATATGAAGCAGTATTATGAAGACAGACCCAATATCACCAAAACCGCCCAGATTCATATGCTCACAATCCCCAACGATACAGTATGGGCTGAATATCAGAGCTACTTAGACGAATTTCTGGCGGGAGCCCTTACTCCGGAAGAGTATGCAGACAAGGTACAGGATTCCATGGATCGGAACTATAAAGTTCCGTAAGTAAAAACTTGAAGACGGCAATAAGAGATCCCGGTTAGGGTTCTCTTCCCTGACTTTCGTTAAAGAATGTATTTATCAAGAATGCCCTGCTGTCGATTTCAATATCGGTTAAAACAACAGGGCATTCTTTCAAGATTGGGAAACAGATAGCACATTATCTGTGTCCCGGGAAAGGATACCAGGATATCATGAAACAAAACAGATTGAAACGCACTTTAGGTGATGTGGCTTTTTCTACCTTTTTTTCCCTGCCTTCTGTCCTGCTTTATATAGTTTTTATGATTTTGCCACTGATCTTTGTGATATACTTATCTTTTACACAGTGGACGGGAGCAGGAGACATTAATTTTGTAGGTGTTGCCAATTACCAGTTTCTTTTCAACTACTCGGACTTTTGGCAGATTATGCGAAATACCGGTGTTTTGATTTTGCTGCATGTCTGCTTCCAGATTCCCCTGGCGGCACTGGTGGCTTTTTTGCTTTTCCGTACTAAACAGGGATTTCGTTTTTTTCGGGCTGTCTATTTTCTGCCCTCTATTATAGCAGCGACGGTAATCGGCCTGATGTTTTCTGTTTTGCTTAACAGCGATATCGGTCCGATTAATTCAATTCTGCGATCGATGGGGCTGAATTGGATGGCCAAAAGCTGGCTTTCCGATCCGGATATTGCCATGTATACGGTAACCTTTATCCAGGTCTGGCAGTATATCGGGTATTATATGGCGATTATTCTGGCGGGAATGCAGTCAATTTCCGATGAGGTTATTGAAAGCGCCCTTATTGACGGAGTAAACAGCAGGCAGCTTGCCTGGCATATTGTTTTTCCCCAGATTAAACCGGTGCTGGAAATCTGCTTTATTTTCTGCTTAACCGGATGTCTGAAATCTTTTGAGCATGCTTTTATTACCACCTGGGGCGGACCGGGAGTAGCATCCACCACGCTGGCTTTGTACATGTATAAATTGGCATTCTCTTCTTCGGAACTGGGGAAAGGGGCTACCATTGCCGTAATTATTGTTATTGGGGCTTTGGTCCTAACCAGAATTACCGGAGCTGTTTTCAAGGATTCTGATCAGGGAGGGAAAAACGTATGAAACGTGGAGTTTTGTTTTATGTCAAAATGATTTGCTTGTCTATTTTTGCAGTTAGCACGATTTTTCCTTTCTGCTGGGTTTTGCTATCTTCTTTTAAGTCAACCACCGAGATTTACGGAAATTCTTTTGCCCTGCCGGAGGTATGGCAGTTTGAAAATTATGTAACTGCCTGGAAAGGGGCGGGCATGTCCTACTCTTTTCTTAATTCTTTTATTTACACAGTGGTTTCTGTTGCACTTGTCTTAATCATCACTTCTATGGTATCCTATGTTATCGCCAGAAATCGTCACGGACGTTATTTGTACCTGTTTTTTTCCTTTGGACTCATGGTTCCCATCCATTCCGTCATTATCCCGCTGAACGTCCTGATGAACCGCATGAATCTGATAGGAACCAGGCTTAGCCTGATTATTGTGTTCGTTGTTTTAAATTCCTCTTTGTCGATTTTTATTATCACCGCTTTTATGAAGCAAATTCCGATGGAATTTGAAGAGGCGGCTACTATCGACGGATGCTCCAAATTGCAGATGTTCCTGCGCATTGTTCTGCCCATGTGCCGCTCTGCTCTGGCAACGGCCGGTACGCTGGCTTTTATTAATTGCTGGAACGACCTGCTGCTCAGCATGATTTTTGTCAGCAAAAGCGAATGGAATACTCTGAATTATTCCATATTTATGCTGAAAGCGCAGTTTATCGCTAATTACGGCGCCATTACTGCGGGGCTGGTTATGTCTATTCTGCCGGTATTCTGTGTTTATATTTTGTTCCAGGAACAGATTGTAAAGGGATTTCTCAGCGGGGCGATTAAGGGATAAAGATTCCGAAATCAAGAAAGGGCCTGATGATGAAAAGAACAACCTATCAGAATAGAATTTTCCGAACACTGCTTTTTTTCACGCTGGGGATTCTAGCGGTGTTTGTCATCAGCCTTGTAAATTTTTACCTTTTTTTAAGTCAGCACTATATTGTATACTGCGAAAATGTGCTGACGCAGGTAAACAGCCAGATCGAAAACGTCCTGCATAAAATGACTCTGTCACAGAAAGAGGCGTTTTTAACCATTTGCGACTCTCCTCTTTATAAAAGTGATTACTACGATGAAAGCGTCATGTTTTCCGGCAGGAAAATTGTCACGTCGCTTGCAAACATCAGCTACAATAACGATGATATTGACAATATTTTTGTCCACATGTATCGGAACGACGGCTTTTACAGTACGGAAAAATCTTCCTACAACCGGAAGGATATTCAGGAAAAAATTACTGAAAATCAGAGAAAGATTGGTAATGAAACAAATTATGATCTTACCCTGAAAGCAGACGAAACTACCGTAGACACTGTGAATTTTTACAGCTATGCCTATGAAATGGGAACTGACAATATTGCCGCCGGCCTTTGTGTCAGCCTAAAATATGCTGTGTTCAGCAATATTCTGAATTCCATCAATCTCCATGAGTCACAGCAGGTGTATTTGGTTGCCCAGGATGGTACTGTGATCTACAGCGGAGGGAATCAGGGAGCCTTACCGGTCGATCGGGAGAATCTTTATTACCAGGAAACGGACATTAACTTTTTCGACAATAAAATTATCATCAGTGACAGTCTGGATTCCATTGACTGGAAACTGGTTGTGGTTGTTAACCATTTTTCCTTGTTTTTCTCTTTGTTTAAAAGTCCTCTGATTTTTCTGGGATGGTCTTATATCATTTTCGTTTTAGTGAGCATTGGGTTTGCTTTTTCCCGGTCGAAGGCGCTGGCGTCGCCTATTAACGATATCATTCAACAAATTCAGGGATACCCGGAGCACAACAAAAAACTGCTGGACATTAAAACCAACAATTCCGACATCGCCTCTCTGATAGAAAACTATAACCGGTTAATTCATCGGATAGAAAATCTGCATGCCATTAATATGCGTCAGGAAAAAGAAAAAATGCAGGTGGAATATGAAGCGCTTTTGTCCCAGATTAATCCTCATTTCTTATTCAATGCTTTAGATTGTCTGCGGGGGATGGCGCTGAAATATAAAGCGCGAGATCTTTCCCTGAGCATCCGATCTCTTTCGTTGATGCTGCAGTATAGTCTGGTAGATACCCATACCAGCGTTACCTTAAAAGATGAGATGGAAAACCTTCAGAATTATTTGGAAGTGGTTAAAAATCAGTCCGATAACCGTCTGGAGTGTCAGTTCGATGTTCAGCCGGATACCTATGATGATCCCGTGATTAAATTTATGCTGCAGCCTATTGTAGAAAATTCGGTGAAATTCCGTGCCAGAGGGGATCACAACTTTATTTGGATTTCGGCGTTTCACCATGGGGATGGATTGGTCATTGCCATTAAGGATAACGGAACCGGCCTCACCAGGGAATATGCGGATAAAATAAATTTTGTTTTACAGCAGAACGGCAATTTACGGGAAAGCATCACTGTCAGTGGGACGGGAATAGGATTATCTAATATCTCCAAGCGTCTTCATTATTCTTTTGGACCGGAATCGTTTGTCAAAATTGACCCCAATGAGGATGGCGGGGCTTTGGTAACCATCTATATTCATCAAAACCGCGGAAACGGCAGGGATCTGTCGCTTCTGAACTGATGGAAAAACAGGAGAATGGTAGGAGAAAGGGAGAGGTTATGTCTGTCAGAGTTATGATTGCGGATGACGAAAGTATGATACGTTTATTGGTGCGGGATATTATCGAAACCTATGTGTCCGGTGTTACGGTAGTAGGAGAAGCGGCGGACGGAGATGAGTGTCTGGATTTGTTTCAAAAGCTTAACCCTCAGATCATCATTACAGATGTGGTAATGCCCCATACAGACGGGCTGGAACTCCTCCGCCAGATTAAAGCTATATCTCCTGAAGTTTTGATTATTCTGCTGAGCGCCCATAAAAAGTTCGAATATGTCCATGAGGCAATTAAGGAACAGGCGTTTGATTATCTGTTAAAGCCTACTCGTGAAGAAGACATCAAGCGGGTATTCGGCAGAGCTTTAAAAGTGCTGGAAGAAAAGGAAAAAAATAAGGCTCTGTACAGCGAAATGAAACGAAAAATCAAAAAGTACGGAAGCCAGATTACCGTAAAAGCGCAGGAAAACAGCGCGGATTCCAGTTCTGAAATTTATACGGACACCATGGATAAGGTCATTAAGTATGTGAATGAGAATTATACACTGGAAATCGGCCTGCAGGAGATTTCCTCCAAGTTTTTTCTTTCTCCTGATTATCTGTCAACACAATTCAAAGTAAAGACAGGAAAAAATTTTAAAGACTATATCAGCAATCTGCGTATTCAAAAGGCAGAGGAGCTTTTAATGTGCTCCGAATTTAAAATATCGGAGGTAGCGGAGTTAATGGGATATAACGACAGCGGATATTTTATTAAGGTCTTTAAGAATAAACTGGGGTGTACCCCCAGCCAGTTCAGAGAATCTAAAAGGAGGGACGATCGGCGTCAGAAATAAGCCGGCGGGTACGATACGCGGACTCCCGCTTGCGTTGCAGGCTGTTTTTCTCGGAACAGTGCCATGAGAAAAAGCGAAAATTGCTGCGTTTCAGATCAGAACACAAATATAAGTAAAGGAGCAAAAACATGGAATGCGGATATAAATTGAGACCCAGGGGCAAGGTGGCAGACTGGGAGGCCGAAGGCTGCGAAGCGGTACTGGGCGGCGCTCTCGGCAGTATTTCCAGCTGTTATGTAATTCAGGAAGGTCCGGTTTATAAAATGTGGTTTACCTGGCAACAGTCTCACTGCATTGCCTATGGGGAAAGTACTGACGGAAAACACTGGGGTCTACCGACTGTAGTGTTAACCCCCAGGTATCAGTCTGAGTGGGAAATTCATGAGGTCAGCCATCCTACGGTGATTTACCGGGACGGGCTGTATCATATGTGGTATACCGGCAGAGTGTTTCCGACTGAGATTACAGCAGCCCGGTGCAGCATCGGCTATGCAGTCAGCAAAGACGGGATTCATTGGAAAAAACATCCCCAACCGGTATTAGTGCCTCAGGATCCATGGGAAAAGATTGGGGTAATGTACCCCCATGTCTTATGGGAAGAAGAGCTGGGGTGTTATCGCATGTGGTATTCCGGCGGTCGGATTACCGATCCGGATGCCATAGGAGTTGCAGTCAGCAAAGACGGAATTCATTGGGAGCGCTGTTCCCAGAACCCTGTGTTCCAGCCGGATTGCAACCGTTACTGGGAAAACGCCAAAACATTTTCCTGCTTTGTCTGCCCCAAAGAGGACGGCTGGTATACCATGTTTTATGTAGGAGCAGACGGAGACGGTGTTTTGGGAATCGGACTGGCACGCTCTAGGGACGGGATTTCCCAGTGGCAGCGGCACCCGTCAAATCCTGTTATTGCAGGGACAGACGGTTCCTGGGATTGGCGCAGCGCCGGAAAGCCAAGCGTTTTAAAAACGCCGAAAGGCTACCTGCTGTGGTATAAGGGCTGTAATGTCCGGTTTGAAGAGATTGGCATTGCCGTGCATAAAGGCTTTGATTTGGGATTCCCCGAGACGGGGCAAGAAGGCGAGAATGAACGGGGACAAGACAACGGTACCGGAAAAGTCAACCTGTATGTGAGAGATGAATTGCCCATAGGAATTTATGTCATTCCCGATTGAGGAGGTTCTAGTAATGATTTTAAACGGATATCGGCCTATGCCTACAGGTACAACAGCAGGCTGGAAAAAAGCAAAATATCCGCTGTTTGAACCGGCTTTGAATACCATGTTCGACAGCTATGTCATCAAAGAAGACGGTATTTATAAAATGTGGTTTTCCTGGAGACCCACTAAATCCATTATGTATACCACCAGCACCGACGGAATCCATTGGGAACCGTTTTGCTGTGTGCTAACCCGTCAGCTGGATTCTTCCTGGGAGGCGGATAAAGTCAGCCGGCCCACGCTAGTGAAGAAGGACAATCGATATCATATGTGGTATACCGGTCACATGATTTGGTCCGGCCCCTTGTCTGCCGCCATCGGGTATGCAGTCAGCGACGACGGTATCCACTGGGAACGCCCACTTGCCCATCCGGTGCTTCGTCCGGATAAGCCCTGGGAAAATCATATTATCTGGACACCTCACGTCATTTACGACGAGGAAGAGGATTTGTTTAAAATGTGGTATGCCGGCGGCGCAACAGAAGGCACCGAGTCAGACGCTCTGGGATATGCGACCAGTAAAGACGGTATCCATTGGACCAAATACCCGTTAAATCCTATTTTCGTTCCCGATGGCAGCATTCCATGGGAAATGGCTAAAGTATCCGCGCCGTTTGTGTGGAAGCGAGACGGCTGGTATTACATGTCTTATTTAGGGAACGATGCGGATATGAGAGGCAGCAACGGTTTGGCAAGATCCCGGGATGGCATTACTAACTGGGAACGGCATCCGTCTAATCCTATTATTGCCAGTTCAGAAGGCTGCTGGGACCATAATTGTATTTGCAAACTCATGATTATAGAAACAGAAACCGGATATATGGGCTGGTACAACGGCGGCAACCGGAAAATTGAGGAAATCGGAATTGTATATCATGAAGGATTTGATCTGGGATTTGAGACAGATGGAAAGCCGGCGCCGAATGAGCGGGGAGACTATTCCTATCTCTGCCCCATCAATATCACACACTGATTATTTGCTTGAAAACCAGCATCCATCACAGACAAGTACACGTTAAAAATAAAAAGCGTCTGATCTTTGGGGGGATTACATGTTAGCGTCCATTCCTTTAAAGGACATCCAGATTCAGGATCGGTTCTGGAAGGAACGCCTGGATCTGGTGAGAAAAGAAATTATTCCCTATCAGTGGGAGGCAATGAATGACCGGGTGCCCAATGCGGAACCCAGTCATTGCATTGAAAATTACCGAATTGCTGCCGGACAGGCGCAGGGGAGCTTTTATGGCGAGGTTTTTCAGGATTCTGATTTGGCAAAATGGCTGGAAGCGGTAGCCTATGTGTTAAGCTTTCAGCCGGATCCTAAACTGGAGAAACTGGCTGACGAGGCTATTGAACTGGTGTGCGCAGCCCAACAGTCAGACGGATATTTGAATACCTTTTTCACCATCAAGGAGCCTGACCAGAGGTGGCGTAATTTGCGGGAAGGCCATGAGCTGTACTGTGCTGGACATATGATGGAAGCAGCAGTGGCTTATTTTGAAGCCACCGGAAAGCGCAGACTGCTGGATGCCATGATGCGGTTTGCCGATTTAATCTGCAATACTTTTGGACCGGAAGAAGGGAAGATACACGCATATCCGGGACATGAGGAAGTAGAGCTGGCGCTGTTTCGCATGTACCGGGCGACCGGCGTGAGAAGATATTTGGAGTTATCCGCTTACTTTATTAATTGCCGGGGCACCGGGGAAAACTATTTTCGAAAAGAAAACGACAGGCCGGGATATCTGCCTATATGGGGCTCTATGGACACGAATTCCGACATGTCCTATTATCAAGCCCACCAGCCGGTGCGGGAGCAGAAACAGGCCGCCGGACACGCTGTCCGGGCCATGTATCTGTACAGCGCCATGGCGGATTTAGCCGGAGAATTAAAAGACGAAGGCCTGCTGAATGCCTGCAAAACCTTGTGGAATAACGTGACAGAACGGCAGATGTATGTAACCGGAGGAGTTGGAGCGTCCGGCATTTTAGAGCGTTTTACCACCGACTATGATCTTTCCAATGAGATGGCCTACGCGGAAAGCTGCGCTTCGATAGGACTAATGCTGTTCGGGCTTCGGATGAACCGTGTTACCCGCCAGGCACAATATTTTGATCCTGTGGAACGTGCGCTTTATAATACGGTGTTAGCCAGCGTGGCGCTGGACGGTAAGAGCTTTTTCTATGTCAATCCACTGGAAGTATGGCCCAAAGCCTGTATGCCCTATACTTCCAAGGAGCATGTAAAGCCGGTGCGCCAGCCCTGGTTCAGCTGCGCCTGCTGTCCTCCCAACGTTGCCCGTACTTTTGCTTCTCTGGGGCAGTATATCTGGGCGCAGGATTCACAGCGGGTATATTTGAATCTGTTTATCAGCAGCACTGTAAAAGCAAAAAACGGCGCTATTTTAAAGCTCGAGACGGAATTCCCCATGGGAAATGTACTGAAAATCACTTCAGACCAGGTTCTCGAACTTGCAGTGCGGATTCCCGGTTATGGAAAAAATTTCAGGGCCAACGTTTCGTACCGGAAGGAAAACGGCTATGGGGTATTTGAACTGGAGGCCGGAAAAGAATTGGAAATTCAGTTTGATGCGCCGGCCTGTTTTATCCGTGCAAATCCTGAAGTGCGCGCGTGCTCAGGAAAAGTATGTATTCAGCGGGGGCCTGTGGTGTACTGTCTGGAAGAGATAGATAACGGATCCAATTTGTCTGCTCTGTCGGTGGATACCGCCGTTTCGCCGGGGGAAAGAGAAAGCGACATTCCCGGTGGCCTGATGATCACCGCTTCGGGAAAGCGCCGCAGGCCATGGGCAGATGACAAGCTTTACGGAGAAATTCCTTCCCAATACGAAGAAACTGTCTTGCAGGCGGTGCCCTATGCGTTTTGGGGAAACCGGGAAAAAGGCGAAATGACAGTTTGGATTCGGGAAAGCTGATTGAAAGAACGGGAGTGGCTGCGCGGAAAATGGAAAAGGAAACTTTGGCCGCTGACTCCGGTGTTAAAAGGGAAAAATCAGGAAGAAAAGCTAATTTTTTTAACGAACAGAAAAGAGGCTGTGAGAAAATGAAATGGGAAAAATGCCCCGTTGAAGTGGATTATACCGGGAAAGTAGTGGTTCTTACCGGCGCTGCCGGGGGAATTGGTTCCAGAATTGCCATGCTGTTTGCTCAAAACGGCGCTTCTATGCTGCTTGTAGACAAAAACGAGGAAATGCTAAGGATTACCCGGGAAGCCTGCGGCGGAACGGGAAAAATTGTCTGTATGAGTACGGATCTGGGGGAAAAGGGATTTTCTCAAAAGATCGTTCAGAAGTGCAAAGAGGAATTCGGGACTGCCCATGTTCTCATTCATTGCGCGGCAGTAGCGGATGGGGGCTCTTTATGCGGACTGTCGGAGGAAGATTGGGATTCCACTATGAAGATTGATTTAAAGGTTCCTTTTCTACTGTCAAAACAGTTTGCAAATGAAATTATGATTCCAGCCGGCTGCGGGGTGATTTTGAACATGGCGTCTCAGGCCGGCGTTGTCGCTTTGGATGATCAGCCGGCGTACTGCGTGGCAAAGGCCGGATTGATTGCGTTAACCCGTTCTCAGGCTTATGAGTGGGGACAGTTTGGAATCCGCGCGGTTGCCATTGCGCCAACAGTAATCGAAACGGCGCCTGCCCTTACTTACTGGTGTGGGGAACGGGCGGCCAGACATATTTCTCAGATTCCTGTGGGCCGATTCGGCCGGCCGGATGAAGTAGCAGCCGCCTGTCTGTTTCTGGCCAGTGATGCTGCCGGGATGATCAGCGGTACCACCGTTATGCTGGACGGCGGATATACCATCCGCTGAAAGGAGAGGTGTTATGAAGAATCAGCCATCGGTCGTTCTCAATAACGGGGTGGAAATGCCTCTTCTGGGCTTGGGACTGTTTCGTATTACCAACGAAAACGGCGGATTTTCCCAATGTATCCATGATGCGCTGGAAGAGGGATACCGCTTTTTTGATACGGCAGAATATTATGAAAATGAGAAAGATCTGGGGGAAGCGTTGGCATCGAGCGGCCTGCATCGGGAAGAATACTTTGTCACGACCAAGCTTACCAATGACAATATTAAGCTGCATGATACCCGCAATGCTTTTTTTCGCCAACTGGAACGCCTGAAAATGGACTATATAGATCTTTATCTGATTCACTGGCCGGTCAAAGGATACGAGCAGGCTTGGGTTGAGATGGAAAAACTATATGAGGAAAAACGCATCCGGGCCATTGGAATCAGTAACGGTGAGGAAGGACACCTGAACCGTCTGTGGGAATGTTCCGGTATTGTGCCTGCAGTGGATCAGGTGGAGATGCATCCCTATAAAGCGCAGTTAAAGCTGAGAAAAATCTGTGCCGAACGAGGGATTGTTGCAGAAGCTTACGGACCATTTATGCAGGGAGAGCTACTCAGTGATTCTCTCATTGGAGAAATTGCCCGGAAATATCATAAATCTCCGGCGCAGATTATTCTGCGGTGGTTTTTCCAACAGAAAATTCCGGTTATCCCTAAAACCGTCACTCGGGAGCGAATGATGCAGAATAGGAATGCCATGGACTTTGTCCTAGAAGAAGTGGATATGGAAATCCTTCATTCCCTGAATAAGGAACAGGGCAGTTTTCCGTCTCCCTATGAGGTTATCTGAGTTTGGGACGAAAAGTTTTTGCTTGCTAGGGTTGAATAGAGGTCGAAATTTGGAACTCAAAAATGAGGCATCCAGATTCCGGCCTTTTTTTATGCTATAGCCCCAGCGTTCAGCCGTTTCCGAGGTTTATCTTTTTTATAGAAATGGGACATCAAAAAGCAAAAAACAGAAAAATGGGTTGTAAAAACAATCAAATGTATCTATTCCGAACCCGGAATTCTCATTTTGTCGGGAGTTCCTTTTAATTTTTATTTAATAAATTTATTCCAAACGGTATTAGGCCAGTGGACAACAATTTCGTTACTCCCTCCCAAGAAGGGGTGACGAAATTGTTGTCCACCCCGATTTTTTCAGTGTTTATGGGGGTTTCTGGGCTTTTTAAGGCTGGCTTTTCAAAACCGCCCCACCGTGGCTGTCCAACCTCCAAAAGAGCAAAAAAGACAAAAAACCGCTTCCTTATTTTTATTAGGAAAGCGGTTTTTTCATTTTTTAGACACCAGCAGAGAAATGATTTTCGATTGTCCGTCCGGGATATCCTAGGGATTGACAGGGGAAGGAGGCAATAGTTTTTTGCCGGCAGCCGGGACGGAAGAAACGATTAAGGAGCCATCTTTTCCTTCAATGGAAACAGACATTTTCCCTTTTTCCCAATTTAAGTGGTGGAGAAGTTCAGCAGGGAGAACAATTCTTCCTAACCCGTCAATCGCGCGAAAATACTGCACAGCCATTACCTCCTGAAGATTAGATTTTCGATTTCTGGCTGGATTGTTCCAGTGGTTTAGCTATAGATTGTAAAGCTATACTTATATTTCCACACCAAAAGAGGAAAATTGGTTTCTGATGAGATGCTTGATGCCTTATCTTATTATAAACAGAAGGGGAATAGTCCTAAATTAAAAAAATGGACTTTTGGGTTCTTTAACTTCGAATTAACAAACACCTGATTTGCCTATTACATCTCTTGTTTATAATATTTCATTGTGCTGATCTATTTTGTTTGAAAAGGAGTGTCTATTGAATGAAGAAAAGGCGAATAATTGGGGGGATATTATCCCTTTGCATAGCGGCCTCGATGTGGCCCTCCCCCTTGACGGCTGCGGCAGCCGATTCCGATACGGCCATATATGTAGATTATGAAGCGGAATACACACCCGAAGATGATATTGAGATTACCGCTCAGGTGGAAAGGGCGGATACGGAGCAGGTATTGCTGTGGTACCGCCCCTGTGAGGAATTCGTCTGGAAGTCGATGGCGATGACGGGGACTGCGGAAAATGGCTACAGCGCCGTGGTTGCCCGCAATTCGGCGTGGAACACCACCCTGGAATTCTATGTGACGGCAGAATATGCGGACGGCAGCTCCGAGAGCAGCAGCGTTTCCCTCTGCAATGTGGACAACGGCTTGGATTACCAGAATCTTCCTTGCCTGCTGATTACGGAGGTCGTCCCGGACACAGCGGATGTGGACGGCCAGGGCAAAGACAAAGATGCCTATGAATACATTGAGCTCTTCAACAACTATGCAGAGGATCTCGATCTGAGCAATTACCGCATTGTCCATGAGGACAAGGAAAACAGCGGCGAAACCGAAACTATCGGAGCTGAACTGGATGGGTTTGTCCTGAAATCCGGACAGGCGGCGGTTCTTTGGATCCAGACCCCAGAGATGGAGGCGACCGGCGGATACACGGTCGAGCAGTTCAACGACTACTACGGCTCCGCTCTGGTTGAGGGGAAAAACCTGGTGAGGGTTAAGGCCAATGGGATCAACAATTCCGGCAAGCAGGTGCTGCATGTCCGCCCCGTGATCGGGACGGCCGACATCAGCTACGGGGATATCGGCACGGGAAGCGGTACCAATGACTTTGTGGAAGGGGAATGCGTCCAGTACCGCACCCCGAACCGCGCCAGCGACAATTATACCAAGTCGGTGAAAATTGGCAAGCCCAATATCGTGGAAGCGGCGAAATCCCCTTCGCCTGGCTCTGTCTACACCTGGCAGATCCCCAGCGTGCGGACGGAAAATTCGCCCTTCACCAATGCCGACGACAAGACGGCGCCGGTCGTGACCTTAGTGGATCTCCCACAGAGCCACAAAGAGGGAACCGACCTGGAACTGAAAGCCTCCATTGAGGATGAGAGCAGCATCATTGATTCCCAGATCCTGCTCAAAAAGGACACCGAGACAGACTACGTTTCCTTTAAGGGCAAGAACCCTTCCAGTGACGGCCTGTATTATGTGACGATCCCCGGCAGCGAGCTGCTCAACTGCGCTTCGATTGAACTGTATGCGACGGCGACGGACTCGACTGTTTCGATGAACAAGGGGGAATCAGCGAAAAGCACGATTCAAATTGAGCATATCCAACCGGAGGATGTGCGGCTTCTACCCGGCGACGGGTCACTGGTCAGCGGGGATGTGACGGTCAGCGCGGCCGTGCCCACCCCGCCCTCCACGGCCACGATTCAGGTGGATGGCCTGCCTTTGGAAACGGTCGGGGCGATGGAAAGCGGCGTGTATTTTACCGCCAAGATCACCGGCCTGAGCAGCTATTATAAAAACGGGATCGCCGTGGGTGACGATATTCTGGGCCTAGCGGTCAAGGGCGACCCCGATACCCGCACGGTGTTTGTGGACAAAAAGTACCTGGAGTATCAGGCGGACGGCAGCGCAAAGCTGACCGTCACTATCTGGGCCGGTTCAACCCTGGCGACGATCCGCCCGGATTCCCCGGAAAACAACGATGATATCAAGGCAAAGAATTTCTATTTGACACTGGCGGATGGTACCGTCCTGCAACCAGACAACTTGGACCCGGATAAAAACTACAACATCGGTGATGCGGAAGGTATGCAGGAGTGGCTGGATGTGGTCTTCACCATCCCGGCGGAAAAGCTCAACGCTCAGGCTGCTGTGTGGGATACGACAAAATTCAGCGACGGGGAGCACACCCTGACGGCGGAAGTAGACGGAAAAACCGTGACCAGCACAGTGACGGTGGACAACACGGCCCCTGTGATGGAGCTCAGCCCAGCAGACGGCGAAACTGTGAAGGGCGTCTTTACCATCCAAGCGGCGGTTAACGGCGAGGACGGGACGGTTGCCCTTACAGCCGAACTGGATGGCGAGGGAATCACCCTGCCGTATACCGCTTCTACAACGGCGCTGCCCATGGGAGATCATGAACTTACGGTGACAGCCGCCGACGCGGCGGGCAATGTTACGGAAAAATCCATCGTCTTCCACACACCGGAGGAAAACCCGGTTTTCAGCAATCTCCAGGCACAGGTTGACGGCACGGACGCGATGCTCACCGCCGTTGTTACCGATCCCAATGGGGATCATACCGACTTGTCCTTTAAAGTCGGCGCTTCCTACACGCCGGGCGACGGCTCCACGGCGGTATTTGCCGGCAGCGGTGATTACCCGGTAAGCGGCGGGGAGGCTGCGAACTGGGCAGACGGGCTGACCACACAGGTTTCCTATGACGCGCCTTACCATCGTTTTGAGGTGGAGACCGGGGAGTTGGCTGACGGCGATACGGTGGAGCTGACCTGGAACGGATCGGCGGACGGCCGCACCGTCCAGATGTACGCGCTGAATCATGCCGACGGAACGTGGACATGCCTCGCCTCCGGCCAGACGGAGCTGTGCGCCGAAATCCCGGCTACAGGTTATGTACAAAATGGAAAGATCACGGTAGTGGTACAGAACCGCCCCGATGGCAACGGCCCTTCCGCAGATCCGGCTCCCATGCTGAACACGGAAGGCACAACAGTTGGTGAAGACGGGCGCTTCCCGATGAACGGCTTCCCCTCTACCGACGCCTATGACTTCAGCTTTGCTTGGATCACCGACACCCAGTATTACGCGCAGAATTTCCCTGAGAATTTCCACGGGATGAACGAATGGATCGTGGAAAACAGCGAGCAGCTAAAGACCAAATACTTAATCCACACCGGCGATATTGTCAATCAGTATAACAAGCAGTTCCAATGGGAAGAAGCGGACGCCGCCATGCAGATCCTTGATGACGCGGGGCTTCCTTACGGGGTGCTGGCCGGCAACCACGACGTCCAGTACGGCCGGGAATGGTACGACCAGTATTACCAATATTTTGGCGAGGATCGCTATGCCGGCCGCGATTACTACGGCGGGAGCTATGAGAACAATAAGGGGCATTACGACCTGATTTCCGAAAACGGACAGGATTTCATCATCCTGTATATGAGCTGGGATGTCTTTGAGGACGAAGTCGATTGGATGAATCAGGTTCTTGACCAATACAGCGACCGCAAAGCCATCCTTTGCTTCCACCGGTTTATCAACAAAGACGGCAAGCTGGATCAGACGGGGGAATATGTCCTGGAGGAGGTTGTTTCCAAGCACAGCAACATTTTTGCCGTTCTAAACGGTCATTATCACGGCGCGGCCATCAACGTACAGCGGTATGACGATGATGGAGACGGTACGGCCGAACGTCCGGTTTACCTGATCTGCACTGATTATCAGGCGGATCCCCAGGGTGGAAGCCAGTACATCAAATTCCTGTATTTTGATTTGGAAAATGACTACGTGTTTATGAATGCCTATTCGCCGCTGCTGGACGATTTTAATTTCTATGACGATACCGACACCTATGACGGCGGCGACCAGGATCACGATGTGTACCACCTGAGCGTCGATTTTGATGGGACGCCGCGCACCTTGACCACCGATTCCTTTACCCTGGATGTGTATACCGAGCAGGCGGTCGGACAGACCGAAGGCGTCGCTAGTGGCGGTGAAGCTCGGGTGACGTTGGAAGGGCTGAAGCCGGAAACCGAATATTTCTGGTATGTGCAGGCTTCCTCAGAGGAGACCGGCATACAGAGGTCTATTTTATCCCGCTTTGTTACCGGAACGGCGCACGATGGAGAATCTGGTAATTCTGACGAAACCGATCCTGTGACGCCGCCTGCCACCGATGAAACCGATCCAGAGCCGGATACAGATATGTCTCCAGCCGGTGGCAATACAGATAAACCGGGCGGGGAAAACGATACAGCTTTCCCCGAAACAGGCGAGCCTGCTCGCACTCTGTGGATACCCTGTACGTTAGCGGCTGTAAGCCTGACAGCAGCTTATTTGATATATTCGCGTAAACGACGTGCTCACTAATTGAAAGAGACCGGAGTTTGGAACTCAAAAATGAGATAATCCAGATTCCGGTTTCTTTTTCTATAACTATAAGTCCAGCATTTATTCTGGAAAATATGGTCACATAATGTACCACGAGCTTTGTGGAATTTGGTTATCGTTGCAGATTTGGAGTACGGCTTCTCAATTCTGGTAGCATTTGTGAATGTCATGGTAATACTCCCACATGCGTGTTATAAGAGTATGATACTACGAAGAGGATTATTGGTTTGAAATCAATAGGCTCCTTTACTTAGAAGCAGGCACAGAGAAATACCGACAAGGTATGTTCTGACAGCATTTTCTCTGTGCCTGCTTTTTCGTTTGCTTTTTTAGGCTTACTTGTGTTATACTTCATTATAAATATAGAATAACGTTTCTTGACCAGTTACAAGGGGATCGGACAGTGAAGGTAGAAAATATATACATTGTCGGCTAGAAGGCTGTTGCGCTAAAAAGGTGTTTTTACTTCAAGAACATCGGGAATTACCTTTTGCGACATTAAGAGGCGGAACTGAATTTACCCTGCCAGTGGTCTATGAATTTTCCGTGGTAGAAGTATACATAAGAATCAGAAAGAAATCTTTGGCCTTGTGGTCTGTAAAATGTGTCGCTGCCTTTTTCTCAGGGGCATGCGGTGCCGGATAGGAATGGCTCGGAATAAACTATAATATGAATGGCCCAATGGGGACAAATAGATAGAACAAGCGCTGGAACGAAAACTGGGATATGTAAAGATCGCGGATAAGACGACAGTACAAATTTTGCCGCTTGGCTGCGAGGACCGAGTCAATCCTAGGCTTTAGCCGCCGTGGGAGCTGTGCCCCCTTTTTTCTTAGATAAAACTATGAAAAACGTTCTGGAATACTTTTGTTTTGAATATAAACAGAATTTTATTCTGAACTGGAAGTTTTGGTTTTTAATGCCTTTGATTTTTGGCTTATCGAGGCCTTTCACACAACGTTGAACTAGTCGACAGCAATTTCGTCACAATTACACAAGTGAAAATCCGCACAAAATAGCCTACAAATGGCGGTTTTGTGCGGATTTTATTTTATCGATTGTTTATTTAGCCACTTTTTAAGCTTTATTTTTAAATCATGCAAGTCAAAACATAAAATAAAAATCCCTCCCTACCAAAAAGCAGGGAGGGAAGATTTATATCTTTTTACGCCTAACCTTAACGGCTGGGGGCTGCTTATTTTCTGATCTGTCCATTTTTTTGAGGATTTCTCGGAGGATAAAATAGGTCATTTCCTGGTTCACAATTAATGTATTAAGGTTTGCGTTAATACATTCTAAGGATGTTAAAACTGACTTTTTGCTTTTCATAATTCTATCTCCTTTCAATTAACCTTTATTGATACATGCCTTTTGTACTCAGGCAAGAGGGCACCAGGTTGGAAAGGAGAGGTCTTTGCGGCTGTTATGGGAGAGTTCATATATATTGAGTATATGAAAAGAAGTTGTTCTATATCTAATATGAATACTATCGCAAACGGCAGGCGGTTAGCTTCTTCGAAGAAAAGAAGGCGGCGGTTATACACAAAACTTTATCGGACTTGTTCAAGCATTCCTATGCTTGAATACTGTAAAGCTTTGTTACCTCCGATATTTCAGGTAGCGAAAAAGAAATAACCGCCCCATTGTCCAAATGTTGCGGTTATCTTTCACTTTTCATTGTGCTAACCATCTGTGGAGAGTGCCTTTGCAATTTTATACTACCACTTTACGTAAGGAGTTTCAAGAACAATATTGAATCTCCCGGCGATTGGATGATTGCTGTGATCCCTTGCGCGTTTCACTGATGATGTTTTGGGCGGCGAGAAGTCCGTCGCCGGACTTTTAGACAACGTGCTGGAGAATTTATAGAGAGGGCAAACCGCGGATCGCCCTGCCATAGTACATTTTTACGAACATTAAATGCAGTATGCCAGCAGCCAGTACAATAGAAAGCTCTTTGGCCGGCAGGGGTGGAAGCTTTTGATACCTATGAGGGCTTGACGCATTGCTGTTAAGCCTTCAACGGCAACAGAATCATTACGATAGCTGCTGCAGGTGCCTGGAGCTGCGTCCTCTTTGACAACAACGGATCAAGGGGCCGCCAACGCTTTTTGCCGGCTGAGATTCCGGTATTGAGCGGGAGTAAGCCGGTGATGGCTCCGAAATATTTTGCCAAAATAGCTGCTGCTTCCAAATCCAGTTTCTAAGGCGATATCGAGAATGCTTTTATTGGTGTTCATCAGCAGAGACTGAGCGTTTTGCAGACGGACAGAAATAAGGTATTCTATTGGTGTAATTCCCATGCTGTTTTGAAATAAACGATAACATTCCCGTTCGCTGATGGGAATACTGGCGGCGATAGAGGAGACGGAAATCTTTTCCGAAAAATGAGCTTGGACATATCGCATCATTTGTTTAATCCGGTCGTCCTCTATGGAGCGCCGCAAGCTGGGAGTGCTGCTTTCCTTCTGCGCTGCCCAACGGTAAATAGATTCCCAAAGCTCCGAAAAAAGATTTCTCAGGCGAAGCTCAAAAAATTCCTCCTTCCGGCTGCAAAGCTCCACTCCTTTTTGAAGACATTCCAAGAAGCCTTTGCTTTCCGGATCGGAACGATATAGCGGTACGGCCTCCAACTGACGCTGATCCAGAACAGGTGCCACATATTTTATGTCCAGCAGGCTGCCGAGGGAGCCTGCCAAAAAGGACTTATCAAAGAATTGAGTCTGAAGCCTGGCTTCACGGCAGGGCTCCAGGGGATGGAGATAATGAAGCACGCCGGAGTTAATAAAAATGCCGTCTCCTTCATGGAGGGTGACTGTAAGCCCGCTGGTTTGATATACTACGCTTCCGCCGGAAATATATCCCAGTTCAAATTCATCATGCCAATGCCAAGGAATATCCGCTTGAAAAACACGTTGATAGCCGGCTGTATACAGTCCGTAATGCAGCATTTGGCTTTCGTAAGTAATAGTCTCTTTCAGGCTGCTGTCTAAATCCATTTTTTCAACTTTTGGCATGAAGGCCCCTCCTTTTATGGCAGAATTATACTATTTATGGGCGGTATCTTTATTTTAATATAAAAAATACTACAGTATAATTATACTATCATGAATTTGTAAAAAGTCAATGCAGGCCGCCTTGGCACCTAAGTGGATTGGTCCCAAATAGGAGGCTTCCTGGGTGTTTATTGATATTGTGGTATTTTTATATTATGATAGTTAATTACGTTTAAAATTGACTAAATATCTAGTTTTTTAGATGGTAAATGACAGAAAAATATATAAATAAATATAACTTTTTTAAGTGTATTTTTAAAAGTATATTGACATATTTAGCCTATAGCGCTATAATACATGCAAAATTATTCCATATTCGATAAAATGATTTTATATACGAAAAATATTCCTCTGCTTATTTATTACATTCAGCCGTATCAGGAAACTATTTCTTGGAGCGCTTTTACGCTGGAAAGGAGGTTAGAAAGCAAGAAGGTTTCTGTTATTTTATACATTTTTAGACAATAATATTTAGTGAATAATACCAGCGATATTTTTGCGTTTTAGCAAAATATCGTCGTTTTTATGCCTTTCTCGGACTGTCTGGCAAAGTATAGCTTTATGTGCCACCGCTTTTCTCTGACGCCTATCTTTTGTCAAAGACCGTTCAAAGAAAGGAAGGAATAAAATGAAAAAACGTATTCTGTGTTTCTTGCTGAGTGCCGCTATGCTGGCTTCTGTGACTGCCTGTTCAGGCGGTGGAGACACCTCCTCTGAAGGCTCCGCGCCTGCTGGCAGCGGCTCCAATGCGGAGGCTTCCCAGCCCGCTGATTCTTCTGAGCCAATCGAGCTGACGGTTTTAAACTGGGGCAGTGATATCGATGTTAAGATCAACCAGGACGCCTATGCCCGCTTAAATGAAAAGTTTCCTAATGTTACTGTTAAGGATAATTTTGTGACGGGGACCGCTACCTGGTCTGAATACATCACCAAGCTTTTGACGATGATCGGCTCCGGCAACTCTCCCGATATGGTTATGATGGCTATTGAGGGGGTTCGGCAGCTTATCGATAATGACGTGGTGATGCCGCTGGATGACCGGATTGAGGGCGACGAGGACATGCAGGCGGTGCTGGATGATATTTCTCCCAGACTGGTGGAGGCTCTGGCTGTTGACGGTCAAACCTATTTCTTCCCCAATTCCTGGAACAGCATTGTGCTGTACTACAACACCAAGATGTTTGCCGACGCCGGCCTGGAGGCCCCGCCCGCTGATTGGGATTGGGATACCTTCCGGGAGTATGCGAAAAAGCTTACTACGGGAGAGGACAACAGCGAGGATAAGGTATATGGCTATGGCATGTCCACCTATTCCATTTTTATGACCCTGTTCCCCTTCTCGAATGGCACCTCCACCTTGACCGACGACCAGCTCGGCAGTAATCTGTCCGATCCTAAGGTAGCCGAGGCGTTCCAGGTGATCAACGACATGATCTATGTGGATGGTTCAATGCCCATGCCCGAGCAGGGAATGGATGCGGCTCAGCTTTTCGCTGCTGGAAGACTCGCTATGGCCGCTATCGGCCCTAACTCTGTGCAGAATATGCTGACCGCTGATTTCACCGATTGGGATGTCGCTTACCTGCCCATTCAGGACAAGGAAAACGGCAGCCACATTTTCGGTGTGACTGGCTACGGCATTTTAAAGGATACAGAAAACCCGGATATGTGCTGGGAAGTCATTAAGGAGCTGGTTTCCCCGGAAACCCAAGAGGCCGTTGCTTCCGCCGGCGTTTCCAATCCGGTCAGCCGTTCCGCTTTCGAAACTCGTGCCTTGGAGGTTCCCAAAAACTGGGAAATCTTCTATGATGCTATCGACCAAAATTCCCGCTGCCTGCCCGCGCCCATCAATGATTCTGAGTATGAGGAAATCTTATTCCGGTACTACTATGAAATGATGAATACCCAGCAGGATGTAAGCGGGGTATTAGCCAAGGCAGACGAGGAGCTGCAGGCTTCCTTTGATGAATTGAAATAATCCGATAGGGCAGGAGAATCCTGGGATTCTCCTGCCTGTCATCGATTAAGATTGGAAAGGATTTCTGCGATGAGTCAACGAGTGAAAAAGAAAGCGTCTCCTATGGCGCGGCAGGAAGCGGTAGCCGGCTATGTGTTTATTCTGCCTACGATCCTGCTATATTTGTGCTTGACGATTATTCCCATTATTGTAACGTTTTCCCTCAGCTTTATGGATTATGATTTGGTCAAGCCTTCAACCTTTATCGGCTTTGACAATTACATCAAGCTGTTTCAGGACAGCCGGCTGGGGCAGGTGGCCCTGAATACCGTTTTATTTGCCCTGATGTCTGTAGTGGGCAATGTGGGGATCGGCCTTCTGCTGGCCGTGATCCTGAACCGGAAAATGCCTAAGTTCTTTGTGAACTTTTTCCGCTTTTCCTTTTTTCTGCCGGTAGTCATCGGCTACGTGTATGTTTCTATCGTATGGAGCAACCTTTACTCCACCGATACGGGCGTGTTCAACTATTTCTTAAGTCTATTAGGCCTGGAAAAGGTGGGCTGGCTTACCAACAAGAGCATCGTGCTGTTTTCGATTATCCTAATGGATATCTGGAAAAACGCGGGCTTTTTTATGGTGATTTTCCTGGCGGGCCTGCAAAACATACCCGCTCAGTATTACGAGGCCGCCCAAATCGACGGCGCCAACCGGTTCCGGCTGTTCCGCCATATTACGCTTCCGCTTCTGAGCCCCACCATGTTTTTCAATGTGATCTGGTGCTCGATCAATGCTTTGCAGGTGTTCGACGCCGTGTATATCTTGACCCAAGGCGGCCCGGGAGACGCTTCCAGAAGCATTGTGGTATATATTTATGAAAGCGCGTTTCAGAAATTTAATTTAGGCTATGCCTCAGCGACCTCTATCATCCTTTTCTTAGCGATAGGACTGCTGACGTTGATTCAATTCCGCGCCAGTAAAAAATGGGTCCACTATTAATGAAAGGAGACGGAGGCCATGAAAGCTAAAAATTACGCGGCCAGGAAAAAGGCCGCAAACTGGATTGTGATCCTTATCATATTCGTAGTGGCAGTACTGATGCTGATCCCGTTTTTGTGGATGATCTCCACCTCTCTGCGGCCCGCAAGCGAATCTATGAAGCTGCCGCCGAGCTTTCTGCCGACTCAGTTTGAGTATGGAAATTATCTGGAGCTGTTCCAGTCCAGTATTCCGTTTCTCAACCTGTTCGGCAACAGCATTTTTGTTACCGTGATTGTAACGGCGGCCCAGCTGATCACCTGTTCTACTGCCGCTTACAGCTTTGCCCGGCTGAATTTTCCAGGAAGAAATATTATTTTTGGAATTCTGCTCTGTACGCTGATGGTGCCGATCCAGGTGACGATTATCCCTCTGTTTATTGGAATGAGCAGCGTAAACCTGACGGATACCCTGCTTTCCATCATTCTTCCCTATCTCACCAGTATTTTCGGGATTTTCCTGATGAGGCAGTTTTTTGTCACCCTGCCCAAAGAGCTGGAGGATTCTGCGAAAATTGACGGAGCGGGACCGTATAGGACTTTCTTTTCTATTATCCTTCCGCAGGCGGGCTCCTCTCTTTCCGCTTTGGGAATCATCGCCTTTAATAACTGCTGGAACAACTACTTTACTCCCTTGATCTTTATCAATTCCTGGGAAAAAATGACGCTGCCGCTGGGAATCGCCGCTTTAAGAGGATTTATGGGAAGCGGAAATCTTTCTGCCGTTATGGCGGGCGTCACGCTGGCTACGCTGCCGGTGATAATTGTGTTTCTGTTCGCCCAGAGATTTTTTATCGAGGGGCTTGCGATGTCCGGCATCAAGGGATAAGAAGAAGCAAAAGTGCGGTTACAAAACGCCGGCCGTGCAGAAGCTTGTAAGCCGGCCGGAAGGAAATTCTATTTAATTTTGCGATAGGAGACTATGGGAATGAAATTGCGTTTAGGCATAGTAGGCTTAGGCCTGATTTGGGAAAATATCCATATGCCCATTTTAATGGACATGAAGGAGCAATTTGAGATCAAGGCGTTTTGTGTACATAATGAAAAAAAGATCCCCCTTTGGCAGCAGCGCCTGCCAGGCGCTGCCGCGTATACCGACTACCGCCGGATGGTCCAGGACATCTCTGTTGACGCTGTCGTGGTCACTACGCCCCTTGAGATGAATGCGGAGGTCACTCTGGCGGCTTTAGAGGCCGGTAAGGATGTGTTTTGTGAAAAGCCTATGGCGGTTCATGTGGATGTGGCGGACCGCATTATGGAAATGGAAAAACAAACCGGGAAAACGGTGTATGTTCTGGAGCAATTCCTGTATAATCCCCAGCTGCCGGTGATGAAGAAAATCATTGATGGGAAGCAGCTGGGAGAATTTGTATCCTTTGAGCGCACCACCCATTATTTGATGGACTCCAGCAACGAGGGCTATGGACAAACCCAGTGGAGGCGTAAGTCTGATTTTCCCCTGGGCCATATTTACGACGGCGGCGTTCACGAAATCGCATTGCTTAACGAGCTGTTCGGTATGCCCGAAGAGATGTACGCTGTGGGGCAGAGCTTCCGGGAGGAAATGGGGAAATACGATCATATTCTAACCATGTTCCACTATCCCAGCGGCGCTACCGGAGTGTTCAGCCATTCCGCGTTCTTGGCCTGCAGCAAGAATTATTTTTACATCCGTTTCACTGAGGGTTCGTTGTATGTTTACGGGGATAAGCTGGTTCTGGAGCATAAAAACGGCGGAACCGAAGAACTGAATACGGCGGAAGGCGATACCTACCGCGCTATGTGGATGGAGCTGGCTAGGATCGTCTCTGGGCATGGAAAGCTCCCCTTTACGGCGCAGGATGCTAAAAACTGCGTGCGGGTGCTGGATGCGGTGGAGCAGTCCATCGAATCCGACCAGTGCGCCCCTGTCAAATAACTCCTTATTTTTTTGAGACGTTTAAAATTGCCTGCCTGAGATTTTAAACGCCGGAAAGCGGCCCGCAGCTTTGTTTGATTGAACGTTACGGCTCAATTGGTATCCAAAGCCCGGGCCGTTTTGCGGCTGACGCCTATTGAAAGAAATTTTACCGAAAGATTTTAACCCCGCCAGACGGCAAGGAGGAGCATTTATGAACGAGATTAACGGCGGAAGCTTCAGGGTTTCCTGGAAGGAAGACGGAGTGTATCAGGAGACTCTGTACCTCCTGGATGAAGAGGAAATTCCTGTGCTCAGATCCTGCCCCTACGCTTCCGTTTTTTCAGATTCCCGGATGTACTATCCTTATTTGCAGGAAGGGACGAAGCTAGTCTCTGCTGCTGTCACAAACCAGGCTGCTGAGATTCGCCTGGAGCATCCGGATTATACCGTCACCCGAAGAATTTCTTTCCCGGAAAGCGGGGAAGGGGTGAATTTCCAGGTTTGCTGCACCGCGAAAAAGGAATTGTTCTGCCGATCCCTTGAGGATAAATGGTCTTTTCTAGTCCCGAGAAAAAAAGATGAGGGGCCGTTGAATGGACCGCTGGATTTTGTTTGGAGCCAAAGAATCAAAAGCTTTCCATCCACTTTTGTGTCCCACTACAATTTCAGAAGCCCGATTGTGATGATGCAGCAGGACGAGCTTTTTGCCGGGCTGGTTCCCGCGTTGGAGAAGGTCACGGCGCAGTTTTTGGAGGAAACCCCTTTAGGAATGGACTTGGATGTGACGAGAGAGTCCTATCCTTGGATGTCCTATGGCATGATCGTGGGGGATCGGCTTTCCCCAGACCTGCCATGTATGCCGGGCCATTCTCAGATCGTCCGCACCGTCAGCGGAGAGCAAGGCTGCAGAAGGCTGCTGGCCGGGGAATCCATTTCTTATTCCTATACTCTGCTTTTGAGCCGCCAGGAACCGAGGCAGGGATACCGCAGCGCGGTGCGTTACCTGTGGAAACGATATGGGGAAAACGGAGTAAACCTTGCGGAAAATTTGAATGACAATCCTCGTTATCCTGAAAATAGGACGCTGGAGGCTTGGAGAAAATCCATTTGGGCTGAAAAGGCGGAGGAGGACTACTTTTCCCTGGAAAAAGAAGGAGTTACAGTGGGAGGCTTGACCGGCCGGCGGCAGGGGGAGTGGTTCAGCCGGACCGACACCAAAAAAGACGTGTGGTTCGGCTGCTGGCTCCAGGAGCTTGTCACCGGCTATGGATTGGCGCTTTACGGAAGACGGAGCGGCCAAGAAATCTGGAAAAAGCGCGCTCAGGAAATGCTGAATTATATTTTAAAGGCTCCCCGGACAAAGGGGATGTTCCCTGTAATCTGCTATGTGGAAAAGGACGGAAGTGAGAATTGGCAGAACGACGACGGCTGGGCAGGCTATCAGCGGGAATTTCACACGATGCCGATGTCCTGGACCGCGTGGCTGATGCTTCGGTGGGGAAAGGAGCTTTGCCCAGAAAGGCAAAAAGAAATTCTGGATTTCTGCCGCCCTTATGCTGATTTTCTGCAAAAAGCGCAAAATCCCAACGGCTGTATCCCGTCCTGGTTCAGCCCGGATGGAATTCCATCCAGAGCCCAGTTCCGGGATTTTAACGCCGAAACAGCTTCCAGCGCCCTGTTTTTACTGGAATACGGCGATATGGTCCAGGATGCCGCAGCCTTGGCCTGCGGGCGCAGAGCGCTGTCCTTTGTCACCGACCAGGTGCTCCCAAGGAACCGCTGGTATGACTTTGAGACCTTCCTTTCCTGCTCAAAAAAATCATTTGGCTTTTATGATTCTATTACCGCCCAATACCCGCAGTGCAACCTTTCGGCGATCCACGCCGCGGCCGCTTACCTGGTGCATTACCGGATCACTCAAAGGCCGGAGGATTTGGAGCAGGCGGAGGCGGTTCTGGATTATCTGCTTCTGACTCAGCAGCTTTGGAATCATCCATTGATGCATATTAAGGCTTTCGGCGGCTTTACGGTGCAGAATACCGACCATGAATGGAGCGACGTCCGGGAAGGAATCTGCGCGGTAATCCTATATCATTATTATTTAGCGACCGGCAGAACAGAGTACCTGGAAAGGAGCATCGCCGCCGCCCGGTCCGGCTTTGAGGTCCTGCCTTTCGAAAACTGGGCCCACTGCGGCTATGAAGGGCTGCAATACGACTCCAGCCTGCTTTGGGGCGGAGGCGTAGTGATGGCTGCGGCGGAGTATTTAAACGATCGGCTGGGAACCATGGCAATAGACGCTGACGCGATCAAAGGCTTTGGCGTGGATAACTGTGTGGTTACCGGGGTCACTCTGTCCGGTGGGGTACTGTCCGTTACAGCGGATTTGAGCCGGCATCCCCAGGGCAGTCCTCTCACGATGTCTCTGTTCGATGTAGGGAAAAGAGTGAGAAGGGTTATCCTAAATGGCGAGGAAATCGCTGCCGGCCCCTGGCAGACATTTCCGGAAAAGCTGTCCTTTCAGAACTAACTGTGAAGGACCGCGACCGGCTTTAAGAAACCAGCAATATTACGCGCCCTTGGCGCATATTCATTGATTGGACTTTTGCCCGCTGAGTTCCCTGTGAACGCTGAAAGCCAGCGCCTGTGGTCAGGCAGTGCCGGAAGCAGGCTGCGGGAAAGGATAAAAAAGCTATCAAGCCCGAAAAAGGGCAATAAGGAGGAACTATATATGCAAGGGACAATGAAAACAGCGGTGATGACAGGCCTGAAAGAGCTGGAGTGGGAGCAGCGCCCTATTCCAGTGCCGTCAAAGGGCGAGGTACTGGTGCGGGTCGAGCACGTGGGAATCTGCGGATCGGATCTGCACTACTACGAGCAGGGGGCGATCGGAGATTTCAAGGTCAGCTTCCCGTTTGTGCTGGGCCATGAGGCTGCGGGCACCGTAGTGGAAATCGGTGAGGGCGTAACAGATCTAGCCGTAGGGGATCGTGTGGCGATGGAGCCGGGAAAGACCTGCGGGCAGTGTATTTACTGTAAAACCGGCCGGTACAACCTATGCCCTGATGTGGAATTCTTTGCCACGCCTCCCATTGACGGGGTGTTCTGTGAATATGTGGCCCATCCGGCAAGCTTGTGCTTCCGTCTGCCGGAAAATATGGATACTATAGAAGGCGCGCTGATTGAACCGTTGGCGGTAGGCTTCCATGCGGCAAACCAAGGCGGCGCCAGGCTGGGCCAAAAAGCGGTAGTAATGGGAGCTGGATGTATTGGCCTGATGACTCTGCTGGCGCTCAAAGCCTTTGGAGTCACTGAGGTTTACGTGGTGGATGTCATGGAAAACCGTCTGGCAAAGGCTAAGGAGCTGGGCGCGGCCGGGATAATCAACGGCAAGGAACAGGATGCCGTGGAGGAACTGATGCGGGCTACCGCGGGAAAAGGAATGGATCTCTGCATTGATACCGCCGGTTCCCAGATCACCATGAACCAGTGCATCGGGGCGGCCGCCAAAGGCGCTGCTGTGGTGTTCGTGGGCTACAGCGCCCAGGATCAGGTGAGTTTAGACATTAACAATGCGTTGAATAAGGAATTAACCTTTAAGACGGTGTTCCGCTACCGAAATCTGTATCCTCTGGCAATTGAGGCGGTGTCTCAGGGCCTAAATGTAAAAGGCGTGGTCACCGACTTTTTCAAATTTGATGATGTGCGCAAGGCGATGGATCTTTCTGTTTCCAACAAAGCGGAAATTGTAAAGGCCGTTTTGAGCCTTCGATAAAATGCCTGTATAGGCGAAGCCAATGAAAGCACCTATTGCTGTATTGACCCTTTGGGACTAAGCGGCAATAGGTGCTTTTTTAGCTTTGCTAAGAAATGAAAAGCAGTCTTAGAAGCTGTTTGTCATCGTTTGTTAATTAAAATGTTTAAATAATTTTGCTTCGGCTAGTTGAAATGGTCTGCAAAGCTGTGCTGCTATAACACAATCATGCGGAGAATACTAGTAAATAACTAAAAATATTGGAAGAATTAACTATGTGAGGAGCTGTTTTACCATGCCAGCAAGTATCTTTAGATTTCAGCTTCCGGAATGGTTAAGCTGGGAGCACCATTATGCTTGGACTGTGATGCGGCCGGTTAGGCCGTATGGGGGAAGCATAGAACGAATCCCTGAGATTTGCGAGTGTTTTTTACAGTCGTGAATAACATTTTCCAATAGGGAAATAATGAGATTTAGAAAGTGAGGTATTCTTATGTTTAAACATGAAAAAATGTTGTTTCATCCGGTTGCTGTAGAAAAGGCCAATCCCCAATATGCGGCCTTGCTCCAGGAGCAGCTGGGCGGTGCCAACGGCGAACTGAAGGCAGCGATGCAGTATATGTCTCAAAGCTTCCGCATTAAGGATCAGGAAATTAAGGATCTGTTCCTGGATATCGCGGCTGAGGAGCTGGGCCATATGGAAATGGTGGCGCAAACCATCAATCTTCTGAATGGCCACGACGTTGAGGCTGCGGCTGTGCCGGCAGGCGAAATCGAGTCTCATGTGCTTTTAGGGCTGAATCCAGGGCTCATTAACGCCTCCGGATATTCCTGGACCGGGGATTACGTCACCGTCACCGGTGATTTGTGCGCGGATCTTCTCTCAAATATTGCGTCGGAACAGAGGGCCAAGGTCGTCTACGAATACTTGTACCGTCAGATCGATGATAAAAAAGTAAAGGAGACCATCGATTTTCTCCTCAATCGTGAGGAGGCCCACAATGCTATGTTCCGGGAAGCCTTCAATAAGGTGCAGGATACCGGCTCTAACCGGGACTTTGGAACCACAAAGGCTGCGAAAATGTATTTCAGCATGTCCGAGCCCTCTCCTCAGAATAATCCATTTTCCAATACCTCCGTTACTCCTCCGTCGTTCAGTTAGCTTTCCAATAAGAGAAATTTGATATGCAGGATTTTGAACAGAAACTTGCAAAATGTTTCGTTTATTTCTATTTAAATCGGGAAATAAATGAAATTTATAGAAAAAACGCAGGATTTATTTTAAAAAAATCATTGACAACGGGGTAAAAATCCTTATAATAAAACTATCCTGAATAAAATAAAATGGCAACGATGGGAAGAGTAGACCGGATTTTGCGTCTCAGAGAGCCGGCGCGTGGTGAAAGCCGGAACAAGGAATCCGGAGGAAGAACATCCCGGAGCAGCCAACCGAAAGCCCCGACCTCCGTTAACAGAACCGCCGGCGACCGTGCGGAAATGTTATGTGAGAAGAGAAATGAATAAGCGGCGGGAGAAAAATTCTCAAACGGCTGTGTTTTTTCTTGATGTGGTTAGGAGCCGGTAGGCTTGGACGCGGGCGGCGCGTTATCGCCGCAAACCATAGTGTTATGAGTGGGCCTTCGGCCTATTTGGGTGGTACCGCGGAGAGCATCAGCCTTTCGTCCCAGTGATGGGATGAAAGGCTTTTTTTATTTTATCAGGCCGGCAAATGGATGACCCCAATATGGCTGGGGAGATCCAATAGAATCGAGAAAAGGAAATCAGAGTAAAGGGGCGATCATCGGATGAAACGGACCAGTTATTGCGGCGCATTGAGGGAAACCAATGTGAACCAAATCCACACCGTCATGGGATGGGTTCAAAATAAGCGGGACATGGGCGGTGTCATTTTTATCGATTTACGGGACCGGGAGGGAATCCTCCAGGTGGTTTTTGACGGCCGAAACCTGACTCCGGAGGCGTTCGCTGCGGCGGAGGCTTTAAAGCTGGAATCCGTGATTGCGGTGGAAGGCCCTTTGCGGATCCGTGGAGAGGAAACCTACAACCCTAAGCTGGTCACCGGCACCATCGAGCTGGCGGCGAAGAAACTGGAGGTGCTGTCGGAGGCGGCGGCCCTGCCCTTCTCCATGAGCGAGGCGGGAAACGTCCGGGAGGAGCTGCGGCTTCAGTACCGCTTTTTAGACTTGAGAAGACCTAAGCTTCTGAATAACCTGAAATTCCGACACAGGCTGACAAAGCTGATTCATGATTATCTGGACGGCCAGGGCTTTTTACAAGTGGAAACCCCTATGCTGACCAAAAGCACGCCGGAGGGGGCCCGGGATTACCTGGTGCCAAGCCGGGTGCATCAGGGTATGTTTTACGCTCTGCCCCAGTCACCGCAGATTTTTAAGCAGCTGCTGATGGTGGGCGGCGTGGATAAATATTACCAGATCGCCCGGTGCTTTCGGGATGAGGATCTGCGCGCGGACCGCCAGCCTGAATTTACCCAGGTGGACATGGAGCTTTCCTTTGTTGACCAGGAGGACATCCTGGAGCACCTGGAAAAAATGTTTAAGCATTTGTTTCGGGAGGCGCTGGGCGTCGAGTTCCAGGAGCCGTTTCCCCGTCTGACCTGGCAGCAGGCGATGGACCGGTATGGAAGCGATAAGCCGGATCTGCGGTTCGGCCTTCCTATCGTGGATTTGACGCAGCAGCTCAAGGGATGCGGCTTTTCCGTGTTCCGAAAAGCCATCGACGAGGGAGGTATGGTGCGGGCCGTCAACGTGAAAGGCCACGGGAATTTTACCCGGAGCGCCATTGAGGAGCTGACGGAAAAGGCCCTGAAGCTGGGGGCCAAGGGAATGGCATGGATCGCCCTGAAGGATGACGGGGAGCCTTATTCGATCCTGACGAAATATTTTTCTCAGGAGGAATTTCAAAGCCTGCTGGATGCGGTAGACGGAAAGCCGGGAGATTTTATCCTGTTCTGCGCGGACCAGTTTTCCACTGTGTGCCGTACGCTGGGCGGGCTGCGGCTGGAGCTGGCGGATATGCTGGGATTGAGAAAGCCGGGGGATTACCGTTTCCTGATCGTCACCGACTTCCCGGAATTTGAGTATTCCCAGGAGGAGGGCCGGTATCTGGCCACCCACCATCCCTTTACCATGCCGTATCCCGAGGATATTCCCTATTTGATTTCCGATCCCGCCAGGGTGAGGGCCCAGGCCTATGACGTGGTGCTCAACGGCGTGGAATTAGGGAGCGGAAGCATGCGGATTCATCAAAAGGATGTCCAGCGGAAAATGTTCGAGGCGCTGGGCTTTTCCGAGGAGCAGATCCAGGAGCGGTTCGGCTTTATGGTCAACGCCTTCCAGTACGGCACGCCGCCCCACGGCGGCTTTGCCTTCGGTCTGGACCGTCTGGCCATGCAGATGCTGGAGGCGGAATCCCTGCGGGATGTCATCGCTTTTCCCAAAAATAAGGACGCGGTGTGTCCTATGACCCAGGCGCCCAACGTAGTCGATCCCCAGCAGCTGGAGGTTTTGGGCCTTGCGGCCTTGCTCTCTAAGGAAGGAACCGGGAAGGCGGTTCAAAAACGGCAGCGGCCGAAAATTGACGTGGAAAATGTGGCGAATCTTTCCAAGCTTCTGCTGAGCCCGGAGGAAAAGGAGGCTGCGGCCAAGGATATGGAGGAGATCGTGGAGTTCGCCAACCAGCTCCAGGCCATCGACACGGAAAACATACCGGCGGCCGCCCATACGGCAAAGCTGACAAATGTGTTCCGGGAGGATATCCCGCGGCAGTCCTGTCCCCGGGAGCTCTTATTGGAAAACGCGCCTGAACAGCACGACGGATGTGTTTTTGTGCCTCAGGTAGTAGAATGAGAAAGGGGGAGGAATCATGACGCAAAGAATTGTGGATATGACAGTCACAGAGCTGAGTGAAAAACTCAGAAGCCGGAAGCTTTCCGCGGAGGAAGCGGCGAAAGCTTATTTAGGCCAAATGGAGAAGCGGGAACCGGAGGTAGGGGCCTACCTGACGGTGACCCGGGAAGCGGCCCTGGAAACAGCCAGAAAAGTGGATCAGAAGCGGATGAAGGGCGAAGAACTTCATCCGCTGGCGGGAATTCCAACGGGCATTAAGGACAATATTTGTACCAAGGGCGTCAAAACCACCTGCGCCTCCAGAATGCTGGAAAATTTTGTGCCCCCCTATGACGCGGCGGTGATCGAAAGGCTGAAAGACTGCCACATAGTGGTGCTGGGCAAGCTGAATATGGATGAGTTCGCTATGGGCTCTACCACGGAAAATTCCTATTACCAGATCACCAAAAATCCCAGGGATTTGACCCGGGTGCCGGGGGGAAGCTCCGGCGGCGCGGCGGCCTGCGTCGCCGCGCAGGAGGCGGCCTGCGCCATCGGTTCGGATACCGGCGGCTCGATCCGCCAGCCGGCGGCCTTCTGCGGCGTGGTGGGCATGAAGCCGACCTACGGCGCGGTTTCCCGGTACGGGCTGGTAGCGTTCGCCTCGTCCCTGGACCAGATCGGCCCCTTGACGAAAAATGTGGCGGACAACGCCCTGGTGATGAACGCTATCGCAGGAAAGGATTTCAGGGACGCCACCTCCCTGGACAGAGCCTGGGGCGATTTTGCCGGTGAACTGAACAAGGGTGTGAAAGGACTGAAAATCGCCTTGCCGAAGCAGTATTTTGGCGAGGGAATTTCCCCGGAGGTTAAGGGCGCGGTGCTGGAGGCGGCGAAGCGGTATGAGGCTCTCGGGGCCTTTGTGGAGGAAGCGGATCTGCCGGCTCTGGAATACGCCCTGCCCGCCTATTACGTCATCTCCTCCGCCGAGGCTTCTTCCAATTTGGCACGGTTCGACGGAGTGAAATACGGCTTCCGGGCTGAGGATTACGAGGATATCGACCAGCTTTATCTGGCGACCCGCACCCAGGGCTTCGGCAAAGAGGTGAAGCGGAGAATCATGCTGGGGAGTTTTGTGCTCAGCGCGGGCTACTACGATGCGTACTATAAAAAGGCGCTTCAGGTGCGGACGCTGATCCAGCGGGAGTTTGACCGGGCGCTGGAAGGCCGCGACTTGATTTTAGCGCCGGTGGCGCCCACTACGGCCTATAGGATTGGGGAAAAAACGTCGGACCCCTTGCAGATGTATTCAGGCGACGTGTGCACAGTGCCGGTAAACATTGCCGGGCTTCCGGCTCTTTCTCTGCCCTGCGGAGAGGACCGGGACGGCCTGCCGGTGGGGATGCAGCTCATCGGAAAAGCTTACCGCGAGGCTTTGCTCTACCGGGCTGGATATGCCTTTGAGCAGGCGGGAAGGGAGGACCGTTAAAATGAGCGGAAAGGATTATGAAATGGTAGTAGGCTTAGAGACCCATGTGGAGCTGAAAACCGCTACCAAGATATTTTGCGGCTGTTCCACGGCCTTTGGCGCGGAGCCGAACACCCAGTGCTGCCCGGTGTGTATCGGTATGCCGGGGTCGCTGCCGGTATTAAACCGCCAAGTGGTTCATTATGCGATCAAAGCGGGGCTGGCCGTTAACTGCCGTATCGCTTCCTATTCCAAGGAGGACAGAAAAAACTATTTTTATCCCGATCTGCCCAAGGCATATCAGATTTCCCAGTATGACCTTCCCTTGTGCGAGAACGGATATTTGGACATTGAAACCGGAGAAGGACGCAAGCGCATCGGAATCACCAGAATCCATATTGAGGAGGATGCCGGGAAGCTGATCCATCAGGAAGGAAAGGGAACCTTGATCGATTACAACCGGTGCGGCGTGCCTTTGATCGAGATTGTTTCCGAGCCGGATTTCCGCAGCGTAGAGGAAATTAAGGCCTATTTGCAGAAGCTGCGGGCTACGATTCTTTACACCGGGGTGTCCGACTGTAAAATGAACGAGGGCTCTTTGCGGGTGGACGTAAACCTCTCCGTCCGGAAAAAAGGAGAAGAGACGCTCGGAACCAGAACGGAAATGAAAAACCTGAACAGCTTCCAGTTCATTGCCAAGGCGGTGGAATACGAGTTCCGGCGCCAGGTGGAGGCGCTGGAAGCGGGTGAGGAAATCATTCAGGAGACTCGGCGCTTCGACCAAGCCTCTGGAAAGACTTTCTCTATGCGGCGGAAGGAAGACGCGAACGATTACCGGTATTTTCCGGATCCCGATCTGCCGCCGATTGAGGTATCCCCGGATCTTTTGCGGGAACTCCAGGCCCAGATCCCCGTGCTGCCGGATCAGAGAAAAAAGGAGTATGTAAAGCGGTTTGGCCTGACTGATTACGCGGCCGAGCAGATCACCTTATCCCGGGAGGCGGCGGACTATTTCGAGCAGGCGGCGCGGCGGACCCGCTACCCAAAGCTGGCGGCCAACCTAGTGCTGTCCGAGGTCATGCGGCTGATGCCGGCGGACGGCGGCGAAATCCCGGTGGCGCCCGAACATCTCGGTATGCTGGCGGACCTGTTCGGTGACGGCAGAATTAACTCTGGAACCTGCCGTCAGGCAGTCGCCCAGCTGTGGGAGCAGGACCAGGATCCGGAGGCCTTAGTTATGGAAAAGGGCTTGGAGCAGATCAGCGATCCTGAGGTGCTTTCTAAACTGGCGGATGAGGTGCTGAGCCAGCAGGAAAAAATGGTCATGGATTACCGGAAAGGAAAAACCGCGGCCTTTCAGGGCTTGATGGGGCAGATGATGAAGAAAACGAAGGGGAAGGGTAACCCGGCAAAAATTCAGGAAATCTTAGCTCAAAAGCTGAAATGAAGCGGAAATGGAAATATCTTCTTTGGGAAATGGCCTGAATGCGGCAAAATTTTCCCTTTGCGGCGCTTGCCGGTCATAATAAAAAGCGGTTTGGAATTTTTTCAAACCGCTTTTTGGATATTTACAGTATACAAGGAATCACGAGTGCTAGATGAAAATTATGTCGAAACTGCTTGCCGGCTTAGGCTCCATGTGTTAAAATTTAATTATCTGAGATTTTGCGGCAAACTAAAAAATTAATGGAGTGATAGAACTTTGGCGAATGAGCTGATCAGCGTTTTACTGCCAAATTTTAACGGCAGCGCCCATTTAAAAGAAACAATAGAAAGCGTCCTTTGTCAAACCTATGAAAATTTGGAATTAATTGTAATTGATGATGGTTCTACGGATAGCTCACCGCAAATAATACGCTCTATGCGGGAAAAGGACGGTAGGGTTCGGCCGGTATTCTTAGACAAAAACCGGCATATTTGCTATGCGCTGAACCGCGGATTAAAGGAGGCCAAAGGCAGGTTCATCGCTCGGATTGACTGCGGAGACCAATTCTATCCCGATAAGCTGGCGCTTCAAATGGAATATTTGCTTCAACATCCGGAGTGCGGCGCCTGTTTTACGCTGGTTGACCTGATCGACGGCAAGGGCACGGTGATCAACGACAAGGAAAAAATTGTCTATCAGCGGTATCAGCAGCCTAATAGGACTCAAACTCAGTGGCTCTATTATTTTATTCACTGCGGCAATTGCCTAGCTCATCCTTCAGTTGTATTTCCCAAATCGATTATCGATCGCGTAGGCCCTTACGATATGGCGATGATGCAAGGCGAGGATTTTGACCTCTGGATGAGGATCGCTCTGGAAGCGCCGCTGCATATTATTGAAAAGCCCCTGCTGGCGTGCCTTTGGGACACGGGGAATCCGGATAAAATTTCCGACGAGGCAAAAGATTCTAATATGACGCGCTTTTTCAATATACGGGTTGAAGCTGTAGAAAAATTATTCGACCATATCACCGACCAGCAGCTGATCAGGTTTTTCCAACAGGAATTTAGGAACAGCGGATCTTCCTCTCCGCTGGAGCTGGAGTGTGAAAAGGGCTTTTTGCTGTTGAACTGTTTTCAGGACTGTCCTTATTTTCACTATCTAGGCTTTAAAAGGCTGGCACGGGTGGTAAACCAGCCTGGCGGCGTAGAACTGCTGGAAGATAAGTTCGGCTTTTCCTTGCATGATTTGTATGCCTTGAATATGGAACATATGTATTTTGATTCGGTGGCTTTTAATGACCAGGCGCAGAAAAATCAGGAATTGGCGTCGTTAAAGCGTCAGTTAGAAGACCAGGCGCGGCAGCGTCAGCACGAGGCCGCACTGCGGACAAACGAAAATGCGCTGCTGCAAAATACGATAATCGCTAAAAACCACGAACTGGCGGCAATCCGCGAGTCTACCTCCTGGCGCGTAACAGCGCCGATCCGTAAATTGCGTTCCCGTTCGCCGGAACGCCGGCCGGTAATTTATTTTGTGCCTTCCAGCGATTATGGCAATTTGGGCGACCACAAGATTATGATGGAAATCCGGCATTTTTTCCGGTGCTATTTTCCAAAATTTGAGGTTCGTGAGATTTCGTGCAGGCATTACGAGGAAAAGCGGCAGGAGCTGCTGTGCCAGGTGCAGAACGGCGATATTTTAGCGGCGCCGGGCGGGGGATCCATAGGCGATGTGTATTTACCGTACGGGGAAAAGTATATGAGGGATATGATCCAGTGCTTTCCTAATAATCAGATTATTATATTTCCTCAATCCTTGTTTTATACAAAGTCTGAGCTTGGCGAGGCGGAAAGAAAAAATACCGCCGCGATTTTTGACAGCCACCCTGATTTGACGCTGGCGCTGAGAGATCAAAACGCCTATCAGGAGGCGAAAAAGATGTTTCGGCGGACCAAGCTTATGCTCATACCGGATATTGTGCTGTTCTCCGATCCTTATTTAACGAAAGCTCCCAGAAGTGAAACCGGACTTTTGATGATCCGTTCAGACGGGGAAACCAGTCATCCACAGGGCTGGAATCAGGAATTAGAGGAGATATGCGGGAAATATGCCAAAAAAATTATATCCACTGATACCCAAAAGAATTATTTTATTGATCTGGAAAACAGGGAGACAGAGGTAAACGCTGTGCTGGAACAAATCTCAGCTTCCAAATTTCTGGTGACCGACCGGCTGCATGGCATGATTTTTGCTGCGATTACTTCTACGCCTTGCGTAGCGTTTGATAATGTGTATGGAAAGGTTTTTGCCCAATATCAGTGGATTAGAGACTTGCCGTATCTGGAGATCGCGGAAAACCCGGAACAGCTTTCAGATAAGCTGGACCGGGTATTGAAAGCGCAAACGCCTGTATATACCAGAAAGCCTTTAGAGGATAAATATTCAGAGCTCGCCAATGCGTTCCGGGTTTAAAAATCTTTTTCCTTTCCCGGAAGGGCCAGCGCCCGACTTTAGTCGGGCGCTGGCTTTTTATCATGAGAATTAAGATGGAAAGCGGCAGATTTTTCGAAAAAAAGCTAAAAGGGAAGGATTGACTTACACGGACCTGGATTATGCCAGTCCGCAGATCCTGGCAATGGAGGAAATGAAAAAGCAGAGAGTCATACCGCATGCGGTAGGAAGAAAAAAGGCGAGAGCGGTCCATTTCCAGCTTCCGGTTTCCTTTTTGATGGTAAAGCAGGTAGTGCCGCAGGGAAAGTGCATCAGGGAAAAGATCATGACGCACAGAGCGGTGACCCAGGTCCAGCCATGATCCGTCAGTAGAGTGTGGAGCTGGGCTAAGCTGTCGAATTCCATCATGCTTCCCGTGCAGAGATAGCTCATGATGATGATTGGTACCACGATTTCGTTGGCGGGAAATCCTAAGATAAAGGCTAAAAGAATTACACCATCCATACCCAGAAGCTTAGCGAAGGGATCGAGAAATTGGGAACAGTGGGTAAGGATACTGGCGTCTCCTACGTAAAGGTTGGCCATACACCAGATGATCAATCCTGCCGGCGCGGCTACCGCGGCGGCACGGCCGAGGACAAACAGAGTACGGTCAAAGACAGAGCGGACAATGACCCGGCCGATCTGGGGCGTACGGTAGGGCGGCAGCTCTAGGGCGAAGGAAGAGGGTTCTCCCTTGAGAAGGGTGGAAGAGAGAAACCTGGATATCAGCAGGGTCATCACGATACCGAGGAGGATTACACCGATCAGCATCAAGGTGGAGAATATAGATTGAAGCGGGAGAGCCACAGCTCCGGCGAAGAACATAGTGATCACAGCGATCAAAGTCGGAAACCGGCCGTTGCAAGGGACAAAGTTGTTTGTCAGAATGGCGATAAGCCTCTCCCGCGGGGAATCAATGATCCGGCAGCCGATAACTCCGCAGGCATTGCAGCCAAAGCCCATGCACATGGTTAAGGACTGCTTTCCATGCGCGCCGGCCTTTTTGAAATGTTTATCCATATTAAAGGCGATCCGGGGAAGATAACCCGAGTCCTCCAAAAGGGTAAATAGTGGGAAAAAGATGGCCATCGGCGGTAGCATGACGGAGATAACCCACGTAATAGCTTATATTCGTGATTCGATTTGTATCATAAAAAATGGGTTAAATAAAAGCCCATTCTATTACAACATCATTCCCGGTTAAAATAATCTTTCTGATTAATGCATGGATAAGGCTTCGTTTTTCTTCCGTTGTTCCACAATTAAATATTTCTTCGGCATCGGCTAATAAGCTTTTTGCTTTTGCAACGGATAACTCCGGTTCATACAGCGGTATGTTTTCTATGGCTTCTTCTACCGTCTTCTTTTTCCTTGTAAGATCGCTGAGCCTTAGTCCTATTTCCGCTGTAGGAACGTCTTCCAATTGGTAAAGCGTTAATAACCGAGAAATTTGGCGGTCTATATCATCGATCTGTTTTTCCAGCGCTTTTCGTTGATCGATCCCCGGGTTTTTGGGCCGCTCTTTTGCGATGAGATTTTCTATTTCTCCTTCCAGACGTAAGTTTTTAATACGCGTTATGACATAGTTATCCAATGTTTCAGTTTTCCAGTTTTTATTTTTACACGAGGGGTCTTTTATCATTTCTAATTTTGTTTTTGTCCTGGAATAGCACGAATAAATATGCTCATATCTACGTTTAGGACTATTGGGATCATGAGAGCCGCGGTAGCAACCGGCCCCGTAATACCGTCCGCCACAATTTCCGCAGAACAAAACACCGCTTAATAATTGCGTAGCGTCAAATGGGGATTTTGCAGGCTTATCCGTCAGCTTCCAATCTTTCTCCGCAAGCTTTTTTTGTGCGGCTTCAAAAAGGCTGCTAGGTATAATGGGATCATGCTTGCCCGGATAGTCTTCTCCATTCCAATTTATCCGCCCTATATAAGTCTTATTAGAAAGTATATACCGCAATTTTGAACTGTGGGCCCATACTCCATGTTTATGAGAATAGCCTTTATTACGGAATGTTTTAACTATTTTTGTGAAAGCGTAATTTTGGTTTACAAACAAATCAAACGCCTCACGTATTTGCATAGCTTCGTACTCGTTTACGACCAGCTGATTAGAAGCGGGATCATAGTCATATCCAATAGGCGTTATGCCGCTGCCGTGCCACATTCCGTTTTTAGCTCTCTCGGCAAGGCCCATCTGAGTACGTTCTTTTATTTGCTCTCGTTCAAGCTGGGCGAAAACGGACAATATGCCAATCATGGCGCGCCCAAACGCTGATGAGGTATCAAAGTTTTCATTAATGGATACGAAAGCGACTTCATTTTTTAGGAAAACATCTTCAATTAAATACAAGGTATCTTTTTGAGAGCGGCTGAGCCGGTCTAACTTATATACCAAGACAAGATCAACAAATCCTTTTTTAATATCGGAAAGCATTTTCTGTAATGCCGGACGCTCCATTTTTGCACCTGAATAACCAGGATCGATATACAATTCATGCAAAATCCAATTGCGCGCGCTGCAATAACTCTTTAAGCATTTTGTTTGTGCCGGTATGGAATAGCCTTCTTTTGCTTGCTCCTGTGTGGAAACTCGAATATATCCGCCGACGCGGATTACTTTATTTTCCATGAGTTCACCACTTCCGTTGCTTGCTTTGTACATAATACAAAAACCACCCTCTAAGTATGACTTGCCAAGCCTACCCGAAAGTGGTATAATTTCGTTGTTCGGACGGAATTATCCACTTTGGGTAAGCTGTTCTATTTTATCCCCCATCGGCTGCAACCGGTGGGGGATTTTTTATTGCCCTGTTTAATTGCCTCGAATCCGGTGCAATTAAAATCCATCATGTTTACTGGACAAATAAAAAGCCAGATGTTATAATTCACAGCGTAAGGTGTTATCGCAACGGTAGGCGGTTAGTCCCTTTCTCTTTAGGAGGGACGTTATACTTTCTTTTTCCCCTCCTGGAAAGGAGGGCGGTGCTTATGGTTACATATGCGGAACTGTTTCAGTATTCGCTTGTGCTAATCGGCATTATAAGCCTTGTTTTGGCAATAAAAAAGAAGTAACCGCCCAGCGTCCAGACTAGCGGTTACTTCAACTGCAAAATGGGGGCTAACCGTCTCAACGGTAGCACCTTACGCTTTTATTGTAACCGCTTCTTTTCTATTTGTCAATAATCTTCCTCGCTTTATCCGAGGTCAGGAGATAATCATTTTATTGCACGGTAATATTAAATGTATAATCTTCTATTGATTCGTCCCAGTTGTCTGAATAGCCCTCAAAAATAATCTGAAAGTCGGATTGATTCATTGCGGGGAAAGCTATAACTCCCTGTGTAGAAGCACCTGGCTGCAAATCTGTCTGGATTTCAGGGTAATCCGCTCTATAATTTCGTTCTTCCTCATATTGTTTTCCATCTTGCACAATCTTAGTGTTGAATGAATAAACGGAAAAACTAGAGCTGCCGTTATTCTGTATAGATACGTAAACACGGGTTTCTTTTTCTGCAAATTCCACTTTATGTACGGTAACCGAATATCCATATTGATCCTGTGTAACGCCGCTTAACTCAACGGTTTTTAAGGAGGGGGCGGCCGCTTCAGCATAGGAAACAATTTCAATGGAATCCGCTAAAACTCTGGGAGCGGAGATAATTCCACCGAAAGCATTGTATCCTCTGTCCTCTCCTTGTACAACACCGGTAACCCTTACATAATCGTCAACGGCAACCAAAGCCTCGTCTGACTGATAAGCAATGACAGTATTGCGGTCACTATTTTCTATATCAGTAAAGATTTGGAAATACATCACATTTCTATCTTTTTCAGGATTTTGGAAAACTCGTCCAGTCAGCGTTACACGTCTTCCCTTGAACGCGCCTGGGTCAGTATATAATTGATCGATTTCCGCTTCCGTTAACTCTGCCGGAGCCTCGGAAGAAACGATTTCTGAAGTAGTTCCGGCTATTCCTGAAACGGCGCTGCCATTGTTTCCATTAATGGCGGTGGCAACGCCAATAATCATAACGATGCCAATAAGCAATAAGATAGAGGCTAAAACAATTAAAAGAACGCCCCACCACCTTAAACCACCCTTTTTTGGGGGCTGATCCGCATACTCAGGTGTGTTATATGGTGGCTCATATTGAGGTGCTTCCGGCGCGTACTGCTGCGGTGTGTTTGGAATACTGGGGGGAGAAACTGGGGCTTGTTGTTGCGCCTTATATCCGCAGTTAGGACAAAAATTGAAATTGTGTTCTGTTCCACAGTTTGGGCATTTCATAATATGACCCTCCTAAATATTGACAAATCTATAGTATCTTCGTCAAAGTATCCAATAATTGCCGTTGCAAATTCGGGAATAAATTTTATAAAACCTCTTGATTTTAAATTTTTGTGTGCTATAATAAAGGCACAAATACAGAACTAATGTTTGTTTATCGAGAGGAGTGGCAGAATTGAAGAAAAAGACGGATGACACAATTGATAACATTATTAGGATAATCCGAAGAAATGAACCTGATTTTGCAAAGAAGATATTAACTTATGCCATTCTTCTTGAAAAGGCAAAACTTTCAAAATAAGCGCTGGGCATTACTGCCCGGCGTTTTCTTTTTTTGAATACCTTTTTAAAATGCCGTCCACCAGGTCTCTGATGGCGGCTTTTTTGTCGTCCGGTAAATCCCAATAGGCCATTAAAATTGATTTGATTAATTCGTCGTCAGAAACCTGTATTTCTGTCATGACACGAATAAAATCAGCATCTTCAGACAGTTGTATAAACATATCGCCTTCGCCGGTTCTCAGCCAGTGTTCGGATACATTAAATTCCCGGCAAATATCTGCTATTGTTCTGTCGCTTGGAACTTTATCTCCAGAGGCAAGTCTTGAGATAAATGGTTGCGATACATTTATTTTGGTTGCAAAAGCCGTTTTTGTTAAACCAGAAGCAGTTATGCAATCTGCAATTCGTTCACCCATTGTACTCAAATTATTGCCCTCCTTTCTGAATCCATATTATCACACGTAAGGGAATAAGTCAAGAAAATTTATTACTGAGGCATAAAAATCTATTGACATTATGTCTAAGGTATGTTATAGTATTACCAGGACAGAAACGAAAGGAGCTGATAAAATGAAAAAAATTCCTGGAGTGGACATGGAAAAAGCTGCTGACTTGGAAATATTAGCTGAAAAGCTTGTCATGGTTCCCAAGGAAGAACTTATTTACATATCTGGGCGTGTCGATTCTTACGCAGATATGCAGAAGCGAGAGAAGATTTCGCCGGGCAACGAAAAGGAAGCGGGGTGAAGGATTGAGGACAAGTAAAAGAAAAGCTCCTATTGGGCCACAACAGGAGCAAATCGAGCATTTGGAATTCTTGACTTTTATATTATGCATTTTGGTCAACACTCTCACAGTCACTGTTTTATTGTTGTCCTATAGATTTAATAGTTTTCGTGATTTTATCATTGATATTATTTACCAGCAATCCGTTATTTTTCAATATCTGAGTAAGATCTTGTGTTGAAAGTAAGAAAGCGGGGTGAGGACATGGAAATCACAATCAAAGCCGAGCCAAAAGAAATAGCTTGCCTTATGGCTATGCTACAAGAGGAGCAAACAGAAATTATAGCATACCCCAACGGGAAAGAAATACACCGTAAAACCAATCCGGTTAGAAATGACACTGAGATTCGGAATGGTGTAGCTGAAAGTATAACAGAAACCGTTAATAAGGCGTTTAAAGAAATCTATCATACCGACAAATATGTATAGGACAATCCGACAAAAACATACCAATTACAAGGAGGTGTATCAATATGGCGAGAAAAAGTACAATGGTGACTAGTATTGACGAAATCGTAGGCTGGAACAAAATGGCGGACGGAAGAATCCTCAGTAATGAAGAATTTGACGGGGAAAACGGACACCCTGTTTATTTGTGTCCGGAAACCGAATCTTTTTTCCGTCTATTACTTAACCATCGCATGGAAAAAATGCGAACGGCTCAGTTAGAGAAAGAACGCCAAGGCTTATAATGTAATTCTCTGCGGCTAACCCCCGCAGGAGACCAAAAGGAGGACAAGCCAGTTTGACAGTAAATAAGAAAGATATCGTGTTACTGGTTTTAGTTTTCGCTGTCTCTTTTTTAGTCAGCTGGATCATCAATCTGCTTATTTAATTCTGAAAGGAGGACAAGCACATGAGCACAGAAATGACGGTGGCGTTTATCATTCTGGCGGTATGGAGCGCCGTATTCACAGCGGCATATATCGGCGAACGGTACCGAAACCGGAAGCTGAGACAAGCCCTGAAAAACAGGGGCAGATACGCAAGGTATAAAGAAAGCCGCGCCCCGGCTGGCACCAGGAACGCGGCAAGCAAAAATACATTATCTATATTTTAAACAGAAAGGAATGAAAAGTCAATGTCCAACTTTACAATTGACGTCGTTATTCATGCCGACCCCGCTTTGATGGGATTGCTTTCCCGGCTGGGAGAACAGAGAAGCCCCGAAGCGCGTATCAATCCTCCCGCGCCTGCGGCTCAAATACCGCAGACAGCACCCGCGGCGGGGATTCCCGTAACGCCATCTGCGGCGGATCCTGTGCAGAATCTTCCCGCTGTGCCGACTTCCGTCCCGCAATACACCTTTGATATGATTCAAACTGCCTGTGCGGAATGTATGGACAAGGGACAAGCCCAGCAGCTGCAAGGACTGCTGCAAAAATTCGGCATTCGCAGAATTCCGGAACTGCGTTCCGAACAATACGGGGCCTTTGCCACAGAACTTAGAGGACTGGGGGCTAGAATTTAATGGAACCTTTTAAATTAAAAATACCTGTTCCGGAAGCCTCCGAGTTAAAGCAGCCGATCATTCGGCTGAAACCCTGCTACTATCAAATCCTGGTTTCCTTAAAAGCAAAAACCGGGCTTCCCTTAGGAAATATCGTGGAGCAGTGCATCGATTATGCACTGTCCAATATGGAGGACGACGACCATGCCTGCGCCTAAAAACCACGCGGTGCTCAGCGCTTCCAGCGCCCACAGATGGCTTAACTGCCCGGGGTCGGTGAGCTTGACAAAAGACATGCCCGACACAAAAAGCGAATACGCGGAGGAGGGCCGGCTGGCTCACGCGGTGGCTGAATTGAAGCTGCGCAAAAAATTCCTGGAACCAATGGGCGCCAGAGCATACACCACCCGAATGAATAAGTTAAAAAAGGATCCTTTGTACCAGACGGAGATGGATTCCTGCACCGATCAATATCTGGACTACATAACGGACCTTGCCAACAGCATGGCGGCCAAGCCCTTTATTGCCGTGGAAAAAAGGGTTGATTTTTCTTCTTTTGTCCCGGAAGGGTTCGGCACCGCCGACTGCGTCATGATTCAGGGCTCAGATTTGTACGTCACGGATTACAAGCACGGAAAAGGGGTTCCGGTATCCGCGGAGAATAACCCGCAGCTCATGCTTTACGGCCTGGGCGCCCTCATGGAGTATGAGACGGTCTACGACATTAAAACGGTCCGTCTGGCGATCGTCCAGCCCCGCGCTGGAGGGGTCAACGAGTACAGCATTACGAGAGACACGTTGATTGACTGGGGGGTGTTTACTGTGCGCCCAATTGCGGAAAAGGCAGCCGGAGACTGCGGTGAATACCACCGGGGCGACTGGTGCCGGTTCTGCAAAGCACGGGCAATCTGCCGGGAAAACAGCGCTGTGATCTCCGCGGTGGAGGACTTCGGAGGGAAAAAGCCCCCGTTACTGACGGACGCGGAGGTCGGACGGCTTTTGAAGCTAGCGGATCCGCTGGTCAAATACATAGACGCCATCAAGGCCTATGCGGAACAGGTCCTTCTGGCCGGGAGTGAAATCCCAGGCTGGAAGCTGGTAGAGGGCCGGTCAAAACGTGACTGGGACAACATGGACGAAGCATTTTCCGCCTTAAAAGCCGCGGGAATTCAAGATGAAATGCTGTGGCACAAAGAACCCTACTCGCTTTCCTATCTGGAAAAACAGCTGGGCAAAAAAACTTTTCAGGAGATCGCCGGCGGCCATGTGGTAAAGTACCCGGGAAAGCCGACGCTCGCGCCGGAAACGGATAAACGCCCGGCTTATGCCGCGAAGCCTACCGCGGCGGAAGACTTTACAAATTTATAAAAGAAAAAGGAGTTATTTATTATGGCAAACACAAATCCCGCCCACGTGGTATTAACAAATGTACGGTTATCCTATACCCATTTAACCGAACCCTGGAGCAGCCCGGGGAGCGACAAAAAGCGTTATGGCGCTACGATTCTCGTTCCCAAGGCCTCCGCGGACAACAAAGCGAAAATTGACGCGGCGATTCGTGCCGCAACGGAAGCCGCGCGGGCGAAATACGGAGCCGCGTTTCCCGCACAGCCCAAGCACAGCGTTCACGACGGAGACGGCGTCAGGCCTTCCGACGGACAGCCTTTCGGACCGGAGTGCAGGGGCTGCTGGGTATGCACGGCAAGCAGCGACATAAGGCCAAAGGTGGTTGATGGAAACCTTCAGGATATCCTGGATCCTACCGCCATCTATTCCGGTATGTACGCCAATGTCGGGATTTCCTTCTTCGGGTATAACAACCCTCAAAATAAGGGTATCGGAGTCAGTCTGGACAACGTGCAGAAAATCGCGGACGGGGAACCGCTGGGCTTTACCCGCGCGTCGGTAGAGGACGATTTCCAGCCGCTCAGCGCGGAACCTCAGCAGGGATATTCCACCTATCCTCCGGAACCTCAGCAGGGATATTCCGCCTATCCTCCGGCAGGCCAATATCAGCCGGCGAATTCTATGTATGACTTTGGAATCCCCGGATATCCTCCTCAGCAGAGATAATCCAATCATTTTGCGGGAGCCCTCGCGGCTCCCTAATCTTTCTTAGGAGTAAGCTATGCGCCATCTTTCTATAGATATCGAAACCTACAGCAGCGTCCCTATTGCCAAGGCGGGGTTATATAAATATGCCCAGTCTCCGGATTTCGAAATCCTTCTATTCGCATGGTCGTGGGATTTTGGCCCGGTACAGGTATGCGATCTTACCACGGAAAATCAACTTCCGGAATCCGTGCTTAAGGCTCTGCCGGATCCGGAAATCCAAAAACACGCGTATAACGCCGCGTTCGAATGGTACTGCCTTTCCCGATATCTGGGGGCCATGCTGCCGATCAGCCAATGGCGGGATACCATGCTTCACGCGCTGTACTGCGGGTACCCGGCCAGCCTTGACGCTGCCGGCAAGGCGCTGGGGCTTTCAGAAGACAAAAGAAAGCTTCAGACCGGAAAGGCATTGATCCGTACTTTTTGCGTCCCGTGCAAGCCAACGGCACGAAACGGAGAACGAACCAGAGTGCTTCCCGGGCACGAACCGGAAAAATGGGAGCTTTTTAAACAGTACAACCAGCAAGACGTAGTAACCGAAATGGAAATCGAGCGGCGGCTGTCCTTTTGGCCGGTACCTGACGAGATTCAAAGGCAATGGGAACAGGATATCACGATCAATGAAAGGGGCGTAGGCCTCGATACACAACTGGTCGAAGGGGCCCTGGAGTGCAGCGAGATCACAACAGCCCGCCTCACAAAAGAGGCGGTTTCCCTATCTGGGCTGGACAATCCAAACAGCGTATCTCAATTGACCTCCTGGCTCGAAAGCGAAACCGGATTTGAAATTGACAGCCTGACGAAATCCACGGTTTCCGGGCTTTTGAACCGGAATCTGGAAAGCGAAAACGTCCGGCGAATGCTCGAAATCCGTCAGGAGCTTGGAAAGACCAGCGTGAAAAAATACGCCGCAATGGAAACGGCAGTCTGTGAGGATAACCGGGTGAGGGGCCTTCTTCAGTTCTACGGAGCCAACAGGACCGGCCGCTGGGCTGGAAGAATCATTCAGCCTCAGAACCTTCCCAGAACCCGCCTCCATGGAGCGGAACTGAGCGCCGCGAGAAGCTGGGTGAAAAAGCGCGAGGTGGATAAAATTGATCTGCTGGCGGGACCCGTACCGGATATTCTCTCCCAGCTGATCCGGACCGCTCTTGTTCCTGCACCGGGGAAACGGTTCATCGACGCGGATTTCAGCGCGATCGAGGCCCGTGTGATCGCGTGGCTGGCCGGGGAAGAATGGGTTTTAGACGTATTTCGGACGCACGGGAAAATCTACGAGGCCTGCGCTTCTCAGATGTTTGGGGTTCCCATTGAAAAAATAAAAAAAGGAAATCCGGAATATGAGCTGAGGCAAAAAGGCAAGGTTGCCACCCTCGCCCTAGGATACCAGGGAAGCACCGGCGCCTTGATCAATATGGGCGCTCTGGAAATGGGAATTCCGGAGGAGGAGCTGCCGGATATCGTCCAGCGCTGGAGGGCTTCCAATAAACGGATCCAGGATTTGTGGTACTCCATGGAAAATGCGGCGGTGGATACCGTTAAAACCGGCCGGACAAATGCCGTCCGAGGATTGCTGCTCCGTATCGAGGGAAACCGGGAACGCTACTTCCTGACCATTCAGCTTCCAAGCGGGCGCAAGCTGTTTTATGCCCAGCCCAAGCTGGGCCAGAACCGTTTTGGGCGGGAAAGCCTCCAGTATTTGGGAATGAACCAGACCACAAAGAAATGGGAAGCCATTGAGACTTACGGCGGCAAGCTGGTGGAAAACTGCGTCCAGGCGGTAGCGAGGGATTGCCTGGCTGAAAACATCGGCAAGCTGGAAGCCTCCGGCTGCCCCGTGGTTTTTCATGTACACGATGAAGTCATCATCGAAAAAGAGATCTCGGGCCCTGCTGAAAAAGAACTGGAACGTGTGTGCGGGATCATGAGCCAGCCTATCCCGTGGGCGCCGGGTCTCCCTTTAAACGCAGACGGCTGGGTAGGCGATTACTATACAAAGGATTAAGGAGGAACAAAAATGGATACCGATACTTTTACGACACTAATATTTAATCAGATGGATCATTGTTCCGATATTTTGAATATAAAAGCGACGGAATATGCGACGGAGGATAGGCTTCATAATTTTAAGGCTGCAGCGGAAATCGAAGGACTTACGCCTGTGCAGGCGTTGGCGGGCATGATGGCGAAGCACACCGTAAGCGTTTACGATTTGTGTTTCGGACGCGGCAGCCCCTCCCTTTCTATGTGGGAGGAAAAAATCACAGACAGCATTAACTATTTGCTGCTGCTTTGGGCATTGGTAAACGAAGAATGTTGACGGAGGACGTTTCCCATGCAATACGACCGAAAAATAACAATTTGCACCGCCGGCAGCCGGAAAGCCGCGTACTGGCCCGCCCAAGAGCTGTATCTTGCCGAGCTGTGGGAAAAGCTGAAGGTGCCCGCCCGAGGGACAGAGACTATGGCGGAATATCTGGCAATGAAAAAGCCGCGTCAGGACGAACTAAAGGACGTAGGCGGCTATGTGGCCGGAACCTTGGAAAACGGCAGGCGCAAAGCCGCGGCGGTTACTGGCAGAGACATAATTACCCTGGACCTGGATAATGCCCCTCCCGGCGGCGCGCCCGATATTCTCAGGCGGCTGAGCGCTTTAGGCTGCGGATACTGCGCCTACTCCACGCGGAAACATTCACCGGCGGCGCCGCGCCTGCGGGTTCTGATCCCAACCGACAGGACTGTAAGCGCAGACGAATATGAGCCTCTGGCGCGAAAAACAGCAAGCTATATCGATCCCAGCATGAAGGTGTTTGACCCTTCGACCTTCGAGGCCTCCCGGCTGATGTACTGGCCGTCGTGCTGTTCCGACGGGGAATACATCTATCAACAGGAAGACAAGCCTCTTCTTTCCGCCGACGGTGTGCTCGCGCAGTATCGGGATTGGCGTGCTTTTCATCTCTGGCCTCAGGTTCCCGGTTCTCAGCAAGCACGGGTAAAGTTGGCGGCAAAGCAAGGCGATCCAGAGGAAAAGGGCGGCATCGTCGGCGCTTTCTGCCGAACCTACAGCATTTATGACGCACTGGAAAAATATATTCCCGGGGTTTATGTTCCTACAGAAATCCCAGGCCGCTATACCTTTACCGGCGGATCCACAACAGGAGGCGCGATTATTTATGAGGACGGGAAATTTATATATTCCCACCATGCCACAGACCCCGCAGGCGGCAGACTGTGCAATGCTTTTGATTTATGCCGGCTGCACCTCTACGGCAGTATGGACGACGGGGTAAAGCCAGATACCCCGGTCAATAAACTGCCCAGCTTCGTAGAAATGCGGAAGCTGGCGGTCAAGGATCCCGCGGTAATCCAGAAGATAGACCAGGAAAGAGAGCAAGAGGTTACCAAGGATTTCGCACAGCTCCATGTAAAAGAGGAGGCGCCGGAGGACCCACATTGGAAAGAGAAGCTTTCCCGCACAGGGGCCAACGGAGAAATAGACAACACCATAGACAATGCCTGGATCATATTGGAAAACGATCCCCTTTTAAAAGGAAGATTCGCGCTGAATGAGTTTGCCAACCGAGCGGAGGTGTTCGGTCCGCTGCCGTGGAGCAAGGATTCCGGCCGAAGACAATGGGACGACAACGACAATTACGGGCTTTATTGGTATATGGAAAAACGATACCGCCTGACCAACAGCAGTAAAGTCGACGGAGCGCTCTCCCTGCACAGCAGAAAGCATTCTTTTAATGAGGTTGTCGAGTATCTGCAAAAACTGAAATGGGATGGCGCCCCCCGCCTTGACACGCTGCTGATTGATTATCTAGGCGCCGCCGATTCCGAATACACCCGCGCTGTGACAAGAAAATCCTTTACCGCCGCCGTGGCAAGGGCGATGGAGCCCGGGTGTAAGTACGATCAAATGACGGTAATATCGGGCCCGCAGGGAATCGGGAAAAGCACGCTGCTGCGAAAGATGGGCCGGAAGTGGTTTTCAGACAGCGTCAGAGACTTCAGCAGAATCAAGGACACCGCGGAGCTTTTGCAGGGGGTGTGGATCGTTGAGGTCGGAGAACTGGGAGCAATGCGGGGTGCGGACGTTAATAAAGTAAAGCAATTAATGAGCCAGCAAATCGACCGGTTCCGGGCAGCTTATGCCCGCCACGTAAAAGACTGTCCGAGATGCTGCGTGTTTTTCGGGACCAGCAACGACCGGGAGTACCTACAGGACAAGACGGGAAACCGGCGCTTCTGGCCGGTGGACGCGGCGGTGCAGGCGCCGGTAAAAAGCGTTTTTAACGACCTGGAGGAAGAGGTGGATCAGTTGTGGGCGGAGGCTGTAACACTGTGGTCCATGGGAGAACCTCTATTCCTTTCCGGGGCAGAAGAAGCGGCCGCCCGAATAGAACAGCAGGAGCACCTGGAAAAATCCCCGTGGGAAGGAACGGTTCTTGATTTTTTGGAAAAGAAGGTGCCCGCGGACTGGAGCCGAAGATCTATGCAGGAAAGGATCTTATACTGGAACGGCGACTTTCAAACTGAAAATCTTGAGCTGGTTCCCCGGGACAGAGTGTGCGCGCAGGAAATATGGTGCGAGGCTCTTGGAAGATCTTTAGGAGGTATGAAACGAAGTGACGCGATTGAAATCAATGGAATCCTTCTTCCTCTGGAAGGCTGGGAAAAGTGTGACAAAGCAATGCGGTTTGGCTGCTATGGCGCCCAGAAAGGGTTTCGAAAAGTGTAACTTTCCCCGTAACTTTGGCGTAACTTTCCCCAAAATCAAAGTTACGAAAGTTACACTTTCGGAATCGGGGTGTAACTTTAAAAACAAGAAAGTTACAGGGAAAGTTACGCCTAAAGTTACGCCTCTAGCCCGCATGAATACTAGCTTTTTTACTAAGTGTAACTTTTGTAACCTTCTTATTAATGAGAGATATATAATAGGGGGATTAGGTAAAATATGTATACGCCTAAATCGCCTGTTGGCGCGGGTATATAACGCGCGCGCGCGAAGTTACGTTTCGGAAAGAGGGCGCGGGGTATGAAGGAAAGCCAAATTGAACGCCGTCTGGCCGTCATGGTAAGAGAACGAGGTGGGTTGTGCTATAAGTTTGTAAGCCCATCAAATCCCGGGGTTCCGGATCGGATTATCATTACCCCTGCGGGCAGAACAGTTTATGTAGAATTGAAAACCGAAATAGGCCGTCTGGCGAAGATCCAGGAATGGCAGATCGACGAGATGCGGAAGCGCGGCGCCGACGTAAGGGTTATCCGGGGCATTGATCAGGTGAAAGCCCTTGTAGCCGAGCTTTTTCGAGAGGAGGCGCAGGCGTGATTTATACACCCCATGATTATCAAAAATACTGCGAGGGAAAGATCATCGAGCTTCCTTGCCTGGCGCTATGGCTGGAGATGGGGCTGGGAAAAACGGCTGTCGTCTTATCCGCGGTTCAGGAATTGAAATACAGCCGTTTTTTGGTTTCGAAGGTCTTGGTAATTGCGCCAAAGAAGGTGGCGGAAGCGACATGGCAAAAGGAGGCGGACAAGTGGGACCACACAAAAAGGCTTCGGTTTTCTACCATACTCGGAAGCGCCGGACAGCGCGTGCAGGCGGTGAATACCCCGGCTGATATTTATGTGATAAACAGGGACAACGTGTGTTGGCTGGTTGATTACTTTCGTAACGCTTGGCCGTTTGACATGGTAGTGATTGACGAGGCAACCAGTTTTAAAAATCATTCTTCAAAACGGTGGAAAGCGTTAAAATCTGTCCGCACGCACATAGACAGAATTGTGGAACTGACGGGGACACCATCTCCTCAAAGCCTGTTGGATTTATGGCCGCAGATTTATTTATTGGACCAGGGCGCGCGGTTAGGCAGGACTGTGGGGGGATTTCGGGAAAAATACTTTACACCGGATCGAAGAAATGCAGCCACTATTTTTACTTATAAGCCGAAAGACGGCGCGGAAGAAGCAATTCGGTCCCTTCTCAGCGATATCTGTATCAGCATGAGGGCGGAAGATTACTTAACACTTCCGGATTGTGTTTTTGATACCGTTCCCGTGGTCCTTGATCCTGCGGCTGAAAGGGCCTACCGCAGATTGGAGCGCGATATGCTTTTGCAGATTGACGACCAGACGATCGATGCCGGAACTGCCGCAGTATTGACCAACAAGCTTTTACAACTGTGTGACGGTGCCGTATACGACAATCTTCATCAAGTGGTTGAGATTCACCATTGCAAGATTGATTCTTTCTTAGAGCTTATCGAAGCGTTAAACGGAGAACATGCCCTAGTGTTTTACAGCTTTCAGCATGACCGGGAACGGCTTTTGAAGGCTTTGAAAAAGTTCCGGCTCCGGGTTCGTGTTTACAAGGGCCCCGGGGACGAAGACGATTGGAACGCCGGCCGGATCGATGTCCTTCTCGCCCACCCGGCCAGCTGTGCTTACGGTTTAAACCTACAGCAAGACGGACGCCATGTTATTTGGTTTGGGCTTACCTGGAGCTTAGAGCTTTATCAGCAGGCTAATAAGCGGCTGCATCGGCAAGGACAAAAACAGACTGTGTTTGTACACCATCTTGTGGTGCAGAATGGTATGGATACAGACGTGATGCGGGCGCTGGAACTTAAGGCTGATACGCAGAACAGTCTGATGGACGCTTTGAAAGCAAGAATTCGGCAAATCAAACAGGGTTCAGAAAAACAAAAGAGATTAACCCCGCCGCAAACAGGCGGGAAATAAGGAGTGATTTAGTTGCTTGAGATATGTCCGATAAGCTTAAAGGAGGCCAATGCTTTTGTAGAGCAGCATCACCGACACCATAAGCCTGTCACAGGGCACAAATTTTCTATTGGCTGCACCGACGGAGAAAAAATTGTGGGTGTTGTCATTGTAGGAAGGCCCGTCAGCCGTTATCTTGACGACAGCTGGACCTTGGAGGTTAACCGGCTTTGCACAGACGGCACACGCAACGCTTGCAGCATGCTTTATGCGGCGGCTTGGAGAGCGGCCAGGGCTATGGGCTATCATAAGCTTGTCACTTACATATTAGAAAGTGAGAACGGGGCAAGCCTAAGGGCTGCCGGCTGGAAATGTGCAGGCAGGGCTGGAGGGCTTCGATGGACCGGAAAGCGCCGTCCAAGCGTGGACTTATGTCCCGCACAGATGAAGCTTAGATTTGAAGTCACAGACGGGAACGGAGGGCAAAAGCAATGAGCATAAAAACTTATGACCAGCTTTTCGATGCAGAAGGAAAGTATATTACCGACAGCAGATACCAAGAGATTCATGTATTGGACAAAATGCTGGCAGAAGCTGAAATTGAAGGAGATTGTTTGACATGACCAGACGGCAGTATGAGGATTTGCAGGAACAGCTCTCCCGAAAAATGAGGGACAATCCCTATGGCAGGAACGGGAGCTACAAATATGAGGAGGGCTACAAGCAAGGTGTTCTTGCGGCGAAAAGCATCCTGTCGAAATTCTATCATCGGTTTGAGGAGGAAAGCGAAAATGTATGATGTAATCGACAAAATCACCTTGAAACCGGGTGATGTCGTGGGAGTCAGAACGAACACTCAAATCGGGTGGGAATTCTTCCGCTACCCGAAGACCATTCCCATGACCATTGAGCGTATCACCCCGGCTCGTACCAAATTCGTCATGACCAATGGAGCAGTGTTTGGTAGGTACGACCCCTTCTATTCCATCACCGAAAAGACGAACCACGAGACACATGTTGCCAAGTGCGCAGAAAAAATCTGCTCCTCTCTCAGGGCTCTCGACAGATTGCAGAGAGACGGCAAACTTTTCTCGCAGAACGATGATTTCATCGTGAAAACCGCAGAGCGACTACAGTGGATTTTGGACGAGGTGATGTAGTATGGAAAAAGAGTGCATGATGTGCGATTTCAATGACCCTGACTTCGGCTGTACCTGCCCTTCTTCCGAAATGTGGTACGCTTGCCTTCTTACTCCTGACCCGTCACCAGAAGATTTTATGGTAGAGGAGGACTTTAGCAATGGTACGATATTTCAAACTGATTGAAATTGACCGTGATAATTTTGTCGAAGCTACTGGCGAAGACTTGGATTTTTATTCTCAGTTGATTGTTCCTGTAGACGGGTTGGTGTATGGTGCTGTCAATGATGACGATGAAGAAGAACTCGATGTTCCCTTGCACGCTTTCGATACCGCAGTCAATGGCGAGGAGGATTGAAAATGGCTGAGTACATAGAAAGGGAATTTGCGCTAAATGTTCTCTGTCGAGAGAATTGCGGACATGACTATGAAGCAAATAAATGTAATAACTGTTATACATCAAATTTTATCAATTATCTTCCCGCCGCCGACGTTGAAGAGGTGAAGCATGGGAAGTGGATTCAAGAGCAAATTAAAATTGAAAATATGAGCATTGTTAGATATAGAAATACATGTTCAGAATGTGGAGGAAAGGCTGATTTTCTATTACGAGAATTGCATTATAGCTATTGTCCCCACTGTGGCGCTAAGATGGATTTGGAGGATTGAACTATGAAAAACAACGGCTGGATCAGTGTTGAGGACAGGTGCCGGAAGAATTCGAAGTTGTTTTGTGTATTGTAAACGGAAAGCCCGAAACAAATATTACACTTCGCAACGCATATTAGCTTGGATCGTGGAACAAGACAGAAGGGTGGATCATTGAAGAATACCCTATATGGGAAAACGCTGTTGTTTCATGGTGGCAGCCGCTTCCAGAACCGCCTGAGGAGGAATGAGATATGGCACAATTTTATAAAATGACTTTATACGTTTGTGATTTAGAAGATGATTTGTCTTTAAAAGAAATTAAAACGTTAATTGACGAACGTGCGTTATCCGGCGTGTCGGTTAATGCTATTTGTCGGTTTTCAAATGAACAGACGGGAAAACAAATTGAATGGCATGATGATGTTGATATTAATAAACTGGATTGCCCTATATCCGATTGGGAAAAGTATTTCGATTCAGAAACCACCTGAGGAGGATTAGACTTATGATTCGATTTATTAACAAGAAAAAAGCAATGAACGAATTAAAAAAAGTTTGGACAGCTTATCAAAATTTAAACGCAAATTTCGATGATATTAAAAATATGGAGATGTTTGCGGAAGGAATGGCAAGCCTTGCTGTTATGCTTGGAATTACAGACATTAGACTACCTTGCTATTGGGAGGATTAGCTATGTATAAGGAATTGGTTGAAAAACTGCGGCATAGAGGAACTTTATATAATGGGATCAGCCTTTTTGATGATGCCGCTGATGCTATTGAAAAGCTGCTATTTAAATATAATTTTGCCAATATGACAAAAAAGGAAACTGACATAACACTTAAAAATGAATTTTTAAAATGTTTAAGATTGGAAGCCGAAAACAAACAACTAAAGCGTGAAAGAGATCAGGCGATAAAAGATCTTCGTCATAATGACGCCTGTGAAGTCTGTATCGGATTTAACGATCAGGAAGATTGCGATTGCGAATGTCTGGACTGTAAGCTTAAGTGTCGGTGCAAAAACTGCATAGATGAAAGCTTGTGGCAATGGCGCGGCGTTCAGGAGGAGAACAATGCGACTGGTTGATGCGGATTTAGCCCCGGTTTATTTAAACGAGAAGGCTTGCGAACAAATCAAATCAATGCCAACTATCGACCCTGTTCATGCTGCTGGTGCGTGCTATTGTGGAGAGTGCGGCTATTGTATTCATCAGCCAGGTTTGAAAAGCGTTGAATGGATATGCATTGAATGGCATAACTATTGTGATTGCGGCCCGAAGATAGTCGCTCCAAATGATTTTTGTAACTACGGTAAGAGAAAGGAAGAACAGCCGTGACCGGGATTGAAAGAAATATATTTATGGATCTGAATCCTTGCGGGAAATGGTTAATGACGCTCAGTAAGTTTAGTGAAATCAAGGAAATGGCGAATTTAATGAGTGATGAAGATATCAAATTCGCTGAAACATTTCTGCGTAACATACAGACGGAGGTAAAAAAAATATGATGAACAAAAAATTCACACGGTGCGAAGTCTGCGGAATGAAGTTTCTGCCGGATAAAAAAGATATCTACACGGTTAAACAAGAAACCTCACTGGCAAATATCTTAACCGGAGGTGGAAGTATCTTTGATGCTATCGATTGCCCGAGATGTGGAACTCAGGTTCTTTTAAAAATTAGAACCCCAAAAATACAGGAGGAATGATCATGGCAGGCTGGCAATTATTACTTGTAGGCTATTTTTTAGGCGCACCGTTAGGCTTCTTGCTTTGTTCCGTTCTGGTGGCAAGCAAAGACCCACCCAAACCGCACACCACTTGCAAGGACTGCGTACATAGGAACACAGACCAATGCCCGTTCTACCACTTGAAACCAGATGAACGGATTGACCAAATCGGTTATCGGAAGTGTACAGACAAGCCAGACGACTTCTACTGCAAAGACGCCAAAGCACATGAACCGGAAAAGCTGTGAAGGGTGCGTCTATTATAGAGCACTGGCAACCCACGGACAAGGCTTCGTTAAATACTGTAATTATCTTCTGGATACTGGTAAGCCTAGAGGCTGTCCGCCGGAGAAGTGCGACAAAAAGACTGTCAGGAGGTTGAAAAATTGAACTGGAAAAAAGAAGCTGAAAACGATCTTAGATGCTACATGAAGCGCAAAGCATCTTTAAATAATCTTCGGGATCAGATTTTAACTTTGCGATTAGAACAGGAATCTATCAAGGCTTGTACTGCTGATTCTGAGCCAGTGAAAGGCGGCGGGAGTAAAACTGAAGATCGTTGGATTGATAATATTGTGAAAACTAAGCGCTTATCCCTGGCCTACTCCGCGACCCGGCGGATTGTCGCACTCATCGAGAAAGGGCTGGACGGAATAACTGAGGTACAAAAAGACTTTCTCACAGAGTTTTACATAGACCGCCACGACGGACACGTGGAAAGGCTGATGGAAAAATATCACATTGAAACTTCTCAAGTATACAGAATAAAAGATGAAGCACTTTATTATTTTACTGTTACCATGTACGGAATTATGGAATGCTGACGGGAAAAAGAGGGGAAGTTTTTTTCAAAAACATGGGATATAATAAGATCATAGAAAAGTGTACAAGGTTCATTGACCTACTTTCCTAAGGACCGCAGGCTTAACGGCTTTGCGGTCTTTCTATTTATCTTGAAATTGTGGTGGTGGTATGGCGAAATTAACTGCGAAACAGCAAAGATTTGTAAATGAATATCTGATAGATTTAAATGCTACACAAGCGGCGATTCGAGCGGGATATAGTGAAAAAACCGCGTTTTCTATTGGAACTGAAAACCTTAGAAAACCTTTAATTCAGAAAGCAATTCAACAACGAAAGCAAGCGCGTGAACAGCGTACCGAAATCACTCAGGATCGGGTAATCCAAGAATTAGCGGCTATTGGATTTGCGAGGGCAACAGATTACGCAAAAATAGTGCCAGGCGGCGGGGTTGATTTTGTTTCTACCGAAGAGCTTACAGAATCGCAAAAAGCTGCGGTTGTTTCAATTAAAGAAACACAAAACGGAACGGAAATACGGTTGGCCGATAAGCTCAAAGCCCTAGAGCTGATTGGTAAGCATCTAGGTATGTTTGATAGAAACACAAATGGAATTGACCAAGAAATAGAAGATGACCCGTTAACAAAAAGCATTGAAAAGGTGATCAGCGATGGCGGAAGGCTTGTCGAATAAACAAATACAGATTCTGACGTTTTCAAAAACTAGTTACCAGGCTTTGATCTGCGACGGCGCGGTTCGGTCGGGAAAAACCTCTGTGATGTCGCTGGCCTTTATCATATGGGCTATGAACGAATTTAATCAAAGGAACTTTTCGATTTGCGGAAAGACCGTACAATCCGCAGTTAGAAACGTAATTACTCCGCTGTTGTCAGTAAGGTATCTTGTAAAAAACAGATATCAATTGTCCTGGTCATTCACAAACCATTTGCTTACGGTAACCAGAGGAAGGAAAACAAATTACTTTTATGTATTTGGCGGCAAAGATGAAGGTTCTGCGGCGTTAATACAAGGCACTACCTTAGCAGGAGTTTTTCTTGATGAGGTTGCCCTTATGCCGCGTTCTTTTGTGGAACAGGCATTAGCTAGATGCTCTGTGGAAGGATCGCGTTTCTGGTTTAACTGCAACCCGGACACTCCTTCTCATTGGTTTTATCAGGAATGGATTTTATGTGCAGAAGAAAAGAACGCTCTTCACCTTCACTTTTTGATGGAGGACAATCCTTCGCTTTCTCCAGAGGTTTTAGAACGATATTACAGCCTATATTCTGGTGTGTTTTATGACCGGTATATTAAAGGCGAATGGGTACGGGCCGAGGGGCTTATTTATCCCATGTTTCGAAGGGATAAGCATGTCACAGATTCCTTTCCGGACAATGGAGAATATTATATCAGCATAGATTACGGCACCTACAATCCGTTTTCTGCGGGCTTATGGCTGGTAACTTCTGAAGGAATCGCCTACAGAGAAAAAGAATACTACTATTCCGGAAGAAAAAATGCGCTGCCCAAAACGGACGAGGAGTATTACACGGATCTGGAAAACTTTGCAGGTGATAAATACATAGAGCGGATTATTATCGACCCGTCGGCATCTTCTTTCATTACGTGCATCAAGCGGCATGGACGGTTTCGGGTTCACCACGCAAACAACGACGTATTGGAAGGAATACGCAACGTAGCTACGGCGCTGAATACAGGGCGGTTGAAGTTTTCTTCTTCCTGTGAAGACACTATTCGGGAATTTGGAAGCTATTCCTGGGACGAAAAAGGCGAATCCGATAAGCCGATCAAGGAAAACGATCATGCTATGGACGATATCCGATACTTTGTAAATACTGTTTTGAGAAAAAAATTACATAGATCATGAAAGCGGGGATAAAATGGGGTGGTTTAAGGAAATGATTAGAAATTGGCTGGATATCATACCGGCAGATAATAGGTCTATTACGATCAATGAACCTTTAAGCTTTGAAACCGAAGTAATCAGGAATAAGATATGGTATCGCGGCGACGCTTACGAGCTGGAGCAGCTGTATAAACAGATCGGCGTTGGATACGGTGAAAGCTCAAGGTTTTGGGCGGCTGTACCGGAAACTGAAAACATCAGAAAAATCCACAGCGGGCTTCCGGCAATGATTGTCGATACCCTCGCTTATATCGTAAAGTCGGATTTAAATGAAGTTGAATTTGAAGACGACGAAGAAAGCAAAAATAAATGGAATGAAATATCCGAAAAAATCGGCTTTGATGATTTAGTCGGGCAGGCGGTAAGAGACGCGCTAAGCTCAGACGACGGCGCGTTTAAAATTTCAGTTGATACCGATGTGTCGCCTTATCCGATTGTGGAGTTTTATCCCGCGGACCGGGTGGATTTTTTAACAAAACACGGTTATGTGTACGGCGTTGACTTTTGGACTAAGATCAATTCGGGAAAAAACGAATATCGGCTTAGAGAGCGATACGCAAAAACCAAGGATCAGGACGGCGAAAAATGCGCTTGCGTATCTTACGCCTTATTTGAAAAGGGCAAAGAGATTCCTTTATCAACGGTAAAGGAATTGGCGGATTTGAAGACCACTGTGGTTTCAGGGGATTATCTTTTGGCCGTTCCTTTCGTGATTTATAAAAACCCGCGTTTTCCGGGGCGCGGAAAATCCATTTATGATGGGAAAACGGGAGTATTTGACGCTTTCGACGAGACTATCAGCCAATGGATTGACGCTGTCCGGGCTGGCAGAGTGCAGAAATACATACCGGAGACCATGATTCCCAGAAATCCAATTAACGGCGATCTGGGAGCGGTAAACTCGTTTGGTACGAACTTTGTAGCTGTAGAAGGAGACGACGGCTCTCAATCTAACGACAAGATCGAAACCATTCAGCCGGAGATTAGGTATGAAGCCTACTTATCTACCTATACTGCAATGCTTGATATGTGCCTGCAAGGGATTATTTCTCCCGCCACTCTCGGCATTGACGTAAGCAAAACCGCGTCTGGAGAGGCGCAGAGAGAAAAAAAGGATGTAACCGGCTATACGAGAAATATTATCACGGATACTTTGGAAAAGGTGCTTCCCCAATTGGTGTCCGCAATACTCATGACCTATGACAACATGCACAATCTGCCGGCGAAAGCTTATAATCCTACCGTAAGCTTTGGAGAGTACGGTGCGCCGGATTTCAATTCCAGAATCGAATCTATCGGGAAGGCGGCAACCGCATCCATTATGAGTATTGAAAGCCAGGTGGACGAATTGTGGGGCGCTTCAAAAGACGAGAATTGGAAAAAGGAAGAAGTGCTGAGAATTAAAAAGGCGCGCGGAATTGAAGTTGTAGAGGAGCCTCCTTCAGTGGGAGGTGAACTGATTGACTTGGCGTGAGCTGTCGGATTTATTCGTACAAATTGAGCTTGAACTGATTGCCTCGCTTCGACGGAATTTAACCGCCCATAAAGCATGGGAAGAAAAAGAGGGCTTTCGGTGGCCGGCCTGGCAGGAAGAAAAAATACAAAATTTAGAATCCTTTCGGCGAGAAAACCAGGGCATTATCGGAAAGTTTGCTTCGATCATCGATCAGGAAACTGAAACTATGCTGCGGGACCAATACGCCGAAGGAATGGAACGGGTAGAACAGGAGACAGAAACCATTCGTACAGCCGGGCATTACTTTCCGCCAGCCAGCCGTAATATTACGGAACGCAGTTTTTTCGGCGTGAATGACCGAAGGCTTCAAAGCCTGATACACGACATTCAGCACGCGGAGAAAAAGTCGGAAACAGCGGCGCTCAGATTAATGGACGATGTATACCGGCAGACCGTATATAAAGCCGACGCGGCAATGGCGGCCGGCGCGGTAACTCTTCCCAAGGCAATTGACATGGCAACGGAGGATTTTCTGAGCAAAGGTATCAGCTGCATTGAGTACAAGGACGGCAAACGAGTAAACATTGCGGATTATGTTCAGATGGCGCTCAGAACAGCCGCTACGCGTTCCTATTTACAGGGAGAAGCTAAAAAGAGAGCTGAACTAGGAATTGATACCGTTCTGGTATCCCAATACGGAGCCTGTTCCGAGACCTGTTTGCCGTGGCAGGGCAAGGTATACATTGACGATGTATGGGGCGAATGGGAGGGGGAAAGAAACGGAGATCTGGGAAGAAGCAGAAACGGGAACTGGTATCCGCTTCTTTCCGTGGCGGTAAAAAATGGCTTGTTCCACCCTAACTGCCGCCACACCTTATCAACGTGGTATGAAGGAATCAGTACATTGCCTAAACCGATGGATAAGGAGACAATACGCCGAAACTCCCGGTTGGAGCAAAAACAGCGGGCAATGGAAAGGGAGATTCGAAAATGGAAGCGTTTGGAGATAGGTTCCGCAGATCCGGAGGACAAGAAAAAGTATTCTCAAAAGAGACAAGCGGCGCAAAAACAGTTGAAAGAATTTGTCAATCAGCACGGTAATGTTTTACGCCGAGACTATTGGAGGGAAAAGGTCTATCCTTCGGTACAGGCTCTTGAAAAATCCGGTCAAAAGATTATACTTAATGATGTAAATTTAACGCCGTTGCCTATAAATTCTGAAAGCCTTTCGTCTATCCAATCCTTTCCTTGTGATCTTTTGTCCCCTCAATTACAAAACAAGCTCAAAAATGAACATAAAAAACTTTTGATTTCTATTTCTGGCAGAACTTTGGGAACGGAAGCCGGAGCAACATATGATCTGCAAATGAACCGCTTGAATAGTACGGTTGGAGAACCGGGGGCTGGAAATATCAAAATTCCCAAAGAAACTGTCCCATACATAGTAATGCATAGCCACCCTACCGGTGAAACTTTTACGCACACGGATTTGATCTTATTTGCAAAAGATCAAAACATGAAAATGATTACAGCGGTAGGAAATAACGGCTTTATTTATGCAGCCGAGAAAACAGATTCGTTTTCTTTGCTGGAATTTAGCCGTCTTTGGGAAGAGGCAAAAGCTATGTATCCTGACTATTTGGACACGCCGCAGAAATACATGAATTGTATTGAATATTTACTGAAAGGGATTGAACGATGTGGAATCCAATATCACACCACACGAGCGTGAAAAAATGAAAAAGTTTTTACAGGAGCACCCGATTAATCCGGAGTATGACGATGAGTGCGAGTTTCTAGATGGAAACCCACCAGAGGATCAATTAACCGCCCGGCTGTACCAGGCTGTTTTAGACGAAAATCCGGAATCGTAACCACCCGCGAGGAATGCGGCGCTTTCTATAACGGCAGGTGCAACTACAAAGGCGAATGAATTTAATATTGTTTGATTAAGCAGCTTTCGGGCTGCTTTTTTTACGCCCAAAACATGCTGTACGGCGTAAAACTCTGCAAGGAAATTTAAGGCCGACAGGCTATAAAAGGAGCGGATTACGCATGAAAGAAATGGAACAGGAAACTAAAGTTGAGACCCAGGAAGAAGACCAAAAGGACGATAAGCAGGAAGAACAGGCCTCTGCCGCTAATTTACCGAAGACGCAGGAAGAACTTGATGCTCTCATTGAGGGGAGAATTAAGCGTGAACACAGGAAATGGAGCAGGCAGCAGGCGCAGCAGTCTCAAGACACCGCACCGCAGCCAGCCGCACCGCAGGAAACGCCCGCGAGTGATGCTTACCAAAAAGAATTAATGGAAGCAAAAGCGCAGATAGAAGCTTTCAAGAGCGGTGTGCGGTCTGACGCTGTGGAGGACGCTGTATATCTGGCTGTTCGGGAAGTTGAGAAAAGCGGTGACGAGGTGGACGAAGATACGATCCGAGAAGCGCTTAAGAACGTATTGAAGAGACACCCGTCCTGGAAGAACACAGAGAAGCAAAAAACGGGGATCAAAGTCGGAGCAGACGCGGAAGGCTCGGAAGGAAATTCCAAGAAAGCTTCCGTGGTCTCCGGGAAAGTAATTTTTTAAGTTGAAAGGAAGATTTATTTATGGCAAGAACAAATGCGATTAGTTTGCTTTCGGGAGTAAGCACCCCGGCAACCCTGGCGGAAATTTACGGCCTGGTAATTGAGAACGTACAAAAATCCACTCTTTCCACGGCGTTAAAATCGCAGCAGTATACTGGCAATCCCGCCGCTGGTTCCGTAGAGTTTAAGCGTTTTGCAAACAGCGAGGCGAAAACCTACGGCACCGCGCGAACCGCCGCAAAAGGCGATAAGATTACCGTTCCGCCCACCACTGTGAATCTAAGCACCCACAAAGAAATTGTGGAAGAAGTCGCAAAGTTTGATATTGACACCTTCGGGGTGGCTGGAATTATGCAGCGCCGTGCGGACAATCACGTGCTGACGATGGCGGCTGATCTGGATAGAGCTTTTTTCACCGAGGCAAGCACTGCGGGAACAGCTTTCACGCCCGCTGGTGAGGTCACTGAAATTCAGGATATTGTGGAAAGCATGATTCAAACTTTAGAGGTCGTTAAAAACGACTATACCGACGGTGTTGACAGAAATATGATGGATTTAGTGCTGTCCCCGGCACAGTACGGCAAGCTGCGTACTTTCCTGGATACCCAAAGCAATCCCAATGTGAATACCGCCGGCGAGGAGTTCGGCATGTATCACGGTGTGCGGGTGTACAGCTGTACCAGACTGCCGGTAACAACCGAAACGGTCGAAATCAGCAAAACTAAAACCACAACTACCAACGGCATTTTGATGATTCGCGGCGCGGTAGCGCAGCCTGTGGTTGTAGATCAGTACAGCAATCCGGAAAAAATTCCGCTGTCTAACGACTATGCGGTTTCATTGTTTTATGATTACGGCGTGAAGGCACTGACGCCGGATTTGATTTTTAAATGGCAGACCAGTGTGACTGTCTGATGAGGAAGCCGAAGTGAAGATTATCAACAAAGAAACCGGCGCGATCTTGGAAGCCTCTGACGAAATCGCCAGGGGCTATCTTAAAAATTCTTCCTTTGTCCAGCTAAAAGAAGAAATGCCGGTGAAGAAACGCACCCGTAAGGAGGAGTGACAAATGGTGTTGAGCGTGGAGGAATACAAGGCCATGAGCCGGTTGGAAAACTTTCCCGCTGACGGCGCGATTGAAAAGGCAATTAAGGAAGCGGAGGAAGACGTTAACATCATGACCTACGGCCGCATTTACGCGCGCGGGTTCGATACGCTCAGCGCATTTCAACAGGAAAAGGTCAAATTGGCGGTTGCCCGGCAGGCCGATTTTAGAAGCCAGTATTCCGACCTGCTGAGCAATCCCCTCTCCTCTTACTCCATTAACGGAGTATCCATGAGTTGGGATAAAAGCGTGTTGACAAAAAGCAACGGGGTTGCTACTTCCCAAGATGTAGCCGGCATATTAAATCAAACCGGCCTTACCTATCGGGGGGTGTACTAATGAGATGGCCTGAGCTTGTGCCGGATTCAGTCTGTACGATTCCGGTTAGGATTCAATTTGAGGTTGGAATCAACGAGGACGGAAGCCCGAAGAAAGCCGTCCTATTTGAAGGAAACTGTAATTACTCCGAGAAATCCAAACAGGTGCTTGACCAGGAGCGCAGGCTTGTTCAGCTTCAGGCGACCGCCTTGTTTAACGGCGATATCGCTCCGGGATTGGATATTTCCGGCGAAGCGGTGATAAACGGCGGAACAGTAATTAGAAGGATCTATTCTTCTTCCCGCGCTAGGAATCCCGACGGAACCGTAAACTTCACAAAATTGGAGCTGATGTAATGAGTTTGAAGCTGAATATGCAGGAAATCAAAAGGTTAAATAATTCCGCCATCCGCGCGATGGAACAGACGGTTGATGCTCTGCAAACCGAAGTCAGAACCGCGCAGGTAATGCCCTATGACAACGGAGATATGCAGAATAATGATACTTTTGCAGAAACGTCCGTCCGTGGCCATGAAATCGAATCCAGGCTGATTACCGGTTCCGTGCAGGCACGCAGGCTGTATTATCACCCGGAATATAACTTTCAAACCGTTAACAACCCCAATGCTGGAGGCAAGTGGCTGGAGCCGTGGATCGATGGAGAAAAGAAGGATTTCGCACAGACGACATTTAACGCGCTGTACAAAAAGGAGGTAGAGAGGGGTGACGCTTGAAAATATAGTGGCGTGGCTGAAAGCTTTAGACCCTGAGCTTTCCGATTGTATCGCGGCGGGCAGTATTGACGGAAGCAAGGAAAAGTTTGTTGGCGTCTATAACGACAGCAGGGTAAAAGGGAACTCCCGGATCTGTCTTGGAGGGGCGGAAAACGTTAGGTATGCTTATAAAAATGTTACGGTGCTGATCCACTGGACAAATAACGCCTACCTGGCTGAGAAGAAAGCGCAGGACATTTTTCATTTGATTTATGGAAGCTGCGGCTTTTCGACAGGCGGCGTCTCCGTTATTTCTGTTGATCCTGGTCCGTGCCCTGTTTCCGCGGGGAAAGACGAGTATGGGATTTTTGAGTACGTAATTAACATGGAAATTTGCTATGAAAGGATTTGATACTATGGCGACTACTGGAGTGCTGCCGGTATTTAAAAATGAATTTAAAATAAGCACCAGCGGACGCGGAGATTCTCCTACTATGGCGGTGGTAAAGGAAATGGAAACCTTTTCGGTTTCTATGGACGGCAACGTGGAGGAATGGACCCCGATGGACACCGAGGGCTGGGGCCGCAGGCTGACGACTGGAAAAATGTTTACCATTTCATTATCGGGGAAGAGAAATATCGGTGACAGCGGCAATGATTATGTTGCGGGTCTTGCGTGGAAAACCGGAGAGGACTGCAACAGTAAAGCGGAATGGACCTTCCCCAGCGGCGCGAAACTAGAGTTTGACTGTGTAATCAATGTAACCACCCCGGGAGGCGGAGATTCCACGAATGTAGATTCACTGGAGTTTGATTTGATGTCTGACGGAAAGCCAACGTATACCCCCGCAGGCTCACTTTAAAAAAGTACAGGCGTAGGCTCCCGCAACCGGGGGCCTATTTCTTTTAAACGGAGGAATAAAAAATGAAATTATATACCATCGATAACGCATTGCTTACAGAGTGCCCTGAGATCAGGATTGGGGATAAAGTATACCCTTTGGACGACAGGCAAAAGACCGCAGAGAAGGTTATGAAGCTTATTCCGGAAGACGGCGCCGACAGCAGAAAAGAAAGCATGAAGATGATCCGGGAAGCCTTCGCCCTGGTTTTTGGAAAAGAACATGCTCAGGAAATCGAGGACATGAATTTAAGGTATCCGGCTTATCTTCGCCTTTTTGAAACTGTGATCGCCGCAATGAGCGGAGAGGAGCCGGAAGACGTGGCGAAACGATTTCAAAGCTCAGAGAACAGGCTTTCAAAATGAAGTGTGGTATGACCTGGAATACGACCGGGTTTTAATTGAACAGAGTATCGCGAAGCAGTACCGGGTACTGCCTTCGGAGCAAGGCGATCTACGATACTCCGATTGGATCAAAATGGTAAGCGGCCTTATGGACGACACGCCGCTGGGCCGTATTGTCATGATACGCTCAGAGACTGACAAAGAACGCATTAAAAATTTTTCTCTGGAGCAGCGCAGAATCCAATCCGACTGGAAAAGGTTCCGTTCGCAGCGGCTTCAGCATTTTGATTCCAATGATTATGACAAGCAGATGCTTGCATTAGAAAGCATGTTTGCGTCGTTAGCGGGTGGTGAGAAAAAGTGAGCACAGAAGTAGGAAGCATTTATCTATCTTTAAATCTAAAGGACAATGTACAAGCGCAAATCGGACATCTGGCTTCAAAAGCGGACAGACAGGCTGCTTCCAGCTTTAAGCGGGTTGGAGACACGGCGGGGAAAGCGATTAACCGGGCTATGGCTAATATGAAATTGCCTACCCAGCCGCTGAACAGATCAGTAGAATCCGCGAAAGCAAAAATTGAACAGCTGCGCGTCGCAATGGGCGCGTTGGACGAAAAGATGGACGCCATCTCAAAGAGAAAATACGACGAATTATCCAGCTTTTATAAAGACGCGAACGCCTTAGACCAAGCGGCGGCAAAAGCGACGCTGGCAGATAAGGCGTATCAAAAACTCGGGACGCAGTATGATAAATTGATTTTAAAGCGCAAGCAGGCGGAAATTTCTCTCGCAGCCGCTATTAAAGTCGCGGATTCACAGACGGAATCGAAACGCCTCGCAATGCATGAGCGTGTAACTCGGGCGGCGCAGAAGGCGGCGGAAAAACAAAAAGCCGCCGCCACAAAAGCCGCTTTGCAACAGCAATCGGTTGCCGAAAAAACTTCCGGCCGTATTCAGTCTACGTTTAACAGGCTGGGACAAAGTATCAAAATGGCGATCAAAGCGGCCTTTATCACGTCGGTATTATATTCGTTCTTCAGGTCATTCAAAGAAATGATTTGGGGCGCCCTTTCCTCCAACACCGAATTTATGAATTCCTTAAATGCGGTGAAAATGAACCTGACGGCCGCATTTATGCCAATTATTCAATCTGTCATGCCGATTTTAAACGCGCTGATGTCGGCATTAGCCCAGGCAACGAAAGCGATCGCCAGCTTTATATCGTCACTCTTTGGAACGACCTACGAGGAATCCTATGCGGCAGCACAGCAGTTGCAGCAGACGCAGGACGCCGCGATAGGTACGGCGGGAGCGCTGGAGGATTTAGCCAAAACGACCACTTCGGCGGGCTTTGACGAATTGAATATTATTGACCAACCGCAAAATACTGGAAGCGGTGTTTCAGGCGGCGGGACTGGAGCAGGAACAACTGGCGGCGCTTGGAACGCGGAATCCAATGGAATAGTAGATGGTGTTCGCACATGGGCTAAAGAGATGAAAGAAAAATTAGCTCCACAATTAGCATACGCTGATAACGTGTTTGGCCGGATCGGTGACTTTTTTAAAAATAGTCAGTGGGGCAGCTTTGGAGGATTTTTACAATCAGCTCTTTCCTTCGTTGGGGAGATCGCCACAAAATTTGGTTTGTTGAATTTAGCAGATTTTTCTACCATGTTTTTAGGGTTGGCTGAATTTTTCACCGGGTTGTTCAGTGGAGATACAGGGGCTATATTCAACGGTATAAAAGACTTTACGCTAGGAGTACTGTCTCTTCCGTTTGACACCTTATTCTTACTGATTGATGGGATTGGGCAATTGTTCGGACAGGATTGGGGGATTTCAGATTGGTTCCAAGGAGTAAAGGATAGTATTTTAAAATTGAACCTTGGCCAATGGGCGGCCGATGCCAAGGAACAGACCTTGAAATTTTTCGGCGAAACCTGGTCACAGCTAAAAACAGGCTGGGGCGAGGTTTTTTCTTATTTAAAAGAGCATTTTACAAAATTCGGAGAGTTCTTCACCAAAACGTTACCGGAAACAGCAAGCTGGGCATGGCAGCAAACTCAACAGGCCTGGAAATCGGCGGGAGAATGGTTTAACACTAACGTAATAACCCCTGTCTCTAATTTCTTTAAAGGCCTTTGGACTAATGTATCCGGTTTCTTTTCTGGTCTCTGGTCCGACATTAAAAATATTTGGAGCAATGTAAGTTCTTGGTTCAGCAACAACGTTACGAACCCTATCAAAAACGCGTTTTCGTCGGCATGGGAAGGAATTAAAAGTATATGGTCCAATGTTTCTTCTTGGTTTACCAACAATGTAATCAATCCAATTAAAAATACGTTCTCCAACCTTAATTTGCAGCTTAAATTACCGCACTTTAGTTGGTCTACACAGCCCGCGCCGGATTGGATCGGCAATATTCTGAAGGCTTTAAATCTGCCGGCCTCCATACCAAAGCTCAATGTGGAATGGTATGCCTCCGGCGGCTTCCCCACTCCCGGCCAGCTGTTTGTAGCAAACGAGCCGGGCAACCCGGAAATGATCGGTTCTATCGGCGGCAGGACGGCGGTAGCCAATAACGAACAAATTACAGAAGCCATCGCCGCAGCCGTGTACAACGCTGTAGTTTCCGCCCAGACGCAGCAAGCGGACAGGCCGATCCAGATCAATGAGACGATTAATCTTGACGGACGCGCGGTATACCGGAACCAGCGGCAGGTAGAGCGGGCCCAGGGCTACCGCATGACTACCAGCACGATTCCCGTATAAGGAGGAAGATTATGGCATGGATTGAAACAGACGGAGGCGTCACTATCCCCGCTCCCGACATTGGAAGCGGAAAGATATCAATATCCACTTTGGTAGATGGGGGACGAAACCAAAACGGTAACTTTATCGGACAACCAATCGGGAACGATAAGCTGAAAGTTGAAATGAAATTCACTATGCTGTCTTCGGAGGAGATGAAAAACTTTCTCCGAATTTTTGACCGGTCCCAGGGCGGCTCGTTCGTGAACCGTTTTCGGGTATTCGATCCCCGGATTAACAACTATACCTATTTAACCATGTACGTTGGCGACCGTTCTGGAATCCCGTATATGGTAAATCCGCAGACGCTGCGGCCCTCCTTTTGGAAGGACGTAACCGCCAATTTGATTCAGGTTTAAAGGCGGTGGGCGTATGAAATATGTTTCTCCAGAATATCAAAAAGCGATCCAGCTCCACCGCACCCAGGGAATCCGGAATCAAATGCACGCGAAGATAAGCTTCGGCGTTCTCGACCAATACGCGTTTGGCGACGCGGCGTTCACGGTTTCCCCGGGGGTATCCTTTTCCGATCCCTCGGGAATCCAAACCGGCGTGAACGATATAACAGAAAGCTATGCCTCCTGGGAGCAGAACTTTTGGCAGCTCACCGGAAAACAGAGGTTTCTAAATGACGCCAATCCTTATGACACCGGATATATCAGCAGCGCGGTTTCCAACGGCGCGGGAATATTCCTTTCTAATCCATATATTGACGTATCCTTTTCTACCCCTCACAGCATGGTTGGCATTACGTTACAGTTTGACACAGTGACCGGAACCGCTCCAATTGATTTTACCATTACGGCCTACGAGAACGGCGCTGTTAAAAACACCTGGTCTGTCACTGGCAACACCGATGTGATCTATCAGGGAGAACTGGGGATCGAGGACGCGGACCGGATCAGAATTGAATTTATTAAGGCGAGGCCGTACAACAGAATACGGATCGGCAGTATGCTGTTCGGAATCGCCTATTCCTTCTCCGACGAGGATATTATCTCTATTACCCATAACCGGGCCGCAAGCCCTATCAGTACGGAGCTGCCTGCGGAATCCCTTTCTTTCACGCTGTTTAATGAGGACGGCAGGTACAACATTGATTCTTCGTTCAGTTTAATTACGTTTCTGCAAAAAGAACAGCTTGTTACAATCCAGTATGGGTATGACGTGGACGGATCGGGAAACATCGAATGGCTGTCACCTTCTACCTATTGGCTGCAAAGCTGGCAGACAGACGGTGTAAACGCCACGTTTACCTGCAAGGATATTTTTAACCGGCTGAATACCACTACCTACAAAAAGGGCGTGTTGGATACGAAAATGCACTCCCTTCGGGATTTAGCGGCCGGTGTTTTTTCCGACGCGGGAATTACCGATTACTGGGCCGATGACTGGGGATTACAAAGCACCTTTACGAATCTCCCTCTCCAGTACGATTCTCACGCCTCCAACCTTCAGCTGATCGCGAATCTTGGCAGATCGTCTTTAGAGCAAAGCCCGGAAGGAGGAGTTATTTTCCGGTATCGGGAACAGATAGAATCCTCCGCGATGGGAGTGTTCACTTTTGGAGCCCCCCAGGTTCCGTATTCCTACTATGTTTCCGGAGAGGTCAAGCAGGGAGGCGTTTTTGATGCCGCGGAAGCACCGGATTACGCCGCCTTTGAGGAGGATTTCTTCAGGCTCGACGGCAGCATGAGGTTTTTGCCTCAGGGCGGGTCTTATGTCAATTCTGGCTATGTATCAGATGTTTTTCCGGACCACAGCGGAAACTATCCGGAAAATCCAACTGATACAGCGCCGGTAATCCAGCTTGATTTTACCCGAAACATTACATTCGGGAAACTGGAAATCGATATCGGTGAAAGCTCCGGCATTAATCAATTTTATATTGTAGCGCGCCGGGACACAACCCCGCAGGGCGGCATCACCCAGTTAACAACGGTCATGCAAAAATATACTTCCGGCACATGGGAAAACGGAAAACTGTATTTTAAAGAAAATTTTGACAGGATTGTCCGACTGTCTATTTATTGTGTAAAGAATCCCAAAAAACAGCGCGGACGAATAAAACGGGTTAAAGTTCATTATCCAATGTGTTTTGAACTGACATCGGAGGATATCATCGGAAACCCGAAAGGGGAACTTCTGGAAAAATGCAGCAAGGTTATTTATAATACCTTACATTTTCTCACCTGGGCCGGTACACCAAATGAACCGATTCAAACAGTCTCCGTTTCTCCGAATGTTTTAACGGAATTAAAGAACAGCGATATCTATTATGCCCAGCGATTCGAGTGCGAGGATCCTAATGTGGTGATTGAAGAAGAGGAGCATTATGCTTACTGTTCTTTTATCAAAATCTCCGGAACTACTCAAAGTGCTGATGTTAAATGGTACGCTAATACCTTTGCAAGCTCCTACAATGTGCCTTATGAATCCGAGATCAGTGAGCTGGGAGAGGTATGTGAATTTAATAATCCTATTGTATCTGACGAATTAGTAAGGCAGGACACAGCGGACTGGATGGCGGATTACCTTTCCAAGCGGAGACAGTACACGGTGGAAACGCTGGGATATCCAGAAGTAGACCCGGGGGATTTAATTCTTTATAACGGCAAGGAAGCCACAGTAGTGGAAGCGAATATCAATTTCAACCAGGGCGCGATGCGTGAAACCTTTATTCTGAGAGGGGAGGAAAAATTGAATGGCGTGGCAAACACCTAAGACGGATTGGAAGATACAGCCTGCTGACGAAAACGGAAGATATAACGGGGATTGGTTCAATATTGCCGATTACAACCGGATTACCGGAAATATTGAAGTGCTGCACACTCTGGCCCAGGAATTGTATCCCGGCTTTTCCATTGTCAGCATGCCGGATCAAACGGTATCCGATTTTCCTTATGCTTCCATCATCAATAATATCGAAAACAACCTGGATTCTATTGTAAACAGCACCTGGAAGCCGCCCGGTTATCCGGGAAAAAAGACTTGGTACGCCAACGGGTCTACGCCTACCGTAGACGACCTAAACCGGATAGAGGGGATTCTATTAACCTTATACAGCGTGTTTCAAAGGCAGAAGGCCGGCCGTCCAAAGCTATCATTTGAGTTGAAAGGAAGCGAGTTTTAATGGCGACAAATTTAAAAACAGATTATAAGGATTATATCCCGCCGGAGAGCGGAAAGCGGTACATTATCACCACGGATTCCCAGGGCTACAGCACAATCCAGGACGCTACGGAGTACACCCAGGAAGGGGATACCTTTGGAGCTAATGATATTAATACCACCAACAATACGATTAATAATCTAACCGCCGCCGATGTGGGTGCGGTTCCCCTGGCGGATGCCGGGATCAAGGTTACTCCTTTATGGAAGGGCAAGCTGACCACTAATAATACTACAGTTCAGCTATCCCAAAGCATTTTGAACTTCACTATGCTTCTGGTGACCGGTACTACCAATTCCACCGGACTTCACTGGGGCATCGGCAATTTACTCCCTGTAGCAAAGGACAGTCACGCGGACTTCGGCGGTGATTCTTATGTTTCCGGAGGAAGCGACGGCTCCGGGCTGGCCAGGATCATAATCTCCCCCGACACGGCTTTGGGATTTTATTTCCCGAATTCCACGTCTCTCCGTTCGGGCGGCTCTGGATTTGCCGCGAACGCTATGATTACCGCCGTTTATGGAATTAAATGAACTACCTTATAGGAGGAAGCAAAATGACAGAGCAAGTAAAGAAAGAAATCATTAAAGCCTACGCTTACGGGAAAACACCTCAGGAAGCCGCGGCGGCTATGGGTATCTTACTGGAGGACGCCAAAAGGCTCCAGGAGGAAAATGCTGAAGAGATTGAGGAAAGGAAAAGCCAGCTTGAAAGCGGCGGGTGGTTAAAATGATTATCGGCATTGACGTATCTACCTGGCAGGGGAAAATCGATTGGAACCAAGTGAAAAACAGCGATGTAAAATTTGCCATTCTCCGTTCCTCTTTCGGTTCTCCGGATCCTTCTCAGGTGGACAATCAGTTTGAAAACAATTACAAGGGAGCCAAAGCCGCCGGGATCCCAGTAGGCGCTTACCACTACGGCTATGCGGTTTCCGAGGCTGAGGCGCGCCAGGAGGCTAGGTTCTTCCTGGACACCATCAAGGGCAAGCAATTCGAATATCCCGTCTATTACGACGTGGAGGACAATGGAACGATGGGCACGCTTTCCCGGCAGACTTTGACCAATGTAATTAAGGCTTTCTGCTCTGAGGTTGAAAAGGCTGGGTATTATGTGGGCGTTTATGCCTCCCTCAGCTGGCTGGACGGCAAGTTCTATCCTGACCAGCTTCCCTATGATATCTGGGCTGCCCAGTATTTTACTGAGTGCCAGTATTCCGGCCAATATGGCATGTGGCAGTACACCAGCTCCGGCAGCGTTCCCGGAATCCAGGGCGGCGTGGATATGAATGAGTGCTATCAGGATTATCCTAAGGCCATCAAGGAGAAGGGCCTTAATGGTTTTGATAAACCCACTCCAGCTCCCGCGCCCGAGCCGGCAAAAACGGCAGATGTATACTACCGGGTAAGAACCAAGGCGGACGGCTGGCTTCCCGAGGTGAAAAACCTTGAGGATTACGCGGGATTTACCGGAGCCGTCACTGATGTCGCTGTTCATGTTTCCGCCGGTTCCGTAAGGTACCGGGTACATATTAAGGGCGGCAATTGGCTTCCCTATGTGACCGGCTGCAACATCAACGACGCTGTAAACGGCTACGCGGGAAACGGTTTGGAGATTGACGCTGTTGAAGTGTATTATTACACCCCGGACAGCATCAGGCCGTATAAGAAAGCCAAATACCGGGTCGCTCCTGTGGGTGGAAGCTATTATCCCTGGCAGTATGACAATGAAACCGGAAACGGCCAGGACGGCTACGCGGGCGCTTTCGGAAACGCCATCGGAAAGCTTCAGATTGTAATCGAGTAAGGCGGTGGAGCTGATGTCAACAGAAATCATCGTCTCCGTCATTTCTCTGCTGGGAACCATCGTGGGGAGCCTGGGAGGCGTTTTAGTTTCCAGCCGGCTGACCACCTACCGGATTCAAAAGCTCGAAGAAAAAGTGGCTAAGCACAATAACCTGATTGAAAGAATGTATAAAGTGGAGGACAGCGCGAAAAGCGCCCATCACCGAATCGACGAGTTAAGGGAGGAACTAAAATGAAAATCAACTGGAAGGTACGGTTTAAAAACCCTGTGTTCTGGTTCAATCTGGCAGCGTCCATTTTTCTGCCCATGCTGGCTTGTCTGGGCTTCAACTGGGAAGACATGACTAGCTGGCAGGCTGTAGGAAACGTGCTCTTACAGGCCGTCCAGAGCCCTGTAATCGTGGTGTCGGTTCTGGTATCTGTATGGAACCTGTTAAACGACCCCACTACAAGCGGCCTAAGCGATTCCAACCAGGCGCTTTCTTATACCGAACCTAAGAAAAGCGATTGATAGAAAGACAGCCCCCGGGAATTTTCCTGGGGGCTTATATTATTAATTATGGTCTCTTTTGTGGTATTAAACGCTTGTATCCATTAGAAGACCTCAAAAACAGCCTTTTTTGTGCGGTTAATTTCTGCTGCGGGGATTCAAGTCACGTAAAACGCTACACGATCAATCACATGATGAACCTTATATAACTCCGCCCTCCTTTCCGTTTTCGGTGGGAGGGCTTTTGCTGTGGAATCACGAATTTATCTATTTACCCACGCTAGAGTACGGTAGACTCCCTCCACAAATAATCCGTTGACCCAGGCCGGAGCGCTGATAGAGGCCAGCCATTCCGTTAGCTTATCCTGAATACCGAATAAAAAGCCAGCGATCAGGTCAGAGGGAACATTGGCGCCGTTGATGGTGATCCAAAAGATTAAGGCCAGCAGCAAGAGCATCACAGGAATACCGGTAGCCTTTGAGGTGAGGAACTTATCGATTTTCCGATCTCTTCCGTTATAGCAAGGATTTTCCAGACAAACGCATTGGTGGTAGATGATCTCACTGCGCTTGACCACACGATACACAATCCGATCGCGAAGGGTTTCCGGTGTATAGCCTGCAGAAGAAAGCTGTTCCCGCGCGACTTTTAGCCCCAGACATAGCTCCTCACAGCCTTCTAAGTCGCAGTCTAAAAATTGGGAAAGAGACTGGATCAGCTTCGGATCTTGGTCTGCGTCCAGCAGCTTAAGCGCCGCCCAGCGTGGATTCATTTTCCCCTGGGTGAGGCGGCTTACAATAGGAATCAGGCTTTCCAAAGCGCGCTCGATGGGTTCGTCGTAGGGCAGCTTGACCTGAAAGGTTCTGCGTTCCCCAAAGGATACGGCAGAAACTGCGTCCATTAGTTCCTGAAGCCCTTTACCGCTTCGGGCTGCGGCGCCGATCACAGGAACGCCTAGATTCAAGCTTAATTCATCTAGATCAATTTCGATTTTTTTCTTTTTCGCCTCGTCCAACAAATTGACGCATACTACCACCTTATCGGTAATCTCCAAAATTTGAAGCACCAGATTGAGATTCCGTTCCAGACAGGTAGCATCCGCAACCACCACGACGGCGTCCGGCTGGCCAAAGCAGACGAAGTCCCGTGCTACCTCTTCTTCTACGGAGGAGGCCATAAGAGAATAAGTACCTGGAATATCCACCAGGATAAAATCGCGACCGTTGTGGGAATAACGTCCTTGAGCGTTGGAAACCGTCTTGCCCGGCCAATTTCCTGTATGCTGATTTAAGCCGGTTAAAGCGTTAAAGACGGTACTTTTTCCAACGTTAGGATTGCCGGCTAATGCGATGACCTTTTCCTGGTCAGAGGATTTTACAATTGCGGGAACGTCGCCGGACGCAGCGCTGCGTGTGGATTGTTTTGTCAGGCCCATGGTCAATTCCCCTTTCTTACCGCTCTACTAGAATCTTGCCGGCATCCTCGCTTCTGAGAGCGATCACGGCGCCGCGGATAAAATAGGCTGTTGGATCGCCTGAGGGGCTTTTTTGGAGGGCTTCCACCGGAGTTCCATTTACCAGCCCCAGATCCAACATGCGGCGGCGCTGGGTACCGGTGGAAAGAAGCTTTTGTACAATTCCTGTTTCGCCGATAGGAAGTAAGTTCAAAGGAATATATTGGTCTAAAAAGTCCATTTCAGTAATCTCCAATACAGTGAATTTAAGAGAGCCAGCCGTTTGCGTGGAGTTCTCCCAGTGTCACTATATGTGAATAGTGGACGAAATGTTAAAAGCAGGGGTAAGAATAAACAAGTTGCTCTCAGAAAACTGAGAAACAAAAATTTCAGATGCCCGCGGCTTTGACCGCTGTTGCAGAAAAAAGAGAAGCCAGGGAAATTCCTGGCTTCTCTTTTTACGATTTAAATCCTGCAGAGGCTCCCCCCGTTAGGAAGAGAGAAAAAAGTATGCGAGGCGCCGGTCGGCTGCCTGTGCTTTGTCGGGCGCCGTAGCCGCCTGGAATGTATACTGCCTTAGGTTTCATTTTCCCTTGGCTGCCGATAAGCTTCCGCTCCTGCCGTGTTCTCGGTTATGTGAAGCAGGTCCGGCTCTGTTCATCCTAATCGCTAGGGGATATCGCAATCATCGAGGGTATACAATACCTCGATTTCATTTTCCTCCGGCCACTGCCAAATTTCCGCTTCCTGTGCCAGGGCTTCTGTCATGATCAAAATAGAATGTAAGCCTACCTGATCTGGCTCATCCTCGTGATAAGCGGTGTAATAAAATAAAATCCGGTAGGTTTCCTGGCTGGTAACCACAGAGCAAGGATAGCGGAAGGTGAGATACCGCCCCGAACCCATCCGCTTTTCGCTGGAGCCGCCTAAATCCTCCCAGCTAACGGATCTGCCCTGATAAAACCGGAAGAACTCGTCGATTTTGCGATCTATTTCATTAATTTTTTTCACCGAGTCTTCGCAGAATAAGTCCTTAAAGCCTTGCTGATCCCCTCGGTCCAAAGCGGTGAGAAGCCGTTGAACTTCATCCTTGGCGTAATTATCGTTCTCTAAAACGTACCGGAATCCGCAGCCCGCCAGACTGAAGCACCATACCAGAGCGGTGAGTAAAACGGCGGCTGACCTCAAAAGCTTCCTGTGCTTCATTCGCTTTCCCCCGTTTCTGGGCCTTACAAGCTGAAATCCTCAGGGGAATAGCTGGGAAGCTTGGGTTTGGTTTTGGGAATCCGCCTTAAGGGATCGTAACGGAAGGCCCGGCAGCCGCCCTTAAAGGATAAAACGCGGCCTTGCGAGCAGGAATAAGACCCGTCTCTGCTTTTTACGCCATGCTCGCAGTAGGAACAATCGGCAGATATTTGGTTGCCAAATAATTTTTTTTTCACAGGCTATCGCTCCAGAGATTTTTTCTTTTTTTTCATTGTAACATTTTTTACCTGCAATGACAATAAGAACACCACGCACAGCAGCAAAAGAAGCAGCCCTCCATCCGCCCGCAGCGCTAATCCTCCGCTGAGACTTTGCCCGGTAGAGAAAAATACGGTTTCTGTAATCGGAAAGAAATGGAGCCCGATCACAGTGAAGAGGGCTGACAGCAGTCCGTGAAACAGACGGAAAAGAAGAAAGACTGCCTTGGAAAAAGAAACGGACCGGAGCATAGAGAAAATTTGGAAATCCACGCAAAGCCCGGCCCAGCCCAGGGCGAAGGAAAGAAACGGAGCGCCGGCACCGGCGGAGGCCGCGGCGGTGCTGCCGGTAGTGACCTCCAGAAGCACCGGAACCAAGGAGGAGGCTATGCGGTCAGGCAGCCCGAAAGAAGAGAAGACCTCCTTCAAAAAGGAGGATATGCCGCTTTGATCCAGGATCACAAGCAGAGCGGAAAACAGAATGACAAAGGAGCACATGCTGATCATGCTGGAAGCGCCATCCGACGCGGCTTCCACCAGAGCGGAGGAAACAGGCATGGAGGCGGAGGATGCTCCGCCGCGCGCTTCGGCAGGAGCCTCCTCTCCCCTTGCGAAAAGCCCAACGAGGATTCCCAGCACAAGAGCGGCGGAGAGCTGAGAGATAAACAGGATAATCCCAGTTTGAACGCTGCCCAGAAGTCCGGAGCCGGTTACGGATATTACAAAGGCCGGTCCGGCGCCGACCGTGAAGCATAGCATCCGGCGGGCCTGCTTTTGGGTGATTTCTCCGGAATCCAACAGGGCTTTAATCCCTCTGGCACCGGAAGGATATCCGCCGGTCAAGCCGATCAGAACAGTGGCTCCGGCGCTGCCCGGCAGACGGAACAGCCTTTTTGTCACAGGGTCGAGGAGCCGGGAAAGCGCCTTGGACACCCCGGATTTCACCACGAATACGGAAAGCACTAAAAAGGGGAAAATAGAAGGAATCAGAATATTCCCGCAGAAGCTCAGCCCCCGCTTAGCGCCCTGGGCGCATTGACCGGGAAAGCATAAGATTCCCGCCGCCGCGAGAGCGGCGGCGACAGCCGCAAAGACCAGCCTGCCTTTTTTCATACAATCACTTCCTTAAAAACAGAATGCAAACGGAGCAAGCGGCGGTTTTCTGGTTTATCGAAAAAGCGCGGACCGGCGGCCCATGAGGAAAAGACCGCGAAAGGCGGATCATTCAGCGCTTTCCATGGCCAGCATAAGGCCTTGGTAATCCAGGGGCTGAACCGCGGCTTGAGACGCTGGGGCCGGCAATTGTTACAGGGCCTTTTTCAAAAAAGGCCCGAAGCGTTGGCCCTCTCGTGTTTTCCGTAATCTGCTGATTTGCTGGAAATATTTTTGGCCGGGGAGAAGCACGCCTTCAGTTTCCATTAGCCCCGGTTAGGACAGCCGGCCTGTCACATGGATACGGCTTTCGAAAAACACCGCGGGAGCTCCGGCCTGTAAAACTATATGCGGCTGTCTAACCGGTTAGGACGGGAAAGGACTAAGTGATTTTTCTTTCGGCAGCCGCATAAATCTAATTTGATAGGGAGACTGCGAAGGAGGAATTCCAATGAGAAAATTCCGAAGGCTGCCGGAGGATGAGCGCCCAGCTCCGGCAAAGGGAAGCAAGCTTGCCGAGGCGCTCCAGGTGCCGGCGGGAGCGGTATCAGTTCTGCCCAGAATGGAGTTCTGCGGGAACCGGGAGGTGACTATCGACGGCTCTAAGGGGGTATTGGAATATGACGAAAACCTGATCCGGATCAATATGGGAAAAATGGTAGCTTGCTTTTTCGGCAGGAATCTAAATATCAAATGCTTTAATTTGGAGTCCTTGGTGATCGAGGGCTACATTACATCAATTGAATTTCTAGCTTAGAAAGCTGGTTCGCGGCTGAACGCATCAGAGGCGGGGCCTCTTGGCGCCCCCATAGATGAGAAGCGCCGGATTGGCCTGAGAGCCTGGCGCTTTTCTGAGGAAGGACAGAGAAAAAACAGAGAGAAGGGGCAGAACCCGCAGCTAGGCTTAAAGCGGGGAACCCAGCCCTTGGAGAGGGGCTTTAAACACTACTACTTTACATAGAAGGAGAATATGATTTCACTGGCATTGCCAGGCGGGATCATACAGAACAGACCATGCTGCTGCGTTTTCTCAGATGGATGGCCGGCTATGTGCTGTTTATCGGTATGGGCGGCTATCCGGAAAAATTTATGAATCTGGCGGCCCGGGCGAATATCACCCTGTGGCAGGTAAAAAACAGCAAGGGAAGCTTTCAGGCCCGGGTGGCAAAAAGCCAGTACCGGGAGCTGCGCCGGCCGGCAAAAAAGGCCGGGATGCGCCTGCGGGTAAAAAAACGGAAGGGCTTTCCCTTTTTTATGCGCCGCTACCGCCACCGCCTGGGACTTCTGGCGGGAATCGCTTTGTTTTTTGCGACCATCTGGTTTTTGTCGCTTCACGTATGGGTTATTAATGTTTCCGGCAATGACGAAATCACCGAGGAGCAGGTGATCTCCGTGATGGATGAAATCGGCATCCGTCCGGGAGTGCGAACCTCCGGCTTAGACGCGGAGCTGCTGGAGCAGGCCGCGATGGTGAAGCTGAAGGATGTCTCCTGGATGGCCATTAACTTCCAGGGAAGCGTAGTGAATGTGGAATTAAAGGAGCGGGACGCGCCTCCGGAAGCCATTCCCATGGAGGAGCCATGCAACCTGAAATCCTCTTATCCAGGCCAGATCGTACGCCTGGAGGTGATCTCAGGGGTCACCGTGGTGGAGGAGGGAGACGCCGTCACCCAGGGACAGCTTTTGGTCAGCGGTGTGTTTGAGGATCTTTTGGAGGGAAAAAGCCATTACCAGCACGCCAGCGGCAAGGTGATCGCCAGAACCCGGAGGCAGCTTTCCGTGGAGGTTCCGCTGACCCAAACGGTACAGGTTCCCACTGAGGAAACGGTGGTCCGTAAAAAGCTGGAGTTATTCGGCCTGGAGCTCCCCTTAACTCTGAACCCCGAGCCGGGGGAGGAGTACGAGGCGGAGGAGGAGAAGGAACAGGTCCGTCTTTTCGGGAATAAGCTGCCGATGGAGTTTACCACTCAGGTTTGGACTCTGCAAAAGGAGGAAACAGTGACTCTGACAGAGGAGGAGGCCAAAAAGCAGGGAGAGGAAAAGCTGAAGGAATTGGAGGAAGCCAGTATGGAGGATCGTAAAATCATCGAAAGGACGCTGACTACCGAGCTGAAGGATGGGATCTGCCGCGTGACGGCGGATTATGTCTGTGAAGAAAATATTGCCCTGGAAAGCCCTATCTATCTAGCCGGGGATTCGTAAGGCAGGCGGGAGCCGCTTGTGGGGAACGGCCGAGTCTGCCGGGGAGAAGCGGATTTTGACGAGCCGCGCGCCTTGCTCCGAAGAGGGCTGTCAGGAAAAGCCCTGATCATTCGAAGAAAATTTCGTGAATGTGACAATGAGGCCCCTGTGTTTTTGCCGTATGTGTATCAGATGTGACAAAACTTTGAAATTTTTGTTTTGCTAATGACTAAAACTGGGATTTGTGTTATAATATTATCAGTTTTAATCCGGCCTTAGGCCGCAAATTCAGGTGATGGAATGGCGGAACAAAGTATTAATATCGACCGCATGGAACACGCGGTGGCTCTGTTTGGAAGCTTTGACGAGAATATCAAGCTGATCGAAAGCGAGTATCAGGTGAAGGTTCTCAGCCGGGGCAACGAGCTGAAGGTGGCCGGCGATGTGGAGCAGGTGGCGAAAGCGGTCCGTGTGATCGACAGCCTTTTAACCCTGCTGAACCGGGGCGAGCTGCTAAGCGAACAGAATGTGCGCTACTGTATGTCTCTGATCGACGACGGCAGCGAGGGCAAGCTGGAATCCCTGGTAGGAGACTGCATCTGCGTCACCGCCCGGGGAAAGCCGGTAAAGCCGAAAACCCTGGGACAGAAGGGCTACTGCACCGCGATTAAGGAAAATACCATCACCATCGGGGTGGGCCCCGCTGGAACCGGCAAAACGTATCTGGCCGTTGCAATGGCGGTCACCGCTTTCCGGGCCAGGGAGGTCAACCGGATCATTTTAACCCGTCCCGCGGTGGAAGCGGGAGAGAAGCTGGGCTTTCTGCCCGGAGACCTTCAGCAGAAGGTCGACCCTTACCTGCGCCCCTTGTATGACGCCCTGTTTGATATGCTGGGCACGGATACCTACCAGAAATACGTGGAGCGGGGCAATATCGAGGTAGCGCCCCTGGCTTATATGAGGGGCCGCACCCTGGACGACAGCTTTATCATTTTGGATGAAGCCCAGAATACCACGCCGGAGCAGATGAAAATGTTTCTGACCAGGCTCGGCTTCAATTCCAAGATGGTCATCACCGGGGACATCACACAGATCGACCTGCCGGATGGAAAGCGCTCCGGCCTGCGGGATGTGCTGAAAATTCTGAAAAATGTGGATGATATCGCCCAGATCCGGTTTAATGAACGGGATGTGGTCCGGCACAAGCTGGTGCAGGAAATTATTAAAGCGTACGAAAAAAACGAGGAGGGAAAACGTAACAGATGACGGACAAAATTAGAGTGATTATTTCCAACAGCCAAAAAGAAGTAAAAATACCCACAGGGCTGCGGATGCTGGTTCGCCGCTGCTGCAACGCCGTGCTTCGAATGGAAAATTTTCAGGGTGCGGCTGAAGTCAGCGTCACCTTTGCAAATAACGAGCAGATTCATGAGCTGAATAAAATGCACCGGAACGTGGACGCGCCTACCGACGTGCTGTCCTTTCCGATGGGCGAAGACGGCAAATACGATATTGACCCAGCGACCAACGCCAAAATTCTTGGAGATATTGTGATTTCCATGGAAAAGGCCGTGGAGCAGGCGGAACGCTTTGGCCACACTCTGCAAAGAGAAGTGGGATACTTAACCGCCCATTCCATGCTGCACCTTCTGGGCTATGACCATGAGGAGCCGCTGGAGAAGGTTCACATGAGAGAAAAAGAGGAGCTGGTAATGACTCAGCTGGGTCTGCCCAGCACCACCAGCTATGTGTTGAATTCGGATGAAGAATAGGCCGTCAAAATTTTTCAGAGGGTTTAAGTTTGCGTTCCGCGGAGTGATCCACTGCATTAATAATGAGAGAAATATGCGTTTTCATACGGCGGTCATGCTGTATGTGCTGGCATTTTCGCCTTTTTTTACCCTGACGAAAACCCAGTACGCTGTTTTGATCCTTACCATTTCCAGCGTGATCTCCGCGGAGATGCTCAACACCGCCGCAGAGGAGCTTGCCGATTTATCTGCCGCCGATTACAATCCCTTGGCCCGGGCTGCTAAGGATATCGCGGCGGGAGCGGTGCTCGTCTGCGCGTTTTTTTCTGTAGTGGTGGGCGCCGTCATTCTGTGGCAGCCTGACGCGTTTGCCAGGATCTTCCGCTTTTTCCTGGACAAGCCTTGGATGCTGGCCGTAACCCTGGCGGCTACAGCCCTGATCGCTGTTTACGTGGCCAAGGGGCCGTTGTGGATCGGAAGAGCCTTTGCCCGCTGGGCTGGAAAAGTAAGAAAGAGGTAACAAGATGCCGGAACAGACAAAACAGAAAAGCGCGTTTATCGCCATTGTAGGAAGGCCGAACGTAGGGAAGTCCTCCCTTCTGAACGCCATGCTGGGCCAGAAGGTGGCTATCGTTTCCAGCAAGCCCCAGACCACCCGCACCCGGATCACCGGCGTGCTGACCCAGCGGGAGACCCAGCTGATCTTTATCGATACTCCCGGGCTGCATAAGCCGAGAACCCGGTTGGGAGATTACATGGTCCGCTCTGTCACCGAGTCGGTGGCGGGAGTGGACTCCTGTATGCTGGTGGCGGAAGCGGGAAAGGAAATCGCTCCGGCGGATTTGGAATTGATGAAAAAGTTCAAAAGCCTGTCCTTACCGGCGGTTTTGGCCATCAATAAAATCGATTTGCTGGAGGATAAATCCGTTTTGATCCGCCAGATCACCAAATTCATGGAGCAATTTGACTTTGACGCGGTGGTGCCGGTTTCCGCCCAGACAGGCGACGGCGTAGGCGGGCTGGTGGACGAGCTGAAGAAGCAGGCGATGCCCGGCGCTCACTTTTTTGACGACGACGCTCTGACAGACCAGCCGGAACGTGTGCTTGCGGGAGAGATCATCCGGGAAAAGCTGCTGCGCCTTTTAGATAAAGAGGTGCCTCACGGGGTAGCGGTTTCCATTGAGAAAATGAAGGAACGGGAAAACGGCATTATCGATATCGACGCTACTATTTTTTGTGAACGGGACACCCACAAAGGAATTATAATCGGCAAAGGCGGCGCCATGCTGAAAAGGGTAGGCACTTATGCCAGGGCGGATATGGAGCAATTCTTTGGTGGAAAAATCAACCTGAAGCTATGGGTAAAAGTCAAGGAAGACTGGCGAAACCGAGAGGGGCTTCTGAGAAATTTTGGATATTCCCAGTCGGATTTCGATCAGTAAGTCCCGCGTGAAAAAATTTCCTGCAATAGCGAACCCTATTTCCAACCATACTGATAACACAAGATCAGTGACGGAAAGAAGGTTTTCTTTTGGACGAAAAAACAGCATGGGAGCAGTTCTTCCACAGCGGAGCCGTACAGGATTACCTTAGCTACCGCGCCGCGGCTGAGAATACGGCGCAAGTTCCCCAGGGAGGAAACATACATGCAGATCAATACGGACGGCCTGATCATACGGGAGCAGAGCATCGGTGAAAGCGACCGGCTGGTAACGGTATTGACCAGGGAGCAGGGAATCCTGCGGGCTTTTGTCCGGGGCGCCAAGGCCATGAAAAGCCGCAGCGCTTCCTCCACCCAGCTGTTGTGCTATTCCCGTCTAAGCATCTACGAGGGACGGGAAAAATACATAATCGACGAAGCGGAGCCTATCGAGGTGTTTTTTTCGCTGCGTACGGATTTTGAAAAGCTTTCCCTTGCCCAATATTTCTGTGAGCTGGCGCTGGCGCTGGCTCCGGAAAAAATGGAGGCGGGGGACTTTTTGCGTTTGGTGCTGAACGCCTTGTATTTTTTAGGCAAGGGCAAGCTGCCCGCGGCTCAAATCAAGGCCATTGTGGAAATGCGGATGCTGTCTTTAGCGGGCTTTATGCCGGATTTGGTCTGTTGCGCCCAGTGCGGCGCTTATGAGGCGGATCAGATGTATTTTATGGTGAAGCAGGGCAGTCTTTACTGCGGAAGCTGTTATCCCCAGTTCGCCCCGGGCGGAGTTTTGATGAACCGGGGAGTCACCACCGCTCTGCGCCATACCATCTATGCGGATTTCAATAAGGTCTTCAGCTTTACCCTGCCAGCCAAGGATTTGGAAGCCTTGGCGAAGGCTTCTGAGCGCTACCTGCTGAATACGGTGGAGCGGGGCTTTGCCACGCTGGATTTTTATAAGCAGATTTGCGTCCCGTCCTCCCCGGACATTTGAGCGCTCCGCGGTTTGTGACGGCGGATGCGTTTGATTGCCGGCTGGAAAAGCCTCGGTGCTCTTTAAGCCTGCCCGCGGCCTGTGATGGGCAGATCTCATTGCGGCTTGCAGAGAATGTTTGGCCGGCTGTGCCCGTGTATGGCCGTCCCGCAAGGCTTCCATAAGCTTTCCCGGGCGGCGCGCTCCGCGGCCTGCGGAGGACGTCTGGCTGTGCCTGCGCGGCCTGTTCAGCCAGCTGCGTCTAAGGGCCTGCTGGCTGAGGCCCTTTCATTGGCTGGATTGGAAAGGAGGACTGGGCGGTAAAGCTTCCGTGCGCAAAAGCAAACCCGAATTTGGAGGGAGGCGGGAATTGATGATGAAAGTTTTCGCAGTATTATCGCTTTATATAGTTTTTGCCCTTATTTTAGGGATTTTAGCTTTTGTATTAAAGAAAAGGCATACGAGGTTCCCTGATTTCACAGTTGGGTACCATGACAAAAGAGTAATGGAAAATAAAGAAAAGTGGGAGTGCGCGAATCATACAGCCGGAAATCTATGCGCTTTTTTCGCGCTGGTCAGCGCGATGGCTTCTGTTTTGTTGTATTTCGTCAAAGCAAGTGTGGAAGCGATGATCATTCTGTTTTTTGTGTTATCCGGCGTTGCGGTATTGGCTGTTCTTATTTTTCCGGTACGGATTTGTAAAAAATTTGATCGCTTATAGTGCCGGCGCTGTGGAAAAAGAGGAATTGCTTTCATGATCAGCGTTTCAGTGAAATGACGCGGCGCCTGTATGGCGCCCGCCGGAGAGATTTCTATGAATTAAATATAAGATTCAGATATCACGGAGATAATAAAGATTAAAAGCGAAAAGCGCTGATTTGTATGTTAAAGTTTTAGGGAGTTCGATGGTTATGATAAAAAACCGACATTACCGGGCTTTAGAGCTCGACAAAGTATTGCAGCTGCTGAGCCGGGAGGCCTCATGCTCAGAATCCCAGGAGCGGATTTTGAGTATGGAGCCCAGCACCGGCTTATATGAAGTGAAGCTGTTATTACAGGAAACCGACGACGCCCATATGCTGACGGGGCGTTTTGGCAGCCCCTCCTTTGGAGGGCTGCAGAATGTGGCCAATTCCCTGCGGCGGGCTCAGGCGGGCGCTTCCCTGTCTATGGGGGAGCTGTTAAAGGTGGCTGAGGTTTTAAGGGTTATGCGCGGCCTTATCCAGTGGAGAAAACGTTCTGAGGGGCTGGAAACTTCTATCGACTGGCGCTTTGAGGCTTTGCCCCCTAACAAATACCTGGAAGAAAAAATCGCCTCTTCTATTTTGTCCGAGGAGGAAATGGCTGACGGCGCGTCCCAGGCGCTGGGAGACATCCGGCGGAAAATCAACGCCGCTTCACTCCGGGTTCGGGAAAAGCTGGATCATATGATCCATTCCCCGGCCTATCAAAAATATCTCCAGGAGCCCATCGTCACCCTGCGGGGCGGCCGGTTCGTGGTGCCGGTAAAGGCCGAGTGCCGGGGCGAGGTGCCCGGGCTGGTGCATGATACCTCCGGCAGCGGCGCCACGGTTTTTGTGGAGCCTATGGCGGTGGTGGAGGCCAATAACGATATCAAGGTGCTGAAATCCAAAGAGGAAGCGGAGATCGAGCGGATTTTGTATGAGCTTTCCCAGGAGGCGGGCGGCTTTGCCGACAGCATTATCGAAGGCTATAACGCCGCCATTGAGCTGGATATTTTATTCGCCAAGGCCAAGCTGGCCTATCGAATGAAGGCGACTTTGCCTGAGGTAAACGACCAGGGAAAAATTTATCTGAAAAAGGCCCGACATCCGCTGATCGACCCGAAAGCCGTGGTGGCTACGGATATTGAGCTGGGGCTTCAGTTTGACACGCTGGTGATCACCGGCCCCAATACCGGCGGTAAAACCGTCAGCCTGAAAACTATCGGCCTGCTGACCCTAATGGCTATGTGCGGCTTGCTGCTTCCAGCTTCCGACGGCAGCATGGTGTCGGTGTTCAGCCAGGTTCTGGCCGATATCGGCGACGAGCAAAGCATTGAACAGTCATTATCTACCTTTTCCGCGCATATGACTAATATGATTCATATCTTGTCCTCTGTGGAGCGGGAGGGAATCAGCCTGGTGCTGATCGACGAACTGGGGGCTGGCACCGATCCGGTAGAGGGTGCGGCTCTGGCAATGGCGATTTTGGAAACCTTGCGGGCCTCTCAGGTGAGGATCGCCGCCACCACTCATTATGCGGAGCTGAAAGCCTATGCTTTGCAGACCGCCGGTGTGGAAAACGGCTGCTGCGAGTTTGATGTGGCCACTCTGCGGCCTACCTACCGCCTGCTGATCGGCGTGCCCGGGCGGAGCAACGCCTTTGCCATCTCCGAGCGGCTTGGAATGGATCAGCATATCGTAGCCCGGGCAAGAGAGCTGGTATCGGCGGAAAATTCCCGGTTTGAGGATGTGGTCCGGAACCTGGAGGAGAGCCGCCAGAGCCTGGAGCAGGAACGGAAGGAAGCCCAGGAGCTGAGCGCTCAGGCTCAGCAGTACCGCCAGGAAGCGGAACAGCGGGCGGAAAAGCTTCGCCGGGATTCGGAGGCGGAGCTGGAAAAGGCCCGAGTAGAGGCCAGAAACCTGGTGGCCAGGGCGAGAGCCCAGGCCCAGGCTTTAATGGATGAGTTGGATGACCTGAGGAAAAAGAACAGAGAAATCGACGCCCAGGCTAAGGCAAGGCTAAAGGCAGGCATCCGTGAGATGGAGAACACCGCCGATCCGGTGAAGGAAAAGCAAGGAGAGGATTACCGTCTGCCCAGGGCTCTCCAGGCCGGGGACAGCGTGCTGATTTATGATTTGGATAAAAAAGCCGTGGTGCTGGAGCCGGCGGACAGCTCCGGAAATGTGCTGGTACAGGCGGGAATCATCAAAACCCGTGTGCCGGTCGGCAATCTGCGGCTGTTAAAGCAGGAAAAGGTGCAGAAGCCCAAGGGCCGGGGCGTGCGGACGGTGAAAACCCGGGCCAGCGCGCCGGTGCAGCAGGAGGTGGATCTGCGGGGGATGACCGTTGAGGAAGGAATCATGGAGCTGGATAACTTTATCGACAGCGCCTTGCTTTCCGGCATTACCCTGCTGACCGTCATTCACGGAAAAGGAACCGGCGTGCTGCGAAAAGCAGTACAGGAGCGGCTAAAACGCCACCCCTCGGTAAAAAGCTACCGGCTGGGCAATTACGGCGAGGGCGAGGCCGGCGTCACCATTGTGGAATTGAAATAACCCCCAGAGGGGGAGAAGGCCAGGAGCGCGTGCCTGCCGGGCAAGAAGCGGTGAACCGGGAGACGCAAGCATAAGCGGCAGGCTGCCGGCTGTATCGCTTGACGCCGAGGGGCGGCTTCCTCTTGAAGCGGCGGAAGGATAAAACGGCCCAAAGAGCAGATTTTCATCAAGGCAGCGCGGCCGTAGGATTCAATCTTAACGGATAGGAATCCCATGCAGAAAAGGAGAAAAGAATGAAGGTACTGACAAAAATCTTGATTGTACTGGCGGTGCTGGTGGTGCTTTTAGGCATTGCCGCCGGAGTGCTTTATTTTTTGGCCACCACTGACGACAACGCGGGCAAATACGAGGTGGAGCCTTCCACTGATATTGTGGAGCCTGCGGTAAAGGCGGCTCTTACAGGACAGGAAACGGAGATCACCCAAGATCAGATCAACGGCTTTTTCTCCTATTATATTCAGGAAAACGGCCTGACCCTGGCGGGGCATCGGGTCAAAAAGCTGTATTTGCAGCTAGGCGAAACACCGGGAGCCGTCAGCCTGTACCTGGTGTGCGAGGGACTGGGGAAGGATTTGGGAATTACCGCCCAGGGACAGATGATTTACTTAGAGGCCGGCAAGGAGTTTTCTCTGCAAATCAGCGATATGAAGGTAGGCAGGCTGAAGGTGCCGGCCTCCTGGGCTCTGTCCTGGATTTCGTCCAGGCTGCCGGAGGGAATGGAGGCTCAGGAAGACACGGTTGTCATCGGCTCGCAGCTTTTGCGGATTCCGTTAGGTGATTTGCAGGCATCCCTGAGCCTGGACGGCTTCCGGACAGAGCAGGGAAGGGCCTATGTGCGGGTGAGCGGAGCGGTAGAGGCGCTGCAGGAATATTTGCAGAAAAAAATCGGGGAGAGCGGATTGGGAGATTTGCTCTCAGGCTTTGGGATCAGCCTGCCGTAATTTTGTGCAAAACAGAGGTTTTTAAAAATCGGGTTTATGTGAAGGCTTTTTCCTTGACATAGACCCGATCCTATTGTATAATCACATAGGATCGAAAGTGTAAAGAGTTTTACTTTACAGGTTTGCCGAAAGGATCGGGAGCGTTCATGGAAAAAAATCTCAATGTATCTATCTTATTGGATTTTTACGGAGCCATGCTGACGGAAAAGCAGCGGGAGGCTGTGGAGTATTATTATAACGACGACCTGTCTCTTTCGGAAATCGCGGATAATCAAGGGATTTCCCGCCAGGGCGTGCGGGACGCTATCAAACGCGCGGAGGCTCTGCTGTTTGAAATGGAGGAGTGTCTCGGCTTTGCCCGGCGGTTCCGGATTCTGCAGGAGGGCTTGGAGCAAATCGAAAAAAACGCCCGGGAGATCGAGGAATACAACAGCCGGCTAAGCTATTCGAAGGAAATTCACGACAGAGCGGCGGCGATTGCCGGTTTGGCCGCTCGATTAAACGACTGAACGGCTTTTTTGCTTGAAAGAATGAAAGAAATGACCACAGAAAGAAACGGGGAGGGATATTTATGGCTTTTGACGGGCTTTCGGAAAAGCTTTCCGCAGCCTTTAAACGGCTGCGGAGCAAAGGAAAGCTGTCCGAATCCGATGTAAAGGAAGCGATGCGTGAAGTCCGCCTGGCACTGCTGGAAGCGGACGTTAACTATAAGGTTGCCAAGGATTTTACCCAGAAGGTGACCGAAAGAGCTGTTGGCTCTGAGGTGATGGAAAGCCTGACTCCGGCTCAGATGGTTATCAAGATTGTTAACGAGGAGCTGACAGAGCTGATGGGCGGCACCAACGCCCGCCTGAATTTCCCCTCCAAGCCGCCGCTTGTGCTTATGATGTGCGGATTGCAGGGCTCCGGTAAAACCACCCATTCCGCCAAGCTGGGCAGGCTTCTGAAAAGCCAGGGCCACAGGCCTTTGCTGGTAGCCTGCGATATTTACCGTCCCGCCGCTATCCAGCAGCTGGAAGTCGTGGGAAATAAGGCGGGGGTTCCTGTGTTCCAGATGGGTACGGAAAACCCGGTAAAAATCGCCCAGGCCGCCGTAGCCCACGCCAAGGACCACGGCAATGACGTTGTGATTTTAGATACCGCCGGACGTCTTCATATTGACGAGGATCTGATGACGGAGCTGAAAAATATCAAGAATAAGGTGGAGCCTCAGGAGATCCTCCTGGTGGTGGACGCTATGACCGGCCAGGATGCGGTTAATGTGGCCAAGTCCTTCAACGACCTGTTGGAAATCAGCGGCGTGATCCTGACCAAGCTGGATGGCGATACCAGAGGCGGCGCGGCGCTGTCTGTAAGGGCGGTTACCGGCAAGCCGATCAAGTTTTCAGGTATCGGGGAAAAGCTGGAGGATTTGGAAGCCTTCCACCCCGACCGTATGGCGTCCAGAATCTTAGGCATGGGGGATATGCTTTCCCTCATCGAGGACGCGCAGAATAAGCTGGATGAGAAAAAGGCCAGGGAAATGGCGGAAAAGCTCACCCAGAATCAATTGGATTTAAACGATCTGCTGGATCAGTTCCAGCAGGTGAGAAAAATGGGCCCCTTAAAGGGTATTTTAGGCAAGCTGCCGGGGGTAGACCAAAAAAAGCTGGACGAAGCCAATGTGGACGACCGGATCATGGACCGCATGTGCGCGATTATTCTGTCGATGACTCCGGCGGAGCGGGCAAAGCCCAGCATTATTAACCCTTCCCGGAAGCGGCGGATCGCCGCCGGCTCCGGTATGAAGGTAGAGGATGTCAACCGCCTGCTGCGCCAGTTTGAGCAGATGCAGAAAATGATGAAGCAGATGGGCGGAAAGAAAGGCAAACGCCGCCGCGGAATGTTCCCGCCGATGAATATGGGCGGCATGGGAGGTATGGGCGGAAGGATGCCCTTTTAACCGGTTTTCAACCAAAGGGTAACAATTAAACTTTGGTGGAATAGATTTAGATTGTTTGTGGAGGTGAATCAGAATGGCAGTAAAGATCAGACTTCGCCGCATGGGCGCCAAGAAGGCTCCTTACTATCGCATTGTGGTGGCGGATTCCAGATATCCCCGGGATGGCCGTTTCATTGAGGAAATCGGCTTTTACAACCCCATGGTAGAGCCTGCGGAGGTAAAGGTTGACGCGGAGAAGGCAAAAAAATGGATCGCCAACGGCGCTCAGCCTACCGATACCGTAAAGGCTCTGTTCAAAAAGAACGAAGTACTTTGATCTCGGAGGTGTGAGATTTGGAAGAGCTGCTGATTAGCATTGCTCGTGGCCTGGTGGAACAGCCGGACGAGGTTCGTGTGGATACCGACGAGCCTGCGGAGGACGGCACCATCGTTTACCATCTCCATGTGGCTGAAAACGATATGGGAAGGGTTATCGGCAAGCAGGGACGCATCGCTAAGGCGATCCGTCTGGTTATGCGCGCCGCGGCTACGAAAAACAACTGCAGGGTTTCTGTCGAAATCGACTGAGCCGAAGAGAAGGACGTATATGCATACGTCCTTCTCTTTTGTATCCTGCAATCAAATAAGCCCCCACAAAATTTGGGATGGGAAAAGAAGGCTTTCGTTTCAGGCGGTAAGCAGGGCGAGAGCGCAGCAGCCATCTATCGGTCACAGTGGATGTGAAAAAGAACAGGAAATGCCCGTTTACGGGCTGTAGGGCAATGTTGCCAGCGGCAGATTGTCCAGTGCCGCTGGAGAGTCGGCGGGTAGTAAGCCTTCCGGGGCTTGGCTGCCTGGCGGAAAATACAGGAAAGGATTGTGGGTCAATGCTGAAGCCATACCTGGAAGCTGGAAAAATAACGGGAACCCAGGGCCTGCGGGGAGAAATCCGGGTGGATCCCTGGTGCGACAGCGCCGAAGCCTTATGCCGGCTGAAAAGACTGTATTTTGAGGAAGGGAAACAGGAGCTGAAGGTGGTGTCCGCCCGCACTCAGAAGCGGATGGCGATTTTAAAGCTGGAGGGCGTGGATTCCATCGAGCAGGCGGATCTGCTGCGGAACCGGGTTTTATACGCAAGCCGCCAGGATTTTAAGCTGGAGCCGGGCCGGTATTTTATTCAGGATTTGTTAGGCGTCAAAGCGGTGGATGCAGACAGCGGCAGAGATTATGGTGCCGTCACCGACGTGTTGAAAACTGGAGCCAACGATGTTTACGAGATCACCGGAGACGATGGAAAGGCGTATCTGCTGCCTGCCATCCCTATGACCGTCATTGAGATTCGGCTGGAGGAAGGGCTCATGCGGATTCGGCCGATAGAGGGGATTTTTGACCATGAGGATTGATATTATTACCCTGTTTCCGGAGCTTTGCGAAGCGGTTATGGGGGAAAGCATTGTAGGGCGAGCCAGGAAAAAGGGCGCTATCGAGGTTTATTGTCACCAATTGCGGGAATACACATATGATAAGCATAACCGGGTGGATGATACTCCCTATGGCGGCGGCATGGGAATGCTGCTGATGGCCGAGCCCATCGCGGATTGCTTTGAGCATGTCTGCGAGCTGGCCGGCCGGCGGCCCCATCTGATTTATATGTCCCCCCAGGGGAAAACCTTGACTCAGCAGCGGGCAAGAGAACTGGCGGGATACGACAGCCTGGCGATTCTGTGCGGCCACTATGAGGGTGTGGATGAACGGGTTCTGGAGGAGTATGTGGATGAAGAAATCTCTATCGGAGACTATGTGCTTACCGGAGGAGAGCTGCCCGCCCTGGTGCTGGCGGATGCAGTCAGCCGCATGGTGCCCGGCGTGCTTTCCAGCGACGAATGCTTTGAAGAGGAAAGCCATTTCAGCGGCCTTTTGGAATATCCCCATTACACCAAGCCGGCGGTTTGGCGCGGAAAACCGGTGCCGGAGGTACTGTTAAGCGGGCATCACGGCAACATTGAGAAATGGCGCCGCCAGCAGGCCCTGCTCCGCACCGCGAAAAAACGTCCTGAAATGCTGGAGGAGACGGTTTTCACAAAAGAGGAACAAGCTCTCTTGGAAAAAGCTCTCCGGAATCAGGAGTGACCCCCGCATATCTTTTGAGATGACTGGCAATAATACCCTTGAGCCTGTCCGCTTTGGGGGAAATTGACAGAATAATTATTCGGACGTGGCAAAAAATACCATTTTTTTCTTGGGGAAAAATCACAAACAAAATTCTAAACCCTCAAAAAATACTAGGGGTTCCACTGAATTATTATTTCTAAAAGCTTAATTTATCTGTAAAAAACAATTTTAGATTATATATATTCAAGGTAAAGAATAAGTATACATTTTGAGCCTTGCTGCAAAATTGGTTGGTGCACAAAAGTTACAAAAATTTTCAACAATTACGTTAATGTGCACAAGATGGGCGGGAAACGGCTTCTTTGGAATCGTTCAGTAAGCCAAAAAATGCGTGTCCGCATTGACGAAGGGGCGATTTGTGATATAATACAATCATTCCAAAAGAGATTGTACGACCATAGATAAGTTGGCGTAAATGATGATTTTCAGTTTTTAGGTAGGAGTGGATTAAAATGTTTGTAAAAGATGTCATGGTCCAGAATCAGGTAGGACTTCATGCTCGGCCGGCTACTTTCTTTATCCAAAAGGCCAATGAGTTCAAGTCCTCGATCTGGGTAGAGAAGGAAGAAAGAAGAGTCAATGCGAAGAGCCTTCTGGGGGTTTTATCCTTGGGAATCGTAGGCGGCACTACCATTCGTATTATCGCCGACGGCACCGATGAGGAAACCGCTGTGGAAAGCTTGGTTAAGCTGGTACAGTCCGGCTTCGCGGAGTAATGGGAAGAGACTTGAAAGCACCGCCAGAGGGCGGTGCTTTTTCATTTTTCGCGGCTTCCCGGCTGGAAGCGGACGGCCCGACCTTTTGAGGCCGCAGTATGCGGCAGCAGCGGCACGGAAAAATTAGCGCTTGATTTTTAATAAGACCTGTGCTTTGATAAGCATAAGCCGGAGGGAAAGGAAGGAAAGCGGTAAAATGGATGAAAAGCGAAAAGCCCTGAGAACCAGGGCAATGGCTCTGCCGGCAGCGCCGGGCGTTTACCTGATGAAAAACGCATCCAATGAAATTATTTATATCGGGAAAGCGAAGGCATTAAAAAACCGGGTGAGCCAGTATTTCGGTTCTCCGAAAAACCATCCGCCTAAGGTGCGGAAAATGGTTTCCCAGGTGGATCATTTCGATTACATTTTAACCGACAGCGAGTTCGAGGCATTGGTGCTGGAATGCAGCTTGATTAAACAGCATACGCCTAAATACAACATTCTGCTGAAGGACGACAAGGGGTATCATTATATTAAGGTCACTCCTAAGCCGTACCGCAGAATCTTCGAGGCCAAGCAGAAGCTGAACGACGGGGCGGAGTATATCGGGCCCTACACCAGCTCCTTTTCCGTAAAGCAAAGCGTGGATGAGGCAAGAAAAATTTTCAAGCTTCCCACCTGCTCCCGGAAATTCCCCCAGGAGATCGGAAGGGGAAGACCATGCTTGAATTATTTCATCAAACAGTGCTGCGCTCCCTGCCGGGGAAAGCTCAGCGAAGAGGAATATGAAGGCTATGTGGACGAGGCTCTGGAATTTTTAAAGGGCGGCTCCGTAGTGTCGGTGAAGGATATGACTCAGCAGATGAATGAAGCGGCGGAAAACCTGGAATTTGAGCGGGCCGCCCGCATCCGGGACCGAATCTCCGCTGTGAAAAGAATCACCGCCAAGCAGAAGGTGGTGGCGACCAAGGTCCGGGAACAGGATGTGGTGGCCATGGCCCAGGCGGCCGGTGCGGCGGCTCACGCCTGCGTTGTGGTGTTCCGCTTTTCCGGGGGCAGGCTCTGCGATCAGGAGGAGTTTATGCTGGGAGAGATTGCCGATGGAAAAACCACCCGTGCGGAATTTTTGCAGCAATATTACGCGCAGCGGACCGTGCCCCCCCAGGTAACCCTGGACGGCGAGGTGGAGGGCAAGGAGGCTCTGCGGCAGTGGCTGTCGGAAAAGGCGGGGCGGTCAGTGAAGCTCACCGTTCCCCAAAAGGGCGAGCAGGCCCATTTGGTGGATATGTGCAGGAGAAACGCCTCGGAAAAACTGGCGCAGCAGGCGGGGCGTACCGGCCGTGAAATGGGAGCGCTGGACGAGCTGGGCAGGCTTTTGGGCCTTGCCCAGCCGCCGGAATATATTGAAGCCTACGATATCTCCAACCTGGCGGGCAGCGGAAATGTAGCGGGCATGGTGGCGTTTGAAAACGGCAGGCCGCTGAAATCCGCTTACCGGAAATTTAAAATCAAGGGCTTTGAGGGACAGGACGACTACGCCTCCATGCAGGAGGTGATTTCCCGGCGGCTTCAGGAATATCAAGAAAAAAAGGACACCGGCGAGGGCTTCGGACGGCTGCCGGATTTGATCCTGCTGGACGGCGGAAAAGGACACGTGGCGGCGGTGCGGCCGGTGCTGGAGGCCTTTGGGCTTCAAATTCCCCTGTTCGGCATGGTGAAGGACGACAAGCACCGGACCAGAGCCATCGCCAGGGACGGCGGAGAAATCGCAATCAACAGCAGCCGCCAGGCGTTTACCCTGGTGAGCCAGATTCAGGATGAGGTCCACCGGTTCGCCATCGGCTACCACCGGCAGACCCGGAAAAGAACGGCTCTGTCCTCCAGCCTGACGTCTATCCCGGGCATAGGGCCGAGCAGGGCGAAGGCGCTGCTGAAATCCTTTAAAACCATTAAAAATATCGCCCAGGCAGAGCTTAAGGAGCTGGAGCAGGCGCCTTCCATGAATCAGCCGGCGGCCCAGGCGGTTTACGATTATTTTCATCCCGCCTCCGTCCCAGGGGAGGAAACCGGGAAAATAGAACGGAAAAATGAAAAAAATTAGACTGTTTTCCTCTCTTTTCCAAAGGAAAGGTTGACAAGCTCCCCTTGATAATGGGATAATATATTTTATAAATCAAAACAGGATGGGCGCCGCGGCGGCAGCCGCGGGGTCTAAGGATGCGAAAGAAAGGGATATGGGGATTTTTCCCTATCAGGAAAAGGCTATGCGCGTAATCACAGGCTCCGCACGGGGCAGACGGCTTCAAACCCTGGAAGGCCAGGAGGTTCGTCCTACGCCGGAGCGGATCAAGGAAGCGGTTTTCAGTATCATTCAGTTTCAAATAGAGGGACGCCGGTTTTTAGACCTGTTCGCTGGTTCCGGGCAAATGGGTATCGAGGCCCTGAGCCGGGGCGCCAGGGAAGCGGTGTTTGTAGATTCCCGGAAGGATTCGGTTCAGATCATCAGGGAAAACCTGGAAAAAACCGGACTGGGCCAGCAGGGTAGAGTAGTCAATATGGATTCGCTGGCGTTCCTTTCCCAGCCCAACGGCAAATTCGACCTGGCGTTTTTAGATCCTCCCTACCGGACGGGGCTGCTGGAAAAGGCTTTGGAAATGACGTCTGCGGTGGTGAAGCCCGGCGGGGTGATTTTGTGCGAGCACCCGGCGGATGAGGAGCTGCCCGCCCAGGCGGGAGATTTTGTCAAGCGGAGGGACTACCGCCACGGCAAGATCCTCATCAGCTTATACCGACATAAGGATGTGGTTGGATCGTGACGACAGCAATTTGTCCCGGCAGCTTTGACCCTGTGACCGTGGGCCATGTGGATATTATCCGCAGGGCCAGGAAAATGTTTGACCATGTGATCGTGGCGGTGCTGGTGAATCCAACCAAGAACCCCAGTTTTTCTCTGGAGGAACGGATCGGGCTTCTGAAGAGGGCGACCAAGGAGATCGACGGCCTGGAAATCGTGGGCTTCGACGGCCTGCTGGCGGATTACGCCAGAACCCGGAAGGCCACGGTGCTGGTGAAGGGGCTGCGGGCGGTGTCCGACTTTGAGTATGAGTTTCAGATGTCTCTGACCAACAAAAAGCTGAACCCGGAACTGGAGACGGTGTTTCTCACCACCTCGGCGGAGAATATGTATTTAAGCTCCAGTATTGTGAAGCAGATCGCTATGTTCGGCGGGGACATTTCCGATTTTGTCCCGGCTTGCATTTTAAAGGATATCCAGGATAGACTTTGTAAATAAGGAGTGTGAAAGCAATGAACGTTTCATCCCTTTTAGATGAATTGGACGAGATGATTGACAGCGCGTGGAATATGCCCTTAAGCGGCGGGAAGGCTCTGGTGGACGCGGAAAGAGTGCGGGAAATTGTGGATAAGATTCGTTCCAGCCTGCCGCAGGAGATTCGTCAGGCTAAGGCGATTGTCAGCGACCGCTCTCAGATCATCGCCGACGCGAAGCGGGAAGCGGAAACCGTGGTGAGGGTAGCCGAGGAGCGGGCCCGGGTGATGGTGAACCAGGATGAGATCGTGCGCCAGGCCCAGGCAAGAGGCAGCGAGCTTTTGAGCCAATCCCAGACCAAGGCCAGAGAAATCCGCCGGGCCGCCAACGAGTATGTGGACGACCTGATGAAGCGTACGGACGAACAGATGACCGCCAATTTAGCGGAGCTGAGGAAAACCCGGCAAAATCTGAAGGCGTCTCAGAGATCGGGCAACCAGTAAGAAGAATCCATTCCAGAAAGCAAGGCGAAGGCTATACGAGCGCTGGCAAGGCCGGCGCTGTACCTGCTTAATGAGAAAACTCCCGGCAGTATTGATTTACTGCCGGGAGTTTTTTTGCCGAAGGGGCGGCGGTTTAAATTTTTAAGTCAAACTGGAAGCGGAATAAGTCCAGCGCGGTTTTGTCAGAGGGACGGCCTGAAATAGGGCTTGTTTTTGGTTATGAAAGAGCCGGTGCGGAAATGCCCGGCTCATGGCCTTATGCGCCGGCTGGCTGAGCACCAAAAACAGGAAAGCTGCCTGGCTGCTCAAAACGGACGGTTTATCGGTTTAATCGTCCGGTAGGCAGCCTTCTAAGCGCTCCAGCTGCTTTTGCCGCAAAGCGTCCAACAGGCTGCCGCCGATATCCACGCAAACGCAGCTTTGGCATACCCCTTGCAGGCTTAAGCTTATGTTTTCCAGCAGGCAGGTATCATCCTGCCAGTATAAGCAAAAATTATTTTCACAGCAGATCATAAAAGCCCTCCTAATGGGTAAAGTTACCATTATACCGTTAATATTAGTCCTTTTATATTGTTTTATCAACTGTGTACACATAACTTAGAGCGGTTTCAATGATAGCCTTGAGTTAACGGTATATTGTTAACAAAGGGTGGTTTTATGACAATCTCTCAAGCGATAGGTGAAAGAATACTGTCTCTTTGCAAGACTCGCAATATTACAGTAAATCATCTAGCCGATATGTCTGGAGTGTGGCAGTCTACATTAAGTGAAATTGTAAGAGGCGTCAGCAGAAATCCACGAATTAAAACCTTATATCAAATTGCGACTGGGTTTGGTATGACTTTATCCGAGTTTCTGGATTTTCCGGAAATGAACGAGGTAGAATTTGACGATTTTAATTAAAGCGACAGCTTTATTTATGGAGGAGAAGAACTTGACTTGTTCTGATGCCCTTAGAAAGAGAATTTCTGAGCTTTGTAAAAGGAGAAATATAACGACCAACCATTTAGCAGATATGGCGGGACTTCGCCAGTCTACTGTAGATGCGGTGGTTCGTGGAGTCACTAAAAATCCCGGCTTAAAGTCAATTTATCAAATTGCCACAGGCTTCGGCATGACCTTATCCGAGTTTCTGGATTTTCCGGAAATGAACGAGGTAGAATTTGACGACTTTAATTAAAGCGACAGTTTTATTTATGGAGGAAGAAAACTTGACTAGTTCAGAGGCGCTTCGGAAGAGAATTTTGGATCTTTGCAAAAAAAGAAATATTTCGATAAATCATTTGGCGATGATGGCCGGAATGCCTCAGACTACTGTGGATGCGGTAGTCCGGGGTGTAACTTCAAACCCTCGCTTAAAGACAATTTATAAAATAGCCCTTGGCTTCGGCATGACCTTATCCGAGTTTCTGGATTTTCCAGAAATGAACGAGGTGGAGTTCGACGATTTTAATTAACATAACAATTGACATAACCATCTTTCAGCCGCGAAATCCCCGGACGGATCTGATCCGCCCGGGGATTTCGTGTTTTTTCGCGAAAATTCCGCGAAAACCGGGCGCTTTTTTACCAGAAATGATTTCCAATTATGAACAAGTTGAAAAAGCACTTGCAATTTACATAATCATGCTTTATAATTTATTCATTAAGTGGTGAAAGGTGGGGGAAAGTAGAGGAAAGTGAAATATATTTCTTCTGTTTTCCCAAAAAGTGGCGGCTATGTTGATCGGCGAGTACCAACATAATATCGATTCCAAGGGCCGCGTCATCGTGCCCGTCAAATTCCGCGAGGACCTGGGAGAATGCTTTTACGTAACCAAGGGCCTCGACGGCTGCCTTTTTGTACTTTCCGGGGAGGGCTGGAAGGGGCTTCAGGAGAAGATCCAGTCCATGCCTCTCTCTAAATCCAGAGGCCTTCAGCGGTTCTTTTTCTCCGGCGCTACCGACGTGGAAACAGACAAGCAGGGCAGGATCTTGATTCCGCAGCCTTTGCGGGATCACGCGGGACTGACCAAGGATGTGACCTTTGTCGGCGTATCCAGCCGGGTGGAGATTTGGGACACCAGCCGCTGGAACCAGGTAAACGGCGAGCTGACGGAAGAAAGCATTGCCGAGGCCATGGACGAGCTGGGAATTTAGCGTTGTCCGCAAGGCTCGGCGGCTTGAATCGCAGCAATGGAAAAATGCTTTCCGGAGGCTGCCCGAAAGGCAGGCCGCGAATGCTTTGAAAAGGCTGTGATTTCCGAAGAGACAAAAGCCGGAAAAGGGCCTGCGGGAAAGGATTCTGATAAAGAAAGGCGGCGGCCGGTTTGGCTTGCTATCATTTACCGGTACTGCTCCGGGAGACCATCGAGGGGCTTGCCGTGAAGCCGGACGGCGTTTATGTGGACGGCACGGCCGGCGGCGGCGGACATTCAGAGGCCATCGCCAAGCGGCTTTCCACAGGCAGGCTGATTGCCATCGATCAGGACCCGGACGCTATCGCGGCAGTCACCAAACGGCTTGCCGATTACCCGGGGGTTACTGTTTGCCGGGCGAATTTCTCTCAGATGGAGGAGGTTGTCCGAAGCCTCGGCGTTGACAGCGTGGACGGCGTGCTGATGGATATCGGCGTTTCCTCTCACCAGCTTGATACCCCGGAACGGGGATTTTCCTATCACAGCGACGCTCCCCTGGATATGCGTATGAGCCAGGAGGGCCCCGGCGCGGGGGATCTTGTCAACAGCCTGCCCTGGCAGGAGCTTGCCGAAATTCTCAGCCGGTATGGCGAGGAGCGGTTTTCCAAACGGATCGCCCAAGGAATTGCGGCGGCCCGGGAACAGGCTCCCATTGAAACGACCTTTCAGCTTGCGGAGATCGTGAAAAACGCCTACCCCGCGGCGGCAAGACGAGATGGACATCCCGCAAGAAAGACCTTTCAGGCGCTGCGGATCGCGGTCAACGGAGAATTGGACAGGCTTTCCGAGGGGCTGGACGCCGCGTTTTCTCTGCTGAAGCCCGGAGGACGCCTGGCGGTGATTACCTTTCATTCCCTGGAGGACCGCTTGGTAAAGCGGAGAATGGCCTCCTGGTGCCAAGGCTGCACCTGCCCGCCGGATTTTCCGGTGTGTGTCTGCGGCAAAACGCCCAGCGCTGAGCTGGTAACCAGAAAACCGGTGAAGGCGTCTGAAACAGAATTAGAAAAAAATCCAAGAAGCAGAAGCGCGAAGCTGCGGGTCTGCATTCGATTAAAATAATAAAAAAGATATATCACAGCAAGGAAGTGAAAAACGGTGGCAAATCAAAACGAAGCATACGATTTTTCCCTGTTTGAACCCTCTCGAAAAGAGCAGGAGCAGCAGCGGCCGGCGCCTAGCAAGCAGCCGAAAAAGAAAAACAACCTGATCAGAATTTCAGAAGAGCAGCTGGAAAAAAGCCGCCGGATCAAATATAAGCCCACTACCGTCATCGGCGGAATCCTGTTTTCCCTCATCGTCCTCACTATTATGGGAACCATGATTTTAAGCCAGGTGCAGCTCACGGAGCTGACAGAGAACATCAACGACGCTAACGCGCTCTTGACAGAGCAGCAAAGCATTACTACCCAGCTTCAGGTAAAGGTGGAATCTCAGCTTTCCCTGCGTTCTGTGGAGGATTACGCCCAGAACCAGCTGGGGATGCAGAACGCCGCCAACAACCCAATCACGTATATCAGTCTGGCGAACGGCGATAAGGCGGAAATCATCCAGCCGGAGGAGAAAAGCTGGCTGGATACCATTGCGGACGCGATTTCCGGCCTGTTGTCATAACCGGATAAGTTTGGCATAAGATTGAAACAGGAAGTTTCAAGGTACGGAGAGTTGAGATAGGATTTATCTTAACTCTCATTTTACTATGTGGAGGAATTTCTGCCGATATAGGAGGTAACCAATGGCAAAGGGTAATACGGTGAGATTATGGCGCAGATCCCTGATCGTGCTGATGGTGATGCTGATTGCAGGCTTCGGCTTGCCGATTTTCCGGCTGGTGCAGCTTCAGATTGTGGAAGGAGAAACCCTGCAGAAGGGAGCGGTGAGCCAGCAGCTGAAGGATACCACGATCAGCGCTAAGCGGGGTACCATTTACGACTGCAACATGAAGCCGCTGGCCCAAAGCGCCAATGTGTGGACGGTGGTTCTGGAGCCCGCGTATTTGACGGATAAAGAGGATCAAACGCTGGTGGCTAACGGCTTGGCAGAAATCCTTGGGATGGAAGCCCAGGATATTATGGATAAAATGAATCCCAACTCCTACTACACCATATTAAAGAAAAAGGTGGAATCCGACGTTAAGGATGCCATTCTGCAATTTAAAACTGATAATGAAATAACAAATGGTATTCGATTAATAGAAGATTACAAAAGGTATTATCCCTACGGTGCCTTTGCCTCAGCGGTGCTTGGGTGCGTCGGAGGAGACAACCAGGGCCTTGCGGGCCTGGAGGCCTATTATGACAGTACCCTTACCGGAACGGCAGGCCGGCTGATTACGGCCAAAAACGCCATCGGCACCGATATGCCCTACGATTACGAGCAGCTGGTGCCGGCGGAGGATGGCTACAGCCTGGTGCTGACCATCGACGAGACCATCCAGCACTTTATGGAAAAGTATCTGGAACAGGGCATCATCAATAATGATGTTCAAAACCGTGCCGCCGCCATTATGATGAATGTAAATACCGGTGAGATCTATGGCATGGCGGTGAAAGGGGATTTCGACCCTAACGACCCCTTTACTATCGTGGATCAGGATGTACAGAAGGCCATAGACGCCTTGCCGGAGGACCAGCAGGACGCGGCTACCAGCGAGGCAATCCAGCAGCAGTGGAGAAATAAGGCGGTCAGCGATACCTATTACCCCGGCTCTGTATTTAAGATCATCACCTCGGCTATGGGCCTGCAGGAGGGCGTAGTGGATCAAAATTCTACTTTTGTTTGCACCGGCGCCCAGATGGTGGAAGGATATCCCAGGCCCATCCATTGCCATGTGACTTCCGGACACGGAACGCAAACCTTCCTGGAGGCGCTCTGCAATTCCTGCAACCCGGCGTTTATCCAGCTGGGACAGAAGGTGGGCGCTGAGAAGTTCTGGGAATATTACCAAGCCTTTGGCTTTTCCGAGCCCACCGGCATCGACCTGCCCGGCGAGGCCACGGACATCTTCTTTTCTTCCGACGGCTCGATGACGAACGCCGACCTGGCGGTAGCCTCCTTTGGACAGAATTTCAGCATCACTCCGATTCAAATGCTCACCGCCGCCGCTGCCGCGGTCAACGGCGGCAAGCTGGTGCAGCCCCATGTGGTGAAGCAGATTTTAGACAGCGACGGCAATATTGTCCAATCCGTGGGCACTACCGTAAAACGCCAGGTAATCTCTGAGGAGGTCTCCAAGGAGCTGTGCCAGATGCTTCAGACCAACGCCACCATCGGTTCGGGCAAAAACGGTTATGTGGCCGGCTTCCGAATCGGCGGAAAAACCGGCACCTCTGAAAAAATTGCCGACGATAACGCCAGCGATACGGGAGAGGATACGTATATCGCTTCCTATTTAGGCTTCGCCCCCGCGGATAACCCCGAGGTGGTAATGCTGGTGTACTGCGATAATCCCCAGGGCCCCAGCTATTACGGAAGTTATGTGGCGGCGCCTATTTTCCGGGATGTTATGGAAGAGGTTCTGCCCTATCTGGGCATTGAGCGCCAGTACACCGACGAGGAACTGGCAAAGCGGGATGCGGAAACTCCGTCGGTAACCGGGCTGCCCATTGAGGACGCTAAAACCACCCTGAACAATTCCAGCCTGGGCTTCAGCGTGCTGGGAGATGGGGATACCGTGGTGCAGCAGATCCCCGAAGCGGGCCAGCCTGTGCCGCAGAACGGCACCATTGTGCTGTATACCGACCAGCAGAGCGTCCAAAACAGTACGGCTACAGTCCCCAATTTAGTGGGGCTGTCGGCAGCTGAAGCCGTAGCGGCGGCGGAAAACGCCGGCATCAATATCAAGATCAGCGGAAACTCTGAGGGGGCCGGTGCGGAGTCAGTGAGCCAGAGCGTCGCTGAAAACACCCAGGTCAGCAAGGGAACTGTGGTAACGGTGGAATTTGTCGTGCCGGATAACGTGGAGTAACGAAGGATTCGCGGGAATTTTGGCCGGAGACTGCCGGGAAGATTCATAATTTATAAAATTTGCCGGCAAAATCCGCCAAATTTTTCTATGACGGCGGAGGCTCCCTATGATATAATCAAAGTTGGTTTTACGAAAGAACTTTGATGATTTGAGAGGCAGGAGAAAAGCATGAATGGAGTTTGGGCATTGATCGCCGCGGTAATCGCTTTTGGCATCACTGCGATCATGGGAAAATGGATGATCCCATTCCTACATAAAATCAATTTTGGGCAGACCATCCGTGACGAGGGTCCCAAATGGCATAAGAAAAAGCAAGGAACCCCTACTATGGGCGGGATTATGTTTATCATAGGAATCCTGATCGCTACTGTCGTGGCAGTGCCTTGTTACTGGCAGATCAGCAGCGACAATGTGTTTCAAATGTCCGAAACCGGCCTGATGGCGACAAAGATTTTCGCCGGCCTTTGTCTGGCCCTGGGCTATGGCCTGATCGGCTATTTGGACGACTATATTAAAGTGGTGAGAAAGCGTAATTTGGGCTTGACAGTCAAGCAAAAGCTGATTCTCCAGTTTCTGGTGGCGGCCGCTTATTTAGCGGCGATCTACCTTTCCGGCGGTACCGGCACCACGGAGATCCCCTTTGTGGGCCTGGTGGACCTGGGATGGGCTTATTGGCTCATCGCGGCGGTTTTGATCGTCGGCGTGGTGAACGCGGTGAATTTCACCGACGGCATCGACGGCCTGAACGGGTCGGTAACCTTCTTTTTTGCCGTGTTTTGTATGGTGATTTCCAGCTATCTCTCCATGTTTGGTCTGAGCATTATGGCCGCCGCCGTGGCCGGCGGATGCCTGGGCTTTCTCCTGTGGAACTTCAACCCCGCTAAGGTATTTATGGGGGATACCGGCTCGTTGTTTTTAGGCGGCGCGGTATGCGCCCTTACTTTTGGCATGGACCTGCCCATATTATTGATTCCTTTGGGCATTATATATTGGATGGAAATCGGCTCTGTCATGCTTCAGGTAACCTATTTCAAGCTGACCCACGGAAAACGCCTGTTTAAAATGAGCCCAATCCACCACCATTTCGAACTGTGCGGATGGAACGAGGTCAAAATCTGTGTTGTGTTCAGCTGCATCACCATGATCGGCGGTATTGCTTCTATGCTTTTGGTGTTCTTCGGCGTCTAGGGCGCAGACCTGAGAGCTTCCGTGTGCTGAAGCGGAAAAGCCTGGGCTGGAAGCGGGCGCAGGGCCCTTCTTTCCTCTTGACGCTTCCTGTTCTTGTGCGTCTGAATAACGATTCTGAAAATCCCAGAAAGGCGGTTGTCTATGGAAAATAAAAAAATCAGCAGCCAGTATCCTTCCCGTTCTTACGGCAATAGACAGCAGCCTGAGAAAAAGGTTAAAAAGGCGGAAGGCCAGAACATTTTTGCCCGGTCCGGCCGGGCGGTGAAGAAAAAGTTCCGGATTTTTTCCATTCGGGCAGGCATGGATATGCCCTTTTTCCTGCTGATTATGGTGATTCTCTGCATCGGCCTGGTGATGCTTTTTTCCGCGAGCTACGCAAACGCTTATTATGTTTACGGCGACAGCTATTATTTCATCAAGGACCAGGCGCTGTTCGCGGTGCTGGGGATCGTTATCATGATTTTGGTCTCCTATTTCGATTATCATCATCTTCATAAATTCGCCATGCCGGTTTTAGGCGTTTCTTTCCTGCTGTTAGTGGTGGTGCTGTTCCAGCCCGCGATTAATCAGGTGCACCGGTGGGTGCAGATCGGCACCTTCAGCTTTCAGGCCTCGGAGGTTACCAAATTTGCCATTGTCCTTTCGTTCGCTCATCTGATTTCCATCAATTTCAAGCGGATGGATACCTTCCGCTATGGGATTTTACCCTATTTGATCATTCTGGTGCCGACGCTGCTGCTTTTAGCGGCGGAGCCTCATATTTCCTGTATTGCTATTGTAGTGCTGCTGGCGGCGGGGATGCTGTTCATCGGCGGCGTGAAGCTGCGGTGGTTTGTGATCGCTTTGTCTGTGATTGTCGGAGCCATTTTGTATCTGGTCATTTTCACCGATAACTTTTCTTATGCCAACGACCGCATTTTAGGCTGGCTGGACCCCTTTAACGAGCAGATCTGGCAGGAAACCTGGCAGACCAGAAATTCTCTCTATGCTATCGGCTCGGGCGGCCTGCTGGGGCTGGGGCTGGGAAACTCCAGGCAGAAATACCTTTACCTGCCGGAGCCCCAGAACGACTTTATTTTTGCCATCGTCTGCGAGGAGCTGGGGTTGATCGGCGCTTTGATTATTATCATTCTGTTCGCTTTGCTGGTCTGGCGCGGCATCAGCATCTCGCTGAAGGCCAAGGATAAGTTCGGTTCCCTGCTGGGAATCGGCCTTTCCGCCCAGGTGGGGCTCCAGGTGATTTTGAATATCGCCGTAGTGACCAACACCATTCCCAATACGGGGATCAGTCTCCCGTTTTTCAGCTATGGGGGCACGTCCCTGGTGATTCTGCTGGCCCAGATGGGCGTGGTGCTGTCGATTTCCCGAACGTCGATGATCGAAAAGGGGTAGCGCCCTGGCCGGGCTTCCGTTTTTGCTCCGTTCCTTTCAGCGGGAAAGCGCTGCTGGGCGTGAAGGCTAAGGCTCCGGCGGCCTGGAGAGCTTTTAACATTGGAGCGCGTTCGGAAAGAGTTCTTTTATAGTAAAACGATGCCAGGCATGTTGTCCTGGGGGAGGTAGTGATATGAAATTATTGTTAGCGGGCGGCGGCACTGCGGGCCATATCAATCCGGCGCTGGCCATCGCCGGCTATGTTTGCCAGCGGGAGCCGGCCACGCAGATCCTCTACGTGGGAGCCAAGGGCGGCATGGAGGAGAGATTGGTTCCTCAGGCGGGCTATGATTTTGAGAAGATCGAGATTTCAGGCTTTCAAAGAAAGCTGTCCTTTGAAAGCCTGAAAAAAAATGTCCATACCGTAAAGCTGGTGTTCTCATCCAGCAGAGAGGCAAAAAAAATTATCAGCCGGTTTCAGCCGGATCTCTGCATCGGCACCGGCGGCTACGTCAGCGGTCCGGTGATCCGGCAGGCGCAGAAGATGGGAATTCCCACTTTGATTCACGAGCAAAACGCTTTTCCGGGCGTGACCAATAAAATGCTGTCAAAGCACGCGGACCGGGTGATGCTGGCCATTGAGGACGCGAAGCGGCATATGGACCCAAACGCCAGCTTCACTGTCACCGGAAATCCGGTGCGGGGGCAGATCGTTACCTCTCAGAAGCAGGCGTCCCGGGATTACCTGCGCCTGGACAACCGTCCGGTGATTTTGTCCTTCGGAGGCAGCCTGGGGGCGAGAAAAATCAACGAGGCGGCAGCGGATCTGATCGCCTGGAGCTCCAGGGACGACCGGTTCCAGCATATCCACGCCTATGGGCAGTACGGAAAATGGTTCCCAGAGCTTTTGGAGAAAAAGGGCGTTGACCTAAAGGCCCACAAAAACCTGGACATCCGGGAATATATCAACAATATGCCGGTATGCATGGCGGCGGCCGACCTGGTGATCTGCAGGGCGGGGGCGATCACCCTGACGGAAATCCAGGCGCAGGGAAAGGCTTCTCTGCTGATTCCTTCTCCCAACGTCGCGGAGAATCACCAATATCACAACGCCATGGCGCTGGTCAGCCGGAACGCCGCCGAGATTCTGGAGGAGAAGGACCTGACCGGAGACTCCCTGATCGCGATGGTGAAAAAAATGATTTCTGACCCGATCAAGCTGAAGGAATACCAGGACAACGCCAGGGCCATGGCGATTTTGGATTCCAGCGAGCGTATTTATCAGGTTATCAAGGAAGTTTTAAAGAAAAATCAGAGCTGAAAGCATAGGCTCAGAAACTTTGCGTTCTTCCGCTTTCCGGCAATGCACCAGGTTTTTCCTTTTCGCATAGTATGGCAGTATCAGAAAAGGAAAGGGTGTATTGCTGTGTCGAAGCTGATGATAGAGGGTTCCCACTGTCTGGAAGGGGAATTGACGGTTCACGGCGCGAAAAACAGCGCCTTGCCGGTGCTGTCCGCTACTCTTTTATGCGACGGGGAAAGCCATATACATAACTGCCCCCGCCTGTCCGATGTTGACGCTTCGGTGGAAATCCTAAGGTATTTAGGCTGCCGGGTGGTCCGGGAGGGGGATACGGTGTCGGTAAATACCGATACCCTTTGCCGCTGCGATATTCCCGATCAGCTCATGCGGGAAATGCGTTCCTCCATCGTTTTTTTGGGCGCCGTCGCCTCCCGGATGGGAAAGGCGAAGCTTTCCTTTCCCGGCGGCTGCGAGCTGGGCCCCAGACCCATTGATCTCCATCTGAAGGCCCTGCGCCAGATGGGGATGGTGATCAATGAGTTTCACGGCTATCTGGACTGCTCCGTGCCGGCTAGGCTGAAGGGAACGTCGATTGCCCTGTCGTTTCCCAGCGTAGGCGCCACGGAAAACATCATTTTGGCGGCGGCGCTGGCGGAAGGAACTACTGTCGTTAACAATGCGGCCAGAGAACCGGAAATCTGTGATTTATGCGGCTTCCTGAATGCCTGCGGCGCAAGGATATTCGGCGCCGGCGAAGGCCGGATCGTCATCGAAGGAGTGGAAAAGCTCACCGGAACAGAGCATCATGTGATCCCGGACCGGATCGCGGCCACCACCTTTATGACCGCCGCGGCGGTCACCGGCGGCGACCTCTTGCTGAGAAGGGTGGTTCCCGACCATTTGTCCCAGGTTATTCCGATGTTCCAGGAGGCGGGCTGCCGCCTGCGGTGGGACGACGCGAACCTGCGGATACAGGCGCCCCAGCGTCTGCGGGCGGTCAAAAGCGTGAGGACCATGCCGTATCCGGGCTTCCCTACCGACGCTCAGGCTCCGATGATGGCGATGACCACGGTTTCCGATGGGATCAGTATTTTTGTGGAAAACATATTTGAAAGCCGCTATAAGCATGTCGGTGAGCTTTGCAGGCTTGGCGCTAATATCAAGGTGGAGGGCCGTGTGGCCATTGTGGAAGGCGTGCCAAGGCTGTTCGGAGCGTCTGTGGAAGCGCCGGACCTGCGGGGCGGGGCCGCGCTGATTGTGGCGGGCCTTGCCGCCGACGGGCTGACGGAGGTTTCCGGCCTGCGGCATGTGGACCGGGGCTATGAGGCGATTGAGAAAAGCCTGAACCAAATAGGAGCGAAGGTCAGCAGAATTTAAAGGATGTGGAACATGGGCACGAGAGAACGAAATCAGAATAAACAGCCAGTTCCCCGGGAGAAGCCTAGGAAACCGGCGGCCCGGAATTCCAGGCCGCCGGAAAAGCGCGCCCCCCGGGGGCAGCCGGCGGCTCAAAAAAGCTCCCGGGGATCCGGAGGACGGCGGGCAGAGGCTGCTGTGGAAAAAAAAGAGAAAAAGCGGGTCTATTCGGCGCGCAGAAATAAATACCGAAAGCTGAAAATCGGCGTTTTGTATACAGTGATGATTTTAGCGATTTTGACAGCGGGCATCGCCATCGGCGCGACAGTGCTCTTTAAAATCGATACCATTCAGGTGGTGGGGGAATCACGCTATGACCCCCAGGAAATCATTTCCTTAAGCGGGGTGGAAAAGGGGGAAAACCTGATTACCATTGATACCGCCGAGGGGGAAGCGGCGATTATGAGCCGAATGCCCTATCTGGAAACGGTGCGGATCAAACGAAAGATTCCCTCCACGGTAAATATAGAGGTCACAGAGGCCCAGGCTGCGGGGTGTATCGCCTACCAAAACCAGTATGTGATCATCAGCGGCTCCGGTAAGGTGCTGGAGCTTGCCCAGGCGCCACTGGAGGGTGTACCGGTGATTAAGGGCGCCGCGATCAAGGAGGCGGAGCTTTCTGAGGAGATTGTACTGGAGGATGAAACCGTCCTAACCCTGATTTCAGACATCGAAACCGCCAGAGCGGCGGCAGGCCTGGCTTCGGTGACGGAGCTTGATCTGACCAATCCGGTGAGCCCCACGATCACCTATGATGGAAGGATTATCATTAAGCTTGGCATGCCAACGGATTTGGAATATAAGCTGCAGACGGCGGTGGCGGTGCTGACGTCGGAGGATATGAAAACCGCCCAGCGGGGCACTCTGGATGTGTCTCTCGCCGCGGATAAGGGAAGATCTTATTTCAAACCCGAGTACGGAACGGCATCCCAGGCCGGAACCAGCTCAGAGGCGGGCGTCCAAAGCGAAGAGGCTTCTGCTCAAACAGCCGCAGGCTCAGAGCTATCTTCAATACCTGAAAACATTTCCAGTGCGCCGGACGCATCTGACAGCGGCGCGGACCTGGCAAACACGGGAAATGATGGCGCGGAGCCTTCTTCGGGAGGCTAAGAGGATGCCGGCGGCCAAGGGCTGGACGGCGGGACAGGCTTCCAGGAAAGCGCGGCGGCAGGCTTGGCGCTGGAAGAATAAAATAATGGCTTGAAACGGGAAAAAAGGATTGAAATTCCCATGGAAAAGTGTTAAATTAATAAAAGAGTGTATCTAATTGGACAAGCGGTATTTCCGCGGCTTTCCAGGTACTGGAAATGTGTGAAAGAAATCAACAATACTTGAAAATATAAGAGAGTTTTAGGAGGAAAAGCTATGCCTTTTGAATTGGACAACGACTTTGAAAACATTGTACAAATTAAGGTGATAGGCGTTGGCGGCGGCGGCGGAAACGCCATTGACCGGATGGTCACTTCCGGCGTAAAATGCGTCGAATTTATCTCAGTGAATACCGACCGGCAGGCGCTGATTCGTTCTCAGGCGTCTCAGAAGATTCAAATAGGCGAGAAGATTACCCACGGAAAGGGAGCCGGTTCCAAGCCTGATATCGGTCAGAAGGCCGCCGACGAATCCAGAGAGGCTATCGCCGCGGCGATTCGCGGCTCGGATATGGTCTTTATCACCGCCGGTATGGGCGGCGGTACTGGCACTGGAGCGGCGCCGGTGGTAGCGGAAATCGCAAGAGATATGGGAATCCTGACGGTGGGTATCGTCACAAAGCCCTTTGCCTTTGAGGGAAAGCGCCGTATGGAACAAGCGGAAAAGGGCATTTCCGCTTTAAGAGAGCATGTCGATTCTCTTGTGGTGATCCCTAATGAGCGTTTAAAATATGTCAGCGAGGCTAAGATTACCTTGGCCAACGCTTTCGCGGTGGCGGATGATGTGCTTCGTCAGGGTGTGCAGAGCATCTCCGACCTGATCCTGCTGCCCGGAATTGTCAATCTGGACTTCGCGGATGTTACCGCTGTCATGAAGGATGCCGGCTATGCCCATATGGGCGTGGGCCGCGCCAGCGGCAAGGACAAAGCGGAAACCGCCGCCAACATGGCGATTTCCAGTCCGCTTTTGGAAACTGCGATCAATGGCGCCAAGGGCGTTATCATCAATATTACCTCCAGCCCGGATATCGGCTTGGATGAAGTGGAAACTGCTTCCGCGATGATTGCGGCCCAGGCCGATAAGGAAGCCAACATTATCTGGGGCGCAGCCTTCGACGAGGATATGGAGGATGAGATGTCCGTTACCGTTATCGCCACTGGCTTTGCTACCCACGATTCCTATTTGCCTGAGCCTGAGATCCTGAAAAACGCGGCTCCCGCTCCCAGCCAGCCTCAGGGCCAGAACCTGCGCCGGCCCCAGGAGCAGCCCGCTCAAAGGCCCGCCGTGCCTCAAGCGCCTGCGGCTGGAGCGAATCAGGATGACGACGACACCTTTTATGACATTATGTCTATTTTTAACCGTAAATGAGGAAAAGAATCTAAAAGCAAGGCAGACGCTCTGCCTTGCTTTTTTCATTTGGTGTGTTATAATAAACTGGGTATCCCAAAGACGATAGAAGCAGTTTTGCCGCGGGCTATCATACGTTGGGCCAGTGGGAAAAACGAAATATAGTGAAAAACGGCGGACAAGGTGCGTGTCGTTTTTTTGCTTTGCCCTGGCTGTCCTGTTCATTGCCTGCGCGTGTCTTCGCAGCGTGAAAACCGACGTGTTTTTGCTGCTGCCCACGATGATCGTCTTAGCAGTGATACTGGTTATTCTGACAAATACTTTTTGCAGAAAAAGTAATCCTAAATTAGAATTTGGAGGTGGCGTTGTGAACCCGGAACCTGGCGATACTTATCGAAGTAGCAAATTTATCATAACCGGACGCAGCGCCCTTTTGTGCAAGCCATAGGTGAGGTGCGCCCGGAAAAGAACGGGGGTTGAAGCCTATGGTATCTTACTACAAAACCATAGATGGGAGAATTTCGGAGATCGAGCAGTATGAAAGCGGCTGCTGGATCAATTGTGTGGCGCCGGAAGAAGATGAAATAGAGGCGCTGATTCAGGATTTTAATATTGAGCCGGATTTTTTGAGAGCTTCTCTGGACGAGGAAGAAAGCTCCCATATTGATTCCGAGGATGGGAATACATTGATTATCATTGATATTCCGGTGGTAGAAAAGCACGAGAAAAATATCAGATACAGCACGATGCCTTTAGGCATTATGCTGACGGAAAAAAACGTAATTACCGTCTGCCTTAAGGAAACGGCTCTGCTCAGCGAGTTCGCCGAGGGCGTGCTTAAAGGAGTCATGACGAATTTAAAGACCCATTTTGTGCTGCATATTATGCTGCGTATGGCAACAAAGTATCTGCAGTATTTGAAGCAGATCGATAAAATCAGTGACCACGTGGAGCGGGAACTGAGAAAGTCTATGAAAAACCAGGAGCTGATCCAGCTTTTGGATATTGAGAAATCCTTGGTGTATTTTTCTTCCTCGCTGAAGGCGGATGAGGTCACCCTGGAAAAAATTATGCGAGGACGCTACATCAAGCTATATGACGAGGATCAGGATCTTTTGGAGGATGTGCTGATTGAGATTAAGCAGGCCATTGAGATGTCCAGCATTTATCTGAACATTCTTTCCGGTACGATGGATGCTTTCGCATCGGTGATTTCTAATAATCTGAATATCGTAATGAAGGTGCTGGCCTCTATTACCTTGATCATTTCCATTCCCACGGTTATTTCCGGGTTATATGGAATGAACGTTCAAAACCTACCCTTAGCCCAATTTTGGTGGTTCCCGGTGCTCCTTTCGCTGGGGTTGATGGGAATTGCCGGGTTTATTTTGAAAAAAACCAAAATGCTATAGCGTATAGGGGGGAGAGGCGATGGCTGAGCAGGAACGAGGAAGAGTCCTTTATTTGGTGATTCCTTGCTATAATGAGGAAGAAGTGCTGCCGGAAACCTCAAAACGGTTAACGGCAAAGCTCGGCGCAATGATTGAGATGGGTTTGATTTCTCAGGATAGCAAAATAGTATTTGTCAACGATGGCTCAAAAGACCATACTTGGCAGCTTATCCGGCAGTATCACGAGGAAAATCCGATGATTCAAGGAATCAATCTTTCTCGCAACAAGGGCCATCAAAGTGCTTTGCTGGCGGGCTTGATGACAGTAAAGGAATACTGCGACATGGCGATCTCAATGGATGCGGATTTACAGGATGATGTGGACGCTATCGAACAGTTTGTAGAAAAGTACTATGAAGGCTGCGAAGTGGTCTATGGCGTGCGCAGTGAACGGAAAACAGATTCTTTTTTCAAAAGGGCTTCCGCGCAGAGCTTTTATAAGCTGATGCTGCATATGGGCGTTGAGATTGTCTATAATCATGCGGATTACCGTTTGATGAGCCGTCGCGCTTTGGACGAGATGGAGGGCTTTAAGGAGGTCAACTTGTTCCTGCGGGGAATTGTGCCGTTGATCGGCTTTCAATCTGGTGTTGTTACCTATGAACGCCATGAACGGTTTGCCGGAGAGTCGAAATACCCTTTAAAAAAGATGCTCAATTTTGCTTTTGATGGGATTACATCGTTCAGTGTGAAGCCGATTCGAATGGTCACGACTCTGGGAATTATCATCTTTGCCATTAGTATTTTAATGCTGATTTATTTTTTGATAACCTGGTGTATCGGCTGGACTGTGCCTGGATGGACCTCTATCGTGGTTTCCGTTTGGGCCATTGGGGGACTACAGCTTTTGGCCATAGGGATAATTGGAGAATATATTGGAAAAATTTATATGGAAACAAAAGCGCGTCCTAAGTTTATTGTGCAGGAATATTTAAAGTGATGAAAAACAGCCGGGAGGATTCTCCCGGCTGTTTTTCATAAAATTTCAAAGGGGTCAAGCACAAAGCGGTTAAAGCTGGCATAGGATGAAGTAATGTTCATTTTTAGGAGGTAATTTCATGTTGGGTGCGTTTCTTGGGTATGCGTTAAGTAATCTGCTTTTTGTCATTCTTCATGTCACTGGATCTGGTTCGTTCCCAAGGCCTTTGACTGCTAAAGAGGAAAGGGAATACCTGGAGCGCTTCCAAAATGGAGATATGGAAGCCAGAAGCAAGCTAATTGAGCATAACCTCCGGCTGGTGGCTCATATTATTAAGAATGGATAAAGCAGAAGGAGAAATTACCGAATCATTGTGCTGATGTGTGCTTGTAGGGTTTCATAAGGGATAAAGCAAAAGGAAAAACTATGAATTTCCAGCGGACAAGCTGAATTTGGGCATCACAATAGAGTGGTAAATATTTACTAGGCTGTAGTGAATAGACCAGGAAGGATCATAGGAATTGATTAAAAAGCTTGTCCAATTCTTCAGATTAGGCAGAGGCTTTTTATGAATGAAAATTTTAAAGCTTAATATTTTGTATTAAGTTAAATAAAACATTTGCATTTTATTTAAAAGATCAACAAGCGCATAAAAATATAATTAGAATTTCTTGACAAATAGTCCGTGATGGTTGCAATACCAGAAAAAGGCACCATGGCCTCGACAAAAGAAGCTGGCCTGTGCGTCTCCCTCTGGATAGAGTTTCACGAAATCAAATCGGTTGTTTGTGCAATACGCTGCAAAAGATATATAATGATCTTTTGTCATGGAATGTTGAAAGGTAATCACATGTTCCTGGTCGATAACTTCACACGACGGCTGATGCTCGTCATCTGCGTCTTCGGCTTCCAATGGTGGAAGGGTAATTCCACAGCAGGAAACCATAGCTGGTCCGGTAGAATGTAGAATATTTCCGCATATCGGACAGATATACAAAGGTGATTTTAAAACATTTGCTGAACGATTGGTATTGACAATCTGCTCACCGGACAGCAATTCTGGGATAGAGACCTGTAAGGCACAGGCCAAAGGCTTGAGAAGTGAAATATCCGGAAATCCGCGTCCGGTTTCCCATTTGGATATTGTTTTGTCACTGACACACAGCTTTTCTGCTAGTTGAGATTGTGTTAGGCGTTGTTTTTCCCGAAGTGACTTAATGGTGGATCCTGTAACATAATGATTCATAGGAATATCCGCCTCCTTTCCATGATATTAGAATAGCATTGATAGTGAGAAAATACAATCTACGTACCGTAGAGCTATTACTGCCGTTTAAGAAGAATATTGATACCTGTCCGATTTTCATAACCTTGTAACCAAAAGACTTTTATAATTTTAATACTGTGTCTACCATTTTAAATAACACAGGTATTAGTGCAGGCAGCTGAATGATGAATTGTTTTGAAAACAAGCGAGTGGAGCCTCTCAGCAAGGCACTGAGAGGCTCCACTTTCTATGATCGGAGGAGGAAGTCTATAAAAATCAGATTTTTATAAATAAATAGTTTCACCAGTCTCACTGCTGCGGCGGATAGCGTCTATCATGAAAATACTGATGGCAGCGTCATCGGTATGCACGTAATCCTGGCTGTCAGAAGAAACCGCTTGATAAAATTGCTGAATCAATGCGCTGTGGCTGTTTCCATAGTAAGCTTTTCCAATGGAGGGTTTGCTGTTTTCTGCTAAGAGCATCGGCTGTCCCCCATGAGAAGGAAGCTTCCATAGTTTTTCGTCATCCAGCAGGAAAGAGGCATTTTCACATCGCACCTTGATGCGGACGCTCTGATTTTCATAATTCGCCACGGTGGCGGTGAAAAAACCTTGGATGCCGTTTTGAAAAACAATTTTAGCGGAAGCGGTATCCTCCACTTCCAGGCCATAATCTAAGAGGTGTCCGATTACGCCCCGGATCGAAAGAATTTTGCCGGGAACCAGATGCTGCATCAGATCAAGAGTGTGAATGGCCTGGTTCATCATGCAGCCGCCGCCGGCAGTGTCCATTTTCCCACGCCAGGGCTTCGCGTCATAGTAGGCCTTGCTCCTGGTCCAGGCAACAGAACCATAAATTGCGGTAACGGCGCCGCTGGCAGGAGCCTGGAGTTCTTTCCGCAGCACCTGAATCGTGGGATTCAGCCTGTTTTGAAAGCAGACCCCAACCTTGACTTGGAATGTGGATTCCAGTTCCGTGAATTTTTTCGCTTCCTCTATGTTCATCGCCAGGGGCTTTTCTGTGAGTACATGGCAGCCTGCCCGGGCGGCATCCAGAGCTGCTGGATAATGAAGATAGTGGGGCAGACAGATATGGACGCAGTCAGGATGGATGGCCTCCAGCATTTCCCGGTAGTCGGTGAAAAAAGGAAGTTTCGTATCCTGAGGGCGCAGAGCCTGGTCAATATCGCATACTGCAGCAAGCTGAGCGCCGGGCAGCCCCTTTATGGCTTTCACGTGAACAGGACCAATATCTCCCAGGCCGATGACCGCGGATCGCAGCATCTGAATTCCCCCTAACACAATTTTCAAAGTGAAGCTTTTATCCCTTTACAGCGCCTGAGGTCAAACCTTCGATGAGCCATTTCTGGACCAAAGCGAATAGAATCACTACGGGAATCGTTACAACTACGCCCATAGCCATAATACCGCCCCAGTTGATGGCACCGATGCTTCCGATCAACTCGTTAATAATCAGCTGTACCGTCTTTGCCTGATCGGAGCTAGTCAAAATCAGAGCGTATTGATAGTCGTTCCAGGCGAGGATAAAGGAATAGATGGTAATGGCGACCAATCCGCCCTTTGCAAGCGGAAGAATAATATTCCAGAAGGTTCTTACCCGGCTGCATCCATCAATAGCGGCCGCTTCCTCCAGTTCCATGGCAATTCCTTTAAAGAAGCCGCTCATCATCCAAACGCAGACAGGAATGGTACCAGTAAGATAGATGCAGACCAGACCGAGTTTAGTGTTCAGAATATGCATGGCGCTGGCCATTTTGTACCAAGGAATCATGATCACAGGGCCTTGGAACATCTGGGCGATCATTAAGAATACGATAATCGCGTTGATGCCCCAATAATTTTTTCTGCCAATGGCGTAGCCGCCTGTAGCCGCGAAAAACATGGTGATAATTGCGGTAAGGGCGGCTGTAAAGAGAGAGTTGCCCAGATAGAGCAGCAGTTTGTTCTGATCATTGAAAGCATAGATATAGGAGTCGATTGTCGGATTGATGGGGAGAATGTGCAGCTCCGAGGAAAAAATCTCCTCATTCGGCTTAAAGGTACAGAGAACAAGCCAGATCATTGGAAAGAGAATGATGAACATGACAATGGCAAGACCTATGTAAAAAAAGAGATTTGCGACCGGTTTTCTTTTCTTAGTCATATCATCACAGCCTTTCTGTATATTTCCGGTAGAACTTTAGATAAATAATAATGAAAATGGTCATGACCAGCATGGCCACCACGGCTACCGCTGAACCAACGCCCATTTCGAAGCTTCGGAAAGCTTTCATATATATGTAAACCGGCAGGATACTGGTAGTATAGCCGGGACCGCCCGAAGTCATAGTCCAAATAGTCTCGAATTTTGTCCAGGTGGCAACCATGCTGGTCAGCGCAGTTACCATAATTACCGGAGACAGCAGAGGCAGTGTAATGTGCCAGAAGCGGCGGAAGGGTCCTGCGCCATCCACATAAGCGGCCTCATACAGGTCTCCCGGAATTCCCTGAAGCCCCGCTAGGAACATCAGCGTAGCGTATGGGATTCCTTTCCAGGTAGAGACGATCAGCAGACAGATCCATACTGTACTGGAATCGGCCAGCCAAACAATATCGGTTCCCAGAAGCTGGTTGAAAAGCCCGTAATTACCTTCAAACATCCAGCGCCATATTAATCCGGCGATTACCATGGGGGTGACCCAAGGGACCATCATCAACCCGCGCCAGAGGCCCCGCGCCCGCATTTTTTGGTTCAGCAGAACGGAGATCGGAATAGCGAAGAAATATTGCAGTACAGTGGAACCGAGCACCCAGAAAACGCTGTTCCGGAACAGGGTCCAGAAGTTGGAATCCTGCGTAAACAGCCGGGTATAGTTTGCGAAGCCAACATATCCGCCGCTGCTTTGGTCGGTAAGAAGCCAATTGGTAAAGCTGATACGGACTGTTTCAATGATAGGATAGATTTGAAAAATTAGTAAATAAAGTAGGGTTGGAAGAATCATTAAGTAAAAGAAATAATTCTGCTTTAAGGACAAACGTGAAGAACGTTTTTCCTTTTTCATAAGTGAACCCTCCGATCGTGCGGTAATAAGAAGAGGGTGACACACAGTCCGTGCGAAATCGACGTGTTCACCCCTGCGGTTTTCTTGTTATAGTCAGCCGCCCCCCCTTTGAGGACGGCTGACTATAGAAAATGCAATTTAAGCAGTTTGCGCCTTGATTTCGTCGATGCCTTGCTTAATTTCGTTATAGCAGGTCTCCGCGTCGATTTCGCCGTTGGTCAGTTTTACCATTGCGCCCTGAACAACCTTTTCCATAGAAGGCTGGTTGGTGATGATAGGAGCCATGATGCCGTACTGCTCATTGGCGTCTCTGAATTCTCCCACCAGAGAAATATGCTTGGAAGCGACATCCTCGCCGTAAATATCAACCGCGAAGCTCTCAAGAGTATCGTCAGAAACATAATCGACGGCAGGATAGTTCATGGAGGCTGCAATCTTGCCCAGGATAGGCTCGGACAAAGCAACTTCAATGTACTTGAAGCCAAGGTCTTTCTGACTGGAGCCAGCGATCAGGGCATAGCCTCCGGCGGTGGTCATAACCTGGGTTTCGTCAGCGGAAGGACCAGCCGGGAATGCGAAGGCGTGGGTCCAATCCATGGCCTCGTCACCATGGGAAATCAGGTTGCCGGTGAAGAAGGAGCCGGTATGCATAATGGCGATATTACCCTCATTCCAGGCCTGGAACAGCTCAGGATACTGCCAAGCGGACTGAGCCTCCGGCATATAAGCGGCCATGTCGGCAAAGAGTTGCAAGGTTTCGATATAAGCGTCTTTGGTTTCTTCAGAGGTATCGTCGGGCTGGAATCCGTTGGAGAGGGCTACCATTTCCAGATCGCGGAAGCTGAAGCGGCCCTCGCCGCCGTTTGCCATGGCATAGCCGTACTTTCCATCCATGCTGCCGATGGTCTCTACCGCCGCCAGAACGTCATCCCAGGTTTCAAAGGTTGTGGGATCAATACCGGCCTCGTCGCAGAGATCCTTGTTGTAGATGTGAGCATAGGTGCAGAGTACATGGGGAAGACCGTAGAGTACGCCGTCATAGGTCTTATAATCTAAGCCTACCTGGTTGAAGTTTTCAAGAGAAAGGATGTCGCTCTTTTCCAAATAAGGCTCAATCGGCTCCAGAGCGCCGGCTCTGACAGCGTTTTCTACTTCGTTGATCTGCGTGACATCGGGGTAGTCGTTGGCCTGATCCATTACCAGAAGCTTTGCATCCAGATCGGTCCAGGACAGGAAGTTGTATTCCACTGTGGCATTGGGATACTGTTCCTCAAATGCGGCCTTCAGATCGTTGGCGACTTCCTTTTCAATGTCCGTGGTGCCAGGATAGAGGACACGCAGCGTGCCGGACCAATCCTCGTTGCTGGGCTCCTCGGAGGAGCCGTCCTCAGAAGCGGGAGACGCCGCAGAGCTGCCGTCATCCGCGGTGGAAGAAGTGCTGCCGTCGTTACAGCCGGCAAACACTGTGGCCGTCATAGCGGCTGCCAGAATGAGTGCAAGAACCTTTTTCATCTTAATACCTCCTAAAAATAAAGATTAAAATATTGACTTTCAGGATAAACCTTATCCCTATCGAAACAGAATCGGCGGCCGTTCCAAGCCGAGGCTCCCGTTCCGTTATGTCTAGTTCCAGATGCTGAAGCCGCCGTCTACCACGATATTCGCGCCGGTCATGTAATCGCTCGCCGGGCTGGCCAGCAGTAAGGCTGCGCCTTTGATGTCAATTCCAAAGCGTCCCATCCGTCCCAGAGGAACCTTATCCCGATAGGCCTGGGAATATCCCTCCGGCTGATCGCCTTTGTCGAAAGCTCCGGGAGAGATACAGTTTACATAAACTCCGTACTGGGACATAACGGCGGCCAGATCAATGGTGTAGCCTACAACGCCGCCCTTTGCGGCAGCATAATCCACCGGCTGCTCCATTTTATTATGAAGATGGTAGGTACGCCGGTCTCTGGCGAGAAAAGCAGAAATGGAAGCGATATTGATGATTTTGCCGCAGCCGGCCTTGGCCATCATAGCTCCCACAGCCTTGGAACAGAAGACCGAGCCGGTCAGATTGATATCGATCAGGTTCTGAATATCGGCGGGATCCCGCTTTAAGAAGTCTCCCTCGGTTTTGCCGGAACCGCCGCCCGCGTTGTTGACAAGAATGTCAATGTGACCTTTCCACGCTAGAGCAGCGTCGGCCATTTTCTGAACATTTTCATATTTCCGCTGGTCCAAAGGCAGAGCCAGGGTATCCACATGGTACTTTTCTCCGATCTGTGCCGCGGTTTCCCGAATGGAGTCCACGTTCCGGGAGGTGATTATCACATCGGCTCCTGCTTCCGCGAAGGCGCATGCGATATCGTAGCCCAGCCAAGCGTGAGCGCCTGTTACAATGGCTACTTTGCCATCCAGCCGGAACAGCTCGAAAACACTTCTGTCCATACAGTTTCTCCTCCTATCCTTATTGATTATTATTTTTTATGAAAAGGATAAATGTTTGATTTGGTGTGAGAAAGAAGCGTTACAGACCTTTAAACAAACGGATTTTTTCCAGGGCCAGCTGATAGCCGGCTTCCTTCGAAGGCCCAAACAGGTTAGGAATGGTGTACTTAAAGTCCTGCGGCGCCTGGGTCTTGATATAGGTTTTACCAAAAGCGGCCACCAGCTCGGTGCAGATGTTCACCTTGGCGATACCGTGCTTAACGGCCTCCTGGACATCCTTTTCCGGCGTGCCGGAGCCGCCATGGAGCACCAGGGGAATGGAAACCTCTTTTGTAATGTCGATCAGCCTTTGAATATTGATCTTAGGAGTAAAGGTATAGAAACCGTGAGCGGTGCCGATAGCAACAGCCAAAGCATCTACGCCGGTCTGCTCCACGAAGCGAGCCGCTTCTTTAGGATCGGTCTGGTTCGCTTCCTCTTCAGAAACATTGACAGTTCCCTCATTGCCGGAAAGCTTGCCCAGCTCCGCTTCTACCGTAACGCCGGTGCGGGAGGCGATTTCCACCACCTTGCGCGTGATTTTTACGTTTTCCTCAAAGGGAAGCATAGAGGCGTCGATCATTACGGAAGTGAACCCAGCATTGATAGCCTCGCAGATAAAATCGTAATCGGTGGCGTGGTCCAGATGCAAAGCGACCGGCACCTTGGCGTCGGCAGCGGCGATCTGAGCAATTTGGGCTAAATACTTGACGCCGTCACAGAAATCGCATTCGATTTTTCCGGCCTGTAGAATCACGGGCACATTTTCTGTTTCCGCCGCATGGATAATCGCCTGGGCGGAATCCAGGGACCAGAATTCAAAGGCACCTACCGCGTATTTTTCCTTCTGGGCGGTAACCAGAAGCTCTTTCATTGTTGTTAAAGCCATGGGAACGTCTCTCCTTATAAAATTTTGTGGGATTCCCGCAGGATCTCCACACATTGCTTGGCGTAATCCTCAATCCAGCCGGGAAGCTCGCCTTCGTGGGGCATAGAGGTGTTTTCACAGATGCCGCGCGATTTCAACGCCAAACCCAGCAGCCGAAACAGCGTGGAGGTCTGGGGCCGCCTGCTCATACATTCCGTGACGCAGTCCTGAAGCCGGGTGATATAAGCTTGAATTTCAGAAACCTTTTTCTGGTTGCCAGCCTGAGCATACTCCCACAGCCTGACAAAGGGAAGCGGATCAATTTGGATCAGGCTGACCACAAAGCCCGAAGCGCCGGAAAGCAAGCTTTCTCCTAAGAGAACTTCCTTGCCCTGAAATACATAAAGGTCATCCCGGGCCTTGAAGTGATCCAACAGGGATAAAAAGCGTTCTCTATCACCGCTGGAGTCCTTGATGCCTACTACGTTTTCGTGCTGGACCAAATCGGAGATCAGGCCTTCATCCAGCTTGACACCGGTGAAATCAGGAATATCGTAGACCAATACCGGCAGAGGGCTTTGGTCGATAAAGCGTAAAAAGATATTTTTGATTTCCTCCTGGGAGTAATCGAAATATCCGGGAGCGGTCATTACGGCGATATCGGCGCCGGCATCCGCCATCGCTTTAGCATTTTCCAGCATATCATTGAGCCCGCTCGCCATAACGCCGGCGAAAATCGTGGTATCCTCTTTTTTCGCGCTGACAGCGGCCCTGCAGATTTTGATTCGGTCCTCCCGGCCGAACCAAGGGCCTCTGCCGGTGCTGCCTAAAGCGAAGATACCCTTGCAGCCGAGGCCGGTCATCTCATTGCATACGGAAATCAAGCCTTGCGTGTCCACCTGCCCCTGGCTGTCGCAAGGAGTCACCACCGGGACTAAAATGCCAAACTTTTTCATACGCATCCCACCTTTTCCTTGTTTAATGTAAAAAACTGTTTCTCTATTCTATCTATATTTCCGCCTGCTCTGCTAAGCTTTGCAGAAGTGAAAGAGACTGCCGCATTTCGGACAGAGGCTGCCGGTAATCAGCGGTTTCTATGCTAAGTGCTCCGCGGTAACCGATCTGTTTTAACGCCTTGATAAAATAAGCTTGAATTTCCTGGTCGTATTCCAGGGGAAGGCTTCTGCCTACCAGCGCCGCTGTGTGCGTGTGATAAAGATCATCCCCGGCGGCTAGAATACTGCTCATGCCTTCCTTTTCTACCTGCATGTGGAAATAATCAGCCAGGGCCTTTACATACGGGTGATTGATTTTCCTGGCCAGAGCCACCCCTTCGATCACGGTTTTCATCAGGTTGGTTTCCGTTCCATTGATAGGCTCCAGCACGATTACCACGTCATGCTTGGCAGCGATCTCTCCGGCCATACGGCCAAACTCCTCAAACTGCCTCCAGGCTTTTTCCATGGGGAAGCCGCCTGGAACGTTTCTTGCCCCGCAGCTGCCGAGGACTACCGCCCGGTTTCCAAGCCTTTGTGCCCGTGACAGGGCTGTTTCGCAGTAGGCTGCGGCGGTTTTCAGATTTACATCGTTTCCGGTGACCCGGACGCTTTTGGGAAGAAACATATTGCTGGCGAGGCAAGGAAGATTTTCCGATTTTAACTGGGCAAGGATTTTCTCAAAGGATTGATCGGTTTCCGCTGCTATGGAGCACAGCGGCAGTTCTATGTAATCGAATCCGGCTTCTTTCACCTCCCTGATATAACAGGCAGGCGCGCAATAACCGATTTTCATGTCAAACGCCCCCTTTTCGTTTAAACGGATTTGATTGGGGACGCTTCAATCTTTTCTTGAAGCAGCTTCCAGTACAGATCTGCGTCGATGGGAAATTCAATTGTGGAATCCGTCCAGGAGGACAGGTTCACGGCATTAATCAGAGACAGGGCGTTGATTCCCTCCGGACCGGGAGCGATCAGTTTCTCACCGTTGAGAATGGCGTTGATGACATTTTGGATAATGCCCTTGTGTGCCGTTTCTTCTCCCTCAGGACGAATCACGCGCCGATTGCAGGCGGGACGGTCGAAGCCGGTGCCGTGGTTTTCCGCTTCCGAACGGCTGAACGCAGGCTCGGCAATGACATTTTCATCAAAAATGAAGGAATCGCCGCCCTCGTAAACCAGCCGGCCCATATCGCAGGAAACCTCTAGGCGGTTGGTGCCGGGGGATTCGCCGGTGGAAGCCAGCAGCGTGCCGGTAAAGCCCTTTTCGTATTCCATAAAGACGGAAACGTCATCCTCGACCTCGATCTGATGATATTTGCCGCAGATGGATTTGGCCCAGAGCCGTTCCGGCATACCGAAAATCCAATACAAAAGATCCATATTGTGGGGACATTGATTGATCAGCATCCCACTGCCCTCGCCGGCCCAGGTGGCTCGCCAGCCGCCCAGATTGTAATAGGCCTGGGAGCGGTACCAGTCGGTGCAGATCCAAACATAACGTTTCAGAGCACCGAGCTCTCCGCTATGAACCATATCCCGGATTTTCCGGAACACCGGATTGGTACGCTGGTTATGCATCATGGAGAATACCCGGTCGGAGCCCTCCGCAGCCTCAAGCAGCTCGCCTACGTTTTTTGTATAAACGCCGATAGGCTTATCGCAGATCAAATGCTTTCCAGACTTTAAGGCGGCGATACTGATGGGAACATGGTCATAATGAGGCGTGGTAACAAACACGGCGTCGATCTCCGGATCGGCCAGCAGACTGTCGCTGTCGCTGTAATAGCGGAACAGCCCGCCGTACTGCTTTTGAAATTTGGAAAGAACCTTGGGGTCCCGGTCGCAGATTGCAACCAATCTTCCGTTTTTCAGCTCATGATTCACGAAAAAACCAAGGTATTTGCTGCCTTGGATTCCTACGCCAATGATACCGAATCGAACTTCTTGCATAGGTTTCACAGCCTCCGATTTATTATTTTGTTTTAATTATACATACCACTTTTTGAAAAGTCAACCTATTTTATAAAAATAGTCGGACTATTTTTATATAAACCTGGATTTATAGAAATAAAAACCAGTCTAATTTTGCGGTAAATTCTCGTTTAAACACACCGTACAATAAAATATTTTTCTCTCCGCTTTCTTAAAAATTCCAAAATAAAATTCTTGAAAAAGCGCTTAAATTCTAGAAATATTCAGCTTTTTTAGAAAATTTAACTTTTTGAGCCAATGGGTTGGATTTCTATAGCTTGACATTGCGGTTGGTTTCGGCGTATAATGATTTCAATATAAAAAATCGGTCCGATTTAATTTTTCCTTTTTAAATTTGACCGATTCCCGTTGGCCGATGATAAGGTTTCGCTCCAAATAATTGATAATGGAGAGACAAAGAATGAAAAAGAAGCAGTACCGCTATTTACAAGTGAAAAAAGAACTGTTTGACTACATTCAGGGGCTTCCCGACCAGACCAGGATTCCGCCCAGAACAGAGCTGGTGGAACGGTTTCACGTTACCCGCACTACAGTGGACAGGGCTATTTCGGAGTTAATCGGCAAGGGCTATTTAACTTCAAAAATCGGCAGCGGAACCTATGTGGTAAAAGGCAAGACCAGCCCCCTGGAGCCAAACCAATCCATCGATAATTGGGGACTGATCCTGCCCAATATCGCTAAAGATTCCTACCCTGAGCTGGTCCGGGCGGTGGAGGATGTTTGTTGTGCCTCCATGATTAATCTTATTATCTGTAATACCGACAACGACAGTCAAAAGGAATACAGGTATATGCAGAAGCTGATGAATTCCAATGTTTCCGGGATTATTATCGTACCTACGGTAAATAACGTTCTGCTGGACGGCTACCGGGAGCTGAAGGATCATGGAATCAAATATGTTTTCTGCAACCGGCGGGTCGAAGGCTTAAACGCTCCAAAGGTAGTGGGGAATGACTTTTACGGCTCCAATTTGGTGACTAAATATTTGCTGAGCAAAGGGTGGAAAAAACCGGCGTATATCTCCGTGCCCTATTATTCCACCTCGGAACAGCGGTGTATTGGCTACCAAAGCGCCTTGTGTGAAAACAATATCCCGCTGCGGGAGGAATATGTTATCTTTTCGGAAACCGCTGGGAAAAGCCACAAAAAGCGGGGCTATGAAATGATGAAGCAGCTACTGGCCTTGCCGGAGCCGCCGGATTCGGTGGTTTGCTTCAACGATATGCTTGCAGTTGGAGTATATCAGGCGCTGGAGGAAGCCGGCCTAATGCCTGGAAAGGATATTGGAGTGGTAGGCTACGACAACACTCACATTTCTGCGGAGCTGCCGGTCAGGCTGACGACGGTTCGCTTTCCTTCCTATGAGATCGGTAAAAAAGCCTCCGAGATTTTATTGGATATGGTCAACGGCGTAGAGTATAAGGAAAACCATACAGTAATTTTCCAACCGGAGCTGATTATACGGGACAGCTGCTGAAAAGCTGACGGCTATCATAAATTTTCATGGTGCTCATTTCGATCCAATTGGCTCAATTCAAGCCTAATTGTTCAACAAAAGCGCTGGAAGAGAGAAATCTCTTCCAGCGCTTTTGTTTTGGAAAGATTAATCTTGAAAACTCGGCAGGGCATCTGAGAAAAGTGTAGGAAAAACGCGCTTCCGGGATTTCTGGCAATCGGTCACCCGGCTGAAAAGCAATGATCTGTCACAATTTGGCTGCTGATGGCGCCGCTGTGCAGCCGGCGGCAACGGCAGGCTGACAATATGGTAAAAGCTCAGGAGTCCAAGCTTATGGGACAGTATTCGCAGGCAAAAAGGTCTGCTTTTAAAAGGCTGAAGGACAAGCTGAGTTGGGGCGGTGAATAAATTTTAAGAAAAATTATCAGACTGCTTGAAATTAATGGTACAATCTGCTATACTAATTTCAAAATAAACGGTCTAATTATAAATTGGACTGATCTTTTTTAATTATATTTTGGAGGTGCATCTTAGTTGGAGAAGCTATTTGAACGGCCGATATTTTTTGAGCGAAATCGTGTTTTCCGCATTTATAAGGGCGGGCTGCTGTTCCACGATTTCTTCGGTGACGAGGCGAAGGATGGCAACTATCCGGAGGAATGGGTGGCTTCGTCAGTGCGGGCGATGAACCTGGACAGCACGAACGAGAAGGAGGGCATTTCTAAAATCAAGGGAACGGAGCTTTATCTGGATGAAGCTTTAGAAAAGTATCCTCGGGAAATTCTCGGAGACTGCCCCAAATGGGACGTGCTGGTAAAGCTGCTGGACAGTGGGATCCGGCTGCCAATGCAGTGCCATCCTGACCGGGAGTTTGCCAAAAGGTATTTCCACAGCGAGTACGGAAAGGCGGAAATGTGGATCGTTGTTGCAACCCGGGAAAACGCGAAGCTGTTTTTGGGCTTTAATAAAAAGATGAATCAGGAAGAATTTACCAAGCTGGTGGAGCGGAGCCTGACGGAAAAGGAGTGTATGACCGAATGTGTGAATGAGATTCCTGTGAAAAAGGGCGACGCCTATTTGATTCCCGGCAGAACCATTCATGCTATTGGCTACGGATGCCTGATTTTAGAAATCCAGGAACCTTCCGATCTCTCGGTATGCCCGGAATACTGGTGCGGCGACAGAAGAAGCGCTCCCTATGAGATGTATATGGATCTGGAGCCGGAAATTGCCCTGAAATGCTTTGATTATACGCTCTATGGAGATGCACCGGTCAATATGGCAAGAAAACTTCCGAGAGTAAAGGAGAGAACAGAGCATACTTTGCAGGAAATTATCGTAAACAAGGAAGATACTCCGTTTTTTGCCGTGAATCGTGTAGAGGTCAACGGCGGAACTTTAAGCCTGACGGATTCTCCGGCGGTTTATGTCATCACCGAAGGGGAGGGCGTGTTACATATGAAGGACGGATATGAAAAAAGGATCTCCAAGGGAGACTATTTTCTGCTTCCCCGGTGTCTGGAAGGCTTGTGCGGCCTAGAGGCTTCGAAGCATTTGGAAGCCTATGTGTGTATGCCTCCCATGTAAGGCTTCCGAAAACCAGCGGCCCGCATGCGCAGGAGGCGCGGCCGGCGGCTTTCCTTTGGCAGGCCGGCGGAAACAGCCGTGGATTTCAGGCCGGCGGTCCTTTCGGGTCCCGCCAAGCGCAGGTGCGTTAAAAGCGGTGACTGCAGCACGGCGGCTGGGAGAAACGGGAGGAAAACACAGCCGTAGGCCTGAAAGCTATTTAAAAATGTTTCAGGCCTGGAACAGGCTCCAGACGGCAAACGGTCTCATTGGAATGCGGGAGAACGCAAAAACAAAAATTCCCGACGGAAAAGGAAAGTTTTTAGAAAGTAGGAAAACCCATAAAATAAAAGGCTCCGGAGTGGGCCTTGCAAAGGAGGCGAAATTTTACCTGGCTTCGGCAGAAGGCTCACAAAAATTTTTATGTTGGCAGAAAAAGGAGATGCTTTATGAAGCTTACGAAGGAACAGGAGGATATCCTGAACGGTAAAGAGGGCGAATTTAAACAGGGGCTCATGAGGCTGCTGGTGGATTGGGGTACCGCTATGAAAGCGGAGAGAATGGTTCCGGTTACCAATGTGCAGCCCAATAATTTGAACATCCCCGGCAGCAACCTGGCCGATACCTACAAAAGCCTTGATGATATTATGGCAGGAGTGCTGGATCAATGTTCTTATTGTGCGAAGGTAAAGGCCACTACCCATATCAGCACCTGTAATATTGAGCTGCCTGGACTGGATTCCAAAATCCCGGCGTACGCGAAAAAAATGATCGACGCTACCAGGCCCAACGGATTGGTGCTGACCTGGAGCTGTACCCCTTACCTGATCAGCAACGTTCCAATGCCCGGCGAGCGCTGCTGCTGGACGGAATCTCACGCCGTGATCTTTATTAATTCCATGCTGGGAGCCAGATCTACCCGAAACGGCGCGGAATCCTCCTATGCGGCCGCGATTTTGGGGATTGCTCCGGAGTTCGGCGTGATGCTGGATGAGGGCAGAAAAGGGAATCTGATCATTGACATTCAAACAGAACTTGAGGATCCCATTGAGTGGGGCGCCCTGGGCTATTTTATCGGAAAAAAAGCGGATCTGCGGATTCCTGTAATCACCGGAGGCCATCCAATCTCCATTGAGGCGGCCCAGCAGCTTTGCTCGGCTATGGCATCCTCCGGCGGCGTCACCATGTTCCATATGGTGGGAGTCACCCCGGAGGCGCGGACCCTGAAAGACGCGGTCGGCGACGTGATCCCGGAGGAACGCTATGTGTTCGGTAAAAAAGAGCTTGAGGAAACCATCGAAAGCCTGCGGGAATTCCATGACGAGAAGGTTGATTTCGTCTATTTGGGCTGTCCTCATACGACGCTGTACAAAATTGCTAAAATCTCTCAAATGCTGGAGGGAAAGAAAATCCATAAGGATGTCTATTTTGAACTGTATACTCAATATGGTATTCGTGAAAACGCGAGAAGGCTGGGTTATATCGATGTGATCGAAAAAGCGGGCGGTAAGGTATATGTGGACACCTGCTCCTGCAATATGGACTATTTAAACAATCGTACCATGCTGACAGATTCTGTCAAACAAGCCCATTACGCCAGAGGAACCATTAACAGCCGGGCCGCTCTGGAGACTACGGAGAATTGTGTGAAAGCTGCAATAGAGGGTAGGTGGTCTGCGAAATGAAAAAGACAATTATTAAAGCGAGATGCATCTCTCCGGGCGTCGCGGAGGGCGAGGCGCTGGTGAGCAAGAGCAGAATTTCCTTCTGGGGCGGCGCCGACGTTATGAAGGGAATTTTTACGGAAAGAGGCCATGAGCTGGAAAATTGCTCCTTTAAGGATAAGATTCTGGTGTTTCAGTCCACGAAAGGTTCTTCCGGAACCAGCGGTATGCTGAAATGGAGCAAAATTAACGGCGTGGCTCCCAGAGCCTTTATCAATTCCGATCTGGATGCCTTGGCGGTGCTGAGCTGCGTCGCCTGCAAATTTCCTATGGTTGCCGAGCCGGAGGAGGATGTGTTCTCCATCATCAAAACCGGGGATTGGGTCAAGGTTGATGCGACCAACGGGATCATAGAGGTAACCCATAAGGAATAGAGGAAAATGAACCTGCCCGGCCTTGAAAACCGGAGCAGAACTGACTGAGGCCGCGTAATGCATAAAGAATGAAGGCCTCCGGCCTGCGAAAAAGCCGGAAAATGTGTATAGAGGCTGTGCGGCAAAGCCGGGCGCGAAAAACTAGAAGGAAATCGAACCGATGCCATAGGAAAGAACGGGAGGGATTTTATGCGGAACGATCAGGCGATAAAGTTTAAGAACCTGAAAAGAGGGCAGTTTCTTCATTCCAACTTTCTCTATACCGATTATACCTTGGATTATACCTTGGCTTCTCTGGAACGCATTGGCGCCAAAAAACTGGAATTCTACGGCGCGGAACCGCATTTGTGCTTTTACGATTTGACCTACGGGGATATGGCGGGATTCAAGCGGAAGCTGGATCGTCACGGCCTTAGTATCGTGGAGATCAATCCAGAATGCTGCACCTATCCCAACAATCTGGCTTCCAAGGATCCTGTCACCCGCCTTCGTTCCTTCCGATACTTTGAAAATGTGATTCATACGGCGGGAGTGATCGGGGCAGCCACAGTGGTAATGTGTCCAGGAAGCGCCCGAAAGGATGAAGATCCGGAGGAAGCGTGGAAGCTGGCGGCAGATTCCATGAGCAGGCTCGCTGATATCGCGGAAACGGAAGGAATCACCATTGTGATGGAGGCGACCACCCGGAATTATACGGTGACCACGGATCATAGAAGGATGAAGCGGTTCCTGGACGCCTGCGGGAAAGATAACCTGGGAGTTGTGGTGGATCTAATGTGCCTGGCCCAAACCGGCGAGACGGCGCAGGATGCCTATGACGCCTGTGGCAAAGACAAGATCCGTTCCGTCCATTATAGAGACGGGGCGCTTCTCGAAACGGGCTCATGGGCCAACCGTGTCCCGGGAGAAGGCACCCTGAGCCTGGACGCCGACCTACAGGTATTCGATGAGCAGGAGTATCAGGGCTATTTCGGAAGTGAAATCCGCTGGAGTACGGACCCGGATCTGAATACGCCGGAACTGGTCTGCAAAAAAATTCAGGATTGGATTGATCTGCATTTTTGAGAGGCAGTGACTGGTTTTACCACATTGGCAACTGCCATGCCTGTGAAAAAGCTGCTGACAGGGGCTTTTCCTGAAAGGGTAAGGCCCCTGCCCTTTAGCGCTTGGATTTTGTGAGAAACAGATCTCTGAAGCAATAGGAAGGGGCACAGGCACCTTCTATTGAGCGTAGGACTATAGGAACCATTAGCCGTTTGAAGGAGGAACCGGCGGCTTTTTGTCTCCGGCATGTCAGCCTGGAAAGCCGGATTTCACAAGACGGCTAAGCAATAGAGAAATAAACGGCTGGCGCTCTGTGTGGCATGACGGCTCTTAAATGAAAGAATAAAGAAAACCGGTCCGGACAACCGGCCGAAAGACCCAGCAGATAGGAGGAGTTTCTGATGATCAAGCTATATACGGATGTTTTGGTTGTGGGCGGCGGGGCAGCCGGCTTAAAAGCGGCGCTGACCGCGGCGGACCGGGGCGTCCAGGTTATCCTGGCGGTGAATTATCCCTACAGCGGATCCACATTTTATGCCAATTCCCCGGAATGGGGGCTCACCTGCGCCCGAGATGAGGCAGACGTAGAGGCGCTTTATCAGGATATTATCCATGCCTCCCACGGCTGTCTGAATCCGGTGCTGGCGCGCCGGATGGCAGAGGAATCCCGACAGGGCTTCGAGGAACTGAAGGGCTACGGCCTGGAGTTTACAAACAGTAAGGATATCGGTATGGTGAGCTGCTTTGGCAAGACAGCGAGAGGCGGAGTGCTGAATGATTTAAACCAGGCGGTAGACGCTTATCAAGAGCAGATTGAGGCTCGGCCCAAACTCAAGGTGGTATCCGGGATTACCGCTTTTACTCTGGTGATGAAGGAAGGCGCCTGCCGGGGCGTGATCGGCTTTCAAAAGGACGGAGAGATCACAGTCCTCTTGGCTTCAGCTACTGTTCTGGCCTGCGGTGGCGGGGAAAACCTATATCAGTATTCCTATGCGGTAGGGCCCTTAAACGGAAGCGCTTACGCTATGGCGGCCCGCCATGGCGCGAGAATCGTAAATTTGGAATTTGTCCAGTTCATCAACGCCACGCTGGAGCCGGCAGGAGGACTCAACTACTTTCAAGGGGCGTTTGCCGCCGCGAAAAGCTTTACCAACCGCTCAGGGGAGCGATTTTTGGAAAAATATCTTCCCAGGGGCTGCACTGCGGAGGAATGTATGAAGCTTCGCAGCTCCCACGGCCCGTTTTCCTCTGAAGATGTTTCCAAATATTTCGATATTGCGGTAGCCGCGGAAGGCGGGGCTGTGATCGTCAGCGACCTGAAAAAGCTGGAGGCGCCTGAGTTTACCTCCTGGAAAAAATTTCTCACCGGCTCCCACTATCCCTTTGATACGCCGATGACGATTTATCCCCACGCCCATGCCTTCAACGGCGGGATTTTGGCGGGAAACGATATTATTACGGATATCCCCGGCCTGTACGCAGCCGGAGAATCCATGGGTGGCTGCCACGGCGCCAACCGTATGGGAGGAAACGCTATCATGGCGGCCCAGGTATTTGGAAAGCTTTCCGCCAACGCGGCGGCAGATTACGCGAAAGCAAGGGGAAATACCGACGACGTGACCAGTGAGGAAAGCCTTGCGATGATCGAGCAGGCCTGCTATTCTAAGGAGAGACAGGGAAAAATGCCTCCCGAAAAGGCTATGGAGGCCGTTCAAAAAATCGTCCAAAAAGCAGCGTTCCTGGAAAGAACGGAAGAAAAGCTTAACGAGGGTATCCGTAGTCTGGAACGGCTTCGGGAAGCGTACGCTCCTATGGCGTTTTTGGATACGCCTCAGGCGGCCTCCGCGTTTTCCACATACAATGCGGTCTGCTCCGCGCTTTTAATGCTGACCGCTATGCGGGAGCGCAGAGAAACCCGGGGTGCACATCTGCGTCTGGATTACCCTGAAAAAACAGACGGAAATATGCGATATGTAACTTTCCGGCCTTCGGGAGAGGTAGCCTTTGGCCCAGTAAGATGAAAGTAAATAAGGGCTAAAGAGTCTGAGAACGAAAAGCATAGTTTTAAATGCCGGCTTACGTCCGCCGCAAACAGGCAAAGCGGGCTAAAAAGGCGGAGTCATTAAAATGCGAAAGCATCAATAAGAGTCGGCCCAAAAACATAAGAAAATTGCTTGTCAATGTCTAGAAATGTTTTACGGGGCGCAAAACGGCTGAGAAGGAAGTGGTTTGTATTAAGATTCTGTGTGTCGGATTGATGGTTTGTGACTTAATGGTAAAACCAGTGACGGAGCAGGCGCTCCGAGAGGATACGTCCCCAGCGGAGATGATCCGTATGCAGGTAGGCGGCGACGCGTTTAATGTGGCGTCAAACTTGGCGGCGCTGGGAGTCGAAACAGCACTGTACAGCGCTGTAGGCCGGGATGCTTTCGGGGATTTTGCTTTGGCTTATGCAGAGAAGTTGGGTGTTCCTGCGCAGTGGATTCAAAAAACAGACAGCCCAACTTCCGTTACAGCCGTGCTGATCCATCCCGATGGGGAACGAAATTTTGTGGTGCAGAAAGGGGCAAGCCAGCAGCTTCGCGAGGAGGAAATCAGCGATGAATTATTAAAAGCTTATGATATGATCTATATTGGCAGCGCCTGCGGGCTTCCCGAATTGGAGGGAGAAAGCCTGACGCGTTTACTAAAAAGGGCTAAAGATTTGGGCCGGCTGACCGCTATGGATATTACGGGAGAGGCCTTGCAGGAGAAAGCTTCTCAGCTTCTGCCCGCTTTGGCGCTGTTGGATTATTTCCTTCCCAGCTCTTACGAAGCCATGGAGCTTTCTGGAGAAAAGACGCCGGAGGCTGCAGCGGCTTACTTTCATCGGCATGGTGTGCCGGTGGCGGTGATTAAATTGGGCAAACAGGGGGCCTTGCTTTCTGACGGCAGAAAGCAGAAAAGATTTTCCGCCTATGAGGGGCCGGTGATTGATACTACCGGCGCGGGAGATGCCTTTGTGTCCGGCTTTTTAGCTGGAATTAGCAGAGAAAAGGAGCTCTCGGATTGTGTAAGGCTGGGAAACGGTGCCGGAACCCTATGTGTTGGAAAAGTAGGCGCTTCCGGAACACTGCCGGCTTTTAAGGAATTATCAGCTTTTATTGGCAGCGACTGATTTACAGCAATATGAAAAGTACGCTTTATAGAAAGAAGCGGCGCGCAAAAACCGCCTTTCTGCATCACAGCAGAAGGGCGGTTTTTGTTTTGCGCTATTCGGTGAAACGCTTAACGGATCAAACACTAAAAACCCTGCCTGAACAGGGGTGCTCAAAAGAGAAAGCACATGATGCATAATTTTTTATGGTTAATAATTGACCATTGTTTGGCACCATCCAGCACCTTTTATGTCACAGCGGGTCTGCGGGTAGGAATGTATGAGGGTATAAAAGGGCGGATGCCTTTCAATAAGCTGTAAAGCATACACCAAGCTTCCATATATGATAAGATAGCGGGTATGATTCGCATCGGCCGGCTAACATCTTTTCATATTCATTTGCATATCCATTAATGGAGGTGAAAGGTTTTGGAGAGCGCGCAGCGAGAATTAGTCAATGTTCTGCTAAAGGTTATTTTTTCCCAGGGACTTATATCAAGAACTACCTATTCTGAAGCGATAAATTTAGTGTATTCTGTAATGGATTTTTCAGAGCTGTTACGGTATCCTGTGTGCTTAACAAAGGAGGCAAGAGCACATGAATGTACTCAAGATACGCAATGAAATGAGAAACGGAAAGTCAATCTTCGATATGCCGTTACGCGTAACTTTTTATGCAAGGGTTTCCACAGATAAGGACGAACAGCTGAACAGTCTGGAGAATCAGATACAATATTACACTGACTTGATTCAGTCGAAAGTAAGCTGGACCTATATTCCAGGATACATCGACGAGGGAATCAGTGGGACGAGTACAAAAAAGCGGGATAGCTTCCTTCAAATGATAGAAGATGCCAAAGCAGGACGCTTTGATTTTATCATTACAAAGGAGATATCCCGCTTTTCCCGTTCTACTTTGGATAGTATCCAGTATACGCAGGAATTGCTGGAGCATAATGTCGGAGTGCTTTTTCAAAATGACAATATTAATACTCTGGATCCGGACAGCGAATTCCGGCTGGTAGTTATGGCCGGGGTTGCACAGGACGAAGTGCGGAAATTATCCGAGAGGTTAAAATTCGGCTTCCGGCAGGCTATCAAAAACGGTCATGTATTGGGTAACGATAAATTATGGGGATATGACAAAAAAGACTGCATCCTTACAATAAATGAGTCAGAGGCAAAGGCTGTCCGACGAATTTTCGACCTCTATGCCAATCAGAAAATGGGTATCCGGAGGATTTCTCAAAAGTTATATGATGAGGGATTTACCAGCCGGCGTGGAAACGCCTTCAACGTACTAACGATCCGGCATATCCTGGAAAACCCAAAATATAAAGGATGGTACTGTGCCAACAAATCTCAGACTGTGGATTACCGCAGCAAAAGAAAAATTTTCCTGGAGGAAGACGAATGGATTATGTATCCTGATCCCTCCATCCCTGCGATTGTATCGGAAGAATTGTGGGACCGGGCCAACGCTCTCTACAAGCGGCGCCGCCAGCAAATGCTGTCTCACCAGAATGCTGCCGAGTTTCATAATCGATATCCGTATAGCGGAAAAATCATATGTGAGGAACATGGCACCAGCTTTCATAGGCAAGTACGGAAAAGCATGAAAGGAGAAAAAGAAGCCTGGCAATGCCGGGTGTACCGGAATCGTGGGCGAGCAGGCTGCTCTGCTCCGCAGCTGTTGACCGAAGAATTGGATCAGATCATGGCACGAATATTTGACCAGCTGGCTCAGGATAAGCAAGCCATTGTGGAGGCAGTGGTCAAAATCATTCGTTCCGTTCCTAACGAACTCGATTATCAGCAGGATATCAGACGAATTGCAGAGGAAATTTCCGCTATCATTTGGAAAAAGGACCGTTTACTGGAAATGAGCATAGAGAGGGCGCTTTCTACAACGGAATTTAAGCAGCGCAATGAAAGGTTCAACCAGCAGCTCCAAGAACTGGAGAGACAAAAAAGAAGTCTTGAATTGGAAAAGGATAAAAGTAAAATCTCTGTAGATCAATTAAGTAAAATCAAAACTGCTCTGGAAGAGGAAATCACCTTTCAGAATGGAATCAATTCCGCTTTGGTGACCACTATCCTGGATCATATTGTGGTCAAAAAGGACTCTACCCGAGAGGTAATGCGTTTGGATATCCATTTAAAATTAGGTGAGCCCTATGAGGCCATTATTGATCGTAAAAATTCCTCCTTCAGCTTCAACCGTCTAAAAAATATTATTCCAGCCAAAGCGATCAGGATGACTTGGTCTCCATCGGTACCATTGGGTTGATTAAAGCGGTTAACACCTTTGACAGCAGCAAGGGAATCCGTCTATCCAGCTATGCGGCCAGGTGCATTGAAAATGAAGTCCTGATGTTTTTCCGAAATGGCAAAAAAAGTGCACAGGACGTATCAATGAACGAGCCGATTGATACAGACAAGGAAGGAAATACCTTGACCCTGATGGATGTAATGTCTACTGAGGATAATATCGTGGATAATTTGGATATCAAAATCAAGTCAGAACAATTGAAAAAGTATTTGGTGGAGGTGCTGACCCCCAGAGAAAGAATTATTATTGAACTGCGCTACGGGTTAAACGGCAGCCGCCCCCTGACCCAGAGAGAGGTCGCACAAAGACTGAAGATCTCTCGCTCTTATGTTTCACGCATTGAGAAAAAAGCTTTGCTTACGCTGAGAAAGCGATTTGAACGGACGGAATTCAGCAGAATATAATTAGTGGAAAAAGAGGAGGCGGACTGGTTCTGTCTCCTTTTCTCATCAAAACATAAGAAGATAGACCTGAAGAATGAATTTTTAAAAATTATGGTTGTTTTTATAGGCAAAATAGTTTATAATAGTAAAGCTGAATCTCTAGGGAAATCAGAAGAAGCAAGGCAGATGCCATGAATTTGGATATACGGGCGGATGAGCCCTGTGCGGCGGCGGGCCGGGAACCATGTCAGGCGGGGAACCGAGCAGCATTAACCGGAGTTTCGCTGTGCGATGCAGACAGTTTGTCCGTTCGTATATCCAAGCGCATGACGCCGCGACCGCGGCCTGTCTTGCTTTCCATTTATCTATTGGAAAGAGGTGAGAATTTTGTATCAGGTGCTTTACCGCAAGTGGCGGCCTCAGGTGTTCTCCGACGTAGTGGGACAGCCTCAGGTAACGGTGACTTTACAGAATGAACTGAAAGCCGGGAGAATCGCTCACGCATATCTGTTTACCGGTTCCAGGGGAACGGGAAAAACCACCTGTGCCAAAATTCTTGCCAAGGCGGTCAACTGCCTTTCTCTAAAGGAGGGCGATCCGTGTGGAGAATGTGAGAGCTGTGTGGGAATTGATAACGGCTCCGTGATGGATGTGGTGGAAATTGACGCCGCCAGCAATAATGGCGTAGAAAATATCCGAAACCTGCGGGAGGAAGCTTCCTTTACGCCTGCCGCTGCGAAATACCGGGTTTACATTATCGACGAGGTCCATATGCTCTCTATTGGGGCGTTTAACGCTTTGCTGAAAACTCTGGAGGAGCCGCCGGCCCATGTAGTGTTCATTTTAGCCACTACCGAGGTTCACAAGCTGCCGGCTACGATCCTTTCCCGATGCCAGCGGTTTGATTTCCACCGGATCGATCCTGAGGTGATTGCGGACCGGCTGCAGTTTGTGGCCGGGGAGGAAAACGCTCATCTGGAGCGGGAGGCCGCTTTGCTCATCGCCCGAATCGCGGATGGGGGAATGCGGGATGCACTGTCCCTTTTGGACCAGTGCATGGGAAGAAGCTCCGAAATTACACTGGAGGTAGTTTCTGAAACTGCGGGCTTAGCGGGAAGAGATCATCTTTTCAGCCTGGCGGATACAGTTTTGCGGCAGAATGGCGGCCAGGCCTTAGAGCAGATTGACGAGCTTCACAAGGCTTCCAAGGATATGGTTCGCTTATGTGAGGAGCTTGCTGGGCATTTCCGTAATTTAATGCTGTTGAAAACTATGAAGAATCCACAGAATCTGATTGTGGTTTCTCAGGATGAATATCAAAAGCTGCAGGTTCAGGCGGAAGCATTTACATTAGCGGGAACGATTCACGCTATTGATGTGCTGCAAGCGGCCAAGGAGCGGATGTTCCGGGGGTTCGACCGACGGGTGGAGCTGGAAATGGCTCTTTTGAAGCTATGCTCTCCCGAATTGGATGAAAGCGTGGACGCTATCCTCCGCCGGCTTGCCAGGTTGGAAAAGCAGCCCAGGGCGGTGATTCCGGAACAGGCGGAAGCCGCTGCGCCGTCCATTAAGCCGCCTGCCGCGCCTATGGAAAGCCAAAGGCCCCAGACAAAGCCTCAGGGAACCAATGCGGAGCCGGAAGGCTGCGGGGAAGAACCTGCCGCAGAGGCGGCTGATATGCCGCAGGAGCAGGAACCGCCGGAGGACAAAAAGGGTCCGGTGGATATGGAAGCCTTACAGCAAGGGGCGAAGCGGATGACGGATTGGCCGGAGGTCCTGGAGTATTTAAAGGATTACTCCCACGTGATCGCTTCTGCGTTTCACGGCTCTGTGGCCTATGTCAATGGGGATTTTGTTTTGATCGACGCTCCCAATTCCATGGCCTTCGAACTGCTGCGCAAATCGGCGCAGCGGGACAAAATGCGGGTAGCCATCAAGGAAATTACCGGCAGGACCTACAAGCTGGGGCCTTACCGGAGAGAATATCAAGAAAAAAAACAGGAGAAGGATCCTTTGGAGCAGTTAGCGGCGGCGGCGGAAAGTGCCGGCGTTTCGGTGACAAAAAAGGACTAATTTCTCACTGTAGAAAAGATAAAATAGAAATGAGGAATCCAAAATGAAAGCTAGATTACCCAAAAACTATAATCCAGGCGCGGCGAATATCCAGCAGCTGGCCCGTCAGGCACAGAAGATGCAGGAGGAAATGGATGCCGCTACCACAGAGCTGGAGGAAAAGGAATATTCCGCCACTTCCGGCGGGGAAGCCGTGACTGTGACCGTAACGGGAAAAATGGAAGTAAAATCTATCGAAATGAAGCCTGAAGTGGTAGATCCCGAGGATTTGGAAATGCTGTCCGACTTGATCATAGCCGCTACTAACGAGGCTCTTCGGGCCGCGGCAGAGGAAAAGAACGCTACTTTGGAGAAGATTTCCGGCGGATTAAACGTTCCGGGCATGTTTTAATGTATGGCCGGGTATCAGGTTGCGCCTCTTTCCCGATTGGTGGAGCAGTTTGAGCGGCTTCCGGGGATCGGAAGAAAAACCGCCCAGCGGCTTGCTTACCATGTTTTGCAGCTGCCAAAGAAAGAGGCTGAAAATTTTGCCCAGGCTATTTTGGACGCCCATGAGAAGATCCACTACTGCTCTGTGTGCTGCAATCTGACGGACCAGGAGCTGTGCTCGGTCTGCCGGAATGAGGCGAGAGAGAAGGGGGTCATCTGTGTGGTGGAGGATCCCCGGGATGTAGCCGCCTTTGAGCGTACCCATGAATATTCAGGCGCCTATCATGTGCTTCACGGCGTGATTTCCCCCCTAGGCGGAATTGGGCCGGATCAGCTTAAGATCAAGGAGCTTTTGGACCGGGTAAACCGGGGCGGTGTGAAAGAGGTGATCATGGCTACCAATCCCACTGTGGAAGGAGAGGCCACCGCAATGTATCTTTCCAGGCTTTTGAAGCCCTTGGGGATTAAGGTCACGCGGCTCGCTTATGGTATCCCTGTGGGCGGCGACCTGGAATACGCCGATGAAGTGACTCTTTCCAGGGCCTTGGCGGGACGGCAGGAATTTTAGAGTTTGACAGCTGATTAGAAATCTGCTATGATAAAAAATCCCAAGAGGGGGGGAAAGCTTTTTGAAGGAAAATTTAAAAACCATTGCCCAAAATAAAAAAGCTTTCCACGATTACTTTTTGGAGGAAAGCTTTGAAGCCGGTATTGAGCTTTGCGGTACAGAGGTGAAATCCATCCGGCAAGGCCGGGTGAATTTAAAGGACAGCTGGTGCTCGATTGTGGACGGCGAGATGCTAGTCAATGGAATGCATATCAGCCCCTACGAGCAAGGAAATATATTTAACAAAGACCCAATGCGTGTCCGCAGGCTGCTGATGCATAAGCGTGAAATTATGCGTCTGTTCGGCTTGGTAAAGCAAGACGGTTACTCCTTGATTCCAGTATCTCTTTATTTTAAGGGATCCCGTGTTAAGGTACAGGTCGGTCTGTGCAAGGGTAAAAAGCTTTATGATAAGCGCAGCGATTTGGCCGCCCGGGCGGCCAAGCGGGATATCCAGAGAGCGATGAAAGAAAGAAACCGGTAGTTTTACCGGTTTTATAGGGGGATGTAAAGGTTTCGACGGGGATTGTGAGCAAAGGTAAGCGAGTAGTGGAGGCGGATACACTTTAAACTTCGCACGTTTCAAAATAAACGACAAAACTCAAAAAACCAATAACGTTATTTCCTTTAATAGGAGCGTAGCGTTAGCAGCTTAATTACAGCTGCCGTCCTTAACCGTGAGTACCGCGGCTCGGATAGGGGCGTAACCTAAGCGGTGAACGTGAACCGGAAACCGCCTCGTTTTCGGTCATGATTAAGAGGCTACTGAAGCGCTGAGCCCGCCATTTGGCGCGGCGCAGAGGGAATTTTAATAAGATGGCTACACTCGTAGAAGGCTTTTGTAAGCGGTTTTCGGACAGGAGTTCGACTCTCCTCATCTCCACCATGAAGGGTTGACAAAAAAGATGTCAACCCTTTTTTCTTAGTATTCATGCGGGTTTGCGGGCTTTTGGACAGAAAATCCGGAAAACGGTTTTACCGTGGATGTCCAAGGCAAAATCCGCAGCGAAACCACACGAGCGGGACTTCCGCCTGATTTTTCAGGCCAGAGGCCCCGCTTTTTTGCGTTCTGCGGCCCTTTTCCCCGTTGTCGGAAGTGTAGAAGTTTCCGGCAGGTTCATAGATAGATTGACGAAAGCCCAAAACGGCCCAAAATCAAGCCCTCAAAATACAAGGGGGTAGTGCGCCCTTTTTTAGAACCGCTCCGGCTGGCAGGCCGGGGCGGTTTTTTGCGCTTCCCCCCTCTCACACTCTCCCCCCTAAATACTTTACCAGCTGGGAAAGAACAGGCTACGCTTCGCTCTTAACCAGCAGGAAACTAAGTTTTCAACAACAGCCAAGAAAGGATGAACAAAACCATGAACATCGGTATCGACCATGGCTACTACGCCATCAAGACCCGGCATTTTTCTTTCCCAGCCGGTATCTCGGAATATTCTCACGAACCCTACACCCTGCAGAACACGCTGGAGTACGGTGGAAAGTTCTTCGTGTGCGGGACCGGCAGGCAGCCGATCCTGCGAAACAAGATGGAGAACGAGAACTACTACCTGCTGACCCTTGCGGCCATCGCCAAAGAGATCCAGCAGCGGGGCGCCAAGACGGAGTGTTCCGTCACCATCGCAGCCGGCCTTCCTCTGGCCGGGTTTGGCCGGGAGAAGAAATCTTTCCGGGAGTACCTTCGCCCTTCTTCCCAGCCGGTAAGCTTCCAGTTCGAGGGCATCCCCTACAAAGTGACCATCGAGGATGTGAAGCTGTTCCCACAGGGGTATTCCGCCCTGATGATCCACCCGGAACTCCTGCAGAACGAGCCCTCCGTCCTGCTCATGGACATCGGCGGCTGGACGGTGGACCTGATGCGGCTGGACAACAATGTTCCCAACGCCGCCACCTGCCGGAGCCTGGAACTGGGGATGATCCGCTGCATCGACGAGGTGAAAGAACAGGTTCGCCGGGATGTGGGGCTGTCCGTTACCGATGCCCAGGTGGAACGAGTGCTGGCGGGAAAGCCCTGCAGCATGGACGAGGACGCCCGCGGCATCATCCAAAAGCAGGGCCGCCTCTACACCGAGCGCCTTCTCTCAGCGGCCATGGAAGCAGGGTTTGACCTCAAGGCCATCCCAGTGGTGATGCTGGGCGGCGGCGCAGCGGTGGTCAAGCGGAACGTCGCCCCCCAGGACGGCCTGTGTAGGGTTTTTGCCCTGCTGGACGACCGTGTAAACGCCGAAGGATTCGAGCGGATTTTGGGGCGTTTGTCGGGCGGTGTGGGCAAAGGATGAGCAGGCCCCTTTTTATGTTCCGCCCAAACCTCCAGAATGAGGACCACCGCCGGGCATGGGCGCTGCTGCAGGCTGTGCCGGGAGGCCAGAAAAGCGCCTTTCTGGTGAAAGCGATTCTGGACAGCGCCAGGCAGGACGCCTTGGAGTCCACCCTGCGCCGCATCCTGCGGGAAGAACTTCAGGCTGTCCCTTCCCAGCCGGTGCAGCAGCCGGAGGAAGCCATCCCACCGGAGATGCTCGGCTTCCTCAATACCCTCATGGATGATGAGTAAAATACCCCAAAGCAGCCCCCAACATAGCCGTTATTGCTTGTGACGTTTGTTGCCTCTGCTTTGGCTGAAAGGTTGTTGGTCTTGGTAATAGCTTTCTCTTCGCTCTTCGGATATGCTTGTGTTGCCCGAAAGGGAAAGAACCAAGCAAAGGAGCGATGGCCGTGGAAACCAAGGGCGTGACCTGCAAAATTCCGCTGGACCTGCACAACAGGATCAGCGAGGAGATCCGGGAAACGGAAAGCACCATGAGCAAGTTTATTGAAATGATCATCCAAGAGCATTATGAGAAAGGGGCTGGCAAAGTCATGGCAAAGGGCAGAACACTGGCATTTCAGGTGAGCGAGGAACTGTTCCAGCGGGTCAAGGAATACCTGGAACGCTTTGAAAAAGTCCACCACCGCCGCCTGACGCAAAAGGAGTTCATCATCGGGCTCATCGAGCAGGCGCTGGAGGAAGCGGAGGAAGAGTTCGAGGCAGCCGAGGCAGCCGGGCGGGAGGAACAGGAAGAAAGCGCCTGGGCCGCCGCCCAGGGCGGGGAAACCGGCGAGGGCGAGGATGACCCCAGCACGGGCCTCCCCAGCGAATACGCCGCCTGGAGCGCCCCACAGGAGGACGGACAGGAAGCGGCGGATGAGGACGAAGGAGAAGCCGAGGGCGAAACAGCTGAAACCGAAGATGCCGGTGAAACCGAGGAAGTCGAAGAAGAAATCTACGCATAAGAGGAACAACAGCAGCCCGCAGGATTGGGTTCACCCCAGCCCCTGCGGGCTGTTTTCATATCATTTGACACTGCACCATGAAAGGGGTGATGCCGGTTGATTGTGTAGCAGCGTTTCACCAAATTTATAAAAAGGAGCGTGATGCCCAAAGCCATAACGTATATTGACCTGTTTTCCGGCATCGGCGGGTTCCGGGAGGGACTCAGCCGGGCCGGAGGTTTTGTCTGCGTAGGCCATTGTGAGATCGACAAATATGCCGACCAAAGCTACCGGGCGCTGTTCGATACGAAAGGAGAGTGGTTCCGTGAGGACGTCCGAGAAGCCGACCCCGATGAAATGCCCGACTTCGACCTATTGTGCGGAGGATTTCCCTGCCAATCTTTTTCGATTGCCGGACACCGTGGAGGGTTTGCCGACCCAAGAGGTACGCTGTTCTTTGAAATTGCCCGGCTGACTGCGGCAAAAAGACCTGCGTATCTGCTGCTTGAAAACGTACCCGGCCTGCTTAACCATGACGGAGGCCGGACATTTGCGGCCATCCTCCATACGCTGGATGGATTGGGGTATGGTGTGGAATGGCAGGTGCTTAACAGCAAAGATTTCGGCGTCCCTCAATCCCGCAAGAGGGTGTACCTTGTCGGATATCTTGATGAAAGATGCAGAGGAAAAATACTTCCTTTCACCGAAACAGCAGGAACGCCTCTTAAACAAATCCGCTCCGGCGCACAGGGGGAGCGCATCTACTCCACAGAAGGGGTAAGCTGTACCCTGACCTCCCAGGCAGGCGGGATGGGCGGGAAAACCGGGCTGTACTGCACAGGCGTCCCCATCAAAGAAAACACGAAAAAGGGATATAAAATGGCATATCCCGGCGACAGTGTGGATCTGGCATATCCCACCCTCAATACCCGCCGCGGCAGGGTGGGCAGGAAAATCGCCCACACCATCACCACCGGGAGCAGCCAAGGCACCCTTTGCTGTGTGGATATGAACGAGGAACCGGAGCTGACGGATTATGCCCGCTGCCTCACCGCCAAGCAGAACGGCGGGATTCGCAGCCATAAGCGGGAAGCCTCCGGCGTGTGGGACGGATGCCGCATCCGCCGCCTCACGCCACGGGAATGCCTGCGGCTCCAGGGCTGGACGGATGACCGCATCGACCTTGTCCTGCCGCTCCAATCCGACGCCCAGCTCTACAAGCAGGCCGGGAACGGCGTCACCGTCAATGTGGTGGAGGCCATCGGAAAGCGGCTGGCCGCTGCCCATCGGGAGGTGACCGCTGTCGATTGACCTGAAAGACCAGTTCTTCGGCTGCGAGATCGAGATGACGGGGCTGTCCCGCCAGCAGGCTGCGGAAGCGGTGGCCGCCCTGTTCGGCGCCACCGCCACCCACTCCCGTTCCTCCCGCACCTATGACCCATGGGAGGTCACCGACAACGAGGGGAAAACATGGCGCTTTGTCTTTGACGCCAGCATCCGCGCCACCCATCGGAGTGGGCGCAGGCAGCTTTCCACAGGCGATGACACCTACAAAGTGGAGATGAACTCCCCCAAACTGGAATACAGCGAGATGGGGAAGCTTCAAGATGTAGTACGCGCCCTCCGCCATGCGGGGGCTGTGGTCAATTCATCCTGCGGGATGCACGTCCATGTGGACGCCTCCAAGCACACCCCGCAGAGTTTGAAGAACGCCCTGTCCATCATGTACTCCAAGGAGGATATCCTGTTCAAAGCCCTCAAAGTGGACGAGCGCCGGGTGGAACGCTGGTGCCAGAAGGTACGGGAACCCATGCTGGAGAAGATCCGCAGGCTGCCCACCAACACCACCATGGAACGCCTCAAGCGGGAATGGTATGGAGGGACCGATGGCAGCTACGAGCACTACAACTGGACCCGGTACTACGCCTTGAACCTTCATTCGGTGTTCTATCGCGGCACATTGGAGTGGCGCTGTTTTGAAAGCACCCTCCATGCTGGGAAAGTGCGCACCAATATTACGCTGGCGCTGGCTATCTCCGCCCAGGCCATCAATCAGAAGCGGACGGTGATGCGGAAAACCGAGATCAGCGAGAACCCCGCCTTCACCTTCCGCACCTTTCTTTTGCGCCTTGGCCTGATTGGGCCGGAGTACAAAAATGTGCGGGAACACTTACTCTCTAATCTTCCCGGCGACAGGGCCTGGCGGTATGACAAATCCCAGTACCCCAGCCTGCAGAACCGACGCAACCAAGAACGATAGAGGTGATGAAAAACCAAAGGGAAACTTTACTTTGCCTACGGCTCCAACATGAACCTGAACCAGATGGCCTTCCGCTGCCCGGACGCCCAAGTGGTGGATACCGTCCGTCTGGAGGGATACCGCCTCGCTTTCCGTATGAATGGCGGCGGGCATGGCGTTGCCACCATCCTGCCGGAGCCGGGCAGCTTTGTGGATGGCGTCCTCTGGCGCATTTCGGAACGGGACGAGCAGAGCCTGGACCACTATGAGGGATTCCCCCGGCTGTACGGAAAGGAACCCGTCACTGTGGTAGACCCGGATGGCCTGAAGCGGGAAGTCATGGCCTATACCATGAACAGCCCCTACAAGGACGCTCCCGCACTGCCCTCTCAATCGTACCTGTCCGGAATCCTTCACGGCTGCCGGCAGAACGGGATTGAAATCGAGTCTGTGCTGGACGCTGTCTGGCGCACCCAGCGGGATACGCACCACAAGGTGATCCCCCGGAAAAAGCCCCGCCAGAAAAATGGCGAGGAACGATAATTCTGCTTTAGCCCCCGTGGGTTTGAGGGTTTCCCTCAAATCTGCGGGGGCTTTTTTTATTTTGCCAAAAAGGAGACTGTTATGAAAAATCTTAAAAGAGTGCTGTCCCTGATGATGGCGGTGCTGCTCTGCTTTGGGCTCTTCCCTGGCAGCGCCCTTGCCGCCGAGAATGATTATGACGGGTACCTCGCCATGATCGAATACAAAGACCGCCGTTATTCTCTCAGCGAAAACCTCCCTGCGCCTTTTGGCGGGCGTACAACCGAGGAATTCTTCGAGCTGCGGATCAATGATTTACGCACATACCGCACCGCCTACTGCATCCAGATGGGTGTACGGGCCAACAGCGGCATCGGCTACGAGGCCTCGGATGATTACGCCTCTTTCACAGAAGAACAAAAGGCGCTGATCAACACCACCCTCACCCTGGGCTACAACATGGAAACCGGCACAAAGTACGGGGGCAGCGCCATCGATGAGTACATCGCCACCCAAATCCTCATCTGGCTCATTGCCCACAACCAGCTCGGCACAGGGTATGAGAGCCAGATCGTGGACGAGATCACTGCCAACAGCCCTGCGGCGAAGCCCATCTTCTATACCCTGCGGGAAAACGTGATGAACTACCGCACGGTCCCGTCCTTTACCACAGACGACCCCGGTGCGGTTGGGGCCTATACCCATGCCTTGCAGTACAACGAAAGCACCGGGAAAAATGAAACGACGCTGGTGGATGAGAACCATGTGCTGGGTGATTTCACCTTCAGCTGCCCCGGCGTGGATTTTTCCGTGGACGGGAACCAGCTGCACATTTCCACCAGTGAAACGGAATTCGGGACCATCACCGCTGAAAAGAGCCTGCCCTCTTCCATCCCCGGTGTGGTAACCGGCGGCACGAAATACTGGCTGCGGGATACCTATCAAAATGTCGTCACCTTCGATGTGGAGGGCGAGGCCCAGCCGGTGAAGTGCTACTTCTCCCTCGAAATCAGATCCGGTACCCTGCAGATCGTGAAAACCTCCGAGGATGGCGAGGTTTCCGGCATCCCCTTCCACATCTCCGGCAACGGGGTGGAACGGGATGTGGTGACAGGCCCGGATGGTACCATTGGGGTGGACAATCTCCAGGCCGGCACTTACACCATCACCGAGCAATCACCGGACCGATACGTCCAGCCCGCTTCCCAGCAGGTGACCATTTACCCCGGCCAGACCGCCAGCGTCAGCTTTTCCAATGTGCTGAAGAAGTTCACCGTCACCATGGAAAAGGTGGATTCCGTCACTGGGGAAGCCCAGGGCGACGCCTCCCTGGATGGCGCGGTGTATGGAATGTTCAAGGGAGAAACCCTGCTGGACACCTACACCACTTCGGGCGGGGGAAAATTCACCACCAAGGAGTACCCCTGCGGCACGGATTACTCCATTCGAGAGGTCTCGCCCAGCGAGGGGTACCTGCTGGATGAAACCGTCTATCCTGTGGGCGCAGAGCCGGGGAACTTCACGCTGGAACACAACAGCATCCCCATGACCGCAACGGAGGATGTGGTGCTCGGCTCCATTGCCATTACCAAGCACACCGACCAGCCTGCCATTCCAGAGCAGGACGCTCCTGCGCCTGAAACAGAGTCCCCCACTGAGGAAGAAGCTGCCGTTACGGAAGAACAGCAGACCGAAAGCGCAGAGGAAGCTCCCGCTTCCAGCACACCTGAAAATGGCGCTGTTCCTGAAAACGGCTCCGAGCCTTCCAGCCAGCCGGAAGAAAATGAAGCTGCCGACGAAGGCCAGGCCGGGGAAAGCAGCGCCGCCCCGGAAAACGACGATGAGCAGGAACCAGCCGATGTTGACCAGCCTGATGCATCCGATGAGGAAGCAGAAGCTGTTCCGCCGGCAGTTACCAGCGATGAGGTGCAGATCGAGCAGCCGGAGGCCGGGGCTGAATTTCAGGTCTACCTGGCCAGTGCGGGCAGTTACGAGAACGCCAAAGAGTCTGAACGGGATATCCTGCTGACAGATTCCTATGGTTTTGCCCAGTCGAAGGACCTCCCTTACGGCCTGTATGTGGTGCATCAAACCGCTGGCGCCGAGGGGCAAAAATTCGTCCCGGATTTCTCCGTGTTCATTTCCGAGCATGGCAAAACCTATTACTTCATCCTGAACAACCCCACCTTTACCTCCCTCATCCGCTTTGAAAAAAGGGACGCCGAATCCGGCGAGATCATCCCGCTGGCCGGCACCTCCGTGAAGATCCGCAATGCGGATACCGGCGAATGGGTAGTGCAGCACATCAACTATCCCAGCCCTATGGACATCGACACCTTCGTGACGGATTCCACAGGGACCCTCATGCTGCCGGAGGCCCTGGGCTTTGGAAATTACGAGTTGTATGAACAGCAGAGTCCCTGGGGTTATGTTCTGGATGATGAGCCGGTACCCTTTGTGGTGGATGGCACCCAGGACGTTGTCACCGTGACCAAGTACAACACGGTTCAGAAAGGCACCATCACCGTCCACAAGGAGGGCGAGGTGTTCAGCCATGTGGCAGAAGCCGGTGGCCTCTACCAGCCGCAGTATGAGGTGCAGGGTCAGCCGGGCGCTGTTTACGACATCACCGCTCTGGAGGATATCGTCACCCCGGATGGCGTCATTCACGCAAAGGCGGGAGAACTGGTGGCTGCCCTGACCACTGGTAGCGATGGGACTGCCACATCGGAGCCCTTGTACCTGGGCCGCTACCAAATTTCTGAACGGACAGCGCCCGCAGGCATGGTGCTGGATCCCAAACCGAAGGAAGTCACCCTCGCCTACGCCGGTCAGGAGGTGTCTGTCACCTCCGCCGAAGTGGGCTTTGTCAATGAACGGCAGAAGGTGGAGATCAGCCTCCAAAAGCTGCTGGAGCAGGATGAGACCTTCTCCATCGGGATGAATGAGGAATGGAAAAACATCACCTTCGGCCTGTTCGCCGCAGAGGAAATCGTCGCCGCCGATGGCAGTTCCATCCCCGCCGATGGCCTCATCGAGACCACCGGCATCGATGAAAATGGGAACGCCGCCTTCAAAACCGACCTCCCCTGCGGGGTCTCGCTGTATGTAAAAGAGATCGGTACGGATGAGCACTACCTGTTGAGCGATGAGAAATACCCTGTGGTGTTTGAGTACGCCGGGCAGGACGTCGCCACCGTGCAGCTAAAGGTCAATGACGGAGAAGCCATCGAAAACACGCTGAAGTATGGCAAGATATCCGGCTGGAAGGTGGACCAGGATGGAGTCAAGTTAGGCGGCGCCGTGATCGGCCTGTTCCGCTTTGACGAAACTGAGTTCACAGAAGAAACCGCCCTCATGGTCACCGAGAGTGATCCCGACGGGTACTTTGAATTTGACCGGGTACCCGTTGGCAATTGGGTCATTCGTGAGATCGCAGCGCCGGAAGCCTTCGTGCTGAGCGAGGAGACCTTCCCTGTGGAGATCACCGAAGATGGGCAGGCCATTGAGATCACCATGGAAAACCAAATCATCCGGGGTACTGTGGAAACCACCAAGGTAGACGCCGACTTCCCGGAGAACACGCTGTCTGGAGCCATCTTCGAGGTGTATGCCGATGTGGATCACAACGGGGAGTTCGACCCTGACACCGACAAGCTGGTGGGTGAAATGGCTGAGTCCGAGGGCGGTATCTATCAGCTGAAGGACTTGCAGTACGGAGATTACTTCCTGCACGAGAAGGAAGCCCCTGAATTTTTCCAGCGTGACGAGGGGTACTATCCCTTCTCCATCACGGAAAACGGCGCCATCGTGCGGGTGGAAACCGAAGCTGGCGTGGGCTTCCTCAACCATGCGCAGACCGGCTCCCTGAAGGTGGTAAAGACAGCCGATGACGATAAGATTGAAGGACGCACCTTCAAAATCACCGGCACAGACTTCATGGGCAACGCCTATGAGCAGGAGTTTCAAACCGATGAGAACGGTGAAATCAACGTCACCCTCCGGGTGGGCGAGTACACCGTTTCCGAGGTGGCCGGTGAGGATGCCAAACAGTATATCCTGCCGGATGACCAGACCGTGGAGATCCTGGCTGGTGAAACCGTCACCGTGGCGATGCACAACAAGCTGGTGCCAGAAGTTCCCACCGTTCCTCAGACAGGGGACAGCCCCTGGATGCCCGCAGTTTTGATTGGCCTTTCCGCTCTGGCACTGTTGGCAAGCGGAGGGCTCCTCGCCATGCACCTTGTGGGCAAAAAGAAGAGATCCGCAGGCGGTGATGACAGGGACCAGGATATCCGATGAAAACCTTTCTGAAAGGTTTCTGCATCGGCCTGCTGTGCCTGAGCCTGTTGGGGCTTGCGTGGTTTTTGGTGCTCCAGCCGGAGCTGACCAATGGAGAAGCGCAGACCCTAAAAGAGGAATACACAGTACAGCCCCTCCCCGGAGCCGAAAGCTCCGGGGAGGAACCGGCTGGGAATGAACAAACCGTGCAGGAGCAGGTGCCGGAAGCCATTGTAGACCTCCCGGCCCTGCAAGCGGAATACCCGGATATCAAGGGGTGGATCACCATCCCCGGAACCTGCGTGGACTACCCTGTCCTGCAAAGCAGCGCCGATGATCCCGAATACTACTTGCGGCGCACCTATCAAGGGGAATGGCGCACAGCCGGCAGCATTTTCTTTCAGTGGGACTGTACCCCGGAAAGCCGGAACACCGTGGTCTACGGACACAACATGAACGACGGGACCATGTTCGCTGTGCTTCAGAAGATGGCCGACGCAGCGTTCCGGGAAGAACATTCCGAAATCCTCCTGCAGACGGAAACTGGGCTGCGGGAGTACACCATCGTGGCTGTGCTGAAAACGGATATCTCCAAACTCTCCTTTAACCGCACCGTGTTTGCGGACGATGAAGATTTCCTCTCCTTTCAGAAGGAGCTGCTTGCACAGCCGCTGTATCACGACCCAGCATTTATCCCCGGCGCAGGCCACCGCCTGCTGACGCTCGTCACCTGTTCTTATGAATGGGAGAACGCCCGCACGGTGGTCATCGCCGTACAAGTGAGGTGAGAATGAACCTATGGAACCGAAAGCAATTATAGTCATTGTCCTGTGCGCTGTCATTTTAGGCGGGCTTGTTTTCCTGCACATTCGCAACCGCAGGAAGAAGTAGCAGAGATTTGGTTGAGTGGGGCGCTGAAAAGCGCCCCGCTTTTTGTATTTGAATGCACTGGAGGGATTGATTGAAGAAACTTGGACTTTTAGACCGGCTGGCAGAGCAGCACCGCACCTTCATCTCCAACCTGCGCCTGCAGCCAACCCTCAAATGGGAGGCCCTTGGAGACTTGTACCAGCTGGAGAACAAAGAGCAGTACCCGCTGAAGGAATGGGAAGAAGCTGTGTCCTACCTGCTGGGCTGCGAGGTGCGGTTTGCCAATTATGAGGACATCGGGAAAAGCCTCAAGCCCTTTTCCCTGAAAGTGAGGTGACGCCATGAATCAATTTTACACCGCCGAATCCGTCACGGAAGGCCACCCGGATAAGCTGTGCGACCTCATAGCCGACAGTGTTCTGGATGACTGCCTTTCCCACGACGCTCTCTCCCGTGTGGCCTGCGAAGTGCTGGCCACCAAGGGGCAGATCATCGTAGCTGGTGAGATCACCAGCCTGCACGAACCTCAAATCCCGGCCATTGTCCGTTCCGTGCTGCGGAAGGTGGGCTACGACCCCGCCCGGTACGCCATCCAATGCCTCATCCATAAGCAAAGCCCGGATATCGCCGCAGGGGTGGACTGTTCGTTAGAGCAGCGAAGGGGATCCCCCCAAGATCCTGTCCTCCGCTTGGGCGCCGGTGACCAGGGGGTCATGGTTGGATACGCCTGTTCGGAAACCCCGCAGATGATGCCTCTTCCCGTTGTACTGGCCCACCGGCTGGCCGGCTGCCTCACCACCGCCAGGAAATCCGGCATGGTGCGGGGCCTGCGCCCGGATGGAAAAGCCCAGGTCACCGTGGAGTACGACGAGGATGGACGCCCCCTGCGGCTGGACACGGTTGTCCTCTCCGCCCAGCACAGCCCGGAGAAGCCCGCCGATGAACTGTTTTGGGAACTCACCGACAAGGTGCTGGCCCCGGCGCTGCAGGCGCTTCCCCCGGACGAGGATACCAAAATCCTGCTGAACCCCTCCGGGCGGTTTGTGCTTGGCGGACCGGAGGCCGACACCGGCCTCACCGGAAGGAAACTCATGGTGGACAGCTACGGTGTGTTCGCACCCCATGGTGGCGGCGCCCTTTCCGGGAAGGATCCCACCAAGGTGGACCGTTCTGGGGCATATATGGCCCGCTACATCGCCAAAAACCTCGTGGCCGCCGGGCTGTGCAGCCGGTGCCAGGTGACGCTGGCCTACGCCATCGGAAAAGCCGAGCCGGTGATGGTGGAGGTGGATACCTTCGGCACCGGCTCCATCTGCGCCGACGATTGCCTGGCAGATGCGGTGCGCCTTGTCTTCGGGCTGACCCCTTCGGAGATCATCGCCCAGCTGGACCTTTTGACGCCCCGCTATACCCAAACCGCAGCCTACGGGCATTTTGGAAAGCCGGAACTCCCATGGGAGCGCACCGACCAGGCCAAAATCCTCCGGGCGACGGTAATCTAAGACAAAGGAAGGAGAATTCCCATGCCCGGAGTGAGCAAAGAGCAGATCACCGCCGCCAAGCAGATGACTGCCATCGAGTTTTTGCGCCGGTTTCGCCCCAATGAACTGGTCAGAAGCGGCAGCCGTGGTGAATTCCAGCTGAGGGAGCACGACAGCTTCAAAATCAACGGGGAGTCCTCTATCTGGCATTGGAAAAGCCGGGATATCGGAGGGAAATCCGCTCTGGACTACCTCATCAAAGTGGAAGGGATGAAGTTTGTAGATGCGGTGCTGGCCTTGTGCGACGAATGCCCCGGCTACATCCTGCCTTCGCCTCAACCAAAAAAGAGGCCGGAGTTCATCCTTCCACCGGCAGCTGTGAACAACCGCAGGGTGTTCGCCTATCTGCTGAAGCGGGGGATCAGCCGTGGGGTCATCGAAGCCTGCGTCCGGGCAGGGATCCTCTATGAAAGCGCAGACTACCACAACGCTATTTTCGTCGGCAGGGATGAAACCGGCACTGCCCGGTACGCCTTCCTGCGCGGCACCTACACACGGGGAGAACCCTTCAAGGCAGAGGTGCCGGGCAGCGATAAGCGGTTCTGCTTCCTTCTGCCGCCGAAGGGAAAAACCAACCGGGTGGCTGTGTACGAAGCCGCCATTGAACCCATGGCCCATCTGACGCTGGAAGGGACCACAGACAAATGGCGGCTGTCCCTCGGCGGCATCTATGCGCCGGAAGAAGGACAGCGGCAGGAACGGGAGGCCAAGAACCCCCTTGCGCTGGACGCTTTTCTGGAGCGCCACCCGGAGATCGAGGAAATCGAGATCTGTACCAACAACGATTTTGCCGGGCGCTGGGCCGCAGCCCACATTGAGAGGGCCTATCAAGGCCGGTACCGCATGGTGAAGAACCTGCCCAGGCGGGAGGGCTGCGACTATGGCGACCTGGCAAAAGAAAACTATGAACGGCGAGCCGCCCGGAGCCTTTCGGACGGTTCCCGATAGAAAGAAGGTCATGCAATCAATAAGCAGGAAATCACACTGAAACTATACTCCCCGCTGAAAGGGGATTTCTTCCCCCAGGAGATCTACGACGATATAGATTGGCTGAATCGAGTGGGGCCGGACGAGTTCTCCGGCTTTGAGCTGGCGAATTATGAGGAATCCATCCAATCCGCTATAACGGCCTCTCTGAAAGGAAGCGGCGGGGATCTCATGCCCTATTTTTCAGAGCAGCGAAACCCCGGCGTCAAGGCAAAGGTGCTCAGCGCCATCCCCTCGGTGGAACTCAGGGACGGGGAGTTGATGGGCTGCACCACCGTCCGGCTGAAGGAGCCTCTGAACGATGTGGAAATGAAAGCTCTCCAGGAGTATCTGCGGGGCCAGTTTTCCGATGGCTGGGGCGAAGGCTTCGAGCAGTGGGAAATCTATACGGAGGATGGTACGCTCTACGTCCATTTTTGGAACGAGGACTCCTTCTCCTTCGAAGCCGTGCCGGTGCAGGCCGCAGAGCCTACAAAAGAGCCGTCTGTTCCCAAACGCCCCAAAATGAAGCTGGCCGGCATGGACGGAAACATCTTCTTTATCCTCGGCAAGGCTTCCCAGCTTCTCAAAAGAAGCGGACAGCCGGAACAGGCCAAGGAGATGGCGGACCGTGTCTACAGATCCGGCGACTACGGAAAAGCCCTGTCTATCATCAGCGAGTATGTGGAAACCGAGCTGTCGGTAAAACCGCCTGCGAGATCCAGGAAGGAACGGGGTGACGCCAGATGAATGAGAAAAAGTATGAAATCACCAACATCGCCCATCCCCATTACCCGTGGCTGCACCGCATCCGGGCACTGCGGGATGTGCGGGAGGACATCCATGCCGGTGACCTGGGCGGCTTTGTCCAATCGGAGGAAAATCTGAGTCAGGAGGGCCAGTGCTGGATTGCCGGCAACGCTGTCGCAGCGGAGGAAGCCTATGTGTACGGAAACGCCATCCTGTGGGATCAGGCCTGCGCCCGTGGCTGCGCGGCCATCTCCGGCCCAAGCAGGATCGGTGGAAACGCCATCATAGAGGATTACGCCATCATCACTGCCGGGTACGTTCACGGCAATGTCCATATTTCCGGCAACGCCAAGCTCTTTGCCAATTCCGTGACCGGCGGCATCCCCATCGTTATGGAGGGGGCGACTGTCTACGGTGAACTTGGCGGGGAAATCGAAGTGCGTGAAACCGCCGTGATTTTGCCTGGGGTCACCATAGACAATCCCACCAGTGACGTGATCCTCATCGGGCCGGACGATATCGCCATCGAGCGCAGGTTCAAGCGTGAATCGCCCATTCTCACCCCGCCGCCCGGTTTCCAGCCCAAGCAGCATAGCACCGTCAAGAAGCGCCATCGGGGTGAGGAACGATAAAGACAAAACAGGAAGGATGATGTCTCTGAATCAAAAGAACGAACTTGCTCAAGTTGTAGAAGAATCCACTTTGCCCATCGAGCACAACGGCGGGGATGGCTGGACCATTCTGCATGGGGACACCCTGCAGATCATCCGTGCCTTCAAGACCCAGGTGTTTGACGCCCTTATCACCGACCCGCCCTACGCTTCGGGCGGCTGGAAACCTGCGGAGAAGAACCGCACGACCACACAGAAGTACAGCAGCATGGACCCGAAAAACGCCCCGCCCGACTTCGACGGGGACAATCGGGATCAGAGAAGCTGGACCCGCTGGATGGCCGAGTGGCTGTACGATGCCCGTAAAGCCTGCAAACCGGGTGCGCCCGTCTGCCTGTTCATCGATTGGCGGCAGTACCCCTCCATCACTGACGCTTTGCAGTGGGCCGGATGGATTTGGCGGGGCTGCGTGGTGTGGGATAAGATGACCAGCCGCCCGCAGAAAGGGCGTTTCCGCCAGCAGAGCGAATATGTGGTGTGGGGCTCCAACGGCCCCATGCCGGTGAGCCGCCCGGTGGGCTGCCTTCCGGGGGTGTTCCGTTACGCCAATCCGCAAAACCGCACCCATGTCACCGAGAAGCCCCTGCAGCTCATGCGGGATCTTGTGAAGATTTGTGTGCCGGGAGGAAGGATCCTCGACCCCTTCTGCGGGGCCGGAACCACCGTGCTGGCAGCCAGGCTGGAGGGGTACGAGGCCGTGGGCATTGAGGTGACCGACGCCTACTACAAGCTGGGCTCGGATCGGGTGCGTTTTGCGCTGGAGGCCCAGTCGGAAACCGCTAAATAATCTCCATGGCTATCCATGTGGATAGCCGCCAACAACCCCAAACCCAGGCAGGCTATCCACATGGATAGCCTGCCTGATTACCTACAAAGAAAGGAAACATCGCCATGGAAAAAGCCTTTGCCTACATCTGCACAGCTGCGGATACGGCTCCCCGCCTTTTGAAGCGGTACTGCCGGAAAGTGTATGAGCTCGGATACGTCCCCATTTGCCCCAAATTGAACGATGGGCAGTACCTTGCGCTGGACAACGCTGATGAAAAGAGGGATTTTCACAATATCGCCCGCCAGAAGCTGGGCCGGTGCCGGATGCTGGTGGTATGCGGCAAGGAGATCAGCAACTCCATGTCCGCAGAAATCGGGCTGGCTGAAAAACGGAACATCATTTGCACCACACTGGATGGCCTGGCCAGAATCAAGGAAGCTGGCGAGGACAACGCCATCTGACCTGCGGCGCAGGCCGCTTTTTTCCCAGCCGGTGACTGGTTTTGCAAGCATAGCCTTTGGATATCCAAAGGCATTCTTGGGGAGAACCCCAAACCCCCGGCTGCCAGCCATCGGCTGATTTTATGAAATACGAGGTGAAAAATGAGCCAAAAGCAGTACGCCGCATTTGCGGCAAATATAAAATCATGGGATGCCCTGCGCCAGAAGAAAACAAACTTTGTTCCGGGAGTCCTTCAGGTCGAAAAGGTCATCCTTCTGAGCAAAGCGGATTTTGACAAGCTCTCGGAGGATATCTCCCCGGATTATCCGTTCCTGCAAAACAACCGGAACCTTCTCAGCGCCGATCCGGGCGGGGTGTTCCGCTGCCTGATGGTACGGGCAGAAGGGCAAGCAGAGCATCTGCTCATCTCACAGCGAAGGAATACCCTGTACCTGGGCTATGGGAAGGATTACCGCAAGGTGGACTTAAAAAGCGTTCCGGTGGAACGCCTGGTTTTAGAAGATCCGAAGGTGTACCAGGAACGGGCTGTGTTCCATCATCGGCCCCGCTGCATGGAGGATACCATGGCAGAGCATCTCGGAATCTCTGCTCCAGAGCGCCAAACGGGGTTTAGGGTAGAACAGGTCGTCGTCCTCACCGATGAGCAGTACCGTCAGTTCCAGGAATGCGGCCTTGTGGAAGATCAGATTTTCCTATTTGAGTACAACGACAAGATGTGGTTTGACCCCGGCGACCTGTGCTGGCACTGTGTGCTCGTCAAAGGCGAAACCAGCAGGGATGGCGTCCTGGTGGAAGCGGAGGGGTATTCTTATGCCCGTTACGCCGCCTTTGCCCCGGATTGCAGCAGGCTTCGGCTGCGGGATGCCCCCGTCCACTATGAATACCCAGCAAAAGCGCCGGAGCAAGTAAAAGCACGAAAAAGGAATGAGCCGGAACGCTAAAGGAGTTCACATGAGAAAACGAAACCATATCATTCCCCTCCATCTAAACAAAAAGGAACTGGCCCATCTGGAGGCCCAGGTGAAGCTCAGCGGCCTTGCCCGTGAGGAATTTCTGCGCTCCCTCATCATGGGGGCGCAGCTGCAGGCGAGGCCCTGCACCCACCATGCCGACCTGCTTCACAAAGCGGCGGGTCTCTGCAATAATGCCAACCAGCTTGCCAAGGTCGCAAACACCTATGGCGAGGTCAGCCAGCAGAGCGTGGAGGAAATGACCAGCATCGCCCGTGCGGTCTGGAAGGAAGTGAAGGAGAACTGGTAAATGGCGTACACCAGCATTATCCCCGTGCACCGCCTGGACAATAGCGTGGACTATGTCCTGGATGAGAAAAAAACCTCCCGTTCCCAAAACGCAGACTCCCTGCAGGCGGCGGTGGACTATGCCCTCAACAAGGATAAAACCGAGCAGGACCTGTTCTGCTCGGCCATTGGCTGTACGCTGGATTCCGCCTTTGAGGATATGTGCCAGATCAAGAGGATGTGGCACAAGGAAAAAGGGGTGCAGGGCTTCCACCTGGTACAGAGTTTCGCCGCCGGAGAGGTAACGCCGGAATTGGCACATCAGATTGGCCGGGAGCTTGCGGACCGTCTGCTGGGCGGCAGATTTCAAGTGGTCATCAGCACCCATTTAAACACCGGGCATATCCACAATCATCTGGTTTGGAATTCTGTTTCCATCCAAACGGGCAAAAAGTACCGGAGCAATGAAAAGAACTACGTCACCGGGGTGCGCCGGATCTCCGATGAACTGTGCCGGAAATACCATCTCTCGGTCATCGACACTGAGAAATCAGAACAGGTGGCCCGCCCCTACGCCCAATGGCTGGCCGAGCAAGAGGGAAAGCCCACTTGGAAAACCGTCATCCAGCAGGATGTAGACTCCGCCATCACCGCCTCTCTCACGTGGAAGCAGTTCCTTCGGGTGCTGGAGCAGCGAGGGTACACCTTTCGCTTTGACAGAAAGTATCCCACACTGAAGCCTCCGGGGAAAGAGCGCACCGTCCGGTTCAAGACCCTGGGCAAAAACTACACGCCCGAAGCCATCCAGCGCCGCATCCTGTATCCCAAGCGCTCCGTACCGGCTGGGAAAAGAACACCGCCCGCCCATGGGTTGCTTCTCCTCCTTGGGGAAACGCAGCCCCGCAAGCTCACCGGCCTGCGGGCGCTTTATTATTCCTACTTATATAAGGTGGGAGTGCTTCGCAAAAAACCGCCCTACCCCAGCTATGCCGTGCGGGAGGATATCCGCAAGCTGGACCAGCGGATCGAGCAGGCTGAGTTCATTTTTCAGCATCATGTGGAGGACCGTGGCCAGCTGGCCAGCCTCCGGCAGCAAGCGGAGGATGAAATCGCTGTGCTGTTAAAGCAGCGCCAGAAACTCTACCGCTATGAGCCGGACTCCCCCCAGATCAGCGCCCTCACCGAGAAACTCCGGCAGCTTCGCCACACCGCCAAGCTGTGCCGGAACATTGAAACCCACTCTGTGGAGATGGAACAGCGCCTGCTGGCGGCCCAAGAGGAAGATCGCCAGCGTCAGGAACGGGAAGAAAAACAGCAAGAACGTAAAACGAAAGACGGACCCAGGAGGTGATTGATTGAACAGGATCCCCAGCAGAGAACAGGTGGAACGCCTCCGGCAGCGATACCCTGCCGGAACCCGTATCGTCCTGCACTCCATGGATGATGCCCAGGCCCCGCCGCCTGGCACCATGGGTACGGTTGTCTATGTAGACGATATGGGGCAGCTTGGAGTCGAATGGGACAACGGTTCCGCCCTGTCTCTTATCCCCGGTGAAGATTCCTTTTCCAAGGTCTCCGTACCGGAAAAGGAAAAACAGAAACGCTCCCGTGATTTGGAGCGGTGAAAGCGAGGTGATTTGACTGAACTACGGAAGCGATCCCGCCGACCAAATCGTCCGATTTACCCTTGAGGGTACCGAGGTGGCCCTCAAGCTGTCGGGGCTGGCGGCAAAGAATTTTGCGCTGTTCGTCTATGCGGTATTAAAGGATCAGAAAAAAACCCGTGGTAAGACACGGCTGGTACGGATGCTCAAAGAACAGCGCCCTTTCAAATTCTTTAAGGTGCCGGTAAGTTATATGAAGGAATTTGCCAGGGAAGCCAAGGAGCACGGGCTCCTATACGTCCCCATTCGGAACCGGCAGAAGTCTGACCGCATCGAGGTAGTCGTGTTTGCCGATGACGCCTCCAAGATCCAGCGCATCTATGACAACCTCGGCCTGGATTACGTTGCGGCCCAGGCTGGTGACGCCACTGTGGAGAAAGCGCCTGTGCAGGAGAAACAGCCCCCCGCCGCCGCTGCTCCCAGCAGGACGGAAACCGTCCAGACGGAGCAGGGCGCGGTGGAATTTGAGGTGGGCGGCTTCGAGGATGAGATCGAACTCTCCTCCGTACCGGACCAGGAGGAAGGGGCAAATTTTACTCCTGGCCGGGAGAAGGACCCTGTGCAGGGGGAGGCGGCAAGGAGTCCGTCAGAGAATTCCTCGCCCGACAGAAGTTCTTCGCCCGGTCCAACCGGCAGTGAACCGGCGCCTGAGCAAAAGCCCTCTGTGAGAAAACAGCTGCAGGAGATCCGGCAGAAGCAGATCCAGAAGAAGGAGGAACGGGCCAGGCAACCCCAGCGTGAGCACGCTGCGCCCAGCCGCAGCAGGAAAAAGAAAAAGCAGAAAGGAAGGTAATGCAGTATCGATTTAAGTACATTGATTGGCAAGCAGCAGGAGCCGCAGCCCCAGCAGGAGCCGCCCCGCCTTTCCAAAGAGGAATACGCCGCCATGCGAAAGGCAGAACGGGAAGAACTTCAGGCAAGGGTGGATGCCCAGGCCCAGGAGGTGTTCCGGGATGACGCCTCTATGAAAGGGTTTCTCAATTTCATGGCACAGTGCACCCCGCAGAGCACTCGGAACCTTCTCATCCTCTATGAACAGGATCCCACCATCACTCATCCCCGCACTTTCGACAAGTGGAAAGAGACCGGGCGTTCCCTGCGAAGCGGTGTGACGGGGTATGCGTTCTACGCCGACCAGGAGTATGAACGGGAGGATGGCACCAAGGGCAGCGGCTTCACCATCACCAAAGCCTTTGACATTTCTCAGACCAGGGGGCAGCAGCCCCTGCCCTCCCAGCAGCGGCTGCCGGAGGAGATCATCGCTGCCATGGTGGAGCAGAGTCCTGTTCCGCTGGCCATTTCCGATCAGCTGCCCCAGGGAGTGCAGGCGCAGTATGTCCCAAAGCAGCGCACTATCTATGTGAGAAACGGGATGGACGAAACTGCTACGATTTGCGCCATCGCCCGTGAGCAGGCCCATGCTGGTTTTGACACCGTAGGCAGCGGCTATTACCGGCAGGCGTATGCGCCCCAAGCCTATTGCGCGGCCTATGTGGTGGCACAGAAACTGGGGCTGGACACCTCCGCTTTCCACTTTGATAAGGTGTGCCAGACCTGTGCCGGGATGGAGGTCCAGGAGAAGAAAGGGTTCATCAGCGACGTCAAGCGGGCGGCCTATGCCATCAACCGGGATATGCAGCGGAGTTTTCGAGAGATGGAGCAGACCATCCGGCCGGATGAATTCTCCGTAGAGTCTCCCAAGCCCGTCAAAACGCCCAAGGCCAAAGAGGACAAGGAAAAGGAAGCGGCCAGATAACGGCTCCCGCCGAGAGTTTTCCGTTTGTTTTCTTCTGTGCGGTAGCTTTCTACAAGGCGTTGTGATATGGTGATGATGAAAAGCTACAGAAAGGCAGGGGTACCTATGGAAAAGCAAAGGATGCTAAAGATGAGCCAGCTGGAACAGGATATGCTGGTCAAGGCCCTTTGCGATGCGCAGAGCGATGTGCAGCCCAAACAGGCCGAGGAAATGCGTTCCCTTGCTGCGAAAACCGTCCGCGCTCCCCGCCGCAGGCTGTACTTGAGCGACGAGGAATTCGGGCGGGCGGTACAGGCCCTAAACCGGAAGCGCAACGCCTATCTGTCGGCAGGACGGAGCAGCGTGGGGTTTGACCGCATTCTCCTCAAGCTGTTGAACAGCAAGTACCGGCATACGCCGGTCAGATAAGTCCATTCACTCCCCCCGAAGCCTGTGGGTTCTCCCCATGGGCTTCGGGGGCTTTTTTTGTTTTCTGCAAAAAGGAGGGATCTATAAGAAAAGCACAAAACACGTAATTTCATTATCCGGCGGGAAAGACAGCACCGCCCTGCTGCTGCGTATGCTGGAGGAAAAGATGCCGGTAGACGTTATCCTTTTCTGCGACACCGGATTGGAGTTTCCTCAGATGTACGAGCATCTGGACAAGGTAGAGCAGTACACCGGCAGGGCTATCACCCGGCTGAAGCCGCCCCATAGCTTCGAATACTTTTTCTATGAGTATTCGCCAGAGCGAAAGAATCCGGCCCTGTCCAAATACCGCGGCCTCAGCTGGCCCGGCCCCAAGCAACGCTGGTGCACCGGGCGGTTGAAGCACCGGGTCATTGACGCTTACTTAAAGGAACTAAAGCAGGAATACCACATCGTCCAATATGTAGGCATTGCCGCCGACGAAGCCCATCGGGTGCGGGAATACTGCTATCCCTTGGTAGATTGGGGCATGACCGAAGCCGACTGCCTGTGCTACTGCAGGGAGAGAGGGTTCGATTGGGGCGGCCTGTACGATGTTTTCCGGCGTGTGTCCTGCTGGTGCTGTCCCTTGCAGCCGCTCAGTGAACTGAGGAAACTCTACGCCCTTTTTCCAGAACTGTGGCAAAAACTCCGAGCCATGGATGCCCATACCTGGCGGCAGTTCCGGGCAGATTACTCTGTGCGGCAGCTGGAACTGCGCTTTCAGTTCGAACAGCAGTGCTGGCAAGCCGGCATCTCTCTCACAAGCCGTGAGTTCTTCCGCCTGCTGAAAGAGCATCTTCAAAAGCAGGAAGGGGTGGGTGCTCCTTCGACGGTATAGCTGCACGGAAAAATCCATGGTGGGTGTGGCTACTGCCGCTGCCCATCGTTTGGTGGGCAGCCCTTTTGGTGGCCGGAAGCTGGAGCGCCGGGATGAACCTCGTGGATCTGCTGGGGAAACTCTCCGCGGCCATGAACAGTCCCTTTGCCATCCACTGGACGGAGTATTCCGCCCGGTGCCTGCTGTTCTTTACCATGGGGTATGGGATCGTGGCGCTGACGGTGGCCTCCAGCCGGAAGAACCGCCGCCGTGGTGCAGAACACGGCTCCGCCCAATGGGGCGATGTGTTTCAGATCGCCAAGCGGTACCGGGATAAGAAGCACCCGAAGGAAAATCTCATCCTGACCCAGCACTTTCAGATGGGGCTGGACGGTCATAAACACAAGCGCAATACCAATGTGCTGGTGATTGGGGGCAGCGGCGCCGGAAAAAGCCGCTCCTACGCCATTCCCAACGCCCTGAACTGCGGGAACTGCTCCATGGTGATTTGCGATCCGAAATCCGAAATCCTGCGGAAAACCGGAGGGGCTCTGAAAGCCAATGGCTATGAGGTGCGGGTGTTCGACCTGCTCAGCCCCGACACCTCCTTCTGCTACAACCCCTTGGCCTATGTGCGGGATGACAAAGACGTGCTTCGCCTTATCGAAACCCTCATCCAGAGCACCACCCCGCCCGGAGCACAGAGCAGCGACCCGTTCTGGACCAAGTCGGAAACGGCGCTGCTCCAGGCCCTGGTGCTCTATCTCATGCACGAAGCCCCAAAAGAAGAACAAAACTTCGCCATGGTGATGGAGATGCTGGCCGCCGCCGAGGTGCGGGAGGAAGATGAGGAATACGAGTCCCCCTTGGACATCCTGTTCGCCCGTTTGGAGATGCGGGACCCGGAGAGCATTGCCGTGAAGCAGTACCATGTGTTTAAAATGGGGGCCGGAAAAACCCTAAAATCCATTTTAATTAGTGTTGGCGTCCGGCTGTCCGCCTTCAACCTGCCGCAGATCGCCCGGCTCACCTATACCGACGACCTCCATCTGGAGGAACTGGGTGAAAAGAAGGTGGCCCTGTTCTGCTGCATCCCGGACAGCGATAAATCCCTCAACTACCTTGTGGGCATGATTTACGGCCAGCTCATCCAGGCGCTGTACTATGTGGCAGACCGGAAATACAAAGGCCGCCTGCCGGTGCCGGTGCATCTCCTCATCGACGAGGCCCCCAACATCGCCCTGCCTACGGACAACTTCCTGCCTTGGCTTTCCACCATGCGGAGCCGGAACATCTTTTGTTCCTACATCGCTCAGAACATGGCCCAGCTCAAGGCGCTGTTCAAGGAGCAGTGGGAGTCCCTGGTGGGGTTGTGCGATGAGTTTTTATATCTCGGCGGCAACGAGAAGGAAACCCACAAGTACGTCTCCGAGCTCATGGGCAAGGAAACGCTGGATACCAACACCTACGGCCACAGCCGGGGGCGAAGCGGCAGCTTCAGCGTCAACGACCAGCAGACGGGTAGGGAACTGCTCACCCCCGACGAGGTACGGATGCTGGATAACCGCAAGGCGATTTTGTTCGTCCGTGGGGAGCGCCCCATGCTGGACGATAAGTACGACCTGATGCGCCACCCCAATATCCGGCTTACCGAAGATGGGGGCGCTGCGCCCTACGACTATACCCAGGCGAAAGACGCCGCAAACGATTTGGACTATTCTCCGGAGCAGTACGAGGATTTCGAACTGTTGGATCCGGAGGACTTTTTGAAGCCTTAAACTACACAATGAATTGGAGGAATGCTTCTGAAGAATATTCTGCATCATTGGATTTCCAAGAAAAATCGCAACAAGAAGAACGACAGGCCCCAGGGCGCTCTGCCTCTTGGCAGAAAGGGCCGCTGCGGGTTTTCCGTCTATGCCGCCACCGTGCTGTGTGTCGGCTGCCTGTCTACCACTGCTTTCGCCGCCAGCGATCCGCTGACGGTAGTGAACAATCTCTCCACCTTCATCTTTTCCCTGATCCGCGCCATCGGCCTGATTCTGCTGGGCTGGGGCGTGGTGCAGGTGGGCCTCTCCTTCCAGAGCCATGACCCCTCCCAGCGTTCCCAGGGCTTTCTCACCCTGGCGGGCGGCCTGGTCGTGACCTTTGCCAAGGAGATCCTCGACCTCATTACGGCCTGAGTTTCTGTGTTCCGGCAGCGGGGGCGTCCGCAGGGGCGCTCCCGCCTATTTTTTCTGAAGGAGGTGACCAGCCGGAAACTGGATCATAGATAACCTGAATTCGGCGCTGGAAACATGGAACGACAAGCTGGCTGAAATCTGGACCTTGCTCACCCAGGACCCCGCCACCTTCAAAGGCGGTGGGATTTGGGGCGTCATGCTCAACATCAACGATGCGCTGAAAGCCATTGGCCTTGGATTGCTGGTGCTGTTCTTTGCAGTTGGTGTAGTCAAGACCTGTTCGAGCGTGGCCGATCTGAAGCGCCCGGAACACGCCCTCAAACTGTTTGTCCGCTTTGCCCTGGCAAAGGCGGCGGTGACCTATGGCCTGGATCTGATGCTGGCGGTGTTCCGCATTGTCCAGGGCATGGTCTCCACCATCATCACCAGGTCGGGCCTGTCGGGGAACACCGGCACGACCCTGCCCCAGGAGATCATCGACAAAATCAACGATGTGGGGTTTTGGGACTCCATCCCCCTGTGGGCGGTGACCCTCTTAGGCGGCCTGTTCATCACGGTTTTGTCGTTCATCATGATTCTGACGGTGTATAGCCGGATGTTTAAACTCTATATGTACACCGCCATCGCCCCGGTTCCGCTCTCCAGCTTTGCGGGGGAACCCACCAGCAATGTGGGCAAAAACTTCCTCCGCTCCTATGCCGGAGTGTGTCTGGAAGGGGCCATCATCGCATTGGCTGCATCATCTTCTCCGTCATGGCGACCTCCCCGCCTGCGGTGGATCCCAATGTCTCGGCGGTGACCGCCGTGTGGAGTTACGTGGGCGAGCTCATTTTCAACCTGCTTGTTCTCGTAGGCGCCGTGCGGATGAGTGACCGCATCGTGAAAGAAATCTTGGGCCTGTGAGCCGGAAGGAGTGAAGCATTATAGAAGTAAAAGTGCCAAAGGAAATACGGGATTACCAGGAGTCCATCTTTTTCGGCCTGTCCACCAGGCAGTTTCTCTGCTCCCTTCTGGCGGTGGGCGTAGCGGTGGGCATCTACTTCGGCCTACGCCCCTTTGTGGGGAGCGAGGAAGTGGGCTGGATGTGCATCCTTGGAGCTGCGCCCTTTGCCGCCTGCGGCTTTTTCAAGTACCATGGCATGACTGCGGAAAAGCTGGCCTGGGCCTGGTTTAAGTCGGAATTCCTGTACCCGAAGAAGCTGGTGTTCCAATCCGACAGTCTCTACTACGAGGCAATGGAGGAAGCCATTGCGGAGGGCGAAAAGCCTCCTCGCAAGCGCAAAAACCGCAGGCCCCAGCATCAGCGGGTAAAAACCAGGGGGAATAAGGCATGGAGATGAATATCCACTCCATCCTCCCAGAGGAAATCGCCGCCATGGGCGAGCATAGCAACCGTGTGCTGAATGAAAAAACCGGCTGCATCGGCTATCTGACAGCCAATCTCAATGGTAGCGCCCCGGTGTTTGAAAGCTCCTGGCATGACCGCACGCCCCGGCTCAACACCCCGGAATTCACCGACGATTTCAACGATATGATGGATGCCCTGCGCCAAGGGATCCTGAAAAGCCCCGCAGAACTGCGTGCTTATTGTACCGCTCACCCAGACAGCCTTCTGCAAGACAACCCCAGCGCCGATACACGGTATGGGTTTCGCATCAATACCGGAAGGTACTCCTACTGGATGGTCTGCTCGTTTCTCTCGACAGACTGCCGCTTGTGGGTAAGCGCCTTTTCGTTCCTTTCGCTGGATCGCTACATGAGGGAGGCCCGAAACGGCATCCCCATTTTGGACTTGCAGGGCCATGAGCGGTTCCGAATGCCGGATGGAGGAGAACTGAAAGCCGTGTCTTCCAACGGGCGTCCCAGCTTCTGTACCATCCGCTATTTGGACACGGAGCAGGCGGTTCTGTTCGATGAACTGCGCCAAAGCTCCATCCACACTGTTCAGGAGTTGCCGGAATGGGCGGCAAAGAACGGGCTTCATCTGCTGCCGCTGGATCCGCCCATGCGGGCCAGCCACAAGCCGCACCGTAAAGGGCAGGAGCGATGATGCCCAACACAAAAATCTCTTAGAAAAGGACGGATGCCTATAATCAAAACGCTTACCAAAGCAACGAAGTTGGAAAAAGAGAAATTCACGATTCCCAAGTCCGTACAAGACGCCATCCCCATCCAGCGCATCTGGCCGGATGGGATTTTTCAGGTGGGGAGCCGGTTCTCCAAGACCTTCTCCTTTACCGACATCAATTACAGCATTGCCAGCAAGGACGATAAAACCGCCATGTTCCTGGACTATTCAGAGCTCCTCAACGCTCTGGATTCCGGGGCCAGCGCCAAAATCACCATCCACAACCGGCGGATCGACAAGGCGCAGTTCGAGAAATCCCTGCTGCTCCCCATGCGGGAGGATGGCCTGGACCATTTCCGCAGGGAGTACAATGAAATGCTGCTCTCCAAGGTTACCGGCACCAACAACAGCGTCGTGCAGGACCGCTACATTACCATCACGGTAGCCAAGCGGAATATCGATGAAGCCCGCACCTATTTCTCCCGTGTAGGCACGGACCTCATCAATCACCTGTCTCAGCTATCCTCGGTGGGGCGGGAACTGGATGCTGCCGCCAGGCTGCAGCTGTTCCGGGATTTCTTCAAGGGCTCGGAGCCTGCGGCCTTTGCCTTCGATCTGAGAGAGCACATGAAAAAGGGTCACAGCTTCAAGGATTGGCTCTGCCCTGACTCCATGGAATTTCAGAAGGACCACTTCCGCATCGATGAGCGATGGGGCCGGGTACTCTACCTGCAGGATTACGCCACCTACATCAAAGACTCCATGATTGCTGAGCTCTGCGACATGGACCGCAGCCTCATGCTGGCCATCGACGTCCTGCCGGTTCCCACCGACGAGGCGGTGAGGGAGATCCAGAACAAGCTGCTGGGTGTGGAGACCAATGCGGCCAACTGGCAGCGGAAACAGAACGCCGCCAACAATTTCTCCGCCGTGCTGCCCTACGACATGGAACAGCAACGCAAGGAAACCAAGGAGATGCTGGACGACCTCACCAACAGGGACCAAAGGATGATGTTCGGCCTGGTGACGCTGGTGCATCTGGCCGACACCAAGGAGCAGCTGGACTCGGATACTGAAACCATCCTCACTGTGGCCCGAAAGCATCTGTGCCAGATGAGCACACTGCGCTGGCAGCAGAAGGATGGCCTGGACACCGTTCTGCCCTATGGCCTGCGGAAGATCCATGCCCTGCGTACCCTGACCACCGAGAGCACTGCGGTGCTGATTCCCTTCCGCGCCCAGGAGATCCTCCAGGGCGGCGGCATCTATTACGGGCAGAACGCTGTTTCCAAGAACATGATTGTGGCGGATCGCCGCAAACTCCTCAACGGGAACAGTTTCCGTTTGGGTGTCAGCGGATCCGGTAAATCCTTCTCCGCCAAGGAGGAAATCGTCAGCATCGCCCTGTCCACCGATGATGATATCCTCATTCTGGACCCCGAATCCGAATTCGGTTTCCTGACGGAAGCGTTGGGCGGCGAGGTGATCCGGGTGTCGGCCTCTTCCGATACCCACATCAATGCACTGGACATGGACAAAGCCTATGGGGATGAGCGCAACCCCCTGATTGAGAAGTCCGAGTTCATCCTCTCCCTGTTCGAACAGCTGGTGGGCGCTGGAGGTGTTTCCGCCAAGGAGAAATCTATCCTGGACCGCTGCACCTACGATGTGTACCGGGAGTACATGGCCAACAACTACCAGGGCGAGGTACCCACCCTGAAGGATCTGTACCAATCTCTCCTGAAGCAGCCGGAGCCGGAGGCCAGGGGGCTTGCCCTTTCCTCCGAGCTTTTCATCACCGGCAGCCTCAACACCTTTGCCCAGCCCACCAACGTGGATACCAAGGCGAGAATCATCGCCTACGATATCCGGGAACTTGGGGAGCAGCTCATGCCCATCGGGATGCTGGTCACGCTGGACGCCATTTTCAACCGGGTGATTCAGAACTGGAAGAAGGGCAAGACCACCTGGGTGTTTGCCGACGAGTTCTACCTGCTGTTCCGCTACCAGTACAGCGCCGACTTTTTCTACAAGCTGTGGAAGCGCATCCGCAAGTACAACGGCCTGGTGACAGGGCTGACGCAGAATGTGGAGGAACTGCTCCGCTCCGACACCGCCCGCCTTATGCTGGCCAACTCGGAGTTTTTGATCCTCCTGAACCAGTCCCCCACCGACCGGGACGAGTTGGCGGGCCTCCTGCACATCTCCGACACCCAGCTGGGGTACATCACCAATGTGTCGGCGGGCTGCGGCCTTATCCGCTGCGCCGGGAACATCGTCCCCTTCGAGAACAGCTTCCCCCGCAACACCCGCCTGTACCAGCTGATGACCACCAAGCCGGATGAAGCCCTGAGAGGGGTGTAACATCCATGAATCTGCCATTTCCCAGGGGGCCTCCTTCGGCCCCCTGATTTTAATTTGTGCAAGAATCGCTTGCACGGAATCGTACGCACGCCTCAGAGGTTTTCCATCTCTGATTTTGTGCAACAGGTTGCTGCACAAATCTGCTTCTCACCTCTGATGTGTCTTGTTCCAGGAGGTATGCCTTTGAAAGAAATAAAGACCAAACCGGAGGGCGGCAAGCCCAAACTGCTGGAGAGTGCGGCCAAAGCCCCGAAAACCGCTATGAAGGATTTGTGGCTGAAGTCCAAAGAGAAATCCATCTCCGAGTTAAAGGAAACGCCCTTCGCCAGCCAGCAGGGAGAATCCTTCAACGCCCCGGCCAACACTGCCGGAGATCAGATGCTGTCCGGCATGGAGAGCACTGCCAAGAAGGGAGCGGATTTGACATATCGGGGCGGCAAAAAGCTGGCGCAGACCACCGCCAAAAAAGTGCGGGAGAAACGTGAGATAGCCCGCATACGCAAGCGGGCCGAGGGTCCCGCCTCCCAAGCCGCATCCCAAACGGGAAAGGCCGCCAAGAGTGCGGCCTCCAAAATCAAGACCAAGAACGCCGTGGTGAAGGGTGTCAAAGGGAAGCCGGCAAAAGCGGTAAAAACAGCCAACAGAACCCTGAAGGGGGCCAAACAGGGCGCCAAAAGCATCAAGACCGCACAGAGATCCGCTAAAGTGGCACAGAGAACAGCCCAGGCCACCGCAAAGGCGGCAAAAGCAACTGCCCATGCCGCCAGAGCTGCAGCGAAAGCTACGGCCACTGGGGTCAAGGCCGCTGTTAAGGTGACTGCCACAGCTATAAAAGCGACCATCGCGGCGGTGAAGGGGTTGATTGCCGCCATCGCTGCCGGTGGCTGGGTCGCTGTGGTGATTATCCTGCTGATATGCCTGATTGCTTTGATAGTCGGCTCCTGCTTCGGCCTGTTCTTCGGTTCAGAGTCCACTGGGACAGGGACCAGCGTGACCCAGGCGGTGGCTGACCTCAACGAAGAATACCAGGCGCACATTCAGGAGATTGAAGCCGCCAACCCCCATGACAGGCAGGAGATCACCTCCAACGACGGGGTGCTGTCTGTCAATTGGGAAGATGTCCTTGCGGTATTCTCCGCAAAAGTGACGGGCGCAGAGGATGGCTCCCAGGTGGCCTCGCTGGATGATGCCCAGGTGGATGAACTGCGGAGTATCATGTGGGAGATGAACGCCATCAGCTACACCACCCGCACGGAGAGCAGTTCTGTGGAGGTGACTTCCACAGATGAGAATGGGAACGAGGTTACCAGCACGGAAACGGTGACGGAAACCATTCTGGAAATTACCATCACCCACAAAACACCGGAGGAAATGGCCCAGCAATACAGCTTCAATGACCGTCAGAATGAATATCTGGCCTTGATGACTGAGCCGGAAAATGAAAACCTGTGGGCCGAACTGCTGGGCGGTTACGTCAGCGGCGGCGGGCAAATCATAGACCCCAATACCAACTGGGAAGGAACGGGCATCTTCCAATGGCCGCTGCCTCAGAGCTACACCATTACCTCTTGGTTCGGCTACCGGGCGGATCCCTTCACCGGGGAGATCGACTACCATAGCGGCACCGACATCGGCGCTCCGGGCGGCACCCCCATCCTTGCGGCTGCCGATGGCACCGTCACCATTGCCAACGGGATAGACTCCTGGGGCGGCGGGTACGGGTACTACATCAAAGTGCGCCACAACGACACCTACGAAACCCTGTATGCCCACTGTTCCTCCATCTGTGTGGTGGCAGGCCAGGAGGTCAAGCAGGGCGAGGTGATCGGCTATGTAGGCACCACAGGGAACTCTACCGGAAACCACCTCCACTTCGAGGTGTGGCAAAACGGGCAGCGCACCGACGCTCTTAGCTTCTTCAGGGCTAAAGGATAAAAGGAAGCAGCAGCCTGGTTCAGGCTGCTGCCCCTCATTTCTTTCTCTCGAAGCTGTACCCCACATCACGGATGCACCGCAGGTAAACGCCGGAGTCATGCTTCAAATTCAGCTTGCGCCGGATGGCCTGCACATGATGGCTGACCAGCTCACGGGCCTCCCCATAGTCCGGTTCCCGCCAGATCCTCTCATAGATTTGGCTGTGCGTTAAGACATGGTTGGAGTTCTGGAATAAGTAAATAAGTATTTCGTACTCCGTTTTGGTAAGCGGGATCTCCTGCTGGTTGCGGAAAACCCTGCGCTGCTGCGGATAGATTTCAAGCCCTGGAAGAGATATGATGGAGTCCTTGTTCTGTTTGCAGTTCTCGATTTCGGGATGATCCTGCAAAAATGAAAGAAAGTCCTCAAAAACTTCCCCATCCTCTTCCTGCAGCTCCAGAATAATGACTCGTCTAATTCTATCACCTCCCATGCTTATGAACGAAATCCTTTTTACCCTTCATGCTGCTGCATGAGGTTCCCTGGTTTATTTGTCTTGTTCCCGAAATCCCCAGCCTTCCCAATCGTCATCGTCCTCCTCCGGCTCCGTCTCTTCCGTGAAGGTGGAGCCAGGGGCCTCTGCCGGAGCGTTGAGCATATAGGGCGTAACCTGTACCGGCATCTCGTTCTTGAGCGCCAGCACCTTGGGGGCCGCCTTGCCGCAAAACACCATGGCGGCGGCAAAGGCGAAATACTGCACACAGCTTGTAAGATAGAGATTCACAATGGCCAGTTCATTTCCCTGCACAGGGACGCCCTGCTCAAGCTGCCGAGAGATATTTTGATGGCAGGCCGCCAGGGAGACAAAGGCCGTGATCAGCAGTGCCACAGCAAAAACGTAGCAGGCCACAGCAAGGATGCTGCCCTTTTTGGAGGGCTTAGAAAACTCGTCCATCATCTTACCCTCCTCTCGTTGCGGGAAGCGTTGTTCCTGCGGGACTGGTGCTGGGCTGAGGGATCGTCAATGCGCTCCATCACCTGCAGTTCACCCTTTCTTAGCCGGAACACCACATCGGCCTGCTTCGCCAACTCATTGGAGTGGGTGACGACTACCACACACTTGTTCATCTTGTGGGCGCTCTCTTTGAGGATCTCAGTAATGTCCTGGGCGGTGTCCTCATCCAGATTGCCGGTAGGCTCGTCCGCCAAGATCACCGGGGCCTCGCTTGCCAGGGCGCGGGCAATGGCTACCCGCTGCTGCTGGCCGCCGGAGAGCTTCAGCACATTCCGCTTGGCTTCTTCTTTAGTCAGGCCAAGCCGCTCCAGAATGGGCAGCGGCGGCAGCTTGGAAGTCAGGGACACGTTCTCCGTAGGAGTCAAGTAGTCGATGAGGTTGTACGCCTGGAAGATAAACGCCACATGGTTTTTCCGATGGTCAGAAAGGCCCGTCTTGGCAATGTCCTGCCCGTCAAAGTAAATCTGGCCGCTGCCGGGGCTGTCCAGGCCGCCGATCAGGGAAAGCAGGGTGGTTTTGCCGCAGCCGGAAGGCCCCAGGATGGCGTAAAGCTTGCCCTGTTCCATTTCGGCGTTGACGCCTTTTAAGACTTTCTTTTTATTATCGTAGGAATATCCCACTTGCTTGATTTCCATGATACTCATAGTGATTACCTCATTTCGTTATTTTAGGGGGTGGATAGTCTTATTCCATCTGAGACAAAATCTGCTTGGGCTTCAACCGCAGGGTGGAAATGCTGGAAACCAGCACCGCCGCCACCAGCAGGACGCCGCCCACGATAGCCACCAGCATGAAATGCTCCGGGGTGACGATGACATTCTCCGCCGCCTTGCCGAACAGCGTACCAAGAGTGCCGGCAACCTGCTTGCTCGATAGGTACGCCAGTGGGAAGGCCACCACCGCGATCAGCAGGGTTTCCAGCACATATTGGAGAATCACCGCAGGCTTGGCAATACCCACCGCCAGTAAAATGCCGGTTTCCCGTTTCCGGCTGCGGATGGACATGGAGAGGATGAGAATTATCAAAACCATGCTCACCACGGTAATCACCACAATCAGCGTCGTGACCAAAGTAGCCGTATCCGCAATAGAGCTGGAAATGCGCTCGTACACTTCATTGTTCACGGTGATGTAATAGGAGTTCCAGTCAATAGAGGTGCTGTTCTGCACTTCCTGAACAATGCTTTCCAGCTTGGCGGCGTCGGAAACAAAGAAGTCAACGGAAGTAATTCCATTTCCCTCACTGGCCGTATAGGGCGTAGATATGGCCGACATGGTATCCATATCCACAAAGATGTATTCCTCGTAATCGTAAAATGTTGAGGGCCTTGCCATAGTAGCCTGTTCATCGTCATCATCCGCAATGACCTCAAACAAACCGACAATTTCACACTCCACCAGCGGATCATCGGGGTTCCCGTTTTTTACTTCCAGGGTATCGCCAAGGGACAACCCATATTTATCAGCAAGACCTTCGTACAAGATGATCCCACCATTGCCATCTGTCACATGGCGGCCTTCTGTCAAACGCAGGGCTCCACTAAGGAACAAAGGCGAATATTCTGAATCAAAGCAGCCTGACCCATAAAAAAGGTCTGCTACATATTCTCGTTCATCCGTCCCTTTCATCAAAGTATCTTGATTATAGAGATTTACAATCGTCCATTGGGATGTGTTATAGGCTTCCACGCCGTCAATAGCGGCGATTTCCTCAATCATTTCATCCGTGACAGGCTGCAGGGTATAACCGTTGTTGGCATTGACGGTGAAGCTGGCCCCTGTCACGCCCCGCAGTTCCTCCGATTGCTCCTCTTGGGCGTCTGCAATCGCCAGCCCGGACAGCACCAGGGTGGTAATAGCCAGGAGCAGGCAGAACACCAGCAAGGTCTTTTTCCATTTTCTTGCGGTATGTAAAACCGCTCGTATTCCTAAATTCATATTGCGCCCTCCTTTACTCCATCTGCGCCAAGATCTGTTTGGGCTTCAACCGCATAGTGGAGATGCTGGACACCAGCACCGCCGCCACCAGCAGGATACCGCCCACGATAGCCACCAGCATGAAATGCTCCGGTGTGACAATGATGTTCTCCGCCGCCTTGCCGAACAGCGTTCCCAGGGTGCCGGCGACCTGCTTGCTCGATAGATACGCCAGCGGGAAGGCCACCACTGCAATCAGCAGGGTTTCCAGCACATATTGGAGAATCACCGCAGGCTTGGCAATACCCACCGCCAGCAGAATGCCGGTTTCTCTTTTTCGGCTGCGGATAGACATGGTGAGGATAAGGATAATCAGTACCATGCTTACAGCAGTAATGACAATGATGAGAGTTGTAATCAGGGTGCCGGTATCGGAAAGGGCGCTGGAGATATTCTGATACACCTCGTCATTGGCGGTGATCTTGTAGTTGTTCCAGTTGATAGAGGAAATGCTCTGCACTTCCCGAATCACATTCTCTAATTGGGCGGCATCCGTGACATAGTAGTAGGCTTCGGAAATGCCCTCGCCATCTTCGCCCCAGCCCTTGATCAAGCCTTCGGCTGCGTCCATGCTGCAAAAAACATAGCTGGAATAGGCGTAATAGGATGCATCATCATACATATTTACTTGGTCGCCTTTATCCGCCACCACATCGAAGATGCCTACGATCTCCATATCCACTTCCGGGGTGTTATTTTGCGGGTAGTAAACGCCCGTCAAGGTATCCCCAACCTTCAACCCGTTCCACTCAGCCAGTTCCCGGCTGATAATAATGCTGTTAGTCATATCATCGGTGATGTGGGTGCCTTCCACCAGCTCAAACCGGCCCGACAGGAATAGCTCATGGTATTGGGAATTGTAGGAGCCGTAGTTATAGAAGCTGTAATTCTCATGGACCAGTTCCTCGCCCTTATCATTGAAGATACGGGGCAGGGTAATCAGGGTGGCGTCATACCCCGCAATGCCATCCACTGCGGCAATCTGCTGGATCATGTCCTCGGACATAAATTCCTGTGTGCTGTAATTGCCGTTCCAGCCGCCCGTAGAGATGTCGCGCTCTACCGTAAAGCTGGCCCCTGTGGTTCCCCGGACTTCCTCAGCCTGTTCCTCCTGGGCGTCGGCAATCGCCAGCCCGGAAAGCACCAAAGTGGTAATGGCAAGAAGCAGGCAGAACACCAGCAAGGTCTTTTTCCATTTCCGTGCGCTGTATAAAATCGCTCGTATTCCTAAATTCATATCGCCTGCACCTCCTTAACTCATTTGCGACAAGATACTCTTGGGCTTCATCTTCATTATGGGATAGGCCGCCAGTGCGGTAGAGGCCATACACAGCACCATGCCAAAAGCCCAAACCAGTGCGTAATCCTCGGCGGAAACAGCCACCTCGATCTCGGCAAGGCCCAAATCCTCGGTGGGTTCTTCTTCCGCAGTTTCGCTTTCCCCGGTCAAGTCCACCGTTTCATAGGTTTCGCTTGTCACTTGGGAGAGCAGGCTGCTCCCGATCTGATGGGAAATGGCCGTGCTGGTGCCAAAGGAGATCACCAGGGCGATTGCCGCCACGAGGATCACTTCCAGCAGGTATTGCAGCAGCACCGAGCCTTTGGAAATACCCATCGCCAGATAAACGCCGGTTTCATGGATTCGTCCACGGAGCCGCAGCGTCAGGAACAGGGCAAGCACCAGGAAACAGATCACCGATACCACCGCAATGGCGATAAAGACGATGTTCTGCAAGCCCTCCAAGGATTCCTTGGCGTTCTGATAGTCGTTGTCGTAGCGGGTCAGGGTGCAGCTCTCCCAATCCACGCCATCCAGTTCCTGCACATCGGTCATAATGCGCTCCAGTTCGTCCGGGTCGTTCACATAGAAATCCCCGTACTGGACATTGGTGGTTCCCTCGGTGCCGTAGAGCAGGAAAGAGGCGGTGGAGAGGTCGGTAAACACGATATTGTCGTAAAGGTCATAGGACGGGGCCATGCCGATGGAATCCTGTTCTTCCGTATTGGTGAAGATCCCGGCCACCGTCACGGGGATGGTCTTATCTTTGTCCTCCACATTCCCCAGCAGCATGGTGTCGCCCACCGCCAACCCATTGCGCTGGGCGAATTTCTCATGGATCAGCACCTGGCTGCCGGTTTCGGTAGTGATGGGGCTGCCTTCCACCATCTCAAAGCCGCCATCGGTGAAATAGCTGTCCTCCTGGGAATTGGAGTTTGCCACTACCCGTCCGGCGTTCTCATAGCCCTCCGGCACCTGGGCAGCGCCCTCGGTGTTGATCTCCAGAAGATTCCCGTCTGCGTCAAAATAAGTAGCATAGGTATAGGAGCGCAGGGTGTACCTGCCGCTCAAGCCATCCACATCAACGATCTTGCTTACCGTATCCTCCGGGATACCGTTTTCCAGCGTCTTGGCGTTGATGGTGAAATAGCCCAGCAGGGCTTTTTTGATATTGGCATTGGCTGTTTCCGTGGCCGATTGGATGGAAAGGCAGGTCAGCATCAGCGTAGCCATGACCAGCAGAAACGCCAGCAGCGTAAGGGTCTTGCCCTTTTTGCGGATGGAATACAGGCAGGCCCGTTTACACAGGTTCATGTCACAGCCACCTCATTTCCTTTTTGTAAAACCAGTGGGTTCACTTGTGTACCTCCTAACGTAGTTTTTCGCCGGAGCTGTTTCCCGCTCCGGTGGGTGTCCCGTCTGCCGGGAACACCCTTATGGTACACGACAAAGGTGGAGTTGAGGTGGAGTTGAGGAGTAGTTTTGATGGAGTTGGCGATAGGGCGCAAAAAAGCCGGAGAATTTTCAAAAAGAAATTTCCCCGGCTCTATAATACTGACTATTTTAATATAGCTTTATATCCATTTGTCTTATTACCAGTGATAGTAATAAAATATGATTCACCAAAGTGCGCTTCCCACGAGATAGGTTCCATATATTTTGTGATGTCATCAGGATATACATTTTCATAATTGGGAGCCACATATTCCGTGATGATTCGGAATTGCATGGACAGCTCGAAAGTATCGGCGACATTGTTTAGTTCCTCCTTATTCAACACCACAATGTTATCGGAATCGCGCTTGATTAGCGAACCGTCCGCATTTGATATGCCTCCACTGTATTCGTAACTGTCTGCACGATAATCATAAACCAGTAATCCAACATCTTCTTCCACATCTAATTGCAGGTGTAGAGCTATTTCATTATCAGCAGGCACAAACTCGTCCGAAACCGTTTGATTATAAATGATGAAAGCCAGCGCCAACACAAGCGCTATTGCAAGAATAATTCCTATTATCTTTTTCTTCATTTTGAAAAGCACTCCTGTTTATCAATTTATTCTTTCTTCAATGTAAAGAAAATTCCAATGATTGCAGCAATAAAGATAACCGGTGCTACTCTGACAAACAGCCATTCAAATGAATGGAAAGCCACTCCGAGAACTGCAGTTTCGGGATCACTATAATCCCAACCCAAATAAGGGCTACTTAATATTATTAAGGCCGCAAAAATCACTATTATCATTGCGCATAATGCAATTAGCAGCCAACGAATAATTTTTCTTCTCATGGTTTTCTTTTGTGCCAGCTGCAAATTTATTACCTCCAGCTTTTCGGAAATGGCTTTTAAGGTATCAGCCTCTGTTTCAACAACAGCTTCCCCCAGCAGTGTACTTACAGGTGTTTCAAGCACTTCCGATATGGAGATCAACATATCGGAGTCAGGAACCGACAATCCTTGCTCCCATTTAGAAATTGTTTGCCGCACAACATTCAGCTTGATAGCAAGCTCCTGTTGTGAAAGTCCTTTTGATTTTCTGATTGCTTTAATGTTTTCGTTGAGCATTAAGGATAGCCGCCTTTCTTTCCGTCGCTACCGTTATTGTAGTCGAAATTGCCCGTTGCCACAAGCAACGTATATTAACATCTGAAGAAAGTGGCGAGAATCCTATTTTTTCAGAAGACTACAACCCTATAAAAATTTCATATATTCAAATACTTTCACCGCAGAAACGCCGTAAACCGTACTCCATCCTCCGTATTCACCATGCTGTGCTGTATCCCATGGTGATCCAGAATGGTTTTAGTGATATACAGCCCAAGGCCGCTGCCGCCGCTGTTCCGGTTTCTTGACTTGTCCACCCGGTAGAATGGCGTGAAGATCTGCTTCAAATCTTCCTCGTCAATGTGAATACCGGAGTTCTCCACAAAGAAAATACCGTTCTGCAGCGACACCGTGACAGTGGCTCCCACAGGAGAATAGGCCACAGCGTTTCCGATCACATTGGTGAACACCTTCTCTATGAGCCGCCCATCGCCCGCATAGTGGAAGGCCGGCTGGATGTCCATGCGCAGTTCCATCTCCTTGTCCTCCATCCGACCACGGAACTGCTGGCAGACCTTTCGCAGCATTTGGCTGATATCCAGGTCGGTGCGCTCCAGGTGGAAATCGCTGCCGCCCATCCGGGCCGCCGACAGAATCTCCTTGACCAGCGCCTCCATATCATTGGTGGTTTTCAGACACCGGCGCAGATAAGTGTCCCTGTCCTTATAGGGGCCCACCTGATGGATCATTCCCTCCAGCTGCCCTTTGATGATAGCGATGGGGGTTTTCAACTCATGGGATACGGAGGTAAAGAAGTCCACCCGCTGCTTTTCCTGTTCCCGTTCCCGCTCGATGTCCTGCTGCAGCTGCTCATTGGCCGCCTGCAGGCTGTCCAGAGCATTACTCAGCTGCTGGGACATCTCATTCAGGCTGGCGGCAAGGACGCCAATCTCATCTCTTCGCCGTACATCGCATTTCCAGGTCATATCCAGAGTGGTCATCCGTTTTGCCACATTGCTGATGCCCACCAGCGGCTTGGAATAGTACCGGGAGCAAATCACCGCTCCGATGATGGAGATCAGCAGGATCACAGCGGCGATAAGGGGAATCAGCTTCAGGAGGATATCGTAGGACTGCGAAACTGCTACCAAGGAAGCGTTTGCAAAGAGGTGATAGGTTTGTCCGTTTTGCAGGAACGTTGCAGAGCAGCTCATGGATGGTGCGGAGGAATCCATCTTTTCCATGTCGGCATAGTTCACGGAAAACAGGCTGTTGCCAATATCATCACTGATTTCCACCGAGGCGTTGTTCATCATGGAAAACTCCAATAGGCTGTCCGAGCTGGCCTCCCAGCCGTTCTGCTCCAGAATATCCACCAGGTCATAAAAATCGGAAGTGACCTGCCCCTCCAGCTCCGTGTGGTAATTCCTCGGTAGGAAAATCATCACCATGCCGTAGATGATAATACAACAGACCACCAGCAGGGCCAGCATACTGAGGAAGGTCTTTGCCTGGATGCTTTCACTAATTCTCTTTCTCAATTTTATATCCCGCCCCTCGTATGGTTTCGATATAATCCACACCCAGCTTTTTGCGGATATTCTTGATGTGGGTGTTCACGATCTTCTCGTCGCCAAAGTAGTCGTAGCCCCAAATGCTGTCCAGCAGGCTCTCCCGTGTAAACACCCGCCCCTGGTTTTCCACCAGGAGTTTCAATATCTCAAATTCCCGGATGGTCAGGGACACGCTCTCATCTTTGACAAGGACCGTGAAGCTGTCTGTATCCAGGGTGAGATCCTTATAGCGGAGGATGTTCGTCTCCACCCCGGCACCCTGCTCCGCCCGGCGCAGCACCGCTTCGATGTGCTTCACTACAAGGGGCATGGAGAAGGGCTTGGTAATGTAATCGTCTGCCAGAGCGTCAAAGCCCTTCATCTGGCTGGCGTCATCGTCTAAGGCGGTGAGCATGATGATGGGGACTTGGCTCTCTTTCCGGATCGCCTCGCACACAGAAAAACCGTTCATCTTGGGAAGCATCAGATCCAGCAGGATGAGATCCGGGTGATACTCACGGAATTTCTCCATCCCCTCTAATCCGTCGCTGGCCAGCACTACGTTATATCCTTCATCCTCCAGAAACGCTTTCACTACGCCCTGAATGGCCTCTTCATCCTCTATAATTAAAATCGTTTTCGCCATGGTCTGCACCTCCAAGTAGTAGTGTACCATACGAAGATGGAGTTTTGATGGAGTAAGTGTTACTTTTGAAAAAAAGCGCAAAAAAGCGGCCTGATTTCTCAGGCCGCCTTGCGTTTTTAGAGATTACTTTGAAAACTCCTGCATGATGAGGTTTAGGATTTCCTGCTGGTCGGCAGACAAGCCGCCGTTTTTCGGCTTGGTGCTCTCCTTCAATTCTTTCACCAAGAGGTGAATCAGTTCCCGCTGCCCATCGGTCATGCCCTCCAGCACAACCTGGTCTTTCTTATCGAAGCCAACCAGGTAATCCAGCGATACGTTGTAAATCCGAGCCATGGTCGTGAGGACATCCAGCGTAGGGATCTTGATATTGTTCTCATAGTTGCTGATGACCGATCCGGCCCGGCCTACTCTCCGTCCAAGCTCCTCCTGAGAAATGCCATACCGTTCCCGCAGCATCCGCAAGTGGTTCCCAAAATCAAACATCCCATCTCACCTCGCTTTATCCTCGAACTTAGCGTACAGCTATATTTTACCCGCTTGACCTTCGTGTATAGCTAAGTATATAATGAAAGTATTTAGCGATTTGCTAAGTTGACGGGCGGTGATTTTCATGTTTTGCGAGGGCGGACAGGACGTATGTCAGGAGTTTGTCTGCACATTTGCTGGCCACAGACAGGTTTTTGAGCCGAAGATCGAGGAAAGAGTAAAAGAAACGCTGGGAAGCCTGATAGGGAGAGGACGCCGGCTCGTGTTCCTATGCGGGGGCATGGGCCAGTTTGATGCGCTCTGTGCCGGCGCCGTTCGTTGGCTGAAGAAAAAAACATCCGGAGAAGGATATCCAGCTTTGCTTAGTCATCCCGTATTTCTCAGGTAAATTGAATGCAGATAGAAGTTTTTTTCAATCTCTATACGATGAAATTCTAATGCCGGACGGGGTAGAATATGCCCATTACAAAGCAGCGATCCCGAAACGGAACCGCTGGATGGTAGACCAGGCAGATTGCCTGATTTCCTATATCATTCGCCAATACGGTGGAGCCTATCAGACCTGCCGATATGCGAAGAAAAAGTCTATCCCAATCATCAATGTTGCGAAAGGAGCGCCACAATGCCTAAAATGATTATTATCGAGTGCAGCGACGAAGAAGCTGACCGCATGGTCGAGCAGCTCAAAAACATGGTTGCTGAATATGAGTACCACCCATATCATGGGCCGGGAAAACTCTATGAATTCGGTACGCTGCGGATCGACCAGCCCAAACAGGAGGTGACCATCGACGGAACAGCGGTGGATCTGACCCGCAGGGAGTTCGAGCTTCTCGGACTGCTTGCTGAGCATCTGAACCGTGCTTTGCCAGCAGCTTTCCTCCATAACGCCGTTTGGACCCACCCCGACTCGGAACACGGCGAAGAAGAAGTGGCGGCGTATATAGCTGCTTTGCGGGAAAAGCTGAAGTTGGATCAGCCGGGTTCCCCCTGCAGGATCGTCGATGAAGATACGGAGCGTGGACCAGGCTACCGTTTTACCTGCTCTGCCGGATGAATTCATAATTTGTCGAATATCCCAATACGAAATATGCAATTGGAAGGAGAAAGATAGCAAGAAAATAGTTTCCCCTTTTTATACTGGCCCCATCTGAATTTGGTTGGGGAAAACTGGTATAGCAGGAGACCGCCGGCTTTCCTCACATAGAGGGGATGCCAGCAATGCGGCGTTGGAAACCGCATCATACGATTTTGGCTGCAGCTTCACCCGAAGCTGCAGCCTTTTTTCGTGTATGGCTCGTTTGCCTTGAACAGCCATGCCGTATTTTTTTTGAATCAGCCTTATCCGGCGCATTCGTCCAGGGACGAGTGCGCCTTTTTTGCTTTTGCGGAAGGAGGTCATGGCTAAGGACTCATAGCGGCAGGCCGCCGCCCCCGACAATCTGAATTTTCTCAAATTTCAGATTGATCGGAGGAAACAGCCATGGCTTATAACAAAGCCAGAGCCGAAAAGAAGTGGCTCAAATGGAAGGAAGCAGAGGAAAAGAAACTCCGGGAGCTGGGCGTGGACGAGGAAACCATCCAGCGCCTGCATACATACGACTGGGCCGAATTCAACCGAGAGCGCCGGTACCTGCAGCGGCAGGTGGAGTGGTCTCCCTATGTGGATATGATTTCGGCGCAGAACTTGGAATTGCCCGTCGAGGATGTGGAATCCCTCATGGACAGTATCGAGGATATGGAACTGCTGCGTATCCTCTCCAAGGAGGACAAGCTCACCATCCAAATCGCCTTTTTGAAGATGTCCGGCTACAACGGGTATGAAATCGCTGAGAAAACCGGCCTGACACAAAAGGCGGTCAACCTTCGCATGGTGCGCCTGAGAAAAAAACTGAAAAAGTTTTTTGAAGCGTGAAGCTATCGGCCCTTTTTCCTGGGCTATGGGATGAACGGGGAAAAAAGACGTTCAGCCTGTAGCTTGAAAAGTCAATACCAGCCATGCGGGTACGTTCCCGTCCAGGCGAGCGACGATGGAAAAAGCGCCATGACAAGCTGCGGCACAGCTGCCACTCCCCAATGGGATGGCAGCTTGTGTCGTTGCTTCGAGCGATCCCTTTTGACCGAAAAGAGGGGGCAGTTGCCCTTTTCGCCACGACCCTGGCCGGAGTATTATGATACGCATTACCGTTTGCCCACACGTCAGATGGGTTGGCCGACCCTGGGCTGTAATCAGCAAGACCCCCGGAGAGCCAGTGAACGGCTTGTAAACTGCAAGCCTGCCCCCATGGTTCCCAAGGTTGCCGGGGGGCGAGTTGCAAATACGGCACATCAGAATCAACCCTTTTATTTTTCAGATTGCCGTTGACGGCGAATCCGTGCGGCGCAGTTTTTGCTGCGCCGCATCAGTTTGCCGCCAACGCACCAAGGAGAATGTGCCGATATGAACATAGACCTGAAGGAGCAGGCCCATGGTGAGATCGAGCGGATCTTCCGCATCCTTCTGCCTCAAAACGGGCTGGCGGTGCGGGAAGAACAGATTGCCCTGTGCCATGCCATGCTGGACACCCTGCTCCACAATAAAATTGCCTTGTGCGATGCAGGGGTGGGGATCGGGAAAACCTACGCCTACCTGACCGCCTGCATCCTTTTGAAAAAGTTTTATCCATCCGGGCCTGCCGGTTCCCAGCCGGTGGTGGTCTCCACCTCCAGTGTGGCCCTGCAGGACGCCATCATCGGAGAGTACATCCCATTCTTATCCCGCATCTTTTTAGAAAACCATATCATCCCGAAGCCTATCCGGGCCATGGTTCGCAAGGGGAAGGAGCGGTTCGTCTGCGATGCCCGCCTCGCCCAGCGGCTGGAGGCCGTCAAGGGGAAGAACAAAAACGAGGAACAGCGGAAAGCGTTGTTCTCTCTTAATAGCAATTATGACCTGGACGCTGTCACCGGCCTGAGCGGTTTTGACCGCCGCCAGGTGTGCGTTCCGAAGGTCTGCGAGAAAACCTGCCGGCTTCGGAACAGCTGCCGCTACCATCAATATTTGAAAGAGGCCCGAAGTGCAGAGATTTTCGTCCAGATCTGCAACCACAACTATTTGCTGGCCGATGCAGCCCATCGGCTTCAGGAGCTGCGGCCCCTTCTGAACGATTACCGGGCTTTGGTCATCGACGAGGCCCACAAGCTGCCGGATGCCGCCCGTCAGATGTACGGGCAGAGCCTGTCGGCGGAGGATTTTCATGAACTCTGTTCTCTGCTCACAAAAGAGAAGTATATCCTTGCGGCGCAGAACCTGCGGGAAAAGTTCCGGGCGCTGATGGGCGCCCTGTGCCGTGGTGAACTGCTGGAGGAAGCGCAGCGCACTGCCTTCGTGCTGACCGCAGAACGGGAGGCGGCCCTTCGGGATTGCCTCTCCCTTCTCCGGCTGCTGCAAAAGCAGCTGGCGCCCCATCTGCCACGGTGGATCCTTCACCGGCTGGGAACAACAGAGCAGGCGCTGAACCTGTTCTTCACGGGGGATCGTCGCTATATCCTTTACATCCAATACGACAGGACCGGCAGCCCCAGCCTCTGCGCCGCCAGCCGGCAGATGCCGGAGCAGCTGAACCGTGCGCTCTGGCGCAACAACATTCCCGCCATTCTCACCTCCGGCACCCTCATGGCCGGTGGCAGCTTTCACCGGACCCGGCAGCGCATGGGGCTGTCTTCAAGCCAGCGGCTGGAGGATTTTATTGCGGAGTCCCCCTTCAACTACCAGGAAAACTGCATCCTCTACATTCCGGGGGACCTGCCGAAAACGCCAATGGGCAGCGAAATGGAGGCCAAGTGTCTGGCAGAACAGATCTGCAGGTTGGTGGACGCTACCCATGGCCACACGCTGGTGCTGTTTACTTCCTATTCCCTTATGGGCGCTGTCTACAACCAGGTGAAGGGCCGGATGGCCTTCCCGCTGATGGAGGTCTGGCGGCATTCCCAGAATGTCATCCATCGCTTCAAGCAGGCTCAAAACGCTGTGCTGTTCGCAGCGGGCTCCTGCTGGGAAGGGGTGGACTTTCCCGGAGATATGGTGTCGTCGCTGATCATTGTGCGGCTGCCTTTCCCCGTCCCGGACCCACTGAGCGAAGCGGAACGGGAGCAGTACCCCACCTTGCAGGATTACATTAAAACTGTGGTGATACCCGATATGCAGGTAAAACTCCGCCAGGGGTTTGGCCGTGCCATCCGCACGGAAACCGACACTTGCGTGGTCAGCATCCTGGACCACCGTGCCGCCCCCGGAGAGCGATACCATAAAGCTGTGCTGGAAACCCTGCCACCGATCCGCATCACTGCCAAAATAGAAGATGTGGAGGACTTCATCCGGGCGAAGAAAGGCCCGGATTATTTTATGCCATAAAGGAGTTGCCATAGATGGACAAGAAAAATATGAAGGTGGCAGTTTATTTCCGAACAGCCACTGTGCCAATAGAGCAAAAAGTCTGGCTCTATGCCAGTTCCAAGAGTTCCGAGCAAGCAGAGTGGAGAGATTTGAGCGTAGAAGCCATGAAACATACGGCCCGTCAAAATGGCCTTGTGGTTGCCGGGGTTTCCACTGACTCCAGCAGGCAGCTGCCGCCCATGGAGCGGCCCGGCGTTCAGGAAATGCTGGCGGCTATCCGAGAAGGACAGGTGGGTGCGGTGATGATGCCCAGCCTCCGTCATCTTGGCCGGGAGCTCGATGCGATCCTCCCTGTGTTAGCCGAATTTCAAAAACAGAAGGTACACATCCACGCCAAAGACGCCTCTGCGCTTTCCCTTCCTCTGTTTCCAAAGCCGCCCTCAAAGGGGAAAGGGGGCGACGCACGATGAGTTTTCCCTATGCAGACCGCCCCATGTGGCTATACAGCCGTAGCAGCGACAAGCATCTGAAGGTGCTGTTCCAGCAGATGCAAAACCTGCTGGATGAAGCGGAGCGCAGAGCATACGCTGTCGCAGGATATGGGTTCCGGCAAGAGCATGGCCAGAATGGGCCTGAAGCAGATGATGCGGGCCGTGAAAGACGGCCTCGCCCAAGCTGTCCTTGTGCAGAACCTCACCCGCCTAAGCCATGACCCCGCTATCCTTATGAAGATATTGGAGTTCCTACAGGATCACAATGCGGTGCTGATCACCACCGAAAGCGACCTGCGGTATGAACTCTACATCAAAGGGCTGGAACAACATTTTCTCAGGAGAGCCGCCCAAAAAGGGCTCCGGCTTCCATGGTGAACCTACCATGGATCCTGCTTTTACTCCGGCGCTTCCGGACGAAAAGGTGATCAGGGAAATTAAATACTTTGTGCTGTTTTCCATGCTGAAGAAGCTGATGGAGCAGGGGAAAATCACAGCAGAATACTGTCAGCAAGCCAATGTTGCTATTGCCGAAAAGTACGGAGTCTCTGAGTTCAGTATTTAGTGGTTGTCGTAATAGCTATCCCATGCCGGTTGTGGTAGTGTTGGGTGTGACAAAAAAGATGTCCAGCCGGAAAGGGGGTGGCAGAGATGCCGCAGGTCAGAGTGATTCAACCTATCTCAGAGCAAGCCAAAAAGCTGCGGGTTGCCGCTTATGCCCGTGTCAGCAGCGATTCAGCCGACCAGCTGAATTCCTTTGCCACCCAGGTAGCTTATTACACCGACTTCATCCAATCCAAAGACGAATGGGAGTTTGCCGGCCTTTATGCCGACGAAGCGGTTTCCGGCACCACAGCCGACAAGCGGGACGATTTTCAACGCCTGCTTGCCGACTGCCGTGCCGGGAAAATAGACCGTATCCTTGTGAAATCCATCTCCCGGTTTGCACGAAACACTCTCGACTGCCTTCAGACCGTGCGAGAACTCAAGCAGCTTGGCGTGGCGGTGGAATTTGAAAAAGAGGGCATTGACACTGGAAACATGGGCAGCGAAATGCTGCTGAGTATTTTGGGCTCTGCCGCCCAGGAAGAATCCCTCTCCATATCGAAGAACCTGAAATGGAGTTACCGGCGCCGGATGAAATCCGGCGATTTTATTACATCCAAGGATCTGCTGGGCTATTTCTTCAAAAACAACACGCTTGTACCTAATCCCAAGGAGGTTCCCATTGTCGAATATATTTTTAATAGCTATCTGTCTGGAAAAGGGACAGATGAAATCGCAGACGAATTAAATGCGGCGAATCTAAAGACAGATAAGAAACCATCGGGCAGATGGCATTCTACAATGATTCGATATATCCTGTCTAATGAAAAATACATCGGTGACTCATTGGTTCAAAAGAGATATACTCCTGAGGACTTACCACTCCGGCAAAAAAGGAACAATGGCGAACTATCGCAATACTATATTCAGAATTCGCATCCGGCCATTATTTCAAGAGAAACATTTGAGGCCGTTCAACAGCTGCTAAATCGAAGGAGGAAACGGCATCCTCCATCGGTGGAAATGCAGCAGACTCCTTTAAGGAGTACAATGCAGTGTGCGCTTTGCGGCTCTTATTTTCACAAACATAAAAGTAACGGAGAGAATTTCTGGTTCTGTGCGTTACACAGAAAATCCAAGGATTTATGCCCCATGCCAAATATTCGTGAGCAGGAAATCCTGATGGCTTTCCTATCTATGTACAACAAGCTCTTAGACAATATAGATATCCTTAGCACTATGATGAACCAGTTGCTGGAGTTACAGGCGAAGTCCGTTTGTAGCCGGCCAGACATAATGGATTTAAACGAAAAAATTTCAGAATTAGTCACGCAGAATCACTCGCTCTCAAGGTTACAAGCCAAAGGGTGCATTGATTCTGCTATTTTTATTGAACGGAGCAATCGAAACAACAAACTAATCGAGGAATTGCGTCAAGAACTGCGCCAGCGTCAGGAGCCGGACGATACCAGCAGCGCCATCGAAGGAACTCGCCTGTTGCTTGACTTGCTGGAAGGGGCAAAACCTATGCTGGAATTTGACCCTTCCGTCTTTCAGAGCATGGTAAAACAGATCACAGTTTATCAGGAAAAGCTCTGCTTTCAACTTGCCAACGGGCTGGTTCTCGAGGAAAGGAGGGCCCAATCGTGAAAAAGATCCGATACTTTCCCTTCGGGTATCACATGGTGAATGGAAAGATTGTAACCCGTCCAGAGGAAAATGCTCTGCTTCAGGAGTTATTTTCTGACTACTTAAACGGTGCCTCGCTTCAGCAATTGGCTGATTACGCAGAAGGAACCGGGATTCGCTTCCGGGAAAACACCGAGCATTGGAACAAAAATATGATTGCAAGGATGCTGGATGATGAGCGATATTGGAATGCCGGAGATTTTCCTCCAATCATCAGCAAGGAGATGGGGTCAGCTATTACTTCTATGAGAAAACAGAAGGCAACTACCTACTCTTCCATCATATTCATACAGAAAAAGTTGGTCTGCTGTAGTTGTGGAGAAAAATTGAGACGAATCAAACTAAAATCATCCCGAATCCATTGGACTTGCAAAAAGTGTGGCACACCGTTCTGTCTGACAACCGACTATGATTTGCTGCAAGCCGTAACAGATAAATTGCTTATGTGCTGCCATAAGCCGAAGATTGCGGGGCGAAATCCTACAACCAATAACAGCCTGTCTATACAGGCAGCCCGCTTGACCAACGAAATCAATCAAGCAATGAATAAGCGGGAGGTGGATCCGAATGAGCTGCTCCCTCTCATTCTTGAGTGTGCCGCTGAAAAATACAAAACCTGCTCCATCAAGGAAGCAGACCATCTGACCATTACCCTGAAAGCTCTCTTTCAGGCACACAGCAATGACACGACCCTGGATCGGGAACTTTTTGAGAGGGCTGTGAAACAGGTGATTTTGCAGCCGGACGCATCTGTACAGTTTCGCCTGCTGAACGATATCGTGGTTTGAAAGGAGAACCGCCATGGTACAAAAAACAGTTACAGAAATCCCTGCGAACCCCCTGATGGGTGACCTTCGAAAGCGAAAACGGAAACTGCGGGTGGCCGCCTACTGTAGGGTCAGCACCGAGGAAGAAGAACAGCAGAACAGCTTTGAGGTGCAGGTGGCCTATTACACGGATAAAATCACCCATCATGAGGGCTGGCAGCTGGCCGGGATTTTTGCGGACGATGGAATCTCAGGCGTCAGCACCAAGAAAAGAGATCAATTTAATAAAATGATTGAATTGTGCCGGAAGAAGAAAATCGACCTTATCCTGACAAAATCCATTTCTCGCTTTGCCCGTAACACCCTGGACTGCATCAAGCACGTGCGGATCCTCAAAAGTTGGGGCATTCCGGTCATATTTGAGAAAGAAAACATCGACACCTCGAATATGAACAGCGAGATGATCCTCACCTGCCTGAGTTCCTTCGCCCAGGCCGAGAGCGAATCTATCAGCGGCAACGTGACCAAGGGCATCCGCATGGGCTACCGGCAGGGCCGGTTCAGTTTCCGATATAAAAACTTCCTGGGCTATCGCAAAGGGCCGGATGGTGAGCCGAAAATTGTGCCTGAAGAAGCGAAGATCATCCGGCTGATCGCTCAGAATTACTTAAATGGCGATAGCCTGCGTACCATAAAGGAAACCTTGGAGAGCATGGGCGTTCCAACCGCCACCGGCAATCAAAACTGGAGCACGGAAGCCATCCAACGCATCCTGCAGAATGAGAAGTACATGGGTGACGTCCTGCTGCAGAAAACCTACACGGCAGATTTCATTGAAGGCAAGGTCAAGAAGAACAATGGAGAACTCCCACAGTACTACATCAAGGACAATCATCCGGCCATCATTCCAAGGGAAATGTTTTACCAAATCCAAGAGGAAATCGCCCGTAGGAAAAGTAAAAAGCCCGCCAATGCCAAGAAAGCCAAGACCAATCGTGGCCGGTTTACCAGCAAATACGCCCTTTCAGAAAGACTTGTCTGCGGGAACTGCGGCTGTTATTTCCGAAGGGTGACATGGAGCATCCATGGGCGGAAGCAAATCGTCTGGCGATGCATCAACCGGCTGGAATGTGGGCCAAAGGCTTGCAAGGACTCCCCCAGCCTCAAGGAAGATGAACTCTATTCCGCTATCCTGAAAGCCATTCGTTCCCTGGTTCAAGGCCACCAGGAAGAAATGGCCGCCACCCTGCAGGAAGCACTTATACATTGCATCGGTAGAGAAAATGCCGCTATCAATCCCCTTGTGATAGAAAACAGGCTCCATGAACTGGATAAGGACTTGGATCGGCTGCTTACGATGGATGGGAGTGAAATCGTGGATCTGCGGATCAAGCAAATCAGCGACGAAATGCTCCAGCTGAGACAAATGAAAAAACGTGCGGAACTGGATGCCCAGCAGGATATGGGTCGAGAAAACAAAGCCAAGGAAATCATGGCCTTCATCTCCGCAGAATATCTCGACCTTACGGAGTATTCCGACACCCTGGTTTACCGGGTGATCGAACGAGTGACCGTCCTCTCCAAAGAAGAGATCCGCATCCGCTTCGTCGGTGGGTTTGAAATTACCCAGCCCCTTCACTGAGAAGCAGGCACAGAGAAATGCTGGTAGCTTGGCGCTGCCGGTGTCTCTCTGTGCCTGCTTCTTTCTATATTGAGAGTATGTCATGAAATAACCGCATACGTGAGAATTTTGGTATAACCCCTTGCTTTTTGCTATAGCAAATGCTATAAATATATAAGGGGGTGTTACCGTGACATTTGATGAACTGTTAAAAGCAATCCGCACGGAATTGAATTTAACGCAAGAACAATTCGCCCGAGAATTAAATGTAAGTTTTTCAACTTTAAGTCGTTGGGAAAATGGTCACACTGCCCCCAGTCGGTTGGCTAAGATGAGCCTTTTGGAGTTTTGCAGTAAGCAGAGTTTATCCAGCGTTTTGAAAGAATACCTTGAGAAGCTATAGCAAACTCCATTTCCAACACACAATTTGGAGGGAATCTATTTATGGCCAGAGCCGATTTATTGAAAAAACTTTTTAGCAGTTTCAAAATTGAAGATAGAGAAGCATTTCTTAGAGTTGCTGAAGAAATTATTGAAGATGAAAGAAAAAAGAATCATGGAATACTTGCGAATGAGCTGAAGACAATTATTAGTACCGGAACATCATTCCCTAAAAGAAGTCTATCAGCATTTTCTGCTTCCGAATCAAAAACTAAAGACCATGAAGAAACTCTATTTGAAATTAGATATCCAGAAAAAACACTCTCCGATGTTGTTCTTACATCTGAAAACCGACAACAAATAGAGCAAATCATTAGGGAATTTTTGAATTGGGACGTTCTTATGAGCAATGGTGTATACCCCACTAGGCGTGTCCTTTTCTATGGCCCGCCTGGTTGCGGAAAAACTCTCACAGCAAGCGCCATTGCTTCCGAAATTGGATTGCCACTCTTATATGTGCGATTTGATGCTATTATTTCGTCCTATTTAGGTGAAACCGCTGGAAATATCCGCAAGATATTTGACTTTGTTAATGGTGATAGCTATGTTATGTTATTTGATGAATTTGACGCTATTGCACGAAGTCGCAACGATCAATACGAACATGGCGAAATAAAGAGAGTTGTTAATACATTTCTCCAACAGATAGACAGCTTCAAAGGACGTTCATTAATAATCGCCGCTACCAATTTTGAACAATCACTTGACTATGCTATATGGCGTAGATTTGACAACACATTGAGATTCGATTTGCCTGACAACGATGAAAAAGTTCGACTGTTTAATTTGAAATTAAAACAATTCAAAGGATCCGAAAATATAATTGTTGAGTTTCTACCACATATGGAGCATTTTTCACATTCAGATGTTGAACAAGCGGCAGTAACTGTAATGAAACAGTGCATTCTTGATGGTCGGCGTATGTATACAAAAAAAGATATCGAACAAGCAATATTACAACAGGAAAAACTTGTATTGCTACGCAAAACCCAGTATTAGAAAAGGGGGCGGGTTCTAAATGGAAAATCACATTGAAATCCGTAAAGAAGAAATTAGTGAGTGGGAATATAAATTCCCTTCGTTTCCAGGAGCACCTCGACCCCCTGTCCGTAACCGTAGAAGTCATGGTGAATCACTTAAATCTGGACTATCGGGGGCCATCGAGGGGATTAAAGAAGCTCGAAATGCAGCGGGAATTGAATCCGACAATTTGCTGGTGCTGGAAATATCAAGTGATGTGATGGAGCCTGATGTTGATTTGTTGCAGAACAAATTAGGATTATCTATAGTTGAAGAAATTCAACACAAAGATGGTACAGCGAAACTCATAGTCCAATTTAGTAGCCAGGATGCTATCGCCAGTTTTGAGCAAGAGCGTGTATTATATGAAATCGACAGTCATGATGCGGGGATGCTTACATATAGACAAAGAAGCGACGTTTTTGCTTGTATAAATGATATACGACGCCTATCAAAAGAAGATCGTACTGGTCAGAAGCTATCGGTGGCTATTGCAGAGGACACCCTACCTGACGGTCTGTTTTTGGTGGATATTGATGTTTGGTATAATGGGAACCCTGCAAGTAAAAGTTTCATCGAATCGCAAATTAAACAGGCTTTAGGTACAGGTGAAAGTAATCTGTGCGGGGATTTATTTGCTCTGCCCAATCTGCTTCTTGGCCGCGCAAGAGTCAATCGCTTCACACTTGAGGCCATCCGCAATTTAGATCTAATTGCCTTAGTTGATTTACCCTTGGGCGTTGTATCTACGGAACAATGTGAATTATATTCTCCTGAGTTTGTTCCACAAATCCACGATACGCTCGATGATGATGCTCCTCTTGCTTGTGTAATTGATTCGGGCGTGTTTTCTGGCAACTTGTTATTATCATCGTTAATAGTGGCTGAAGAAGACTTCGATTTGACTGAAAACTCGCCATCTGATTTCAACGGCCACGGTACTGGCGTAGCTGGTATAGTTGCCTATGGCGATTTTCATGAATTTGATAAAACCAACCGAGTGTTCAAACCTCTTGTTCGGATTTGTAATGGAAAGGTGATGCATAATCTGCAGAATCCTTTTGGTAATGATGAAACAGGGTTCCCACTCGATAAGCGTCCTGAACAGCTTGTCGAAAAAGCAATTCGATATTTCCATAGAGAATATAATTGCCGCATTTATAATCTATCCGTGGGAGATATTGACCGAATTTACACCTGAGGTCGACAAATGGCCTGGGCCTCATTACTGGACGAACTTGTGCGTGAACTGGACATCGTTATTGTTGTCAGTGCAGGAAATGTATCCAATATAGATGTGCCGGATTTCAATAATAGAATAGAGTTGATGGAAAAAAGCAGAAATCAACTATTGGGCACAGGCCATCGATTAATCGATCCGGCGACGACGGCATTAGGAATTACAGTTGGATCTATCACGAGATACGAAGAACCTGAGAGTTTTCCACAACGACCAACGCCTTTATCAGCCGGTAAAAAAGATTATCCGTCTGTGTTCACACGAACGGGGGCCGGCGTAAATGGTGCTATAAAACCGGAGTTTGTTGATTATGGTGGAAATCTTGCTGTTGTGCAGCAAATTGGAGGTAGACCTCGTTGGAACAGTAACCGAGCTTTAAATGAGCCAACATTAAACAATACCCTTGAAAAAGTTTTCAAGGGTTGGCAAGGCACCAGCTTCTCCGCTCCCCATGTGACACACATTGCAGCAAGGCTCGAAAGAGCATTGCAATCCCAGCTTGGAGAAGTCCCCTCTTCAAACTTGATAAGGGCTTTATTGGCAAGTTCAGCAAAGTGTTATGAAAAAGATTGGCTTGAGACTATAACCCCTCCAGATTTTACTGGAGCCCAAAGGCAGCCACAAGCATGGCGGTTACAGCTATGTGGCTATGGTAAGGTCGATGATTCTACATTATTTTCTGATCGCAACCACGTCACTCTGTTCGCGGAGGATGCATTGAATTTGCGGGAGATCCATCTCTATAAAATTCCTGTACCAACAGAATTCTTGGACTTGAGAACGAATAAACGAATATCAATAGGATTCGCCTACAATCCTCCAACTCGGCTAAGTCGCAAAGCATATATTGCAAACAGTTTGTGGTTTGAGGTGTTTCGGCGGATTGATGCAGAAGCATTGCTAAGCTATAAAGGGAAAAAAACGGACGCAGACGAAGCGGCAGCAGAATATATAATCGAAAACTTTAGCCGTAAACACGGTGCTCCTTTTTCTCCCGGCTATACAGAAGTACGAGACTCAACGCTTCAACAGCGTGTATGGGAAAAAAGTGCACATGGGGGCTCTGATTTATTATGGGATAATAATGACCCCTATATTTATGTTCTTATTACAGGCAAGTCTAAATTCAAACATCCATATGAGATGGAGCCTCAACCTTATGCTTTGGCAGTCACTTTCTCGTATGATAATGCAGAAGACATACAGCTTCGCCAAAAGATAAGTGAACGAGCTAATATCCGGTTGCGCGAACAAGTCAGAACCCGTGCTCAAATTCAAGTGTAGGCAGATACAGAAGCAAAAGGCAGTAGATAGTCCTCTGTTGCTGGGTATCTTTTTTGTCAATGAATAAAGGTCGAAATTTGGAACTTAAAAATGAGACATCCAAATTTCGGCCTCTTTTTCTATGCCGAAAACCGAGGATTCAAGCCACGTTTTTGGGGTTGCCCTCTTTTGTAGCAATGGGACATCCAAAAAGAAAAATTGAAAAATCAAAATGTAAAAATGGAAATAGATCAAATCCGAACCCGGAATTCTCATATTTTTGAGGATTCCTTTTCTTTTATCCAGTAATCCTGCTCTGTCTGTTCCGGAGTTTTATATTGCAGGGTAGAATGAGGACGTTCGGTATTGTAGAAGGCAATAAAATGGGCAATTCCTCTCATCAGACCCCCTTCCGACGTATAGTGCCTGCGGTACAGCTCTTCTTTTTTGAAAATGGAGAAGAACGCTTCGGAAACTGCATTGTCATGGGGACACGCTGTCCGGGAAAAAGACTGTTCTACTCCAAAATCATCCAACAGGTGAACGAACGCATAGGACATATACTGCGTTCCACGATCACTATGGAACATGAGCTCTGCCTTTGGTTGTCTATCTGCGTAGGCCTGTTTAAAAGTCTTGGTAAGTAGTTGGGTGCTGCTTTTGTGGGAGATTCGATAGGAAATCACTTTCCGTGAAAACAGGTCTATGATGACGCAGAGATAATAATACTTGTCATGGAATTTAAAAACGGTGATATCGCTGACCCAGACTTGATTCGGCCGCTCGGTTCGGAACTGCTGCTGCAGAAAATTTCTGTTTTGTCCTTTTTCCCATTTTTTATATTCTTTCTTTGCAGTAGTGCTGACACTGCCGATTCCTAACTCCTTCATAAGCTGGGAAACATACTTTTTGCTGGTTTTGACCCCTTGATTTTGAAGGATAGCAGCGATCTTTCCCGCTCCATAGATTTGTCCGCTATCGTCATAAATACTTTGAATCTGCGTTTTCAACTCCGACCGCCGCTTAGCCGCAAGTGTGTCGCCTTTCTTATTTCGGAAAATGTGGTTGTAGAAAGTGCCACGTGAGACCTCCAGTGCGTCGCACAGGGAGTGAACACTGAATTGACCGTAAAGTGGCTCCATGGCCTTGAGCTTTTCCTGCAAAGGCGAGGAAACCGTACAACTGACCGTCTTTAAAACCTGAATCATATCCTCCAACTTGTTGATTCTTCTTTTCAAGTATTGGAACTCCTGCGGAGTAACTACTGTGCCTGTATCGGTCACAGTTTGTTGATAGTCTTGTATCCAACGATAGAAGGTGCTACGAGGGATTTGGTTTTCGTTGCAAATTTTGATTACTGTTTCTCCGTCCTGGTAGCGTTTCACGAAAGCTATCTTCTCTTCTTTGGTAAATTTCATGGGGGTTACCCTCCTCGTGTTTTTTATAGGGACATGGTAACACGAGGAGCACGGGAATTTGAAATTGCTCGCCATCCACTAAGAAGTAGGCACAGAGAGGCACAGGCAGTTTGGGCGCTGCCGATGTCGCTCTGTGCCTGCTTTCCTCGTTGAGAAATGGAACCGTTTGAAGGATAATTATCTTAAGTTTACACTCAGAAATTGCATTATCTAATTGTAATTGTGTAAGAAATTATTAAAGGAAATCGCCATAAGAAAACCTACCTTAAGTCAGGTTTTCTAATTCAACTTATTTTGTGAAAGCAATCTGTTCGTATTTCTGGGACAAAATCTGTTCTATCGCATTTGCGCCCTGTTCTGAAAACAAGGATAGTGCAACAGTTAAATCCTCGTCTGTAATCGGAAGAATTAATCCTCTATCATCTTCATATGTGTCAGCGCATCGTTTCATAAAGGAATCATTTTCATCAAGCGTTCTACAGGCTAGGATACCAACTTTTCCTCTACGATTACTAAATCTTCCACTTAATTGATCCAATTCAGGATTAGCCACTTCGCCCGTGTAATTTTTGCACTCGACAAAAACAAATGGGCATGGTAGCAATACATTTTTGTTAGGTAGCGTAAAGAAAAAGCCACTCTCAGCAGAATTATTAAACGTTATATCAATACGCTTTCTTCCGTCGTGGATTTTATGTTCTTTTTTTGGCGATGAAAGATTTGGATAAAACAGCAACTCAAGAATCCCAATTATCAAGTTGTGATAATGGGATGCGTTTGCTGTGCCGGAAGGTATTTCTGCCAGTTTTTGTGTCAAATATTCGCAGACTGCCCGAAGATTTAGATTATCAAGAACTGCACCATCTACATGCGACAGTTTTTTTGCCGTTTGCTGTTTAAAGTCCGCAAATACTTCCGGATGTTGCTCAGTAAATCTAGCAAGATATTCCTTGTCGATTACCCCTTCTTTTTCGCGGATACTCTTTTTAGTTACATACTCCTCGCCGCTTTTGTATTTCCTTACTAGCGAGGTATGAAGCTGAAGATTTTCATGTTGAAGGAAGTTTAGAACAAAATGTTGCTTATATTCAGAAGGGGTGTACTTATCAGTAAATGAAACAATTCTCTTGGGAACGAGTAAAATGGGTCTTCCTTCAACAACAAGGCGCTCTATATATTGATTATCCCACATACGTTTTTGAGCATCCCAGTACATACCTGAAGGAACACTTGGTGTCAATGGGATTCCGTGTAATTCGCACTGTTCTTTGGTATATTCAATAAGATGTCTTCTTATTATGTTAGCCGTCATGTCAGACACTTTGTCTTTATCCACATTAGGGACAAAAATCCGAAAATCTTCTATATCCTCCATGATACCAGTTTTGACTGCACGACTTGTTAAAAGTTCCTTGAAAATGGCGGCAGTATCTTCTGGGCCCATACCATGTCCATTAGGCTTTCCGCTTGACATGCCAAGGCAAACATCATTATTCTCTCCAAGATGTGAAAATAATTCTTCGGCTTGACGAATCTTTTGGCCTCGCAAAAGTGCCAGCAAAAATTCAAAATATGAACGTAGAGTCGCATGTGCGTCGATTGCAAATGGAAAATCACATTTTGAAATATAGTATGGGTCAAGAAATAACGGAGTATCTACACTGGGGTCTATATCAACAAAGTCTAGTTCATACTGCGTTTTATTGAGGTTAAATATTTTACTGATTTTCATCAGAATACCTCCTTTTTTGTAATTATATCACCTCCTTCCACGTTATTGAAGATGGACAGAGGTCGAAATTTGGAACTCAAAAATGAGACATCCAAATCCAACTCTCTTTTTCTATGTAGAAAGCATGAGATTAAAGCCCATTTTTCGGCATTACATACTCTTGTAGAAATGGGATATTCAAAAGAAAAAATCATGCTGCAAAAAAGAAAGCGAATCTCTTCTGAACCTGGGAGGCCCATTTTCAGCGGGTATCTTTTTTGTCAACGCTTCCCAGCGGCAAGCTGCCGCTCCCAAGACGCGCACCTCATTGTTATGGGGTGCGCTGTTTTTGCACCCGCGTCTGAGGCAGATGTTTTTTGTCAACGCATCCCAGGCTGTGCCTGGACGCACATTGCGTTCCAGGTCCGGCCTTTTCTTTTGCCTGTCTGCTCGCACTCAAAGACGGGGATCTTTTTGTCAATGCATCCCAATTGAGAGCCTCGGCACGCAGTTTGCATTCGGGGCTTTTTTTATTTGGCTTGATGACCGAGCTTATAGCGGATACTTATTTTGTCAGCGCCTCTTAAAGCGCCTGAACATTAGATGTTCAGGCGCTTTTTTGCGTTAATCCAATCAGGATAAATTTTCTTAATTGTCTAAATTAAGGCATACTCGTTCAACATTCCAAGAGATTGAACAACCGTGTTTATTGTAAAAGGAAAGTCTCAATTTTATAATAAACACAAACAGTACGACATAAAAACGGAGGGAATTTTAATATGGGGATTCAACTGGGAATTATTGGTTATGGCGGAATGGGCGGCTTTCATCACAGAAACGCATCTAGGATTGAAGGAGTGCAGGTGATTGGTGCCTACGATACCGATCCGGTACGCGTACATGCTGCTGAGAAAAACGGAATTAAAGGCTTTTCCACTTTGGAGGAGCTGCTCTCCTGCGATGAGATCAATACTGTTTTGGTTGCGGTGCCAAACGATAAGCATATGGAGTTATGCGTAGAAGCCGCGAATGCAGGAAAGCATGTGATTTGTGAGAAGCCGGTTGCCATGAATGTCCGGGAATTGGACCAGATGATAGCCGCGGCGGGCCGCAACGGAAAAATTTTCACCGTGCATCAGAACCGGCGCTGGGATAAAGACTTTCGGATCGTAAAGAAAATTTTGGATTCCGGCGAATTGGGAAAGGTATACTCGATTCAATCCCGGCTTCATGGCTCCGGGGGCGTTATGTTCGGCTGGCGCGGAGAAAAAAAGCACGGCGGCGGTATGCTTTATGACTGGGGAGTGCATTTTATAGACCAATTGATGTGGATGCTGGGCTATAACAATTTTAAGAGCGTATTTTGTAAAACTTATCATGTGAAAACCACAGAGGTAGAGGACTATTTTTTCCTGGTGTTCGATTTAGAGGATGGCAGGCATGTCCAGGTGGAAATTGGGACCTTTGTTTTAAAAGAATTGCCCAGATGGGTTCTTTTAGGAGACGAGGCTACCGCTTATGTGAATGATTTCTCCAGAAACGGCGGCATTATCCGGCTGGACAGCACTGCGGAAACAAAATCAGAAATCATCATGACATCCGCGGGGCCGACACGTACTTTTGCGCCTAGGCCGGATAACGTAAAGCTGGAAAGCGAACTGCCGGAGGTGCAAGCTGATTGGTCTGAATACTACAAGAATGTTCGGGACGCCATCGACGGAAAAGCGGAACTGATCGTACAGCCCTGGCAGGTACGCAAGGTGCTGAAAGTAATCGAAGCGGCGTTTCAGTCTGCGGAAACAGGAAATTTAGTTTCGCTTAGGGATTAAACCTATTGCTAATAAAATCATCAGAAAGCCGCCTAATGAAGCTGTCATCAGGCGGCTTTTTGGCTACAGCGGAAAGATAGGAAGCTCCTCAGGAACACAGAAAATATTGCTAATCGAAAGGGGAAAAAAGATGTCTCTGAGAAAAAAGCTGATGCTGTCCATGATATCCATCGCCGTGATCCCAGTGGTAGTGTTAGGCAGCTTTTGCTATCAATACTTCAGCAAGGTTCTGCTAAACAATGTGCAGCAAAGAGAGCTGCAAAACAACAATCAGATCATTTACAGCTTAGATGATTTTTTTAATTCACTTTCTAAAATTTCTGATTCTCTTCTCATGAGCGAGGAGCTCACGAGAATCCTTCAAAACACCTACCAGGGTCCGGAAGCGCAGCTTCAAAACTACCGGGATAAAAGGCAGGTAGAGGAACTGCTTTACAGGAACGGTTATTATTTGGACAATCGGATCGAGACAATCGCGATCTTTCCCGAAAACAGCGACATGTTTTACTACTGCACCAAAGAAACCATTAATCCGGCTTATGATGTTAGAGAGGAAAAATGGTACAGCCGTATTTTAGAAAAAGAAGGAGCGCAGGCGTTAATTGGAATTCATCAGAATGGTTTGGTTCAGGCATCCTTTCAGGCGCGGCAGCCCTATTGTGTGACCATTGGAAGAAGTATTTATTCCGCTTATGAGTCCAGGCTGCTGGGAACGATTATCATTAACGTCAATGTACGGGACCTTCAGGAGCTGTGGCCTGAGCCTGACCAAAATTTCCAGGAAAAATTTTACCTGGTGGATGATGAAAATCGAGTGGTGTTCAGTGATTCATCAGAGGAAATCGGCGGACAGTTTTCTATGAGCGATTTGAGCGTTGGAATTTCCTCTTGCGAAATGGAAGGCGTTCTTTACGACGCGATGGTGTCGGAATCCGGCCATCAGGGCTGGAAAAGCGTCAAAATGATCATGCGCAGCAAGCTGGACAAGGAAATCGCAGTGGTTCCTTATATGACGATTACCCTTGTGTTGGTTCTCATAGGCTTGGCGGTGCTGGTGTCGCTTTTTATTTCCAAGATTTTTACACGTCCACTTCAGGAGCTGTATGTTAAAATGCGCCGGTTTGAGGCGGAAAAAAGCGGGAATCCCCTTCCGGAAAACCAGGTGGAGATTAAGGGCTTGTCCAGAAGCTATAACCGCATGATTGAAGAAATCAACAGCCTGACCATCAAAAATTACGAGACGGAGCTCCAGCTCCGCCGAGCGGAGCTGATGGCGCTGCAGTCCCAAATCAACCCCCATTTTATCTATAACACCCTGAATTCAATTAAATGGATGGCGGATATGCAGGGCTCCAAACGGATGGTGACGGTTCTGGATTCTTTGATTAAGCTGATGCAGTTTTCATCGAAAAACAGCCAGGAGGTCATCCGGATTCAGGATGAAATAGATCTGATCAAGGATTATATCAATCTGATCAATTTAAAATATTTCGACAGAATCGTTACACTGATCCGAGTGGAACCAGGGGTAGAACGCTACGAAACCTTAAAATTTCTGCTGCAGCCTATTGTAGAAAATTCCATTTATCACGGCTTTAATAAAATGACGCAGTCATGCGCGATTAAAATCAACATCAGTCGGAAGGGGGACAGGATTTTATATGAGGTAATCGACAACGGGAAGGGGATGAGCAGGGAAAAGATAAGACAGGCGCTAAAGGAGGAACGCTCGGAGAATTCCCATTCCTTCAACAAAATTGGATTATACAATGTCAACAAAAGAATCCAATATACGTTCGGCGGAGATTACGGCGTGAAAATTGACAGTGAGCTAGGCAGGTATACCAGAGTGCTTGTGGAAATCCCGGCCCGCGTTTATAAGGAGGGAAAGGCAGATGAATAAGATCAGCATTGCCATAATTGACGATGAAAGCTTAGTTAGACTTGGAATTAAGTCCTCTGTAGAATGGGAGAACTATGGCTATGAGATCATAGGAGAAGCCGACAATGGCCAAAACGGTCTGGAAATGATTCAGCAGAAACAGCCGGATATCGTGCTTTTGGATATTTGTATGCCGGTTATGGATGGAATAGAGGTTCTGAAACGGCTTCAGCAAATGGAAATTGACTGTAAGGTCATTATTCTCAGCTGCCACGATGATTTCCATTTTGTAAAGGAGGCTATGAAAAACGGCGCTTATGATTATCTAAGAAAGAATGAGATCAACAGCGCAAACATCCTAAATATTTTAGAGGAAGTCCGCCAGTCGGTCCGAGAGGAAAGAAAGAATAAGGAGGCGTCGGAAGAAAAAGAGGAATGGGGCGGCTGCTCGCGGCACAGCTGGCTGCAGCGCCTGGTTACCGAAGGAACAGAGGCGGACGGACATTCAGTTCCGGTGAGCCGGCTGCATATTCAAGAGGGAGGACTCTGCTGCGTTGTTTTTGGTGTTAGCCATTATCGTCAGGTGCTTACCCGGTATGAGGATGGCTATCCCTTTACTTTAGAGCATAGCATCACAAATTTAGCGAAGGAAGTTATCCGCCAGCGAACGCGGGAAATGGAAATTTTTCTTTTCCAGGAAAACCAATATGTGCTTTTGCTCAGCAGCCGGGACAGCGTTAGCGGGGCTCAGTGGGAGGAAGAGGTTTTCTCTCTGATCAACGAGTTGTATACCGTATTTCGAAATTATTTAAACGCGGAGACCTACTATGGGGCAAGCGGTATTGTTTCGAAATTTTCTAGCTTGCCGGAAGCGTTTGAGCGGGCGCAATATTCCTACAAGCTTCATTATTTCCAGCCGGATAAAATAATTCTCAAAGAGGTGCGGAAGCCAGCCAGAACGCTGAGCGAGGAAGAGGTTAAATCCGGGTTAAATGAGATCAACTCCTGTATTTCCCAAAAGCAGTATTCCCATGCCTTTTCCCATCTGTATACTTTTATTCAATGGTTACGGCGTCATCACAGGGAAAATCTCGACGTTGCGGGAATTCTGAATTTCTTTTCCAATATGGTTCGCTTCATTTTGCTGCAGGAGGGGAAAATTCCAGAAGAAACGATTGACAAGCTGCAAAAATGCGAAAATCTAGAGGATACCGAACAGTTCCTTTCGGAGTTCCAAAGGGAGTTGAAAGCGGAAGAGCCGGAGCTGGATCAAAAACATTATTTAATCCGGGCGGCTACCGACTATATTCAGCAGAATTTAAGCCGCGGCGATATCTCCTTAGATGAAATCGCGGAGCATTTGATGATCAGCAAATCCTATCTTTGCCGCTTGTTTCAAAAAAAGCTGGGGGTTTCCGTCCAGCATTATATTCATAACATCCGGATTGAAAAGGCGAAAGAATACTTGAATGATTTCCGGCTGAAAATTTATGAGATTGCGGAACTGACTGGCTTTAACAGCTCAACCCATTTCAATATCGTCTTCAAAAAAATTATGCAGTGCACTCCGGTTGAGTATCGGAATGGCTTAAAACAGTAATAAAAAATTTTATCAATACAGGATAAAAAAGGTCAATGTGAATAAATAAAAACGATATTCGACAGATAAATTCATTTATCTTTATTGAAATTGTTCAATATCTATAAAAACTTTCCAATGGCGTTTATAGAAAACATTCCCTGAATTCATTATACTAGATGTAGTTTTAAAACCAGTAAAAATAAACAAAAGGAGGTACTTTAAAAAACTAGTCTTACCAACTAAGAACAAGGGAGGATAAAAATGAAAAAGAAACTCTTAGCGATGTTTTTAGCGGCGGCTATGGTAGGAACAGCGGTTGGTTGCTCTCAAAACGGGGGCTCCGGCGCAAACAGCGGCGAAGCGAGTGAAGCGTCTCAGAGCAGCGGGGAATCTCAGGAACCCAGCGGTGAGGTGGTAACACTTCATTGTGGAGGCTGGGGAAGAGTCGATAAAGAACATGAGGCTGGAGTTATTGGGATGGCGGAAGCCATCGGCATTAACGTAGAATTCCAAAAGTACCCTACAGACGCTGATTTCTGGAACAATCTTCCAGCGCAAATCGCGGCAAAAACAGCGCCGGACTTTGTTGTGATAAGTAACGAGCTATATCTGCCCTACATACGCGATGGCCTGATCGTTCCTCTAACTCAGTATGTTGAGGACGGTACCATCACCTGTTGGGATAGAGTAAATCAGAATGCAAAGGATGTTTGGACGGTTGATGGGGATATTTATGCCATTCCTTTCTATCAGACTCCTGCGGTGTTCGTTATCAATACGGATCTTTGGAGCGAGGCGGGCCTGACAGAGGCCGATTACCCGGAAACCTGGGATGACGTTTTGGATGCCTGCAAGGTATTTAAGGATACTCTTGGCATGACCGGCTTGTGCGTCAATACACAAGAATACCATTTCACCAACTACTGCCTGTCTTTCGGCGGCGGCTGGGATTCGGGAAAAACCATCGATACTCCGGAAAACGCGGCGGCTCTTCAGTTTATCATTGACGCTTATCGCCAGGGCTATGTGGTTACGCCGAAAGAGCTGGGCGTTAGCTATGACGGTAACGTGATAATGTCCGAAGAGGCGGCCATGTCCACCGGCGGTAGCTGGTATGTGTCTGACTTTGCCATAAATGCTCCGGATATGAACGTGAAATATATGAAAGTTCCTCATGCGAAAGGCCATGAGGAGGCCTCAGGCACCTTCCACTCACCGGGCTTTGCAATGCTGAAAGGCGGCGCCCATGAGAAGGAGACTGCCATGGCGATTAATTACATGATGAATGATGCGCACGACGAATCTCTAATCGATCTTGGGTATATCCCGGTGAATGAAAAGTTTCATGACGAATTTAAAGAAAAGAACCCCTTGTTGGTTGATATGGTAGACGCTATTCCCAAATCCAATGGCTTTGACTATCCGCCGGCCGGTAAAGAGTTTGCAGACACCTTGATTTCTAAAATGGAGGAGGCTCTCTTTAACTCTGATTCCTCCCTGACCGGAGCTGAAATTGTCAAGGAGCTTCAGGAAGAATACGGCGCATAACCTAACGGATGCTTATTAAACGGAACAAGTGATTACAGCCTCCCTGCTGGTTGAGCCGGTAGGGAGGCATTAAGAAAGGTTATGAGGATAATGGCAGAGAATACAGGAAAAAAGAGACAAAAATACAGCAAATTAAGAAAACAGGAAGCAATTGCCGGATGGTTTTTTGTGCTGCCGGCAGTCGCCTTTTGGCTGATCTGGTTCCTGTATCCCGCGGTGAAAGCAATTTTTATTAGTTTTTATCATTATAATTACGCGACGCCGGAGACCAACGCTTTTATCGGTTTAGATAATTATATCCGGTTGTTTCACGATCCCAAATTTTTTGCGGCAATGGGACACAGCTTTTTGATGGTGCTGATTATTGTACCGCTGCAAACCCTGATTTCTTTCACAATCGCGGTTTTGCTAAACGGAAAAATACGGTGCAAGGGATTTTTCCGTTCCAGCTGTTATATCCCTTACGTAATTTCGGCTGTGGCGGTAACGATTTTCTTTATGTACTTTTTTGTAAAGAATGGACCCGCAACTAAGTTTTTCTCCCTTTTAGGCTTAGAAAATGTGAGCTGGTTTGCCAGCACGAAATATGCGCTGGCGTTCCTGATTATCGTATATGTGTGGCAGCAGATAGGCTTTTACATGGTGATCTTTATCGGCGGACTGCAGGAGGTTCCGGCTGAGCTGTATGAGGCGGCTAAGGTCGATGGGGCCGGCGCTTGGCAGCGGCTGATTAAAATCACCGTGCCGTTAATCAAGAATACAACCTATCTGGTTTTGACCTTCAGTATGATCAGCGCTTTTCAGATTTTCGACCAAATCGCGGCGCTGTCAAAGCAGGCGCCGCTGGGTTCTCCGTCCGGCGCTACCAGCACTATGGTTACCTTCCTGTACCAGCAGTCTTTCAGCTATATGGATATGGGATATGGAAGCGCCGCCGCGGTCATTCTGTTTTTGATTATTTTTGCTTTATCCGCCGTGCGGGAGCTTGCGGGAAGGAGAACAGTGTAAATGAAAACAAAAAAGAGCATCGCCGGAAAAATTCTGATCTATTTCTTTCTAATTCTTTTAGCACTGTTGTTTTTGGTTCCGGTTTTTTATGTAATGTATAACTCGTTGCTTCCAAAACGGTATATTGGTTCCTTTGTTTCGCCTGCCCTATGGAGCTTGGACAACTATAAAGAGCTTTTCTCAGAGTGTCCGATTATGAAATGGTATGGCAATACCGCTATTTCAACCGTGGCCGTTGTTTTGGGCAATATATTTTTTACGCCGCTGGCAGGCTATGGGCTTGCCAGGCTGCGGTTCCCGGGAAAGAAAGTCATTTTTATTTGCCTGATGCTTTCCATGATGATTCCCGGCCAGCTGGTTTTGCTTCCGCAGTATATCATGATGGCCAAGATGGGACTGGTCAATACGCTTTTTGCGATTACCCTTCCATATTTATCTCAGTCCATGTTTATCTTTATGTCCAGGCAGTTTTTTTATGGAATTCCAGAGGAACTAGAGGAGGCCGCACGTATTGACGGGCTTGGCCGGTTCGGCACCTATTTCCGGATTATCCTGCCAATCTCAGGAGTGCTGATGGCAACCATCGCTATTTTTAATTTTACCGGTACGTGGAACTCATACCTGGTACCTTCCACGTTTATCAGTACACAGGATAAATATGTTCTGGTGGTAGGACTGCAAACGGTAAATAACGCGTATTTCCAGCAGGAAAACCTTACTCTTGCCGGTGTATTCCTTTTGGCATTCCCTGTGATTATTTTCTTCATGTTTACACAGAGGTTTTTCGTTCAGGGAATTGCCACCTCAGGAATAAAAAGCTGATGTCTGGGCTGTAAAGCGAACAGACAACTCAGAAAAGCATTACCTTAAATTCAAATGTAATGGAGGAACGAAACAAAATGAAAAAATGGAAGGTTGCTCTGATCGGATGCGGATCAATTGCGGACAATACCTATCTGCCCAGGATCAAGGAGATCCCTGAAGCGGATATGGTGGCGGTTTGCGATATTATTCCGGAGCGGGCGAAAGACTACGCGGAAAAATTTAATGTGCCGGCATGGTACACCAGCATTGACGAACTGCTGGAAAAGTGCGATTTTGAGATTCTGATGAATACCACGTCGATCCCGGCTCATCATGAGATCAATATGAAAGCGCTAAAGGCGGGAAAACACCTTTACTCTCAAAAGCCGGTAGGTTTAACAGTGGCAGAGGTAACCGAGCAGATCGAAGCTGCGAAAGCGGCCGGCGTGAAGTATGCCGCTTCCCCAATCCATATGCTGCGGGATGATATCAGGTTTGCGAAAAAGCTGATCAAGGATGGCTGCATTGGAGAAATCATGAAGGTTCATACCAATGTTTGCCACGGAGGCCCCGAGTACTTCCAGTACCGCACCGCAGATCCCACCTGGTTCCACCGCCCCGGAAGCGGCGCTCTCTATGATATGGGCGTTCACGGTCTGACTATGACCACAGGAATTTTGGGGTCGGCAAAAGCGGTAGGCTGTATGGCAAAGATTTCAGAGCCTGTCCGTACTGTGAGAAGCGGGACCTTTGACGGGATGAAAATCCAGGCGGATCAGCTGTATGATAATTACATCATTACCCTGGATTACGGAGACAGAGCCATGGCGGTGGTGGAATCGGGCTTTTGCCAAAAAGACAGCAAAGCGCCCCAGATGGAAATCTTCGGCACCAAGGGAACGATTTCTCTTGCGAACGATTGGAGTATGAATCCCATGAATTCCTTAGAGGTCTATCTGGACGCGCCGGAACGGGGAATCCGCGGCTGGCTGAAGCCGATGGAGTGGGATATTCCGGCCTGCGAGATGAACTTCTTCCAATGCAAGGTGGTTCAGGATCTGATCTATGCCATCGAAGAAGACCGTCCCGTAGGGCTGCCCCCTGAGCATGCTAGGCATGTGGTGGACATTATGTGCACCATTCCAGAGGCCATCGAGACAAAAAGCATTGTTCCCCTGCATACCACGTTTTGAGAAGCGGGCTTGAATACATAGTAAATGAGGTAAGCGATGATGAAAAAGAAATATCGCATTGGATTAGTGGGCTTTGCCCATATGCATGTCCTGGATCAGATTAAACCTTTTTTAACCATGCCGGAGCGGGTGGAATGGATCGGAGCCGCAGATGTGAAGCCAATGGTGGAATCAGAATACTTTGAGAGCTCCAGCCGCAGCATGAACTTAAAGCTATGCCAGGAGCAATGCGGCTTTACTGAGGTGTTTGAGGATTATCAGCAGCTATTGGAGCTGAAGCCGGACCTGGTGCTGGTAAACTGCGAGAACGCATATCATGGAACCGTTATTCCAGAAATCCTGATGAGGGGCATTCATGTAATTGTGGAGAAGCCGCTGGCCTATTCTACAGAGCATGCTATGGCCATCGCACGGGCCTCCCGAATCGGTAAAGCGGATTGTATCATTAACTGGCCGACTACCTGGCAAGCAAGTGTTCGGTTAGGACAGAAGCTGGTAAGCGAGGGCGTGATCGGCAAAGTATATCGTTTCCAATTTCGGAACCCGGATTCCCTGGGACCGTTTTCTTACGGCCAGGTTATGACGGATCGCCAGCTGGGCAAGGAATGGTGGCATCAGGAGGCTGCCGGCGGCGGAAGCATGCTGGATTACTGCTGCTACGGTACCATCCTCTCTAACTGGTATCTGGGAGAGAAGCCGCTGGGAGTCTACGGGCTGAAAGCTAATTTTAACCACCGGTTTGGCGACGCGGAGGATTACGCTTCTCTGATGGTTCGGTATCCCGAAGCGGTTTCAATTTTGGAGGGAACCTGGAACACAGTCAGCAGCGGCTACGATTCAGGACCTATCGTTTGGGGAGAAAAGGGCGCTTTGATTGTGGAGAACGGGGGTGACCATGGAATCCATGCTAATGTGAGCGTGTATCATGACAGATATTCCACTACCCCCAATGAGGTATACAGTTCCGACGATTATCCTCTGCCTGCTGGCAGGTCGAATTTAGCGGAAGAGGTGTTCCACCATCTTGAGACTGGAGAGCCTCTGCATGCTACCATGGATTTGAACAATAATCTTTGGTCAGCGGCAATGCTGGACGCGGGCCTCCGTTCCAGCCGATCGTTGAAAATGGAGGAGGTAAAAACTTCTTGCTGGACGATTGGATAAAAAATAAATCAATAGGAGGACAGATGATGAAATTAGCAAATGTATCCTGGGGCTGGACGCCGATTCCGGAGGATATGCCCGAGGGAGATTCTTTAATTAAAATTGCGGACCAGATCCGCGGCCTGGGCTTTGAGGGCGTGGATTACCTGGGGACGCCTGAGGCCTTAGATGAGTTCTTTACCGAGGAAGCCTGCAGGACGCTGGGAGAGCATTCCAGATCCATTGGACTGGAACCGAATGTTTTTGTTTTTCAGGATGACGGCTGGAACGCCTGCTGCTGTGAAAAGCGGGAAAACAGTCTCAAGTATTTTGAAAAGGCCGCGCAAGCGGCAAAATGGATCGGTTGCAGAATTGTATCCACTCTGGTGCCCCTGCCTTGCGGGGCGACTCCCTGGAAGTTTAATCCCGCGGCTCCGGCGATCAAGCAAGGCTATCATATGCCGGCCGGCTACTGCTATCAGAAGGATTGGGAAACCTTGATGGAAAGCTACCGCAAGTGCCTGCAAACCGCCAAAAAATATGGGCTGCGGATGTCGGTGGAGTGCTTCCCGTATTCCATGGTTTCCACTCCTCATGCGATGCTCAAAATGCTGGAGGATATCAATGACCCTGATTTTGGCATCCAACTGGATACCAACCATCTGGTTATGCAGCATATCGACCCGGAATGGACCATCTATATGCTGGGCGGCAAGCATATTTTCAACGTTCACTGCAAGGACAGCGACGCGGTTTCTCGAAACAATATCCCCGCGGGATGCGGCATCTGCGATTATACCGCGGTAATCCAGGCCCTGAAGAATGTCGGCTATGACGGCAATTTGTCGGTTGAGCTTGAGTTTACGGATAATCCCCGCCGCTATAATAAGCAGGCGCTGGATCATTTGAAGCTTTGCCTGGCGGGGGAATATTGATTTTCTTCCGCCGGCGCGATGCTTCAACACCATTGTAAAAGATACGGGCCGGCCTTCGAAACGGCAAAGGCCGGCCCGGTGAAAACACTTTCAGATTCAGAAACAGAGGAGAACAAAATGAAACAATATAAAGTTGCGATTATCGGCAATGGCATGATCTGCAATGCGGCGCATATTCCCGCCTATCAAGCCATGGGAGATAAGGTGAGAATCGTAGCCGTGGCGGATATCCGGGAGGAAGCGGCGAGAGAAACTGCCGAGCGGCATGGGATTCCCAAGTATTATGTGGATCCCTACAAAATGCTGGAAGAAGAAAAGCCGGATATTATTTCGGTATGTACTCCCAACGCCTACCACAAGGAGTATACCCTGGCCGGCTTCCGGGCAGGCTGCCATGTGGTTTGTGAAAAGCCCGTTGCGATGAACTGCGCGGATGCCGAAGAAATGTTCCGCGCGGCGGATCAGGCCGGCAGGCATCTGTTCGTAATCCAGTCTCTGCGCTTTACCGGCAATTTCAAAGCGGCCGCCAGCCTGGCGCAGAGCGGATGCCTGGGAGAAATCTATTACGCGGATTTGAACCTGGTTAGACGTCGCGGTGTTCCAAGATGGGGAATGTTCCATATGGCGAAGGAAAACGTGGGCGGTGCGTTCTGTGATTTGGGCGTCCATATGTGCGACTATTTGATGTATCTATCCGGAAACCCGAAAATGGTGGCAGTCAGCGGGAATGCGGTAACCAAGATTGTCAGCAAGGAAAAAAATATTGAGTTTTCCAATGCGGAAAGCGGAGCGCCTACCGGTCTGTTTACGCCAAGAAAATTTGATATGAGGGAATTTGACGTTGAGGAGTTCGCCAACGGATACATTCGGCTGGACAACGGCATGACCGTTACTTTTAAAATTTCGTGGGCGCTGAATCTTCCCAACAGCAATACGGTAAGCATCTGCGGCGACAAGGGAGGACTCACCATCGGCGACGACGGCTTGAAGCTGATGACTACCCAGGGTGCTTACCAGACGGATGTGATTCCCAGGGTTTTCCCCGATCCTTATTCTGAGTATTCAGACTTTACCGGACATATTCACGAAATGGACTACATTTTAAAGGTGCTCAATGGAGAAATGACCATAGAGGAATATCCGATCCGGAAGGATGAGGTTATGAATGTGGTGTCCATGATCGAGGCCTTTTACAAATCCGCCCGGCTGGGGAGAGAGGTTACCTTCCAGGAGCTGGGCCGGTAATCCTAAGCAGCTTGAGGAGATTATAATAGAATATGGCGCGGCGGCTGAGCTTACCGCTGCGTCTTGAGTATCCAACGCAGCAGGGAGGCGCCGCCTGAGGGGGAGGGTCTCCCTGTTTGCGTGGCGCGAAAATCCCAAAGAAAGGGGAACAGGAAATGAAAGGTGTTATCACAGAAATTGAACGATTTTCGCTGAAGGATGGGCCGGGAATACGCACCACGGTGTTTTTCAAAGGATGCAACATGGCGTGCAGCTGGTGCCATAATCCGGAAACTCTGTCCGTCAAGCCGCAGTTGATGGTGTATCCGAAAAACTGCATTGGCTGCGGTGCCTGCGTAAAGGCGTGCAAGGCGGGAGCCAGAACCATAGAAAACGGTATCCTGCATTACGACCGATCCGTATGTACCGGCTGCGGCGCCTGCGCGCAAAGCTGCTTCACCGGGGCCTTGGTGATGTCTGGAAAAGAGATGGCTGTGGAGGAGGTCATGTCTGAGGTTTTGCAGGACCGAAACTATTACCGGAACTCAGGCGGAGGCGTGACACTCTCCGGCGGCGAGGTAGCCGCACAGCCTGAATTTGCCGTGGAGCTGCTGAAAGCTCTGAAAAACGAGAATATTTCCACCGCTATTGAAACGAACTTATACGCTCCCTGGAGCGTTTATGAAAGCCTGATGCCCTTTGTGGATTTGGTCATGTTTGATATTAAGGTTTTTGACAGCAGCGCTCATAAAAAATGGACCGGGGTCTGCAACCAGCGCATCCTGGAAAATGCGAAAAGAATTGCGGATTCCGGAAAGCCCTATTTGGTGCGGACTCCGGTTATCCCAGGCGTAAACGACAACGAGGAGGAAATCGGAAATATCGCGGAATACGTAGGCGGTTTAGGCGGCGCGCGGTATTATGAGCTTCTGCTGTTCAATCCTTTGGGAGAAAGTAAATACGACGCCTTGCAGGTGAAAAATGATTTTGCCGGAACCCGTCCCACCAAGACAGAGGACGCTGAGCGCCTGGAGCAGGTCGCGAAGCGGAAATCCGGGCTTCCTGTGAGAGTAGGCTGAAAGAGAAAGGAAGAGCTTTATGGTCAACAGAATTAATATCTTTAAGCCGGATACGCCAATGGGGTATGACGACAGGATCAGGATTTTGAAGCAGAGAAAGCTGGAGGAAACCCAGGCCAAATCCAAGATGAAGGTGTATCAGGATGGCGATGATTACGGCAGCATTCCGGCTCCTGAAAATTATCAATTTCACTGCATCCCCAACCATGAAAACGGTTCCTGGTATGGCTATGACGGCTGGAGCAAAAACTTCCATAAGCTGATGAGCGAGCATCCGGTCTACATTGACCCGGTGGATGCGTTTTCCTGCCGCTGGATGTTCAGCATGATTTGGTTTGAAGAAAAATCACCGGAAAAGGGGCTGCATTGGAATCCTAACTTTTCCTATGATTATTTGAAGCCGGAGCAGGAGCTTTACGGCATCATTTCCGGCATCGGCTCCGACGCCCATTTCGGCGGCGATTACCAGCTTGGGTTAAGCTTAGGCTGGGGCGGCTTGCTGGAAAAGCTTGCGTTTTATCGGAAAAAGCATCCGGAGCACGCGGAATTTTACGACGCGGAGGAATTGGTGATCCGGGGAATTCAAAACTGGATCTCCCGGGCGATAGCAGAAGGCGAGAGGATGGCCGAGGCGGAACGCCACCCGGTTTTGAAGGAGAACCTGCGTCAAATGGCTCGGGTAAACCGCAATATTCTGAATGGAGCACCTAAAACCATGCGCGAAGCCTGCCAGTGGGTATGCTGGTTCAATATGGCAAGCCGGACCTATAACAGGGACGGCGCGGGGTTTCAATTGGATGAGGTACTGAAGCGGTATTACGACGCTGACTTAGAGGCTGGGAGGATTACCAGGGACGAGGCGGTCTTCTATATCGCCTGCCTGCTGCTGAACGACCCCCATTATTACCAGATCGGCGGGACGGACGAAAATGGAGAGCCCTTGCTGAGCGAGTTCAGCTATATGGTTTTGGAAGGTGCCGACAAGCTGGATTCCGCGTGCAATATCACTGTAAGAGTTGATAAAAATATTGACCGGAAATTTTTACATAAAGCGGTAGATTACCTGTTCAAAAATAAAAATGGCTGGCCTCGTTTCTCAGGAGACGAAGCTTTAAACAGAGGCTTTATGAGGCTGGGCTATCCAGAGTCGCTGGCGAGGCGGAGAATCGCGGTAGGCTGCCACTGGATGAGCCTTCCGGGCCTTGAGTACTGCTTAAACGACTGTGTGAAAATTAACAGCGCCAAGGTGTTTGAGGTGGCTCTGGATGAAATGATGAGCCAGGAAGGCCCCTATTCCACGGAACGGCTGTGGGAGCTGTATCAAAAACATATGGCCCGCGCGGTGGAGGTAACCGCTGAGGGCGTGGCGTTTCATTTAAAGTATCAGCAGTATAACGAGCCGGAGCTGATGCTGAACCTAATCAGCCATGGCCCTGTTGAAAAGGGCCTGGATATGACTTGCGGCGGCGCTATGTATTACAATATGTGCATGGATGGCGCTGCCATTGCGACAGTAGCGGATTCCTTTGGTGCCTTGCAGCAGCGGGTCGAGGAGGAAAAACGGATCGACTGGCAAGCGCTGTACCACCACTTAAAAACAGATTTTCAGGACGAGGGCGGAGAGCTTGTGCGTCAGATGCTGTCCCACAGTCCCCGGTATGGTGGCGGAAATACCATCAGTGATCAGTGGGCGGTAAGAATTTCCAATTCCTACTCCGAGCAGGTCCGGGCTGTCAGCGAAAAATATCCGGGCTGCGAGTTTATTCCCGGATGGTTCAGCTGGTCCAATACCATTGTGCTCGGAAAGCAGGTGGGCGCTACCCCAAACGGACGCCACTCTTTCGAGCCTATTAACCACGGCGCCAACCCGCATCCTGGCTTTCGGAAGGATGGCGCTCTAACCGCTATGAGCAACTCGATTTGCGCGGTACAGCCGGGCTATGGCAATACAGCGCCGGTGCAGCTGGAGCTTGATCCCGGCATGGGGCGCGGGGATGAGGCGGTACAAAAAATAGCCGACTATATTTTGACATTATTTGAACAGGGCGCCACGCTTCTGAACATCAATATTGTAAATGGCCAGCAGATTTTAGAGGCGGATAAGGACCCCTCCAAGTATCCTGATTTGGTAGTACGGGTTACCGGATTCACCGCTTATTTCTGTTCCCTTACTCCAGAATTCAGAAAACTGGTTGTAGACAGGATTCTGATCCAAGGAGGAGCGTAAAGGCCGCGGGGCTGCGGTACAGCCCGCGAATTTGGGCCTCTAAGACCTTCTGGATAAGAGAGTGAAGGCGGCCGGCGCTCCTACCCGGCGGCCGCCGGCCTAAGGAGGACGTCTTTTGAGGCTAAACTCGAAAACTGAATTTTGAAGCTGTCAGAAAAGGCATGAGATTTGGAATTTGATGACATTCCAGATCTCAGCCTTTTTCTGTCAGCGGCATAACCGGCGCAATTGGCGATAACGGAGCATAAATGCGAAAAAGAAATTTGAAATTGTCGGATTAGCACGGAGAGAGAAGCCGATTGCTTACTCTGAAATCTCTGAATCAACGGGCCGTTTCAGCGAAAAGAAACCAATCAAAGAAAAAATATGAGCCTTCCCACTCTGCCGCACGGCGGATTCTGTCAGAGCGGTTGACAATTCAGGCGGAAAGCTGTTAAAATAAAACAAGATATGTTTGAAATTTCCCAACGGGTAATTTCGTTTATCATCGATAGAATTGAGATGTGATAAAATGATCAAAAGCATGACCGGCTATGGGCGCGCGGAAAGCGACGCCGAGGGCCGCGGCATTCTCGTGGAGATTAAATCGGTCAATCACCGGTACTTTGAGTTTTCCTCCCGGACAACCAGAGGATATAATTTTCTGGATGAAAAGCTGAAGTCCTACGTCCAGTCCAAGGTGTCCAGAGGCAAGGTGGATGTGTTTGTCACCATTGAGGCCTTAGAGGATGCGGCCGCTGAGGTAAAGATCAATCATTCCCTCGCGGATGGCTATGTGAAAGCCCTTCGGGAGCTGCGGGATACCTACGGCCTGCAGGATGATATTTCCGTTTCCACGGTAGCCCGGTACGGCGATATCTTCTCCATTCATAAGGGGGAGGAAGACGAGGACCAGGTTTGGGAGCAGGTCCGTTCCGTGCTGGACCGGGCGCTGGAAAAGTTTATCCAGATGCGCAGCGTGGAGGGCGAACGGCTGAAATCTGATATTGAGAGCCGCGCTCAAACAATTTTGGCCATTGTGGAAAAGGTGGAGGAGCGTTCTCCTCAAACGGTGATTGAATATCAGGAGCGCCTGCGGTCAAAACTCAATGAGGTTCTTGCAGATACCACGGCGGATGAGCAGCGCATCCTGACGGAAGCCGCGATTTTCGCTGATAAAGTCGCTGTGGCGGAGGAAACAGTCCGGCTGAGGAGCCACTTCCAGCAGCTGGAGCAGATGCTCCAGTCCGACGAGGCCATCGGCAGAAAGCTGGATTTTATCGTCCAGGAAATGAACCGGGAGGTCAATACCATCGGCTCTAAGGCGGTAGACGCTGAAATCGCCCATATGGTGGTGGATATGAAGGCGGAGATTGAGAAGATCCGCGAGCAGATTCAGAACGTAGAATAAGGAAGTTTGGAGAGAACCGTAACCATGAAACTAATCAATATTGGATTTGGCAATATGGTGTCTGCCAGCCGCTTGGTGGCGATTGTCAGCCCGGAATCGGCTCCGATCAAACGGATTATGCAGGACGCCAAGGAGCAGGGAACCCTGATCGACGCCACCTACGGCCGCCGGACCAGGGCTGTGATCCTCACCGACAGCGACCATGTGATTTTGTCCGCCTTGCAGCCGGAAACTGTGGCAAACCGGTTTAACGATAGGGAAGACGAGGAAAGCGCCGAGGAGTTAGAGGAAGATGAATAATAGTAAGGGACTGCTGATTATCCTTTCCGGCCCATCCGGCGCGGGAAAGGATACGGTATTAAAGGAGCTGCTGGCTCATAATGACAAGGTAAGGGTTTCCATTTCCGCTACCACCCGCCAGCCGAGGCAGGGAGAGGAGAACGGAAGGGATTACCACTTCATCTCCAGAGAGCAGTTTGAGACTCTGATTCAGAGGGATGGGGTGCTGGAGTACGCGGAATACTGCGGCAACTTTTACGGGACCCCCAGGGCTCAGGTAGAGGCCTGGCTGGATGAGGGGCTGGATGTGGTGCTGGAAATCGAGGTGCAGGGGGCAAAAAAGGTGATGGCCAAATGCCCGGAGGCTGTCAGCGTGTTTATTTTGCCGCCGTCCTTCGCGGTGCTGGAAAAGCGGCTGAGAAGAAGGGCGACAGACTCTGAGGAGGCTGTTCAAAAGCGGTTGGCCGCCGCCAGGGGGGAAATCCTCCAAGCGGCGGATTACGACTATATGGTAGTGAACGACGCCCTGGAGGATTGCGTCAGCGATCTGGAAGCGGTTTTGCAGGGAGAGAAATGCAGATCCGCCCGGGCGGGGAATTTGATAGAAGAGGTGCTGAAAAATGAGTAGACCATCTGTAGACGATATGCTCAGCGGCAAGCAGAGCCGCTATTCCCTGGTGATCGCGGTGGCCAAGCGGGCCAGAGAAATTGCCCAAACCGCCGAGGACAACGGTGAAATCCTGACGGAAAAGCCGGTAAATATGGCCTTGAAAGAGTTCCAGGCCCACAAATTTAATATTATAGAGCCGGATATTAACGAGTAATGGAAACAGCGCGGGTAGGAAAGGTCGCTGTGGAAAACACGGCGTATCATTTTGACAAGGCATACGACTATCTGATTCCCCAAACCCTTTGGGCGAAGGCGGAAAAGGGCTGTCGTGTGCTTGTTCCATTTGGAGGGGGAAATCGGACCCGTCAGGGGCTTTTGATGGATGTGGAGGAAATCCGCGCGGGGAGGACCGGCTCCGAGGAGGGCCTGAAGTCCGTTAAGGCGGTGCTGGATCAGACGCCGCTGCTTTCTCCCGAAATGCTTCTCCTGGCCCGGTGGATGAAGGAACGCTATTTCTGTACTCTGTTCGACGCCGTCCGGGTAATGCTGCCGGCGGGGCTTCATTATCAGGTCGCCTGTTCTTATCAGGCGGCGCGGGATATTCCGCCGGAAAAGCTGGAAGCCCTGGGGGATGAGGAAAAGCGCCTGATCGCTTATCTGTCCCGGTGCAGGCTCCCCGTACGCAGGGATAAGCTTTTGACCGCTCTGGGCTATGAAGCCGACAACGACCTGCCGGAGCACATGAGCCGGCAGGGGTATCTTGAAAAAATTGACGACGCTTTCCGAAAGATCGGGGACGCCATGGTGAAAATGGTCCGCCTGACAGAGAAGGGCGAAACCGGCGGGGTAAAGCTGTCTCCCAAGCAGAGGGAGGTTTTTTCCCTGCTGCAAACGGTGGGAGCCGCCTCGGTCAAGGAGGTGTGCTATTTCACCGGCGTTACCGCCGGTGTGGTGGACGCTCTGGTGAAAAAAGGTCTTGCCTGCTGCTTCGAAAGTGAACGGTACCGTAACCCTTATGACGGAGCGCCCGAGAGCGCCGTCAAGGAAGAAATCGTTCTGACCCAGGAGCAGCAAAGGGCCTATGAGGAGCAGCTTGCCCAATACCAGAGCCCTGACGGCGGGATTTCCCTGCTTTACGGGGTGACCGGCAGCGGAAAGACTTCAGTGTTTCTAAAGCTGATCGACCGGGCGGTGGAGGACAAAAGAGGCGTCATCCTGATGGTGCCGGAAATTTCCTTAACGCCCCAAATGCTGGCTCTGTTCCAACGCCGGTACGGCAGGCAGGTGGCGGTATTCCACAGCGGCCTTTCCATGGGAGAGCGGCTGGATGAATGGAAGCGGGTGAAAAATGGAGACGCCCTGATTGCTTTGGGCACCCGGTCCGCCGTGTTTGCCCCTTTTGAAAACCTGGGCCTGATCATTATGGACGAGGAACAGGAATACACCTATAAATCGGAGCAGGCTCCCAGGTTCCACGCCAGGGAGATCGCAAAGTTCCGCTGCCGCTGGCATCGCTGCCTTTTGACTCTGGCCAGCGCGACCCCAAGCGTGGAAAGCTATTATCTGGCGCAAAAGGGCGTTTACAGTCTGTCTACCATCTCAAACCGTTATGGAGGCGCCAAGCTGCCCCGGGTGGTGGTGGCCGATATGAACCAGGAATTGCTGGAGGGAAATACAGGCCCCTTCAGCTCCGTGCTGATGGAGTGCCTGGCGGAAAACCTGAGGCTTCGCCGCCAGTCGATCCTGCTGCTGAACCGGCGCGGATATCATACCTTTGTGAACTGCCGTGCCTGCGGGGAGCCGGTGACCTGTCCCCATTGCAGTATTTCCCTGACCTACCACGCCGCGAACCGCCGGCTGATGTGTCATTACTGCGGCTACTCCATCCCCTTTACCGACGAGTGCCCAAGCTGCCATCAGCGCCAGGTGCGCTATGCCGGGGCGGGAACCCAGAAAGCGGAGGAGGCCGTCGAGGAGCTGTTCCCGGAGGCGAGAATCCTGCGGATGGACGCGGACACCACTATGGCGAAATATTCCCACGAGAAGAAGCTGAAACAATTCGCGGATGGGGAATATGATATCATGGTGGGAACCCAAATGGTGGCGAAGGGACTGGATTTTCCCAATGTGACCCTGGTGGGGGTGCTTTCGGCGGACCAGGCCCTTTACAGCGACGATTTCAGAAGCTATGAGCGTGCCTTTGCTTTACTGACCCAGGTAGTAGGCCGGTCGGGCCGGGGCGAAAAGGAGGGCTTGGCGGTAATCCAGACCTACACGCCGGAGAACCCGGTGATCCAGATGGCCGCCCGGCAGGATTACGGCGCTTTTTTCCAGGGAGAAATCCAGATGCGCAAAGCCATGCTGTACCCGCCCTTCGCGGATTTGTGCGTCGTGGGATTTTCAGGGCAGCAGGAGGAAAACGTGGAGCAGGCGGCCCGATATTTTACCAGAGAGCTGATCGCCTTAGCCCAGGCGGAGTACGCAAGCCTGCCTATGCGGGTTATCGGCCCGGCAAAGGCGGCGGTGCCCAAGGTCAGCGGAAGATACCGGTATAAGCTGATTATCAAAAACCGGTTTGATAAAAGCTTCCGGGAATTGATTGCAAGGCTGCTGCGGCAATACGGGAAACAGAAGGAATACGCCAAAACCAGCGTGTTCGTGGATATAAACCCAGATATGATCTTATAAATTTAATTAGAAAGCGGGGAAGCCTAATGGCGATTCGAAATATTGTAAAAGAGGGAGACGGCATTCTGGGAAAGAAGTGCCGCCCGGTGGAAAAATTCGATCCAAAGCTTTGGATGCTGCTGGACGATATGAAAGAGACGCTGAGGGAAGCCAACGGAGTAGGCTTAGCGGCGCCCCAGGTGGGAATCCTCCGCCGGGTGGTGATCGTCAACATCGGAGACGAGGACGGGGATATCGAGCTGATCAATCCGGAAATTGTCGAGGCCTCCGGTGAGCAGGACGGCCCGGAGGGCTGCCTTTCCTGCCCAGGCGAGTGGGGCATGGTGCGCCGCCCCAGCCATGTGGTGGTAAAGGCCCAGAACCGCAAGGGCGAATTTTTTGAAATTACCGGAGAGGAGCTGAAGGCCAGAGCGTTCTGCCATGAGCTGGATCACCTGGAGGGAATTCTGTTCAAGGCCAAAGCCAGCCGCATGATTGATCCCAGCGAGCTGGAAACGGAAGAAAACGAGGAATAAGATCGGAAAAGAGGAAACAGATGCGTATCGTTTTTATGGGAACCCCGGATTTCGCCGTGCCGTGCCTGGCGGGACTGCTGGAGGCGGGCCATCAGGTATGCGGTGTGTTTACCCAGCCGGATAAGCCGAAGGGCAGAAAAATGGTTCTGACCCCGCCGCCGGCCAAGGAACTGGCGCTGGAAAAGGGTCTGCCGGTGTATCAGCCGGCGAAAATGCGGGATGGGGAGGCCCTGGGAATTTTACAGGAGCTGAGGCCGGAGCTTATTGTGGTGGTGGCGTACGGCAAAATTCTGCCAAAGGAAATCTTGACTCTGCCGCCAAAGGGATGCGTTAACGTCCATGGAAGCCTGCTTCCCAAATACCGGGGAGCGGCGCCGATCCAGTGGAGCGTCATCAATGGGGAAAAGGAGACCGGCGTCACCACCATGCTGATGGACGAGGGACTGGACACCGGGGATATGCTGCTGCGGGAAACGGTGAAAATCGGGGAAAACGAAACCGCCGGCGAGCTGTTCGACCGGCTGGCCCCCATCGGCGCCCAGCTGCTGTTGAAAACGCTGGAGGGCTTGGAGCAAGGCTCTATAGCTCCTCAAAAGCAAAATGATCAGGAATCCACCTACGCCTCTATGCTGGACAAGAATCTTTCTGCCGTAAATTGGAATAAATCCTCCAGGGAGGTTCATAATTTGATTAGAGGTTTAACGCCCTGGCCTACTGCCTATACTGTGTTAGAGGGAAAAAAGCTGAAGCTGTTCGGCTCCTCAGTGAGCGCGGCCAAGGGCGGCGCCGGTGAAATCGTATCTTTGAACCCATTTTTAGTGGGGTGCGGCGATGGCGTGTGCGTGCGGATCGACCAGGTGCAGCTGGAAGGCAAAAAACGCATGGGCGCTGCCGACTTTTTCCGCGGCCATCCAGTGCCGCTGAAAACGTCGCTGAATTAGGGGGAAGCTATGTTTGATTTCTTTTATTATTACGGATACGGCTATTTCAGTTATCTGATCTTTATGCTGCCGGCTCTGGTGATCTCCTTATGGGCCCAGATATCCGTAAAAAGCACCTTTCATAAATATTCCGGGCTGCGGACAGGCAGAGGCTTGACCGGAGCCCAGGCGGCCCAGGAGGTGCTGCGGTTTCACAATGTGATGGGCGTCCGCTGCGAGCGGGTGGCGGGCCAGCTGACAGACCACTTTGATCCCAGAACCAACGTGATCCGCCTCTCCGACGGGGTATACGGAAGCGACTCTGTTTCCGCAGTAGGGGTGGCGGCCCACGAGGCGGGACATGCCGTCCAATACGCCCAGGAGTACGGTCCTATGAAGCTGAGATCCGTGATGGTTCCCATTACCAATATCGGCTCCCGGCTTTCTCTGCCGGTGATTCTGTTCGGCTATTTTCTCTCCATCGGGCCGCTGGTAACGCTGGGAATCGTCCTGTTCAGCCTGTCGGTCCTGTTCCAGCTGGTGACTCTCCCGGTGGAGTTCAACGCAAGCCGCCGGGCGGTCAAAACCCTGGAGCAGGCCTATGTGCTTTCCGAGGATGAGCTTAAGGGTGTGAAAAAGGTGCTTCGGGCGGCGGCTATGACTTATCTGGCGGCTACCTTTACGGCCCTGTGGTCCCTGCTCCGGATTATTTTGATCTTTGGCAGGAGGAATGACCGGTGAGCGCCGGAAAGAATGCCAGGCTGACAGCCTTGAAAGCCCTTCTCCGGGTGGAGGAGGGAAAGGGGTATTCCAACCTGGTGCTGGACCACGGCCTGGCCGCGTCTGGCCTGGACGGCCGGGACGCCGCCTTTGCCTCGGCGCTGTTTTACGGTGTGCTGGAGCGGCGGATCACCCTGGACTATCAGATTTCCCGTTACTCCAAAATGCCGCTGTCCCAGATGGCGGCGCCGGTGAGAGAGATTTTAAGGCTGGGCTTTTACCAGCTTCTTTATATGGATAAGGTTCCCCAAAGCGCCGCGGTCAACGAAAGCGTCAAGCTGACGCGGGCGGTGAAAAAAGACAAAGCCTCCGGCTTTGTCAACGGAATTTTGCGAAGCTTTATCCGGGACGGCTGTCCCTGCCGGCTGCCCGCGGAGACGGCGGATGACTACCTGATGGTGAAATACGCCTGCCCCCAATGGATCATTGACCTGTGGATCACCTCCTATGGCCGGGAAAGAGCTCTGGAGCTTGTGGAAAACCTGACGGGCAGGCCGCCGCTGGCCGTGCGGGTTAATTCCTGTAAAACAACCCGGGAGGCCCTGACAGAGCGGCTGAAGGAGGAAGGTGTGGAAACAAAGGAGGTGCCCGGCGTGGAGCAGGCGCTGACGCTGGAGCGTTCCGGCTCTATCGAGAGCCTGTCAAGCTTTCAGGACGGATTTTTTCACGTACAGGATCTGGCTTCCCAGCTTTGCTGCCAGGCGCTGTCTCCCAAGCCGGGAGAGCGGGTTTACGACGTATGCGCCGCGCCGGGAGGAAAAACCTTTACTATGGCGGAGCTGATGGAAAACCAGGGAGAGCTTTCCTCCTTTGATTTGTATCCAGCCAAGGTTAAGCTGATCCAGCAGGGCGCCAAGCGTCTTGGACTTTCTGTGGTGAACGCCCGGATCCGTGACGCCGCTCACCCGGAAGAGATGCTGCCGCCGGGGGATAAAGTCCTCTGCGATGTCCCTTGCTCCGGTCTGGGAATTATCCGCAGAAAGCCGGAGATTCGCTATAAAAACAAGAATATGCTTGACAGTTTGCCGGATTTGCAGTACCTTATTTTATGTATATCCGCAAATTTGACAAAGAAACACGGGGTTTTGCTGTATTCCACCTGCACCCTGAACCCCGGGGAGAATAATCAGGTCGCCCGGCGTTTTCTGCTGGAGCACCCTGATTTTGAGCCGTATCCTGTCTCGCTGCCCGAGGGCTATGAGCGGAATAGCTTTGACCGGGAAAACGAGGCGACTTTGTTTGTGAAAAAGAACGGGACCGACGGTTTTTTCTTCTCCGGGTTCCGGCGGTTGAGGTAGTATGGAAAGCTTTGCAAGCCAAAAGAAAGATATCAAATCCATGACGCTGGATGAGCTCCGGGCCGATATGAAAATCCAGGGGCAGCCCTCTTATAAGGCGCTTCAGATTTACCGCTGGCTCCATAGAGGCGTTTCCAGCTTTGAGGAAATGACGGATCTGTCGAAAATTGTCCGGCAGTTTTTAACTGAAAAGTATTACATATCTGTTGCAAGGGTTGAAAATAAGCTTGTTTCAGATTATGATAATACCATAAAATACCTTTTTTCCTTTGCGGACGGCCAATGCGTGGAGGCGGTGCTGATGGAATACCAGCACGGGCGTTCTATCTGCATTTCCACCCAGGTGGGGTGCAAAATGGGATGTACCTTCTGCGCCACAGGCTTAGGCGGTTTTCAGAGGAATCTGACAGCGTCTGAAATGCTTTCCCAGGTGCAGGCCGCGCAAAAGGATGCCGGCGTGCGGATCAGCAATATTGTATTGATGGGCATGGGAGAGCCTTTAGATAATTATAACCAAGTAATCCGCTTTTTAAGGCTGGTTTCCTCACAGGAGGGGATGAATCTGGGCATGCGCCATATTTCTCTCTCCACCTGCGGGCTGGTTGACCGCATTTACGATTTGGCGGAGGAAAACCTGCAGCTGACCCTTTCGGTTTCCCTGCACGCTCCCAACAATGCGATCCGCAGCCGGACCATGCCGGTGAACCGAAAATATCCCATTGAGGAGCTTTTGAAGGCGTGCCGGTATTACGCCGGCCGTACGGGCCGAAGGATTTCCTTTGAGTACGCGATGATCGACGGAGTCAATGATTCCGACGGCTGTGCCAAAGAGCTTGCGGCCAGACTTAAGGGAATGCTGTGCCATGTGAACCTGATCCCGGTAAACCCGGTGAGGGAAGCGGGCTATCAGAAAAGCGGGCGCGAGCGCCAGCAGGCGTTTATCCGTATTTTGGAAAGGGCGGGAATCACCGCCACGGTTCGAAGAACCTTAGGGGCGGACATCAACGCCTCCTGCGGACAGCTCAGGCGGAAACATTTGAAAGAAGGAGGTAGCGTCAATGCAATTTGCAGGACAGACTGACATTGGCTTGGTTCGAAAAACCAACCAGGACGCGTATAACGCGGGAGCTCTTTCTGAAAATGCGGTCTGGGCCGTGGTGTGCGACGGTATGGGCGGCGCCAACGGCGGCAACATCGCCAGTGAAACGGCGATAGACGCGATCACCAAGGACGTTTTGGAAGGCTACCGGGAAGGGATGGATTCCCAGGAAATCAAGGAATTGCTGGCTTCCGCTTTAGAGGACGCCAATGAGAGGGTTTATGAGAAGGCAAAGCAGGACCCAGCCCTGGAGGGGATGGGGACTACCGCGGTTCTGACACTGATCCAGAATAATGTGATCCATCTGGTGAACGTAGGAGACAGCCGGGCCTATCTGCTGACCCGTGAGAATGTGACCCAGATCACCCGGGACCACTCCATTGTGCAGGAAATGCTGGAAAGCGGAGAGATCACAGAGGAGCAGGCCAGGAACCATCCCAGAAAAAATATTATCACCCGCGCCTTGGGTGTTGACGATACTGTAGTGGTGGATTATTTTGAGATCCCCTTTGAAGAGCACGCGAAGCTGCTTCTGTGTTCCGACGGCTTTTCCGGAAGCCTGACGCCGGAGCGGATTTATCACTTCTCCAGAGGACTGACAGCGGAGAGAATCACACAGCGGGCCATCGAGCTTGCCAAAGAGGCAGGCGGCAATGATAATATAACCGTTATCACCATAAGCAGGTAACGAGGATAGGAGATGACTTTCCATGGATAAATATTCCGGAAAACGGCTGGATGGCCGGTATGAGATCGGAGACCTTCTGGGCGTTGGCGGAATGGCGTATGTCTATAAAGCGTATGACTCTATCGACGACCGTGTGGTGGCGATTAAGATTTTGAAGGACGAATTCCTTGGCAACGAGGAATTTATGCGCCGGTTTAAAAACGAGTCCAAGGCCATCGCGGTACTGTCCCACCCGAATATCGTCAAGGTGTACGACGTCAGCTTCGGCGACCGGATCCAGTATATCGTCATGGAGTATATCGACGGCATCACCCTGAAGGATTATATCGAGCGCCAGCACGATATCAAGTGGAAGGAAGCGGTGCATTTTACCGGCCAGATCCTGGCGGCGCTTCAGCACGCCCATGAAAAAGGGATTATCCACCGGGATGTAAAGCCTCAAAATATCATGCTTTTGCAGGACGGCACCATTAAGGTGACGGATTTCGGCATCGCCCGGTTCGCGAAAAACGAAACCAGGACCATGACAGATAAGGCCATCGGCTCGGTTCACTATATCGCTCCGGAGCAGGCAAGAGGGGATTTGACCGACGCCAAGGCGGATATTTACTCTGTGGGCGTCATGCTCTACGAGATGCTAACCGGTCAGCTTCCCTTTGAGGCCGACAACGCGGTTTCCGTGGCGATTATGCAGCTTCAGCAGGATCCCACCCCTCCCCGGCAGATCAATCCGGCCATTCCCGAGGGGCTGGAGGAAATCACCCTGAAAGCGATGCAGAAGGATCCTGCCCAGCGGTACCAGTCTGCCGCTGAAATGCTCCGGGATCTGGGCTTGTTCAATAGAAATCCCAGTATTCGGTTTCAATATCAGTATTACAGTGGGGAAAGCTCTACAAAGTATATTGATAATCTGGATTCCGTCCGTACCGGCCCCATCGCCAAGCCGGAATATGACGACGGCTACGATTACGAGGATGTGAAAACTGCGAAGAAGACCAGGCCCACAGCGGTTTACGTTTTGGGCGGCATCTGCGCGGCAGTGGTGCTGATCGCTGTTATTTTAGGAATTATGGCCTTTGCCCGCTCCTGTTCCTCGGAGGAAATCAAGGATGTCCCGATTCCAAGCTTTGTGGGACAGAAATACGACGATATTATGGCCAAGAAAGAAGCGGGTGAATATAAGTTCACCTTTATTAAGCAGGATGGCAAGGATGAGACTAAGGAGGAGGGTATCGTTTTAGCCCAGACTCCCGAGGTTTCAGAAACCAAAATGATTAAGGAAAACAGCGAGATCACCCTGGTAGTAAACGTCCTCAATACCGAGGGGGAGGTTCCGGTGCCCGATGTGAAGGCGTGGAAGCAGGCCGACGCGGAAAAGGAGCTTAAGGATGCCGGACTGGTACCGAAAATTACGCCGGTGGCCGACGACGACACGGCGGAGGGCTATGTGAAAACAACAGATCCGGCCCCTGGCTCCAAGGTGGAAAAGGGAAGCACTGTGACCCTGTTTGTCAGCACCGGCCCGTCTACGGAAAAAACAGCGGTTCCCAACGTGATTTATGACAGCGAGGAAACGGCACGTCAGAAAATTGAGGCTGCGGGCTTGAAGGTTGGCAATATAGAACCCAGGTACAGCAACCAGGATGCGGGGATTGTTATTGAAACCGATCCTCTGCCCACTACAATGGTCAGCGAGGGAAGCACCGTCAACCTGGTCGTCAGCAAAGGTCCGGAGCCGCCGCAGGAGAAGACTTATTATGTCTATGTTAAGCTCGACGGCCTGTCTCATCTGAATTTTGATGTGAATTTAACCGTGTATCTCGATGGAGAAGTGGTAAAACAAGCCAAAGTCAATCCGAGTATGGTCGGGAACCCTTATTGTGAAATTCCAGTGACTGGATCGACTGATTCGGGGGAAAAGACTGTTTTAGTTGTTATCAATGGATATCCGTATTATGAGTATAAAGTAGACTTTGGAAACGATGGTGCCATTAGTAGTTGGCCACGCACGGATTTTGTGGAACCGACAGATCCCAATGCGTCTGTAGATCCAGAACCCCCTACCTCGACGCCAAGTGATCCAAGCGAATCTAATGGCGGCGAATCCGGGGATCAAGAATAAAATATTTCGTGAAAGAGGTGGCTCTATGCCTCTGCCTGAAGGAACGCTTCAGGGCACGATCTTAAAAGGAATCGGCGGCTTCTATTATGTGGAAGCCGCCGATACGGTATACGAGTGCAAGGCCCGGGGAATTTTCCGAAGGCACAGCCAAAAGCCCCTTGCGGGCGACCAGGTTGTTATCGTCCCCGCTGAAGACGGCACCGCTACGATTGATGAGATCCTGCCCAGAAAAAATCAATTAGTCCGCCCGCCGGTGGCCAACATTGACCAGCTTATCATCACGGCGTCCACCTGCGATCCGGTGCCCAACCCTCTGATTATCGATAAAATGACCGCCTTGGCGGTGCATAAAAATATCCAGCCGGTGGTGGTGATTACTAAGTCCGACCTGGATGACGGCGCCTGGCTGAAGGGAATTTACGATTTGGCGCAGATCCGGTGCGTGCTGTTTTCCGCTGTGTCCGGAGAGGGGGCCGGGGAAATGAAAGAGCTTCTCAGAAACAGAATTTCCGCCTTTTCCGGGAACTCCGGCGTAGGGAAATCTTCTTTGCTCAACCGCCTGTACGGAGGCTTGCAGCTGGAAACCGGAGATATCAGCCAAAAGCTGGGACGGGGCCGGCATACCACCCGTCAGGTGGAGCTTTTTAAGCTGGAGGGCGGCGGTTACGTGGCGGATACGCCTGGCTTTTCCACCGTCGATGTAGAGCGGTACGAGCTGATCCGCAAGGAGGAGCTGCCCCAGTGCTTTCCAGAGTTTGAACCTTACTTAAATCAATGCAAATTCACCTCCTGCGCCCATATCTGTGAAAAGGGCTGCGCCGTGCTGAAAGCGGTGGAGGAAGAAAAAATCAGCAAATCCCGTCATGGAAGCTATTGCGCCATGTACCAGGAAGTAAAGGATGTCAAGGAATGGGAATTGAAATAAAAAAGGCGCGCTGCGTGATTATAGGCTCGGCGCCGGTGGATGAAGCGGAAAGGTGTTTTATCGGGACGCAGGTTTCTCCGGAGGATTTTTTGGTGTGCGCCGACGGGGGCTACGAGACGGCCCGCCGCCTGGGGCTGCAGCCCAATCTGCTGATCGGTGATCTGGATTCCTGTACGGAAGATTTTCCGCCGGATATCGAAGCGGTCCGCCTCCCGGTGCAGAAGGATGACACGGATATGATGTACTCCCTGAAAGAATGTCTGGGCCGCGGTTACCGTGATTTTCTCCTGTTAGGCGCGACCGGCGGCCGCCTGGACCATACGGTGGCCAATTTATGCGGACTGTATTATTTGGCGATGCACAACGCGAGGGGAGTGCTGGCGGACCGGCAGAACGAGACGGTTCTGGTGATCAACGGCCGGGTAGGGCTTCAGGGAGAACCAGGAGCCCTGGTTTCCGTGTTCCCTTATGGGGCGTCTTACTGCACGTTGAGCTACGAGGGCCTGGAATATCCCCTCGATTATTACCGGCTTTATCCCTACGACCCTATGGGTACAAGCAACCGCTTGATCAGTACGGCGGCGAAAATCACCGTCCACGAAGGGCCGGCTCTGATCATCATGGCTAAGGAAAATGAAAAAGTTTGCACCGATTCTCCGCTTCCGCGTAGGATGGAGTAAGACAGGAACGGCGGAATACCTAAGGCGGCGGTAAAGGGGACCGGCTGAAAAGGACGCTCCTTGACCGCTCGCTTTTATTAGGCGGTGAAAAACATATGGTAAGATGCAATTATAAGCGCCAGGGGAAATGCGCTCTTTATTTTGCGCTGGGACTCACTTGTTCCTGTCTGTTTCCGGACCGCTTTGTGATAGGGATCGTGGCGATCGTTGTGATCGTCCTGGCCGTATCGCTCATACGCCGATAATTTTAGACAGGAGGCTTGGCTCATGAAGGTAGTGGTTGTCAAGAAGGATAAAGGTTTCCTTGGCTTCTTTTTAAGAAAGGTATTCGGTGTGAAGAAAGAAACCACCGCGTAGCTGAACAGCCATTCGCAAAAAGGCGGAGGCACGGTATTGCCGTGCCTCCGCCTTTTTGCGCTTCTGCAGGAGCAGAAAATCCGCGTTTCCAGGAAAAATGGAGAATACAATGATTTTTCTATTCTTGCGGGAATAACTTTTGCGGGCCGGTCATACATTTGGATTAGAAAAAGAAAAAGGAGAGATAAGCTTTATGGAGTACCGAGTAATGAAGGGGGAAATCCCGGTTTGCGAAACGATCCTGGACACCTCAGCTGAGCAGCCCATCGATCTGGATTTCAGCCTGCCGGATTACTGCCCTGATATACAGAAGATTTTAAAATGCCAGATTTACCCCACCATCACGGAGCAAACGATTTCCGACCGGCTGGACGTTGAAGGCGAGGTGCTGGTAAAGCTGCTTTATCTCGATTCTGGCAAAAAAGCGGTGCGCTGCTGCGAGTATGCCAGCCCTTTTTCCACGTCGATCGCTCTGAAAAAAGCGCCGGAAAATCCCAGCTCCGTCGTGACCTACCTGAACACAAAGGTGGATTACGTCAACTGCCGGGCGGTAAGCCCCCGAAAGCTGGATATCCATGGTGCGTTTTCCATCCAGGCCCGGGCGGTCTCCACGGTGATGCAAAGCATTGTCAGCAGTATCGAGGAGGAGGATATTCAGCAAAAGGTCAGCAAGGTGACCCTGAGCAGGGTTTCCTCTATGACCCAGCAGAGCTTTACCGTCAACGAGGTGCTGGAGCTTGGCCAGGGAAAGCCCGAGGCGGAGGCCATTGTGAGGACGGATGCCAGCGCCTTGGTGGAGGACGTCAAGGTGGTGGCGGATAAACTGATTGTAAAGGGCGAGGCTTTGATTAAGGTGCTGTATATGGGCAGCATTGAAAACGGCACCCTGGAGACAATGGAGTTTTCCATCCCTGTCAGCCAGATCGTAGACGCTCCCGGCACCGACGAGGGATGCCTGTGCGACGCCCGGCTGTCGGTGATGGGATGCTCTCTGCAGATCCGAACCGACAGCGACGGCGCGGACACCCTGCTGTCCTGCGAAATGAAGCTGATGGCAACGGCAGTTTCCTACCGGGAGGAAGAGGCCCAAATCGTCACAGACGCTTATTCCACCAAATATGAGCTGAATCTGGAATATCAAACCGCAAATCTGGAACAGCTTTTAGAGGTGATTTCTGATAATGTTCCCTGTAAGTCTACGGTGGAGATCAAGGAGGGCGGCGCCTCCGGCGTCATCGACGTGTGGAGCGACTTTGCCAGCTGCACCGCGGTAAAGGGAGAAAACGGCCAGCTGAGCCTAAAGGGAAAATTCAACCTTTGCGTTTTGGCGGTCAACGGCGAAGGCGAGCCCGTATACCTGGAGAAGATGGCGGATTTTGAGTTTACCAAGGAAAGGGCCTCCCTGCCGGAAAATCTAAGATGCGAAACGGGATGCTTTGTGTCCTCGGTGACCTACCGGATCAACGGGTCCGGCGGTTTGGAAATCCGGGCGGAGGTCCGGGTCAGAACCCTGATCTATCAGAGCGTGGCCTGCAAGGCGGTCTGCGGCGTTTCAGCGGACGAATCCCGCCCGCGGCAAAAGGATGAAGCGGCCTCCCTGATTCTTTACTATGCGGAAAAGAATGAAAACGTATGGGATATCGCCCGAAACTACTGCACCGGCGCCCAGGCCATCTTAGCGGAAAACGACCTGGATGAGGAAATTCTCTCGGAACGCCGGATGCTGTTCATTCCATTATCTTAAGGGGAGGGGAAAATACATGGAAGAGAGAAATATTTATCAGGATATTGCCCAAAGGACCGGCGGCGATATCTATATCGGCGTCGTAGGCCCGGTGAGGACGGGTAAGTCCACCTTTATCAAGCGGTTTATGGATACTCTGGTGATCCCCAATATCGGCAGCGCCTACCAGAAGGACCGGGCGGTGGACGAAATGCCCCAATCCGCCGCCGGCAGGACCATTATGACCACGGAACCGAAATTTGTTCCGGAGGAGGCCGTGGAGGTCAATATCGGCGAAAACGCCAGCTTCCGGGTGCGGATGATCGACTGCGTGGGCTATATTGTTCCCAGCGCCCTAGGATATATCGAGGATGAGCAGCCGCGCATGGTGAAGACTCCCTGGTTTGAAGAAGCCATTCCCTTCAATATGGCGGCCGAAATCGGTACGAAGAAGGTCATTACAGACCATTCCACCATCGGGCTGGTGGTAACCACCGACGGCAGCATCAGCGACATTCCCAGAGAGGAATACGAGGAGGCGGAGGAAAGGGTCATCCGGGAACTCCAGGAGATCAATAAGCCCTTTATCGTCCTGCTGAACAGCATCGCCCCAAATTTAAGCGAAACCCATGAGCTGGCGGCCAGCCTGAGCAAAAAATACGGCGTGACGGTGGTCCCGGTAAGCTGCATGGAGCTGGATGAAATCGAGATCAAGCGGATCCTCGCCGGCATCCTGTTTGAGTTCCCGGTGAAAGAGGTTCGGGTGGAGATGCCCCGCTGGCTGACTAATCTGGAGAAAAACCACTGGCTGCGGACCGCGGTATACCGTTCCATTGCCCAGGCCAGCGAACGTGTGGAAAAAATCCGCCAGGTGCAGGGAATTACGGAAGCGGTTTCCCAGTGCGAGTATATCGAAAAGGCGGAAGCCCTTTCGGTGGATTTGGGCACCGGCCGGGCGCGAATGTCAATTTCTCTGAAGCAGAACCTGTTTTACCAGGTGCTGGGAGAGAAAACCGGCCTGGCCATCCACGACGAGGGCGGCTTGATGGATTCCATAATGGAGCTTGCCAATATCAAGAAAAAATATGACCAGATCGCATCGGCCTATGACGACGTTCAGCAGACCGGGTACGGCATCGTCATGCCTACGCTGGAGGAGCTGACCCTCCAGGAGCCGGAGATCATCAAGCAAAGCGGAAAATACGGCATCCGGCTTAAGGCGTCGGCGCCGTCGATCCACCTGATGAAGACCCAGATCACCACCGAAGTAACCCCCATCGTCGGGTCGGAGCAGCAGTCTGAGGAGTTGGTTTCCTACCTGCTCAACGAGTTTGAGGAGGATCCCACCAAGATTTGGGAAAGCAATATCTTCGGAAAATCCTTGAACGAGCTGGTAAACGAAGGCTTGCACAATAAGCTGTACCGGATGCCGGAGGATGCCCGGATGAAGCTGAAGGAAACCATTGAAAGAATTATCAACGACGGCTGCAACGGACTCATTTGCATCATTATCTAGTTTACTAAAAATTTGGATGAAACGGCTCGATTTTTCAGTAGGAATCGGGCCGTTTTCTCTTGTCAAAAAATAATTAATGCTCTATAATAATTAGAGTGTTTGTGTTTGTGAATATCGATAGCAGTTGATAAGAAATTAAGGATGTGTCGAATTATGTTTAAAATTATAAAGAAAGAGCCCCTGAATCCATCCATGACCCGGATGGTCATCGAGGCTCCGTTTGTCGCCCGCAAGGCGATGCCCGGACAGTTTATCATCCTCCGGGTCAACGAAACCGGGGAACGGATTCCCCTGACCATTGCCGATTACGACCGGGAGGCCGGAACGGTAACCATTATTTATCAGAAAGTGGGCAAGAGCACCCTTCTGCTGGACGAGCAGGAAGCAGGCGGCTATCTGATGGATTTTATCGGCCCGCTGGGAAAAGCCTCTGAGCTGGAAGGCTACAAGAAGGCCGCCGTCATCGGCGGCGGCGCCGGCTGCGCCATCGCTTATCCCCAGGCCAAGGCTCTGCATGCCATGGGAACCAAGGTGGATATGATCGCCGGCTTCCGTGATAAGGATCTGATTATCCTGGAAAATGAAATGCGGGAGGCTTCCGACCGTCTGATCGTTATGACCGACGACGGCTCCAACGGCAACAAGGGCTTCGTTACCGCCGCGTTGCAGAAAAATATCGACGAGGGCGCCGATTACGACCTGGTGATCGCCATTGGGCCGATTCCCATGATGAAGGCGGTTTCCAACCTGACCAAGCCGTACGGCATTAAAACCATCATCAGCATGAACACCATCATGGTGGACGGCACTGGCATGTGCGGCGGATGCCGCTTGACCGTAGGCGGAGAAACCAAGTTCGCCTGTGTAGATGGCCCCGACTTTGACGGCCATTTGGTGGATTTCGACGAGGCTATGAAGCGCCTTGGCACCTATAAGCCGGAGGAAGCCCGGGAGCGGGAAGAACATTGCAGATTGTATGGAGGAATCAAATAATGCCGAATATGCAGCCGAATAAAACTCCCATGCCGGAGCAGGATCCCCATGTGAGAAATAAAAATTTTAAAGAAGTCGCTTTAGGATATACGGATGAGATGGCTATCAACGAGGCCCAGCGCTGCCTGCAGTGCAAGAACCCGGCCTGCGTTCAGGGCTGCCCTGTGAACGTACCGATTAAGGATTTCATTCATGAGATCGTGGAAGGCAACATGGATAAGGCCTACGAGGTCATCAAGTCCCAGAACTCTCTGCCCGCCGTATGCGGACGGGTATGCCCTCAGGAAACCCAATGCGAATCCAAATGCGTCCGGGGCATCAAGAACGAGCCTGTGGCTATCGGCCGCCTGGAGCGGTATGTGGCCGACTGGTACATGAACAACCGGGAGCCGGCGGTGACGGCTCCAAAACATAACGGCCACAAGGTAGCGGTGCTGGGCTCCGGCCCTTCCGGCCTGACCTGCGCTGGCGACCTGGCAAAGCTTGGCTATGAGGTTACGGTGTTCGAGGCACTGCACGCCGCGGGCGGCGTGCTGATGTACGGTATTCCGGAATTCCGTCTGCCGAAGAAAATCGTGCAGGAGGAAATCCAGCAGCTGGAAAAAATGGGCGTAAAGATCGATACTGATATGGTAATGGGAAAGGTCCTTTCTGTGGACGAGCTGTTTGAAATGGGCTACGAGGCCCTTTACATCGGCACCGGCGCCGGCCTGCCCAACTTTATGAATCTGCCGGGCGAGGGCTTGGTGGGCGTATACTCCGCCAACGAATTCCTGACCAGAATCAATCTGATGAAGGCCTATCTGCCCGAGTACGATACTCCCATTATCCATCCCAAGAACGTGGCGGTAGTCGGCGGCGGCAACGTGGCCATGGACGCGGCCCGGTGCGCCAAGCGCCTGGGAGCGGAAAACGTGTATATCATTTACCGCCGTTCCGAGGAAGAAATGCCCGCTAGAAACGAGGAAATCCATCATGCTAAGGAAGAGGAGATCATCTTCAAGCTGCTGAATAATCCGGTTGCTATTCACGGTGACGAGCAGGGCAAGGTAAAGCAGATTGAGTGTGTGGAGATGGAGCTGGGCGAGCCCGACGCTTCCGGCAGACGGCGCCCCATTGAGAAAAAGGGCAGCAACTTCCTGCTGGATGTAGACTGCGTGGTCATCGCCATCGGCAATTCGCCGAACCCGCTGATCCGCAGTACCACCGAGGGCCTGGAGGCTAATAAGAAGGGCTGCATCATCGTGGATGACAACACCTTGCAGACCACTAGGGAGGGTGTATACGCCGGCGGCGACGCGGTTACAGGAGCGGCGACGGTGATTCTGGCCATGGGAGCCGGAAAGCACGCGGCAAAGTCGATCGACGAATATATCCAGTCTAAGGCTGACCAGTAAAAGAAGGCCCGGTAAAATTTCAGTTGCGGTAAAAAATTTAACGAAACAGTGAAAATCATGTTATTCTTGTGAAGCGTTTGAACGGAGTGAATAGATGGAACAGGTACAAGAGAATAAAATGGGGACGGCGCCGGTTTTAAGGCTGATTATTGCCATGTCCCTTCCGGCGATGTTTTCCATGCTGATCCAGGCACTATACAATATTGTGGACAGCTATTTTGTAGCCCAGATCAGCGAGAGCGCGCTGACGGCGGTGTCGCTGGCGTTCCCGATCCAGACCCTGATGATCGCCGTAGGCGTGGGCACCGGTGTGGGAATTAACTCCTTGGTGGCCAGAAGACTGGGAGAAAAGCGCCAGGCTGACGCGGACTGCGCCGCCAGCCACGGCCTGCTGCTGGGGGTCTTCAATTGGATTTTGTTTGCGCTCTTTGGTATTTTCTTTACCAAGATGTTCTTCGGCGCTTTTACGGATATTGAAGAGATTATCACGATGGGCACCCAGTATACCTCTATCGTGACCATATGCAGCTTCGGCCTAATGATCGAGGTGAATATGGAGAAGACTCTTCAGGCTACGGGAAATATGATTTACCCCATGGCTTTCCAGCTGGTGGGCGCTGTAACCAATATTATTTTGGACCCGGTGTTTATTTTCGGTTTTGCCTTTATTCCCGCCATGGGAGTGTCTGGAGCGGCTATCGCGACGGTGATCGGCCAGATTTTAGCCATGCTGGTTTCTCTGTTCGTGATCATCTTTAAGGATCATGCGGTAAATATTAATTTCCGCCGCTTCAAGCCTGATTGGCGCATTATTAAAGAAATTTATGCGGTTGGGTTCCCTGGAATCATCATGCAAGCCATTGGCTCTGTGATGGTAGTGGGAATGAACGCGATTCTGTTCACCTTCCCGCAGAATGCGGTGACCGCCGTGGCCTTCTTTGGCGTTTACTTTAAGCTGCAGTCCTTTGTATTTATGCCGGTATTCGGTTTGAATCAAGGCTTGATGCCCATTATGGGGTATAACTTTGGCGCGAGAAAGAAGCAGCGTTTGAATTCCGCGACCAAGTATGGATGTGTGATCGCGCTTGTCTTGATGGGGGCGGGGATGCTTGTCTTCTGGCTGATGCCGGATGTGCTGCTTTCTATCTTCAACGCTTCCGCGGATATGCTGAAAATCGGCGTGCCGGGACTGAGAATCATTTCCCTGTGCTTTCTTCCGGCTGCCTTGGGAATTGTGGGTTCCACTTTCTTCCAGGCGGTGGGTAAGGGAGTCAACAGCTTGCTGGTTTCCTTGCTCCGTCAGTTGATCGTTCTGCTGCCCGCGGCATTTCTGCTGGCAAAGCTAGGCGTTGTGGAATGGGTGTGGTATGCGTTCCCCATTGCGGAGACCTTTTCGCTGCTCGCCACGATCGTGCTGTATTTGCGGGTATATAAACGCCAGATACAAAATTTGGAGCAGGAACCAAGCCGAATCTCCGGACCTGAAATTGTGTGACAGGCTTAGATCGATGAAAGAGAGAATAGTTTCATCCTATTAAAAATCCCCGGCAGATTTCTGCCGGGGATTTTTCTCTTTAAGCATGTGTTCCTGCTTCTCTGCATACCCATAGAACAAGGAGGAATGTAAAATGCAGGAAGAAAACTATGGGAGAATGAATCTGGCCAGCCAGACTGACGAGAATTCCGTTGATGCCTGGGATGAAGCCTTTGAGGAGGAGTTGGAGGAAGAACCAAAGGAGAAAAAGCATCTACTGAAAAAAAGCGGCCAGATGGTAACGGTGCTGCAGATCGGTTTGTGCGGCTTGATTTTGCTGGCGGCGTTTTTGCTGCGCTTGTTGGGCGGTGCGCCTTATCAAACTGTGCGGTTATGGTATGAAGAAGAAATGAATAAAAGCGTCATCGCCGGTACGATCGTGGAGGAAGGGGAGAAAACACTGCAGAATTTCAGCGCCCAAGTAGGAGAAACCATTGAAAACCTGGGGAAAAAGGTATTGGTATAGTCCTTATGGAATTTACGTTTCGAGGGTGCAGGATTTTTGTCAGCTTTTGGTTTGCGGCCATACTGGCGGTGTCCGCCGTGCTGGACCCGTCGGGAGGGGTCTTGTGCGGCTTGCTGGCGGCGGTGGCTCATGAGCTAGGGCATTTGCTGGAAATGGCGCGGCAAAACTGTCTTCCGAAAAAAATCGCATTTAAAATGTTCCGGGTTGATATGGTAGACAGCCGCCGGAACGAGAGAAGCTATCAAAGGGATTTGCGAATCATATTAGCGGGGCCGGGTTTAAATTTTTTGTTAGCCGCTTTATGTTTACCTGTTTATTTGCTGCTGCCCTATCAGTGGCTCGGCATGTTTTTTTCTGCCAATCTGCTGGTTGGCTTTTTTAATATCCAGCCCATTGCAACCTTGGATGGCGGCGCAGCCCTGTATGCAATTTTATCCGTAAGGCTGGGAGAAAAGAAAGCGTCTTTTTGGGCCAGCTTTTTTTCCTTCGTTATATTAGTCCCCTTGGCCGCTCTTGGCTTTTGGATCCTGCTTAGAAATCCCTATCAGTTTTCACTGCTGTTTATCAGCGTTTATCTGATGGGCGTTTTGGTGCTGCAAAAAACAGATTATTTATAAGTGCTTAGGTTTTCGGGAATGGACTTCTTAGGGGCATGAAGAAATTTATTTTATTCTGTCAAGCCACGGCAAAGGGAAGAAAAGCTGATTTTTGATTTACCTGTACTTTCCTTCTGAAAACCTGATGTGAAAGAGCACCCAAAATAGCGGAAGCTGGAATTCACTTTACAAAGGGAATGAAACAGCAGTTTTGACGGCGCTCCGTTTGTGAAATTATAGTTTATTTTTAGGTTATTTCCGGATGTTCAGCTGAAAAAGCACCAGCGAAAATATTCTCGTCAGGGAGCTAATGGCTGTTGTGAGCAAATACCATAAAACAGATAACAGGCTGGAAAACAAAAATGCCTTAAACAGCGGTTATGACCTTCCCGGCAGCTTAGCTTACGGCCTGGAGTTTTGCTTCAGGCTGTTTTGGCCCTAAAGTAGTTACAGGTCAATAAATCGCCGCAAAAATATTCTTAACGCATTAAGCCGTAATCCAGACTAATCCTGCTTATATTTTTCCGCGTGGGCTTTAATGGCCCGAAAGCTTTCGTCGCTGATAACATGCTCGATCCGGCACGCATCTTCCACTGCGACCTCTGGGCTTACTCCTAAAATCGTCAGCCAATCCGACAAAAGAGTATGGCGCTCATATATTTTTTCCGCAATTTCCCGACCCTTATCCAGCAGAGTGATGGAGCCATCCGGATCCATTTCAATATACCCATTCATACGCAGGTTTTTCATCGCCACGCTGACGCTGGGTTTGGAATAAGAAAGCTCATTGGCGATATCGATGGAACGGACATGGCCGCTGCGCTTTTTTAAAATTAAAATGGTTTCCAAATAGTTTTCAGCGGATTCCTGAATTCGCAAATTCTGTCACCTCGGTTTTTAAGAAATATTGTCTTATTCTAGTCTAACATAATTGGATGAGATTAATCAAGAGTGCTGTAGAGTAATTGACAAAATCGAAGGAAAGTGCTATGGTGTAAATGGTGATTAGTGCACACTAACTCAATGAAGCTTGCAGGACTGCACTGTTGATTTTCCGATTTTTTGCGTGAGGAAAATTGTCTCTTGGGCAAAGCTGACAGGGCTGGGGAAGAAAACAGAAGGAGTTTCCGGGCCCGGTGGAGGAGATAGGCTGCCGCTTTAGCCAGCTGGAAATTTTTCACTGCCCAAAAATGAAGGACAGCCTTGCCGAAGAATCCGGGAAGGCTGCGATAGGTTAGGGAGGTTTTCACAATGGATGGAGTTTGGCCGACAGTAATTATTTGCGCAGTGCTGGCGCTCATCGCGGCTTTGGCGATTCGAAGCTATGTGAAAAAGCTGCAAAACGGCTGTTGTGGAGCTGGAGGCGACAGTGAAAAAAGGCTGCGGCCCCCGGATCGGGAGCTCTCACATTATCCTTATGCTTGGAGAATCAAAATCGATGGAATGAGTTGTAAACGCTGCGCCTTACGGATCGAAAATGCATTCCATGAAAAAGACGGCTTTTACGCGAAGGTGTCGCTGAAAAATAAGGAGGCCATAGTATATACGAAGTCCAAGGCTTCTAGGCAGGAGCTGACAGGTATTGTAGAACGGGCTGGATATCAGCTCCTAAGCCTGGAGCAGGCGGCTGAACGATAGCGGCCTCCTTGCGGGGCTGTTTTCGTAATACCGGTTTCCGGCAAAGTAGAAAATGAGCTTTTCCGATAGGAACATTTATCAGCTCCCTGAATTATTGGTAAAACTAGAAAACAGCCTCCCAAAATTTAACAAGCGCTGCAATGGCAAAGGAGAGGACAGGGATTTATGCATTTTTGCTGGTACGGCGTGAAGGGTGGGAAAAAGCCTTTCCGCCGCAGAAGTGAAAAAATTTTTATGAAATTAAAAAAGAAGCCCCAAGAGGGGCTTCTTTGATTCTTGAGAAAGGCAGCCAATCAGACAAAGGGCGTTGCATTGGCGAAGGAATTCCAGTATAATTAACAATTAAGGTTTCTAACGCCATAGGATAGGAGAACAAGAGATGAACCCTGAACTGGAAAAGGTGCTGCTTAAGGTGCAAAAGCCTGGCAGATATGCGGGCGGCGAAAGCAACCGTGTCGTCAAGGATCAGGAACAGGTTGACGTGCGGTTCGCCTTTTGCTTCCCGGATGTGTATGAGGTGGGGATGTCCCATCTGGGAATGAAAATATTATACGGCCTGTTCAATGAAATGGATGGGGTTTGGTGTGAGCGCGTGTTTGCGCCCTGGCCGGATATGGAGGAACAGATGCGGGAGCATCACATCCCTCTTTACGGCTTGGAGAGCGGTGATGCTATCACAGATTTTGATTTTATCGGCTTTACGCTCCAATATGAGCTGAGCTATTCCAATGTGCTGAATATGCTGGATCTGGCGGGAATCCCTCTATATGCTAAGGATAGAAAAGGGCTGGGACGGATCGTCGTTGCAGGCGGCCCCTGTGCCTGCAACTGCGAGCCTTTGGCCGATTTTTTGGACCTGGTGTTTCTGGGAGAGGGAGAAGAGGTGGACCGGGAGGTCATCGAGCTATATCGGGACTGCAAAAAGACGGGAAAGACCAGGGAGGAATTTCTGGCTGCCGCGGCGGGAATCGAGGGAGTATATGTGCCCTCCCTATACCAGGTGGATTATCATGAGGATGGCACGGTGAAATCTATTTCTCCCACCCAGGGAGCGCCCGCGCGGGTCAAAAAGCGGATTGTGATGGATTTGGATTCCCTTTATTACCCGAAGGCCTTTGTAGTGCCTAATATCGAGATTATCCACGACAGAACCGTGGAGGAAATTTTTCGGGGATGTATCCGGGGATGCCGGTTCTGCCAGGCTGGCTTTCTCTATCGTCCGGTGCGGGAAAAATCCCCGGAAACCATCGACCGTCAGAGCCGGGAGCTTTGCAGGAATACCGGATATGACGAGATTTCCCTGTCATCCTTAAGCTCCAGCGATTACACGAGGATTACGGAGCTTTTGGAAAAAATGCTCACGTGGACCGACCGGGAAAAGGTCAGCGTGTCCCTGCCGTCGCTGCGGGTGGATGGCTTTTCCAATGAATTGATGGAAAAGCTGAACACCGTCCGCCGGGGAGGCTTGACCTTCGCGCCGGAGGCCGGCACCCAAAGATTGCGGGATGTGATCAATAAAAACGTGACGGAGGAGGAGCTTTTAAAAACCTGCTCCACGGCCTTCTGCGGCGGCTGGACCACGGTGAAGCTTTACTTTATGATGGGGCTTCCCACTGAGACTTTGGAGGATGTGGCGGGGATTCCCGCTCTGGCGCAGAGGGTGGTCAACGCCTATTATGCCAATCCCAACAAGCCCAAGGGAAAATCAGTAAAGGTAACCGCTTCCGCCTCCTGCTTTGTGCCTAAGCCGCATACGCCGTTCCAGTGGGAGGCGCAGGATACCATAGAGATGTTAGAGCGCAAGCAGAAGCACTTAAAGGAAAATATCACCAGCAAGAAGATTTCCGCCCATTGGCACGACGCCCGGACAAGCACCTTAGAGGGCGTGTTCGCCAGAGGGGACAGGAGGCTGGGCAAGGTGCTGGCCTTAGCCCAAAAGAAAGGCTGCAGATTTGACGGATGGGATGATTATTTCAATTACAGCCTATGGATGGAATGCTTCGAGGAATGCGGCATCGACCCTTCGTTTTACAATCACCGGAAAAGAAGCTTCGACGAGATTCTGCCCTGGGATCACATGGATTATGGAATCGAAAAGGGGTTCCTGATCGAGGAATGTAAAAGGGCTTACGCCGGCGCCGCTACCCCGAACTGCCGGGAAAAATGCTCCCACTGCGGGGCTGCCTGCTGGAAAGGGGGGCTGTGCGTTGAAAAGCGTTAGAATCTGGTACCGGAAAGAGGGCGCCGCCAAATATATGTCCCACCTGGATTTGGTCCGGGTGATGGGCAGAGTGTTCCATCGGGCGGGGATCCCTCTGTGGTATACAGAGGGCTTCAATCCCCATCCATTTATGACCTTTGCCCTGCCGCTCTCACTGGGAACGGTGGGCCTGCGGGAAACCATGGATATCAAGCTGGAGGACGAAATCTCCCGGGAGGCTATTTTGGAAAAAATGAATCCGTGTATGCCGGATGGCATTACTGTATTCGACGTCACCGACCCGGTGATGAAGCCGGGAGTCATCGCCTTTGGGCAATACCGTATAGAGCTTTTCTGCGGGGAAACAACCCCGGAGGCCCTTTTAGAGACGGTAAAGGGCCAGCTTGAGAAAAAAGAACTGATCATTGAAAAGCGCTCCAAAAAAGGAGTCAAGCTTTTTGACTTAAAGCCTGCGGTTCAGAAAGCGGAGCTTTTTCTTGACGAGTCCGGTGTGGTTCTGGAAACCATACTGCCGGCAGGAAGCACGCTGAATGTCAATCCCTCCTTACTGGTGGAAGCTTTTTGCCTGTATACCAAGCTTCCCGTGGAAGCGAGGATCACCCGGGAGAATGTTCTTGATCAGAATCTGAAAAGCTTCCGTTAATCTTAAAAGGCCGCGGCCGTGCGGGAAAAAGGGGCTGGCCCGCTCGAAAGCTCCAATGTTAATATACGTTGCTTGCGGCAACGGGCAGGCTCTTACATAATAGTGGTAACAACTGATAGAAGGAGGTTACCCCTAATGTTAAACGAAAACATCAAGGCAATCAGAAAATCGAAAGGGCTTTCCCAGGAGGAGCTTGCGGTCAAGCTGAATGTGGTGCGGCAGACAATCTCTAAATGGGAAAACGGACTGTCGGTTCCCGATTCTGATATGCTGATCTCCATATCGGAGGCGCTTGAGACGCCCGTAAGCGTTTTGCTTGGAGAACCTGTTGCTGAACCGGAGGCTGACGATTTAAAAGCGGTTTGTGAAAAGCTGGAGATCATAAACCTGCAGCTCGCGCAAAGAAAGGCCGCAAGGCGAAAAATACTTCATTGGCTGTTTATCTCATTGTGCGCGGTTCTAGTAATAATTTATGGCGCTTTAATAGTATTAGACAGTCCTTACCAGAGCTGGGATTACAGCGCCCCTGAAACCGCCGTTGCCGGGGCTGCTTTTCATGCGTTTGAATGGCTGTTCGTAAGAGCGGCGCCAGTGATCCTCATAGGGGCGGCCGCTGGGGCTTTCTTGACAAGAAAAAAAGCGTAAAACCGCTCTGCTTTTTAATTGGGGTTCAGACTTCAAAGCCCCGCCCGTGGTTTGATAACAGGCCTGCGGCAGCAGACCGGCAACACCGGTGCGGACAGGGGAGAAGGCCTTCTGCCGGCAGCCAATCAAGCCAATAGAGCCTAACCGCTTATACTGGCAACGCAATTAGATTTGTTTTCGTGAAACACAGAGTGAATAAAAGCGGCTCGCGGGAGTGTGAAATTAATTTTCTTCGCAAAGAGAAAAAGCTGTTGCTTTTTTTAGAAAACTGTGATATTATATTTAGGCATTTGGATGCCGTGAGGAAGCTCATGGGGTTCAATGGTGACATTGAAGCTGACAGTCCTCTGCTTTACGCATGAATGTCTGAAAAATAGGAGGAAAAAAGATGGATGCCCTGAAAATGATCGCAGCCGATTCTATCAAAGAGAATCGTCCCCAGTTCGAAATCGGTGATACCGTGAGGGTTCACGTGAATATCCGTGAAGGGGAAAGAGAGAGAGTCCAGATGTTCGAAGGAACCGTCATTGCCAAGAGAGGCAGCGGCGTTTCCGAAACCTTTACCGTAAGACGCGTTTCCTACGGCGTCGGCGTGGAAAGAGTATTCCCGGTGAACAGCCCCAACGTTAAAGGCGTAGACGTAGTGAGAAACGGTAAAATCCGCAGAGCAAAGCTTTACTATCTGCGTGACAGAGTCGGTAAGGCCGCTAAGGTTAAGGAACAAATCCGCTAAGGGAAAAGGGACGATACCGTCCCTTTTTTTGCTATTCATAGGATTTTCGCTCATCATATTGCTAAGAAAGGTGTGACCCGCAGATGGAATGGGAGCCGAGAGATCGTATGGAATTAAATGAACAGAAAAAAGAGTATTCAGCGGTCACAAGAAACTGCTTTGAATGGGTGGAGGCCGTCGTTACCTCCATCGTGGTCGTGGTGCTCCTTTTCACCTTTCTTTTTCGTGTGGTCAATGTCAACGGCCAGTCGATGGAGGATACCATCCATAACGAGGATAAGGTGCTGCTGACCAATCTTTTTTATGAGCCGGAAAACGGAGATGTGGTGGTAATTTCCCGGGCGCAGCATTTTGAGGAGCCCATTATCAAGAGGGTGATCGCCACCGAGGGGCAGACCCTGAAAATCGACTTCAATACCGGCGATGTTTATGTAGACGGGGTTTTGCTGGACGAGCCTTATATTAAAACTCCAACCACCGACAACGAGGGCGGGGAAATCCCAGAAGTGATCCCGGAGGGCTATGTGTTCGTGATGGGTGACAACCGGGGAAATTCCCTGGACAGCCGCTCGGAGCAGATCGGTCTGATCGATAAGCGGAATATTATCGGGAAGGCCCAGTATATCGTCTTCCCCTTTGACAGAATCGGAGGCATCGGCTAATGAGCGAGGCGCAAACCATTCAATGGTTTCCGGGGCATATGACCAAAACCCGCCGAAAAATCCAAGCCAGCCTGAAGCTGGTGGACGCGGTGGCGGAGATTATTGACGCGAGAATCCCTGTCAGCTCCCGGAATCCGGAGCTGCATAAAATCATCGAAAATAAGCCCCGGATTATCTTGATGAATAAATGCGATATGGCGGATCCCTCTCAAACCGCCCGCTGGGTTTCCTGTTATCAAAAGGAGGGCGTTTTGGCCATTCCTGTGGACTGTAAATCCGGCAGGGGCCTGAACCAGTTTATTCCCAAGGTGCGGGAGCTGCTGAAAGACCGTATCATCCAGTGGGAGCAAAAGGGGATGGTGAACCGGACCATCCGGGTGATGATCGTAGGGATTCCCAACGTGGGGAAGAGCTCCTTCATCAATCGCATGGCAAAGCAGAACCGGGCCAAGGTGGAGGACCGGCCTGGCGTTACCAGAGGCAATCAATGGTTCACCATTGGCAAGGCCTTTGATCTTCTGGATACGCCCGGGGTACTGTGGCCTAAATTCGACGACCCAAACGTGGGAGAAAAGCTGGCCTTTACCGGGGCGGTAAAGGATCAGATTGTGGATACCGAACAGCTTGCCTCCCGTTTGCTGGAGGTTCTGCGGGATGAATATTCCGCTATGCTGGCCGCCCGGTACAAGCTGGAGAAATATGACCTGCGGCCGCTGCAAGGCTACGAGCTTCTGGAACTAATAGGGCGTAAGCGGGGGATGCTGGCTTCCGGAGGAGAAATCGATACGGAACGGGCTTCTATTATGGTGCTGGATGAGTTCCGCAGCGCGAAGCTTGGAAAAATCACCCTGGAACAAGTGAACGGCTGAATGAATTCTCGGGCAGGGAGGAATCCCTGCCCTTTTAATGCTTTTGCCTGTCTAACGGGGAAAAGAAAAATCTTGAAGCCGATCAAAAAACTATCTTGGCTTTCACAGCTTAAGCAAGTTTAAGGAAATAATTGGATTTTAGGAAGCGTTTGGGGGAGGTAGATCATGGATTGGCTGCTTTATGAAAAGGAAGCGATCAGCAAGGGCTACGCTAATGTGTGCGGTGTAGATGAGGCGGGGCGGGGCCCCTTGGCGGGCCCAGTCTACGCGGCAGCGGTAATCCTGCCGCCGGGACTGGAGATCGAGGGTGTGAACGACTCCAAAAAATTGACGGAGAAAAAGCGCGAGGCCCTTTTTCCTGAAATCAAGGAAAAAGCCCTGGCCTACTGTATAGCCAGCGCCAGCGAGAAGGAAATCGACAAGCTTAATATTTTAAACGCCACCTATCTGGCTATGGCCAGAGCGGTGGAGGGCCTTCCTGTCAAGGCGGATTACGCCTTGATCGATGGGAACCGTATGCCCCGGTTGCCCATTCCCGGAGAGACCATCGTTAAAGGGGACGGACTTTCTATGAGCATTGCCTGCGCCTCCATTTTAGCCAAGGTAACCCGGGATCATGTTATGATGGAATGGGATCAAAGGTATCCCCAGTACCAGTTCGCCAAGCATAAAGGCTACGGAACTAAGCTGCATATGGATTTGATCCGCCGGTACGGGCCTTGCGAGCTTCACCGGCAAAGCTTCTTAAAAAAAATATTAGGCGCCGGTGCCTCCAGAACTACCCGGGCCCAATCGATTGGAAAAAGGGGAGAAGCAGCGGCAGCCGCCTATTTGGAGAAAAGAGGCTTTCGCATTTTAGAGAGGAATTATCACTGCCCTTACGGGGAAACGGACATAATCGCGGAAGACGGCCAATACATTATATTTGTCGAGGTAAAAACCAGGAAATCCGGCGCGATGGTAGAAGGCGCAGAGGCGGTGGATACGGTTAAGCGAAAGAAGCTGGCGCAGACTGCTCAGGCCTATTTGTCGGAGCATCCCAGCGGCCTTCAGCCCAGGTTCGACGTGATCCTGGTGACGCCCACCGAGGAAAACCGCTGCCGGGTGGAACAGCTGCCCGGCGCGTTTGTCTTAGGAGAGTAGGCGGTTCCGGCGCTCCTGCTGGCTGGTTGAAAAACGAAATTTTTCAACCGGCCGTTGCGCCTGTTTTATACGGCGGCCTGCGGATTCCGGCGCCTTGCTGATTAGAGTACCGCGGGCTCAGGCTGTCTTGATTTTACGGCGCTGTTTTTCTGACAAGAAAAAGAAACGTATTTTCCGATGAAACCCACGCCGGCTGATCGGCGGAAAGGAGCTTTTGATGAAGCTGTTTGATCTGCACTGTGATTCTTTATACCGGGGATATACGGAGAACCAGCCGTTGGGGGAAAACCGCTTTCACCTGGATCTGAAACGGGGAAAGCGGCTTGACCGGTGGAGCCAGTGCTTCGCCGTATGGATTCCCGACGAACTGCGCGGGAAAGCGGCGATGACTTTGTTTGACGGCTGCTGTGAGAAGTTCCGGCGGGAATTGGCGCCGTACCGGTCGGAAACCTTTTCTCCGGTTCTGACAGTAGAAGGCGGCGCGGTATTGGGAGGAAAGCTTGCCAATCTGGAAAAGCTCGCGGACCGCGGCGTAAAAATGATGACGCTGACCTGGAATGGGGAAAACGAGCTGGGCGGCGGCGCGGACACGGCTTTGGGGCTTACCCCCTTTGGACAGGAAGCACTAAAAGAGATGGAGAGGCTCTCCATCGTGGCGGACGTGTCTCATGCCAGCGACGCTTTGTTTTATGACGTGGCGGAAATTGCCGAAAAGCCTATCGTTGCGTCTCATTCCAACGCCAGGGCGGTCTGCCCGCATCGCCGAAACCTTACCGACCGGCAGTTTCAGATTCTGCGGGATAAGGGCGGGCTGGTAGGCCTGAATTTCTGCGTTCATTTTTTGCGGGAGGACTCCAACGCTCATTTTGAAGACCTTTTGCGGCACGCCGATCATTTTTGGTCCCTGGGCGGGGAGACTACCTTGTGTCTGGGCTCTGATTACGATGGCACCGACGTGCCGCCGGAGCTGGACGGCATTGAAAAAATGCAGGACCTTTACGAGCTTTTTTTAAAACATAATTACAAGGAAAGCCTCGTGAATTCCCTGTTTTTTGATAATGCCTCTAAATTTTTTGCTACGCTTTGACAGTATGCCCGTTGTGGTATAGAATAAGGCTATCAGAGTAGAATTCACCTTCATGGAACGGCCGATAAAATATAGAAGAAAGAGGGAACACAATGAAGTATAACAGTACGAGAAACCGCTCTGTTTCCGTATCCGCCGCCCAGGCTATCGCCCAGGGAATTTCCGCAGACGGCGGCCTGTTTGTGCCGGAAAGCCTGCCTCAATATTCCTATGAGGATTTATGCAAGCTCAAGGAGATGACCTATCAAGGCCGGGCGCAGAGGATTCTTTCCGATTTTCTGACGGATTTTACACAGCCGGAAATCGAGGAAAGCGTGCGGGAGGCTTACAGCCCCAATAAATTCGGGGGAGAACATCCGGCGCCTCTTGCGCTGCAGCAAAACGGAGATAAAAATATGTATGTGCTGGAGCTGTGGCACGGCCCCACCTGCGCCTTTAAGGATATGGCGCTTCAGATTCTGCCCCACCTGCTGACGAAGTCTATGAGCAAGGTCAGCGGCGGCAAAAAGGCCGTGATCCTGGTGGCTACCTCCGGTGATACCGGCAAGGCTGCCCTGGAGGGCTTCCGGGATGTGGCTGGAACCGAGATCATGGTGTTCTATCCCCAGGACGGAGTCAGCCCCATGCAGGAGCGCCAGATGAATACTCAGGAGGGCGGCAACGTCCATGTGTGCGCGATCCAGGGGAATTTTGACGACGCCCAGACCGGCGTGAAAAAGATCTTTACCGACCCGGCCTGCGGGCAAAAGCTGGCGGAGCACAATATGATGTTCTCCAGCGCCAACTCCATCAACTGGGGACGGCTGCTGCCCCAGATCGTTTACTATTTCTCCGCCTACTGTGATTTAATGGGCACCGGGGAAATGGACTATGAGGGCGAGAAGGTCAACATCGTGGTTCCCACCGGGAATTTCGGCAACATTCTGGCGGCCTACTACGCCATGAAAATGGGCCTGCCGGTGAATAAGCTGATCTGCGCCTCCAATGAAAACAACGTGCTTACCGACTTTATCCGCACCGGTGTTTACAATAAAAACCGTCCCTTCCATACCACTAGCTCCCCCTCTATGGATATCCTGGTGTCCAGCAATCTGGAGCGGCTGCTGTATGATATGACCGGCGGAAATGACGCCTTGGTGGCCTCTTGGATGAAGAGCCTGAATGATGCCGGCGTTTATACGGTGAACGCCGAGGTGAAGGCGAAGATGGACGAACTGTTCTACGGCGGTTATTGCGACGAGCAGGGAACCAAGGCGGCTATCAAGGAAATGTTTGAAACGGAAAATTATCTCATCGATCCCCACACCGCCGTGGCGGTGAATGTTTACCAGCAGTATCTTCAGGAGACGGGAGACCTGGAAACCCCTGCTATTATCGCCTCTACCGCCAGCCCCTATAAGTTTGCCGCCAGCGTGCTGGAGGCACTGACCGGCGAAAGAGGCCAGGGCAGCGAGTTCGATAAGGTAGCGGAGCTTTCCGCTCTGACCGGAACCCAGATTCCCCAGCCTATCGCGGATCTGCAGCAAAAGCCGCTTAGATTCGCGCAGGTATGCAATATCGCCGGTATGGAGATGGCGGTGCTGGGCACCCTGGGGATTCAGTAAGCATGGCGCTGTTTGGAATTTCCGACCTTCACTTGTCCCTGGGATGCGATAAGCCTATGGATGTGTTCCCCGGCTGGAAGGATTACGTTGCCAGGCTGGAAAAGAATTGGCGGGCCATGGTGTCGGAGGAGGATACGGTGGTCATCGGCGGGGACATTTCCTGGGCGCTGAAGCTGGAGGAAACCGAGGAGGATTTCGCCTTTCTTCACGGCCTGCCGGGGAAGAAGCTGTTCCTCAAGGGCAACCATGACCTGTGGTGGTCCACCGCCCGGAAGCTTCACAACTGGTTTGAGGAAAAGGGCTTTTCCTCGCTGGAGCTGATTTTTAATTCCGCCGCCCCAGTAGGGGACCGGTGCGTCTGCGGCACCAGAGGATGGTTTTACGACGCGGAATCCGACCAGGATAAAAAGGTGCTGAACCGGGAGGTGGGTAGGCTGACCGCATCCATCGAGGCGGGGCTGAAAACCGGGCTGGAGCCGGTGGTGTTCCTCCACTATCCTCCGGTTTACCACGGCCAGGTCTGTACGGAAATTTTAGAGGTATTGAAAAAATACGGGATTCAAAGGTGCTATTACGGGCACATTCACGGCAGCGGCGCCAAATACGCCGAGACCGGGGAGTTTCAGGGCATTCAGCTGCGGTTGATCGCCTGCGATTACACCGGCTTTCGTCCGGTGCTGATCCGCTGAAAATTATTTCAGAAATAGGTGGCATAAATAGATTAACTGTGCTATAATTATTTAGATATTTTGCAATTTTGCAGGAGGATGACTAAAATGAGTCTTAAATCACAAAACAAAATTGATACCAATCGTGTTGAATTAGAGGTCGTAGTAGATGCGGAAACCTTTGAAAAGGGCTTAGCCGCCGCTTTTAAAAAGCAGAGCAAGAAGATTTCCATTCCGGGCTTCCGTAAGGGCAAGGCCCCCCGCGCTTTTGTGGAAAAGTATTTCGGCAAGGAAGTCTTTTATGAGGACGCCGTCAACGCCCTTTATCCCGACGCCCTGGACGAGGCGGTCAAGGAAGCCGGGCTGGAGGTCATTCAGGACAAGATCGATTTCGACGTGAAAGAGGTCGGGCCTCAGGGCTTTACCTTTACCGCCGCTTTGACCACAAAGCCGGAAGTGACCATTGAGAATTATAAGGGCATCGAGGCCGTAAAGAAGTCCGCCGAGGTGACTGACGAGGATATCGACGCCGAGATCAAGAAGGTGCAGGAACGCAATTCCAGAATGGTAACCGTGGAGGACCGGGCGGCTCAGAACGATGATATCGCCGTAATCGACTTCGAGGGCTTCCTGGATGGCGAGCCTTTCGAGGGCGGCAAGGGCGAGAATTACAGCCTGACTCTGGGCAGCGGACAGTTTATCCCCGGCTTTGAGGAGCAGATCGTGGGCCATAATACCGGCGACGAGTTCGAAGTAAACGTCACCTTCCCGGAGGATTACCAGGCGGAGGAGCTGAAGGGCAAGGCAACTACCTTCAAGTGCAAGCTGCATGAAATTAAAATGAAGGAGCTGCCCGAGGTAGACGATGAGTTTGTAAAGGATGTCAGCGAGTTTGACACCTTGGCTGATTATAAAGAGGACTTGAAGAAGAAGCTGGCTGAAAGCAAGGAGAAGGAAGCAGCCGACGATCTGGAAAATCAGCTCATCGACAAGCTGGTAGAGCTGGTGCAGGGCGAAATTCCGGAGGCCATGTATGAAAACAAGATTGCCGACAGCATCCGCGAATTCGGCTATCGTCTCCAGTCCCAGGGCCTGAACCTGGATACTTATATGAAATATACCGGTATGAACGTGGACCAGATGAAGGAGGGCTTCCGTCCTCAGGCGGAACGCCAGGTGAAGCTGCGTCTGGCTCTGGAAAAGATCGCCGCCCTGGAGGAGCTGAAGGCTGGCGAGGAGGATCTGAATCAGGAGTATCAGAAGATCGCCGAGCAGTATAAGATGGAAGCTGACAAGATTAAGGAGCTGATTCCCGCCGCGGAGCTGGAAAAGGATATCTGCGTGGAAAAGGCGATTAATTTGGTGCGCGACAACGCGAATATTAAGGACGCTGAATAATCAGCGGTGTTTTTGCTCATATTTACAGACAGAATAGTTGGAGGTGTGCTGTGATGAATCAGTTTCCTATGCCGAATATGAGCCTTGTTCCCTATGTTGTGGAGCAGACCAGCAGGGGCGAGCGCAGTTATGATATTTTTTCCAGGCTTCTCAACGACAGGATTGTCATGCTGACTGAGGAGGTCAATGATACCAGCGCCAGCCTGGTGGTGGCTCAGCTGTTGTATTTAGAGGGGCAGGATCCTACCAAGGACATCAGCCTTTATATTAACAGCCCTGGCGGTTCCGTCACGGCGGGTATGTCCATCTATGATACCATGCAGTATATCAAGTGCGACGTTTCCACCATTTGCATGGGAATGGCCGCCAGCATGGGAGCCTTTCTGCTGGCCGCCGGCGCCAAGGGCAAGCGCATGGCTCTGCCCAACAGCGATATTATGATCCATCAGCCCAGCGGCGGCGCCCAGGGCCAGGCGACGGATATTCTGATCCATGCCAACCATATCGCCCGGACAAAGAAAAAGCTTAATGAGATCCTGGCGGAAAGAACCGGCCAGCCCCTGGAAGTGATTGAGCGGGATACCGAGCGGGATAATTTTATGTCCGCTCAGGAAGCTGCGGATTACGGCCTGGTGGATAAAGTGATCTATAAACGATAGGATTGGTGATGTAATGTCAATCAGCGACGAAAGCAAAGACAGGCAGATCTGCTGTTCCTTCTGCGGCAAGCCCCAGGAGCAGGCCCGCAGGCTGATCGCCGGTCCCGGCGTTTATATCTGCGACGAGTGCATTGAGCTTTGCATGTCGATCTTAGAGGATGAAGCGGATTTTCAGGAGCGTTCCGCCAATTATCACAACAACGACGAAACCGTGCTGCTGAAGCCGGAGGAAATCAAGGCCAAATTAGACGAGTATGTGATCGGCCAGGAGAAGGCGAAAATCGCTCTTTCCGTGGCGGTGTATAATCACTATAAGCGGATCTATTTCGGCAGCGATGACGTGGAAATCAATAAAAGCAACGTGCTTTTGCTGGGTCCTACCGGCGTCGGTAAAACCCTGTTAGCCCAAACCTTAGCGAAAATTTTAGACGTGCCCTTTGCTATCGCAGACGCTACCACCCTGACGGAGGCCGGCTATGTGGGCGAGGATGTGGAAAATATTCTGCTGCGCCTGATCCAGGCCGCGGATTTCGATGTGGAGCGGGCCGAGCGCGGCATCATCTATGTGGATGAAATCGATAAGATCGCCAGAAAATCGGAAAACCCCTCGATTACCAGGGATGTTTCCGGCGAGGGGGTCCAGCAGGCTCTGCTGAAGATCCTGGAGGGAACGGTATCTAATGTGCCGCCTCAGGGAGGACGGAAGCATCCCCAGCAGGAATTCATTCAAATCGATACCTCTAATATTCTTTTCATCTGCGGCGGTGCCTTCGACGGCCTGGAAAAGGTTGTGGAAAAGCGCACCGGTTCATCGTCGTTAGGCTTTGGAGCCCAGGTCCGTTCGAAAAAGGAATTGGATACCACCAAATGGATGGGCGAGGTGGTTCCTCACGATTTGGTGAAATACGGTTTGATCCCGGAACTGGTGGGAAGACTTCCGGTCATCACCGCTTTGGACGGTTTGGATCAGGAGGCCCTGGTCCGTATTTTGACCGAGCCGAAGAACTCCATTTTAAAGCAGTATAAAAAGCTGTTCGCTTTGGATAAGGTGGAACTGGATTTTGAGAAATCTGCTTTGGAGGCGGTGGCCCAAAAGGCGATCGACCGGCGCACCGGAGCCAGAGGCCTGCGTTCTATCATGGAAGAAACCCTGACCGACCTGATGTATAAGGTTCCCTCGGATTATTCCGTGGAAAAGGTGATAGTGGATGGCGAGACAGTGAAAAACGGCAGGGAAGCCAAGCTGATCCACAATCCGGATCGTAAGCCTGTTGCGATTACCATCAGTGAAACCAAGAAGGCTCCGAACAGGAGAAAATATTCCGCGTCATAATCAAAGGTTATCATTTGGGCTGCGACAGCGTCGTCGGGCAGGCTTAGGGTCTGGCTCCAGACGTTTGCAGCCCTTTGCGTTTTTTAAAATTCTCAATTGGAGAGAGGAGTTACTATGACGAAAAAAGAAACAGCGCCTATGATCCTCCCGGTCTTATCCTTGCGGGGTCTGGTGCTTTTTCCGAAAATGATGCTCCATTTCGACGTTGGGCGAAAGAAATCCATTCTTGCCCTCAACGCCGCCATGCAGAATAACCAGAGCATCTATTTAGCCCCCCAGCTTGACATCAAGGATGAGGATCCCGGTGTGGACAACCTGGCGCCAATGGGCGTGGTGGGCACAATCAAGCAGATTTTAAAGCAGCCAGGAGACGGCATCCGCATTTTGGTGGAGGGCAATTACCGGGCGAAAATTACGGATGTGCTTCAGGACCATCCTTACATGATGTGCGACGTGGTCTCCTGTGAGGAAGCCGCGGCGCGGGATACGGCGAAAACCGTGGCTCTGATACGGGCAGTGAAGGAAGCCTTCGGGGAGTACATGGAAATGGCTCCCAAAATGGCGCCGGACATCGTGCTGGAGGTGCAGACCACCGACGATCCTGGCTATCTGGCGGATTACATCACCGCCAACATTATGATGGAGTATCAGGATAAAATCGATATCCTGTGCGAGCTTCATCCGGTAAAGCGGCTGCAAAAGCTGCTGAAGATCCTGACCCGCGAAGTGGATATTCTGAAGCTGGAAACCGAACTGAGCGCTAAGGTGAAGGAGCAGATCGACCAAAACCAGCGGGAATATTTTATGCGGGAGCAGATCAAGGCTATCACCGAGGAACTGGGCGAGGCGGATTCCCCTCAAAGTGAGGCCGAGGAATTCAAGGAGAAAATTCTGGGCCTGGATTTGCCCGACGGTGTGCGGGAAAAGCTGTTAAAGGAATGCGACCGCCTGTACAAAATGCCCTTTGGTTCCCATGAGGCCAACGTGGTCCGCAATTACCTGGATATCTGTATGGAGCTGCCCTGGAATGTGGAATCCAAGCTGAATATTGATATTAACCGGGCCAGAAAAATTTTGGACGCCGACCACTATGGGATGGACAAGGTTAAGGAGCGGATGCTGGAGCTGCTGGCGGTGAAAAAACTGGCGCCGGATGTGAAAGGCCAGATCATCTGCCTGGTGGGGCCTCCCGGTGTGGGTAAAACCTCTATCGCCAAATCCGTGGCCAAGGCTATCGGCTGTAACTATGTCCGGATCGCCTTAGGCGGCGTGCGGGATGAGTCGGACATCCGGGGACACAGGAGAACCTACATAGGCGCCATGCCCGGCAGGATCATTTCCGCCATTAACCAGGCGGGCACCCGAAATCCCTTGATTTTGCTGGATGAAATTGATAAGCTGGGCGCGGATTACAAGGGTGATCCTACCTCCGCGCTGCTGGAGGTACTGGATGCGGAGCAGAACAATACCTTCCAGGATCATTATATCGATCTTCCCTTTGACCTGAGCGACGTACTGTTTATCACCACGGCCAACGACGCCAGCATGATCCCGGGGCCTCTGCTGGACCGTATGGACATCATTGAGCTGCCCAGCTATACTCATGAGGAAAAATTCCAGATCGCCAAACGGCATTTGGTTCCCAAGCAGATGAAAAAGCACGGCCTGACCAGTAAAACGGTAAAAATCACCGACGACGCCCTCCATGAGCTGATCAGCGGCTATACCAGGGAGGCGGGCGTCCGTAATTTGGAGCGGGTAATCGCTTCCCTGTACCGGAAAGCCGCTAAAAAGCTGGTAGCCGGCGAGGCGAAGAGGGTGACGGTCGGGGTCAAGCAGCTTGAGCCGATGCTGGGTCCAAAGCGTTTCAAGGACGAGCAAGGATACAAGAAGGATGAAATCGGCCTGGTGAACGGCCTGGCCTGGACCGCGGTAGGCGGAGAGACCATGCCCATCGAGGTAGCGGTCATGGACGGCAGCGGAAAGATTGAGCTTACCGGAAATTTAGGCGACGTGATGAAGGAATCCGCCAGAACAGCCATCAGCTGTGTGCGAACCCGGGCAAAGGGACTGGATATCAGCCCTGATTTTTATAAAACCAAGGATATCCATATCCATGTTCCGGAAGGAGCGGTGCCGAAGGATGGCCCAAGCGCCGGCATCGCCATGGCGACAGCTGTGGTGTCTGCTCTCAGCGAGAGGCCGGTGCGCCACGAGGTGGCGATGACCGGAGAGATCACCTTGCGGGGGCGGGTGCTTCCCATCGGCGGCCTGAAGGAAAAAACCATGGCGGCTTACCGACACGGCATCAAAACCGTAATTATCCCGGCGGAAAACCAGCCGGACTTGAAAGAAGTAGACGAGACGGTTAAGTCCAATATCCAGTTTGTCCCGGTGGAAACCTTGGATACCGTTTTGGAGTGGGCGTTGGTTCCCCAAAAGGAGGAGGAAGCCCTTCCCGCCGGAGAACAAACTAAAGAAGCGGCGGTGGTGCCTCCGGTGAAAAAGACTGCGAGAAAATCCGCGTTTCTTTCCTGAAAAATTTTCAAGGCCTACAAAAACGCGGAAGTAACAGCAGAGCTTGGAGCTTCCGTGCGGCGGTAAGGCCCGTCAGTCCGTTGGAAAGAGAGCCGCCGAAGCAGCAATACGCGGCATGGCGGGCGAAAGGCTGAAAAGCTGTTACGCTGGATAAGGAGCATTGTATGAGATTTGATAACGGGGTTTTTGAGCTGGCGGCCGGAAGGTCCGGCCAGCTTCCCGCAGGCGATTTGCCGGAAATCGTATTTTCCGGTAAATCCAACGTGGGAAAGTCCTCCCTGATTAATAAACTGCTCAACCGGAAAAATTTAGCCCGGGTCAGCGCGACGCCGGGAAAGACGGCCACCATTAATTTTTACCGCCTGGATCAAGCCAGGCTGGTGGATCTGCCCGGCTATGGTTACGCCAAGGTATCCTTGGCGGAGAAAAAACGCTGGGCGGAGCTGGTGGAAGGATACTTCCAGCAGGAAAGGAATCTCGCCTTAGTGGTTCAATTGGTGGATATGCGCCATCCTCCCACAAAGGACGACCTGCATATGATTGAGTTTTTATGTGACGGCGGTTTTCCTTTTTTGGTGGCGCTGACCAAAAGCGATAAGCTGAACCAAACGGAACGCAGGCAAAGGCTCGCCGCGCTGGAAGAAGCGTTTTCCGATTATGAGGGCCTGCGGCTGATCCCCTTTTCATCGGTTACCGGCGAAGGGGTAGAGGAGCTGCGGGAAATTTTGTCCTCTGTGGCGGAAGAACCGGAGGAGCTTGGCTGAATTTTATCGTTAAGGGGTTGGAATCATGTTTGTAGCAGATTGCTTTGATGTAAATGAAAAAGGTCACTTGACCATAGGCGGGTGCGACACGGTAGGGCTGGCCGAGGAATACGGCACGCCCCTTTATGTGATGGATGAAATGACCATCCGTCAGGCCTGCCGCCTTTATCAAAAATCCTTTCAGGAAAACTATGACGGCCATGGTATGGCGTTTTACGCCAGTAAAGCGCTGAACTGTAAGGAGCTTTGCCGGATCGTGGCCGAGGAGGGCCTGGGTCTGGATGTGGTCTCCGGCGGAGAGTTATACACAGCCCTAAAGGCCGGATTCGATCCGGAAAAGATTCATTTCCACGGGAATAATAAAACTCAGGATGAATTGAACATGGCCTTGGACAACGGCGTCGGCGTGATCGTTATGGATAATCTGGACGAGATGAAAAGGCTGGACCAGCTGGCGGCGGAAAAGGGCGTGACCGCTCAGGTTTCCATGCGGATCAAGCCCGGAATTGACGCCCATACCCACAGCTTTATCCGCACCGGACAGATCGACTCTAAGTTTGGCTTTGCCCTGGAGACCGGAGAGGCTTTGGAAGCGGCGAAAGCGGCCATCGCCTCTAAGAACCTGAATTTGAAAGAAATCCACTGCCATATCGGCTCTCAGATTTTCGATATCGATCCTTTTGTCCTGGCGGCCGAGGTGATGATGGGCTTCCGCAAGCAGATCAAGGATGTCACAGGCGTTACGGTGGAGTGTATGAATCTGGGCGGCGGCTTTGGAATCAAATATACCGACCGCGATCATCCGCAGCCTTATAACGCTTATATGAGCACGGTCGCGAAGGCGGTCAAGGCAAAGGCAAAGGAATACGATATGCCGGTGCCTTTTATCTGCCTGGAGCCTGGAAGATCCATTGTGGGAGAATCCGGCATCACGCTGTATACGGTGGGGAGCGTCAAGGTGATTCCCAAGATCCGCACCTATGTGTCCATCGACGGCGGTATGACGGACAATCCCCGTTATGCCCTGTATAAGTCCAGCTATCTGGCTGTAATCGCCGATAAGGCGGGCCAGCCGGCGGTGGAAAAGGTCACCATCGCTGGGAAATGCTGTGAAAGCGGTGATTTAATCCAGGAGGACGCTATGATCCAGGAGGCGGCGCCCGGAGATACTCTGGCGGTATTTTCCACTGGGGCTTATAACTATTCCATGTCGTCCAATTATAACCGGATTCCCAAGCCTCCTATCGTAATGGTCAAGGCTGGAAGCTCCAGAGTGATTGTAAAAAGGGAAACCTACGACGATTTAATCAAAAACGACGTGTAAGCGCCGCTGGCGGCTTCGTTTTTCTCCTTGCCTTTATATTTTATATGTGACGGAAAGCACAGAAAAGAACGCACGCCGCCGGCTGCTCAAGAAACAGCTTATGCTGCGCCAGCGGCTGAAAACCATCAAAAGGAGCCTGTGGAAGAAATTTCACAGGCTCCTTTTGATGGTTTTCAGAAAGAGATATTCCCTCTGTTGAACTTGAGATAAATAAAAAATCTTGGCAAATGAATCGGTAGAAGTTCGATCGTAAGCAAAAGAAATAGAATTATTTTCTTTCAGAAAAGCGTGATGAGACGAAATAGGCGAAAGTTAAAAAGCACGGAAGCCCTAAACAGAAGGGCACGATTGGTTTGCCGGCAGCGAAACGAATACTGGGATAGAGTTTTCAGCCCCTTTTTAGGCGGCGGATTCTGCCCCCAGGGGAAACTGATCGCTAGTTTGCTGGCGGTTTGGATTGTGATCTTTACTTTTCCGCTTTTCTGTGATAAAATTTTATTGTACTAAACCGCAGAAGGAGGCCTTTTGATGAATTCCAAATTGAGAGAAGAGGGCGTGGATTTTTTGTTCCGCTCTATCCTTCAGCTGAAAACAGTAGATGAATGCTATGATTTTTTTGAAGACCTTTGCACTGTTCCGGAGATCAAGGCCATGTCCCAGCGCTTGGTAGTGGCTCACATGCTGAGCGAGCACAAGGTCTATAGTGATATCGTGACGAAAACCGGCGCCAGCACAGCCACCATCAGCCGGGTGAACCGGGCCTTGAATTATGGATGCGACGGCTATGAGATGGTGTTTCGGCGCCTGAGCGAAGAGGACCAGCAGGAAAAATGAGCAGCTACGCCTATTTTGCCGGGTATTATGATGAGCTGACCCGAAATGTGGATTACGGGAAGCAGGCGGACTATTTAGAGGCTCTGTGCCATAGGCTGGGACATGCTCCCGGCTTATCCTTGGATCTGGCTTGCGGAACTGGAAGCCTGACGGTGGAGCTGTGCAGGCGGGGATGGGATATTTATGGTGTCGATGGATCGCCGGAAATGCTCTCAGCGGCCATGCAGAAGGCCTCAGAAGAAGGACTGCATATTTTATTTCTATGTCAAAAAATGCAGAAAATCGACCTGTACGGCACTGTAGACACGGTGGTTTGCACCCTGGACAGCATTAACCATTTGACAAGCCCGCAGGATGTGCAAAGAACCTTTGACCGGGTATCACTGTTTTTAAATCCAGGCGGATATTTTATCTTTGACGCCAATACGATCTATAAGCATCGGGAGGTATTGGGGAACAATACCTTTGTTTATGATACGCGAAATGTTTACTGTGTTTGGCAGAATACCTTTTCTCCAAGCCAAAACAGGGTAACCATCAGCCTGGATTTTTTCCATCGGGATGGAAATGCTTATTACCGCAGCCAGGAATCCTTCAGCGAACGGGCTTACGCCCGGGAGGAGCTGGAGGAAATGCTGAAAAAGGCGGGCTTAGAGGCGGTGGAGGTATTCCATGAGCAAAGCTTTGAGCCGCCGCGGGAAGCCTCTCAGCGCTTGGTTTATGCGGCGCGGAAGCCCATGCGGAAATAGGAGCTTTTCGGCGGCGGGTCCTTGCCGGCCCGTTTTAGAATAACTTGATAATCCTGCTTACTAGATTTTTAGTCAATCCAATCCTTTGAGGAGGCAATTATGGACCGTTTGATTCGCTGCATCACCAAGGACGGCGCAATTATGGCGTCGGCTGTAGATTCTACCAATATCGTCTATACGGCGCAGAAAATACACCAGTTGACCCCGGCAGCCACCGCGGCTTTGGGGAGGCTTTTAACAGCTTCCTCGATGATGGGCGCCCAGCTGAAGCAGGAGGGGGCCAGCCTGACCTTAAAAGTCAGCGGAGATGGTCCAATCGGCTCCATGGTGGCGGTAGCCTACAGCAGCGGATGCTGTAAAGGCTATGCGGTAAATCCTCATGCCCAGGCGGAAAACTATCCCAACGGAAAGCTGAATGTAGCCGGAGTGGTTGGAAAAAACGGCATCCTTTATGTGATGCGCGATTACGGTGCTGGAGAGCCCTATATGGGACAGATTCCTTTGGCCAGCGGGGAGATTGCGGAGGACATTACAAGCTATTACGCCGCCAGCGAACAGATTCCCACGGTCTGCGCCCTGGGAGTGCTTTGCGATAAAAGCGAGGGGGAGGCATTGCTCTCCGGCGGTCTTTTAATACAGCTGCTGCCGGCGGCCGGGGAAGAGGCGGTTGCAAGGCTGGAGAAGAATATCAGCCTGCTGGAGCCGGTAACCACCATGCTGGCCAAGGGGCTTTCTATCGAGGAAATGGCGGGCAAGGCGCTGGAGGGCTTTGAGTGGGAAATCCTGGAGGAGCGGAAGGTGGCCTACGTTTGTGATTGCAGTAAGGAGCGGGTGGTACGAGCGGTCACCTCCTTACCAAATGACGAAATTTTGTCTCTTGCCGACGAGCGGGGGTTTGCTGAGGCGGGCTGCCAATTCTGCAATCGGAAGTACCGGATTTCCAAGGAAGAGCTTCTTCGAATCGTGGAAGAAAAATCAAAAAAAGATGGGGAAAAGTGTTGACTTTTATTTGGAAATATAGTATTATATAACTCGTCGCTGAGAGCGCCAAGGAAAAAAGCGTTTGAAAACGGCGTTTTTGGGAGCATAGCTCAGCTGGGAGAGCACTTGCCTTACAAGCAAGGGGTCACAGGTTCGAGCCCTGTTGTTCCCACCACAGGATTTCCTGATAAAACTGAAAGCATTTGGCCTGAGTTCGAAAAGAATCGGGCCGAAGCGTTCAGGATATGGCCCGGTAGTTCAGCTGGTTAGAACGCTAGCCTGTCACGCTAGAGGTCGACGGTTCGAGCCCGTTCCGGGTCGCCACATTTGCCTCTGTAGCTCAGTCGGTAGAGCAGGGGACTGAAAATCCCCGTGTCATTGGTTCGATTCCGATCGGAGGCACCACAACGTCCGCTGACAGCGGACGAGAAACGCGGATGTAGCTCATCTGGTAGAGCGCCACCTTGCCAAGGTGGAGGTAGCGAGTTCGAGCC